>BNJS01002811.1_pt1 | contig 483645 bp, 664 predicted proteins | sample 8540461 | NCBI WGS metagenome assembly BNJS01 (sample SAMD00202454, study PRJDB9452) | human saliva metagenome | isolation source: human saliva | place: Japan
GCTTAAAACAACCAATAACTTAAAATCAGAGAAAAACACAAAACATCAAAATACAGGCTTAACAATCAGAAAGTAGCAACTTTCAAATTAATTTGTTATACAAGTGTGTTGATGTTATTGAATGATGGTTATATTAGTGTATTTAATATGTGCTTTTTGAAAAACCCAGCATCCATGCGGCTTTTCAACTTATCTTCGTAAAAAGCAGAAGTGAATCTCGTAGAAGAGTGCAGTGAACTTCGTAAGCAAACACCAGTGAAGTCCGTAAAGAGCACGGTGAACAAATAGTAAACGCATTGAAGTGCGTAAACAAACGCAGTAAACCCCGTAAACGCGGTGAAAATGCATTAAACATGGTTTCAATTAACAATGCGGTGAAAACAGATTTTTACGAAGTTCGGCAAAATGCGTTTTACATGTATTTTCAAACAATTTTGATATATACTATATGTGGGTTATTGATGAAATGTCTTTTTTATAAAAAGGAGTTTTATTATGCCAAAGTGAGCTAAAGGCTCTTGATGTTGTTCCTATTAAATTGCACATCAGGTTAAATTGAGAACGATGTTGTTGTTAGAACACAATGGCACGACTCATGGTAAAAACAGATATGTCTTTACTGCCAGTACAAATATTGTTGTTCACAATAATGCAGATCAAAAAATAGAGGATAATTTAAGAAATTACGTACACTGTAAAGAATTGATTTATCGTTTGGGTTTATCAAACACATGGTTATAAACGACTCGAGCAGTTAAAAGACTGTGTGGAGAAGAAATATTGTTGAAATACCAGTTTTGTAGAAGAAGAACAAAGAACAAATCCATTAATTGCAAAAGCGAAATATTATTCTGATGAACAGGAAATAAAAATAAAAAGCTAAACGATGAGCTACGTCCATATACTTCGAACTTAAAGAACAATTTGTTATTTTTAATTCAAATGAAGTGTGGACCAACTGGCTCTAAAAAAGCAACTTGCTCATTTTTCATAGTATGTATTCCGATTTAATGCGTTATTGTAGTAAGAAACAAAACTTCCTCATTGAATCGAAGCTGAATATTCGTTAAATGAATTGAAAAACTTTCTTTGGATTGAGTGAGAGATATTCAGTGGACAACATTCGAAAGAAAGGTTATTCAACCTATTCAGAAAACGATCAGTCATCCTTCAACAATATCTTAATTATGAGGTTATAAAAGAGGTCGCGCAGTTTCAGAGGTTTTGTTTTAGATTTCGGCAAATCAGATGCAGCAAATAACAGCAGGATACTTTTCTCTCACAGAAAGATTAAGCTTTGTCATGAAACAGTAGAGCAGTAAACCAATACAAATTTGTTATCCACAAACAAAAGAATTTGGAAATGAAGATGTTGATAGAAGCTCTTCGAGCGGATTAAACAATCTTGAAAAGAGTTTGGGTAATGTCAACTTTGTTATACAAAACTACAAAAAACAAAAATACAACTAACGATGATATGTGCAAGTTGTTCTTTTCAGCAATAAAAAGAAGATTACGTTGGAGACGAGCGCAAGAAAAGATTGGTTAACTAAATAAGTAAAACCTTTCTAAAAGAACAAAGATCAAATCTATTCCAGATTGAATCTCTTTTTGTCTATTAGCTTTTCTCATGCTCACTCAACACTCAGACAACTTCCTCCAACGCGTCCAGCGCCAGCGCTTAAACAGCGCCATCACTTTCGCCTTGTCATCATTAAAGCCACTGTTGTTTGGTTGCGAGCCACGTTTTACGCCAAAAGCGGACTCCATTATCAGGTGTTTCGGTGAGACTGGAGTCTCGCCCTTCTTCGACAACTTTTGGCACGTGCCTGCAATACACACAGGGTTGCCTGCATCGAAAGCGTCTTGATGAGTTCTCGCTTGATGACATAACCAAGCTCTCTTTGGACACCGTATTACTTCACATAAGCAATCTTTCCGCGATTTTCGCGCTCTTGATTTCGTCAAGGCGCGCATCAAATCGGCATGATTGTTTCCTTGAACGAAACCATACTCCATCGCGGGTGGAAGAAACTCATGTGCGTCGGTTTCGGTATCATAGATGGCGAATCCGCTTATCATTACACTCACCAATGTTAATGCGTGAATACAGCCAGAATGAGCGACGAATGGCGCGCTTTCAAGACAACACCTGCGGCGGATGTGACAAAGAGACGCGCATCCCACTTCTGCGCAACAAGTTCGCTGAGTGGAAGCTTTGTTTCGACACCGCTTGCCGGTATGCCATGCTCTGACCGAACGAAGTAACTGCGCCCATAGTTGACCAATGACCGACGGGATCGGTCTTCTTCACCTTGCGCGTTTTGTCCAGTCGCCATGTCGCCTGCAACATTAATATCAACTGTAGCCATCTCCAAGTTGGCATAATCGGGCGAATAAGCGGTCAGTTCGGGCGATTTTACGAAGGAAGAAATGCAAGAAACCAACATCGTCAATAACTGTTGTGCCAAGTGACGAAGAGCACCACTTTGCGTTCGCGCAATGGGCGCTGACGACATCGTTCATGTTCTTCTTGCCAACGCCTGCGATATCGCGATTGCCACGCAATACCGACAACATTGATCGTAGCTCTTTTTCAAACGCCTTGAAGAGTTCGGAAACCAAAAGAACAGCTTCTGCGGTCGGTTTTACGGATTCACAAAATAGTCGCTGGGAAAGATAATGGTGTCTGCTTTGTTCTTTTGCAGAGTTGGACGCATTATTGTCTTGACCGACTTCTTCCACTCTTCGCGCCTGATGCTGTTTCCTGCGTCGTCAAAGGCGGTCCTTATGTGGAATAGAAGCGGTGAAGATCGGGGATAGTGCTATTTTCATCTTTATTAACCTCTCGCTTTTAGGTGCGATGCGCTCTGCTGTGAGCTTACGTTAACGATGGTTTTGCCTGTGCCAGAAACTGGCTTGCTTGGAAGCTCAAATCGCTCTTCATGCGCTGATTTCGCGTGTTGGTGCGTGTTCAAGCCGTTCAGCTTCTTTGCGTCTCTTTCCAGTGCAACATCTTGGCGAGGATTAAGTCAGTGGATTAGCCGGATAAACAGCAAACTCTGCGCACACGTCATCGGCACAAAAGTGCGCGTTTCAACGAGCGATTCCATTGTGATGATGGTCATCTCTGTGCGCAATGGTGCGCGCTAAACGCTCTGTGAAGTCGCGCTGGTGGAGAAATTTCGAGGTTGGTGTAGTTTGTTTTCGATATATACTCGTTTTTCATGGCTGTTGCCTCCTTTTTGTTCTTTGTGGTTTCCCAGTATGTCGTACTGTTTTTCGATCAAACAGAAAAATATAAAAACGACGGTATTCCTTGGTAGAAGTTGTGTGATTATACTAAGTGTATGGATTGAGTTTGCCCATTTGGGACATACTCAGAAAGGAGTCCGGGTTGGATGAGGCTATCGGTTTCCGATACCAACCCTGATTATAAGAAACTCTGAGACGTTTCTGCACACCTCATTTGCGAGATGTTTTGATCATATATTGGGTAATCGTGCAGCACTGTCATCATGACAGTTAGCGCGAGAGAGCTGCTTGCTGCATGGTTGCTAGAAACTTCCTCAGCGGTCACGATTCGTCTAGTCACTTAGTGGCGATGGCGGCGTGATTCGCGGCGTTATTCTCCTCTCCCTTTCCCGACGAGGGATTGGTTGAGGTGATTTAGAAAGGAGAACGATCTTTCGCCTCCTATGGATTCGACTCTTCTTCGATTCCTGTATATAAAAGGAGTGAAATCTTGAAGAAAGTCTCTGATCTGCTCGCAGGTCGGGCAGCCGCCTCGGCAACGCGAGTGGCCTCATTGAGTTACACTGCCGAAACGAGGTGACGCTCACCTGCTTGTCCTGCTGCAATGCTTTTGGGGCAAAAGAGCGCAGCTCTGGCGATGTGAAGCTGGTCTGGGCAAGCTGGACAGCCTTCACAGGTCACAGCTTGAGTGGGTGTTGGGATCCTGTCGAGGACGCCGCTGGCTCAAGCAAGCGACTGCACGTGATGCGGCTTGCTGGTCTGCGGCCCAACCATTCCGTAGACCAGGCGACACGACAGAAACGCATCCTCGTGGATGTGAGGGTCGTGGGGCATATTGTCTAACAAACGGACTAAAGATAGGTATATATACCTATCAGCGAGATAGTTAACGGCTTGAAAATCTGCACTAGTGAGCTCCCTCTCACGCAGATCACCAAAAACCATACTCTCCATTTTGGAGTTTGGCGGTTTTATTTTGATGTCTCAGACAAAACATTGCGCAAGAAGACTGCTCTTCAACATCTTTCTTTTAACTGTCCGGTACATCCTCAGCCTTCGTAAAAGCGTGCACTGACCATGTGCATCACCGAGGTACCATGTTCTCGACAACGCCTACCGCGCCTTGTGTCACCGTCGGGATAAACCACTCCCTCCGTACGACCTGGTGTGCCAATACGGTGTCCATTGAGAATTTCAGCGTTGGCCACTTCATCGGCATCCAACCGCCGTTTCGGCGAGCATCTGACCGTCTTCATAAGAGCGCGCATTTGACGAGATCATGAACGTCTTTTGGCGATACCACAACCGCTCAAAGGTTGGATTTCAAACAGCCGATTCAGCTATGGTGTGTGTGACTACTCGGCGTGGCTGCGAGACGAAAGGCGTCTGTCTGACGAACCTCTCTTCTTTTGTGTCCTTATTCTACGGCGAATCAATTGGACTCAACTCGCTCTGTTTTGGTTTATATCCCAAATATGGCAGTTCCGCTTTTTGACCTCGTTCAGAATTGTATCTCAAAATAGCAGATTCAGACTTTTGTTGCATGCTAAGAAATTAAACCAATGGACTAAAAGAGGATGGATTCAGGCCTTGAATAAAAACAGTTAATCCTTTGTCTCGCTATCGTCAGCAATTCCTGTCACAGGTTTTCGCAGAAGCGACGACAAGCGACAGCAGAAACAGTTGTTTCCGTGGATAAATACCCCCAATCTTGCGCGCCTTACGAGCAGTGAAGTGAAATACATTGGAACAGTGGATAACTCCGATCTCTTTATCGACGCATCGGGCAACAGAGGTTATTCCATGTAAGAAAAGATGATTTAGTGCACTTTTTACCGAGTGAATCCGCTATCCTGATGGAAGAGGCTCTTTGCAGAATCCAAGGGCGAAGTGCTCAATAAAGAACTTCTACTCTTCGGTAATCAATGTGAACATTAACACTGACACTTCCATCACGTATGGAACGCCCAAGGTCGAAGTCACAGACATCAACGATTTCCAACGGCAAAGTACAGAGGCAATAAAGTGCTCAATGACAACAACACGAGGTTGAGTTCCAAACCGAAGCCATGATCCAGCAATGGAACCCTATCTTGTGCCACAGGATGCTTGGTTTCGTAACATGCGGAGAGTACGATCAATGACTTCATATGAGAAACAGGAACTCTTGAGTAAAATCTCTATGCCGCAGTGTCTGCGTTGACACAAGATTAAAGCGAGGTAAGTTGCATGACTTCCTGAAAGACGCTGTGACAACAACAGAACCATCAAACCGACGCAAAGGTGCTCAATCAGTACGATGTTGATAAAAGAGTTCAGCAAAGTAGATTCCGCAGGGACAACCGATTTTTGACAACAACCATATTCAATTTGGCGACGTTGATGGCGCACTTTATCTGCGTTACAAGCAGGATGATTCCGAGCGGATGTTCTTAAAGGAATACGACAACTTCATCAGAAGCAAGTAACGAATCTTTCTTATTCCGTTGACGAAAAGCTCACAATGCTGACTTATCTCAAAGAACATTGATGAGTTGATATAAGCTCGCCAAAGTACGCATCAAGCAAGAAGAAATCCTTCGACAGACTGATGCAAAAAAGCGCAGAGAGTTTTGCAAAAGCAAGGTTCCAGAAGGTACGATAGCTCACAGTGAAGCAGATTGCGCCAACGTGATTATGCAAATCGACCAAGAGAGATTATTGAAAGAATATAACTCGCTTCCTGAGACAACAAATCAATCAAGCAATATAAAGCGCTCTCGAACTTGGATAAAGTACAAGTACGCTCAAAGAAAGAGATGGTTCGTGAATCGCAGTGTCTACACGAAGAACCCGCTTGAGTTGGTTTTGGTACCGACGCGCAAATAAGAACAAAGATAAAGTCAATAACCCACCGCTATCACCGAATGGTGATTGAGGCGAAGACACAAAGCCAGCGTTATTGAACGAGACAAATAATGACACGACAGGATTAAGTTCGACACCGGTGATGCCAAGCCTCACTGCTCTGGGCGTAGTCCGTGCCAGTCTGGCAACACATGATGACTTTACGTCATTAAGACTTATCTCTAAAGAAGTTACAGTTCATCCCATAGCCCTGCAACCGGCACGGTGGTGGTATTCTCATAGTTTTAAATAAAGCCCACTGTTGTAGGCTTTTGATGAGAGATGTCAGCGGAAGCGGGGCGTTTCAACGCTCGTTGTACGCTGAACCCATATCATCCCAGCGGAATCAAGCCTCGTTTAACCGCGGCGCGCTCAATGATGCGCTCGCGGTCGGAGCGTGAGCGTCCCTGACGTGTCATCTCCTCTTGAAGCGCGCGCGTTGCTTCGCCTCGGAGATTCTTCGTCTGACGAACCTCCCGAACCTGTTGTTTTGGTTCGGTGTCGCGACATCCGACATCATATAAGTGGTACCGGCCGAGCGTCGCCAACGCAACAACGCCGCGATGAACTGAGGTACTGCACAATTTTTATCGGATCGCCATGTTGAATCCCTGCCTAAGCTAAATCAATGGGGATAGAAGGAAGTTGCGAGTCTAAACTCGCGCTTTATTTTCTATTCTGCTATCCACTTCCAATATTCAAAAGAATAAACTCATAGAACAAACGCGAGTTGAACTAGATGATTGCCGTCGTAGATGTCTTTCATAAAAATTATGGTGGTACACGGGCATCATAGCCTCTTCTGCCGTGTTTCAATCCCTTTACTTCATCTGAGCCTTTAAACTCTAATCTCACTGTAGCAATTCCATCCACTTGTGATTATTGAACTGTTTGCATCGCTGCACAGCAATTTGTTGCAAATCACTTGTGTTACCGTCAAGACGTTTTTACAAAATACGCAAAAGCAACAGGAAGCCGACAACGCGCGTGGTCGGGGTGAATTGATGAGGTGGTTACCAAATCATGATTTCGATGTTCTCCATCACACTAACGCCTGTGATATATGGGGATTGGCAAGATTCAAAAGATGTTCACGCTTTCATTGTCTTGTATGAGCGCATTACTCAGGATGTGGAAGTCAATAATTGCTCCTGGTTTTGTTTTCTTTCTGAGTTTGAATAAGAAGTCCTCTTGAGAATTCCATCAAGAATCGGTTGTTGAACCACTGATATTCGGAGCGCCGAAATGTTACTCTTTGCGGTGTTTCACAGAGGATAGGTTGGATCAGTTAGAAAAATGGGTATTTTGCACATAGCTGAGTAGTGGCGGGAAGTTTCTGACAAAGGTAATCAGAAGGATCTTCTTTCGCAAATGTGTGCGTATTTGTGCAATGAACTGTCATGTCATCGCAAAGTATCATTGATGAACGACACCTTAAATGGAATGTTTGATACACGGGTTTTCTATTCAGTTAAAATCCTCCATCCTGTAGTTAAGATTTCAACATTCTTTTTTCACCTTTCTCTGCTTTTTTCGTCTTGTATTCAATATACAGAGTGTCGTCTTTATTAAATCTTAATGTATTCTTTGGTCAAAACAACGCTCTGTCTTCGATTGGAGTTAATATTATACGTCAACGTGCTTAAATGTTGCTCCAAGACGCTTCCGAAGTCCTCTTGTCAGCATTATGCTTATACGCCTCTCCTGCGACGCCATAAGCGCTTCGAGCGCAAAGGAGAGTCAATGCCATCATCTTAAAGAGTTGCTGATACTCCTTTTGAATGGAATCTTGGCTCTAACGGGAGGACGTTAACGAATTACATTCTCTGTCAATTTTCCAAATAACAATCACAGAAGTCATCCCATAAATTCAGGGATGAAGCCCATATTTTACAAAATCTTCAACTGTGTCACACACATATCATCTGGCACATCCGTCTTGGTGCGCGTTTGTGGCGCCAAAACCAATCAACTTGCCTGTAATTGTTGCCGGCTCTTTTCTTATAGATGTCTCTCCAATGCTAGCTAAATGCCCCGCCAACGATTGAATAAGATGTTGGAAGTATCAAAACTGTCATCCTCGTCATCATAATCGCCGACTGTTGCTCGCGCGATACAGCACAAGTGAGCCTTCCATAAGCTTTAATGGAGGCTTGCTGACGTGCACTCCTCCAATACAAGTCGCCTGCGAGTCGCTGATGTTGCCAACTTGTCGCACTGTCCAATATACCACAATCTTAGCACTTTGATGCCAATTCAACGTCGTATTCTGCCTCACAGAGCATAATTCTGCGCACGTGGAGTCAACGTCTTTACCAACATAGCCCAGATTTTGTAAACGACAGTGGCATCTGCTGGAACAAACGAGATGTATGATTCGCAAGTTCTAGCTTTTTCGCGATGAGCGTCTTTTCCACCGCTACCTGTTGGATGTCGAGCAGTATGTTGGACTTTGATGCTCCACGAAGCTTTTCAGGCAAGAGATGCGCTTTGGGTGAGTGTAATAGAGCGACACTCAGGATTCGTTTGTAGCCTCATCCTGCCCCAATGATAAATTCATCCAAATGAGGCTGCAGATTTTCTGTGGAAGGTATACAAATGAGAGGCTGTTTTGACTTTCTCTTGGCATGCTCTTTTCAGGCCTCATCGTCGCCAAGAGAAGATCATACTTTAATCGCCAACTCTGAGGATGCAATTTTTGGCCACAGCAATGAATCATCTGCGCAGAATCATTATGGACGCTGATAAAGCGCTCTCTTTGATGTATCTTCTTTGCATATAAATGTTGCGGTGTGACGCTGATTGGGCCGGTGATTGTGTCGTTGTTGATTATTATTGTTGTTGTGGTTGTATTTTATGTGCGCATAGCGTGTGTCCTCGTTTCATTCAATTTGGGGTTTCGATGTATACTTATCAGGTTGTGCACATGCACACGGGACAATTGCTGGATTATTGTTGTTGCATTTTGACCACAACAAAAAGCATTTATTCTTAACTTCGTTTGCTGTTTTGTTTGTTCGAGACATGCTGTTGTACACGCGCGCGATGATGCTCGTGCACGCCCTGATGGCGCCTCTCGTAAATAGGATTACGGAACGTGCCCAAGCAGAATAGCAAGTTTGGGATGTTGATCAAGCGTGCGATGTTACGCAATAGTGCTTGACCAAAGCTGATTCTTTTCGCCGTTTAGGTTGACAACTTTTAAGTCTAAAAATTGCTTGCCAAAGGTAGCCTGCTTGAGTGCTGATTCCATATAACTGAAATATATTAGGGATAATGCATAAAAGAAAGCACGCTTGGTAAGATGGGAGAAGCAAATCAGTGAAGGCAAATAAAATCTTGAATGGAAGCAGTACAATGACGAGCGCAAGTATGTCAATAAAATAAGCACAGAGCGCTTAAGTAAAATTTCGAGGATGCAAATGGATAACCCCACTTATTTATTAATTAAAGTGTACCAAAACAAAGAGCCACAGAAATAGCTTTTCTGTAGCTCTTTTGTGCAATCCGCACACCCGTGAGGTGCGATATCTTCACGGAGCGCCGATACAAAAAGTATGTCTTGTTTCAATCCGCGCACCTACGAGTGCCGATTCAAACGTCCTGTGCGTGTGGTACAATCTAATCGGTTTCAATCCGCGCACCTGTGTGAGTGCGATGAGCTGACTACAGTAAATTCTGGAATCGGTCATACATGTTTCAATCCGCGCACCTACGTGAGGTGCGATATGCAACAGAGTATGTATAAGTCGGTATAAGCAGAGTTTCAATCCGCGCACCTACGTGAGGTGCGATAGTCAACGATTAGTGCTAACCTAATTTAAGATTCGGCCCTCTGTTTAGGGTTTATTTGCACATCAATCCCACCTATCCTCTAGCCATGGCTTAGATGTGCCTACAAAAAGCGTCAAAGATTTATGTTTTGATTGAGGTTCCCTCACGGATTACTCATCCTCAGACGATTGTTACGGATGTACCATTCCTCATCGAAATCAACTCGCCATCCTGGATTCTTAGCGAATCTGCCATCGTCTTCATTCGTTGCTCTTCTGTTCGTCGATTAAGATCGATATCGTTACGGGATTGCCCTTGCGAATCGCGCTTCGAATGCTTTGTGATGTCGTCGTCGCGGCCTCATAAGCGGCAACGAGTGGCGTGCTGTGATCATCGCGGATGCGGAATCAACTGCTGGCACAACACCGCGCAATACAGTTTGCAAGACTGGTGCGCGCACGGATTCTGTTCGTGTCGGCAGCATCGAAATCATGCGCTCAAGCGTCTCAACCGCGCTGGAACTGTGCATCGTCGTGATAACAAGGCGACCTGATTCAATGCGGTGGGCGCGATTTCAAGCGATTCCATGTCGCGCATTTCACCTGATTTACGAGTACATCAGGGATCTTCACGGGTGCCGACACAAGACCTGTCCGCGAAACTGTCTGTGTCAATACCGATTTCCCGCTGAATAACCATGCACTTGTCGTGCTGATGCGATGCTCAATCGGATCTTCAAGCGTGATAATCTTGCGGCTTTTGCGTGTGGTTCGTTTCTTCGACCAACATTGAGAGTGTCGTTGATTTGCCTGCTCGTCTTGCGGACACAACAACCAAGCCGTTGGAATAGCGCACAAAGTTAAGAATCTCCTGCAGGAAATCGGAAAGTGTGGAGGCTCGTTCAGGACAACACTGGGAGAAACGCAAACGCTGGTGGACGTTTGGAGGCTGATATGCCGCCCTGAATCGCACTTTATGCGAGATTGAAAAGCGTCGTATCAAGCTCTTTGCCTCGCCAATGTTGGCAATCATCTGTCTTGCGCGTTCTGGTGCCGAATCATTTCGCATAAGTCAACAAATCTGCTGCAATTTGCGCGTATCTTCTGGTGTCATCGGCCCAATAGATGCAAGATAATCCCTTGCCAGTCTCTTCATCGGTTACGAGGCGGTACGCAACACCTGTAACTCTTTCGCCTGCCGAATAAACGGCGCAGTGCCAGGCGCGATGTGGATATCTGTGACGTTACCCTCTGTCAAAGCACCAACAATGTGTGTGAACAACTCGAAATCGAAATCAATCTGGTTTTGGCTCATTGTAATAATCCTTCCTTACGTCTTTATTGCCTTAAAACAATTCTAACAATCTTTTCGTTGTGCTCAGCGCTTAATCTTCTCAATCAATCATTTTTGAGCACACTTGGCAGCGCATTGGTCGTCATATTGATATACCCAATGATGTAGATTCCTTGCCGGATCAGCGGTGATCTTGCCAAGCTGATAAGTCGCCATTTCCTGCAAAGTCATAGATAAGATAATCGCCATTGTTTTCGATGATGTTGATGGACGCATTTTCCTCAATGAGGCGCATCAAGCGCCTGTTTAGCCGTCATGATGCTTGACATGTTTCCAGTCTTGGCAATACTCATCAGCTCAAATTTTTCAAGAGCATTGCCGTTAATCAGTAAACAAGGACGTTACAAATCTGCTCTCATTGCCTGTTGGCGCTTCTGACATGCGTTCAAAGTGTAAGCCCGGGTTGAGAATACATAATGTTGTCAGTGATTGCTGCTGGCGCGCATAAATCATTGTGCTATCAATTTTGGACGACGGATTGAGATTAGGCGTACTTGGACGCGCATTAAGATTTGGCATGGTACTTGGCAGATTTAATCCCTCAATCCTGTTGGCGGTTTCATTCCTGAATCTTGCCTGTTTGCGCAAAGTCTTACGCGGTCCATGCCGTTATCAGCAACATAGAATGTTTGAACTGGATGTCAGTGCGCGTCTCTTCAGCTACTTGATGTCATCAGCTTTCCTAGAATTGTTGCGTTCTTGGTACACGATTGCGCCAGGCTGATGTTCGAAAGTGCATATCCATTGCCAAAACAAGCGCAACGGTGACGGCGACAGCGGCATCACGTTTGGTTGGCTTATATTTAGTTTTACTATTGCTGGTCTTTGGTATTATGAGATTCGAGACATCTAAAACGTCCTTTCTGCCTTGCTATCGCAAAGCGTTTTGATCTATCTGAAATTATAACAAAGTAGAAAGCGCTTTGTTTTGCCATTTTAACTTCGTTAATTGTACCGCAAAAATCAAAAAGCACGACCTGTTCGAAAACAGATCGTTAATTTTAGTTCAGTTTAGCTTCTTTATCTTCTCAATCACAACCCTGAACTTTTCCATCGCGTAAATTGAGCTTTCGCTGTTCTACAGAGTAGATGCTGTTCGGCAACAACATGGTCTCTTTCGATAGCTTTGAACGAATTTGGGAAAATAACGCAATCAACTGTCATATCATCTGGCGTTTATAAGCTTCACAAAAGCCATTTGCTCGCCTTTTTGTTATGATGATTTTAAGCTCAGTGAGGATTGCACAAAGGATGATGTTCCTGCTTTTTCCCATTTACGCCCTTGTCTACATAGGCGGCAACAGCACTCATTCTGCTGGTTTATTAATATAATCCTCCATGGCCATCAAGCGGATGCTGCAGTTACACTAAGCCGTAATACTCGAACTCATCAAGCGGCAATGAGCGCCGACGAGCGCTATAATTGTTCATCAGATCTTTCTTAAAAGAAACTCTCTGTCTCAGGGCGCTCTTTCTGTCTGCTTCAAGCACTACATCGGAGAACAGACTGATAGCATTTTTCGTTCTGCGTGTCTTTATGCGCTGATTGAACGCCTTCATGCCATCATATGCATCTTGATAAGCGGTAACAAGACGCTCGTTTTGCGAGTTCAATCTCCTTGAACGCACCAAGAAGAGCATCTTTTTGAACAACTCGTTGGGATCTTGCTGAACGCGCCAAAAGCAAATCGGGTGCACTTTTGGGAGTTTCCCGTTTTTCTTACGTTCTTCCAAAATCGCCCGTCGTAATCGCACCGCCAACGCGCCAGTTGCACCGAATCAATGCGAATTGATTTTCCCGTCAGGAACAAAAGCCATAGTCGGATTTGTTGATGTCCAAGAAAGAAAATCAATCTTCAGCCTCTCGCATGTCGCTTTGATGCGCGAATTTGTCATCTTTGCCAATCATGTTGGTCGCATATGCAGACATGTATTCGACAGGATAATTTGCCTTTAAGTATGCTGATCTGGTATGCGATATAGGCATAAGCGGCAGAGTGCGACTTGTTAAACCCATAAGACGCGAATTGGAGCATTGGGTTGAAGATTTTCGTGCAAGCTCTTCTGAAATCTTGTTGAACTTGCATCCTGCAACAAATTTGTCCTCTTGTGCACGCAGGAGATCTTCTTCTTTATGCCCCATTGCGCGGCGCATGACATCCGCTTCACCAAGTGTAAAGTTGCCTAGTGTCTGCACGATTTGCGCAGCCTGCTCTTGATAGAGATTATCCCAGAGGTTTCTTTCAGGATTGGTTCTAAAGCCAAGGGTGCATATATTTTGATCGTTTTTCCATGGCGGCAGTTAATGAAATCATCAACCATTCCTGAACCCAAAGGTCCAGGGCGATAAAGCGCAACGAGTGGGATTAAGTCGCGATAGTTCTTTGGAGCGAGTTTGCGCATGAGGTTGGTCATGCCCTCGCTTTCCAACTGAAACACGCCAAATGTCTCATGGCATAAGCATGTTTGTTGTCTTTTTGTCGTCTTGAGAGCACTCCATAATCCAAAAGTCACATCGACATTGTGAGCTCCTTGGTGAGTTTCTGGCATCTCTAATAATGGATAAATTGATAAGATCGAGCAAGTCCATTTAAAGGGTCGAATTTCTCAACCTCATCCTTATCAAACGCAGTGACGCTCCATGTTTTGTCGTTTTTCTCGTAGGAAGCAGGATAACGTCTTTTAATGGGACTTCTGAAATCACAAGTCACTGCGCATGCTGTGCCGTGCTGGCGTGGCAACCCCTCAATCACGCCGCCATATCAAGCACTTCTCTGCTTTCGTTACTGTCATGATGGGTTTTGAGTTTGTCAGACTCTTCCAAGAGCTTGTGATCGATAGAGGTGTTGAATGGGATTGCTTTCGCTATCTCATCGCGTCTGCATAAAAGCAAACCATTGCTCTTGCGGTATCTCTCCTAGCTGACCGCCATGACCATCGTCCTGAAAGGTTGTGATTTTTGCCGATTTGTGCATATCCATGGCGTTCCATCATATGTTCCGCTACCGCATCACGCCCATAGTCAGCAATATCGGTATCAATATCTGGCATAGATACTCGTTCAGGATAAGAAAACGCTCAAACAGCAATCCGAGGCTAATGGGTTCTAGCTGTGTGATGTCCGTTAAATAGCAAACAATCAGACCCGCTCCCGATCCGCGTCCGAGAGATATATGATGATGCCGTTTTGTCTCGCCCAAAGGATAAAATCGAAACTGACCAAGAAATGGCCAGAATACCCCATCGCATCAATGACGCCAAGTTCGTAGTCCATACGTTTGCGCTCATGTCCAATGAGATGCCGTCCGTGGGGTATGTAATCGCGTCTTCGCACAATGGTGCGCGAGATAGGACGATTCTGTTTCACCGTTTGGAACAGACGGAAAATGCGGCGCAAGATCCTGCTTCATTGTGGCTCTGCGATTTGCACCTATCGGCAATTTCGACGAGTGTTACTCATGCAGTGAGGTATGAAGAGTGCATACATCTCTTCTGTGAGTTGAGTAACACTCCTTGTCACGGATTTCCATGCGGTCGATCATCAGTTAAACGTTTTTACTTTGCTACCACAAAACAGGATTTCCTGTGCTTTCCGCTCTTCACGGTCAATATAGTGGATGTCATTAGTTGCATTAACCTTCATGCCCATATCTTTTCGCGATCTGAATAACAACAGGATAAGTCCGAGGCCTCATCAGGAATATTGTGTTTCTGAATCTCAAGGGTATCGGTGTCTCGCTTCAGTGTCAATATATTCGTCAACAGTTTTCTTGCCAGCACATCGCAGCCGCCAGTTGCTATTTGCGCGACCGAGCTCCCCGCTCAAACACGCGTAAGAACGATAAGTCCTTCACTATATTTGCTGCAACATTATCTTTTGGCGCAGGGGCGATAGTAGGGAAATACTCAGTTGCTTCGATACGATTTTGATTAAGTTATGATATGCCTGTGTTGTTTTTGGCGAGGCAAAATAAGATGGTAATTATCGCGATTACGCTCAGCAGGCTCGCCACCATCGGCGGCGGGATATGTGTCGTTCGTTACATAGATTTTCGCAACCGATAATCGGCTTTATGTCGCTTCTCAGCATTCGTTGTAAATTTCAAGCACCATACATGTTGCCGTGGTCGGTATTGCAAGCGCTGTCATGCCCTCTGGCTTCGCTTTTGGCAGATTTTTAATCTTTGCAAACACCGTCTAGAATGACATTTCGTATGGTTGTGCGAATGGACAAACGGACTGTTGTTTTGCATAGATGACTCCTTTTGCGCCAGTTTGACAGCTTGATTTTGGAGACAGAACTGGCCTCTCACAGTTTGGATTTGCTTATCACGCCTTCGCGTGGGTGACTTTTGGAATTCTGTTTTGTTTTCCAGTCCGCTTTTGCCTCATGCCGGTGCGACATTTGCGATTACGGCAACTTGCACGGAGCGCTTTGTTTGATCGCGCACTATGTGAGGTGCAGGTGTATCTCTTACGGCGGCTGGTGGCCATCGTCTGTTTCTTTCGATGCGCGCGTTTCGGCGGTGAACCGCAGCGGGCGCCGCTTGTCTGCCCAACCTAACCAAATTTACTCGACCACGTTAGGGTTTTCTCGGCATCATTCTCCTTTCACCTCCGTCGTGGTTTTGTTGCCTCTAGTATCAAAATTTATGTTCACTTGTGGTTCCTCATGACCAGTGCTCTACCATTCATTCTTAGTATACCTCAAAGACCAAGAATCTTGTCTTGGGGTGAAAACAAAACCTAAAGTCTCAAAAGCTCCTTTCCTACTTAGAAAGAAACAGGAATTTGGATTTATTTTATCGTTTAATATCAGCATGCGTTTAACTTCCATATTTGGGTTATTTGACAAAAGAATGGAAATTGCTAACGCGACTAGAATCTTGCGATGAGATCCAAATTATTCTACCTTCGAGGTCTTAACGATTGTTTTAAAATCTCCTCAACCCCTACTCCTTTGGGGACAGCTGACTGCGCCCATCGGAAAAAGCATTTACATCAACCGCTCTCTTATTATACTATATTTTACAAAACAATTTCGGATTCTTCACCCTTAAGCCATCCTTGGCCCAATTCCTTTAGGTTTGTAAGCTTCTTGCAGTCATCATTCGTGCAGAAATCCACACGAACAGCGATCTCGTGCTTGTTGGCCCAAGATTTGCGCTGTTTTTGCTAATTTTCCTGACAGGGCATCTGCGACGTGTATTGCCGAACTTTTCACCAACATATGGGCACCGCGTGACCTCTTTGCCTAAAATATTCCTCCAGTCGCTCCAAGAACCAAGGCGCGATTTAGATTGGAACATTGCATCGGCAAATCTTTGGTAAAAACCATCTATTTTCCGCAACGCTCAACAAGTCTTTTTTACGAAGTTTTGCAGATTTGACGTTGCAGAGTAATTCGCTCTTTTGCGTCACAGCCTTGAGCTTTTCACGCGCATCTTTGCAGGTTTTTCCTGTATAAGTTCTGGCACTGCCTTTAGTGGCTGCTTTTCGACCAATCTCCTTCCAGAGACAAAATTGTCTTTTCGCCGTCATAAGCCGTGATAATAGATCAACTCTCAATGTAATTTCAACTACAGTTGTGCAGATGTCTTTTCTCAAACGGAATCTCAGGCTTTACCTTCATCTTCGTTTGAATGAGAAAGTAAAACATCCACTTCCTTGATAGAAACTAGTTTCATAGGTTTGCGCGAATCATTTGTGAGGCTTATACTCCCTTTTGTAGGTGATTTCACACACAAAGCTATCTCATCAAGCAACAAGGAAACCAATTTTACATATACATATTTAATTTTCCAATACATAGGCTCATAAGCGCACATATTTCTTCCTTAAACACAATGAAGCTACTTTAGCCACGATAAATCCTTTGGCTATTTTTGTTCCTTTTCGTTTGGATATATAGCAGAGACTCTTTTCAATCGTTTCTCTTCTTCTTTTTGTAATGAGAAGAACTTCTTTAATCATGGATGCAAAACCAGTGGAACAATCCAAATTCGTCTCAAAGATTTTGATACTCTTTTTCAACTGGTTTTCCTATTCAAATTTGCAATCATGTTCCAAAATAATGCATGAACCTTCATTGGGCATTTAACATAAATCTCACAAATTCTTTGAACTACCTCTGTGTTCCTTCCACCGTCAGGTGTGGTTGACCTAGATGTACGTTTCTACGGTTCCATAAATTATCACCTCGCCTTTCTTTATTTAGTATACTGGCGTTTTTTCCTCTTTTTCCTAAAACGAAAATCCCCGCAGCAACAAAGCGCGAGGATTCTTTTTTTTTTTTTTTTTCTTTTCAATGACTCTTTACAATTTGCATCAACGGGCGTTGTAATGCTGTATTCAACCGAGTTAACCAGCAAAACTGACTCTCACAGTGCCATAAGCGTCGAATTTATGCCAATCGCTTGTAAGGCAAGACCAGCGCAATGAACGCGTACGGCAAACAATGCCCATATTGCCGGATATTTCACCAACCCCGCTCGCCTGATAGCCTTTGATATTCGACATTGACAGGCGTCTGTTACACTCATCGCCGCTACAAAATGACGACAGGCGAAATTGCAGGGTACATCCTTAGGCGTACGTATTAGCTCACAGTTTTCTTGCATAGGATCATGACCAAGACGCTCTTCGTCTCTTTGACGGCGCCGTAGGAACCAATGAGGTCGTGCATCTTTGGGAGTTCCAACCTCGAACAGGTGGATAAACCGTTGAGGTCAATGAAACAGATTCATTACCAGTACCGCTTGGTGAAGTTTGTCTCCAGTCTTTACGAGATAAAACCCGCCTGTTCCTGCGGTATTGGGCACTTTGTATCCGGCAAAGCTGCTGCGCTTGCGTGCGCTTTCGACATCAACATCGGCTACACCCAGGCGACTGTCATCAGAGACCGAATAAAGATGTCATTCTTTTAAACCTCACCGGTTGCTTCAATGTCCGCCATCGCCAATTTACATTGCTCGCGTGTACGAATGCACCGCCTTACTTTGTACCAAATCGCCTTTTACGATGGATTGCCTTGCGGCCATCATCAGCATCATAGATGTAACTAACTTGCCATCTCATCACAATAAACCTCCATGTCGGTCTGTCATTGCATTACCCATACGCCATGTCATCAACAAGAATAATATCGCCAGGCTACCAATCCATGCGTGAAGTCATATTGATCGCAATCATCGCTTGGCGTTAGAATAATTTCATGCGGCTCTTTGCGTGCATCATATTGCAAGCATCGTACGCAGATTAAGATCATCGTTTGCGCATCTTGATACCAGTAGGTCTCTGTTGGCTGACATCACGCCATTCTGGGTGATTCCTCATAGCCTGCAGGATGAATCAAATTTTAGTAATCCTGTACCATTTGCGTTATTCATATATCATGTTGTCATTATCGATTCCTTCCTCTACATACGGACAGTTTCGAGCAACTTAGTCACGTTTTGAAAAGGGTACCAGTTCAGGATCTTTTCATTGATAACAGTGTAAAATGGTTCGCCAATCGTCATCAAGAGACATCGCATAGCATCTCTCATCGCATTGGGCGTGAATCCAGCGCATACTCAAGGAAGTGTATGTCCTTGTTGCCAGTCTCGCATCTAAACTTAGACAATGTGTACTTAACCTTCTCATTGCTGTAAGTTTCAAGCTCTTCGACGCTGACAGGAACTCCAAAACGATATGGAGATCAGATCATCATCCATATCGCGCAATACTTTCTCTAGTGGGCTACTAAATAGGTATCTCTTGGTTTCCTTCCCGATGTCCGAGCACTTTTAACTCGATAAATGTTCGTAATCTCTGGTTTCTTGAATTTGTTTATCTTTCTCATGCATAGTCCTCATGCAAATATGAAAGCATCTATTATCTCTCAATTTGTATTCAGGGGTGTTAATTTCGACCTATATGGATTTGTTAAATAAAATGAACTTCCTCTTGGTTCCTCTTTTATCAAATGATTGTAATTCAGTATCCTCTCTTTCGTCAAGCTGTAACATGATTGATTTTCATCTTTTGTATTAATGCAGAAGCCCATCGTAGCCCTTTTCATGGCACTGCAAAACCTTGCTTTGAAGGAGTTCAAGTAGTCCAACATGCATAATGAAGCGAAGCGGTTCTTTTTAAAAATTCCTTCATTTTATGCAGTTTTGCAGTTGTCACACAGACCATTTCGATGTATTTGGTGAGGTAGTAAATACTGTGCTTGTCAGCATCTCGATCATGGCGGTAGCGACCATGCCATTCTTCCATCATCGTCATTGCCAATAGATCTTCAGTTTCTTCACCGCCTTGCAGAGTAGTGCAGCTGGCTCACATCAGCACTTGGTCAAATCATAAAAATTCAACATTGTGCTCATTTCTCATACATTGCTTTCATATTCCTAAAGGGAGTTCACGGCTCCCCGTAACAAAGTGCCTGCTACACCGTGAACGCCACACTCACGGCGAGTTTCCTACTTGCCAAAATACTTGCATTTCACTCAACCTTCATCGAGTTCATCTGACGTATGCTTTTGTTGCTCGCACTTTCGCGCACACAGTCAAAGACCGCGACCTTTTCCTCGCCCGCAGACTTCGTTTCCCTGCCCCATTGGCGATATTACTGCATGCAGGCGGTATCTTCTACGGCGCTATCAGCTATCATGCACATACTTCGCATACAAAACCTGCTGGAAGACACGCGCGCATAAGCATCGCCGCGAATGTGCGTCTCTTTGCTCTCTGTCTTCAATCGGTGATAATCACTTGCCGTCATCGCGCACATAGAGCCGTCAATCTTCGCCCAAATGCAGACTGTGCCGTCAACGTCGTAATAAAACGCTTGTGGTGACATCCTTGATGGATTCATCCAATCTCAACAACGCGCTCAGACATCCCTCCATCAAGCTCTTTCCGCTGGAGCGTACGCTTACGAAGCATCATTCAACACCATTGCGCTACCTTGACGTCATCAATGCGCTTGACTTCCTTTGCTTGAGAAGCCGCCCATATGGAGCTTCGTGAAGCATAGGTTCTGCTGGAAAGTCCTTCCGCCTGGATGCCAAGACTCTTTTACGCACACGTCGTGCATTGCGTCGTCAATGTAGCGCACAAATGCTTCCATCGTCAGGTCAAGTTTCTTCAAATAGCTCCAGAATATGGCTTAATCGCCTCGTGCCGCCGCGCGCATGCCAAGGTAAGGTACGCAATCGTCATGTTTTTGTATCAATTGCATAAGTTTTGCATCAAATTTCGCGTTTTCAAATGACCATTGTACCGGCGTAGTTTTTTGTAGTAAAGTAGTTACGTGCACAAGGTTAAACTGCGGAATAAGACCAAGAGGAACTCAGAGTTTTCACGATATTTCATTACTGTTTTCCTCCTTCTTTTGTTGTTTAGTATAAAACAAAGGCTCCAGGTTTACCAGAAGAAATGGTTCCATTGAAGAGCATAACATTAATAGTTCTTTCTTAAAATGAGTCTGCGTATTTTATCTGGCTTTATACCACTAACTTCATGTATTTGAGTTGCAATTCACAAATTTTGTCATGTGGGTTGTGCTTCGTTTTAGAAATATTGGATTGGATGCTTAGTTGATTTGTTTTATATCCATCTCCTAATAAAGCTTTTCATTAATAGAGGAGATATCTTTTTACCTTCGTTCAATACATTTAATAACAAGCCACTCTTCTACACCGTCAGGATTTCAAACATCAACTTCCGTTTACGACATTAGTTATCCTAAGAACTAGCTTTGTTATGGTATTTTATCTTTGGTTACATACAGCGCGTAAACAGTGCTATGACAAGCATCGAAAATATTTCTCTCAATTTATTCTATTTTTAAGGTGCTATCTTCCAATCAACGACACATTTCCATAATATTTTAAAATAAAGAAATCAATTGCGCAAATAGTAGTATCTTTTCGTCTTTAGTCTATACAAATACATCCCTCTTTATCCTCTATTTGTTCATCAATTTCAGCCACTTTTTCAAAAATTTTACCGTTGATAAATTCTTATATTGGTTTTATAGTAAGTATTCGTTGTCAAAGACTGGCTCCTGCTTTTATTTTGCTCCTTAATTGGTTCCCAGGATAAAAATTCTGTACCAAAACAGCCAAAATAAAATCATCAGCACACACAATATATTTATCTTTTGGATTCTCTAACCACATAGGAGATAAATTTTTCCTTGATTCATCTCTATGCAGCTTCAAATCAGACTAATACTTAATACCGATGGGTACCTCTATTAGAATCATCTTTATCAACAGCAACCTTTAATGAAACATTTTAGTGCTTTTGTGAACAAAATGTCCGAAATGGCAGATCTCTTGTAAAGATACTTATGGTAGCCAAACGAGCAAAAGTCCGCCTGCATTAACATTGTCTCCATTATGAGCTCACGCATAGTATCTATATATATGCTCTGACATCTGTTTAATAACGAACTGGAAGAATAACTCCAAGAGAAATCAGGGTATTGTTTTATATCTTCCGTCAAAAATCTCCCTTAATATCAAAACAGCCTACGAGATCTCTGCAGAGCTGTTCCTCTTTTGCGTCATATTCTGATTGCTTATTATCAAGCGCAAGAACGGCGCCCCAAATACCAAGCGTCAGCACGATGACTTTCCAACGATGAAGTTGCATCAACCGCGTGCTTGTTGCGCCACTCTTCTGCACGTTTCAATCGTTGTTTGCCAGCAGAGCCACCGCCTGCGTCGCAAGCAGAGGCGCGATGATGAAGATGAGGTTGTAATGTACGAGCCCATCATGCGCTCCCACTGCCGAATCAGTCGAGCGAGAATAGGGAAAGTCCAAAGAGATGTGGTATACTCCTGTGCGAGGAGTTCAAACATGGTCACAATGATGCCAGCGATAAACGCACCAGCAGGAGCTTATTGCGCGACATAATGACCTTGTTGACTTATTGCGCCACGCCATCAGGATTTCCATCGCGAGTTACCCACATACGGTACCAAAAGGCATCTTTGCAGTTGCGTAGGAATCCGATTGACAATCGCCATACCGCCGACAGCAACAACAATCCAGTTTGGCAATCGAAGTACTCGCGATGATGTGTGAAAGGTCCGAGATCCAATAAGGAAGTAAGTGAGGAACACCCGCAAGAATAAACGTCATGACCCAGTCAGGCGACCTTCAGCTTTGCTCTTTTGCGTCACAACGAGCGAACTCATCAGAATGATCAGCACCATCATGGCGCATGGGTTCACAGAGTCTGCAAAGAGCTGTCATTGTGACAGCAAACTCGTTGTTCCTTTTTCTACGGCAATCTTTATTAACTGGAGTACATGAGCGCAGTTAAAAAGTCCTGCAAGCGCGCTGTCTGCCTTCGCCATTTTGCGCTTCGAGGCACTGCGTTGACTTCGTGTTCAAGTTGCTCTTGGATGTCGCTCAGCGCCAATGAGAACCTTGTTGTTGACCACGACTTCTGCTAGGTGCGCCGCTTCGTTATCAGGATACCGTGCATCTTCATGGTGCGCATAAACATCTTGGCATTGCCCTCATCGTGCCCAGAACTCATATCTGTCAATCTTCACTGTATCAGCTTGAGTTTTCTCAAAAGGTCAAGTAAGGCTTTTAAATGGGCACAATGCACTCTGCGCCCAGAAGTACACACCACTTGCACACGGTTATCCTGTGCGGATGCCGTTGAGGATAAAAATGGATAATGCCGAGCAGATGGCTGCAAAGGAGACGTAAATAGTCTAACCGCGCAGGAGTTTAAAGGCTCCTTTCTCTGAGGAATCCCGGTTATCGGGATGATGCTTCATCGTCCTTTTCATTATAGAATCATGGCAAGTCAATCTTCTCTGGGCGCATTATAGGCTGCTACATATTTCGCTCCTCTGTCGCGTGCTTCCGTCCAGGTGCCGCACGGTGTTTCGTTAGCGCAGCGAGGCGTGCGACAATTTCTGTTTTGCTCTGGATCATGAAAGTCGCTCAGATAAATGTAGCAAACAAGTTGGCACGAAATCTGCTGTTTATTGACTTCGTCTTGATTAGGTATTTGGATAGCAAGTGTATCCTTCCTCTCTGGGTTAGTTTTTGTCGTTTTATTTCGGCTTCGAGGAGTTATACACAGGAGGAAATCGTGACAGAAAGGTTTGTTTCTCAAGTGGATTAACAAAAACTCAATTTGTGCTGTTGTTGATAGAGCCAGTTTTAAAATTTTAATTATGCAATACATGCAGAAGGCGGCGAATCGCCATTGGTTATTAAAAGGATCAGAAAAAACTTTTTCCGGCAAACGATCTTTACTTGCTCTGGATCTGGCTGTGTTTTCCACATCAGCGGCCAGTGTCTCCAAAATATCACGGATGGCAAAGACCCCCAAAGATGTCTGAGGGTTCAGACCCAACAGGCTACATTATGCCAGATAATCAGAAACGCCCTGAGCAAAAGCCTTGAGCACCGAAACTGCAAGCCTTGAATTGAAAAGCTATCAATAATGATATAAAGACACCAATTCATCCTTGCGTGGCAGTAAAGACGGTTGGGAGCAAGCGTCAGCACAAGGCCGCAATGGTCTACCCAGCACTCTTGTACTATACTTTCCCTTGACCGTGCGCGCTTTCGAATCATTCATGATACGCTCATTTGCCTGTATCACCTGCCTCACCTTGCCCGACTGTATACAAAATTAACACGAACAGTAGCCAAAACCAAGTTCCTGACATCAAAATCAACCCAATCTGAGGACAGATCAGGAATCCTTCTCTGGCTTCTCTATTTGCATCAGCTGTTAGCTGGGCAAGGTGTTCAATGCTCCCTCAAGGAAACCATTCATATCATCCAATATATGCATCAAAATGATATTATAGAGATGATGTCAGAACAAGGAAGCACATGCAACAGAGCGATAATCTTTCAAGGATTAAGTGATTAATGCAGTGATTCAAAGGTTGGGAATATTAAATTGGGAGAAGTTTATCAAGATGAGTAAATACAAAGCATTATTATTTTGATCATTGTCAACATTGAGTGCTCGTTGGCATCAGTTGTTTGTCGGCGAAGCGGCGACAAAGTTACTGAAAATACACGAAGTCCTCTCGACATTGTAGATCTCTACAAAGGCCGTTTATCCCATTAATTTCAAACGTGAACTAATTTAACGATTATTTCAGGGGGTCAATGGACCTCTCCCAATGCCAAATCAAAGACCAATACAAGATGACACCAAGGAAAGGTTGTATTCCTACGTAAAGGGCGATACGTTTGGTGCAAGGCTGATTGGCACCGAGCACTTACGTAGTCTTTTCAGTGTAGTGCATACCTCCGGCACCATGCAGAAGAGGCTAGAGCTGGAAATCTGATGGAAAGATCAAATCCACATGATGGTGACAAAGGAATTATCTGCAGTAGGTACCTCAGGAACATCGAGACAACCTACACTTAGATTTGAAGGTAGAAGACGGATAAGGAGCGTTTATCCGTCAAATACATCAATAAAATTTGCACAATAATCTCAAAATCAGCGTCAAATGGCTGATTCGCTTTCTTTACTGAGTTTGAGAAGTTTGAAACAAAATCATCGTCCGACTTCAAGCAAAGAGACTTTCCTGCCAATATAAAAGCCTCTTTTGTTTGACTATTCAGTTCTTGGCCTCCAAAATAGTCCTTGATCTTTCAATCCACTTTTCGCGAAGGTGCGATAAGCCAGCTGCGTCAACTAACTAAATTTAGAAAGTTCTTCATCAATTTGATTTTGTTACACTTGTCTTCATTTCAATCCATCCATGATTGATAACTTCAAAATCAACCCTTAATTTCACATCATCTTCATGGCAATCAGCGCTCATGAAATAATCAACTCTCAAACTTTCCATTCTTTAATAATAGAAGTAATTGGCTCATATATTGATAATAGTAGCATTATCATTCTTGACTCACTCCAATGATATCACCCTTTTTGATCTATCAATATCGCGATCAGTTGCTTGTGGGACGCGCAGTGGAATCTTGTCGACAGACATCCCGAACATTTCTCAAAACTTCTTTGAGATTCCTCAGTGAAATCTATTTAAAATCAGTTAGTTTATTCATTGCGCTTCCCATGCTTTCCATCCGGCTACTTCATGGCATCTACGTGTATATCAGCATCCTCTGGAAAAGACCTTCCTTCGCGAGGACATCGCACTGTAACGTCAACCCGCCTGCAACAGCGGCGCGCTTATCAGGCACAACGGAGTAAGTTCTTGTCTTTGCGAACATCCTCAACAGCGGCGTCAATGGCCTTCTGAATCGGCACAAGTTTATCAGTCTCCATTTGCGTCAGAGAGCCTTTGGAACTCCATGATTTTTCTGTTAGATGCTTGCTCGGCGGTGTCAGATCACCAATATGATTTTCTGGATCTTATCGCCTGTGCCAGCATCCTGTGCACTCTTCATCCGGGATGATACTCACGACAACGACCTGATGATCAACAAGCGCCACATTGGGCGGAGGGAGCTGTCTGAGTCCGCACCCTCGAGGGCGCCAACGGGCGAACGTACGCGAAGATTACAAATGCAATCTTATTGTTTTTATCGCGATAAGTAGTTCTTCCTTTTATCAAAACCAGCAAGATACCCACGCCTCCGGCGAAGCGTACCGGCGGTTGATTAATGACAATGTTACTCCAAGCCCTTTTGGAATTTTATTACCCGCATAATACTTGCAATCTTACGCAACGGCACATTTTGCTCCTGTGGCGCATTTATCTTATCTCCTGACTCTAATGCGTTTAACTGCTTTTAAGCTCATCCTGTCTTACTTCCTGACGCTTGTTGGTCGATGCGATTGCTTTGATTGTGGCAACTTTGTGGTCAGCCAGGTGCTTGACGATCTCCGCGTACGCCATTTGTGAGCTTGTTCACCTCTTTTGCGCTTCCTCCTCTTCTTCGCATTTCACAAGGATCAAGATTCGCTGCAAATGGGTAACATGTGTGCCGTGATAGTAACAACTGCTCAAACTCGCCCAATGTGATGTCATGGGGATCAATGAGATTCAAGCTCGTTCAGGTTATCATTGAGGCATCAATTTTCCTCGGAAGAAATACTGCTCCGAGGCGACTTTTCAGACATTTACATCCTCCTTTTCTAATTCGTTAAAACTTCAAAAGAATTTAGAGATTAGTGCCATTTGGCGGGAAAATCTCTCAATCAAAGTGCGATGACATCCGCCTAAACGGCTTATCTGAAATTGGATATAAAATAACGACAACACTAAAACATCGCTTCAAAGCTGTATGATTACCACACTTCACAGGTTAGGCGTTTTGCTCTTTTCAGCTGCTCATGATCTCTTTCAAAGAGTTTCATATTCGCGATCTGTCATGTTCTTAAGATGTGTCTTGAAACTTCCCTCTGTTTTTGGCGCATCAATATGTTTGACGGTGGCGATTTCTTTTTTTTCATCCTTTTTTGTTTTTCTTAAACAACAACGACAAATGATTCCCTTCTTTCCAAGGATATTTCTACGCCAGTTATATAGCATGTATTTAGATGGCTTACTGAGAAAGTTTGAGAGGAATCAAAGAGGCTCAAGGGGCCTCTTTTCTTTCAATCCACGCACCCGCGTGGGGTGCATTATTGCATTTGCCCGAATGGCGGAAATCATTTCATCCGCTCCACACGGGATGCGATAACTGCCTACCGCTAAGCTAGGCTGATGCGCCGTTATTTCAATCCACCGCGCACCCGTAGAAATTTACGATATGAAGCCAAGGGATCAACTGGGCAGGTTGTTTCGTCCGCGCACTCACGCGGTGCGATGCAGGCGGCTTTGGTAAGCAGGCCACTGGCCCGTTTCAGTCGCGCACCACGAGGTGCGATCCGTACCAAAATCAGGCGCGTCAGAGAGACGTTTCAATCCGCGCACCTACGAGGTGCGTCGGTGGATGATGTATGGTCGTGGCGGTTGGCTGATCCGCGCACCTACACGAGTGCGATCCATTCCGCGCGGATGGCCTTTTTGTATAGTGCGTTTCCAATCCGCGCACCTGCACGAGGTGCGATCCGATCCTGTCAAGCCGTGGCTGCAACGTGCGCCATTCAATCCGCGCACCTTACCACGGTGCGATATTCCTGAATCGCGCGTATAGACGGCGCGCGCCGTTTCAATCCGCACCTACACGGTGCGATAGCCAACAGGGTGTCAGCTTCTTCTTTAGGATTTGCCTGCTGATTTAGGATTTTGTTGCATCTTCCTCCACTTGTGTGGTTTGTTACACAATTACAATTCAGATGCGCCTGTAAAAATAACTAAATTTTATGTTCATAGGAGTTTCGCACCGCGCTCGGCGCGAACCAATTCGTTACATCTATTTTACCCCCAAGATCAAAATCCTGTCAACTTCGCTATTTCTTGTTTTCGACCATGGCGCAGATCCGATGTCTTTACGGATGCATCAGCCATCTCTTAACCTGCTTTGGCGGTTTTGGAATCCATTACATCTTTAGAGTCGTCATGCTGGCTCTTCACAATTTTTCCAATACCAGTTTCCTGATACGCTTTGTTTCTTTGCCTGTCTGCCCTCAAATTTTTTCTGCCCTGATTTAGACGAATCCTTGGAGGCATCCTTACATCTGCACTCAAGGCGTTCTCTCCTGACACTAATGGGTTCTCGCCTTACTTAGCACACGATCCTCTTGTAACCCTTGTCCTTTCTAACGTGATTTCATCCTCAGCCTGTCATTGATTTCTTGCCTTTTTTCATAATTGGCGGGAATCCTGTATTTCCTGTTTTTTTCATCAACCTTGATGAATTTGTTTCACATTCTTATCAGTTCCATGCGTACACATAAGCTTCAATTTCGCGCGATAATTTTGACCCTAAATTAAGTTCAAGAGTTCACTATCGCGAGTTCTTTGGGCTTCTCTTCACGATTTCATACGGCCAGGTTAATCGTACTGAGATAATAGTGCACCTAATGGTGCGCTCGTTAATCGCAATCAATGATTTTAGCTCCTCAATCCCTTCTGGATGGTAATTCTTGGAACTACCATCCTTCTTAGTCTCACTGATGTAAAGTTAGACAGAGACATTTTCATTGCTTCATCGATCAGTAGATAATCGACAGCTTGTTTGCCAAGTCATGATGACATCATCAATCTTGCCCTGCTTGACCCCTTCGTTTGATTAGTTTTGACATAAAGTTATACTGCATTTTGCTGTCAACTTCGGTAATAACTTTTTGTACTCATCAATGGCCTTAGCCTGCGATGCTCTCAGACGGGTTGTTGGCGTATACGATCCCATATTATAATGACCACGATAGTCGTTGGGGTATCGTTAGTATGATCAGCATATTTCAGCTTTTTTCTTCGTCCTTTGCTTACAGCTCAGCGACACAATGAGCGCTTTGCTTAAATTTGCTTCCATGAGCTTCTTGTCCGTGTATTGATGTGCTCTATTGCGTCCTCATAGTAGCGGATGAGCTTGGATAATCTAACCATCGAAGTACATGACGCATATCAGTATAGCGGCTCATGGAGCCAGGTTCTTAGGATCTGCTTGCCTCCACATCACATGCTGCAGTGTCTTAGGATCAGCCCTGATTGGTGGATTCAAGACGACCTTGCGCGTAAAAGTTCTTTGACCCTTGGAGTTTGCAAGTTTGGCGTCTTTGTCGTCGCTTCTGCTGGCATGACATGAACGAGTCCCGACAAATGAGGCCAAGAACAGGCAGGGTTAAGATGCGCTTTGTTTTATTTGATTTATAGCTAAACATTGAATGATAACTTCCCTTTTCGTTTTCTAAGGTTTTCTTTGATTATACCAAACGAGAAAGGACGAAAAGTAGTTATGTTAGGATAGAAACAAAAAGAAATGAGGTTGATATATGGAAGAAAGCACATGTCCTCCATCAAAATCCAGCATCAAAACAAAACTCGTGCCGTTTTATTCGCGACAATGTGCAAATATCGGAATCAACACTGTGGATCGAACCATTCCTAGGTTCCAGGCGTAGTTGGTTTCAATCTAGCGCCACAAAATACAATTTTCGCGGACACGAATCCGCATCTTATCGATTTCTATAACGCTATCAAAAAACAACGACATTTAATGCTCAAAAGTGTGCGCGAGTTTTGCAATCTGAAGGCGCAAAGTTAGCTGATGGAGATGCCAAAATCTACTACAAGTGCGCGACAGGTTCGCAAAAAGAACACAATGTGCTGGATTTTTGTTCCTTAATAGATGTTGTTTTAACGGTCTAATGAGGTTCAATAGGAATGAAAATTTCAATGTTCCCATGTACAGGCACAAACGCGAAAAGGTTCAGTAGGCGTACATCACAAAAGTTTGCAACAAGTTGCTTTTTGTGGAGCAAAAATTAGAAAGAACAACTGGATCTTTTGTGCTACCATTTGAGCAAAACAATTCGCCCGATGTAGATGCTGTGGGCGCTGAGGATGATTAATTTTACTGCGACGCCCCATACATCAGCAGACATGTGGATTACTATAATGGATGGACAGAGAAAGACGAAGTGAAACTACATGATGTCTGATAAGGCTGTAAAAAGCAAAATGGAAGAAATGTGAGTTTTGCGTGTCCACTTGGGCACCAAAATAGTTGGCGCAAAAATGAGTTCGTTGATGAGGTGTGGAATGGATGTAATTGTCACCAAAAGAGCACTTCTACACGTCGGCGCAAAAGGGCGAATCAGGGAAGCGTGATTGAGGCGCTGTTGATTGGTTGATTGGCACATAAAATGCCAAAAAGAGCGACCGAAATGATCGCTCTTTTTGATATATAAATCAGGATGTTCTATTTCGCTACTTTCGGCTTGAACTACTCGGCATTAAAAGTTACCAAGCATCCGAACTTAGATTTGTTCAAAATTTAATTTGTGCGTCGTAAACGGAATTACCCCATTGTTCCCCAGCCCCGTCCACAGGAACACTACCGCTCTGCCAAGAAAACGGCTTTGCGTCTACATGTTACAAGAATTTCGAAGTTTAAGCCCTTAACTAAAACATGAGGCTGCCTCGGCGACATTCTATAAACGAGGGCAAATATTGTCTATATATGCAACAACTGTCGCTTGAAATTGGGTGTGTATGTTTGAAATTCGCTTATTCTGCTGATGTCTGCACTTTTTGTGAAAAACTCTTATAATGTGTCCTTTCGGAATTGCTTTTAAAAGTCGCATCTATAAGTTCCCTATCAGAACTCTTCGTTTATGTTGAAAAGGTTTTCTTTTCTTTGTCCTCTGTTTGCCTCTTTCTTTCTTTTTGTTTTCTTCTTCTTTCACATCAATGATTCTTTGCTCTGCAACTCTCGTGTTATTCTCACCTGCGCCAACAAAGAGGAAGTTATCTTTGTTATTGTCCATTCTTATTGACACGGAAAAAGAGGTTTTGTCGGCTTGGACGTTTTGTTCTTCAGGAGGCAGTTCTACGATTGTAGTATTTTCTTTCGTTAATCTCAGCAAGCAGGAGTTAAAACCTAGCCAGCTATATGTGTTGTCATAATGAGCAACCTTCTTTGGATTCACTAAAATAAATTTAAGAGATTCTATCAGAAAATTGTAATCTCTTTAATCGTAGCTTGACATCTCGTCTGCATATCATCCGCGATGTACTTTGAGTTAAATTGCAGACAAAAATCCATGTAAAATAGATCTGAGCGATCTCGTGTAACAAATAAGAGCAAAGTTTTTCTCTCATATAATGCTCTTTTAACTCTGTCGTCCATTTCAGCAAGTGCAGGGTTTATTCTTACACACACATACCCTGTTTTAAATCCAAAGAGTAAATGCTTGAGAAAAGCCAATTCAGGCAAATAATCTCATCTGTATCTTCTGATGTTATAAATATTTGGTTGTCTTTCAGACAATTCTAAAACCTCAACGTTTTCTTAATGACTGAATATCACAATTACTCAATCTGCAAGTGCAGGAATATAGAATTTTATACCATTTTGTAAAATCCCTTCGCCGCTCAATAACAACAAAGCAGAGTCATTAAAATTCGATATTCAATATATGAGACAGCAAAGAACTTTCTTGTGCGAGGTTTATTACTTTGGATTACAGGAATATCAACATCATAGGTTGTAACATCTTTGGAATTTTCAAGAATATCTTCAAAAGTGCAATTCTCTGTTTTTATAAAATCTGATGTAGTGTCATAACAAATTCCTTTTCTTTATTAGTCATTACTCCTTGTGTGATGATTATACCATATATATACAATGTTGTCTATATACGCAACATTTGTGAGTTTGAATTTGGAATCATGTAGGTTGAAAATGTAATCTTGCCTGTTGAAAATGTAATCATATGGTTGAAAAATGTAATCATGTAGGTTGAAAATGTAATGCTTGCCTGTTGGAAAATGATAATCATGTAGGGTTGAAAATGTAATCTTGCCTGTTATCAATTTTTGTTGGATCGCTAAAACCGTTGATGTTAAAGGGGTTGGGCTGTTTTAATAAAAACCGCAAAACGCGACAATATATAAAAATCAAAATATAAGATATAAGCTCAGCGAAATAATGAGGCACGAAGGCGCCCTCTAAATTTTTAATGACTTGTTTGGTTTCATGGCGCGCCCACAAAGCTATCGTGCAACCTTGCCAATCTATCGCGCATTTATTTGCGATTTTCAGTCACGGATTTGATACTTTTAGCTCTTTTGTAGCAGGTAACCTCAGATGAGTATTGAGGATCGCAATGGAGCGAAACCTGATCACTGATGCGAGTAGATAGATGCGTTCTGCATTGATGTGAAAACTGTTGGGCGAAAATGTAATTTGATAGCGATCACAATAAATGCCAAACAGCAATCTAACCTCTGCCCGAATTGATAGCGAAGTGAACTACTCTAACATTAATGTGCATCTACTTCGCAATGGAGCGAATTTATTCTGCTCACACATATTCAATATCCATAATGTGCGAAGTAGAGCGATTCGTGACTATCAGTTGCGAAATGGTTCTAAATTAAGTAGGCGGCGTGCTCTATAATCGCGAAGGTTTAGCTATATTTTCGCTCTCCTTATCGGTTCTTTAGTGGTTTGTATTTTTCCGCTCACTAAGAAGTGTTTCGGTAGTTTGAGGTTCTCAGTTTCTAGCCAAAGAGAAAGGTTGGGTGTTTTCGATTCCTCTGTTCGCTAAGATAAGGATTGCAAGTTTTAGTGTGTTGATTCTTTCCAAGAGGAGGAAAGTTGGAGAGGTTTGTTCTCTTGTTCGTTAAGCAATGTATTCCAAGTTTTGCTTTTGATCTTTTTCTCTGATTGTTTGTAGTGTTTTTGGGCTAAAAAGACAAGGATCGCTAAGTTTTCGTAGCTTCGTGAGAAAAAGAAAACAATCTTCGGTTTATGAAGTTGTTATGTCTTTCCAAGGCAAAAAGGTGAAGAGGAAGTTTTCGCTCTCTAGCACAGGTTCGTGAGTGAGTTTCGTTCCCAAAAGCCAAGAGAGGAGTTATTGGAGGTGCTATTCTCCCCCAAAGCACGTTTTCTTTAATCAGTTAGTCTTTATTTCAGCCGAGACTATCAAGCTCAACTATGTCTTTGCTTATTTAAAAGTTACATATCTCATTTAAAAGGTTGCATGATTCAAAGAAAAGTTACATATCTTATTTAAAAGTTACATATCTCATTTAAAGTTGCATAATTCAAAGAGAAGTCAATGAACTTTTAAGGTTTCTTAGCTTTTCATGGTTACGAGTTTGAGTTGAGTACTTAAAACTTCTACGAGATCAATCGCAACCATCTTTGTTTGTGAAAATCAGAATGGTAACCTTAATACGGAAGCCACATCTGTTTAGACATCAAAGATAAAAAGAAGGAGGGCGACTGTAATAAGTCGCATATCCAAAATGTTCAAAGACACACACTTTCTCTCCAATACAACCTTTTTGGAAGAAAGTTACTGATAACAACATTTGCATTTTTCTCTTCTTGGACTTATTTCATTGTAAATCCATCAACAATGCCATAATAGCGCAGCTCAGATCAGCAACAAGTTTTGAATGATATGCAAAGAAACAGCGAAATGTACGATCAGATCTGCGGATGGTAGATGACTAATCGTAGGAAAGCAGAATTTGAGTGAAATCCGATAGTTCAGGTTCTGCCGAGAGTGATAAAAGCTAGGAATGTCAAGTCAGAACAAATGCAAAGAGAGTTCGATGCTAACCGGAAGACGACTGAACAGTTCATATAAAGAATCTCTCAAAAGACATGGATGATAACTACTATCTTGATATGAATTCAAATACAAAGGCAGTAAAGCATCTTTTAACGATGATGATTCTTTTGGAAAAGAAATTCATGCTAATATTGGACAAAACAAATCATTGATTGATTCCAATGCTAATGATGGAAGAATTGTTCGTCGTTCAAACAATAGAGTTGGTTCGCTTCTTCTCTTAAACAGACAACAAAACAAGGTTATACTGATAGTATAGATAAAAGGTTCCAGGAAGTAGTGACAATACATCATCAAAGAGTTGGAAGTATAGATGTTTCAGGAGATAATAAAAGCACAAAATGAAGCCAATCAACCTGTCTGAAGATAGCAATTAAGTTTGGCATATGCTATCTTCTTGTATTCATCGTTATGTCATTTCTTTACTTCTTAGGGAAGAAGAAGACTGACTAACCAAAACGACAAAAGAAATTAGGAAATTAATGTCTAAAAACTAAATCAATCCGATCCGTTTTATTGTGCTCCCAACAAAACCAAGAATCAGAAAAGGATTAAAGGGGAAAAACCAAAGTTTTAGATTTGGACAAGTTTCATAACAGCAAACCTCAAAACAAAAGCAAAAACTCGTCACCTTGAATAGATCATCCAGTGTTTTTCTTCGCTCTAAAATTGGCATCGGAAAAATTGATATACTTGACATATAAAAATAAAAACACTCAATCACTAAATACAACCTAGGAGAATATATAATGTTCGTACTATCACAAGCGGCGTTGCTGGCTTAGATAGCAATAGATATGATATTAACGTTCAAGAGCGCCAACTGCAAGATGGTTCTATTAGCCGTGTCTTTATGATCATTGGCTGGGTTTTCGGATTCAATTTGCTCTTAGGAGAATATACGATTGAAGAACAAAGCTCGTGCAGTCTTGACCGATATTTATGTGCGATGCACAACGGTGAAGAGTCACGATATTCGTGAAAAAGAAAAGAAGTTTGTCAATCATAATCCTAATTAACGAAACAACCAACTAAAGCCAAAACTCAAAGGGTGATCAGATGCCCTAACCAAGACAAAAGAACAAATCAAACAACTAGACATACATCTATGGCATGTCAGCAGTGGTGTGTTTACTGGCGTTCATCTTCGCTGCTATCTTCGATTCCAGTGCAAGAAACATTCCCTCATTTTATCCCCGACAACAAGAACATCACGATGAGGCATCAATCAGCGACAATCAAAGGCGACGAAACAGTAATCATGCGGCAGATAGAAAAACAAAGAGAAAATCATGCAGATTGAAGACTTTCACCAACGACATCAGTTCGCTTAGACACCAACGTCACATCCTGACACAATTGCGCTGTCAAATGCACTATTTCATCTTTGAGCGAAACATCTTAATGCCGTTTGACAGCGAATCGTGGATTCAATATGACGTTTCCAGCCAAGGTAACTATTCGGCAATTAGCGAGTTCTATCAGCTTGGAGAAGTGCCTTCTAAGTGGACGCAAAAGCGACCATCCACAAAGTCACAATGAGCGATAAAGATTGCTACACATTGCTAGATAAGATTGTGAATGGACTATTGTGAGCTATTCCAATCAAAATGGAAGTCAACGTGAAAAGCTCACGAAGATAATTTGTCGGTGAATTATGTGAAGAAGAATCCGACCAGCACAGAACTCTATTGGGAGCACAAGGCATTGTTGGAACAACCGACGAAGTGCAATTCCTTCGCGTCTTTCAGCGAATATAGTGGCGAGATGTATTTGGTCACATACACCATCACAGGCATTGAGCGACTTGGATGACATGGCGATTATTGGAGTCTAAAGGTTATTGAGTCGAGTACAACAGTTAAAGGAGGTTGGATTTTTGAGGACTTTCACTCATTTTGCGGAAAGCCCCTTTTATTTGCATTATACTCATAAATTCTATAATATCTGCATTGAGATGCTGTTTTGTGCTCCAATGGTCGTTTTTAGTTTTAGTTTCTTGCAGGGGAATTTCAATGTCCACAAAGATGAGTCAGTCGTTTCGCACTAATCAATGGCAACCGGTCGCGTATTCATAACATTTCAGTTGGAGATATGTTGCTCGATGCGTCCACAAAGGGCAAAATCGAGTTACAGATGCCTCATTACCATTGAAATCAATGGGCGGCAGTTAGTTAGTTCATGGTGAAATCATTCGCGCGCGAGCGTAGTGTTGCTGTCAGATTCTCACGGTTTCTAAACGGCGACAATCATTTCTCAAAAAGTTGCACTGTGTTGCCTAATTGGTGACAACCAAAGCGCATCAAAAGCCACTCTTGATTAGAGAGTGACTTTTCTTTGAGACAGCGAAGAGCGCGAGCTGACCCGAATCAGTGCCAAGCGCGACCTCTTTGCGAGGCTTGCGCAACTTTTGCGTGCTGATAGCGAAAACCGCACGGTCATAGACCATTTCAACTCAAGCGAAGTCTGCGACGACTTGTCAGACGACTTCGATGAAAGTAGCGTTTGTAGCTGAACAAGATCTTCTGCATAAGTGAAGGATCATAGAAATCCTCCATCTTGTGCAGGAGATTTTCTCTGCTTGTTGTACGAGGTTGCCTGCGAGATTCCAGCTTCTCCAGCCTGCTCGTATGCGACCTCGAACAGTCGCTTACTCGTAGCGTCAAGTTCTTGCCCGCGAACCTCGCCCAGCAACGCTCCGTCAGAAGACTCCAACCCGATTTCCTGCGGTTGATGTTCTTACGCTGTCGCGAGAACCTCCCCGAGGAGCAATGAAGAAGCCGTAGACGCGATACGAGGTGAAAAAGCTCGTTTGCGTCTTCTTCGAGCGCTTCGATGATAGAAGTTGAGCACCTGCCCGCAGCCTGCATCATTCCGCTACACATAGAAGACGACGATTTATTGATCGTCGGCTCTGCGAGTGATACATAATCTCCCGCAGAAAGATCTTCCCACTTCTCCTGTGGGAGTTCGTAACTCTTCTTTTCCTCGGCTACTGCAATGTTTTTCATAGTGGCATCCTCCTTCAAAATTATAAAAAGCTTCGTGATCGACACCTATTTGCATTATAGCGGACGTCTATAACAATGCAAAAGAAATTTTCTTATTTTATGTAAATTTATTGATGTTTTTCAAACACTAAGATCAAAGATCTAATTGTGATTGGTATCATTAAAAGAGATAAAAACCAACATACGAAAGTGACTGAACTAAAGCTTATTTCAAATCCATAACAAATATATTTAGAACCGAAAACCTAAAAACGAACAAAGACTTGTGGGCGAATTAACGCTCTTGAAGCCAAATATAAGCTCTTATTCAGATAACGCACTTCGCGACTACATATTGAACCAACGCGAAAAAGATCACTCCAACGACACTAAGAGACAGTACCCACCACCACTTATTAATGTGTTCGCTGTTGTGCGAGCGGCAGAAACAGATACTGCCCAGGATACGCGCCTGATGTGCAGATGTTGGCTAGCATGGATGCAGGAAGCATTTCAGAGATGCAAACAGGCGAGGCAAAACGCTTGTTCTACTGGTACGCCTGTTGTGCTCAATGCGGTCATTGGGCAATAAGTTCATGTTGTGACCGTGAACGATTACCCTTGCCATGCGCGATTTTCAAAACGATGGGACACCTCTACGCATTTTGGGACTATCTACAGGCTTAATTGTTTCTAATATGTCCAAGAACTTCGTTGGACGAGCCACAACATGCGATATTGTGTATGGTACAACAACGAATTTGGCTTTGACTACCTGCAGAGACAACATGACACGGGAAAATGAAGAAAAAGTTCAAACGTCTTGATTTCGTCATCATTGATGAGTTGATTCCGTGCTCATTGATGAAGCGCGAACCTGCTCATCATATCAACACCTGCGGATGATAATTCGGATGTTTACATAAAGATGTCACAGCTCGTAAAAACATTTCAAAGAGGATGTTGATTTCACGCGCGATAAAGACAACAAAGGGACGCTTATCGGCACTGATGTTGGCATTGGAAAGCGGAAGATTGCTTTTGGGAATAGAGAGTTTTGTATTCCATTGAAAACCCACTGCTTCTAAACTCGTTCAATCAGGCGCTGAAAGCGCACTTTGTGCTGAACGTGACAAAGATTATGTGGTTAAAAGATGGCGAAGTTGTAATCATCGACGGGTTCACCGGTCGTTTAATGATTGGAAGACGTTATTCGACGGACTCCATCAAGCGATTGAAGCGAAAGAGGGCGTAGAGCACTCAAACAAGAGAGCAAAACTGTCGCCACAATCACGTTTCGAAAACTATTTCCGTTTATACAAGAAATTATCAGGTATGACAGGCACCGCTAAAACAGAGAAAGAATTTTACTCGATTTTCAAGATGCCTGTCGTTCAGATCTAAAAACAAGCCATCTCAGCGCATTGATTATCCCTGATGTGGTGTTCCATCACGCAAGATGCAAAATACAAAGCCGTCGTAGAGCAAGTGAAGACTGCTATGCCCGCAAAACAGCCCATCCTTGTTGGAACAACGAGCATTTCTGCAAGCGAGCATGTTTCTGCCCTTTTGGTGCAAGAAGAGATCCCTCATCTGTTCTAAATGCGAAATATGACGCGCAGGAAGCGGAAATCATCTCACATGCAGGCGAAATTGGCGCTGTTACGATTGCGACTAATATGGCGGGTCGTGGCACTGACATTGTTGACATAAGATGCGTCGATGAGCTTGGAGTCTCTTTATCCTCGGCACGGAAAGGCACGAATCAAGGCGTATCGACAATCAGCTCAAGGGCGTACAGCTCGCCAAGGTGCGCGCGGAGAAACGCAGTTTTATGTATCCCTCCAAGATGATCTCTTTAAGTATGCGGCGGCGGTGAAAGATATTCGAACGTTTTCAATGTGAACATTGATGATGCCGAATAGAGGTCCTCCTACCTAGCAAAACGATAGAGCAATAGCCAAAAAGCGCATTGAGGCACGTAATTTTTGATATTCGCAAGAATCTATTGAGTTATGATGATGTTCTCAGCAAACAGCGCGAAATTATCTATAAAGCGGCGCGATGAAATCAAAAATACAAATTATGACTACATTATGCGAAATCTCAATAGGTTCATCGAAGATATTGCAAAAGTAGAGGGTGTTGGATGCTTATGCAGATCCAACGAAATATCAGAGGAATGGAATCTACAAGGTCTTGTTGAAGCGCTTGATTGTGTATTTTTCGCTGGATGGTTTGGTTACATTGAGGAGATCGATGGGTTATCCAAGGATGAACTGGATAACTTCGTTATTGAGCGCTTAAAGAGCGTTATTGCGTTTAAAGAGAATCTTCTTGGGAAAAGGGCAACTCACGAGTGTGCTCAAATCGGTCTTGCTTAAAATCACGGATGATTTTTGGACGAAAACCAAAATCAACAGCATGGCTGTGCTTCGAAGAGGCATCAATTTCCGCCTACGGGCAACTGAATCGCTCCAAGGTACAAAAAGAAGCCTTTACGATGTTTGAAGAGATGGAAAGCGCAATCAAGGAGCAATTACACTCTTCATTGAGCTCAAGTACAGAGTTAATGCGCCTGATGAAATTGAAGAGATCATAGTTGGGACGGGATTAATACGATTGAGGAGCTTGAGCAGAGTGGCGAGGCGACAGGATGAGATTAAAGAGTTGTTGATGACGCCTGTTGATAATGATGTTAATGTTGCAGGTAAGATGGAGAGGGCAGAACGAAGGCGAGAGGAAGGAAGAAGAGCAGGGAAGGTGAGAATAAACAAAAGAAAATAAAGATGATGACGACGAAGTTGTTCTTGGTCAAATTGCTAATTTTGATTGTTTTGATGTAAAATTGAGTTAGTTTGGATAGTTGTTCCCTCCGAGATGGGCAGGGCATAGAAAAAGGAGTGTTAAAATGAAGAAGATCATTAACAAGAATGAAGTTGTCGTCGCGGTGCATGTAGACGAATTTCACGCCGATGATGTCGCTTGTTTGCGCGTTGCTCCAGCTTACCTACGGAACGGAAAATGTGTCTGTAAAGCGGGAATTTAAAATTGAGTCTACGAAAAGGACTTGATTTTATCTTGGACATTGGGCAGATTGAGTGAGTTAGTGATAGCCTTGTCCGTCTTGACCATCATCCTGCAAGCAGGCGGCAAGAGGACAAAGAGTCCTTACGACCGTCAAGGACGGAGGTGGAGGATCTCATTCCACTGTGCGTTCACAAAAGTTGGCGCAGATTGTGTGGGAGGATGAGTCTCGAGGAAGTTCAGGATGAACTTCTTCAGGTAGTCTTATCCCGTTGGCTATGCAGGACAACGGCATCGAAAGCGAGCGGGTACGCCTGTGCGTGCTCCCCTTCCCGTTCGTACATCCGTTTAACGGCGCATGGGACGAGGATGGGTCGCCGAAAGCGCAGTATGAGCGCTTCATGCGAGAGCGGTAGACATCGTCTCGGCAGGTGTTGGAGCGCATCATCATTCGCACGCACTCCAGTTCAGCGGCGGCGAAAATCGTCAGTACGGCGATTTCCGGACTCAGAGATGGAGTCAATAGTTCTGCCTCGTTTCGCTCCGTGGCAGGATTACGTCCTGCTGACGAACAACGGGCGACCAACTTAGCGGCTTTGTGGTTTTCGAGCAATCGGGAGGCTACATGATTCAGGTTGTTCCCAAAAGAGGCTGGTAGTTTTGCCTCTTGGGTGGGCATCCCCGAATCCATCAAGCGATTGCGAGGGTTCGTCTTTACGGCGCATGGTGCTTTCGCGGGTTTCAAGCACCTGCGAACATAGTGCTGTGACGAAAATGATTCTCGCGAGGGAGTAATCGTTCGCTCAGGTTGCTACTTGCCAGATCTCAGGTGACTGGGATCTTTTTGTATCATTAGTATGGGGGTAGGTTAGTTAATTGTCAATTAAAATTTAATTTTATGTGGTTTTCTGAGGTTGAAAACTGGCAAAGTCCATATATATAGGTATAGTAAATTTGGTTCGTATTTTTCTGTATGCCGTAAAAGGCAGAAAGGAGGATTCCATCATGGATTCGTTGTTGATCATGGTATTAAGTTTGTAACCTCTGCGGGAAAACATGATATCGTTATCCTTTTAGGGATGGCAGAAACTTGTTGTTCCGCCATCGGGAATCGTCGCACGGTGCACCTCGTCTGAGGTTGTTGTGCGTACGATGGGGCGTGTGCAGGGTAAGACTATGGAGTTTGGTGAGGTATACGATCTCCCCTGCTCCCGAAAGAGAATACCATTTACTGCTTCGCGCTTGTCGCGGATCCAGCGTTACGCGCTGATGTAACTGCTCCGGGAAAGCAGATTGTCTTCGAGGATGGCGGTAGGGGTATGTGAAGGTCTTTTCAGTGTTCTGCGTAAGCGAGTTGCCTTCCCGCCTGACCTTCAGGGGTCTCTTTTTCGTCAAAAAGAGTACCATCGGCAACCTCTTCACGCTTAATCTCTATCTCTTACTTGTATGCCCTCTCAACCATTAACCAATAAACTCATCTCATCAAACTCAGGTTCGCCATTGAGTGCATCAGCTTTGACTCCAAGGTACTCATCAAGCACCTGCTGCTTAATTCGCTCATAGTTAGCCTTACCTTCTGCACTTTCAAAGTATGCTTTGAGTTTCGGCATCCCTTGGGTTCTGCCCTTCGTACATATACCATGCTGCTTCCCTTGCCGATGATGTCGCTTTGAAACCGGCAAAATCAATCTACAGCGCCCATTCGTCGGGATATTGCCAAATACAATGTCAAATGTTGCCGTCTTAAAAAGGGAGGATAAGTTTTGTTCTTAACCACTTTCACTTTTGTGTGGTTTGCGGTTGCTTCATCGCCATCCTTGATGGACCCTTTGCGCACATCAAAAGCCGCACCGATGCGTAGAATTTGAGGCGCTCTCGCACCCGTTGTTGTCTCAGGAGATCCCCAAGTGACGCCTTGACTTTTTCGCGAATCTGGTTGATGAAGATAATCGTACATCCATGCTTCGATGCTTCCCCGTGGAGCTGCGCATTGCTTGGCTCATTAGACGCGCGTGTGGTCTCACATTTGAGTCTCAAAATCGCCATCAAGCTCTACGGACAAGGGCGGCTAAAACAGAGTCAACAACAATGATGCCGACACCATCTGATTTAACGAGCATATCAACAATATCAAGCGCCTGTTCGCCAGAATCGGGGCTGGAGTAAACTGTAACTCTTCCAGCACGACGCCAAGTGCGCGCGCATAGGACGGGTCGAAAGCGTGTTCGGCATCAATAAATCTGCAACATAGTAGCCTTCTGACTGAAACGATGCGATACACTTGAGCAATCGTGGTCTTCCCGAGCTTTCTGAGTGTAAATCTGCAATAATACGCCCTTGGCAGACCGCGCCGAGAATCGATGTCAACAGGCAAAATTCCTGTGCTTACTCGCTCAACAGGCACAACAGAATCCCACGTTGAACGTCATCATGGTGTTCTCGCCATACTTCTTTTCAGATCTTCTTGAGCGCTTCTTCGATACCGCCTGGGTTCGTCTTTTTAATTCTTGCCATCGAGATCACCTTTCTTTTTCTGCGAAAACAATGAAACATTGCTGATTTTGCGACTTAGCGTTTTCATAAACTGCGTAAAGTCAAGCTCGCACAGCAACACTGCAACAGCTTTTGAGTTCTTCATCCATGATGCTGTTAAGCGCAGGATGTGCGATTGATTTGAGTGTCTCAATGTCCAGCCAAACTCTGCCACATATAAAGCCTTTTGCAATCGCCTAGAGCGCCTTTTGATAGTGATAGAAACAACTCTTCCTTTTTGGGTTCGGGTGAGTTTTGACTAAATCTGTATTGTCGCTTTGGAGATGAGTTGGTCGTTATCAGTAATAACGATGTCAAGAGAGTTACCATCTTTGACCAACGGAATGGTTTTTCCATTTTCCGAAATCAGAAAATCAACTGAATTGCAATCAGTTGATCCTTTTTCGCTCTCTGTGCGACGTTTGTCAAATTCGTCCACTTAGAAGCCTCCTTTTCTTTTGTGGTTTTGACAGATTCAGCTTAGCATGAGTGCGAAAGAAAAACAGAAAAAGTGCAAATAAAAAGTAAAGCGACCACGGTCCCAGGGAGAAGCCAAGCGAACTTTTATTTGTTTTCAATCCACGCACCTGTATAAGGTGCGATCTCGAAAATATAATGTGCAACGGTCAACACCCCACAGCTAAAGCAGGCTTGTAAGTCATCCATCTAGTCCTAACGTCACAATGCTCTAGATGGTGCAGGTTTCCCTACATACTATCGGTACAGATAGCTGTGCCTACATCACGGACGGTTGACAAACGCCCGCTCTTCCTCAGACTATCCAAGAAAATATGTGTTAGTCGACCCTACAGCCACGTCTGAACGAGTGTCTTAGAGATCTGATTGTTCATCGGACATCCAACGGTTCTCTCGTTCAGAAATGGTTTTACGTCTGTAGCTAATAAATTATCATCATAATCGTCGTTGAAAACTAGGGGAAGGAGGCGCTCTCCCCCATGCCTAAAGGTAGGGGTTTCGCGCTCAATTACTTCGATGAAGGAGTAATTGTTTCAATCCGCGCACCTGCGTAGGTGATGCTGTTAATCTGCTGATACGTTTGGTTTTCCTTGTAGTTTCAATCCGCGCACTGCGTGAGGTGCGATTAGCGCTCGATATCCGTCATCCGCATAGCGAACGCGACGTTTCAATCCGCGCACCTGCGTGAGGTGCGATGGTCAACTGCGTCAACTAACTGCTTTGGGGATTCATCGCAATTGGGGTTTTCTCAGCACATCATTCTCCACTTTATCCTCCGTTGTGGCTTTGGATGCACTTATAAATAGTCTTTATTTTATGTGTGCTGGCAGGGTTCGTACTGCATTCCGGTGCTCTACCATTTGTTGCCCTTGGTATAACCCAAACACAAAATCTTTGTCTTGGCGTTTTGAGACTTTAGCTTTTGTTCTTCTTCTTTTTCTGCCTTTACGCTGCTAGTTTGCGTTCTTTGATTCCATCTCCAAAATTTCGAGAAATATAATGAGCCACAATCAGCGAAAAATTGAAAGTTATGTATATTGCTTCCATAGTTTCGTCAAAGCTTGGAATAAGATTCCTCCATTACCCTGTTCAGAAATCAGTACTAAGAGCACGTTTTTGAGCGGATCGATTACGGCATCTTCAGCACCATTGACGACACTTGAGTTGTTGTCAATCGTAGTCAATAATGCGCTCATAGATAGCATCGTTTTTCGATTACTTTTTATCGTCAAAGTTTGACTCCATTTGGCGAATAGGAACTATTGAGTGCTAAGGAGTATTCTTCCTCGTCGTCAACATGCTCAACATCTTTGATGATTAGAGCTGTATACAGAGATTGATTGATGTCGATAGAAAATTCTAAAGATGTTCTCAAGATTCTCCTCAGTGCTTCTGGTTGCGTCGTGCTGGGCGTTAGCAATCAGCGAAAGTAATTTTTGCGCTACATCGCTGTTAATCTGCTATGTACTTTATTTTCTTTCGTAAAGCTTCAAATCGTGTCTTAATGCACTTGTAAAAGTCCGTTTATGGCTACCTCATTGCTCGTTTTAACGTCTTCCAACTCGCGACTAACATCTTTGTGCGCCCTCTAAAGAACACTAATTTGCGTTTCAGTTTTGTCAATTTCTTCGCGCTGTCCGGGCTTTTTCAACTTCCCTACTTTAACAGGGACTTTTCTGATTTGATAACGGTTTCGCGGAAGATCACATCAACGCTCATCGACGCGACTCATAATTGCGCGACGGATGATCGGCGAAATCAATTATAAACAATGTCTCTTTTGAAGCGAGATTAGATTGACGGGCGACATCCCATAGATAACCTGAATTGCGCAAAGGCTGCCAAATTGGAGCGGCAAATGCACAAGATGTTGCAGGTGTTGTTGCGTAACGATTCAATTGTGTGGAACGATGAGAGGATAATAAACAGCAGAATCTGTTCGTATCCTGTATTGAGCCATTTGTGCAAAATAGGGATGTCTCCATCAAGAACACAAATTGTACCAACAAAAGCGGCAACACTTTGCGCAAATTGCGTGAAGAAGATGCTAAACAAAAACACAACACCCACATTGCGCTGAATGAGAACTGATGGGTTCAGAGTCATTTCTTGCGCGTGAATAGGCTAATAAATCAAAAATGGAAGCGCGTAGATGGTGCGCGATAGAAGGAGGTAATTCATGTATTGATCAGACCCTTTCTAGGTTTATTGATGTTTTGTTCTTGCCATCTTTTGTTTCTGATTTTACAAAATGAAATAAATGAGCGTGCTGCGAGAACTATACACTTGTCTCAGAGTCTGTCATGATGCTCCGCACAAACTCCCTTGGTGGATGATCTAGTCCGCTCAACCTGAACTTCATTCCCAAAACATACCAAAAAGTATGGTATAATTTACACTCAAACGGCTGAGTTTTGAAAACAGTCGTACTAAAATCATTGTTTCTCTTCTAAGAAGGGATTGAAACAACTATTCAGTACAACTAAAATACATGAGTTAATTCTGCAAGCAGAATGGTGGTGTTTCTGTAAGCCTCAAGACATGGTTCAGTGACACATTCGTTTGCAGAATTTCTTTCTAGCCTACATCCTTCAATCCCATTCCTCTCCTCGCATGACGAACGACCGCTCACGGGCGTGTACGGTCAACTTTCTACTTTCACAATATTTTGCCTTAGCAATCCTGCTTGTATAAGCAGAGTTCGCACTACCTTGATTAACTCTACATTATTTCGGTAACAACAATTCTCCAACGTCTTTTTATATCGGCTGTAATCGAACGTAAACGATCCGATTGTGCTGTTTGCCACGTTCCGTTTTACCTGTCTGCGTTTTACTCTTCGTTTTCCGAAGTCCAAAATCTTCTATCACGATGGTCTTGCAACGCGAATCGCCTGTTTTACAACTCTCACAACTTTCTCTTGTATCTCAGACTTCGCCTATTTCCTGTGCCGTGATAGTCCAAAAGGGAATACGTTTCCTGTCTGACAAGATTCCCTGTCTCATTCGTCTCTGCAATCTGCATGAATCCGTCATTGTAGTCATGCCAAACTCAGTTCCGAATGTCTTGGTTGTGTACGAAAAATCTTCTCCTTGTACTCAAACATGATTTGAAGATAGAATTCGTTTGCCACGGAAAGACGATTCTATACGTTAGTGGCACGCACGCGTTCTTGTTCTTCGATTCGCCAAATTTTGCGGATAGGTACGACTCAAAAATCTTTTCTTCTAAACTTGCACATTCCATAGGTATATTTCTCGCCACTCAGATTGATACAACGGTTCTCCACTTTTCCGCACCGCGATTTGATATAAAACCGTTCACTTTCTCAAGTTGGAACATCCCGATTACACGCCGTTTCGTCTTTTTGTGCCTAAAAACAGGATATTCTTATCACGATTCTGACAGAAACGTTTTTAACCATTCCTCATGCAGGCGAATCCGTTTTCTCCAAAAACCATTGCGCCTTGGGTGCAATTCTTTCGTTCCAAAAACATACACAGAGCTCTTTCCATTTTGGATATTTCTCTCTAAAACATCGTTTCTGCTTGAGTCGGTTAATACGGCTGAAGTCTTTTGCCATGCGACAAAACGTAACCGTTTGTACGTGCGACAGTCTTGTTTTGAACAACCTGTTGATGTCACATTTTTGAATCGCTCAACCTAAGATTATGTTTTTCTAACTCTTATGTGAAGCATCAATCTGCCATCTAATTGTGACAATCATGCTTCTTCAGCTCAGCATCGCATTGTATGCTCCCACAACATCCATATTAGAGACTTTGCCATGCGTTTTTGAAATACAAAACTTATGTTGAAGATGTGTATTGTATGAGTTTATTCTTTCCAGAGATGAGATAGATTTTCTCGTCTGCGTGCTGACTTCCCGACACACAGAACGGTGAAATCTTGGCATAGAAAGGGATCGAGTGCAAGTATTCCATCAACTCGTTTGAGAAACACCTGTCTAGTCTCGTCTCTAATGTAAAATGTTTTACTCGTCTTCGGCATCTTCCAACACCTTTTTCACATCCTCAATGGAGACATTCTCCTCTTCGAGTCGTACCTCAATCTCTAGAGTTTATCCTTGCATGAAACGCCATCAAGACTTCCGCAAAAGCCCTCGCTCGTTGAAATCTTATCATCCGAGCATCTCCTTTCTTATTGGAAGTTTTCTTTGTCCCTTTAGACCGAATCATACAACTTCCCACTAAAACTAGCAATGAGTGCCATCATATCCTCAACCAACTCTTCTTGCACCGTCTTTTCCTCATTCGTGTCTTTCATCACAACGATGGAAACACCGTGCTCCCGGAAAACGGATTCCAAATAGTGAGAGCCCGAATCTTGTCAATCGGTCTTTATAAGTGACAAACACACGTCGGACTTTCCTTGACAAACCATCGAATCAACTCTTGAAGTTTCTTTCGTTTGTCATTCGAGACCTGAGACCGACCTCTTTTAAGACGAGCGGGTTTATCAAATCACTGGTGTTTTTCGACCAAAAACATTGCTTGTCTATCAAGGTCGCCTTTCGTCTTTTGCTCGTGGGACGAAACTCGTGCGTAGATAACGTCCTTCTTTTGGAAATCTGTCCTATCCAACAATCCCATTGTGTCTAGGTAAGACAACAAATCTTCTCGAAAGATGATACGACGATTGTTCTCCGATGCGACGAATCGAGTACTTTCCTGTTTATCGTGGTTTATTAACGTACTTTTACAAATATTGAGAATCCGACAAATCTCTCCTGTTTTATATTGTTCTTTAGCAGAAATCACTTTCTTTATACAAGCGCATCACATCGCTTGATTAACAGTATTATACTAAACAAATAGATTCTTGTCAGGAGAAATTTACAAAGAAAAGTAGTAAAAAGATATTTTTATTAACATCTTTTACTACTTTATCAAAACTGCTGATTAACCCTTCAATGGCCTTTTTGCAACAAAAAGCCCGCAAGTGTGAGCAAAAACTTGTTCGTTTTTCTTTTGCCTTACTTCCTCGTCGTCATCGTCATCTTCGTATTCTATACTCTTCTTCGTCAATGCTCTTTTGCCTTACGATAATAAACACCGATGCAAAGCGCAATCCAGATTAAAGTCCAACAATACCGCTCTGGTAGATGTACGCCGTTTCGTCGTTGTAGTTGCCGATTTTTGTGTCCGATGTGAAGTTGAATGGAACTCAATCTTTGTAGCAAACATGTCAATATCGGAATCGTGGTTGATGTGTACGTATTCCTGATATGTGTCGCCTGCTGTTAGTGTCTTCGGTTTTTGTCCCATAAACGAGGCAAAGTTTTTCTTCATCTGGCTCAATCATGGTCTTATCGAGCGCACCTGCGAAGAACCCGCTTGCAGCTAAGACTTCCTAGCCAAGCGCGGTTGGGACAGAATCAACTGGTCGCCAAAAGGTGTGAATCTTAAAGTTGTCGCAGTTGATGTTAATCGGCGTGTCCGACAGGTTGCGAATTTTGAAGTACCAGGATGAACGGATTTGGATCAATGAACTCATTGTCCTTATTCAGCGAGTTTGCTTTCTCCTGGCTGAATTTCGTTGAAGTTCGGATCATTGTAAATGCCCTCAGACTTCACAAGAGCTGGAATAATGGCATTTCCATGCGGTATGTTTTGTCGATGTATACCTGCATTTTGCCGATTAGGTACGCCTGTGTGTTCTTATCTGTGGTCATATTGTGCACCAGTAGTGACAGCATCAGGGTGATGAATCACCGACTTTGAATCACAATTCAATCGCAAATAATCCAATAACCAAACCAACAGTGGTGACAATCGCCATTGTGATTCTGAGTTGCTTTTTGTCATTTACTTAGCCTCCATTACAAAAAGTGCTCGCATCAAGTATAGCATTAACCGCCAGAAGTCGATGAGGTCAGCGCCAAGTCCGAGCAAGAATAGTGCGCCTATAATAGCTATGCCAACATAAGAAATCGCTTCTACTGTGCGCTCACCAAATGCGTTTCTTGTGACGAGCTGAACAGCGTCAAACGTGATGCGACCGCCATCAAGGAGTGGAATTGGGAGAAGATTGAAGATGCCAATTTGAATCGAGATAACGGCAAACATAAAGACAAGTCAGTGACACCAAATTGCGACTTAACAGCAAACATCTCTGTTGAAATTCCAACTGAATTATGATACATTTTTGCGATTTCACCGTGCCCATTTTACCAAGGGTTGCGAATCCATCGATGGATTTGTGTCAAAGCTGTTGCTGATAGATTTTTACCAATGCCAAAGGAGGTCAAAGAATGGCGCAGTTTTCACAGTGCGTTCCATCATAATACCAACGAGACATCTTTATCCTTGTTCACATAACCGTTTGCTCTTCACCGCCACGAATGAGCGCGATGTCAAGTTCTGTGTTGCTTGTGATGATGTGCGCACATCGTTGTTAAATTCGCCGTCAAGCGCCACACCATTGACAGACAGGATGTTATCTTTCGGCTGTAATGCGCCATCAGCGGCATAACCACTGGCGACGGATTCAACTACGCTTGTTCCTGTCGGCACTCCTGTGAACGCAATGGCAATCCAAATGGCTACAAAAGCGGAGAGGATGTTAAATGTTGCTCCCGCAACAGAACCTACAAATCTGCGCCAAAACAGCGGCTATGTGATGCGTGCGAGCATGGAGTCAATTTCAGGGAGTTTATTAAACCCGCCCAAAGGGACAAGTCTAAGCGAATACTCTGTCTCTCCGCGCTTAAAGCTGAATAGTTTCTTTCCAAAGCCAATAGCGAACTCTTCTACTTTAAATCCAAGCGCTTTTGCGGCAACAAAGTGGCCGAGTTCGTGGATGAAGATGATAAACGCGAACGCTAATACGACGCACGTTATGTTCCAAATTGTTGATAGTTCCATGCTATTACCTCTTTTCGTTTTAGTCCAATGCCAAAATTATACCACGAAATCGGTAGTTGTTTTTTGGTTTTTGTAAGATAAAATAGGTTGACACTCTCCCCAGCTAAAGCAGGGGATTCTCAGTTCACCGACCGTCGCATTTATCGACTTGCGTCTCATCCGTCTTACACAATCTCCCTGAGCGTGAATTTCCGTATGCCCTACAGTATTTGGTTTTGATTTTTCTAAGATCTGCTGAGAATTTCCTTCGCCTTGCGTGGGATGTTGATCATGGCGTTTCTATCCCTATCGTGATGTACTCCGCAGTGTGGACAATCCCATTCCCGAATATCCAAATCCTTGACTTCAGGGTTTTTTGTTCCGCATACCGAACAGGTCTGACTGGAAGCATAGAAACGTCCGACCTGAACGAGATCGCATCCATAGAGAACGGATTTGTATTTGAGCATCCCGAAAGAACGATGACCAACTCACATCCGCAATGTGTTTCGCCAATTTATGATTTTTGAGCATCCCAGCAACGTTCAAATCTTCGATTCCGATGACTTGGTTTTCGCTCACCAGTTTCGTTGATTCCTTGTGCAGGAAGTCTCGTCGGATGTTCGCTATCTTTTCGTGCACGACGGCAACGGCGACGCGCGCCTTTTGTTTGCGACGCGACCCGTCTTTCCGTCGCGCGTGCCTGCGCGTGCGTTCTTGCGAGTTTACGCTGAAATTTCGTGAAAGTTCGTGGATTCTCAACAACATTTCCGTTGGAATCGACGTAAAAGGATTTGATTCCGACATCCACGCCGACTTCGCCTCCGTTGTTTCGCTTTAGGGACGTTGTTCCAATCCTCCGCAAACACAGAGCGAAACGAAGTATTTTTCCTGTCGGAGTTTTGAAATCGTCGCGTTCAGGATTACTCCATCGGGAATACGAGAAAGTTTGATTTTCACCCAACCAACCTTCGGAAGATGGATCTTGTTTCCTTCGAAGCGGATTCCATTCCTTTGATTTCTCGTTCGATATGACTTTTTCGCATTGTGTTTGGATTTAAACTTTGGATAGTTTGCATCGCCGGGCAAAGAAACGTTGGAACCCGTTGTCCAAATCTCTCAGCGATTCTTGAAGCGACATGCTATCCGACAGGTTTAACCATGTGAATTTGGGTTGTCGCTTGAGCTGAGTTAAGAGACTGGAAGTCTCTGCATATCCAACGCTTCGCTGTTCTTCCTTCCATGCCTTTTTGTCGAACGCTGAGGAAATAGTTGAACACGACCCGCGCGTTTCCAAACATTTGAGTTGAACTTCGCTTCTTGTTCTTGGGTCAGGTGAATCGATATTTATATCCACAAACGTAATCTTCCACAGCTTTTTCCCTCCTTTCTTCGTTTTTCACAGTATACTCTCAATAGAGTTTGATTTCATGGAAATAAATCTCCTTTCATCTCCCTTAAAGTAGGTGGTTTTTCTCGGCGATATTCTATAATTAAGTTGAGATTTGTTTATTCTTATTTTTGAAAAGGAGAAAGTGATCATTATGAGGATTGAAGAGTTTTTGATGAATCAGGCGTTGTTGGGCGCAGGAAATCATAGGTCTGATCCGCGCACAAGGATGGCGCAGGAAATCCTGAATGGATTTCGCATCGCTGCTTCCGTGGACGCGATTGTACGGATGGCGCACTACACGACGCAGGACTATCGCAACGCAGAACTCGGTAGCATGTCGTTCATGCACGACTTGCACCACTTGGGCATCTTCGCGATTCCAACGATGTCTTGGCTCGAACCACTTGCATATCGTCTGCAAGGGAAGAAGGTTCTTGACTTGATGTCTGGTCGTGGCATGATCAGCGCAGTGTTGCAGACACTTGGCGTTGACATCACGCCGGTTGATAACGGATCGTGGGGACTTTCCGAGATCGTTGAGACGCAACGAATGAGCTGCGTTGAAGCAATTAAGAAGTTCAAGCCAGATGTTGTCATCTGTGCATGGCCTGACGACAACGTGCGTGATCAGTCGGAGACGTTCGAGGATGTATGCCGCTACATTTTCGACAACGCTCTGCCGATTGAAATCCTTTATATCGGCGAACCAGCGGGCGGTTGTAATGCAAGTGATAGCTTCCCATACCACATGGAGTGGGACGAGGAGTTAATGGATGGTTATGTCACACTTTCCTATTTGCACGACGCTCCTGCATGGATTCGGAAAGGCTAACAGGAAGGCTGATAAGAGCAAAAGAGGCGCTGAAAGGCGTCTTTTTTGTTGTTTTTTGTGCAGTTTTTGTGTTTTTTCTCAATATATACGATATACTACATATGAGATCTATTTTGCAAAGAAAGGAAGTTAAACATAAATGTACGAAACAGAGCAGGAAGAACAGAAAGTAGAACTTGAAGGCTTCATCGAAAAAATAATCTTTACCAACAAAGAAACAGGTTGGAGTGTCCTTGCAGTACATCCTAAAAACGAAGAACTTGGAATGAAAGAAATCACCGTAACAGGTGTTATTTTTGAAGCTCGCAAAAATGACGAAATCCATATCAAAGGCGTTTGGATTCACAACGCAAAGTACGGAAAACAAATAAAAGCAAGCGAATTAAAGATTCCGATGCCAACATCAATTCATGGCATATACAAACTGCTTAAAACGAAAGATTTTTTGCCTGGTGTTGGACCGATGCTTGCCCAGTCAATTGTAGACAAGTTTGGCGTTGATACCTTCCGTATCTTTGATGAAGAACCTGAGCGTCTTCGTGAGATTAAAGGCATAACTAAAAAGAAGCATGAGAAAATCATGTCTGCTTATCATGCAAAAACGCAAATGCAAGACCTTCTTGCTTTTTGTGCGACATACAATATCTCTGCTAATATGGCTCATAAAATCTTTTTCGCCTATGGGAATAGCGCAGTTACGATTGTCTCGCGTAATCCATACCTGCTAACTGAGCTTGGTCATGGTATAAAAGGCATTGGCTTTAAGAAGGCGGATCTCATCGCCAAGAAACTTGGTCTTCCGATGGATTCGCACGATAGGAAGACGCACGGTATCGTTTATTATCAAAACGAATGTGCTGCGAAAAAGGGCGGCGTAGCAGTCCCTCGCGATGAACTCATTGAAGAGGCATCTGAAGCGCTTGAACTTCCATACGAAAATATCGAAAATACGCTTGATGAAATGCTCACATGGACTGGGAAAGCTGGCTGTTTTGACACAAGATGTTCTTGGGGATGAAACCTGCATTTGGTCGCGCTCTATGTACTACAAGGAGCTGTTTGTCGCGCACAAAATCCTCTCGCTTTCACATGCCGAGCCGAATTAGTACGTTCCTTCCAATATTGAGGAACTTATTAAAGAGACGGAAGAACGCAACAACATAGAGCTTGCTGATAAACAGCGAGAAGCGCTCATTATGGCAATTAAGAGTAATTTCTCGGTCAGTACTGGCGGTCCGGGTGTTGGAAAAACTACGATTATTCGTTGTCTTATTTCAGTGCTTGCAGAGGGCAACAGAATTGCCCTTGCAGCTCCTACTGGGCGTGCAGCGAAACGCATGAAAGATGCGACGAAACATCGCGCAACGACAATTCATAGACTGCTTGGTTGTGGCTCAGGTGATGAGGATGAGGAAGAAGATGATGACGATGACGTTGTAAACGAAGAGGATGACACTGCCTCTCCGTTAGATTATCGGTTTGACCATAACGCGAAAAATCCTCTAAAACAAGATGTGTTTGTGATTGATGAAAGTTCAATGGTTGATATTTCATTGATGAAATACCTGCTTGAAGCGATTCCAGATGGCAAAAAAGTGATTATCGTTGGTGATGTTGACCAGCTTCCATCTGTCGGTCCAGGCAAGGTTTTGGAAGATATTATTCGTTCTGGCGCTGTTCCTGTCTGCCGCTTGGACGTTATCTATCGTCAAGCAAAAGAAAGTAAAATCATCACAGCATCACACGATATTAACCACGGCAGGATGCCAAAAATTACAAACCAAGAACATGATGACTTCTTTTTGATTCAAACTGCCGACAACATCAGTTGTGCAAACATGGTGCGAAAATTAGCACAGTATATTCCTAACAAATTTGGTTGCGATCCGTTATGGGACGTACAAGTGCTGTCGCTTAAAACGTGCATCTGATGTCGGTACAGAAGCGCTGAATAGAGACACTACAAGAGGACTCTCATTCCAGACGTTGCTGTTAAACGCGCACAACTTGAAATCAAAAGAGCGCATGAAGCACAAAGTTGAAGTTTCCGATGAGGATAAAAAAGTTCTGAATCAAAAAATTAATACGCCAATCTTCGTTGCTCGCTATAACATTTATGCCGTCGGGGACAAGGTGATGCAAACAGTAAATTCTTACCAAAAAGGCGTATTTAACGGCGACATCGGGCAAATTATTTGGTTCAATACTGAGTATTTGGACAGAAAAGAAGACGTGGAAGATTTCGCTATCGTTGCTTTCCCAAGCGATGATGGGAACGGTACTGTCGAAAAAAAATACTCCAAAGAAGAACTCAAAATGGAGCTTACCTTGGCGTATGCGTGTACTGTTCATAAGTCACAAGGCTCTGAATATCCATTTGTGATAATCCCAATCATGCCTACATTTAGCATCATGTTGCAGCGCAAGTTGCTTTATACAGGCGTGACACGTGGGCGCAAATTAGTGTGCTTGGTTGGTCAAGAAGATGCTGTTAAAAAGCGGTCAGAGATGTTTATCGCAAGTATGTCAGCAATAGGCGCACTAAGTTGCAGTATTGGCTCACCAAATTCGCCGAGGAAGCCCCGCCTTTTATGCGTGGGGAGGAATCGGCAGAGTCGACTCTAACTTTTTCAAGGATATTTTCTCAAAAGCTCGTTGAAAACCTCCTTGAAAAATGGTACAATTTAAGTAACGAGAGAACCGTTGTAGGCGCAAAAGTTAGCGCAAAGGCACTCGTTGAAAATGTGGCAATGTAGGCACGACCTACGTTGAGCGGGGCGCTGTCATGCGCCTGTGTTCCGCCTCACTGAAGGGAGAATCTTCGCTGATTTATCAACGGGTTCGTTGAACCTCGCACCGCTCGGAAGCGTGTCGGCTGGGACAAGCCCGGCTTTAGCCGTGGGGTGCATGACGGAGGGACAACATTCTTTTGTAGAGGATGCTGAGTCGCAACAACGGCTTCTATAGCGTAAAAAAACAAAAGGGCTGTCATTTGACAGCTCTTTCGTTTTGCCATTAAGTAATGTCCTTCCTATCGCGGTGGCTTACATCTTCTGATAACAACTTGTCAGGATTTGTTTTGCTGCTCTTGCGCTGCAACGTCTTTTATATACTCATCAATAAACTTGTCTCGTTTGCCGAATTGCGACTCAGTGTAATATTGTTGCTCTGTCCAACCATGTTTGTTTTGGATATAAGATTTAATGTCTTCAGGATCATAGCCTTTTGTCTTAATCATTTTATCGAATTGATCTCTTTGTGATGCGGCTATGTCATAATATACGGACTGGCGTTCAAAGTCTGTGTCTCCCGTGGCACGCGTCAGGGTTCTTTTGGCAAAAATCTGAAACAACAGCCTTTCGTTCCGCTTCAGTCATTTGGGTCGTTAATTTTCTTGTTCCTTCTTTTGTCTTTGGCATCTCGTCATCAGAACCACCAGCACTGCCGCTTGATTTGCTGTTGTAAATGTCATTAAACCCTGCAATCTCTTCATCCTGCCGTTTTGTATGCGCCACCGGTAGCGCGTAATCATGCCTAATGCGCCTACACCTACGGTAGCTGTTTTTGCCACTAAATCGAATCAAACAGCCCATTGATGTTGCTTTCGTCACTATCGGCATCTTTTTAGCGTGTCTTGTGAAATGAGCTTCACTGGTTAATTTGGCAATACCTTCGTAATCGCCTGCGGCTTTTGAGTTCAGAATAGCGCTTGAGGAATGACGGAATGGAGCTGTGAGATGTCAATTCCATCGTTTTAAGCACTGAATTTGCACATCAGCGCCAGTGTCGCCGAAGAGATCGTGATCAATGACGTTGCCGTTCTCGTCTTTGGCGAAGAGTTGGATGTCTTTGAATCCATCCTCTTTGGCAAATGCGCTAATTGCAGAACCAAGCTGGAAATGTTGTACGTCAATCTTGTGAGTTAATGAGCGTATTGTCGCCATTGGCGCTGACATTTTCGACATTGCGAACTTCCTTCTTGTCGTTGACTGCAATACCGCGCACAGATTCGCTGACGTTGCCATTCGCGTCGCATCGTGTCAAAATATTGGCGTAATAGGACATGTAATTGGGGTCATTACTGTCGCCAATGACCATCTGCGATTGCGCTACCCAAGAGCCGTCTTCGTGCACAGTGCGCTTGGAATAGATGATGTAATCGAACGAATCAGTAACGCCAAGCGTGTTTCGAGAATCTGCTTGTTGGTGCTTCCTTGTCTTGGTTGACTACGCATAGCCTTCTTACGAAATACGCCACCTGCGTGCATCTCCTTCGGATTCGAGTTTTTGATCGTTTCCATTGGCATCTCTGTACTCTTCTTTGATTGTTCCTGTCTTAATGAGGGGAGGATTAACAAGCTCTTGGACGCGATGGTACTGCCCCTCTTTATCACCATGTTGGAGCTAATTGTGTTTGTCTCAGATTTGATTTTCTTCTGCGCGCTCATCCACTCGTTTGCGAGGAATTGCGCTTTATTATCGGAGCTTAGATAGCTGCCCGTTCTTGTATATGTCGCGTGGTTCATGTAAGTCGCTTCCAGTCATGACAAAAGCTGTTATATTGGCAGAGAAGCACAAGAACTACATAACAGCGCTGAACAAATGAGCGCTGAAAAGTTTCTTTGTTTTTCTCATGATTGTTTCTTCCTATATCGAATGGAAACATAGTAGTTTCCTTTTGAAATTTTTATAGCAAAGCAATTTCTAAAATAGTGCTTGTTAAGTAACTATACCATAGAAACCTTGTAAATGTAAACTTACAAAACAGCGTTGTTGGAATATAAATACGAACAAAAATTCTTGGATTAACAAAAATTCCGTTCATGCTTTTTCGCTTGGTATAATTAACGGCCAAGGCGCATTAGCGTTATGAAATTTGATTTAAACACATTAACATATATTGGAGGAACACTTCATGTTCAAGTATAGAAAAATCCTTTCTGTCCTTGCTGTTCCAATTCTCTCATTCGGGCTATTGTTCAGCACATCTACTGCCACTGAGGCGTCGCAGAACGATAAATCGTGGATGTATAACATCTCTGACACTTGGAGCAACTGGACGGCAGGTCATACGGGAGAAAGTATCAAAGAGTCGCAAGGAACGTCCTGCCCCTCTCTCGCTTTGTAGATACGACCGAAGAGGAAGTAGAGAACAGTGCGCGATTCTTTGAACTCAAATTCGCCACTCAGCAATGATATGCAAATCAGAGGGCGATCAAAAGACGAAAAACGGCAACTGCAATGCTTGCAATCACATATCAGGATAGCAAAGGCAATAAAAAGAACGTCGTCGTTGGATTAGACGGCTCAGGTGAAGCCATCGATGTCAGCAACAATGACGCACAGGATATGCAGTCGCTCTATGATGAAATCGTATATGGCGGCGGCAACGATCTCTCAAAAGAAGAGTTAAACGAAGATTGATGATGCGCTCCACAAGCGCACCTAAGTTTATCGGTACGATGGCTGATATTCTTGAATTTCCACAAAAACCGCCTCCAACACTTCTGCGCAGGTGCTGTTTCGTTGATGGGAATGGCGCTTATGGGGCTAGTTAGCAACCAGTCAGCGCAAAACAGGAAATCATCGAAAAAGCACAAGAGACTGTCAAAGCAAAGGCAAAGGCGAAGATGTCGAATGACGCAAAAACGTTTATGGCGAGCAAATCGAGACAGTCTTACAGCAACATTGATGCCGCATTTGAAACGATGGAGAATCGGGTCAGTCCTCATGGTTCCGTTAGGTCGCGTTGATACTGTGTGTGCAACAGGGGCGTGTTACAACAAAGATTTGCGAGAGGCCTATCGACAAGGCATCGCTAGTGTGCCCGAGTTGAGGCGCAACTTGGAATCTAAAGGATATGCCACAGAAGAGTTCACAGGATCTGCCAAAAGGGCGATCTTCACGATTTACGGCGACGATGATCATGTCGTAATTGCTGATGGAGATGGAGGTTGCTTCGGCAACAGTTCTTCGAAAGGGTTCGCACAACACTACGACAGTGCCTACAATGCGTGGCACACTGGGAGCGCACCAAGCAAAATTATCAGGATGTAAGCTTTCTTGTGAGTTTTTTCAAAACGCCAAGACAAGATTTTGGTTTTGATGTATACTAAGGACAACAAACAGGACGCACCGAATGCGAGTGCGAACCTCAATCAAACATGAAATTGACCGCTTTTTGCAGGGACATCCAAACCATAACGGAGGCTAAAGTGGAGACTGATGTGCTAAATAAACCCTAAATTGAGGGTCAAATTCCAAATTTAGGTTAGTTGACGCAACGTCGACTATCGCACCTCATGTAGGTGCGCGGATTGAAACTGCCTGATGTCTCCAATCAGTTATGCGGGTGAAATCGCACCTCATGTGGGTGCGCACGTTGAGCTGTCATCGGAGAATCTCGACGGCTTTTTGGTATGAATCGCACCTCACGTAGGTGCGTGGATTGAACGTAGCCCCTGCGCCCATGGGCGCCATTCTCAACATCGCACCCGTGTAGGGTGCGCGGATTGAAACAAACAAACAAACAAACAAACAACAAAATAACAATGATCTGAGAATCACATCGCTAGAAAAACACAAAAACAAACAAAGAGCAACCGTTGTACGATCATTTGCATAATATCGTAGATTTAATGGCGCAACAAATGCGTTCATCTCAGCATCAATTAGCATCAACAGCGCGACTAATTGGATTTGCTTCATGATCTCGGTAAATACACAGCCGAATTTCAGCACTATATTCGTCAGCCTCTTGGATCCCAAATCGCACAAAAAGGCAAAATTGACCACTCAACAGCGGGCGGTCAGTTTTTGTTGAGCAGAAGTAGTAGTAAAAAAGAATTTGCAAAACTAACAACAGAAATTGCCTCAATGGCGATTTTTCTCATCACACAGGATTGTTAGACTTTTCTTGATTTGAATCCAGATAAATCCAACTTTGTTGTAAGAGCGAATAAAGAAAAACATCTTATCCAAAGTTGATTTTGATGCCTTCTTTCAAGAGGTTATTTTCGGAAGTAGAGATTGGATGGTTTGTTTGACCAAGCAACGTGCGAGATAGCTCAAATAGAGAAACAGATGTGCGTTATTCAGTCCAATACAGAATACTTCTTTTATTGGGGGATGGTTGTCAAGCTCCTATTCAGCGTGCTAATTGATGCAGATCGTTTGGATAGCGCAGAATTTGAAGCGCAGGAATCACTAACGAATAATTGGCATGAACCTGCACTTTTGGTGCGAGTTTGCGGACAAACTAAACGCACATTTAAACAAACTTGCTGTCACTAATACCCAAAACAACCAACCCAAACAAAGCTCCGAAATCGCAACAATCGGGCAACAAATCAGCAACGAAATGCGAATTAGCAGGCAATCGCCCAACGGAATCTATCAACTATCAGTACCAACAGAAAGTGGTGACACTTTCGAGTTTACAGTTTGCGCTCAACATGCTCTAAAGTTGATAAAAAGAATCATCATCGTTATTCCATACACGACAATCATAGATCAAACAGCGCGAGAGATTCGCAGTGTGCTCCAATGTGACGATGCGATATTGGAACATCATTGTAACGTTGTCGTTGATGAAGATAACAATGACAATGAAAATAGCTATTCATCAGCAACGATAAAGCCAACAGAGCGTTGGGATGTACCTATCGTAATTACGACGCAGGTACAGTTTTTGGATGCAATTTTTCAGACTCAAATACAAACTTACGGCGACTACAAGCGCTCACAAACAGCGTCATTATTTTCGATGAGGTTCAGTCACTACCAATTCACTGCACTTATTTTATTCAATTTAGCAGTCAATTTTTGCGTGATTTTTGCAATACTACGGCGCTTTTATGCACGTACTCAGCTAATTCTGAACACATTGGAACATCCGATCAGGGTTTCCATGTGTCACTCTATCGGCAACATTGAAGGCATGGAAGATGCTTTTAGACGAGTTCAATTAGTTGATAATTGTGTTGTTGGCGGAGTCCTGTCGTATTCTGTTGCTGACTTACTGCTCCAATATGCAAAATCAGAAGATGTTTTTGTGTGTCGTCAACACGACAAAACAAGCGCGCGAATTGTTCCAATCGGTTTCTGAATTTGCAGATTCTGAAAAAGATTGATGTGTACCATCTGAGTACTCGCATGTGTCCTGCACACCGAATGGCAGTGTTGGAGACAACGCGAAGGCAACTTCAAATTTCCCAAAAACAGCGTAAAAAGATTCTTTGTGTAAGCACTCCACTAATAGAAGCTGGCGTTGACATCTCATTTCCGCGCGTTTTTCGCGCAATCACAGGGCTGCCATCCATCGCACAAACTGCTGGACGATGCAACAGACATGGCGAGTTGCATTGCGGATATGTGCATTTGATCGATTTCGCGAACGAGCGATTAGGTAGCTTGTTAGATGTCAAAATTGGTCAGCAAATTACGCGCTCATTGATTGCTGATGTTGGCGTTAATGAATTGCTGTCTGGCAGCACAATGCAAGCTTATTTTGGACGGTATTATGATGCACAAAACAGGAAGAGAATGGCATATCCAATGCTCGATGGGAGCACAATATTGGACTTGTTGTCAGCAAATGGCTATGGGATTGATTTGACTCGCCAAAGAGAGAAAAATTAGAACTGAGTTGACGCATGGATTCCGCTCGGCGGGAAGAGAGTTTTGCGTTATTGATGATATTGATGATAATGCTAGAGGCGTATTAGTGCCCTATGGTGCAGGTAAAGAGCTAATTGCATTTTTTGAGGACGCTTGCGATGACGTAAAAACTACTAAAAAGATGCTAAGGAAGGCACAAAGATATCTCTGTTCCGCTATTTAGCGGAGAAATAAAACGCCTTTTTTCAAGGCGAAAAGATAAAAGAATCAAAATATGGTATACTTGTTTTGTCAGGCGGGGAATATAACGAAAAACTTGGAGTCGTATTTGACGAAGTGCGAAACCACAAGCAAACATGAATTTTGACGCTTTTGTAAGCATATCTCAAACCATGATGGAGGCTAAAGTGGGGATTGATGTGCTGAATAAACCCTAAATTTGAGGGTCAAATCCCAAATTTAGGTTAGTTAACGCAAAGTTGACTATCGCACCTCACGCAGGTGCGCGGATTGAAACCATGCGACGGACAGCAAGCCGCATACAGTATTAGCGGAATCGCACCTCACGCAGGTGCGCGGATTGAAACCTTGATGTTTTTGGTGTTATTTGCTATAATTGCATCGCACCTCACGCAGGTGCGCGGATTGAAACATCAGCTTGTCTATATCCTTCGGCGCACCTATTATCGCACCTCACGCAGGTGCGCGGATTGAAACTGATACGGTTTTTGACAACCTCATCGGACAATCATCACACCTCACGCAGGTGCGCGGATTGAAACGCAACGGTAGTGATTGACTGTGGAGAGGAAAAATCGCATCCTACACGGATGCGCGGATTGAAACATCGGGATAAAAATATATATTCGCCATTGGTATCATCGCATCCTATACGGATGCGCGGATTGAAACCAATTTTGTCTCCTCGTTGGCGCACTAATCAAATCGCACCTTACACAGGTGCGCGGATTGAAACACCGATCCCTCGACCAAAACGGGCGGTGAGAAAGTATCGCACTCCATGCGAGTGCGCGGATTGAAAGAAAGAAAGAAAGAAAGAAGAAAAAGGAAGGAAAAATCAGTGAAACAACAAAAGTAGAGATCTCAAATTATAGGGAAAATGGCGCTTTGCGATCCATCGACAAAAACGGGCGGAGAAAAACTCTCTTATCCTGTCCCCACATACCAAGCCATGAAAGGTGTCATTGAAAACATCTATTGAAACCAACAATTTATGGGTTGTTGATGCAGTGCGCATCATGAACGCAATCAATATGCAACCTCGCGGAATGAAACCACTCAAACAAAGCGGCGGCAATGAGCTGTCAATCTACACGTATTTGACCGATGTTAAGTATCAAGTTCGCGCACATTTTGAGTTCAATATGTTTCGCGAAGACCTACGAATTGATCGCTCAGTTCAAAAACACATATCAATCGCCAGGAGAATGATTGAATTTGGCGGGCGCAGAGATGTCTTTTAGGAACTCGTGAGTGTCACAGCATATGTCGCGCTCTTGCGTTTTAGCGAAGGAAAGAGTTGTTTTGACGAAACGTGACCATCCCGTTTGGGATCATGTATCATGGGATCAGTTATCCTAACGAAATCGGCGACAAAACGCTCTATGTGCGACTTTGGGATGCTAAGATGCAAAATGGAGTAGTTAAGTTTCCAACTCCAAAAGAGTGCAATATTGTGCAACCAATTCGCAATGTTACAAGCAAGTGCTTTACAAAGAGCAATATCAGACTTGTCTCCGATGAATTTATAGAGCTACAGCGAGGGCGCCTATGAGTTGGATATCAGAACTTGTCAAAACCTACGACAACAACGCACATCTTGCTGGTCGCGACGACGTGACAGGAATGAAATATATAGCTACCGCCTGTTGGACACATCGTGCAAAACGCGCAGATTGAAGTCACACTTGATGGCAAAGGAAAGCTCTTGTATGCGTCGGTGTTGCCTAAAAAGCCCAAAGAAGCACAACAGACGCTAATCCCTTGCACAATCAATTCTGCGTCGCGCACGCATGTTTCGCCGCATCCGCTGCATGATCAAATTGCATATGTGGCGCGCGATTATGGTAACTATATCGCACTCAAAAATGGCGAAGAGTCACCATACAAGCAATATGTTGCACTTCTGGGCGCGTGGGTTAAATCCAAATATTCCTTGCCTAAACTTGAAGCGGTATACCAGTATACATCCAACAACGATCTCATCCACGATTTGCTCACACATCGCATCTTATTTGCAGATTCAAGCGGACAAATTATCAATAAATGGACTTCCAAAAGATGCAGAAAAAGCCTCATGATCTATTCTGCTGTAAGCGGCGATGTGCTTAAAAGCATTTGTGCGGTTTCGTGTAGAAAATGGCGATGGATGTCCAGATTTGTGGAAGGATCAAGAGCTACAAAAGAAGTGGTTTCAGTTCTTTTTGGAGTATTCGTCAGACGTAGAGAAACGCACCTGTTATGTCACTGGCAAGCGAGTCTATCATCGCGGATAAACACAGCAAAGGGATTCGATTTGCAGGCGATAAAGCAAAAATCATCTCGTCCAACGACACCGAAGGGCTGACATATCGCGGCAGATTTGCAAACGCGATTGAGTCTTTATCAATCAGCTACGAAGCATCACAAAAAGCGATGAACGCGCTCATGTGGCTCATTCGTAACCAAGGTTATATCGTTGATGGTTGTGTATTCCTCGCATGGGGCGCGAACAACGTTGCCACAATGGATGTATTCGAAGGTTCAAGCAGAATGTTGGCGCGTAGATTAAAGCAGGAAGAAGCACTGCCGAACACAATGCAGGATTACGCAAAAACGCTAAACAGTCTGCTTCATGGCAAAACAAAAGAGTCGCAACGCGCAGAAGACAGCAAAGTCAACATCATGGTGCTTGATGCGCTCACTGATGGGCGGCTCTCAATTTGCTTCGCTACAACGAACTGGCAGAGAACGAGTTCGTAGAGCGAATCCTGCGTTGGCATAAAAAGAGCGCGTGGATGCAACATGGTTGGGATAAAGATAAGAAACAGTTCTATTCCTATATTGGCGTTCCAAGTCCTCAAAAGTTGCTCGAAGTGTGCTATGGCGAACACGTTAGTGATAAGCAAGAAAAAGTTGCAGACTCAAACGCATTTTTCAGAGCATTATCAATGGAGATACCACTTCCCGCTGATATCGAAAAATCAGCAGTAATTCTGCACAGTGAAGCACGCAGGTGCTGATGGGATGTTTGAATGGAAGAGAAATTGTTTAGAACCAACATGCTCAATTATTGCCAATCGAAGTAAGGAGGAATGGAGTTTGGCGTTAAAACGCAGAGAGTCATGAACGCTCTTATTTGTTTGGTCGTTTGCTCGCAACCGCAGACCAAATGGAACGCATGACATACACATTTGAAGAGCGAAAAAGCGCATCACGACAGCAATGCGATACATGATGGCATTTTTCGATGCGCCCATCATCAACTTGGTTGGAAATTGCAAAGAGGTTGCCGCCATATCAGCTTAAACGCGAAGAGTGGCGGTAAAGAACGCAGGTTAATCACGCAAATTGCGGATCTGTTTGAGGGCAACGATTTCGCATCAAATAAGTCGCTTGATTCTAATTTTCGCTTGGTTTTTACCGCAAGCAGCAAGTCTTCGAAGTCGCTCGCGAAGAAGCTAAAAGAAGCGTTTAGGAAATAACTTTAATCAGGATGAAAAAGGAGAATGTATAATGGCAACATTGCAAAAACAAAAATTGATTTTATTGGTTTTATTTCGGTCAATCACGCGAATCCCAATGGAGATCCACTTTGCGGCAATCAACCGCGCACTGATTATGACGGTTATGGCGAAATTTCAGATGTTTGTATCAAGCGCAAAATTCGCAACAGGTTACAAGATATGGGTGAGCGAATTTTGATTCAATCCGATGATCGCATTGATGACGACTATGACTGCATCAGAGCGCGCATTAACGGCAATCAGACGATTAAGGAATTGCTTGAAAAGAACAACAAGGACAAAGACAGACTCAAAAAGATTACACAAGAGCGACTAAAACGTGGTTTGATGTGCGCTCATTCGGGCAAGTTTTTGCACTAAAGGGCGGTGAGGGTGTTGATGCTGTTTCAGCACACGTTACTGGACCAGTTTCGGTTCACTTTGCGACAAGTATTGATCCCATACTTCCCGTTTCATGCCAGATAACAAAAAGTACAAGCACGGAGTCAGGCGACAAGCGTGGGTCAGATACGATGGGCATGAAACACCATGTGCCGTTGGTTTATACAAGGTGCAGGGTTCCATCAGTGTTCAGCTTGCAGAACAGACAGGATTTAGCGAAGAGGATGCGAGAAAATCAAAGAAGCACTTTGTGACGCTCTTCGAAAATGACGCATCGACGTACGCGACCGGATGGCTCTACGGTGATGCACAGGCTGTATTGGTGCACGCACAAGACCAAGACGAGCCGTCCATCTGTTGTCAAGGTTCACAACAGCATCGCGGTGCGCAAAAGAGCTGGAGTTGAAACGCCGAGGTGTGTTGATGACTATGATTTCGATGAGGGTACATTGGAGCAATTTGAGGGCTGATGGATTAAGAGTTGAAAGATTTGTTGATGGTGAGAAAGTTTAATTAGTGTGAGAGAAAATACAAAACCACGAGATTTGATTTTGAATCTAATCTCGTGGTTTTTTGTGGTGTAATTCCACGCTGGGTTTCAATCCGCGCATCCGCGAGGGATGCGATATCAGGCGACGAAAGTAGTGCTTCTTTGACGTTTCAATCCGCACACCCACGAGAGGTGTGATGCTCCTGCCGATGTCTCAACATCCCCGCATGATCGTTTCAATCCGCACACCCACGAGAGGTGTGATAGCCAACTTTGCGTCAGCTAACCTAAATTTGGGACTTCATCGCCAATTTAGGGTTTTCTCGGCACGTCAATCTCCACTTTACCCTCCGTTGTGGTTTAGATATGCCCTACAAAAGTCTTCATTTTTATGTTCACTTGTGGTTCGCACTCGCATTCGGTGCTCTACCATTTATTGCCCTTAGTATACCTCAAAACAAAAATCTTGTCTTGGCGTTTTGAAAAATATATTACATCCTATCTGCTGCATCTTGCGCCAATGGAGATCTCACACTCGCTCTCAAGCAACGCCACTTGCCAGCACAGTTCCGAGTCCTTCATAGATTCGGATGCGTACACGAGACCATTATTGTTAGCTGATAGGTGCACATTGTCGATTTGTTGGGGATCTCCTAACAGGATAATCTTGGTCCCTTTTCCAACGCGCGTCACGACGGACTTAACTTGCCGCTGAGTTGCATTTTGAACCTCATCAATCAAAAACCAATAGTTGTTCAGAGTTCTCCCACGTTGAAAACCTCAAAGGCCTCGCAGTGATGAAACTGTCTTCAAACATCATCTCAACTTCATCTTCTGCCGTTTTTGTATTCGCGTGGAGACATCGTTCCCGTACCATTAGCCCGGATCACGAAAATATGTCCTTAATTGCGCGCATATACGGCGATATTTTGTCTTTTTCGCTGCCAGGCAAGTACCCTTAATCTTCGTCCATTGTGACATTCGGGCGGCAAATCAGGATCTTATTGTAGCCGTTTTGTTGCGTCTTTTTTTTGCATTTCCCACTAGAACTTGCACTATATGCCCGCAATCCTGCGACAGAGCGAACATTGTTTTTGCCCGTCCCCGCCGCCATACCCTTGATGATCACAAGAGGTGCAATATCGGGCGGTGAAAGGAGCGCTTCTTTAACAAAAACTGCCCAATGTTGCGTGGTCTGACGCCGTGCATATCGAGTATTGGCATAGCTGAAGAGGAACGATCTTTTTGTTTCGCGTCATAGCGCCCCAAAACAGCCGATCCGTTCTTTTGTCAACGGGGAATATCGTAAAAACTCATTGGGATATACTGTGTCGCTAAACGGCGTTCCGTCGGCACAAAACAGCTCTGTTTTGAAGTTTTTGAGCTGAATTTCGCCGCTTTGCTTAAATGCGCTAATTGTGTCCTGACTTGCGAACACATCAACGCGCCCTGTGTAGGGCTTCTGGGTTGCGCCAAAGAGCACATTGGTGTGTGTATTCTTTCGACAGGTACGCCAACTGTATTCGCCTTGATGCGCAAATAGTGGTCAGTTAGTGACGATGATGTATTTTTCGGATGAGTTATATGGTTTCGCTGTTTCTGCGGCAAGGGCGAGAATTTGGTTATCTGCCTTGCTGAGTTCGTAGCGAAACTCAGGGGAATGTGGCGTGTATTTAACATACACCTTTCCTTTACCTTCGCCCAAAGAGATGCCATCTGCGAGACATGCGTCTTTCGATGAACGGCAAAGCGCTTCTAAAATTTTCGCCATAGCGCGCGTCGCCGCGCCACGTTCCGAATTTTCTGCACCTTAAATTTATCTAGCTCTTCCAAAAACGCAATGAGGTATGACGACATTGCTGTCATCAAACTTGAAGATTGCGCTTGGGTCAATCAATGAGGACATTGGTGTCAATAACAAAAGTTTTTACAGCCATGTTGGCTTCCCTCTCCTTCTTTATTCGTGGAGTAGTATTTTCTTAATAAGATTATACCAAACGTCACAAATTCTGTTTGATTTTGTTGCGAAAACTCATGATTACGGTATATAATATGGGATAGATGAGTTCTGTACGACTTTTGCTGTTACAGAAATGTTATTTTATGTTTTGTTTTCTCGTGAAAGGAGAATTATTTATGCTTAAGATTGTTGTTTCTAATCAGGATTTGAAGAAGGCGCGGGAGCTTTTCAGCATCGTGCGCGCCAGAAGCTGAGCGTCAGGGCTACCGGGCGCAGGAGTCGTGTTCCTGTCGCCCGAAAGTGGCGTTCTCAACATCGTAAACTCAAACAATGATGTTGTTGGACGCTATAGGGTGCCCGATGAACATCATCCAGAACGATGGAGGCGCAGGTGCACGATGGATCCTCCGATGAGCATGTTTCAGAAACTCTTAGGTATTCTGAAAGATGGCGAGACGGAGATTACGATGAAGGATGAAAAGGTCATCCTTCGCACGCTTGATGGGAAGTTCACTCTCCTTTCTGGCGTACAGACCTCGCCAGAGGAGTTCTATCGGATGCCGAAGCATCCTGAGAGTTTTCTGAGGAGTTCTCTGCGGAAGACTGGGCACGGCTGGTCGAAAGACCGTGTTCGCCACAATGTCGGGCAAGGAAGGCGAGAATCGTCCCATCTTTGCAGGCGTTACAGTCAAACAGGAACAGGGCGTGATTCGCTTCTACGGCACCAACTCGCATATGTTGGCGCGGTATGAAACCGAATCGAAGAACGCCAAGGCAGAGTTTGGCGCAACTGTTCAGAGCGAAGCGTTCAGTGTTAAGCCCGACGGCGACACTGTTTCGCTCAGTGTAGTTGAAAACGGCACTGTCGTTGAGACGGGTCGCTTCCGCTCACATGTTCCGGCAACATTGCTGGCACTACGCCAGATTTCGACCGAGTAATCCCCGCTGATTACGAAGTTGAACTCTCGGCAAGCACTGCAGATTTCAAGTCTCGCGCTGATAAGGTCTTCCTTATCGCGGGCTTTGAACAGGGGTGGCGAAGGTCGCGGAAAAAGCCTTGTTCCCGTCCAGATTTTTCTTAGACAAGGGATAGCATTGAGCTTTACACTAACGCGCAAGACGTTGGCGAAATCAATGCTAAAGCTTGCACTAACATCCCTGAGTCTGCAATCGGCACGAAGATTGCAATGTCGGCGCGGTATCTCAAAATCCATTGTTGATTCAATGGAGGGTGAGACGACAAGCGCAATGGTCGCGTTGAATCCGAGGATGGTCTTGGCTTCGCCCTTGGTTGTTCAAGCGAAGATGCAGCTATTGCGGTAGTGACGCCGATGCGATTCGAGAAGTTCTATCGCTAAGACAAGCAATTAAGCGCAACAAAAGAGACTGGTTATTGCACCAGTCTTTTTTGTTTACTGTTTTTAGTTGTTTTTTACTTACATCCGCAAACGAGTCACCACATTCGCGCGATGGACTCTTTCATGGTTTTGAGCTTTGCCGTGACCACGTTGTAGTTTTTGTTGTGGGTCAACGGTAATGCAATCATGACCATACATGCAACCGCGATGACTACCTTTGGATTCTTTGAGATATAATACAAACCTCCAGTAATAACAAACAACATAGTGACACGATGAATCAGCTTAGAAAGCGAAAAGAAAAACGATTCAAGCATTAACCTTACTCTCCTGACACCGCAAAAAGCGGATAAAAAGAAATTTATTTATTGTAAAAACGAATGGGAACATCCTTGAGGTCAATTCGTTGTTGTTTTATACTGCTTTTTCTGTATCTGTGCTCCGAAGTTTATGCCAATATAGTGAAACCTATGATTATCAAAATATCTCCAATAATTAAGTTTGTCATCGCTATATAGAATCCTGCTTCTGTGTCGGGCATGACTCCGAAAATCGCGTAAAAAACGTTCTTAAATGAAGCCGAGTATACACTTATTGCTTCAAAAAGCATATCACATTGCCTCCTTTCTTGCTTGAATTTCTCCAAAATGAGAGTCGAGAAAATTAAACTCACGTAGTTTATCTAAAAATGAGTGCAGTAAGACAACGAATTAACTTTTCGGTTGGTCTATTGAATTAAAAGTTCGCCAGCTTCGCGCTTCTTGTTGCGAACATAGAACCCAGTACTTCATAAGTGCAAAAAGCACAATCTCTCCAACTACTGCCGTCGTGATGAAAGCCTTAAAACCTGCATCAGAAGTTGCACCTACGCCATAAATTGCGTAAAAGATATTCTCGAACGCATTATGGAAATTTGCTAGTGCCTCGTAGAACATTTGGACACACCTCCTTTCACGATATAGTATACGACAAGTCCCCTCAAATTTTTGCTGAAAAAGTATTTCTTGGGAAAAATATTTTTACGCTGTATAATATAGTCAAGGTATTTTTCTTTTGATCTCACGATCACTTGAAGGGGGTGTAGACTATGATCAACACGTTGATTGCCATAATGATGGCGATCATCGCCGGTTTTGTTGTTGTCGCCACGGCTTGCTGACGGCAACTCAGATCAGAAAGGAATGAGCTTTCTATGGAAAAGAAGAAGCTCAGCGACGAACACGTCGCACTTGCAGAGCATTGTCGTAGCCTGCATAGTTGCATTTTGCTGTGTCGTGTACGGTCAATGCACTTGTCGATATGCAGTCCACACTTGCGGCAGGGAACGTCCTTTTGGGATGCCGCAGGGCGCAGGTCATCCGAAGCTTGCTTCGGGTCGCGTGCGCTCAATGTTCTGCGTGTTCCTCGTATTCCTCGTCGCTCTCGTAATGGGCGCATGGGGGTAATCAAATGGCGCGACGATTCTTTTTCGCGCAAGAATCCTCGTCAGTGTTGAGGCGACTATATTGATGCGAGAAAGAAATTGTCGCACTTCGTCGCCAATCGGCGTCTTCAAAGGAGCGCGACGAAGACGATGGTCAGTTTACGGACTGATCCATCGCGTCACCAAAGAAGGGAGTGAAAACCTCTCTTTTCTTTTTGCGCCTTTAAGCAGTAAAAAGAGCTACCATTGCGATAGCTCTTTTTATCTAAAAATTCTGCGAGAATACCCCCGCCTCTAAGCGAAGCGTAGGCGGTGGGATGAATCGCAATCTCTTTAGAGATAAGTCTTAATGACGCGAAGTCATTAGTTGTGTTGCTATAGACTCGGCACGACTACTCCCAGAGCAAATCACCCAAGGTGGTTCGGAACTTAATCCTGTCGTGTCATTATTTGTCTCTGCTCAATAACGCTGGGCTTTTTGCAAGCCTCGACTCAATCACCATTCGGTGATAGGCGGTGGGTTATTGATGCCCTCTTTAGCTTTTCTCTAGCTTTCTCTAGTCTTCTTCGCCATCCTCATCCTTCGCAGGAGGAACGATGGACACAGCGGACACATTTTTCGCCATTATCAAGCCGCACAAGCCGAGTTCCCTTGCTTGTCCCTTCCAGTGTCCTTTGAAACTGCTTGCAGGTGTGCGAATCATTTTTGCCGTTATCACAGGCAACAAGAACATCGTCCTCATCAGTGAGTTCCACAACGGCGACAACTTTGATATTATCAGATGTCTTGTAGTTTGTAACACCTTGCCCGCCAAGCCCCTTTTCGGCGTAATCATCGGCAGAAGTGCGCTTCCCCATACCCGTGTTGGTGACTGTTAGGAGTGGCTTTATCGGTTACAATATCGGCGCTGACAACATAGTCTCCATCGCGCAGTCTGAGGCATCACGCTGTGTGCCAGAGTTGCGCCCTCACAACGAAGTCTGCCATGGGAGAATTTAAGAGCTTGCCGTCTGGCGTTGCAACAAACGCTGAACCCTCATCATCTCTTGTGAGACAAGCGTTGATGATTTCATCGTCATCCTTGATGTTAACGACTTTGACCGACTTAGAGCGGGTGACAAGCTCTGATACAGCAATACGCTTCACTTCGCCCCTGCGTGTAAAGATGATGATATTACCATTCTTCTCTGCGCCAACCTCGACGCCGATGATGGACACAATGCGTACATCGCCTTCGACTTCGATGAGACCATTGAGATATTGACCGCGACTGGTGCGATCCGTTTCAGCGATTTCTGAGACACGAAGTTTATACATGCGCCCATTCGAGCCAAAGCAGAGCAATAGATTGCGCTTGTTGGTTGTCATCATTTGCGTGATGATGTCAATGTCGGCTTTCTTAACGCCCTTATTGCCTTTACCGCCGCGCTTTTGCACAGAGAAACCATTGGCATCTACACTGCGGATGTAACCCGTGTTGGTGATGGTAATGACAACATCCTTGTCGTCAACGGAGATCCACAGTATCTTCGTCTGGTTCAGCCTCAACGATTGTTGAGATTGCAGTAATGCGCTCATCACCAAACGTGTTGAGCACGTCTTTGCAATCTTTTTTGATTTCCTTAAAGATGTTCTTGTCCGACGAGAGAATCTTATTGTAGCTCTCAATCGCACGCTCTACGTTGGTCTTTTCATCGAGCACCTTGTTGATTTCAAGATTGCTCAGGCGTTGGAGCTGATAAGAGAGAATCGCGCTTGCCTGTGGATTATCAAATCCAAACTTCTGACAAAATGTTGTTGCGTGCAGATTCGGTGTCCTTACTTGCGCGAATGGTAGCAATAACCTCGTCGATTTGGTTGAGTGCCTTAACAAGCCCTTCCAAGATGTGAAGCCTTGCTTCTGCTTTGCGCAAGAAGCGTACTGATACTTCCTTGTAACGATATTCTTGCGATGCAGGATAAACTGCCAAACCATCTCTTCCAAGGTAAAAGAGGTGAGGAACAAGCGTGTTGTTTTTGACGGCATCAGTGCGGTCATATTGGCAGAAAAATTGTCTTGAGTTTTTGTCTTCTTATAAAGCTTGCTGACAATCTGCTTTTGCATTGGCGTCGCCTTTTAGCTCAATAACGATACGCACGCCATCTTTTCTCCGTAGTCTCATCATTGACGCTAATTGCGCCATTGAGTTCGCCCTCTTTGATGGGTTCATCAATGGATGCCACAACAGCGGCTTTGTTGACCTGATAGGGAACGTTCTTGAAGATGATTTGCGACTTGTTGTTTTTGAGGGGTTCTACTTCATAATCAGCACGCACAGTGATGCTTCCGCGCCCTGTCGTATACATGCTGATGATGTCGTCTGTCTTTGGATTGTTCCCTCCACTTGGGAAATCGGGACCGTTTGATGTATTCCATGAGTCCAATGGAGTCAAGTTTCGGATTGTCAATCTTTGCGATAATCGCGTTGATGCACTCTGTGAGGTTATGCGGCGGCATATTGCAGGCAAATCCAACGGCAATTCCCTGCGAACCGTTGACGAGCATGTTCGGAAACTTGGAAGGAAGCACCTTTGGCTCTTTGAGCGTGCCATCATAGTTCGCCATCATATCAACGGTATCTTTATCAATGTCTTCCATCATGCAGTCTGCAAGTTTCGACATGCGTGCTTCTGTGTAACGCATTGCGGCAGCGCTATCGCCGTCGATTGAACCAAAGTTGCCATGACCGTCAATGAGTGGATAACGCAACCAAAGGGCTGTGCAAGACGCACCATTGCGTCATACACGCTGGAATCGCCATGCGTGATGATATTTACCCAAAACGTCACCAACAGTACGCGCAGATTTGCGATAAGCGTTTCTGCATGTGTTGTTGGTTTCGTTCATGGAATGAAGGATGCGATGATGTGCGGTTTGCGACCATCGCGCACATCACAGGGAGCGCACGACCAACGATAACATCCATTGAGTATTCAAGGTAAGACGATTTGATGTCTTTTACGACATCTCTTACAATAACGTTTTCTGCCAAGACTTCTCTCTCCTTTACTGACAAAAAAGCAAAGGAAGCAACAATATGTCGCCTCTTTGCTTTAGTGTATCATTCTTAGTACACAAACTCATCATCCACAGCGTCCGACATCATCGGAGTGACCGCCCTGCGACGCGTTGCTTTTGCGGAACAGCTGCTGATTGTTGTTTTCCATGCCAACGATAATCGTTGGGATTCTTCATGAGGTCATAGTTGATGGCACAGCGCCACGCCTGAAGCTCCATCTGATGCTGTCAATGACGTACATGAACTCCGTCATAGGTGAGCGTGATGAAGTTCGCGGCTAAACTGCGTACCGCCCCTGCTTCGGCTTTACAATGCCAGGCACTTTCTGCCCGTACTTGTTTTCAGCATAACTCTCTGCACGCCTTCACAGTTTTCGACGGCGAACGAAAACCACTCACGCCCAGTGTTGTCAGGGCTTTTACGCCGACATTGAGCACACGAGCGACAAATACAGTTGCGCTTTTTGTCATGACCGCCCTTATAGGAACGGAAAATCTCAGTTGCGCCATTCCTGCGCCGATATGCGCAGTTGAGGAGCTTCATAACCTCGGGGATGTCTGCGAAGAAGCGGGCAGGTTCCTTTTCTGGCTGAATGATGGTAAATGCAATTTTGGGCTTATCAAGGCCATAAAGTGCGTTATCGACGATAATCGAAAACACCGCACCTGTTCTCTGCGGTTTGATGATGGAAGCAATAGTTTTGAGATTGCTTTTGTCGTTGTTTGCCATGATTTGTCATTCCTTCCTGTCTTGTGGTAGATGTTTGTCACTTGTCTTTTGTGATTACATCTTATCACATGGAAGGAGCGATTGCTAGAAAACCGTTTTGTTATTTTTACATCCCCATCGCGGCGTTTGGCATCGTCGTCGCATCCATTGCGCTTGCCTGCTGTGCAATTTCTTGCTGATTTTGGATATCTTGGTTGATTTGATCCATCTGTTGCTGTTGTTCTCAACTGGCGCGCATAATCTTCTCGTTGACCACTTTTGCACAAATCAACGGTGCGTGAACTTTGGCGCTAATTTGCTCATCGCTTGGCACGCGGCGACAGAGTTGTCCAAATCATTGAGATTAACATAGGACGAACCCATCTCATAGTACGCATCCAAGTTGTTCGGTTGGAACTTGATGGATTTATCGAAGTATGGAATACCGCCCTTCCAGTTGCCGTCCCAAGAAGCATGTATGTCCTGCTTGGTAACACATTTCGCCATTTTGAGGGAAGTATTGATTCTTTGTTGTAATTAGCGAGACTGTTTGCAGTACTGCTTATGGTTGTTATAGATAACACCAACATAGTAGTATGGATCGGGAGAGTATGTAGGACGAATTTCTGTGATTTTCTGCATAGACGCAAGTACGCAGGCTTCGTTCTTTAAGTTGTCACATGTAATCCCAAGGTTCCAATAAGGTTCAGGTTCGTTTGGGAACAAGCTTGTGGTTCTTTGAAGGTATGGATGTGCTTGTTGATAGTTCTGAATGTCGCATAAAGGAATAACTGATTCCAGTCATTACGGGGAAGTTGTTTGCGCCCATCTTATTGGCATGAATGAGGTGCGCAAGCGCTTTATTATAGTTTTTTAGTTCTCTATAACTTAGTCCAAGCGCAATATGATAGTCTTTTTTATTGCCAAACATGTTGGCAACCCTGTCATTCGTGAGGTAATAAATACACTCTTGGTAGCTTCGCGTTTTGAACGCATTGAGACCTTTTGCATACTGATCAGTAATTTGCTGTTCTAATTGCTGTTTTGCACGCACAGCATCGCGAATTGCTTGCGCTTGGCGTAGTTGGTTATACTCTTGCTGCGTCATAGCGTCTGCTTGTGGCGCAAAGAACAAAGATGTAAGTCCAAGAGACAATGTTAATGCGATTGTTCTTGCGAGTTTATTCTGCATAATTGGTCACTGCTCCTTAAAATCTACGCAAACATACTCAAAAATGAGTGTGTCCATATAGACTAGATTTATCGTGAACGCCCTCACGAACGTTCCTTCCTTTTTCCTCGTGTGCGTTCTCGAAGCTGAAAGTTCATTGAAAATTCAACGTTCTACTAACGTTTGGTGTCACACTCCAAAGGCGTCAATTCCCCGTGAGCCACGGGTATTTTTATGGGTTTGTTATACAAAAACTTTGTTCGTTTTTCAATGAAATTTGTTGATAAGCCAAAGAAAGGCTTGGCGTAGTCGTGAAGGTTACGCCCCGATGACAGAGAACTCCACCGCGTCACGCAGATTGAGGGCGGCGTTGAGGTCGCGGTCATGATGGTGTCCACAACTTTGGCACGTCCACTCGCGCTCCTTGAGTTTGAGATCCTTGTACTTCCACCCGCACTCGTGACAGAGTTTGGAACTTGGGTAAAAGCACGGAACGATGCGGACTTCAATGCCCCGATTGGCACATTTACGCTCAAGTTTCGAGCGGATGGTGTAGAAGCGCTCGGCTAGCAGTGACGACGTGAAAGATGACGATTTTTCAACATCCCTTTCACGCAGAGGTCTTCGAGGGTGACGAACTTCGGATTCTCCGAACAATTGCGAAACCACTTGGTTTTCATGGCTCGCGGATGTTCTGAATCCGTTGATGTACCTTCTGTACTTTTGCGCCGTTGTTTGTCAAGGTTCTGCGTCGAAACGTCTTTCCCGCGCTTCTTTTGGCTAAGATTTTTACGCGAAAGACGGCGTTGCTCACGACGAAGTTTCTTGTCAAGGAAGCGAACGTTCTTCGATTTGTTGATGTTTTTCAAACACGTCACCGTCCGAGAGGATCGCGAGATCTTTGACACCGAGATCGATGCCGAGCCCGCCCTCTTTGTGCGCATAACCACCTTCGAGGTCACGGTTATAGCACGATTTTCGTCGATCCCGACCGTGAGGAGAGATGTAGTACCGCCCCGCGTTGGATTTAATCACGACGTTTATGGCGGAAAACGCGTCCCCAGAACCAGTGACAGGAAGGTAGCCGAACTCTTTGAGGCGGAGGTGTTTGTACGTTGGCACCATGATCTTGTGTCGCCACGTTTTGAGATCGTTCTCGTTGTTTTTCGGGAAATAAATTCCAGGGTTGGCGCCCGCTCCGCTTTTTCCATCGAGGGAAGCCACCCTCTCCGCGCATAAAACGTTTGTACGCTGGCTTCGGCACACAGGATCACCCTTTTCCGCGCCTTTGCGCCGACGTTTTTAATCCACGGCTTCTCCTCCGCGAGGACGTTGTTCACGTATTTGTCGAAGTCGTTGCCCGAAACGAAGACTTTTTCGCCTTCTGGAAGCTCACCCTTTTGTTTTAACTTGTAACGCTCCTGATTATACGCAATGCATGCGTTGTAAAGAAAAACGGAGGACACCTTGGTCGGTGCGAACCTTACGTTCCTGCTCTTTTGTCAGCTTCAGCTCGGTTTTTGTACGCTTTTGATCAAAATAACTACACCTCCTTTTTCCTTTGGTTTAGAACATAAGCATATCATATCACCTTTTTATAGGTTTTATCACGAAAATGGGAACTTAACGAGACTCCTTCGGCATTGTCGCAAATTCAATATCATGAGGCAAAACGTCTCGGCATACATAAACCGATTGGAACATTGGTGATTGCGTCTTTTCAGCGCTTCGCGACAAATATGTGACGCGACCTTGCGGTACTAGAAGTTGAACGCCCTTCTCTTTAAATGTCTCAAATCGCTTGCGGTTGTCAAAAATACCTGTCATGTTCATTAAGAGCATGAATGGTTTGTTCAGTGTATAACAGCGATTGATAACCCACATTCTCTTGCTAAACGGCGGGTTTGATGCGATGATGTCGTAACTATTAGGTTTATAAACAAAGAAGTCTTTTCCGTCTTCAATATGCGAATGGATGACTTCATTTCCGTTCTCGCGCAAAAGGCGCACAAATGGAGCTGTCTTCGTGGTCAAACGGACACCAAATGCGCATTGACGGCTTAATGTATGCGAGAATTGGTCTGACAGCGTAGTCAGGTGTGATGTATTCATCGGTTTTTGATTTATCTTTCAAGTGTTTCAAGTGAGTTAGATGGTTTGGATTTGGCATATTATTTTTACTCCTTAATTGTTTTTTAGAGGTATATATATTTATCTCTACCATGCAATTTTATCAATAGATAGGAGGTTTTTGTTTTTGTCACTCAATCATAAATCAATAAAAATTTTTTTATTAGTTAATTTGTATTTCTCTTGAAAGGAGATAACAATATGAAGTTGTGGACGATCCAGCCAATTGAGGTTTGGAAAGAGTTGGAGACAACAGGAAGGTTTATCTGCAATATTGATAAATCCGAGTTTGTCTCGGGTGCTCCAATTATCCACAATGCCTACGATTGGCTTGTTGCGCAGATGGAGAGAGAATTTCTCCCCGTCCGATGGATGTCAGTTATCCGATTTGGGCTTGGTATCGCATTGATGGCGAAAACAAAAAGCCTGATTTTAGGACAAGAATGTTCCAGTATGAGGCGAAAGTGCACAATGTGTGCATTGAACTTGCCTTGGACGAGGCAGATGTCCTGTTGAGTTGCTATGACGCTTGGCATAGCGTGCTTAACAACTGGTTCTTCAATGACGAAACAGACGAGGAAAAATGGGAAAAAGAAGGATGAATGGTTTGAGTCTTTTGCGCGGTAAAGAGCGCGAAGATGCAAAACTGGCATCTTGGCAGAACATTTTTGTTCTTGACGAACCATACGTCCAAGCGACGTTCTGGGAACTCAGGATGGAGAATGTTCGCCACGTCAAATTTCTTTGATCCAGGAAATACAAAAAGCGACCCACAGAGGTCGTTTTTTTGTGGTACAATCAAAAGTCAACATAGCAAAGAAAGGAGAATCGCATCATTGAAAGAATTAAAAATTTTTAGTTGCTGTTGCAGTTGCTGGTATCGCACTCTTCGGTACTAAAAGCATTCGCAGAACATCAGCCGAACTATCAGCGCAGAAACATCGCGAAATGATTGCGTTAGAACAGCAGAATGAGCAGAAAAAGTACAAAAGAAGAAGCACGCAATAATCAAGCGCAAGATAGCGATGGTTTGCTCCAAGATACTGTCCAAGAGTTGAGATAATATGCTCGTCCATGTCAAATTGCCAGAAGAAAAACAAATCATTGAGATTCCTTCCTACGACGATGATATGCAAACCAACGTGGGTAGCTATCAAAGCTCCAACGGTAATCTCTCCTATCGCCACATAGCGCAAGCAGGTATGCGCGGTGTGCAGTCATCTGAGCCTTATTCATTTGACGTTACCCTCCCATCCAATGTGACCGCATTTTGAGTTAAATGAAGTGCTGAAAGATACAGGTCTTGCAGGTCTTGGTGAAGCATATGTGCAGGCTGAAAAGGGAAACAGGAGTGAACGCTGTGTTCTTATGTGCACTAACAGCGGTTGAAAGCGGATGGGGAACCTCTCCAATCGCAAAGTTAAAGAACAACATCGGCGGTTATGGGGCTTATGATAGCTCTCCATATGAATCCGCAGTAACATTCAGTAATGCGCGAAGAGTGCATCAAAACAATCGCACGCGCCATCGCAAAGAACTATGTAACGCCAACTGGATCATACTATTACGGCACGACAATAGTCGCAATTAACACAAAAATACTCCACAAGTTCGCACTGGAAAAGCTCTATATGGACGATTGCAAAGAATATTCAGGATGAAATTAACGCGCAAGGGAATCATTGATGCGAGCGATCCCCCGTTGCTTACGGGCTTTCGTCCTTAGAGGGGGCGCGGTTCTTCAGTTAAAAAAAGGAGTGGTTAACAACCACTCCCTTTTATTTTCATCTTCTGTTTTAGAAATCCAAGTTCATCACTCTATGTGCATTCTCTTGGATGTATTTGCGCCTTTGGCTCAACCTTGTTGCCCATCAGCAGATTGAACGTCTCATCAGCATCTTCTGCGTCCTCAACAGAGCATTGAACAATGGTGCGCTCTTCTGGATTCATCGTTGTTTCAAAGAGCTGTGTGGCGTTCATTTCACTCAAGCCCCTTATAGCGCTGAATCGTGATTCCTTCTGTTCCAATTTTGTTCAAAAGAGCTTCCTGTTCAGCATCGTTGTAGGTGTACCAGTGTTGCTTTCCTTTTTTGACAAGGAAGAGCGTGCTGTGCGATGTGAGACGTGACCATTTTTGATGAGATCTGGCATGTAACGGAAGAAGAATGTCAGCATCAGCGTTCTGATGTGAGCACCATCAACATCAGCATCAGTCATGATAACGACCTTGTGATAGCGCAACTTGGACTCATCGTAGTCATCGTGAATACCGCAGCCAAAGCAAGAAATCATTGTTTGGATTTCTTGGTTAGCGAGAATCTTGTTCATGCTTCCCTTTTCGACGTTAAGGATTTTTCCTCGTAATGGAAGGATAGCCTGCGTGCGCCTATCACGCCCCTGTTTTGCTGAACCTCCTGCGGAATCACCTTCGACGAGGTAAATCTCGCACTCCTCCGGCTTCTTGCTTGAGCAGTTTGCGAGTTTGCGGAAATGGTTACTTTGAGGCTTCTTTTTGTTGCGCGCAAGTTCCTTTGCCTTTCGCGCGGCTTCTCTTCTGGCGTGACAACACAGTTCTTTTTCGACAATCTTTTTTCCTTCAGTAGGATTCTGCTCAAAGAAACGCGTAACGAACTCTACTGTGGCATCTTTGACCTCAGCGAGCGCTTCGGATGAGCCCAATGCGCCCTTGGTTTGCCCTTCAAATTGCGGCTCAGGGAATTTAATGGAAACGACAGAAACAAGTCCTTCCTCGACATCTTTCTGTTTGAGGTCAGGAGTGTCCTTTTTAAGAATCCCCAATCACGAGCAAACTTGTTGATGACTTGCACAAGACCGCTCTTAAAACCGCGTGCATGAGTACCGCCATTGACGGTGTTGATGTTGTTAACGAAGGAGAATCCTTTTTTCGTTGTAGGAGTCGCAATACTGGAACGCGACCTCAATGATGTCGGTAACATTGCGAATGTCTTCTTTCCCTGTTGCTTCATCAGTGAAATTTACTTTTGCGGTTTTGTGTACTCTGCCTTAAAGTAAACGACATCCTTATTGACAACACTGTCCTCACGTTCCGCTACCTGCTGAACGAAAGTCGTAATCTTCGCCCTCATAGTGATAGCTTTCCTTCCTTGGAACGCCATCGTCGTTCTTATCTCGCTCATCGGTGAAGTTAATCACAAGCCCACTGTTAAGGAACGCAAGCTCCTTAAAGCGACGACGAAGCACGCTGTATTCAAACACAGTGGTTTCAAACATGCTTGCATCAGGGTAGAAGGTAATGGTTGTTCCAGTGTCCTTCTTTGGCGCTTCTCCGACAATCTTCATCTTTTTCGTGACATGACCACGAGAGAACTCAATGTGCGCAATCTTGCCATCACGACGCACTTCCGCAATCATCTTGTCCGAGAGCGCGTTAACGACGGACACGCCAACGCCATGAAGACCGCCTGATACTTTGTAGGCAGAAGCGTTGAACTTGCCGCCTGCATGAAGCTCTGTCAAAACCACTTCAAGCGCAGGTTTGCGCTCTTGTGCATATCAATAGGAATGCCTCGCCCATGATCCGCAACGGAACACGAACCATCTTCATGGATGGTAACGTCAATCTCTTTGCCGTAACCAGCCATACATTCATCGATGGAATTGTCGATAACCTCATAGACGAGATGATGCAGACCTGCTGCCGATGTACTTCCGATATACATGCCAGGGCGCTTACGAACTGCTTCTAATCCCTTTAGGACTTGGATTTCGCTTGCGTCATAAACTTCTTGTTTTATTTCTTTTTGCCAAGATTTTACAGCCTCCTCAAAAGAAAATAGCGGAACTCTCGCTTGATGCCATTGTAGCAGATAGCGCGAGAGTTCGCTGAGATTCCCTGTTTATTCTGTTTCGTTTTTTTGTGTTAAATGTGTTCAACGCATCGCTGATTTCTTCAATGTCCACATTGTATACGCCACGACGTGCTACAACTTCGGGGAACTCGCTGATGGTTGGGTTAATCTTCTTCCCACTTACGATTTCCTGCTTTGTCCTCGGTATATTCACAATAGGAAAGCAGATGATCCACAATGGCGATGCGTGTTTCCATCGGACATTCCTGCCAATATTTGAAGTTGACGACAATCCCGAAATCAATTCCAGTAAGTGCGTGAACATAAAGGCGAAATCAGCTTAACATCGCCTGTGACAACGCGCTCATTCTTCTTCCAAGTGCCATCTTTGAACATGAATGACAGCTTTGCGTCACGAAGGTGCTTGTGGTAGTGTTTCATAATTTCGCTCGCTACTTTTTTTGCACTTCGGGCGCAGGGAAGAATTTAACCTTTTCTTTTTTTCTCTTCTTTTACTTCTTCGCTCATTTTTAAACCTTTTTCTTTCTTCTCTTCTTTTACTTCTTTGCTCATTTTTTATCTAAAATCTGCGAGAATACCCCCGCCTCAGTCGCCATTCGGTGATAGGCGGTGGGTTATATGACTCCTCAAAGTTTATTGGAGCAAATCCTTCCACGTTGTTTTGCGAAAGAACTGCTCCATCGTGAGAATCAGAAACGCATGATTTTTGCTAAACTCTTGCATCCCATCTTCTCCATATTCATCATTAACAAAATCGTCAAAAGCTCTTTGCGACTTCGATTTTTAGATTTAGAATCTGCCGTTACGATTCTGATGTCATTGTCGTTTTCAAGCATCTTTTTGGAATACTTCTTTGTCTTGATTAAAGGACGAGTAATACATGATGTAAAACTTCTGTCCTTTTTCTCAATCATTAAGTTGTATTCTAAGCCGTTCTTCGCAGAAAAATCTCGCTTGACGATATAGCGACAACTTCTGAACTTACGCGCTAATTTGGACACATTATGACCATCAGGCGTTCCATCGTCGCCATCTAAAATCTTAGCAAAAGCTCTTTTTCTTCTTCGGATGAGAGTTTATAGAAAATGGTTTTGCCATCTCTGTATTTCGTGATTTCATCTGTGATAAAAAGGCGCTTGATGCCGGACATTAGCGCCTCTGATGAAAAAGCATCTATATTCTCTTTTAATGTCTTTAGTGACATGCTTGTGTCTTTAAGTGTGGAAAGGATTGCTTGATCTACTTGGTTGATTTCTTCTGTATAGAGTTCTTGTTCCAACGTTGCTCACCTCATGGAGGTGATTATAACTAAAAATCAAGAAGAATGGCGAAATAGCTTAGTATCGCGCACTAAAACCATTCACATCAAGCGGATATTTCTGCATCAATGCGTAAAAATCATCACTCAACAAGTTGCCAATTTTTGTGTAGTCATCGCCAAATGCAAGCGTCAACAAGTCCCCGTTGTTGCCAACAACGATGTATGTGTTTCGCATTGTTTTTTCGACGATGTAAGCAGTATTTTCGCGATTTATCTTGTACGCCAAATCAGCGCAATCAAGAAACAAATCGTTGTTTTTTAGAAATTGGTTAAACTCGACATCACTAATGCAAATATGGCTATTCTTGTGCTTCCCATTGTCGAATGGTTGGCAACGAAAGAACTTCCACTTATCCACAAACCCTGACCAATGGATGCGCATTGGCAACGATGTGCTCGTTACAGTTGAGTTTATTAACAACCGTGTTAATTTTTGATTTCGCAATCAGTGTGCTCTTTTCAGGTGCTGGAAGATAACTTTTAAGTTATTGAGATTGAGCTGTTTGTTGCTCTGATGTCGCCCAATGAGATCATTTGTTGGTGCGTCAAATGAGTCAATAGAAACGCCAAGCATGTCTATCTTGCACAAGATAGAAGCGTGCTTATCGGTATCAAGAAAGAAACCATTTGTAACAATACTGATTACTTTTTGTTTTTTCATCCTTGATGTAGTTGACAATGCGCTCCAAATCAGGATGCAAAAGGTTCCCCGCCCGCGATATTGATAGCAACTACGAAACCATCTTGACAGATATTGTCAATAACTTTTTCCAATCTTCAAAGCGCAAATCCGTTGGCGAAAATTTGCCAAAAACAATGCGCACAGTTGAAGTTGCATTTGTCGGTGATATGGAGATTTACTTTTTTCTTGAGCATGGTTATTCCTACCTTCTTCTACGTTGTAGATTTTTCATTTGGTACGTGTAACCGACTCATTTTTCGGTTCTCCTTTTGACCGTGCAGTCATTGTACCACAAAACAACAAAAAAACGACAGCGCATTTTTTTGCACTGCCGTTACAAATCAAAAGTTTTGTTATTTGATATAGACATTTACGCCTCTGCGTCCCCAATTAAACGCATCCTCGCGCGATTCAAAAGCGAGATCAATGCGATTGCCGACAATGGCACCGCCTGTGTCAGCAGCGATTGCGTGACCGTAACCCTCAACGAACATGCTTGTTCCAAGTGATATTACATTGGTATCAACAGCGGCAATTCCATAATGCAAGAACTCCCCTGTTGCCGTATAATCACTGCATCCAGGATCAAAGCGCGTGTACCCAGTTGCTTCCATCCATAGCACGTTAGAGTAGTCTAAGTTTTCCATCGCGTTACCGAGTTTATTAGATACGCCAAGAGAGTTGACTACATTGTACTTTGTCTTCAAAGTTTGTGCCGATTGGAACGCTGTGAGTTCTGATGCTTCCGATGTTGCTGTAATCGCGCTCAATGCGAACATAGAGCATAAAAGAGTCTTCGTGATTTTCTTAAGGAGATTAGACTTTCTGGTCATTCTTCCCATCCTTTCTTAAATCGACTTTCTCTTTCTTATGTGCGTTAAATTTTCGCACAATTTTTATGTTAGCAAAAGCGAATTAAAAAATTCTGAAAAACAAAAAAGATGAGCTTTTTGCTCACCTTCTTTGCTTTTGATGGTGACTTTAGTCTGTCGCCTCGTCTCTTGCTGGTGCGCAAAGCCCCAACGCAAACAGTAAACCAAATTCGCCCACGAGTACGCCTGCGATAAACGCCAAAATTGATTCCATGTTTTACTACTCCCCTTAAATCTCAAAAAACTCCAACCCAAAACCATCTATGTCTTTCTGCGTCGCTTCGGGAATCAAGAAACCTGTTTCTTCCTCAATCCACTCCACGAACACATTACGACAATCAAACTTCGGTGGCTTGTACCATCCAAGCAACAGCTTGTGATTATACTTCTCTAGCACCTCATAAGGATCTAGTTTTTGACAGCGTTTGTGCAATATACTGCCGTTTAAACTCTTCCTTTGAGATATCTAAAAAGCCTGAAATAGTGCTTATAAAGCTCTTCGTCGCGACAAAGCTCTTTTTGCACGCCCCATAACGAACCAAGGCGGCGTTTTCGGGCAAATAGAGATGCTACTTGTGTGCTTTGCGGCTAAACTGAAATAACTGGTGAAGATGTCGTATTTCTTGTTACTCATTTGAGATATTCCTCGCTTCATATTGTATAATGACAGAGATCAAATTTCAGAAAAACGGAAAAGGAAAATATAGAAATGCTAAAAAAAGAACGCCTTTCAAATCCAAACCATCAAAACTTAAAACAACCAATGGATTCAAACCTAAAAACAAACCTGATCAAACTATATCAGAGCGTACAGCCGCGACAATTTCACCTAATGTTACATTAGTATCATATACTACTAATTCTAGCAATTCTACTGCAAAAGACAAGCCAACGCCTATACAGAAACCTACAACAGCAATAAAACCTGCGCGCATTAAAAGCCAATCAACCATCAATAAGTGCAAATTAGATTACTGCGAATGGTGCGGTGCAACTTGCAGTGGCAATGAGCCACATCATATCATTACAAAAGAGGCGCAGGAGGATGATGACATTCCTGAAAATTTGGTTCAACTTTGCCCGATTTGCCACAGAAAGGCACACGCGGGGCAATTCAAGAGATAGGCTGTTCGCTGTTGTAGCGCGTCAGCTAGGCATCAAAAGAGCGTCCAGATGGACATCTTGAAAGTCGCTACGGGACGAGATTGGACGGAAAGCTGAAAATCTGCTATCCTTTCTTGTAGATACAGAAGAAAGGATTGTTTTTATGAACAATAGAAAAATCGCATCGCTTCCCTTCCAGTACGATGCTGATATATTAAACAAATTTCGCAACAATAAAAGCCGATGAAGTGCTCAAAATGAATCTCTATGATTACCGAGAGAAGATTGATGATCCTCAATTCCACTTCCTTATCGGTCTTTGTATGCTTCGCATGAACTACTTTCACGAAGCATTTAGTGCGTTCGATAAAGCCGAAAGTTTGCTTGGTCAAAATGAGTTCAAGTGTATTCTCTTTAAGGCAATCACAGCGTTCCAAGCGCAACGCGATGAAGACAGCTCAGAAACTTATGAAGAAGCTCAAAGTGAGCAAACTAAATACCAATGAGCGTGTCTCTTTGATGGCGTTAAAAGCACAGTTATGGACTTGACTGTACTAGCGACTGTAATGCTGTTATATCTGCAACAGATATACAGGGGACAGATAAAGAGGTTATGATGGTCTTTGCGCTTGTCTATGCAGATCGCAAAGAAGAAGCAGATAGTAAAGTCGCTCATTTCTCCCCTGAGATGTTCTCCGATTTCCAAACGTTCATGATGGTGCTCGGCGAAATGTATAAACTCGGCATCTCAGTAGCGGCAATCAGCAGGCTTTTCAATCAGCTTTTAAGGCAGATGTACTAACGACGCTCTCTCCTGACGATTTTATAGCGCTCGGCAAGCAACTTCTTGGCACAGGTGAGTATTTCCGTCTTGACGACGATATGGTGCTTTATTTTCGCCATATGGTGCGTATGTGCGGCAGATATGATAAAGCACATAAGGATGAGTGGAACAAGGTCGAGGTGCAATTTCTGTGCATGGAATATGACAGAACAGAGCGTAATGATGATCAATACAGGATGAGTCAAATCATTGATAAGCTCTCCAAATTCCGCACAAAGAACAAACAAGCGCTTCTTTATATCGTTACGTTCGGCATGAAACATCTCCATCCTGAGCGAATGATTGCAATGGGGAAGAAAATCAAGAAGCTCGTCTCTATGGATCAAAAGCGACATTAAGAGCCGAAAAACTCTATTACGACTTCCTCATCGCGGGATTACTCGCTGATGCTGAGAAGGTCGCAAAGGCAACTGTTGTGATGCGCCAAAAAAACAGGAGAAGGATATTTTCTCCATGATTTATTCCTTCCATCAGTTCTATGGCATGAAGATGTGTATATTCAACTCTAAAGAGCACGATGAGCACTGTCCGCTCTGCTTTGGCAGCGAATATATGCCAATCATTAAAACGATTGGATTTTGCACAGTCCTGCTGAAATCTTCGTCGAAAACGTCGAAAAGTCGCGCATTGAAGTGGATGAAAAAGACGCTTAAAAGCTATCGTCGATTGGCAATCAATAGAATGTGCCAAGCACAATCGTTGGAAAAGTATTTGCACCTCTTGGCGCTTATATGTCAGCAAATGATTATCCGACGTTCTCGTTCCAGGGCAAACATATCTATTCCTCCAAATGAAGACAAAATCGTACAAGAGACTCGCCAAAGAAGGCTACTCGCTGTCACAAATTGATCCGCTATGGGTTGCAACCAATGTGACACGAAAGCGTAAGGAGTTAGCTATTTTTAGCGATGAGGATAAAGAGTTCTCCGATGATGCTATCCCAGTGACCGCTGATGATTTCATTATTGAAGTTATCCATGCGATTTCTTCGGAAAGCGATCTTAAAGAAACCGAAAACAGCTTGATGCACTCGAAAAGAAAGTTAAAAACTAAACAGAAAAACAAAAAGAGGCGATCTTGTTCAGAGATCGTCTCTTTTTGTGCATACTGATTCTATCCGCGCTTAGGTTACCGTTCGTTCGGGACGTTTCCTTCGCGCATTGTTATTGTACCATAGTTTTAACTTCTTATCTACGATTTTTATTTTTATATAGCAAAAGGCAAGACGGAAATGCCGAACCGTCTTGCCTTTGCTGTGTGGATTTAGAGGAGAACCAATAGTGTGGAGAAAAACCAACAATCTGCCTAAACTTTTTAATTTGTAAACATCTTGAATGATTTCTACAAATCGCATGAGATTACATCATCCTATCTCAATCTATTCAAATCACATCAAATGATTAAACAAACTGAGAAGCTATACTCAACCTAGTACGAACAACCCGTCATCACACCAAATCCCAAACGAAACGAGGCGTTCGGGGACAACTTTACGTCCGGTTCGGCAGTCATGTTTTCTGTTCGGACGATTTTTATGAAAGCTCATCTTCCTAGAACGAAAGATTCACCTTCACTGGGTGCAATCCAACACCCTCTATCCCATCGGCAAAAAGCGTTTGGGACTACTTTTCGCAGAATTTGATTTGTCTCTCTTGTCCATCCACGAACCGCTCTTTAATTAATCCGACGTTTCTCCCAATAACGATGGTATTGCACTCATGGCTTAACGCAAGTTCTGCGATGCGTTTATTCACTTCATGAGCGTATCGTTCAATCTTTTTGGTTGTAGTCGGTCAAGACGGTGACTTTGCTCTCCTTGTCAGGGAAGTTTGTGGATAGATTAATTATATCATATGCTTTTTGTTTTGTTATTAACGATATTAGATGTTTTAGATGATATATTAAATTCACTTTTTTTCTTGTCAAGACTCTTTTAATTCGTAGATGTCTTTAATGATTTCTACAAATTTCATTATATTCTCGAACAAGTAATTTTTCGTGCGAATTGAGATAAATCGCTCCCATGCGCTCTTTCGCGCCAACAGCGATGAGATAGTCTTGCAGTTCTTGCCAATCTTTCGCATCGCCAACATCGTACTTGTACGACAATCGTTGTAGCGTCATGCCGCAATCGGAGATTCGAATATTGTGATCTCTATCAAAGGTGCGCAAATAGATACTAATTGCGTCTCCATCAGGGTGATAAATCGGCACATGTACACGCGTTGGTTGTACTCACCCTGTTGGTATAAGGTCAAAAATAGTTCTGAAAAAGACTTCTGCATAATTGCACTAAAGTGCGAAAAGACTTGTTCCCATTGTTTCCCTTCCTTTCTAAAAACCTAAAAACCACAACCATTAGGTCATGCCGTGGCTAATGAGTATATCCAAATCAGATAACGAAAGCCCATAAACCTTCTTCAAAGCAGTGTTGGCGTCATAAGTGTAAAGATAATCAAAGTACGTCCACATTAGCTCAGGTGCGAGTGATTATTGAGATAAATGAGCGCCATATCTGCTTTTTCCGTAGACATGTTTGCTGCTTAGAACATTGTATTCCAATCATTGTGCGAAGTGATTTGCTCCAATGTGAAATCTGCTTGCATTGTCTTTGAGATTGCAGATGAACGGAATGAGGAATAGCGCGTCATATCGACAGGATGCACAGCGCGTGCTCCAATGTAGTCTGCCATACCGTTTCCCAAAACGTACCAAAATGTATTAGGTACATCTTACACTCAAACGGCTGAGTTTTGAAACAGTCGTACCAAAATCATCGTTTCTCTTCTAAGAAGGGGTTACAACAACTATTCAGTACAACCCAAAATTGAGTTGATTCTGCAAAAGTAGAATAGCAGTGTTTCTGTTAGCCTCAAGGACTTGGTTCAGTGACCGCATTCATTTGCAGAATTTTTCTTTTTAGGCTACATCCTTCAATCCCATTCCTCTCCTCTTCAATAGATGTTTGTCAAGAAAAATTTATAAATAAAGCACCAAAAGATACATTTATTTTTATGTTTTTGGTACTTTATTGAAAACTGTTAGCTAACCCTCAACAAACCAAAGGTTTTTATTCATGGAATCGGTTGAACCATAACGATCCATTTGGTACTGATGAGTCATTTCATGCGCCGTTAGGAACGCAAGATAGTACCAAGATGAGCTTGGGTTTACAACGAGGTTGATTTCCCCAACACGCGCATTACCGCCAACTTTATTTTGAAGCTCTGCATACCCAATAACGCTCTCTGCCTTGTCGTCACTGACCACATTGATGGTAACGTCGTGTTGGAGTTGAAGGTCGAAACTAGATGCCATATATCGCGTAATTCGCTGCACGCCGTCAGAGATAGCATCTAGTTGTAGTTGTGTAAGCGATTGATTTGGAACTATCGTAACATTCGCAGCAAAGCACTGCGGTACGAACAAAAGAAGAAAAGAGAAGGTTAGAATAAAATTTGCGGATTGTAAATAAGACGTTATGTGCCATGATTTCTCTCTTTCTATGTTAGAGCGCAAGATGGGCAACAGGATCAACCAATTCGTCGTTAATCCACATGGAAAAATGGCAATGCGGACCAGTTGAGGCTCCCGTTGAGCCAACAAGTGCAATCACATCTCCTTGTTGCACTATCTCACCCTCTTGGACATTCAATTTATTATTATGCCCATACAGAGTGTAAACTCCTTCTGCATGGGATAAAACAACGGTATTTCCAAAACCCGAAAAGCCATCCTGCATAAACAACTTTGCCATAATTACTCGCCAAAACAGGAGTATTGTAATCGGCGGCAAAATCAGTGCCTGAATGGAACCTTCGTGTGTTGGTGATAGGATGGATTCGATACCCAAACCCCGAGGTGATTATATAGTCCTTAATAGGAGCAATGAATGGCGGTAAATTCGGAACAACAGCACCTTGATGATCTGTTTGGTTTGTCCTTGGATCTTCATCAAGATAGTCTTTGCTGTCAATGATAAATTTGCTTAATCCTAATGGATTGTTATCGTCCAAATTCGCGCTTATATCGGTCATATCGGTGACGGATAGGTTACCTGTGATTTTTTGTGTGAGCGTCTTTTTTTGCGCTTTTAAAGCATCACAAGTGGATTCTTCACTCTCTCGCTTACTTTCAAGCTCACGCGCTTTTTATTGTGTATATCAAGCTCATTTTGCACTTCTTCAAGTCTGCGCTCTTTGTCAAAATAAGAGCTAATCATTGCAGGAATGTCGTACCATGCGACGCCATTAAAGATATTTTCAGTTTTAATGTGACGAAGATTCTCTTCTAGTTGCGATACTTTTACTTTTTCTTCTTTTAGCTCATGTTTCAAATCAGTCTCTTTATTTGTGCAATCTGAAATCTTGTCGTTGATTTCTTGCATAGAAAGCTCGGTTGTATCAGGTTTCTGCTCCACTAATGCAGATTGCTGTGTTTCTGCCCTTGTTTGCACAAACTGTTTCTTCTCTGAACCAGTTAATAGCATGACAACGCTGATCAGGGCAAAAAGAATAATGCAAAATAAAAATGCTTTTTGTACTTTGGATAACTCCATTCAAATTTCACCTCTGAAAAAATTATATCACATGAGAACAGCCCATAACTGAATTTGGGACAAACAAAAAAGTAGCCAAATGGCGACCTTTTGCGTTCTTAGTTAAGAGAATTAGCAGTAGCCATGCTCCTTCATCTTCGCATCATGCTCTAAGAGCAGATTTTCGAGAAGATTGGGGAACAACTCCTTGTGCTCATCCGCGAACAAGTAGAGCATCGTAACGCGGCACTGTGTTACATCAAGAAGCGCTTTCATCATCTCTACTGCCTTTTTTCTCGCTCTCCATCGAGTACGATTCTCGCCCTGACATTGCCGAGTATTTTTCCTGCAATCTGCGCAAGTTCACCTGCCTCTTCTGAAATTTTTCAGGCAAGTGCGCAAAACGTCAGTTTGAATGTCAAGACGTGGTAGGGTGAAGGACACGCGCCCATCTCGCATCAGGATGTCTGTGTATACGTTTTTCGCGCAGATATCCTTTCTTTGTGAGCTTCTGGACATGCTCATCCAAGACGGAACGAATCCCCATGCCGTTTTCGCGACAAATCAGAAACAGCAGAGTCGCCGTTGTCTGCCCGACATCCATGAGTTCATCAAGGATTGGCGCAATGACACGCAAATCTTTCGGCGATTCTTTTCCGATGAGATACGTCTTCTGCACTTCTCGTGCCAACTCACCAGTCTCCTCCATCAACTTGAAGATGGTTGAGTTAACGGTTGGGGAGATTTTGGTCAGCTCAGAGAAGTAAATCCGAAGTGGATTAAATCGTTTGTGCAAACGACCAAAAATGATTTCTGCCGTTTCAGCTTCAACCATTGGAGCCAGCTTGTCCTCCATGAGGCTTAGCGCGGTTCTCCCCACTTCAAAAGCAGTTTCCTTTGTCACACTGGCGAAAACCTGCTTCCAGTATTGCCTTTCCGACAAACTCGGTATATTCCGCAAAACTAGCAAATTCGCGGAATGCTCCATCAACGAAATCCATGATGTCTTTTTAAGACGCTCGTCATCATGGACGAGTTCATTCCATCTATGTTTTCCATCTTCATATTCGAGGTATTTTTCCTCGTAGAAGGGCTGCCATTTCAGGCAATAGGGTCTTTTCACCGCGTTGATAACTACATTCTTCATATTTTTGTCTCCTTTCAAAATAAACATCAAGCCAAGAGAGGTTCGTTTTCGCGATACTTCTCCCAGTTCTTCCCATCGCGTTCCACACAACGCAATACGCCAATGACGCACTTTTGCGAGTATTTCAACGATGTTCTTCCCTTTTTGGAAGTTGAATTCGTGTTGGTTCGCCAAGGATGTGGTCATTATCGTGGCGATAAAGACTCAAATTCATTGGTTTCTGGGTCGCAACGTTTCCAGTACTTATAAAAATACTGTCTTTCGTTCGCGCATTGAACACGTTTAATTCACAACCGACAAAAGACGTTGTTGTGCTTCGTGTTGCCCCAAAGGGTAAACTCAAGCGGCATACCGACTTTCGACGCTTCTCTCATCAAAGCGTTTTTCAACTTTGTTGCGAGAATAGCACCATCAGCCTTTTTCATAAAAACATCTCCTTTCAATCCCCTTTAAAAGAGGAAATATGGCGGCTAAAAAATAGGAAGCCGCTAACTAACTTCTAAATTTATTATACTCCCTACATACATTTGAGACGTTAAAAAGGCATCTTAAAAAGATGCCTTTCAGTCAAATGTTTTTAACTAGAAAATCTTCTCCAATAATCAACGTTGGTGTGAAATCGCTCCTTTTTTTGTTATCACAGAGCATCGAAAATGGCAAAATTTTTGACCGCTTCTTGTGTCTCTTTGTCCCTCTCAGAAACAATCACAATCGTGCGCGGATTTGGCGTCCCAGTAGATTTGTCCGTGACAGTTCCAACTTCAACGCCTGCGTTTCTCAGCGCTTTTTGTGCTTGTGATGTTTTGTCTGAATCTGTTGTTGTGTTGATAATTTTTAATTCCTGTTTCGCTTTCTGTTTGCTGATTTTTTTAGCCACTCTTGGTATCTGCGCTGTTCAGCAAGTTCAGCGCGTCTCTGTCTTCATCAGCGCGCAATTTGGCGCGGATTTCAGCTTCTTTTTCATTCATTTCGTCGCTCTTTGTGTCATCCACTTGCCACACAACAGTGCTTTGCTTGTCATCAATTGATTCCCTAAATACGCCTTGCTCTTTAGTTGCGACTTCTTCCTCTTTTTTGTTGCAGGAGGAGGCGTGTTTTCGCGGTCTAGGATGAAGTTGTTCATTGCTTGGAGTTCATCATAGAGTTTAGGGTAATTGACAATCCAATAACTCAAGTCATCAATCATCTGCGGACTTCCAGGAACCATAAATGCAGTTGTTTTATAATCCGTTCCGTTCTTCCAAGAAGGACAAGTATTCAACCATATCGGCGAATGACATATCTGTTTGAATGGAGTTACGAACTTCTTTGATAATGGATGGGATTTTAAGAATAGTTGAAGGTGACGTAAACTTCGCCAAGACAGCGTTGAGGAACTTCTGTTGGCGTTTCACGCGCCCAATGTCGCCCTCTTCATCTCGATAACGTACATATTCGATTGCTTTTTCAGCGTCAAGATGTTGCTGTCCTTTTGCAGGTCAATCACGAGTCCATTTTCGCCATCGTAATCGTCGCGATAGTACATATCCTTTTCGACATCCAAATCAACACCGCCAAGGAGATCGATGATTTTCTTAAATGCTGAGAAATTGATAACGAAATAGTGATCCGCTTTAACATTCAGTAGTTTTTCAATAGTTTGTTTCGCTAATGTAATACCGCCATAAGCGTAAGCATGATTCACCTTGGTTGAGCCATACTTAATCATGTCTACTCTTGAATCACGCGGCACTGAAACAAGCCCAATGCGCTTTGTTGCGAGATTTGCAGAAAGCATCATGATGGTGTCGGAGCGTCCAACATCACCACTGCGCTCATCGACGCCAAGAAGAAGAAAGTTGATGGTTTTATTTTTCAGGTTCTTTTTTTCATTCGATATTTCTGCTGTTGCATCGGCGACACTCAGGGGCGCGCTGATTCAAATAGTCCGTGGAAGATGTAATAAGATGCACCAACAGTTGCGAGAAAGACTGCGAGAATTAAGAGCGCTATTTTGTGGTTTTTTATAAATTGTAAAATCATTATTTTTCCCCTTTTGTGCCAAGAAAAAGGATTCCTGTTGGAATCCGAATTCTTAATAACCTGCTTCGACGTTAATTACCTGATCGTCATAGTCGCCATTGGCAAATGCGTTTGTCTTGTCTTCCTCTTCAACATAAACAACTTCATACTTTGGCTCTGGTGCTTCTGGAGGAATGTAATTTGCACCATTAAGTATAGTGCTTAATGCTCCGCTTATCTGAGAATATTTTTTTGCGTAATTTGCGCTACATGGTTTTTGCGTCTCTTCAAATGGTGGAGATCTTCGCCATATTGTTTGACTGCATCTGAACCTGCATTATACGCGGCAAGTGCGAGTCTCGTATCTCCGTTAAAGTTATTTAACTGCGTTGCCATATAGCTACATGCGCCCTCAATGTTTTGAGTGTGTCATGTGGATTGACACCAAGTGCCGACGCTGTGCTTGGAAGTAGCTGACCCATGCCAATCGCGCCTGCCGATGATACTGCATTTTGATTGAACTTTGATTCTGTGTCAATGAGTGCCGACATGATGAGTGGATCTACGTTGTACTTATAAGAGTAGTATAAAATCGCTTTTGCAATTCCTCCTGCCTCATCAAAAGGACATGGATGGGTTTTCAGAGCTAACATAACGCTGAATCAGGTTTTTCAACCCAAATGGTTGGTATTGCCGCTTCTGTGCTTGATGGATTTAGTCCAACAATCGCAGAAATTGTAATGAAAGCGGCAACAATTAGTTTTTATTTTAAGCAAAGATTGTTGCCCCTTCCTGCTAGATACCAAGTTCAGCGAGAACACCGCTAAATCCGTCTTTCTTCTCTTCTTTGTTTTCTTCTTTTGGTGTTTCTTGCGTTTCTGCGGATGTTGCTTCAGTTACTTTGGTTTCTTTTTGTTGCTTCCGGTTCATTGAATGAAAATGCTTCGGTAGCAACGGGTTCGTCAATTTTCGCTTCTGTCTTAACGGGCTTCTCTTCAGTAAATAGCGTTACTTCTGTTTCTAAAGATGTTTCGTTTGTTACTTTGGTTTCTCCTGTTGCTTCTGGTTCATCAAATGAAAAACGCTTCGGCAACAACAGATTCGCTAGTTTGTTCTTCTGTTTCAGTAAATTCCTCTTCTTGCGTTTCATGCTCGCTTTCATTAAGTTTGTTCGCTTCGTCGTTAATTGCTTCTTTTGCAATCTCTTCAACGTTCGGCGTTTCTTCTTCTGGATTATTCAGTTCAGGTTCAAGCGATTTTACAGCAATCTGCGGTGCAGACTCTTGTTTCTTTTTGCGTCTGTTTCTGTCCTTGCTTTTTGGGGATTGTACGAGACGTAACAACCCTTTTCCATAGATGGTGTCATTTCGAGTGACGCGATTGCTGACTTATAAATCATGATAAGTCCAGGTTCTCTTCCATTCCCAACAGGCGAGACTGGAATTAGTGAAAGGACAAACTGATCATAATCATGCAACTCTGCCAAAATACTGCGTTCCGTTTTGCATCACGATGCGCAAGACGCTCTTGTGGTTAATCTTTGCTTCAAAGATTCTATTTTTGAATTTGATTTGGTTTCTTTTCTGTGACTGGTATATTTGGATTCTGCATTGCAGACATTTATATTCCTCCTTTAATTAAGGCGTTGATTGCTTTTGATTTTAACAGATTTAAAGGTGAAAAAGATTTTTCTTGCATTGCGCAGACAAAAAGTGTTAATATAGATGATGTCAAGTGAGGATGCTTTCGCCATAAGCGTTCTCTATAAAATCATTTTTTTGCTTTTACGTCTAAAAAGGCGTAAGGAAGGAGAGTTATCATGGCAGCACGTAATCAGGTTTATGTTTCTAACGCACAGGTTGTCGCCGTCGAGTCGCGTCAGCGTCCCGACGGAGCAGATATGACGGTTCTCACCGTTACTGTTCCCGCGAGGAACAATAGTGTAACTACACTTATTGTGTCCTCTGGAGCACCTGCCGTTCAGCAGAAGCTTCAAAGCTTCACTCAGGGCGCTACTGTCAACCTGCGCGCAAACAACCTTTGCGCACAGAAACGCACCTGAATGGGAGCGTGGTTGGATATGCTCAGCTCACGCACATCTCGCTTGGCGTTCAGGGAGAACTTGCCGACTTCTCCCTTGTTGCACAGGAGTGCTCTGTCGGTCAGTTCGCGCCGACTGTGAAAACAGCGCAGAGCGGAAACGAATACGTCGTTTCCAACGTTTCGGAGTATATCCGAAAAAGGCAAGGACGGTAGGTAGTCTATCTCAATATTTCGGCTACAGCGTTCAAACAGCGCTTCCCTGCTGAGTTTGAGATGCTTGCAGGAGCATCGCAGGGCAAGCGGTTTACGCTTGTTCTTGATGGGGTTGTAATTACGGTACTCTCCTCAGAAAGGAAACCCGATCCTCTACGGGACGGTAAGTTCCATCTCAGAGAATGTGCCGTTTGTTTCCCAACAGGGGTATCAGCAGGGTGCGCCTCAGCAGTACGCTCAGACACCTGCACCTGCTCAGCCGCAGAACAACGGCTATCAGCAGGGGTTACGCACAGCCTGTCTGCCGCACCTGCAGCCGAGGGTTATCAGCGACGAGAGTGCTCGCACCGCAGAGCGCTCCACAGATGGGCGCAGTATTTTGTGGATGACGACGACATTCCGTTCTGATTCCACGGTCTAAAACCGAAAAACAGGGTCATTGTACCCTGTTTTTGATTACAACCGATTCTGATACACTTACTCTTGTGGTGAGAAATCTGTCTACTAACAAACACACCACATACAAGGAGAGAATTACATATGAGTTGCATACTCACAGCTATTGGTCGTATTGGAAAGATTGAGCAGAAGACGCTTCCGAGCGGTTCTGTTGTCACAAACTTCGCTGTTGCATCGAACACAGGCGAGAAGGATAAGGACGGTCAGTACCGCACTGAGTGGACAAACTTTGAGGCTTGGAATAAGAGCGCTGAGACCATCCATAACATCGCTCATGTTGGCGATTTGGTCTGCGTTCGCGCAAAGAAGAGCACGACAAAGAGCACTTCCGAAGATGGGAAGAATCGCTACTTCACGGCGTTTCGTGTTGTTGATTTCGAGGTTATCATGTTCAAGAAGCGCGATAACGACAACGCTGACGCGAAGGAAGAGGAAGTTCCAGAGGACATCCTGTACTAAAAAGAAGCCCAACAACCTAGCTTTAACTAAGTTGTTGGGCTTTTTTAATGCTCTCTGGAAAAATAGTATATATCTGTTTTTCCTATCAAACCATATTCGCACATGGTTTCTATCAATATGTAGCTCTAATGGAATCTACAGAGCCTTCAATCAAGTCGCGAACAGAGTTTACAATGTCTTCAACAGTAAATTTCCTTCTTGCTCAATATTGCTCGTGAAACAATTTTGCTCTTGTTTTCATGTCCTGTCATTTGTTGACATCCCCCACCCGCTAAATTGGCTCTTGTCCTGCAGCTATTTGCGCTTCTCTGAGCGATTTAACCTCTTCAAAGATTGCCGATACATCTTTTCGTATCATTGTAAATCTCTTTCAAAAAGATGCTCATATTTGCCACTGATTTTGCTGTTTTTGGTTGTATGTGCTCATAAAGAGCCGTTCTTTGGCTCGCGTGATGCCAACGTAGCACAATCTGCGCTCTTCTTCGATAGATTCAGGAATAATCATCCGTTTTCGCTTACCTTCATTGATTTCGCATGAGGCAATAATCCATCAATGAGTCCAACCATAAACACAGTGTCAAATTCAAGACCCTTTGAGCGATGAAGAGACATTAACTGCACTTTTGCGCTATTTCTGTCGGCTTGTTGCTCTTCGACTTTTTGGATATGCTGGAAAAGCTTGTCCACATCCTTAAATCGCTCACAACTGGCGATAAAGGGTAAATCATTTGTTCACTTACCTTCATCGTCAGCTTTTCCTTTCGCTTTTGCCCTTCATGCGCTCTTTTAAGAACTCTATGTAGCCAGTTGTACGCACGAGTTCAGAAAGCATTTTCAGCAACATTGCTTTTTGCCACTAGAGTTCATTTGGCGCAATTTTTGCAAGTGTTAATCCTAAATCTTGAAGCATCTCTTGAACGTTCTCATCAGGCGTAACATCGGCAAACTGTTCTGCAACTTCTGAAATAGAAACATCATATTCATGGGATTTTGCGTTGAAGCGCATTATAGGTGTCATTCGTGATGCCACGTTCAGGCACGTTCATGATGAATTTGAACGAATCCATGTCGTTCGGATTATCTGCCAAATGCAGGTACGCTAAAAGCTCTTTGATTTCGCGACAGTAGCAGAACCCTTCTGAGCCTGCGACATAGTATGGTATTCCCATGTTTGAAAACGCATCTTCAAATGGGCGAGATTGCATGTTAAGTCTGTAAAGAATTGCAATGTCGGAATACGAGATGAGTTGCTGTTGATTCACAAGATGGTCAATAATGTACGCAATCGTTTGTGCTTCTGTGTTGTCGTCATCGGTAATCAATGAATAGATGTCTTCGCCATGATTCCCGCGACCACTGCGGCAAATGCCTGGATATTCAATGGTTGAATGTTTAATGAGTTCAGTGGACATGTTAACGACTTCAACGGTTGAGCGGTAGTTGTCATTTTAGCTCTATTGTACGCGCGTTCTTCCAATCTTTCTCGAAGTTAAGAATGAAGTCAACCTTGGACGCACGCCACGAATAAATCGCCTGTCGTGCATCTCCAACAATGAACACATTTTGCGTATAGCCGCCCGCAAGAAGCTTAACGATGTCATATTGGGCGACATTGGTATCTTGAAACTCGTCAACCAAGATGTATTTGTAGATGTTTTGATACATCGTGCGTAAGTCGCGATCCTTTTTAAGAATCGTATAGCACTGCACCAACATATCGTCAAAATCAATAACGCCCATCTGGTTCTTAACTAACTCATAGCGCTTATACAGCGTTCTGAGATCGTTTAAATAGACTTCATCAATGTCTTCTGCTCCTTCAAGGCAACTGACATCAAGGTTTTCGTCATTGGGCATGATGAGGTAATTTTTTTGCCACGAAATAAAAGCTAGAGCGGCATCTTCATCAATATCAGATGTGATTTTCTCCTTAGACTGCGAACTCGGAGACAAGATTTTTGGCAACAATCTGCTTTTTGTCGGTTTCGCTTAGGGGCTGTGGGGATGATTTGCCGTCTTTGCGGTACTCGGAACGTATCACCGAAAAAGCCGAAAGAGTGGAACGTCCCCAAAAATACCTGCTGGCCTTGGTCTAAACCAACAAGCGAAATAAGCCGCTCTTTCATTTCAGTGGCAGCCTTTTTAGTAAACGTAATTGCAAGAATATTCTTAGGATTAACGCCTTTATAAAGCAGATATTCAATTCGTTTAGTTAAAACAGTCGTTTTTCCTGAACCTGCGCCTGCAATAACGCGACATGGATGCTCCATGTGCTGTACTACGGCTTTCTGTTCTACATTCATTCTGCTGAAAATCAAATGGCATCTTAATCGTAGCCTCCCAACATGTTTTGTAGTCTTAGGTTTAATTCTACCATGTAAAAAGCCGCCAAGAGCAAATTCGTGCTCAGTGGCGGTCTTTTCTCAATCCGCGCACCAATTAAGGTGCGATTTAATACATGATGCGATCTTTTTATCTCGGTCGTCGCTTTATTCGTGTTTCAATCCGCGCGATTTCGATGAACCGCGATGGCAATCTATTTCGACTGCCAACCTAACTTTGGGACTTCCTCGCCAATTTAGGACTTTCTCGGGCACATCAGTTTCCACTTTTTCCTCCATTTTGGTTTAGATGTGTCTATAAAAGCGTCAAAATTTATGTTCGATTGAGGTTCGCACTCGCTATTCGGTGCTCTACCATTTGTTGCCCTTAGTATAACTCAAAACAAAAACCTTGTCTTGGCGTTCTGAAAAACCTACAAAAACGCGCTCATCATGATAATTTTGCTTAGGCGCTCCCAGTGTTCCATTTCCAAAAACAACAAAAATGGGGAGAAAAACTTCGCCCAGTTCGAAGGCTCTCCACTTCCCGTCAGCTTTTCAACTCTTCAGCGGTATTGGAGGCGCTCATATATCTCGCCTAGTTTTAACTCGTAGCGAGGTCGGAGTTGCCATACGCCAAGACCAACGAGGGAAGCGCGTGCGACGGTGGTGTCACCCTTGCTTCTTTTTCATTTTGTGAACCTGTGCCTCCTCTAGCCACCCGTATCGCAGGTTATTATCGGTCGCGGGAATATGCCGAGGCTTCCCAAACGGTATTGCCCAGCTCCCCATCAAACCGCCCATTCGTGGTGGTTATCGCCTGTAGAGGACTTCAAAAAGTAATGTCGTGGTGAAAGTATGGTAGTGTTTTTCCTCTGAGGATGGTTTTATTATACCATAGTTTCTTTTTCGTGTGGGGAAAATGGGAAAATATTTTTAACTGTCCTTGTCATAGATTGCTGGCATCAGGTCGTTGTCGTCCTCGATACGCAGCATCCGAATGTCGCGCACGCTCGCTGTAAACCATGCGTACTTTCGTCGCGAGCCTTCGCGCCGCCAAGACTGTATGTACAGTATTCACCTTGTCGTCTCCGAAATACACGTTTCCTTGCTGACGAGAGAAGCCGCATTTTCTCAATGTGTTCTTGATATCGGTGTAAGCGTTCGCAGGACTGACTGCTGTGTAGGTCTTGGACAATGTGTCCTTGTCCAAGTCAACCACGATTGCATGCTTTGCCATGCTTATCGTCCGTAAAATAAAATCGTACAAAACAGGGGCAGACGAAATCCCTGACGATTTCAGGTGTTACGGAACACCCTATCATATTATTTCAAGCATCTCAAGGGGTTTCTCTTGGCGAGCCAAGTGGCGCAACTCCTGTCAACGCTTGCGTCTTCTCTATCTCCCCCAACTAGGTTGGAAGACAGCAATCTCTTGGAAGCTGCCCTCTCCTAGCTGGGGTTTTTGTTCATGCTGATTTATTGACCTTCTTGGATTCGATGTACTTATCTACATAGCCTTGTCCTCTCCGAGCAATCACATAGCTTGCTCCTTGGTGAATGACTAACTTTTTGCGTTTGCAATACTTCTGGGCTGCAATCTTGCTCGTATAGGCAGGATTAACTTCTATAAGATTAACGTCACGTCTAAAGCAACAGTCCTCAAAAGATTTCTTGTATCTTGAATAATCGAAAGCATGAATCATCTTATTGTAATTCTTGCCTTTGTCAGACTTCGCTGCTTCCGTCTCGGATTTTGTCTTGTGAAAATCTAAATCTTCAATAACAACATCTTTACCGACGGAGATAGCGTAGTGAACGATTTCTGAAACAGTTTCTCTAATTTCGTTTTTCGGCTTTCTTGCCTGTGCCGTGATACTTTAAACCAAAATGTTGCAAGCCTACAAGATTCCCTGTTTCGTTGGTTTCAGCAAGTTCGATAAATCCGTTGTTGTAGTCTAAACCAAGCGTGCCATAAGAACTTCTGGTCTTGCATTTGTTGCTGTCCTTGTCCATCGTCACCATCGCTTGTAGGTAGCATTTGTTTCCACGGAATATCATGCGATAAGAAATACCGTGGTCTTGCTGATAAAGGATTTTGCAAGAAACCCGCTCATATATTTAAAGGTACAAACCCCTCTTACATATCCTCTCGCCTTGGTGTTTTTCCGAAGCTGTATTGCAAAGTTGTTGCCTTTGCCTGTATGAATCATAGGTGTTAGTTGCAGGATTTGGTTGCAGCGACGTTCGTCTTTTGAGCCGATATACAAAGAACGGTTGTCTCTAGCTCGTCTAAAATGTTCCAGCCATATCTTGTGGCTTGTAAAATTGTTTTCCTTCAGATAAAACTGTGCGTAAAACAGCCTCTTTGAGCCGAAGCAGATGTGCAAGTTCTTGCTAAGGATTTCTTTCAGCAGGTTCTTTCTCTTTTGTTCCATGCGGTTGATTTGCTGATGAACGTAGAAGATGTCTGCTTTCAGCTTGCGATAATATGGCAAAGAGGCCTTGGAAAATCCATTCTCCTTGGCTTCCTTTTGGATAGCATACACTTTTTCGGATAGTTTCTTAACCTTCTTGCGTTTCCTATTAATTCTCCCTTTAAGCTGTTCGTATTCATATCTTTTAAGCTGATACAACGCCTTGTATAATCCCTCAACCTCAGAAATCACGGAACTGGCAAGGCGCTTGCTTATGCCAAAGGTTTGCTGCAAGATGGTATTGAACCTGCTTTTCTTCATGTTGAACGTGCCACCGTTATTATACCGATGCCATGTGAAGCGAAGCATTTTTCCCCATGAGAGCACGTTGTATTCTCTGGCGTATTCAAGTATCTCGGCATTATCTCTTTGATTCAGCCGTGTTTCAATGGTAAAGGTTTTTAGAAGAAATCATTTTCCGTATTTTTCCTTCTCTTGGTCGTTGGCGATAACTATTTCTACAGTTCCGATTTAAGAATAAGAAGAGCGCATCTTCACCTCGCACTCAAACCAGTTCAGCTCGCCTATATCATACTGGGCGCACTGCACGCCCCTACGAGGTTCGCTTGCAAAGAAGCGTTCCACGGTGCTTTTGAGGCTCTTCCCTCCAAGATAATATAAAAACAGTATATTTATAATATTGTCTTGTACTATTATGAGAATCTGCTAACCAACCCTTTCTGTTTGCTTCATGACGCTAACCTTGCGTCGCCATCCTTGAATCTCTTCCTGTTTGCCACAGTCAAGCAGATTGCGCGATTTTAGCGCGTGCTTTTTGAAGCTCTTTGTCTTTCTCCGTTGCGCGATATGAAGGCGCATTATTGACAACAGAGACGGTCATGCTCGCGAGTCTATCTAAAACACGCGGTGTTAAAGATGTTTGCAGTGCGGATTTAACGCAGTTCATGGAGATCATAATCGGCAATTTGTTGGCGTACCTAAAATCAATAATTTGATATAAAAATGTTTCATAGGCGTAATCGCTATGTGGCGAATTGATGCCGGATCGTCAATGATAAGTAAATCACAGTCGTTTACTTCGCGCACAAAATCATTCGCTTCTTCGTCGGATCTAAAAAGAAAGCGACTTTTTGTATTCGTTGTAGAGCGATGCGACTTTGTAAAAACTTAACCGAATATCCCTTTGCGACGAGCTTGCGCCCAACAGCAATTTCAGGTGCGTTTTACCACAACCATAGCCGCCCATGACGGTAAACCAATACCGCTTTTAAGATACTTGGAGAAGTTAGCGACAAAGTTCTTGCAGAAATTCAAGGTTGGATTTGTTGCCTTCATTCTCTTCAAAATTGTTGAACTTCTTGTCTTCATAGCGCCGACCAATGTCAGGATTGGACAAAAACGCCGTAACAGCGTCTTTTTTTTGCTGTTTCTCTTCCATATCTGAAATACGCTTATCATTTGCCATATCTGCTTCAATGCGGCATGGACACTTTAAGACAATTTCCTCGTTAAAGAAGGATATCTTTTTCAAGCAATCTGTGCAATAAGGGCATGTTTCAAATTGACTCACAACTATCACTTCCTTTTTCAGAAAACTTTTTCTAAAAGAATTTTAACAGACAATTTTTCACAAATGCAAAATTCCGCTACAAAGCGTCCAATTTAGCGCTCTGTAGCGGATATTTACTTAATTAGATGATGTCGTCATCCAAGAAAAGGTTTTCTTCCTGCCTCTTCGATTTTTCTGAGTCGCTGATTGTATTCCTCTATAAAAGGATTTTCCTCTTCCTCGTCGTCAAGAAATGGATTTTTCCTCTTTGCTGTCTGGAAGGAAAGGATTCTCTTCCTCTTCGTCCTCTGACGAAGATTGGTCGTTCGTCAAAATGGATTCTCTTCTTCTTGCTCATCTGGAACAAACGGGTTTTCTTCCTCAACAAGATCATCCAAGAACGGATTGTATTCAACAGCAGGAATATCGTCGTTCAGAATGGGTTCTCGTCAACATCGTTAATGAACGGATTTTCGTCATCAACGAATGGGTTCTCGTCAGATTCTGCATTTTTGATTCTCGTCATCCTCAGAGTTCGATGAAAACAAAAAGGATTCTCTTCCTCGCCCTCATCATCATCGTCGTTTGCAAAAGGATTCTCATCGGACTGATTATCTTCATCACTATTCAAAAACGGATTTTCCTCGGATTCATTATCATCCACAAAAGGATTCTCATCGCTCACATCCTGCGACCATTGCGAACGGGTTTTACATCCGTTGAAGGCTCATAAGAGACATCATTGAAATTGATGTAGTCCTTATATGGCTTTTTATTAAGATCAAGGAAGTTCCCTGCTGTCTTAATAAACTTTTGTTCAACCTTCTTTTGGACGCATTTCCAGCAATAGTGTTTTGCAGCCTTAATGATGTCATCAGCAGACTCTCCTGCTTCTATCAGCGACAAAATTGTCATACGCTTGCTGTTTTGCCGTCTTTTGGGATATTCCTCCCAAAACGCCTCAAAGAGCTTTTTCATGTTCAGGCGACATTTTTCTCATTAGCTACATATTTGTTCATTGCTGCGCCATCACTGAGATAGTCCTTAAAAAGCGCTGATTGGGACCAAAGAAGGTGCTTCCAAGCATAATGTAATTCTGCTCGCGATCTTCACTCTTCATTACAAAGGCGAAGTTTTGGACAGCTTTCATGGCGACCTCTTTCGAGATCTCTCCTGCTGTTACACGTGCTTATATGCCTTGAAAGCAGTTCCCTTAGAGCCCTTACGCGGATAATGCGCCCAGATTTCGTCGAAAATCCTCTTCAATGGAACTTTTTCTCCTTTCTTTTTCGCAGAAGTGCGTTTCTTTTCGGCTTTTTCTTCTACATCTTCTTGCTCAACAGGTTCATCTCCGGAATCATCCTCAGATTCCTCTTCCTGCTTTTCAACGCGCACAGGAGCGACATGAACTGGTTTCTGCTCTACTCGACTCGGGCGTTTTCTTTTCCACAGATTTTTACAGGAGCTTCCTCCGTAACATCCTTCTTCTTCATAGAAAGCGAACAGAGCGACGTTCGTTGCTCTTTACGGCATCAACGATTTTCACATCAATCGTCTTTTCGAGTTTGCCAAGAAGCGTACCGACAAGAAACGTATCGGGCTGTTCATTGAGGAAGGCACACTTTCCTCTGCGCTCATTTCAGCATCAATAAAGACACAATCGTCGTTCTTGATGAGCATCATATTGGATTCGCAATCGTATTCGATCAAATCTGCCTTCATGAGGTTCTTCACCGACTGCTTTGCTTCGCTCTCAGTGATTCCCATGTCGCGACCTGCACGCAAGCGGCATAAAAAAGCTCCAACTTGGAACGGTGCGGAGACGTGAGAATATAAAGGAGCGTACTTATCCGAAGCGGAGAGCTTTGTAAAGGCGTTGTCCTTCCAAAGGCGAGACTGAATTTTTGTTAAGCATGGTATTATTCCTCCATTGTCATTTTTGGGTTCAGTATATCACATGGGAAAAAGTTTGTGTCAAAAATCGTTCAAAAATCAAAAATAAAATTTTGGGTTCATTGTAAAATGAAATCGGACACATAAAAAAAGTAGAACATACAGAATCAATCTGGTAAAATATCTTTGCCAAAAACACCACCAGGAGGTTCTGTATGTCCCACGCACATTCTACCACAAAACGCCGCACATTCAAACACTTAAACGCCTATCAGCGCGGGCAGATCGAAGCGATGCTGCGTCTCGGTGTCCCCAGGTGAAAATCGCCAAAGACCTTGGCATCGCCCGCTCCACTTTGTACGAGGAAATAAAGCGCGGCACGGTAACGCAGAAGCGTTCCGATTGGACGTACTACGAGCAGTATTTTGCAGCAGTCCGGTCAAATCCGCTACGAGCGCAATCGTGAGAACTCGGAAAACCGTCCAAATTTAACGCATGCACAGGACTTCATCCGATATGTAGAAAACGCCATTCTCAAAGACAAACACTCTCCTGATGCGATCTGCGGGCGTGCCAAGCGTATGAATCTGTTCGATGTGTCTGTCTGCACAAAGACCATCTACAACTATATTGCGATGGGAGTCGCTCAAGGTCAAAACATCGACCTGCGACAGAAGGTACGCCGTCGCAAGCGCAAAGAGAAAAAGAACCATGACGACGGCAGGACGCTCGGTGAGAGTATTGACTGCCGTGACCCTCTTGTTGACGAACGCTCTACCTTTGGAAATTGGGAACTTGACACCATCGTCGGAAAAAGGGAACGGATCCTGTTCTGCTTGCCGCAGATGAACGTAAAGAAGCGAAAGAGACACCTTGTAAAAGATTCGTGCAAAGACCGCAGAGGCGGTTGCCGAAGGGTTTGCCAAACTAAAGAGAGCTCTATGGGGCACAATTTTCACAGGTATTTCGACGATCACCTGCGACAATGGGAGCGAGTTTGCTCGTCTGCAGAAGCTGTGCGGAGGCGAAGGTGACTATGCTCATCCTCACGCCCCTTGGGAACGTGGAACGAACGAGAAGCAGACTGCACTCGTTCGGTATTTCATTCCGAAGGGCATGGATATGACGAACTTGAGCGAGAAGAAGTGCAGCGCGTAGAGGATTGGATCAATACACTGCCACGTAAAATTCTAGGTTATGAGACGCCACAGAGCGCTTCGATGCCGCGCTAAAAAAATCTTCGTCCATAAATTTTTGATTCTGTTATTCTCTACTGTCTGATTTGATATTGCAATTTAGGAAATAAAATTTTGTTAAAATGGTAAAAGGAAATCGCAATCGTTCTGATAGCTCCTTTTTTCGTTCCGTGTAGTTTTAACTTTTGGTAAGGAGGAAGCGCATTCAGCGCGCAATAAACATGAATATTATACTAATTGATGCAGATCCAATTCTTTGGAAAGGCGATAAGAACATTCGCCTCATCAACCTAACAGAAGCAATTCGTAAAATCTATAAGATGCAAAAAGCAGGATCAAATCTTCCTCATTGGAGGATTCAATGAAAACAACCTGTTCCTGCCAACACTCACCGAAGTGGCGCGTCTCTCTGGCGAAATGAACATGGAGATGATTACGTCATACAGCGAGCTTGAAGAAAAGAATGTTTATGGATTTGGTTTGATGCACATGTTGTATCAGTCCTTTATGGCACAGGAAAATATCACAGACAACACCTACACTGTCGTTTGCGCTGATACGAACTTCCTAAAAGCAGCAGAGTTCTTCGAGAAGGTCGGCGGCAATAAGGTCAACTTTGTGCTGACAGATGACATCAACAATCTCGCAGGCATCAAAGAGACATATAACGTCCCGTTTGTGATCAGCGTTGACCCTAAAAAGCGCAGTATTTTCGATAAGACCATCATTCGTGAAATCCTTCGCATCGTTAAGTGGGGACAAGAGAACGATAAGACCAACTCGCTTGCAACTCTTGCGTATAAATGTGAGAAGTATTCCAAGATTGCTCCATACAAGACGCTCTTTATTGCACGCGCATTGATTCACAATGGGTACTTGGAGCGTCAACTTGCGACCTATAATGACAAACCGCTCAAGATTGTCGTTCTTGGGAATCCTGAGAAGGTTAACGCGCTCCTTGAAGAGTGCTCTTAACGGCAAAATAGAAAAAGAGGATGTTTTCCCTCTTTTTATTTTGTCCGACAACGAACACCAAATCCTTACGCGCAGTAAAGATCGTTTGATGACGCATCATCGAACAAGTAATCGTCATCGTCGCAAGCAGAACCACAAGCCGTTGTGCTGTCATCGAAGCACTCTGGCTCTTCTGTGCAATCTACCACATCTGGAATAATCTCGGGTTCATCATTCATTCCGAGAAAATCCTCCTCCGTTGGGGTAGTGTTGCGCACGGCGGGGAAACCGCCAGGAGTTAGTTCCACTGGCTCGGTAGCGTTCGATACCACGTTTTGCTGTGCGCCCTGTTGTACGTCTGCACGAGCAGAGCCAACAGCGAGCAACAGCAACAGCTGCAGCTACGGCGGCGATGGGGAACGCGAGTTCGAATACTCGAGATCTTCCTCCCCGAGAAGATCGTTGAGGCGTCCATCTGCCTTATATTTAAGGTAGATGGCGATAAATCCGCGATTATCTAGCTCATACATGACGCGCATACGCGCCCGATGGTTAGATTTTTGTTCGAAGTATGGAGCACAACACTCCATAATGTTTTTCTTCGAGCGTTTCTCATTCGCCACAAGAATCTCTTCTTGCGACGACGGGATGTTGGGGCGATCTCACCAACTGGTAGACACATACTGCGCCAGCCATGATCGCTGACAGCACCACACCCACTACGCCTGCGCCAATGATGATCGAAATGAAGCTTAGAATTGCAAACGCCAATAGTCCTACTACTAGGACGTTGTTGACATTCTTTGCTTCTTGGAAAATACTGATTAAACATGATATGGCTCCTTTCACCATAACGAGCATTATCTAACGATCAAAAACAGAAAAAGACAATACTCATAATCGGTATATTAAATTATATACTGGATTAATTAAGAACCAACAAAAAAACCGCTCCATGAAGAAGCGGTCTTTTTTAGTTAAAACTTATTTGTCATTTGAAGCACTGTTGAACGCGTCTTGTGGTTCGCACTCGGATCTCTTGGTTTGTATTCCATCTCGTAGGAGTGTTGTAGCTGAATACTTGTGCTTGGACCAATCTGCGCATTGATGTCGATAGATACAGTGCGCGTTACCTCGTCGTACAGTGGTTTTGCTTTATCTTTTGCTGTCTTATAGTCATAAGAGATTGTCGCGCGCACGTTGTCGGAAAGTGGACGACTGTACTCTACTGAGTAATCCCAAATGTCTTGTTTGCTGTTTTCGTGGTTGTCAATGTAATCAACTTTGTCCTTGCGATAGGAAACACCAACGCGAAGCCCTGCAATGCTCTTTGGCTCCCAAACGAGACCAAGACCTGCACCCAAAGACGTTTCTTGATTCGCCGTCAATTTTCTTTCCTGTCGATTCGTCAATTTCGCTCTTCTTGATGTTGTACTTCTCTTTTTGCAATCAGGACATTGACTGTGAGTTCTTCAGGCACTAATTCGTAGCCGATTGTGAGCGTGTTGACAAGTGTCGTCGCATCCATTTCTTTGGAATCTGCCTCATATCCCTTTTTGCCAATCTTGCGTGTGTACTGCGATTTTGGCGTAACAGAGATTCTGTCGGCAGGATAGAAGTGATGTGCAACAGTGAGGTCGAATCTTGTTTGATCTCCGTCAGCGTTATCGAAAATCTTTTGTGCATCCATTGACACATCGCCATCTACCCAAGGCTCACCAGAGTAGGAAAGCGTGGTATCAGAAGACCTCTTTGTATAAGGTTTGTTAGAAACATCATTGTAATCAAACCGCTGTTGGAGGCTGATTGTACCACGAGAGTTGCCAAGACGATCTGCAAGCGACCATTGCTTTGTTCCAGAGAGATAATAACTCGTCTTGGAATTATGCTTCACAGAACCATCATTTTGCTCATTGCGCGTCCTTGGATATCTTGTATAGCCGAACGCAAGAGCGGCGTTCTTCGGGAATGTGTAGTTCAGGACGAGATCAAGTCCGCGCTGTCCTGGATCGTACAGATAATCAGCTTTGCCATCGCCGTTCTTGGTCGTGTAAAGATTATCACCTGTTCTATCCTCAACAAGCCCACTGGTATCGTAGTTGTCATCAATATTGACAAGATGTAGAGAACCGCGCAAACGACGCGAGAACGCATGAGAAATATCAAGGTAATCTGCGTTTGTTTTTGACTCAACACCAAGATCTACATATTTATTGATTGCTCTTGCAAATTCACCCTCATAAGAGGTGTTGCTACGAGGGTTGTTGCTACGCACAAAGAGCGAATACACAGTTGTGTCTGCCTTTAGTGCTCCCATCGGTTTTTGAAGTGTTCCCTTTGCTTTTGCTTGCGCGAAGTTAAAGGATAGCTCCATGTTTGGAATGAGTTTCTTTGTTACATATTGTGCCGTAAAGAGTGCTTTTTCGTATTGCCCTTTGTGAACAATCGGTTGCGAATACGAACTGTTGTTATCAACCCATCCTTCTTTACCGCCGTCATTTGGCTTGCCATAAAGGAGAGTCAAAAGATTCTGCATTGTCATGGTAACCAACTTGAACGGCTTTGCAATCTGTGAGTTGGAGCGTATATGACGTGAAATCAAGCGAGAGCTTGCCAAAAGCCAACAAAGTAACGGCTTCCCACATTGGAAAAGGCTCAACCCATTTTCAGGATCATACATTGCAACAGTGTTGCCTGCTTGGATACCAGTTGTTCCAGATTTTGTATCTGTTTTGACGACAATATTTTTCCCAATACGTTTTCCGATGACTTGCCCATTACTTTCGATAACAATTCCTTCGGAGTTGAGTCTCTGAATTGTGATTGGATCAAGCCGCTCAGGATGAAACTTAAAGAGCACGTTCCCGAACTCAAAATGTAGAGCCTTGTTTCCCAAGCATCCCGTTTTTCGTTCTTAGCAATAATACTCATGACGAGATCAAGTGCTTTATGTACGCGAACACCAAGTCCAATTTCAAGGGATTCGTTCAGCTCATATTGGTTCGTGATTGATTTCCTATATGCTTTACCATTATCATTCAAGCGGTTCAAATCAAGAGGCACATTGCCTTCGCCGTGCTCGTCAACGTAGTAAATATTATGAACAGCTTCAATAAAGAAGTGTTTTGCTTTTTGCTCTTCAAGGTGCGTTGCCGTCCAAATGAGATCGTTTAGGCTATCCATGTCGTAATTATCTTTCACGACATCAGCTTGAAGAGGTTCAGTTGGAATTGAGAGAGCTGTTCAAGGTTAATATCACGAAGCGGGTTCTGTGCGTTCACATAACTGCTTTGTTCTTCTTTGATGTTTGTTGAAGGAGATTGCCTGATGTTAATAAGCGACATATTGTCCGCTAATTGATCAGGTGTGAGCGACCGCATGATTTGGTTGTCATAGTCGCTTCCTGGCGGGTAAGGTTGCTTGTCATCTTCAATCGCATTAGGGTCAATCCCTCGCTCCTTAGCGATTCTTGCAAGCGCTTCAGGCGTTAAATATTTCTGAATGTGCGCATTGATGTCTCGCCTGCGTTGTGCCACGTTCAGGATCTTCGTTGTAACCTTCTCCAGCAGGCGTATCAAAAGAGCCATCGCTAGTTCCGCCCGACTGTGCAGTAGATGCGCTTGATGGTGATGATGCTTTCTGCGATGCCGCTTCTGCTTTCTTTACGATGTCTTCAGGAACTTTGTTGAAGATTGCTTTGTAATCGTCAAAGGTATTTGTTCTGCAAATCCACAAGATCGCTGATTGCTTCATCCTGTGTTTCTTTATTGCTCGCTCGATTAACAAGATCCTGTTTTATGATTTCACTCATAATGAGGACTTCAAACTCATTGAGCTTAAAGTCTTGTGAAATGAGATTCATTGGAATAAATGCGTCACTTGCTTTATTTGTATAATACTTCCGAAGCGTCTGTATATCTTCTGCCAATGCAGGTGCGGTAAAATTGGTGTTTTGTGTGTCTGCCGCAAATGCAATGGGCGCGAATTGGTTCGACAGGAAAAAGAGACTCGAACCCAGACAAAGAAGTTTTTTCTTCGTTTTTTGTTTCTTGGAAATATACATGAACGGAAAACTCCTTTATCGAAGTCTGTTTTGAACAAACTTTCCTTAAAAATTGCGTTCTAAAGTAAACTCCTTTTGGATAAAAACAAAGGAGCTGTTAAATATGCTGTATCTAATTATAACAACACTCAAACATCTCTTTCTTCTAAGTCAACTCTAAAAACGTTGTTCGGGCTTTGTTAGAATTTAGAGCAATACAGGAGTTGATTGTTTTTGAAAGATACTGTTGAATCAATCGAAAAAAGAAGTTTCTTTGTCATTCTTACGCGCTAAAAATCGCGACTGTTTTTATATTCGTAATCATTGCGGTTACATTTGCGTTCTCATTGCAACTCTATCAGTGGCTCTATTTGGACACATATTGGGATTCCATTTATGTCCAAGTTTTTATGACTTTGCGACGATTTTCCATGACAAATACATTGGTATTGGAATTGCATTTTGTGTGGGCTGTTACATTGTCAATAATCTGCAAAAATTTTTCCTGATTTCTACTACTCCGCGATAATTTATGTACCCTCTCATGAAAAACCTCTATATGCTTTCGATTCTGCGACCATATGCAATATGAGTCGTTACAATTATCGGCTGATGCGATTGGCAACCCACTCTATAAAGCTGTCGTTAAGGAAGCTCTCGAAGAAGTTGGTAAAGGTAAAGACATCGCAGAAGCGCTTAAAAGAAGCAGAATACGGGCGAACTTTTCGATGAAAATGCGATTGTACTGCTTGCTGTCAGCGAAGAGCTCAAGGATTTCCCCACAATTATGAGGAAAGGTATAGAATGTTACGCCGATGGATTAAAGCATGATATTGAAATCTTTAATAAGAGAATCGTCCCAGTTACAATTTGGCTTTTGATTGCGTTCTTCTTTGTGCTTTCTTTTACTCTGTTCTTTCCATTCGTCATGATGCGATTGTTAGCAATGTGACAGATTTTGAGGTATACTTCTAAAAGAGGTGAACGTTATGCTAAAAAAAATATGTGCAATAGCAATTTTTTATTCCCTAACGTTGCTGTTTCCAACGATGACCTATGCGGCAGACAATTCAAATGCACACGTGCTTGGTATCAGCAGGGAACAATGGAATAAGGATTTGAAGGTCATTGGCGGGAATACGAATTTGCGCAAACTTTCTTGACTTAATTCAACAAAAACGCAGACGAACTAAAAATTCGCCGAGGTGCGCAACACTTCGAGGAAGTTGGCACGAAAGAGGAAACGGCAAAAGATAAGCGTAGAAACAACCCCCTCATGCAACTTCGCCCCAAGCGCACAAGATCGGCATATATTACGGATTTAGATATGGACGAGCGTACTTATCGCAAGGTGCTCACTCACATCCCTTATCTTGGCTACTATTACAGCGAAAAACATATAGCACAAATATTGCCGTATATTGTGCTGTGCTTTAACTACGACATTAGTCAATCCGAAATCAATTTCTATGTAAAAAGCTTCGTTAAAAACAAACCAGCTTAATATTGCGACAGAACGGCTATACAACGTTGTCGAAAACAAATACTAAGAATGAGGTGATGAGTAGTGAGTCGAAGACGAGGATGCGGGCGCGCTCGCGTTTTAATTTCAACACTTTATTGTTGTGTTTGCGGTACTAAAAATGTACGTTCCTCGCAATCAAAGGGCACTAAGAGAATTGCGCCATAAGAAGCACATGTAGTGCCCTGTGTGCAAAGAAGAAACTTTACACATTGAACAACGCGAATTTGATGCCATTCCATCGGCAGAATGTTTAGAAGCGGCAAATGCTACAATTTGGGTGAGATCTAAAACATAAAATAGAGAGGACTTGATTTGATTTGTTCAAAGTTTTCGCGCTAGATGATGCTACTGGAAAAGAACGAATTGCATTTATCGTAGAAGATAAGGATAGAATTTCACAATAGGAAAGGTTTTTCCTTTGTTGATATTGAAACTTGCTTTTTCATAAATCGGACAATAAAGGTAATCCGTTAGGTGCCCTTTCAATGATAAGTAGGGAGAAATTCGAGGCAAAAGAAATGAGCTTTGTTAAGATGCTTGATGTTTGATTGAGCATCTTTTTATCATAAGATGAACTTTGAAAGATATAATTCCAATGAGATGTTTTTGATCATTTACTGAAAGGAGTGTTGTTTATGAATTTGAACGACAAACTCAAACAGTCTGGTATTAAGTTGTCAGCAGTATGGCGAGCGCTTGGGTTTGCGATTGTGAATGATAGCAACCCGTCGCGTGTGCTTGCGGTTTGCCCGCATCACGACTCCCAAAACAATCGTAAAGGTGGTAACTGTCACCTTAATGATGTAGAAGGAGTCGGCAACTGCTTCTCTTGCGGTAACGGATTCAATTCGGTATCGCTTGTTAAAGAAGAGTTGGGGTTGCATGGACGGCAACTCGTTCGTTGGTTCGAGGAAAACTTCAACGTTACCTTGACTGACGGTGAAACGGCGCTCACGGTAGACGATGCTAGACGGTCGTTTTGTTATCGTTGCACGCAAACCGTCAACGATGTCTGCGATGGATTACATCAAATCGCAGCGGCATCACGATGAATCCGTGAAGCATTTTGGGATAGGTTATTGTCCCGAAGGAAATGCGGCATGGAGCATCATCAACGCGATGCAGTCAGAAGGATATTCAGCGCGATCTTCTTCTGCAGGGCAGGCGTTCTGACTGTTTCTAAAAAGGGCAAAGTATATTGCCCTTGGCAGAATCGCATCACATTTATGGTCGGTCAGAATATTTATGGTCGCTCCATTGAGAAGGGCGCATTTCTGCCACATCGCTACTCTGAAAGCGGGAACATGATCTTCAATCAAGCGTCTCTAAAAAGGGTGTGAAGGTTGTGTTTCTCGTTGAAGCCGCTATTGACGCCATCATTGTGCGCCAGTATACGCGTGCTCTCAACAAGGAGTGGACGGTAATTGCCACGCGAAGACGAACGGCATCAAGCCAGAAGTGCTCATTGGGGACAATCTAGGGAAGTATCTCCCGACGAGGTTGTCATTATTCGGATTGCGATCCGTGGACGGCAACAACAGGAAAGCGTCATGCCGTCGGTCAGCGGTCAGGTCTCAAAGGCGAAGTTCCTCGCCGAAGCGGGCATCCATGTGCGAATCATGGTGCTTGACGAGGGAACTGACCCCACTGCAGACATAGGGGAAGTTGAAAGTTCCGTTGAGGAGTTCTTCAAGAGATTTCAGAAAGCACCTAATCCGTGCAGGTATGAAATCTTCATGGAGCGCCACTATTGGGAAATTTCAAATGCGGAGCTTCCGCAAAGGAAGGCTTCTTGTCTGCAGTGAAAGGGATTTCTGAGCGTGAATCAGATTCCTTTGAAGGAGGATATCGTCGAATACCTGTCTCAACTCACGATGACCTCGCGAGATGAGATTAGGAACTTCTTCGACAACTCCTTCTCTCAGTCGGAAGTTTTGAAGTACTTCAGACGTTGCCGTTCTGCTGGAATGCAGGATGAAGCAATCTTGAAGCACATTCAGGAGCTTCTTGCGAAGGAATGACCATAAAACCAAAATACAAAAGAGATGTCGGAAACGGCATCTTTTTTGTGTTATCATGGAAGAAAAATCGAAAGGATTTGTTTGAATGGAATATTTGATTTTCACATATGCGCTTATTTTCATATCAGGACTGTTTTTGGCACTTTTTGCCAATGTGTGTATTAAACGTTGGCATGATAGAACGCCTCTCTTTGCGCGACAACATGCGATACATGTGGACATAAGATTCCTTGGTGCGACACTGTGCCTGTTTTAAGTTTCTTTCTCAATAAAAGGGAAATCGGCTACTGTCACGCACCAATACCGCTTCAAAATCTCGTTGTTGAACTTGTCACAGGATTTACATTCCTTGCAATTTTCTCGGGAGTATGGGTTTTTCGCTTGAAGGCATCAAGATGCTCCTTGTTGCATGGATGTTTATTGTTGGCACTGTCTCTGACATCAACTACCGCGAGTGCCAAATGAACTCACTTTAATTGCGCTTATCGCGATGCCTGCTTTATCCTTCTTAATGTTAATTCGCTTTTGAACACGCTTTGGGGAGTTATTCCTGCAATTTGGATTGTTTTGTTCGCCTGCATCGTAGCGCACTTTACAGGACAAGAAGACATCATTGGCGGCGGTGATGTGAAGTTTTATGTTCTCTGTTGGTACTAGATGGGTATGGGAATTTGTGCTCCTTATGTTTGTCCTTGGTTGCATCTCTCTTGCGCTCATGTATGGCTCATTTATTATCGAAAGTGCTATCACAAAAGGCGCGAAAGGAACATCTGTTCCAATGCTCGTTGGATTTTCTCAGGCTTACACATTGATGCTGCTTATGCACTATTTGGCTGATGCAAGGTTTGATGTTTTTGGAGGATTTTTGCCATAGAGATAGATTGTTAAATAGATTAGAAAACGCCTTGGTTATCGCTGTTCAAGGCGTTTTTAATCCAAAATGCGTTGACTGCTATATAATATTTGTAGGGTTTTATGTTTATGTGGCTCTATGTTTTTTGATCTTTTGCCACGCTAGAAAGGAGCGGTAGGATGAGCCAAAACAGTAATTACTTCAACTTCGTTCAAACGAGCATGTATAATGAACGCTCATTAGAACGGTTAGTGGAGGTTTGCGCAAAGAACCAATACAGTTTGAGGGAATTGTGCAAAAGCTTTGTCTCAAAACCCGAATATTGTTGCATTTTCGTTCTAAAGACGATATTGAGAAAGATGGGGTAGGATTCTTCTTGATGCAAAAACCGATTGACGTGAATGCACCATTTAGAACACCAACTGGGACAAAGTTTACGTCGGTAAAGGTTTTTGACCTCAACCAAACAAGTCTTGGAATTCCTAAAAAGAATTTTCGAGAAGAAGATCATCTTGCCATTATTGCTCTTATGGCAAGACGAGCTGGTTTTGAGGTCGAAGAACACGAGTTTAAGCCGACATTTAAGCATACATCTATTTCGACAAATCCTGTCGAAAGTATTGGCTTAAAGAAGGCATCGAACGAATATTCAGGCGATGCTTCGCCAAAGAGTTAATCCTAAAAAGATTGGCTTTTGAAAAATAAGAAGCTAAAAAGAGCAGGGCAAAAACAGATTAACGAAAAACACGGCAAATTGCATTGCGATGACTGTCGCGTATATCGTTGAGACGTGGTTAGGCGGCGATATAAAAATTGCCGACACCTGCCAAACAAGGTTTGTGCCATGGAGAAGGGTTCTACAAGAACCTTGAGTATGGCGCATCTCTTGGCGAAGAGATTCATTAAATTCTATCGCGACTCATCAATGAGAGTAGGAAGGAAACACAACATGCTCTCCAAATGAGATATAAAAAGCTTCGCTCTTGCGGGCTTTTTTTATTTTTCCATTTCTACAACAGGATCTGATATGTGGTATAATGCTCGTATTAGCGGGCTAAAAGAATCAGAAAAATGCAATAAACTGATTGATTTTAGTGCTAAATATATGTGATTTTTATTAGCATTTGTGAATTTATATTTTGCATGTGTTTGGAAAGGGAAAAGTAATTAGGTCATGGAACAAACGCAAGATTAAAATTTCAAAGGAGGCGAGTTTTTTGGAGCAATAAAAAGCTTCAAAAACGAATGGAATGAGTCAAACATGTTCAACCACAATCATTTCTCTTTTTCCCAACACGGAGCAATCCAGTGTAGTCGCAAAAGATTACAATTAGAAAAAGAAGAAAATCGGCAAAAGTCTGCTAAAGAGCTAGACACAAAAAGAAGAATTGAAACCGAAGGTTGTAGTTATCTCAGAAAGATCTTTTTAATCCGGAGTACATTGCCGAAGTCCAAAAAGCAAAAGGAAAAAGGAAGAACCAGAAGAAGAAAATGAAGAAGAAATGAAGAAGCTGTAGATTGTAGTTGTTCTGAAGACGAAATTGAAGATTATGATGAAGATTATGATGAAGATGAGGACAATGACGAAGATGAACCGATGGCTTATGACACAGGAGAAGCCGGTGTTGACGGTCTTGGCATCCTCTTCGCACAGATTCGTCAGTACGAGCCTTTATATCAAAGAAGAAGAAGTAGCTAAGTTTCAAGAACTTAACAAATATATGTCGTTCCCAGAGAACGAAAAAGAAAAAGCGCAATACTTGATCAAGAAAATTACAAACAGAATCGCAAAAGAAATCGCATTACACAACATACGCCTTGTCGTTAAAGTAGCGAAAAAGGTGTATGCAAACAACAAACGAATCCCAATGGAGGATATGATCAATCAGGGTGTCATCGGCTTTATATACAGCAATCGAAAAGTTCGATGTCTCCAAAGGATTTAAGTTCTCACATATGCTTGGAACTGGATTCACCAGACTATTGTTCGACACATTGCAAAACACAGGGCTGACAATCAGAGTACCAGTTCACTATCAAGAAAGTTTACGAAAAGCAAAACGCATTGAAAGCGAATATTTAGCCGAGAATGGCGGCGAAGATGCGCCTGATGAGTACATCGCCGATGAGCTTGGTATCTCGCTTGACAAATTTAACCGCTACAAAGAGTCCGCTCAGACAGTCACAAGTCTGAATGTTCCTGTTGACGAAAATGAAACGCAGATGATGGATCTCTTGGATGATGGCGATATCTCACTTGAAACTAAAGTGCTCAACGCTGAGCTTCATGAGAAACTCTTTGAAGCCATCAGGCACTCGCTTGATAAGCGCGAAGCATTTATCATAATTAACGTATACAATCTCGCAGGTTCTGAAGCGCCAATGGATTATGGCAAACTTGCGAAACACTTAAAACTCACGAAGGAGCGCATTAGGCAGATTGAACACTCAGCTCTGCTGAAACTGCGCCATCCGTCGCACTCTAAAGGGTTTAGAGATTACTATTGATTTGATTTTATACGCAAACATAGAACGAGAACGCTGACGCAATGTTGGCGTTCTTTTTTTTGCAGCACTAAAAAGAGCAATTGCAAACGCAATCGCTCTTCAAAGTTTAATTCTTGTTAGGTTTTCCCAACCGTGTCCACGGCGCTGTTGTGCTCTTTTACGCGATCATGATCTGTTTCAATGTCCTTTGAAATTGTTTTTCATATTCTTTTCCGGAACTCATCGGGATCAATAGAGATCTTTGAGCACCATTTCGATTTCTGTTTGATCACGATAGACATCTAGGATGACTTCAAACTTTTCATGCGACATGTTTTTGAGGATATAGAGATCCTTCATGTTCTCTTTTGTAAAACCTTGCACATAGAAATCTTTGATTTCTCATCTGTGAAGTTTGTGTGCTTTTTGATGTAAGATATGTCATTTTCCATTTTAGGCGTGATGGAAATATCGTGTTTCACAACAGAAGTCTTTTTTGTCGCTGATACAGATGTTGCATCAAACGATGCAGGGAGTAAGATACCAAGAAACAGGATAAGGCAAATGATAATTCGCATAATAATTCCTCCTTTACTTGATTATACCATTGCACATCAAAGGGAATCTAAACAAAAATTGTTCTAAGTGGTATAATAAAAGCATAAAATCAGCACGGAGGGAAATACTTTGAATCATAAAAAAGCAATTATGCTCCTATCAGCGCTTATTTGCATTTCTTCTGCCAATGTAACGTTTGCAAATGAACGCCCCAATGAGGACATCGGAGGATTCCATATCAGGCAGAATCCTGAAATTAAGGTAGAGAAAGATCCTATCAAGGCTTCCATTGACAAAAATTAAATCAAGGAAGAAGAGTTCCATAAGAACCGAATTGGCGATCTTTCTGTTCTTAAAGAAAACGAACCTATTCAAACTAGAAAGAAACGTCGCCCTAAAGACACCCCCGAAATGAGCGCCATCAAAGAGACTCTGACAAATGTGGTTGAGCTTGCCAACGCAAAACAGTACAATATGGCGATTTGGAATCTCAAACTACTCGCAAGTCAGCATCCTGAGTTCACAACGCTCCAAAAGTGGATCGGCGTGTATCAGAACCTTAACGGCGAATACATCGAAAGTGAAAGCACATTTGAAACTCTGAAACTTGGTTTCCCGCTTTCAGATAACATCATCCAAAAGACAACATGATTCGCTACTACGAGCTTGATAATATGCGTCATAACATGTATATGACCAAGGAAGCAAAGCTCGCCAAAGTAAAAGAGTTTGAAGATTATATTGACCAACTCGAAAACGGACATGTACTCGAAGGAATCCCTGAGAGCGAAATCTTGGATATGCTTTGCGAATATCAAAGATTCCTTATTAACTACGAGAGCGAAAAGTTCATTGACCATGAAAAACTTGATGCGCTTTGGAATTTCGTTCCCAAGGAAAAGGATCATCTTGATGACTTCTACGATGATATAACATCGACGAACTTACCTTTATTTATGCAAAACATTACAATAGAAAGGATCTGTTGAAGACATATGTCGCAAGAGAAAAAACTTCCACGAATAAAGCTGTCCAAGAGCACGTCAGAGAAGCTAAACAGATTCTCGCTCAGTAATATCAAAAACAAGTTTCTAAGACATACGCTCTTTATCGGGTTCACTGCGCTTTTTGTTGTTGTTGCACTGATTTCAGTACAGAGACTTGCACAGAGAACACGGCGGTTGAAATCAACGAAGTTGTTCTTGAATATTTCAACGACATGAATCACAAGGATTTCGATGCGCTCAAAATGTAAGTATCCGTCGGATAACGAGACATACATCTCAAACATTGCTAGTGAAGGCGCAAGTGGTTGGATTGCAATCCATCAGACTGCAAAAAGATTTATCCTCCGCTTGGTGATGAACAACATTGCAACTCGTTGGTTTTCGAAACATCCACGAACAATCTCTATAAGGGCGAAGATTTGACCTTTAGAGAAACGAATCAATTCTTTATGCTTCGCAAAGACGGCAAATGGTATATCGCTAAGCCAGAAGATTTGCTGGCGTATGACCAATCAGTTTCTCTCTGAGATGATTGAGAAATATAGTCCAATCATGCAGGAGAACATGAAGGAAGTTGATTTGAAGAGCGGCTCTTTATAATTCTGCTTCCTTTGAAAAACTCCAAAAATCAAATCAAAAATAAAACGAAAAGAGCATCGAAAGGTGCTCTGGTGCTTAGAATAAGATTTTTGTGTTTTGGTATAATTTCAGAATAGAAATCGTATTTAATGTAAAACTTAAATATACGGGGGTTGTCCAATAAGATGAATAAGTTAATTCCATTAGCAGTTACGAGCGCAATCACCGTAGGAGCGACTTTATACAATATTGTTCCAACTGCTTCTGCGGATGATGTGCCTCTTGCTGAAAAGATTGAAGAAGCGAACAAAGATGATGCCGCACAGAATAGCGACGTGAAAGCAAAAGATAAGAGCGATAAGTTTGAAGATAAAGCCGCCAAACAAGAAGTTCAAGAACAGCAAATTGTTCAGCACATTCTGTTTGAAGGAAATCATTCCATTAAAACGGAAGATCTGATGAAGCTCGTTACGAACACAAAAGTTGGCGAACCATACTCCAGGAAATCGTTCGTAAGGGATCCGAAAACATCGTCGCAACAGGTATTGCTCAGACCGTCAAGGCGCGAGCTGTGCAAAATAACGGCGAACTCTATATCGTTTTCGATATTGAAGAGCTTTCCGAAATCAAGTCACTCAAGGTTGCAGGAAATACGCTGATTGATACCGAGGAATTAACGAAAGTTCTTTCCTCAAAGGTTGGCGAACAATTCAATCGCAACACTGTCGAAAAAGGATATTGACGCCATCAAGAGTCTCTATAAAGAGAAGGGTTATATCGCCATTGTCAGCGACGTTAACAACAACGACGGCAATGTGGTGTTCTAATATCGCAGAAGCACGCATTGAAGCGCGTAACCTACGAAAGGTGTAACACCAAGACAAAGGACTGGGTGCTTGATAAGATTACGTCCAAGCGGCTCAAAAAGGGCGATTTCCTGACTACTAAGGCGCTGGAAAAGGTTTACACTGATCTTGCCGCAACGGGATTCTTCAAAGACATCAAACTGGATGCCACAGAAGGTTCTGCAAAGGGCGAAGTTATCCTAAAAGTTAAGGTTGAGGAAGATAAGACTGGTGAGTGGCGTCTTGGTGGCGGTTATAGCTCTAACTATAAGGTGAAATCGTCGGTGGTATCAGCAACAAGAACATCAACGGCGAAGCGAAATCCATCAACTTTGACTTTGGATTCGGTAAAGAGCGCAATAGATTCTCTCTCTCCCTATCTTGATCCGTATTGGAAAAATCAGATACAGCAGTCTACGGTGAAATCTTTAAGTCGCAAAAAGACATTGATACGTCCTACTCGAAATACGATGAGAAGCACACAGGTACGGCATGATTGGGTTCTCAAAACCTGTCACAAAAAGACAAAAAAGACGCGCATGTATGCAAAACTTCACGATGGATAAGATTGACGTAGATTACAAGAGCGGAGCAAAGTTCAACAGCATTAAAGATAACACGGTCACGCTCGGCGTTATCAGAGATTCGCGTGCAGGTGAGGACGAGAAGGAAACAGGAACAGTCACAGAAGCGGCTGTTACGGTTTCGCCAACGTTCCTTGGTAGCGATGAAAACTACACGAAGTTCCTCCTTCGCATGAAGAACTACGCAAAACTTTCCGCGAAAGATCTTCTTGCTTCTCGTGTAGAACTCCATTACAGCCCAAACACGCTTCCTGCTGTCAGTCAGTTCACTATCGGCGGTGCAGACGGCGTTCGTGGTCTCAATGAAGATGCACAACGCGGCAATAAGTCTGTTCTGGCTTCAATGGAGCTTCGTCACGATATTTCGTCCAAGGTACAAGGCGTTGTCTTCATTGACGCTGGCAAGGCGTGGAGCGAAGAAGTCAGCAACTCGTTCAAAGTTGCGGCAGGTCTTGGCCTTCGCATTAAGACCGCAATGGGAATCCTCCGGCTTGATGCTGCGAAATCAGGCGGCGAAGGAATTAAGTACATGTTCGGTATTGGGCAGAGCTTCTAAGGTTGGTTGTAAGCGGTACAGTTGCATATTGTCGCTTTTCTTCTAACCAAATCGAACGAAATCTTATATGGTATAATTGAATGCAGTTGAATTAAACAATCAAAGGGGTTTCTCTGTTGGGAAAGATATTTGGGTTAGCCAATTTTATTAAGGTGTTCCCACTCAGTATCATTGTTTCTGCTAGTTTGCTGACTTCGACTTATTTCCTTTATAAAGGAATGGAGATGGTATGGCTCAAATCATCTCGCTTGTTGCGGTTCTTGTATCGGCAATCATTTTCATGGTAACTTACGCTCTACACAATAAGGTTATCGCATCCGAAATTGTCGCGCATGTACAAGGAGAAGAAGCGCCATCTATCCAAGAGGTGTTCAGCGAGTTTAAGTCTTACGGTCTTACGACAATCGGACTTGTTATCAGCTTTTGCAATTCTCATGTATTCATTCTGCCAACCATCGGCAGTATGGCAGGCGGCATATTCCAAATGAGTGTCAGCGGGTTTTGAGTTCAATCTATTGACACTCTTCATGAACCCTATGCTTCATTATGTGGCTCATGTTTGGCTCTGCTGAGGCAAATACAGTTGAAGCGACCTATCTTGAAAACAGTCAAGTACACAATCGGGTTTGTGTTCAATAACTTCGCCAAAGTCGTTGCCTTCGTTGTTGCTTTCGTGATTGCACTCTTTATTCTGCAATTCACTGTTGTCAGCACAGCGGGCGGTGATCAGCCTCGTATTGATGCCGATTAAAGCACTTATCTTTGCTTATGTGATTGGCTTCATCAATACGCTCGCAACGAGCATCTTTGTAAACAACATAAAGGCAAGCGATTTTGCTGATGACGATGATGATGAGTAATTAAGACTTGAAACAAAAATTGAGAGGACGTGATTGTCCTCTCTTTTTGTTAGTTTGGTTATATGGGTTTGTTTTTATATTACGAGATTCCTAACAACTAAGAACTTTTTATTTTTAGTCGCATCTATAAATTCGACTAAAAATATTAATCGTTTAGTTATGTTAGTACATTAATTACAGTCATTTTTTTAGTCTTATTGATGCCATTTACATCCAATAACTATGCGCTTCCACAAATACTACAGTCAAATTTTAGTCGCATCAAATATCTTTTTAATAAAACTAAATGTTTAAACAAAATAAGAGATGGTATATCGTCATCTCTTATTTTTACATATTTACATGAAACCAGTTTTCAAAGTTCTCTCCAACATAGTTATCACGAATCAGCTACCATTGCACGCGGTATTTCTGTCCAGGTATATTCTTATATGTGTGTAGAAACATAGTTCATGTTCGCCCAAATACGTGGCAACTCATAATTCGCCATTTGCATAATGCGGTCGGGATTATCAATCCCATAAACAAGCATTTTTATCAAAAATAAACCTATATTGTTTTTCGTTCACTCCCTGTGGAATATCTACAAGACATGCTCCAATAGCAAAAACTTTCACCTGATGCAATCGTCTTTTAAAATTGTTCCATCTCTTACAGTAAAAAGAACGTAAAAAGCAACAACATCGCGTCCACTTTTTATTGGTTTGAAATTCAGTCTATAATCTGATTGAGATTCAATTTCTTTCTTTATTCTTGCAAGTACTTTTTGAGCGTAAATTATCTGTTCTGTAATTGTCACTCAAGAAAAAGAACTTTTTCAAACTATCTGTTTGGATCGAAAACTCAACTCCATCTTGATATTTTTGTGTAACAGCGTGATACCTTTTTAGCATCGCTAAAGCCCGCATGAAGAAAGTAAGCGTGTGTTGAGTCTTAAATCGTGTAAGAATGTCTCTTCCAAACACTGTAAAATTGTTTTTAAGGTTAAGCAAATATGCGCTAGTTCAGTGTTAAGCTTGAATCCAACAGTGCCAGTTCCTTCTTCATATTCTGCAATGGCCAACCAAGGAATATCATGCTCTTTTCCCAGTTCAGGACGATATATGAAAACGGACTTATTCGCTAGATCTTTTATTGCTAAGATGGCATAACTGTTCTTTTTTGACAACGAAAGAACCTTTGCTAAATCAGTTGCCTTCCATGTAGTTAAAGCAAATGATTTATCTTCTATTCGCAAATCACTAACAGCTAAAAGAATAAGCTGAAATTGCGTAAAAGTAACATTTGTTCGAGAATTGATCAATTCGTTATGCTCTCACAATTCTAGGATTTGTTTTTATAAACTCGTCATAAGTCATTTCTTTAATTTGATTTGTGAGCGCTAACTGAGCAAGTTTGCTCATCTTCTTTTTCTGTTTTCTGTTCCATGTTAAATCTCCTTAAAGACAAAAATAAAAGCATCTATGTGCATTATATCACTAAATAAATATTTTTGCGGAATATTTTTGATGAATATCACTAATAAAAAAATATGTTTTAGTTGTATCTTCGCCTTACCTTACCAATATAGTGATATTCAAAAATACAACTACATATTTTTTTATATGTTAGTTGTATCAACCCTACAATATTAGTGAAATACCCTACGATATTAGTGGCATTAACCCTACGATGTTAGTGAAATACCCTACAAGTTTAGTTATATCGCCTTAGATGTTTAGTTATATGACCCTACAACATTAGTGGTATTCTGGCGCAAATGCCTTGTTGATTAGTTGTATTTTTGGTTAAAACGCCCTACATGTTTAGTGACATTGCCTTAGATGTTTAGTGATATTTTCCCGCAATGCGTTGCGAATACTAGGTTTTTGAAGCACAATAGAGAATGATCTATAAACGATATTCTTTTAAAAACGCTATGCAATCTATAAATTTCTTTTGTTTCTTTTCTTTAAGACCTTTTTAATTTTTATGTTTTCTTTTAATCTTTATTTTTTTGTAAAAACGAGTGTGTTTAGGGTTTTTTGTAATTTTTAAAAACGATATTGTTGAAATTTGAAGTTCTTTTGCCAACTAAGACATTTTTGTAAATTTCAAGTTCTCTGGTTTTCGCTTCTTTAAGTTTATAAATTTCTAATCGCTAAGAAGTATTTTGTTTATTTCAAAGGTTTCTGAATCTCTATCCAAAAGAAAACGATTGATGGTTTTCGATTCCTTTGTTCGCTAAGACAAGGATTGAAAGTTTTAGAATGTGTTGATTCTTTCCAAGAAAGAAGGTTGGAGGTTCTGATTCTCTTTGTTCGTTAAGCAAAATATTGTAAGTTCGTGTTTTTCTGACTTTTTGTTCTTTGATTGTTTTGAAGTTTTCTTGGTCAAAAAGACAAGGCTCTCAAGTTTCGTGGCTTCATGAAAAACCGATCTTCGGTTTAGAAAGTTGTTGTATTTTTCTTTCCAACGCAAAAAGGTAAAGAGCAAAGTTCTAATCTCTAAGTTCAGCTTCGTTAGTGAGTTAAGCTCCAAATGGCTAAGAAGAAAAGTTGTTGGATGTCTACTCCACTCCCAAAGTTACGCTTTCCTTGATCGTTGAGTTCTCGTTCCAGTTGAGAAAAGAAGGTCGGATTGTTGATTTCATCCTTTTTGTTAAGCATCGTTAATCTTTTCGTTCCAACTCTAAACATCCTTCCTTTTGGTATAATCAAAGCATACTTTTTAGAAAACTAATCCTATATAAAATAGAGGTGTAATCCATTGAAACATAAACTCATCACCTTTGGAATTGGCATGAGTTTGATTCTTGGCGGTGGCGCGCCCACTGCTCTGGCGGTCGATGTACCAGTCCAGTCGGATTCGGTGCGCGCGCATGACGTACCGCTCGGGTAAAATTCAGCCAAACGTTGGAAGTAACCACTGTGAAAAGGCAGTTTCATATAAGCTTTATTAATGACTCGACTGGAACGCTCACAGAAGCTGAAATTAACAGTATCTCGAATGAGCTTCGCACAATACAGGATAAGATGAATGGACAGATGGGAGTTAAATTCCAACTATATACATTCATTTATGACTCGCCATCGAAACCTGTTGCAGCGGCATCTAAAGAGGTCATTGACAGCACTCATTGGACGAATATGCAACACCACTCATTTTTGTTTACAACAAAGCCGATCATAAATATCACTTCGTTGTTGATTCGCGCATCTCGAAATACATCTCAGCGAACTATATTTGCAATCTTGCAGATAAGCTTCTTGGAAGCGGATTAACAGCACCTGCGCTCAAAGAGTTCTTAATTCGCACTGATTCGACTGTTGCGATGACGATTGATGGCGGGTTCTCGCAGGTATCGCGTATGCCTATCAACGAAAAAGCGATGAAAGAGCATGTTACAGTTCATGACTTCACCGAATCTGAAACATCTGATGAGAACGCAAAGAATCTGCTTGAAAAGAAGCCAGAAACGAAGCAAAAAGACAGCGAAGATGATGCTCTTTCTACTTATGCGCCGATTATCGCCTTTGTTCTTGCCTTGGGAACGCTTATTGTAATATTTAAACGTAGAAAGAAAAACCAAAATATGAGGTGAGGACCAAATGGGTGAATCAAGTAAATGGCTCGCAGTTGGCTTTATTGTTGTTGTCTGTGCTGTTCTTTTGAATTTCAGCGGAGGTTCAAAGATTAGCTCCGACCATGACAAACAAGTAGAGCGAGAAACGCCTTATTCGTTCTCGAAAGGAACGGATGATATGCAGAGTCATCGAATTATACATATGGAATAAAGAGTACCAAGTACTCAACGATGTTGTTTCAGAAGGAATGGTCATCAAGCGGTATCAGCGCATCTTTAAGAACACTCTCCGCAAGGATTACGATATTGAAGCTGCTTATGTTGATTTCGCAAGAGACATGGAAGAGTACAAAACGCACCTTCGGAACAACATCGCTGACTTAAAGGCAATGCGTCCTGCGCAGGAACAAACTCGCTATGAGCAAGCGAATGCACTGAGAAAACTTGAAGGGTTTTACTCGAAACTATCTGAATATCCAGGGCGCTCAGGTAACATCAAAGATACGCTAAAGTTCTTGGATGAGTGCGAATATGAATTAGGTAAATTGCACCAAGAGCAGAAACTGCCGAAAAGAATAGCTAAAACGGATTTCTGTTAAAATTGGAGACAGTAACCGAACATAAAAAAGAAAGGGAATTTCGTTCATGGCAGAGTTTGAGTTTCAGCAGGGACAAAATTCAAAACCTCCTTCTATTTCAGCGTTTGAAAAATATGAAGATGGAGGACATAAAGAAACTCCGTTGGAAAGATTTAACACCTGAGCAGAGAAAGAAGATTATCATTGGCGGCGTTGTGTTTTTCCTGTTGCTATTATTCATTGGCATCTTCTCGCAAAACGATGAAGAAATGTATAAAGAGAACGTCAACGACTTTGTGAAGTATTCTGCACAGTATGATGTCCAATCTACGGCAAAGACTACAACAAGCGCCGCACATCAGCTCATCATTGGACAGGCAAACAAGATTAAAGCAATCAAAGCAAAGAACTATAAAACGAAAATCAACAGCATTGAAACAAAGATTGCATCGCAAAAGAACAATTCCATCATTGGAACTGCTCGCGTGAACACAGTGGAGCAGATGGGTAACGAAGAGCCGAAGAACTTTACGCACCTCTTTGTCTTCCAAGGACAAAAGGTTGGCGCAGGTTGGAAGATTGGCAACTTGCTTTGGAAGCAGAGGCAAAACTGAGCACGGCAGATTCTAATAAGTGATGAACTTAAAAAGAGGTTAATCCTCTTTTGTTTTTGTTTTCAGAACCAACTGAGCAAAAATTTCGCAGAAATGGTACAATCAAGATAGTTTTAAATAGGAAGTTGGTGAATTGGTTTGCTATGCGTTAATTGCGCTAAAGAGTTCTTTAAGTCTTTGTCTGATCAAGAATTAATGGTTCTTTGCTATATTTATGGTCGCGAAAGCAGAGTCAGGAAAGTACTTGAAGCTGGCGCGGCAGAAGATAATGGCGAGGGTTGTCTCGCAACTCATCAATATAAAAATACGGCAAAAATCATCGCAGAAGCGACAAGGATGAATGTAAATAGCGTTCGGTTTGCTTTTGAAGTTGTTCTGTTCTGTATGGGAGCGCTAACGTGTCACAAAAACGATCACGCATGGAATTATAGCGTAGATGAGCTTGGTCGGTTGTTCATCCAACTGTTAAGTGAAGATAAGCCAAGACTGGCAATGATAAATAGAAGGTTGAAAGAGGGATTAAATCGTGCTTAATTTTTCTTTATGTAGGCGTAGGACAGTGCGGAAACAAGTTCGTTGACGCATTGCATTAAATAAAAACACTGCTGTTGCGGTAAACACAACTCAAAAAGACATGGAAAGCCTAAAAGCACCTTGATCGCCCAAAAAACCTTGTCAATATCACGGCAAATGGTTCTAAGGGGCGGTGCAGGAAAACCCCTGCTCTTGGTGCAAAGGCGATGCAGGAGCACATTGACGATGTGTATGCACGATTGATGTCTCTTGGCGCTGAGGCAGATTATTTCTTCCTTTGGGCTGGTCTTGGAGGAGGAACAGGCTCTGGCGGTCTTCCTGTGCTCTTAAAGCGCCTTTTGGAGAACAAGAAGAAGGTTATCCTTGGACTTACACTTCCCGACGATACAGAGGGCGTAGAGGTGCAAGTCAACGCCTTTAATGCGTGCATCCAGATTCTTAAACTTAGTGAATCTTATAAAGTTCCCTATTTGCTCATTGAGAACAACAAGATTAAGAACAAGATGCAGCAAGTAAATTCGATTGACTGGGCGACGGTGAATGGTATTTTAAGCAAGACGTTTACGCAGTTCAATAAGTCTGCAAATAAGACATCTCCTTATTCGACGTTTGATGAAACAGATTTCAAAAGACGCTTTTATGTCAAAGGTATGATGTCGCTCGTTCGGGTCGCTTTGGATGTGAAGGATATTCAAAACGACATTTCGCTCAGAGATGCAATCGTCAATGCTTGGACAAAAGACAACTACTTCGTTGACTTTGATTACGCAACGGCGAGCATTATGACGACCATCATTGAAGCACCGGAAGATTTCTTGGAAAATAAGAGTAACTACAAGCTCATTGAATCAAGTCTTCTTAAATTGCGCGATGCTTGCGGCACTATTTCGCCATATACAGGTATTTATCCATATAATGAGCGCAAAGAAAGCCGTGGGAACAAGATTGTTGTTTACAGTATGCTCACGGGTCTTACAGCACCAATGGAGAAGCTTGTTGCACTCAAACAAAGGCAAAGGAAGAGCAAGAAGCGATGCAAAAGAAAAGAGAGAGCAACAGTGTTGACTTCTCGAATTTGCCGCCATTGGCAACGTATTTGACACTGAAAGCGACGATAATGATAAGTCGCTCAGCGGATTAAGTGCGCTTGATAACGATAAAGAGCCTGAGTTGGATTTCATGTGATATGTTGTTGACCCTTCTGTTTGAGAGGTCTTTTTATTCTTTTGAAATTCATTGTGTCATCTTGATAAACAAAAACATCTAAATAAAAAGCATATTCTATGGTATGATTTTAATAACGGAAGGAGGTGAGAAACAGTGCGGTCATAAAAAGAGAATGAAGTTGTTTCCCAAAATTCGAGAGGCGAAAACCAAGATTCAGTATGAATGGTTGACCGAGCGACATGTAATTCGGGCATCCGAGAAATTCTTTCCGCTTTTGGAGAAGTTGGCACACAAAGCGAACAATGTCTATAACTCAAGGACTTTATCGGGTGCGTCTAAAACTATTCCAAGGCAAATGGATGAATTACTGCACTGGATCAGAGTTTTAAAGCTTCGCGAGACAACCGCGATTCCATGCTTTACGAATTCATGGGGAATATCCATTTGGCACAGCAGGTTTTGAAAGCTGTTTGTCAGGACATGACAAGTTGGAAGAAATCCAGAGATGCTTATCGTAAAGCACCACAAAAATTCAGCGGTTATCAAAACTTCCTTCGTATAAGAAGAAGGAGGGATGATGCCGTTTGTCGTTGATAACCAAACCGCAAAGCTACGATCCAATGGAATTGTGGAAATTCCTTGTATGGATGGGTTTAAGGTTGAGCTTTGGCACAAGGATGTAAAAGAAAATTCAACAAGTGCGAATTGTTCCAACGAACGGTGTATTTATCGTTGAAATCGTTTACAAAAACGGAGAAGGTTATCGAATACAAACCGGATAACGGACGATATTTAACGATGAGATCCTGGCGTGAACAACGCTTTCGCCTGTGCATCTAACGCCAAGGGGTTTCAACCTGTTGTGTTCAACGGACGCCCAATTAAATCAGTGAACCAGTTTTATAATAAGGAACGAGCAAGGTTATTATCCGTTCACGAACTTTCTGGACAGGACAAACAAAGTCATCGCTTGGATCGTTTGGATTTCAAACGCAACCAAAAGATCGAGAGGTACGCTCATGAAGTGAGTAAACGCATTGCAGAACTTGCGTTAAGCCATGAGTGTAATACCATCGTCATCGGGAGAAACAAAGGCCTGAAAAACGGTTCACGGATGGACAAAAGAAACAACCAAAACTTTATCGGGATTCCCCACGATAAAATGCTCCAGATGATTACATACAAAGCGAACCTCTTGGGGATTGTCGTCGTTCCCGTCAACGAGGCGTATTCGAGTCAAACGTCGTTCTTGGATCGCGAGGAAGTCGTGAACGCCAATGGCGATAAAGCCAGAGCACGACGTGGGATAAGACCTGCGAAGCGACGATTCAAACGAGGACTGTATCGTTCCAACGACGGAACGATTCTCAACGCGGATATCAATGCCGCATATCAAATTCTGCGAAAAGTAGTCCCAAACGCTTTTGCCGATGGGATAGAGGGTGTTGGATTGCATCCAGTGAAGGTGAATCTTGCTTTTAGGGAAATGAATTTTCACAAAATCGTCCGAACAGAAAACACGACTGCCGAACCGGATGGAAAGTTGTCCCTGAACGCCTCGTTTCGTTTGGGACTTGGTGTGATGACGGGTTGTTCGTACTAGGTTGAGTGTAGGCTCTCAGTTTATTTAACCACTTGATGGGTTTGAGTAGATTGAGATAGGATGATGTGATCTCACTTTGCTGATGCTAAATCGGCGAGAGTGACTTGTCAGCACTGCGAAAGCTCCATTACAACGTCGTACATGCAGAAGCGCAACAATTGCCCTGTTTGTGGCAACGATATCGATCTGCTACTATTGTGGAGCGCGAAAAAAAGTTGCGTGAGAAGTGCGATAAGTTGCACGCGGAACTTGATACCCTCTTTAAAGAGGCAGAGCGCAAACAGGCTGATAAGTCGCAGAAAATGTGGCTTGTGCGCTACGAGTTTCACTCTTGAGATGAGGTGCTTGTGTGTACGCAACACGTCACCTCACAGTTTCTGCAAGCGCAGACAAATCTGCTGTCACTCAGCAGATTGAGCGCTCTATTGCGTCTGAGTGCCCGCTAGGACTTCCGCGTCTTATCAAGTGGAAGGATTGCGTAGAGTACCATACTCGTCAAGAGGCTGTTCGCGCTTTGGATAAGCACTCCAAAGGCGACCATCCGCAAGTTGCGGTGCTCTATCGCGATGAGGAAGGTAAATCCTTGTGGTTGATTCGGTACGGCTACTACTACTAACTTTGAATTAATCACCAAATTCGCCGAGGAAGCCCCCGCCTTTATGCGTGGGGAGGAATCGGCGAGGTCAGGATCTAACTTTTCAAGGATATTTTCTCAAAAGCTGTTGAAAACCTCCTTGAAAAATGGTACAATTTAAGTAACGAGAGAACCGTTGTAGGCGCAAAAGTTAGCGCAAAGGCACTCGTTGAAAATGTGGCAACGTAGGCATGACCTACGTTGAGCGGGAACGCTATCATGCCCCTTATGTTCCGCCTACTGAAGGAGAATCTTCGTTGATTTATCAACAGGATTCGATTTGAACCTCGCACCGCTCGAGAAGCGTGTCGGCTGGGACAAGCCCCCGGATTTATCCGTGGGGTGCATGACTAACAAATTGAGTTGCGCATTGTTGCAACTCTTTTTGTTTTTTCTTCGACATTTCCAAATTAGCTATAATCGAAGAAGGCGGTAACGCCTACCTTAATATCACCAAAACAAAAATAAGAAGGAATACTTTCCCATGATGAAAAACTGTTGATGCAAAAGTTATTGATAAAAAGCCCAAAGAGATGCCATCTGTTGCCGAATTTACAGGGCAAAACTTTTCAGGGCGCATTTAATACCATTGGTGCAAAAGTTCGGGCAAGGCGCTAAAATTGTGTCTCAAAAAGGATCTTGTTGTGACCGAAGGCAAGCTCAACAAATCCTTGGCAAGAGAGATTGAGCGCATATGTTATTGAACAAGTTGTCAATGGCAGAGACACAATCGTTGTTCCACAAGAGTTTATTGAGCGCATTGAAGATTTGTTAGAGCAGATTGATGCGCTCAAGGAGGAAATTCAAAATGTCTAGTTCATATGTTAAAGATAGTCTCACTGTCGCCCTTGCGACGTTTGAGGTTCTGTTTGATAAAATGCAGTCATTGCATCCGAAACGAGCAAGGGTGTTGCTAATGAAATTGAGATTGAAGTTAGCTCAAAAATCTTGAATCCAAGAAGAAGGATTTAATCGTCGAAGTTGGCGAAGAGGCATACAACCGCTATGTTGCGAAAGACGAGCAACTTGTCAGCACTGAGAAGCTTGATAAGATTGCTGAACTCGAAAAGGAAATCGCAGAGGTAAAGAGAAGAAAGCCGAAGCGAAGAAAAAGGCAAAAAGAAGACGCTAAAAGACAAAGAAGATTGATTGACGATCTTGCGCGAAAAGGCACTATGAGGCAACTATGGTGCTTTTTGTTTTTGTTGTTTAGATAGAAAAAGGATAAAAAGAGCACAATCTACTCAGTGCGTAGCACTTCGTCAAATTTTTGCCAACAAAAACAGTTTTCTCATGTTATAATTTTTCTTGTAGAAACGGAGGTAATCAAGTGTTAATTCCAAGCATCGCACAATACAGAAAAAGATTCCCGTCGCGTTACAATGAGCGACTTAGTAGATCACTCATTTGGCGTTTTTGGTTGTATTTAACCTGTGTTTGGTTTCAACCATCTATGGCGCATATGACATACTCTATGTACGCCAAATTTTTGCGATTGTGATCTCCGCGTATCTATCATTGCGCCTTTATCAACACTATCGGACGCAGACAGATGGAGTAAGGTATCGGTTTCTTAAAAATAATCTCTTGGGAAAAATCTTTACTGCGCTCTTTGTGCTTTGGAATGACGCTTGCAATTATCGCTGATTTGATGATGGTTTCTCCCATTGATTGGGGAAGTGAATTTGAACATTGGCTCACAAATATAAAGGCGTTAATGCAGTCAAGATTGGCAACAAAGTTTACAACTTGCGCGTTGCGGATTCTTTTATGTCTCGTTTTTGGATCTTATGGGATCAATCCTGCAAAATGAAACTCTTTTGATTACAAAATGCAATCGCAATCCATACTTTTTTATGAGATTGCAATGACCGCAATGAGACAAAAGACTTCGTGTAGCAAAGGTAAAAAGAACATGAAACCGTGGCAGTTATGTTTTTGCATTTGGTTCGGAAGATGTGTTTGAAATTATACGTCCGACGGAAAATGAAGACCTAGATGTTCCCGTTGGTTGGTACATTGAAATCTGACGCGATTTAATTTTTCGTCTTTTGATATAATAAGAAAGTGAAAAAGGCAGATAGACTTCCTTCTGCCACAAAGAATTAATATATAAGTCAAGTCAGCAGGATCATTTTCAAACCATAATGAGGGAGTTGCGAACCGCACGCAACGGTAAAATTTTTGAACATAAACAATAACAGCAAGCCATACCTAGCAGTGTGTGGTTTGGCGGGTGCTCGCAGGTTTTTGCAGGATATACGGCAATTGAAAATGATGTGCAGGATCTGTGCCTGTCGCGTTGTTGAAAACCCAAAACCATTGAACCACATCAGCAGATCACGCAAAACATGGTTAGACGGTTGAGGTTCCTGCGCTTTGGTCGTGCGGATAACGTTGTCGATGATCCGCTCGTTGTCGGCGGTTATTCGACTTCTCGCATTTTCGCCAACCAAAACCATCATTCAGCCGATGGTCGCAAACAGTTCGATGAAACAGGCGCGTCTGGACTTGCCCTTTCGATTCCTAAAGAGGATTTTGCGTCAAATTTCCTTTCACAGACAACGCAAACTGCGTCAACGGACAGGTCAAGAAGGGTGATCATGTAGACATTATCGTTACCTTCATTCCGATGTTGTTGGCAGTGGTGCGAATACGCCAATCACCAAAACAATCCTGCAAAACGTCGAAGTCTTTGGAACAAGCATGCAACGGTGGAGACGATGGACAGGCGAATATTTCAAAGTATCGCGTCCTTCTGAACCTCAATCAGGCAGAAATTGTGAGCACGCCCATACGGTCGGCGATGTCTCCCATGCTCCCTACACCTGGCAACAGCGTGACTGCAACAAGACGAGTGGAGCACCAACTCCACTCTCCTGGACATGTTCGGTCGTGGTTAAGAAGCAGGTCAGCAGCAATTCCGCCTAGCAGTGAAGACCAAATAATGGCACTTTAAAACAACATGTCCAGTTCAACTTGTCGATAAAGACAGCAGTTTGGTAGGCACATCGATCGACGTACAAGAAATCGTCCTTGAAAAGGAAGTAGAAGGAAGAAGAAGTTCACGATGAACCTGTTATCACTGAAACAGTGAAAGAGGTCGTTCGCGAGGAAGAGCCCGCGGCCGGGAGGTTTGCTGGGTTTTGAGCTGCGCGAACAAGCGACGCCCTGCTGAAGCGCCAAATCTTTGACGAAATCTGACATCCAGCCATGTCTCAGAGGATGAGTCTTCGCTTTAATGAGGAGCAGGCGCAAGAGAATCTTTCGCCGTGAGAGCGCAAAGGCATACCTGACGTCGAAAGAAGAGCTTCGCCAGCGAACCTCAAGGGCGCGATCATTGACACGCTGATTAAAACCAATCAAGGTTGGTAACGATTGGCGGCAGGCATGAGCCTTATTACCGTACGGTACTCTCCTCAGCTTCGCGATAACAACTCGGATGTTGACTTTGTGAAGCACATCAATGTTACAGCAAGAACGCTTTCTTACACAATTGATCTCTTCTGAATCCTGACATCATCTTTATGCACTATGCGACATCGGTTCAGTCTGCGCTCCAGTCTCTGCGTCGTGCAAAACGATGATGTGACGATAGGGCGTTCCTCACGCGAAGAAGTATGCGGCGAAGCGCATTATTGTGCTCGCGCCGAATGACTCTCGGCATGAGATGGAATCATGCGCTCCGCAAAAGCGGTCTTTAACTTCTTGCCATCATGGGCGGGAGCACCATCGAGGACGCACACTGTGGATGTTCCTCAGCCTCATGTCTCTCATTCATGATGCGTGGCCAACGACATCACGAATCCAAACCGTGCGTGTGCAAATCGAAGCATGGGTCGTGCAGGAAGTGCTGTCCAAACGCAGGAAGAGGGAAATCAGTTGTTCCTCGGAAAGCAGAAGAATGCGCTACGAGTGGCCAGCATAGCAGCAAATGCCCTCGACAATGCCGAGACGCAACCTCCTCAGCAGGGGATCCAAACCGCACTGGAAATTATCGGCGTTTGCCATTCTGCTTCGGGCGGTATCAGGCAAGACCACGTTCGCACCAACTCATATTTATTTTCCAAGCACGGCAACACCGGTTGAGGCAACAGCTATCGTGTCTGCGTTGATTGAGTACAACCTCGCTCTGCCGCCAGAACATTGACCTCTTCTTTAACTTTTAAGACGGATCTTTCCGTTAGCCGAAGCTTGCACAGGAAGTCAGCAACACTGGCACGCCCTAACGCAAGCGGTAATCGAGATTGCGCCACAGCGCGCGATTCCGGATTATTTCGCGCCACATTTACAAAGAGCCGAACACTCGAGCTTGGTATTCTCCTCAGTGCATTCAGGTTCCTCTGAAATTGACCGTCTCCTAAAAGGGCTTTACCAACCGGGCTCTTGCTAGGCTTCGTCAGATGTACGATGTGCAAGTTGTTGTCGATATGTCTCGCCGACATCGCTGCTGACCGTTGTCTTGCCATCGCGTAACCGTCACCCGACTCCGTTCTACTACCAGCAACGCCGATGGATGTTACGTCCATTCGCGGCACACGCGCGTTCTCGTGAAATTCCTCACGGTGGCTTTCAAGAAGTCGCCTGAGTCCATCAGGTTATCCTCAATAGTCAACCTCCAAAACGAGGAGTTCGGCGTTGATTGCAGCTCATACAAGGCACTCGCCAGCGATAACTGCGCGCCTGAAGGGTACGATTCCTGATATGTGGTTACACGCGACACGCTCTCCGCTATCAAACTCGTGGTGTTCCTATCGCCTCTGAAGATCCTTGATCACCCCGTTTCACAGGCTTATCTTTCAGACTGCCGCTGGTGTCAACCTCGATGCTCAATAAGTGCAGGAAACCAGTGTCACAACAACCTGAAAAGGAAGAGCCCGGCTATGCTCTCTCCAAGATGTTTATGCATGGTAAGAAAAAGAAGGAAAGTCAATGACGCGTGCTCAAAGCAGCAGGAAAAGTCTTCTGGAACGTGATATGTTTTATGAAAGAGAAAGAGAAAAGCGAAAAGCGTTGCAGCAAATCGTCTCCTGTTCCGGAGCCGAAGTTTGAGGAAGTCTGAGGAAGTAGAAGAGAAACTTCCTCCGAAGAAAAGAAGAAGTCGTAGAAGATGTCTGGAAAGAAAAGAAACAAGCGCTTCTCGTAAAGACTACAGATAGAAGAAGAAAAGCCTAAGATGTGACAAGTAAGATGACAGATGATCCCTGAAAGCTGATCCAGCCCGCCAAGTCCGCAAATTTCCTCGTGATTGGACAATTGTAGCGTAGAGAGAGCAGATAGTTGCCTCTTTTTGCTTACTTTTTCGCGCGTGTCGAATCGGAACCGATTTACAGACATCCACATGCCTCTAGTTTCTTTGCTATCCCTTCGTAACATTCTCAAATTATCACGCACGCGTTTCCAGGGATGTTACCCAACCTATTCAGCTCCTTTCCATCGTGCACACGTCCAGTAGTGGTCGTTCCATTACGTGTTTTCCTTCTATTAGCTTTTCATCGCCCGTGGAAAGGAGAGCACTCAGCCAAAGATTGTGAAACTCACCGGAATTCCTTTCTCGCGCCAGACACCTCAAAACATGATGTCATCCTTAACTCCTCCCCAGTCATGTCGGAGATGCACACGCGCGACCGAGGCGCTTTCGCTTCGACGGATTCAACCGTGTGATCGCAGCGGCACGGAAGGATCCTTGCGAGTGAAACGCAGCTTGGTATGGGAACGTCATCCCACTGATAAATACACTGACGAATAAAAGTCTCGAAAGAAAGTACTACTTCCTCTGAATTGGTCAATCATAAAAACCATCCTTTCAAAATCCAAATAGTATTTCCATGTTTTATTGTTGTTAAATCATGTCACAAATTCGACACCTGGTGTGACAAACGTGACATCAAACTTAACTTTATGTGGTTTGACGAAAACATCCAAAACCTCCCAAGTTCTGTTTCCAGTTTTTCTTGTAGAGCACGACAATTTCTGTACCCCGCTGTTTCGTTAAAGTTTTGTCGAATTGCCAAGGAAAACCTACGGGTTGCTTTTGGCTACTGGTGTGATGTGTGATTTTTCTTAGTTTATTGACTTTGTTTTTCCTTTTTGATTTCGTTTATTTCGTTTCGAAATATTGATTGAGCCAAGAGATCGCGATCAATCACGTCGTCCATTGGCGAACCTTATATTTCGTCCAGGATTCACGACCAAGTCCCACCCGTGATGGATGTAGAACTCGTACGTTTCTGGCGTAAAATTTTGATAACCTTGATTCCTTCAAGTTCCGCGAACTCGGTAATAAAATCTTGATTTGAGTGATTCCACTCGTCCTCCATTGGATTCGAGCCACGAGAGATTTTCGACGGAATTTCCCTCATAATCGTTTTCTGTTTATGACGAAAACAATCTCGAAGCGATGAGTTTTGAGCCACATATCTCTTCGTGTTGAGATACTCCTGAGTTCCATGATTTGATTCACAGCGATCTTGTCGGATTTCTTCCAAATTGGAATTGAAAAGATTGATGTCTCCGTTGATTGGGAAATTCTCCGGTTTTTGTTTTTTCCAAGAGATGCGTTCCAAGTCTTTGAGCTCCGTTTTCAACTTCCGTCAATTCTGATGGGATAACCTGTTGTTGATGATTTCGTCTGGAGTAGTTCTGCTCAGAATAAAGGATAACCGAAGAGAAGAGTTTTTCTTTCCAAGATCTCACGCCTCAGAATATTTTTTGCCTTTGTTTGGTTCAATTTCCATTTCGTAAGAACAATGTCCAACATAACGCCCATCGCTCTTTCTCTTGATAAACCGAGGTTTCGCGATTTTTCCAGTCAGGTTTTTCCTCACAGAAAGAGGAATCACGACTTCGCAGGTCAGGTACTTCCCACTTTCGTAGTTAAACCCGAAGATGTTATCCGCAATCCGTTGACAATTCTGCTCCGCTGAAATGGAATAATCCATGACAAACGTCGCTTTCTTTGCTATTGTTGGCGGTTCATCGCTTCGTTTGAGATTACGAAGAAAGCCGACGGTCGATAAATTCCTTGGTCGTTGAGCAATTCAAAGAGGTTCTGATTAATCTTATTTCCGTTGTCTTTCAAAGCATTGAAACAAGCGATAGCGTCATCCTTGGATTTAACAATCCTCAGTAGGTTGTCGCAGAGCATATAGAAATACCCGTACAGGATTTGAATTTCTTTCTTCCACGACGCGAGTTCTTCTTTTGCCTACGATGTCTCGGATATTTCTCCATATATTTCTCGATGTTGAGAGAACCAACGCGAGAAGTTTAGAACGAAACACGGACTCGGAAAGGAATTGATTGAGTTTCTTTTGAATGAAATCATAGATTGGAAATGAGTTCGGTAGGCATGGAAATCAGAAATGTACGATATTTACCTTTCTTTGTCATCCTTAATCAACTCCTTCCTAATCCATAAAAAATTATACCAACTGTCAGATAACTACCTGTTTTTTTCTCTTAATAGACACGTTTTTTCGTATCTGTTGCCAATTATGTCCAGTGTAGAGTGTATAAGCCTCACACGATGTTGACTAACACACACAGTCCAACTATCATAGATTTCTCCCATCGGGAGAGCTTTTTAACGTCTTGCTCTTTAAGGTTTACCATATTTTATCTCACTCTCTTTCCAAATCAACATTCAGCATCTTCCTCTAAATGGAGTGTCTATATCTTATCGTCGAGCAGGATCCCACCCGAACCTTTTGATTTCGCTTAATTTTTAATCCAATACTTATATCAACGAATATAGTCTTTACAATTTTCCCGCCTTTCTTTCGTTTTTACAGTATACTACAAATAGAATTTGATTTCAGTAACCAGTCGCCCCGCCGAAGCAGGTGGTTTCTCAGGACGTTCTATAAAATTGTTAACGATTAACTAAAAGAAAGAGGTTTTAATGTGAGCACAAACTTTTATTGGACAAAGGTACAGCCGTGGTTTATAAAGAATGCTCAAGCAGATAATTTATGACATCAAGACTGAATAAGTGAAAAATCCTATCGTACATATTGGAAAGCGTTCCGTCATGGGACTCTATTATTGCTCTAAGTGTGGATGTGTCTCACATCGACATGGAACACAAGATGTCCACAACTCTGACCTGACCTTTCAATTCTCTCAGACGTCTCATATTCTTCCGAGAAAGAACGGCGACAGTGCATGGGCGCGTGAAAAGGCTATCTATGATTTTGTAGAGTGCCCTTGTTGTGGAGAGCCGTTCCTAGATGCAGAAGGAAAACATGGAGAAAATATTATTTCTGTATGTTCTTTTACATGGGGGCTTATGAAACACAAGGAGCTTATCCAAGAACTTGTGTGTATCGGTGCAAAAGAGAAGCTGATTCGTGATGAATATGACTGCCTTTATGACTCCTGCTGAATTTTGGAATGAGGAGTTTGAGCCGTTAGCAAGATAGAGTTTCAGTGTACACTTGTTTCAGTTGATACGCTAAGAGGGACTCGTCTCAGTTGCCGTTAATGTGCGACGACCGACGTTCCTATTTTCTAGAAGCGTTTTCGATCCGCATGTTCAGATAATGGACATCGTTAGAAAGCACCTCAAAACAGAGAATGGAAAGCTGTCAAAATCAAATCAAATTGAATTAAAAAACAAGGAAATTCTTCCTTGTTTTTTTAGTTCTAAAACAGCTCGTTCTTGGCTTTGATATAATCGAAGAAAAGAAAAAGGACTTATAACTTATAAAAAGAGGGATTTCATACAATGGCAGACAACATTTTTGAAGATTTTTGAAAGAAAACCAAAATTAGCTCGGCTTCTGAAAAGCTCGGCATTAACCTTTGAAATCGCTCAAAAAGTAAAAGAATCAACAGTTAACCAAACAAAAGCAGGTTATGATCGCCTTTGATGAAGACGGGCTTTTTAGTTGTCCAAGATTGGGTTGAAGATTGCGCGTCAAGCATCTAAAAACAAAATGCACATCTTCCAAAACCCGAAAGATCTCAATAATCGGAAACGCAATCAAGCAGTTCATTACGCAGGTATTGCGCAGTATAAAGAAGTCACGTGGCGAATTTATTACATATGAGCACGAACAGGAAAATTGATGATCGCGTCTGGGATGAGCTTGTCCCGGTTTTACCCCCACTAGAGCCGCCTCTTTTCTGACGAATCCGTGACAGAAATCATGGTGCTAAACGCCCGCAAGACATATATCGAAAAAGCATGATTTGATGCTTTCGATATTCGCTTTGGCTGACTACGACCACATCAAGCGCATCCCAGATCGCATTATTGCGCCAATTGGACGCAAAGTTGACGAACAAACGCCAACCGTTGATGCTCGACTTCACAGGTTTTTCGTCTGAACGCGGTTATTGCTCCTATTGCGCTCAATGGCGACTCTGTAGGTATTACGATCTCGTAAGTTCCCATCCATCGTTTGGACACCGGAAGATTTGATTCGCTTTTGGTTCAGCGCCAAAAGAGATTTTTCGACTCTTTGAACCTGCGTTAAAGCAAAAGAACATCATCGTTTCGGGCGGTACTGGGTTCAGGTAAGACCACACTCTGAACGTTCTTTCCAACTGTATTCCAAAAGAATGAGCGCATTATCACAATCGAAGACTTCTGCTGAACTTAAACTCTCGTCGGTAATCACATTCTGTCCGAAGAAGCGCGCAAACCGAACGCAGAGGGCAAAGGTGAGGTCAGCATCCGTGATCCGCCAGCTGCCCTTCGTCAGCGCCCTGACCGCATTGTTGTCGGTGGAGTGCCGCATGGTGAAGTTTTGACATGTTACAGGCGATGAACACTCGTCACGATGCACTTTGATGACGCTTTCACGCCAACAGCCCACGTGATGCTATCTCGCGTCTTGGAATATATGTGTATGATTGCAGGCGACATGTCATTGTCGCTATCAAACCGGCAAAATTGCGTCCGCTGCTCACTCATTGTTCAGATTGGGCGTGTCGCATTAAAGGCAAAAGGTCGCAGAACTTTTGGCGATTTATGAGGTTATTGGTGACTTTGATGACACAGGCGATTACATTTTTGAATCATTTATGACTCAAATGACAAAGGCTCTAATAAGCACGATATTTTGCACCAACTGGGTATAAGCCTGACTTTCTTGATGAGTTGGTTGAGGACTTGGGTCTTTGATAGAGTATTTTGACGAAGCCTGATGTTTATAAAGAACCTGGAACCTTGATAGATGCAAAAACGAAACTTTAGAGGGGAATTTTCCCTTATTTTTATCCTATAAAAATTTCAAACGCTCATCAAACTCTCGCTCAATGCTCTGATATAATCGGTGAAAGAACGAAACAAAATATTTTTATACATTGTAGTTACAGGATGCTGATTTTTCCGTCATCAACCATAGGGTTTTGATGTCTGCTCTTTCGGTTGTCCTTATTGTCACTTTGGAAATATTTCAGCAGTGAAAAGAAAAGAGAAAACTCCTCTGATCGTGTCTCGTGATTTCCAAGCCGAAGAGAACCTGAAAAGAGTGCACGTCAAGACATAGAAAAGAAAAATCTCAGATGTTGGAAGCAAATACACTTACCAAAGTCTGATGCAAAAACCATCATTGATCAGTGATTGGAAGTTTAGTCTTAGGTTATGCCCTTGATATTCTTCCCGCTCTCACTTCTTTTTGTTGAGCAGGACGTGAAGTTCCCTGAACTTATGCTACTTTTGAAAAAGACAGAATGGATAAGGAGTTTGAAAAACAGCTTCCTGACAGCATCGAGCAGTTGCTTGCAATTATCCGTTCAGACTGACGCCGCTTTCCAGGGCTATCATGGTGCTTTTCAGAAGAGGCATCCTTCCCAACGAATCAGGAGTCTGCGTGATCTCACAATGACATCCAAACAGGCGCGCTTAGCGAGAAAGCGCTCACAGATTTCCTGCGAGCTAAGATCCAATCAACGATATTAAGCCTTTTATGACAGGTATGATTATTGACAGCAGAAGCAACACCACAGGTTGCTACTAACACGCTGATTACGATTTCTGATACGATTCGCAAACCGCATCGCAAAAAAGAGTGCAAAAGCTCACCATTATGCAAGGCATGCATGCAAAAGAATCATCCTCTCAGTACGCGCCAGTCGTAGCTGCTGCGTGTTATGCTCACATTTATGCTAAACTACGCTGTAACTCATCCATCGACTCGTTCATTAGTAAGATCTGATTGTCGTTGCTCTTTGATCTCTTTGATGGTGTCGGCTACATGATTGCATCCAAGATCACTGCATCCCTCAGTATCGTTAAATACTAATCAGAAAGGGGTAAAATCAGTGATCACTCATCTGCTTAACTTATTGATTATCGTCGCGTTTGCTGTTATGTATTTCTGATATGGGTAGCCTTTATCCAACCAATCTGAACTTCCTCATGGAACGTATTGATACAGGTTCAGGATATAGTAGAAAACGTGATAGAAGATACGAGATATGCGCTTTAAAAGCGCTTCTCCCTCTTTCACAAAAACTATCTGCAAAGAACGCCAATAAAGTAAAAAGAAGTTCTTGCAAATTTGGACAAGAAACTAACACTTGCAGGCGATCCGCTCCAACATTAAACCGATTGAACTTACAATATGCGCTTTGTTGGTTTCATTGTGTTTGCGAGAATCGGAGCAGTCTTCGGTATTGTTCTTGACTGTAGATCAATGCTCGCTCCTGTTGCAGGTGTGATTGGCTTTGTCCTTCCGATACAAACAATCAACGGAATCATCAAATCACGTGCGCAACAGTGTGATGGTCGGATGCCTGACATCCTTGATTTGATTGCTGTTTGTAGCGCAGTCCGGTATGACGCTTCCGAAATCAATGGAGATTGTCTGTGATAAAAACAAGGGTGTCGTTGTTGATGAGCTTAAAAATTGTACTCTCAGATACAAACAGAGGCGCAAGCTTAACGCAAGCGTCTCGTCCTCAATGGGGAATCGCCTGCAAAGCAAGCGCTTGAAAAAAAGATGATTCAATCTGTTAAACTTTCAGAGCGACTTGGAACACCAATCGCAAATCAGCTTAAAATCTCTCTGAAACAATTCGTCAAGACACGTTTGAGCAGAAAGTTACATAGCTACGAAAAAGCACTACATTTGTTCTATTCCCAGTATTGTTCTTCATTCTCCCAGCACTTGCAATTATCGTTGCGGGACCTGTTGCAATCGGAATTATGAACCAGTAAACAACGAGCAATAAACACTACAAAAACAAATTCCTCCCCTTGCTGTCCAATAACAAGAGGAGGAATATTAAGTTGCTAAAAAGGAAAGTTAAATTAGCTACCATTTGATTCTAGTTTGCTTTGTTTAATTCCTTTTGATAGAATAAATTCAGATCGTAGAACGACGCACGCCGGAAAGGAATGTGCGGGCAGTAAACAAGGAGGAATATTTAATGTTTCAATCATTGGCTATTCGCACAGCCTCCAAGCTGGCATGTGCAAAGACAAGCGTAATGTCACTTGCAAAGAAAGCAGATGGACATATTGCAAGCGACAAGAAAGCTCAGGGTATTCTTGAGTAGTACTTTCTCTTCGTTGTTGCTTTACTTTGCGCTTATCGAGGGACTGAGAAAGTTGAAAGACTCTGCTGAATTCTAAACTTGGCGAAGCAACAAATTCAATTAATCAACACTAAAGTAAAGGATTAGCTAACAGTTTTCAATAAAGTACCAAAACATAAAAATAAATGTATCTTTTTGGTGCTTTATTTATAAATTTTTTTCTTGACAAACATCTATTGAAGAGGAGAGGAATGGGATTGAAGGATGTAGCTTTAAAAAGAAAATTCTGCAAATGATTGCGGTCACTGAACCAAGTCCTTGAGGCTAACAGAAACACTGCTATTCTACTTTTGCAGAATCAACTCAATTTTGGGTTGTACTGAATAGTTGTTGTAAACCCTTCTTAGAAGAGAAACGATGATTTTGGTACGACTGTTTCAAAACTCAGCCGTTTGAGTGTAAGATGTACCCTAATACATTTTGGTACGTTTTGGGAAACGGCGCTAACAGTAACTAATCTTAATTTGACTTGTTGCCTTAAGAAAAATAAAACAGGTATCAATTCACGATACCTGTTTTATTTTTTTCTTTTTCAAAACATCCGATTTTGATTTCGATACATTTCCTCTTGGTAGTTCGTCAGCATATTTTGGTTGCCTGTGCGCATGATTTCTTCGCGACGTTTTACAACATCCTCGTTGTCATGTGCAATCGACCAGCGTTGTGCTACTACGCGGAAGTATGCGAGCGGGAATCCAAAGGTTAGTATCAAGAACATCATTGGCAAGTAACCTGAGAGCGTACCACTTGCGCGCAGAGGGAGTGCAACACCAAGGGAACGACTCCATTCAGAAACAGGCGTTCCAATTACAAAACCAATCATGACTTTTATCAGAATCAAGATTAAGCAATATCCAAGGGAATAATTTTGAATCTTGTTTGCCATTTCCTCTCTGTCGCCTTTAAGCATCTTTACGGAAAGTGCTCCGACTATCCACATAAGCGTAATCATGTAGAGAACCACTTTGGTCGCAAAGAAGAAACAAGCAAGCGTTGAAATGATAATCCCAAGATAAAGCGCCATCAGTTTGACGCGTTCTTGGCTTAATGTCGCCATGACTATATCATCAGCGAGTCCTCCAAACTGCTCAGGAGCGGGACCATATGGATAGTGCTCCATTGTGCGCCGCATTGGACGCAGTGTTTCTCGTTCTAGGATTGCGTTTTTCGCATTGAACACATACATCATCGCGAACAGAAGCGCAACGAATGCGATGTTTGTGACAACGAAGTGAAGAAGAGAAATGAAAGCATTTTGGTGAATCACGTAGATTAAGTAAACAATGTCAGTTAGTGTGTCCATAGAGATTTGGCACTGTTTGTGCCATCACCTCCTTTCTGTTGCTATCTCCTATTGTTGTTAAATCATATCACAAATTGACACTGGTATGACAAATGTGACATCAAACTCAACTTATGTGGTTTGGATGAAATATCCAAAACCTCCCAAGTTCTGTTCCCAGTTTTTCTTGGGTAGAGTACGACAATTCCCGTACCCCGCTGTTTCGTTAAAAGTTTTTGTCGAATCGCCAAGGAAACCTTGCGGTTGCTTGGCTTTTTTACTTTTTCGGTGTGGACGTGTGATTTTTCTTAGTTTGTTGACCTTATTTTCTTTTTGGTTCTTCTTATTTCGTTTCGCAATATTGATCGAAGCCAAGAGGTCCTCGATCAATCACATCGCCATTGGAAAAACGGACGTTTCGTCCAGATTTTCGACCAAGCTCACCCGTGATAGGATGCGCGGAACTCGTATGTTTTGCGTAAATCTTGATAACTTTGATTCCTTCGAGTTCCGCAAATTCGGTAATAAAATCCTGCACTTCCGCGTGATTCCAACGTCCCCCTCGGGATTCCAACCACGAGAGATTTTCAACGTGAATTTCCTTGCAATCATTTTTCCTTAGCGATAAAAACAATCTCCGAAGTAATCAACTTCGCGATATATCTCTTCGTATTGGAGATGTTTTCCCTGAGTTCCAAGATTTGATCCACCTGATTTTTGTCGGATTTCTTCCAAATGGAATTAAAAAGGTTGATATCTCCGTTGATTAAATCATCCAAGGTTTTGTTTTTCTCCAACAGATGTCTCAAATCTTTGAGTTTTCGTTTCAATTTTTCATCAATCCGATGGGATAGCCTACTGTTGATGATTTCGTCGGAGTAATTCCCGTCAGAATAAAGAACAAACTGACGAGAACAATTTCTTCTTTCCAAGATCCACACCTAGGATGTTTTTGCCTTTGATGGTTGGCATGTCTACTTGGTAGGAACAATGTCCAACATAGCGACCATCGCTCTTTCTCTTGATAAACCGAGGTTTTGCGATTCTTCCCGTCAAGTTTTTTCTCACGGAAAGAGGAATTACGACTTCGTAGGTCAGATACTTCCCACTTTCGTAGTTAAACCCGAAGATGTTATCCGCAATCCTTTTGACAATTCTGCTCGGCAGAGATGGAATAATCCATGACAAACGTCGCTTTCCTTGCTATCGTTGGCGGTTCATCGCTTCGTTTGAGGTTGCGAAGAAAGCCAACCGTCGGATAAATCCCACGTTCGTTGAGTGATTCAAAGAGGTCTTGATCAATCTTGTTCCCGTTGTTTTTCAAAGTGTTGAAACAAGTGATGGCATCGTCTTTGGCTTTAATAATCCTCAGCAGGTTATCACAGAGCATATAGAAATACCACACAGGATTTTGGAATTTCTTCCTTCCATGAGGTTAGTTCTTCTTTGCCTACGCTGTCTCGGATATCCCTCCAAACATTTCCTCTGTGTTGAGTAAAGTCCAACGCAAGAAGTTTTGAACGAAACACTGGCTCGGAAAGGAATTGGTTGAGTTTCTTTTGAACGAAATCATAGATGGGAATGAGTTCAAGCGATGGAAATTAGAAATGTACGGTATTCACCTTTCTTTACCATCCTCAAACAACTCCTTCCTAATCTATAAAAATTATACCAACCGTCAGATAACTATCTGTTTTTTTCTTAATAGACACGTTTTTACGTATCTGTTGTCAATTATACGTTTTCGGCTTCTTCGCGAGGAAAGATTATGCTTGGTGTTGCTTTTAACCTCTCTTAGCGTACAAACATCAATTTCATAACCGAGTTTAGCGAACGCATCAACGCCGCCATATTCGCGCTTCAACTCGCCAACGACATCTTTAATGTGTTGCTGAATCTTGATGGTTGGCACAATCACGGCAAAACTACGCTCTACATCAAGCACTTTTTTGAATTTATAGATGTAATCTTCTGTGCTGTAATTACCTTCTTCAACTTCAATCCAGCGCTTTTTGCCGTCTTTGACGTTGAATGCGATAATGTCAGCAATCGCCTTCGTTCCAATCGTGTTCGTTCTTGCTGATTCTTCGGAATGACATTCAAACCCCTGCCTCTTCAAGTATTGCTTTAAGCATTTCAATATCTTTGCCATGACGTTATGATTTGTGCTCTCTGATGAGAATGTCGTACTTGGAAATCAATGGGTCTGTCTTTTTCGAAAGAGCATACCAAACGACACCAACATATGTTAATCCATAGTTCTTCGCACTACGACCGAATCCGCTGGACACCATCTCTTTGGATTCTTCAAACTCTTTAACTAAACCGCGCTCAATTAACGTCTTTATCGTTTTTATCGCAATTTTGTTATAGAGTGCTCCTTTATCTCCCTCAAAGATCTTTTCTTTAAGGCCATAACTAATGATGTCATTAATAGTATATTCGCCGCTCTGTCCAATAATGGTCAAAACTTCGCGACCTAACGGCAAGGATTTGTCTAAAAAGGCATTAATTTGACGTGCAGTTAAGAGCATCTTGTTTTTGCTCTTCCTGCGTCTTGTTTTACCATGTCTTCTTGAAGAAGTTATGTGTTTCTTCTGCTTTCTTCTTTTTGCTCAGGTACTTTTGGCGTCCAGTCAGAAGCTGTTTCTGGTTGCGGTTTTGTGCAGGTGTTGATGTTGATGGTTTGTCCTTGCTTGCGTTATCGGATTTTTGTTTGTCTACATCTTTAAGTCCGAAATCAGCGCCTTTTTATTTGCGATTTTCCTTTTTAAACAATCCTGTCATTGTGTTCTGAACTTTTTCTTCTTGCTCTTCCACTTTTTGCCAAGGGCAGGATCGGTTGTGCCAACTCCAACAGAGTTTTGCAATCGTCTCTGCATTTTTCTTTTTTTAACGCGCTCTGTTTCGAGTTCTTTAGTGAGTTTTCTAAGCTCTGTTTCAAGCGTTTCGATTTTTGCTTTATCTTCTTCCCTACGCATCTCCATAACATCGCGGATATAGAGCTTGCTCAGGTTGAGTTCTTTATTGAAAAACGAAATCTTATCATCAAGCGACATTGCTTTCTTTTTTGCTTCATCGTAGTTTTCCCATGCGCCGCCGATGTTGTTAATAAAAATTTCGTTAAATGCTTTTTTTATATGTGTCTCGTTCTTCGCGCGTTTCTTCAAGTTTCACACTAAGATCCTCGTTAGTTGCACGAAGGACTTTAATACTGCCTAAAAGTTTCTCGTTTTGCTCACGGATGACATTAAATTGTCTCCGAAGCTCCATCATTTCTACATCTATCGCCATAATAAAGCTCGTCCAATTAACGGACGAACCCCCTTTCCTTGCGTATTTGTTAATTTTTCTTATATCGCCATTTTACAACAGACAACGGTAAAACGTTATTTCTCAACAATACAGTTATTTACTTTTGATTATGGGTGGTATGACAAACCCCATTCAGTTATAGAAAGCTCGTTTGTATCATAATCATCCTCTTTTTGTTTTAATGATAACATCGAATATTCTTTTTCGTTTTCTTCAAATACAATTGATTCCAACAAAAAAATCAAACCTTGTGCTTTACGTTGTCCTATGCCTTTTTCTAATAAGAACGAAACTATATCCTTTTTGTGTTGAGAGAAAACTTCTTGCTGTATGTACAGTAAAAACAATAAATCAATTTTATTTCCAACAATCTTCATTTTGCATTTTCCTTTCTTTTCTCATCTTCTCAGTCATAATCATTCATGTGTTTCAGCCACACAAGCATTTTTAACTGACAATAGAACTTCTTCACATGGATAAGCTCCTTGTACTGTTCACTATAAATAAAATCTTGTATTGTATAAGTAGCTCCATTAGCGGTGTAAATATGCTTGATATGTAAATAGAGATTATACAAGCTATCTCCAATAATGCACCTCAATTCCCACTCATCTTTTTCCTCCAAGTTCATATCTAACCTACCACTAGTAAGAATATAATGCTCCAATTCTCGCATAGTGTAAGTGTCGCGGATCTCAAAAATTACATTCATAATAGTATGAGTCGATACATTTAATACTCTTGCAAGAATAGGAATTGTTTTTATATCGGGCAAACCTCTTCCTGAACACCATTTGGATATAGTCTTTGCATCCACACAACACATTTTTCGCAATGTCGAGTTGTCGTAAGCCTAGCTCTTTGAATTTTCTTTTTAGAAATGTCGGAAAGGTGTTATCGTCATTCCCCAGTAAATTTTCTCTAATTTTTACAAGAATTTCTTTGGACGGTTTCTGTTTTAAGATTTCTTCAAAGAGTTGGATTTTATCTTGTATAGCTTTTTCATCTAAGGTTGTTTCTTTTTTACTTTCTTCCACTTATAAACAATTCCTTTCTATGTTGTTTCTTATGAATCAAATATATTTTTACGGATATTTAAATTTTTACATTTTATAAAGAAAAACAACCTACGTTTCGTAGGTTGTTTTATTACGCCGCTTATGACTGTTCCTCATCTTTTATTGCTATCATGAGGTCGTTGTCATCTTCTATGCGTAACATTCGGATATAACGAACACTTGGAACAAAACCAAGAATACTTTGAGGCGAGTTTGCGTGCAACTAATACCGTTTTTACCGCATCTACATTTTCGTTCCCAAAGTAGACACTTCCTTGTTGACGAGAAAATCCGTATTTTTCCAACGTGTTTTTTATGTCTGCATAAGCGTTTGTGGGAGTGTTCCCTGTATAGGTGTTGGATAGCTTTTCGGTATCTAAATCGAAAGTAATTGAGCGCGGAAACCCACTTCTTTTAGGAGGTGGGCAGTTGAAAGTTAGAAATCAAAACTTCTTTTCCTGTGCGCCTTGTTGTATCTCTGTTGATTGCTCTGCGAACATCAACAGATTCAATCTGATATCCATCATACAACTCTCGCACCAATGGCGCGTCATTGTTGCTTAACAGCATATATGCGCCGATGCCATCTAGTTGCTTAAAACAGTTCAGCTAAGCGCCTATGAGCATCTACATTAAATCCGTCTTTTGCATATGTTGTGAAGTTCGCAGTGTTGCTCATTGGCACATAAGGAGAGTCGAAATAAACAAAATCTCCAGCTTGAACATCTCTGCAAGCATCTTCAAAGTCGCCATTGCGCAGTTCAATGTTATTCCTATTTAGATACTCGCTGATGGCACGCAAATTATTAGCATCAATGGAGCTTCCATGCGTCTTGTTATTGAACGGCACATTGAACTCACCTTTCGCATTAACACGATATAGTCCATTAAAGCAGTGCTTGTTCAGCCAAATCATCAAAGCAGACACTCAACGTCCAATATTTGATTGCGTATTTTGCTATTGTATTGCTCTCTAATCGCAAAATAGCGCTCTTTATGACATGTTGGTCGATCAGCTCATTAACAGCATAAATAACGGCTTCTACGCGCATTTTGAGCTGGTTGTAAACATTGATCAGTTGCGGATTGATGTCATTGATAACTGCGCTTGCAGGTTGCACTGAAAAAAGAAGCGCACCGCCTCCAATAAACGGCTCAAAGTAATGATTATATGTTTTTGGTAGGCGATATATGATGTCTCCTAGCAGTTGCGTTTTACCGCCTGCCCATTTGATAAATGGAGTTAGTTTTGGTTTTGTTTCAAATAGCGATTGTTGGTAGTTTGAAATCATTTTTCATCATCTTTCAAGTTTTTTCTGGTAGTGGATAAATGCGACTTTCTTCTGGAATGGTATGTGGAAAATCAAACACAGGTTGAATCACTTCGTGGTTAAAGACCGAATACGCATATCCTTCTTCGTCAAAGTCGCGCCAAGAACCAATGTTCTCTCGCACATAGATGCTGATTGCACGCTCAAATGCGAGGCGTTCGTTCATATCAATGTAATAGAAAAGCAGGTTGTGTGACTGCCTTTAATAGATCTGGAAAAATACGCTTTATTAACAACAATGTTTCCTGCTTGTTCTTTTGTAAATCTCTAATATTGATTGGGCGAATAAAGCTGAGCAAACCCACGAGATACTTTAAAAGACAAATCTGGTCTCAAGCGATGAAACATCAAAACCTTTGTTTATAAAAATAACGAGCAATTAAAGTTGTTTGCTTTTTTAGGGAAGAAAACGCTTTTCTTCAGAATTGTCATCTTCGCTATTCCAAATCTTTCTAAGATTGAATAGCGACTTTGTTTTTGGTTCTTTTTCGTTTGATGCGCAACAACATCATCAAACGTTTGCTTAAACTCTTCAAATTTAAGCAGGTTGATAAGCACTTTTATCTTGGTTCTGAGCTTAACAACAAGACTTTCTTGTGTTTCTACTTTTTACATGCAAGAAGCTCAAAAACAATATCATCAATTTCTATCGGATTGATTGATTTCTCTTGCTCATCTTCTTTTTCCATCCACGAATTGATGTCCGTTCTGATGGCATCGTTGATTGAGAAACTAAACTTTTTTCGCATGTTGGAACATCTAAAAGTTTAGGGCTCTAAAGAAGCAATCTCAGGAAGAATCTCCAAAGATCGCTTTTTATTTTTACTCATCGAAGTAATTGAGCTGCAGAAACCCCTGCCTTTTAGGCATGGGGAGGAGCGCCTGTCTCCTTTCTTAATTTTTACTTTATATCTCAATATACCATATGTTATAATTTTTATATGAAAAAGTGAGGTGAAACCATTGCCTGAAATTACAAAACCATCAAACTCCATCTCAACGTGACGGAAGGACAGGATCTTGCGTGTCCAAGAATTAACCAATGCTTATAAAGATGCGTGTAACTTTATCTCGGATATGTATTTACCCATGATTTTGAACTCAACCTATTCAAACTTCAAAAAGTGTTGTATACAACCATCCGAGAGAAGTTTGCATTTAAAAATCCCAAATCACCACAGCAACCTTTTAAAACAGTGACCGCTCGTTATCAAACGGTGTAGACCCAACTGTTCCAAAAATCCTTATAAGCATAAAAAGGAAGATGGAACAACTGAATACACGCAGAAAAACCTTTGGATTGGTTGCAAAAGCCACTTTTCTTTTCTCGTCCGCAGTGCGATCTGAATCATGGACGGGATTACGCGTTTCTCCAAACGGGAAAACTATCCGTCAACACAATGGGTAAAAGAGCAATCGTCGGTTTCGATCTTCCTCCCTGTTTTAAGAATTACTTTAACGGAACGTGGAAACTTGGAACTGCGAAACCTCGTCAAACTCAATGGGGAGTGGTATCTTCATATCCCTGCGACGAAGGAAATTCCCAACGAATTGGACGAAACCCAACCCAAGCACGTCGTCGGATTGATCGTGGGTTACGGTTTATCGCCACAGTCTACGACGAACAAGGAAAAACCACATTCTTCTCAGGTAAAGAGATGGCGAAGAAGAGAAAGACGTTCAACAGAGTTCGTGCCGAGCTTCAAGCCAAGGGAACGAAATCAGCAAAACGCAAAATCAAAAGTTGTCGGGACGAGGAACCGCTGATGTCGGATGTGAACCATCAGATCCTAAGACACTCGTCCAGACATACGGTGAGGGCACGCTGTCTCGTGATCGAGGATTTGACAGGCGTGAGTTTCGAAGAACAGAACCTGAAACGAACCAAGGACGGACGAAACGAACTTCGGTCGGGACGTTCTATCAGTTGAGCAATTCCTAATGTATAAAGCGTTGGAAACAGGTTCCAAGGTTTTGAAAGTCAGTGCGAAGTACACATCCCAGCGTTGTCCGAAGTGCGGGAGAATCCACAAGCCAAAACCGTAAAACACGAAACCTCATGAATACATTTGCGACTGTCGCGGGTATCGATCCAACGATGATCGGGTCGGCGTGATGAACATTTACACACTCGGCACCATGTACGTCTCAGGAGACACCCATCCTCGGTTTGGAATCAGAAAGATTGGCTAACACATATTTCCTTGGATAAATTCTAGGGAATCAAAAAGCGGGCGACAGTCAACCGTCCGGTGATGTAGGCATAGGCTATCTGTACCGATAGTATGTAGGGTAACCTACACCATCTAGGAGCATTTGACGTTAGGACTAGATGGATGACTTACAAGCCCCCAGTTTTAGCTGTGGGGTGTTGACAACAGGAATCCCCTTTCGAGAAATTTTTCAAATAAACAAAAGGAGAAGAGAAACCGCAGAGTAAAGCAACATGTTTCGCTTCGCTTTTTCTGCGCTTACACTTGCAGACTTAATATCGTCTGACGTTCCTCCTTCTACAAAACGCCATGTTAGCGTACTTATTAACACTCACGATATATTCGTACATGTATGTGGTTGCTATAAAGCATGTGATAGTTGCAATAATTGTTGCCATTTTGTTCGGAGTGAAATCCTATATTCCTTTCTAAATTAAAATGTAGCCAAGTTGATTGTTGTTACCAACCTGACTACATTATACTTCATTTTTAATTTATGTGGAAATTTTTATGACATTTTCATCATTTTTATGTATCAAGCTCATTTTCATCGTAGACGATCCTCAGTCGCCGCACACATTGAAGTTTGGTGTGACTACTTTTTGCTTCATTCCGTTAATGAAATTTACAGTGTCTTGAATGTATGGGTGTGTGTACTCAACCTGCAAAAATTCTGCGAGCTGTTTCTGCTGAATTTCATTGACTGAAATGTTCTTGCGATAACGAGAACTCTCAAGACGCCCTTTGACCTTCACAGGATGTCCTTGATTGATGTATTCGTACCACTCTTCCACTTGATTCCCAAATCCAACGACATTGATGATGTCATATCCTTCAGTGGATTCGTGCATTGTTGGGATGTTGCGACCTTCTTCATTCTGCCGCTTAACGCGAAGCTTGAAGTGAATTGATGCGCCATCGTATTTGAGAGTTCGCACACTAGGGCATATAGACAAGCCCTTGGAGTGTCACTTCGTTCACCTGAACAGGCTCGCCAGCGTCTTTGAACTGTTGTGCAATCTCTTCGGCATCATGGATCTCATCGCACCAAATGTTAGTGAATGGGATAAGTATATTATCTTCGCTGTCACGGAAAGACGAAGAATCTTCGTAAGCCTGATGATTGCATCTGCGTCTACTTTGCCGTAAAATGCGCACAGACAGCTCATTGAGGAATTGAAGTGCTTCTGGCGACGGTGTTGCCTTTTCGACAACATTGAAGTTCTGTACTTTGCCGACACCATAGATGTACTGGAATGGCTGTCCTTCTGAATTGTCTTTCAACACAGAGCGAAACTGCTCTACGCCAAAGTCAGTGGTGAACACAGGGATGCGCGTTGGATAGCAATTCCCTTGGTCGTCTAAGCGCATTGACTTTGGCATGTTGATGATGACCTTACAAGTTTCAAACTCGTTGATGAGTTCTCCATCATCATTCTTGATCCAAAACTTTCGATACGTCGGATTTCTCTGTGCATGAGTGTGTCCCTTACTCGGTTTGAACCTTGAAACTTCGCCCATAAACTTAATCTCGTTGATGTTAGGAATGTTGCTGTATCTGTCAAACAGTTCCTGCAACTCTTCGCGATTTAATGACTTCTTGTTCATAAGAAAAGGCAACCGAAGGTTTTAGCTCCGATTGCCCTTCACCTCCTCTAACTAGAAAAATTATTCGATTTTATTGTAACGTAGTGTAACGAATTACATTACGTCAAATATACTACATTTTAACGCTCCGTGTAAGCCATTTTCAAAAATGATCTGGCATATGATATAAAGTCTTAGAAAATTGCTCGCACTTACTAAGGTCCAACAATATTTCTTTTTCTTCTTCTGTGATGTACCCATCTTCAATTACTTTGCTTAAATACTGTCGAATGATTTGAAATCAAACGATCCGTATTCAGTTGCGTATTCTGTTGGCTCTATCATGAAGTCGTTGCCATTCGGCGCGATGTGAAGATTTACTTTTGTAGAAAGTGTAAACACCATCTCCACAAATATCTTTCCCCGAATAGATAATTTGCATGACACGTTGATGGTGAAAGACATGCTTTACGAATATCTTTTTACCATCTATGGCATCAATCATGTAGATCCATTTTCCAATAACTCGTTCCCATATTGGGTGTTGAAGAAGTTCTTTGCAATTTAACACTGGTTTTCTTATCCCGAAGTTGTATGCGATGCCATTTTCTGTTTCAATGGCGTTTCGCACTTGAATTGCCCCTTCTCTTTTTGACTGAGAAAGCTGACTTTCAGAGAGAAAATAAAGCCTTTATCGGTAAGGCTTCGAGCGAAGCGAGTTGCCTTACCGATTCGTTAATGTAGTTAGCGAGAGCTTTTGCATAGCAAATGCTTAAAAACGCATTGTTTTTGCATTGGGATGCGCCTATTCCTTTGTGTTGTATTTAATCAAAGGACGGCGCTTTCTCGCTGTTTTTGACTCTTTTTTGACTTTATCTGACTCTTCATCAGCGTTCTCTTCGATTATATCAAAACTGCTATTTTCTTCCCTTCCCTCTTCCTGCTCTACACCAGCAAAAGCATCGGCACGAGATGCGGGAGCAAAAGGAGTAATAATAGAGTCTTCATCGAAGTCATCATCAGAGAAGTCAAAGCGTCTCTACATCAGCATTATTACTGGCTCTTCGGAGCTTTGATTGACAGTTCTTGTGCAATAGATTTAGCAATATCAGCATCATCAAGCCTCTTCATTGGCAGTATTTGTGTTTTCCTTTTCGGTTGGTTGTGCATCTCTTCAACAGATTTTTCAGCATCATTTTCGACATCTAAACCCTCGTCAGCATTGATTTTGCTAGATTTTTGGATCTTTTTAACGCGTCTTCTGGCTCTTCTTCTGTATCAAAACCGAATTTTTCTTCTGCTTTGAACATCCTTGTTGTCAGCGCTTTCAGGCTCTTCTTTACGCTTTTTGACTTCTGCCATCATATCGTCGATAGTTAAATCAGCACCAAAAACTTCAACCTTCTTCTTTCTTGCCTTTTCTGGGTTTTCAGGTTTTTCTTGTTTTTTCGTCAGAAATTGATTTTCACCTTCTGTCTGCGCTTTCTAGAGCTTCATCTGTCTGTCTTCGGCTCTGTGATGGTAAGCTCATTTTTGTAGGGATTGGTTTCTGCGTTGAGTTCTTCTGAGATCAATTTTCGGTTTTTCATCTTCGGTTTTTCGCTTTCAGATTGCTCTCAAAAGGTCGCGTCATTACTCGACTTTTTTCTTGGTTCTCATTTTGGTTTTCTGTGGTTTCATTTTTGATTCTTTTTCTTCTTTTTGCTCTTTTGTGCATCAACGAGCGTGGTTTCAGCATCTTCACCAACGAAATCAATGTTTTTTTCGGATCGTCGAAATCGAACTTCTACGTCGCTTTCTTGCTTCTTTTTCGGCTCGTTGATGGAAACATCAAGCGTTTTTGACGTAGCAGATCACTGAAATTGTCTTTCTTTCTTTTTCGGCTTCAACAACGCTGTTTTTGCGCTGATTCTCGCTATTTTGCGCTGTTTTTGTGGTTTCGGTTTTGTCTCGATCTCTGCGGTTGTTGCGTCTTGTTCTGGTTGCTATTCTGCTGATTATTCGGCTTACTTTTTGCTGATTTTGCGCCTGCCCTTGGTCTCTGCTGTTCTTGTTGCGGTTTAGCGTTGGTATTACTGGATTTCTGCGGTTGTTGTGCTTGTTTTTGCACCTTTCTGTTTTGCCCCTAGCATCGCGAATTGCAGTGAATGATGTCGCCATCGATCCTCTGACGTAACAGCAACTTTATTGCTCTTTCTTTGCCGCAAGGAAGGTGTTCAACGCTGTCACAGAGATGCGAAAACCGCGCTCTGATATGGCGTAATAGGGATTTTATTGGTTTTGATGAGTTCTCGTGCAGTATCTTGCGAAATCGACAGATATTCTGCAAATTCAGCGATAGTCATGAGCTTTGTTGGCGTGTTTGATTGAAGTGCGATCTTCAAAAGTTCCTCATAATACGCAATAATTTCGCGCTTACGAAGCAAAAATGCGTCAGATATTGTCTTTTTCGGGTCTTCCCTCCTGCATTTGTGTTATTCGGATCAAGAATTAACCTAAATTCTTTTGGGAAGAAGTCTTTTTTAATGGAATTAAGAAAGAATGGTATGTCTAAGACTGGATTGTTTTGTTCAATCATATTACGCACGAAAAAGTCTTTCGCGAACTTCTCTGTGCTCACTGTGCTCTTTGCTGTTTGGAAATAAAACCGAATAAACTGCGCTGAAAGAGCGTAAAGTGTGGTTTGATCCGTTGTAATACGGTAGAAACAGTCTGTTTTCTCACGCTGCTGCGGGTTGTTTGCCATATGGATGCTCCTTTTTGAATAGAGTTTGTTTCCGAACGCCAATAATCTCGACAAGTCCTTGCGCCAAGCCGAGATTAAAGTCTGTGTATATAAGAACCGTGTTCGCTCTGTTAAGCATATTGTAGCAGAGTGATTTAATTAGTTGAAGAAATAAGCGGTATTGTTGGGTTTGAGCAGATAAAGTTGATTTGAGTTGTTCTTGTATGTATTTATTTTGGCATAGAAAGGAAGTTTATGAATTTAAGCAGAATGATTTAAGATTAACCGTATTGGATTGGAATTGAATGGAATGAATATGAGTAATTCTATATTTCAGAATATTGCGGTAAATATGTTTTTTAAAATAGTTTTTTAAAAATATGTTTTTAGATTTAGCTTTTGAAATATGTTTTTAAAAACTGTTTTTAGATTTAGAAGTTCGCTCTTGTTAGTTGAGCTTTAAAAGAAAAACCCTAACAATCAACGCGACTGTTAGGTTATTGTTTATATGAGTTTCTTGTATTTTGCTATTTGTAAAGCGAAAAGAATCAGTTCAATAGTGGATATAAGAAAAATAGAAAACCAAGGATGCAAATAAAGTCTAAGTAGATCCTTCTTCTTTTTGCTCTTATAACATGTCAATAGACCGTCCCTTAGAGCTGTAACCTATCACTGCATAAGAAACGAGAGCAAACCAAAATGCAGTTTTTCGTCTGCTGGTAAACTCCTTTTTGATAAAAACATTTTTTACCATTACGAAAGATACAACAACATCTCCAGCAAAACAATATTGCAATATCTTTTTGTTGGTCTTTGATTTTCAAGTTTCGTTTGTTGGTTTGTATTGGTTTGTGTAGTCATTGTAAAAATCCTTTCTGAATAAATTGTCTCACATGTTTCGATACTCAAAAATCTACATATTCAACTCATATGTGCTCTTCTCCGGCTCACCGATAGCAATAGCGAGCACACAGAACACAGCGATGCAGCAAAGTGCGCTTAGCATGAAGCCGCATCTCCTTTCATTTACGCCTCAATTCCGTAACGTTCCAATGTAGTGAACGCTTGGTTTGCCTGAATCAGCGTCATTGACGAATAATTTCCCTGTTCTCGCTGAAATCGCTTAGTTGCCTTAATGTGTCAATTTCGTGACATACGAAGTTCCTTGTGAGTGTCTTTTCGTATGTTTCGGCAAGAACATTTTCCTTTACTCATGTTCGGCATCCCTTCCAAGATAACAATGCGTCACATTTTGCCTTCTCCGCGCTATCTTCTGGCTTCTTCAATCATAAACCCATTGACACTCCCCCCGCTACAGCAGGGGGATTCTCAGTTCACTGACCGTAGCGTTTCGGCGGTACGCCTCATATCCGTCTTACACAATCTCCCTGAGCGTGAATTTCCGTATGCCCTACGGTATTTAAAATTTAAAATGCCGCGAGAATTTTCTTTTTATGCTTCTTGTGCATCCTCGCAACGTTCAAATCTTCGATCCCGATGACTTGGTTATCGATCGACAAGTTTCGTCGATTCTTTATAACAGTATACTACAAACAGGATTTGATTTCAAGAAATTGGTCGCTTTTCATCCCCCCGCTAAAGCAGGGGGTTTTCTCGGCGACGTTCTATAATCACACCTAAAACCACTGCGCTTGCTAAAAGCGGAGTAATGTCAAATCCATCCAACTTAATCGCTTCCCTTCTGTTTTATCTTAAATTCCTACACTTGATTTGTTTGTTTCAAACTGATACGAGATGACATCGCTTACCCATCCGCACTTGAACAAATAGGCAATTACTACGAAGAGTGTCATTCCAACAAGTATTGTTAGCGAAACTCAATATGTAATAAAAAGAAAGCCAATAGTAGCATTTATTGCACCAAAAATCAACAGTAATTTCAGCATCTCGCGCTTCTATAATACCATGAGATGAAAATAAAAATCAGAGAATCTACAAAAGACTCTCTGATTGTTTTTGTCTTAATCTGAGGAGGTTTTTCTCATTTCACTTGTTCAAACCTATACACCTTCTTCATCGCAGCGATGAGCATCATGAAAGCCCTCAAACCTCAACGCGCCACTTTTTGAGCACCGAAATTGCATCATTGAGCTGTTTTGCGACTTCCTTAGCCTCATCTTCGTTGTCAAAGCGCTCTTCGAGACCGCCGCCATCATGCCTTTTGATAACTTCGATGCGCGCCTTGATGTGCTTGTCCTCGATAATGTCAAGTGTGCGACCAACGATGTAATGTTCGGTTTTCCTTCTTTTACTGGAAGTGCTCTCCAATAGCCTTTTTTTCCTTCATTTTAATTCTTCCTTTCTGCTTTTAAACTGCTTTTATTCGGCGTATTCTTGAGTTAACTTAACTTAGTCTTGCTAACTCTAAAAATCTTTATCGTTTCTTGTTACATTGTACTTCTTGCTGCCGACCAAAACAGGAAAAGTGGTGATTCTCTCACATTGTTTGCTTTTACAGTTCTTTTTAAATCAAAACAAAAAGCGCCGCTGAAAAAGATAGCAACCTATCAGTTCCAACAGCGCTCTTTTTACGCTTAGTCGATAATCTGTGACAATGCGTGCGCAATCTGGTTCATCTTTTATTGCTACCGACCATGCAGAGTTTTTGTACCAAACTTTGCAAAAAGCAGTAAGTCTCACAGAGCTTTTGAGTAAAACGCTCTCTAAAAATTCGCTTTTTCCATTCAAATTTTTTTCTTTGTTTAATTCTCCAATCCTACAGCAAAAAGCAGTCCAGTGAAGAACATAAAAGCAAACCTTGCCAGTTCTATCAATCCAATAACAGAATCACTATCAAAATCTATCGCTCCTCTAAAGAAAGAAAGCCCAGCATATACAATGAAACTAAAAACAAGAAAATGCCATATTCAAAAACATTGGTTTTCCCTGTTTAACCCTGTCTATTACTGAAGGATCTTTTCGTCCAATTCCATGGAACAATAATTTCTTTTTAAAAACCCTTCTTCTGAATGTTTTCTTGATTTAAAACAGATGATTCCTTAGAATCTATATGGTTTTCTATGTCTGAAAATTCAAGACTCTGCCCCACAGATTCTCCCATAGCCCGCTGAAACACATCCGCTTCCGCATGAAAAATCCATAAACTGAAAAACCTAGCATTTTTAAATTCTTTCTTATATGTTTCGTTTAAAGATAAAAGAACCTTCTCAGCATGAATCTTGCTTCATCCATTTCTCTGCAAGAGAATTGTATTCTTTCAAGAGAAAAATATTGATTCATCAAAAGAAACCGCTCTGTCTTGGTAAATTTCAATAAACTCTTCTGTCGCAGACATTCGTTCAGGATTTTGTCCCTAGTAATCCAAAAAATTCCTTCTGCTGTACGCTGTAATTCTGTTAATCGTTCTCTTACGCTATGGCTAGTAATCTTTTCCTTTAAATCTTGCAGAACATTGTAGTCTTTAATAGCTTTCGCGAAACTTTCTTTCAATTCTGTTTCTGTTGTTTTTATTGTTTTTCTTTTGTAAAGCCTTTTTGCCTTCGGGGTTTTGTATGCGAGTTTAATATAAACCAGTAGAAGAGCGCAAAAAGGAATTGTTGAAAAATTACCAACAAAGGTTTACCACTTGCACACCCATAGACAGCAACCATAAACAAAACAAAAATATAACAACGTTTTCATAGTATAAAAATATCTCCTTTCTTTACCATAGTCTCCTTATCAGAAAACCTTTATGTATGGATCTAGCTCAAAACTCCTCGCTTCGTCGTTGTTGTTGATGTTGTTAATCTGTGCTTCTTGCATCAAAAATTTATCCAAATCGCCCTTTTTCTCATGGCAGTAGTAACTGCTAGTAATCCAAGAACCACATAAAAGATATCCACAAAAGAGGTGATAATAAAGTATATTGTCCTTAAAGAAAGGAAGTAAAAACATAAACAACGCAGGACTCCATGCGCAGAAAAAGATCGAAAAACTCACTGGTGATAAATTCTTTTTAAGCGTTCATTCTGTATATTGATAACAAAATATTTAAGCATTAGTCAAAGCCATCCTTTCGTAAACAACCTTCATTTTGAAACTTCCTTTCTTTCTTTAACAACTCAACTTATATGCTTATTGTTGTTAAATCATGTCACAAATTGACACTGGTATGACAAATGTGACATCAAACTTAACTTATGTGGTTTGGACGCTGCCCAACAAGTTCTGTTCCCAGTTCTTCTTGGGTAGAGTACGACAATTTCCGTACCCCGCTGGTTTGTTAAAAGTTTTTGTCGAATTGCCAAAGAAACCTTGCGATTGCTTGGCTTTTTACTTCCTTTGGTGTGGATGTGTGATTCTTTTTTAATTTGTTGACTTTATTTTCCTTTTGGTTTTTCTTATTTCTCTCATGATATTGATCGAAGCGAGAAGATCCTCGATCAATCATAGTTATAGGTTGTTAATTTGCACATCTTGCATCAAAAATTTATCCAAATCGCTCTTTTCTCATGGCAGTAGTAACTGCTAGTAATTCCAAGAACCACATAAAAAGATATCCACAAAAATAATGAGATACTCAATAAAGCATACTGTCATTAAGGAAAGGACGCAAAAACACAAACAAAAGCGCAGGACTCCATGCGCAGAAAAAACAGAAAAACTCATTGGCGATAAATTCTTTTAAGCGTTCATTCCGTATATCAATAACCAAACATCTAACGAGTGTATCTATCATTAGTCAAAACCATCCTTTCGTAAACAACCCTCTGCGCTTCCTTCTTGATTTATTCTAGCAGAATCCCTTATCCCTCGTTATCTACAACAACTCTCCAAGCACCGACAGCAGGGCAACGAATCAGAAGCCAACTCCCACGGCTCTAATGCGCTCTTTTTCAGCAACAATTCGGTAAATCAAGAGCTTATCATCAGCCTCAATCTTGCCATCACTGAAGCACTATACTGGTAATCGGCATCGCGCCAAAGCCTGCATAGTGGTAGTATACATTCGGCACACACAGACCAAAACCGAAAGCTTCAAAGTCATCAGCAAAAAACAGCGCTCATTGCACTCTTCAGGAAAGCGCATTGAATGCAGTATAGAATCTGCTGAGTTGTACGTTAGCGATTGATTGCCATTATGCTCGCATCTTTTCAGGCACATGAGGCATAATCCCGCGTCGAAAATCCCTCACAAAACGGCGGGCTCACCAGACCAGCGTGTCTCAGAACATTTCAGATGGTCGTCACTTGTACGGCGAGCGTCACAGTAGCTCCTCGTAGATAGAGATCATCCTATTTGCGCGTTTTCGCAAGAGAACCAGCGATGAACTTGCTCATAGTCCTGCTTTTGCGAATTCACTTTCGTGTGCCTCACAAAGCTCACTTTCGTCAAACTCTGTGCCGTCATCGGCAACATATTTAATCTTCTTCCTAAAACTCCTTTCTTTCTTCGAAAACCCAACCTATACATTTATCATACAACATTCGACAGACTAAAGGAGGAAAATCATATTAGCTTACAGAGCTTCCTCCTTGACACTCATCACTTCTTAAATCAACGAGTCTTTTGATAAATCAAATAATCGTCCATTTACCCCTAGTAAACCTGTCATAAGCCAACAAAAACCCTCACATCGTCTTCATCTTCCATCTCATAAGCATCCAGATAATCGTAACCACTCTTTTCCAAGCGTTTACATACGTCACGACACCAAGACTTTACAGCGTTTTCAAGCTGATTATACTCTTTACACGTATACTTTTCCTCATCGTAATCAATAAAAACATCTACCGTATTGACGTGAGAGTAATAATTCGCCAAATAGTTTAGGGTAAACGTGATTGAAATGTCGTCTTTGATGAGATGTGCAAACGGCGCCTTTAAGATTATTCCGTTAATCGAACCAACGAATGAAACGCCATCGCCCCTGTTCGTGTTCGAGCAACAACGAAGTCTTTAATCCGTCAATCACTGAATGTTTCCTTCTTAAACTCTTCTTGCATATAGTTATCCAAATCATCGGTCACATTTCCCGTAACTTTTTCGTATCTCCCGAAAGTTCGTTAGCTTTCATAGTGCATCTTCCCTTTCTTTAACAACTCAACTTATATGTTTATTATATAAAATTTGATAAACAAAAGGAGGAAAATCCTGTTATCTCGCAGGACTCTCCTTGACGCTCATCACTCTTTGTGGCAGTCTTTTTCGCCTTCAACTCTTTCTCCGCATTTTCCAATTCCACACACACATCGTCAAGATGGGCTCAAAGCCTCCCCAAGATGCCACTCAAGGTCGCGCACTCGACTCACAAGCGTCTGAACGGCATCATCGCGGAGATAGAGAACATCGTAGGAATAGTCCCCAACAAGAGGAAGCCCTCCCCGCATAGCGCGTCGATTTCCAATACTCATCAAGGTGTTCATCATCGAGCATCTTTCGACCACACGCATGATCAAAAATCTCAATAACCTTGTTCGCTCCCTTTTGTCTCGAGCGGGACATCATTCACAGCCTCTCGTAAAGCGCGGACGCTCATATGCCTGACACTCACTCGCAGACTTAAACCTCGGTTCCGTCGTCGGATCTTGTTTGCATGTTCTTCCTTCTTTCTCATAAACACATCAACTCCGATGTGTTTTATTATATAACTTTATGGGCAACAAAACAGGAAAAACTTGCGGGATGGCGGCTTTTGCCACGACATCTCTCGTTAACAGACATCCTTTGGTCTATAAAAGAAAAAGACTGCAAGCCAACGCTCACAATCTTTTCTATTGGCACATCAGCTCAAACGATGAGCGCCCCGTTCACATCAAACGAAAGATTCAGATTTCTTAATATACTCACAACAGAATCGTCATTAGTCATATTGTCCAAGAAAACACGCTTCGTCTTCTCGGCAACCTCTACGCGAGCAGCATCAAACCACTGAACAAACAACGACTCAATATCCTCTTTGGCATACTCCTTACCATCCGCGACAACCATCACACCTTGGTCAAGAACAACAGAAGCACTCGTTTTATGACTCTTGCTCCCACCCTTACTTTTTCGATAGAAAGGATAGAGTCAAACCCTCCTCTACTTCAAAGAAAATAAGGTTGAGAATACGGTCAATATCGTCACCATCTTCCGCAAACACATAAAAAGCGAGCAAATATCTATTCCACCAGCAGGAAGCGAAGATCTCTCCAACACCAAAGAACAAACGTCCTCAAGAAAACCGAAGTTATCATCACGGGGAACATTGCGATAGTAACGCTTTCAACAATGTCGTTCACATGAGAACGGTAGAACGTGGTGTCTTGCGGACATTCTCGATAGCGAGCTTTTGAGCAGATTCGCTCAAATCAGAAAAAGAAAAAAGTTGTAAACATTTAAATCATCCTTTCTAAAAACCAATCTTTAATTACGTTTATTATATAACACACGACAAAAAGCTGTTAAGAAAAAGAAACTTCTCAAACAAACGTTGAGAAGTTCAACATATTAATCAGCACAGTCCACAATCCGTTGAAGCACAAAGTCCGCAGCACGCTTGGTACATCTCCATCTCCTGAGTGCCTTATACCGAGCAGAACTCACTTCCAATCTTCTGTCCACCCATCAGGGAGAGCTTGTAAACGTTCACACTCTAAAGGAGTAAGTCACTACAATATTTCCAACAGCCTCAGATGAGAGAGAGAATCTATCAGTAAACTCTCACTTCCTCCACCATGATTTCCACCTGTCGCCCGAAGCGTTGCGCATTTGTTTTCTGCATACTCACTGAACGATGTGCGGCAAATATCTTAGCTACAGCATGGCGGTCTATTGTATTGAGTGTATATGATTTTTCATGCATTACTCCTGTACCATTTCCACCATTCTCTATTTTACGAGATATGGTGTTTCCAGCGATACAATATGCGTGTATAATAGGGACATTGTGCCCGCCTGTGCCCATTCGTGCGGTAAGAGTCGGTATTTTCCCTTCTTTAACTGAACGGATTACATCGTCTCTGTGTTGGATGTCATAGACTGCAATGTGAGCGCAATCCCTAGATCCTTTGGAAGAGTCCTTCCTCTCTCCTTCGTCTCTGCGCAATATTCCCGCACACGCTCGGCTCAAATAGTGCTTTTACACATCTTCTGTTTTTCCAAAATCTGCGACAAGGAAGATTCTCTTTCGTCGCTGGGGCACTCCCCAATATTGAGCGTCGAGGATTCGCCACGCAATGTCACAGCTTGGCAATTCCACCAATCCCGCGTCTGCCCATCGTGCATTGGGAGGTATTGGAAGCGAGGTTTCTCCGATTTCTTCGAGCACGGTATGAAAGTCCATTCCTTTGTTGCTTGAGAAGGCGCCTAGGGACGTTTTTCCACACGAAAAATCGTGGACTCTTCCCGTTTGTCCTTCTTCTAAGTTCTCGAGACAAGCTTAATTGCTTCGAGGAATAATCCACTCTGTACATCCTTTTAATCCTCTCCTCTTCCTGCTGGTGGATAACCCCTGACAAGGCGATCCTGAGCACACTATATCTACAGGAGGAAGTGTTTGATTCGCCTTTTGTTATGTCGCCCTAGTTGTGCAACATGAGGGGCAGTTTTCGCGTAACAGACTCAGGAAATGGTTCTATTTCTGCCAGACCAAAGAGGGCTTATACCTGCGCGTGTTGAGGCGAGTAACCATCCACCTATGCCGTCAAAAACTTTCCTAATGTTAATGGTTTTGCCATACTTCTACCACTCATCGTTCTTTTTCTATTGTTGATAAATCAGGTCACAAAATTGACACTGGTGGACAAATGTGACATCAACTTAACTTATGCGGTTTTTGACGTAACGTCCAAAACCTCCCAAGTTCTGTTGCCAGTTTTTCTTGGGTAGAGTACGACAATTTCCAGTACCCCGCTGGTTTGTTAAAAGTTTTTGTCGGATTGTCAAGGAAACCCTTCGGTTGCTCGGCTTTTTATTTTCTTTGGTGTAGATGTGTGATCTAATTTGGTTACTTTTGTTTTCTTTTTGATTTCGTTTATTTCTCTTTGCAATGTTGATCGAAGCCAAGAGATCGCGGTCAATGGCATCGCTGTTTTGGAATTGAATGTTCCTGTTTCGTTTCTTTCCAAGTTCGCCAGCCACAGGATGCGCGGAACTCGTATATTTCTGCATAAATCTTGATAACCCTGATTCCTCTGAGTTCCGCAAACTCAGAAATAAAAATCCTGAACCTCGGCATGATTCCAGCGTCCTCCCTTGGATTCATGCCAAGAAAGATTTTCGAGGTGAATTTCTTTACAATCATTTTCCTTGGCGATAGAAATAACCTCCGAAGCGAGAAGTTTCAAAGGTATCGCTTCGTATGGGAAATGTTTTCCCTGTAATTCCAAGATTTGATTCACCTGATCTTGTCGAATTTCTTCCAAATGGAATTAAAGAGATTAACGTCTCCGTTGATTAAATTCTCCAAGTTTCGATTTTTTCTCTAAAAGATGTTCCAAATCTTTGAGTTTCCGTTTCAACTTTTTATCAATCCGATGGGATAATCTGCTGTTAATGATTTCGTTCGAATAATCCCCGTCAGAATAAAAGAACAACGGAAGAGAACACTTTCTTCTTTCCAAGATCCACACCTAGAATGTTTTGACCTTTTAACCGTCTGTGTGCTCTATATGGTAGGAACAATGTCCGACATAACGACCATCGCTCTTCTCTTGATAAACCGAGGTTTTGCGATCTTTCCTGTCAGGTTTTTCCTCACGGAAAGAGGAATCACGACTTCGTAGGTCAGATATTTCCCGCTCTCGTAGTTAAATCCGAAGATGTTATCCGCAATCCGTTGACAATTCTGCTCCGCTGAAATGGAATAATCCATCACAAACGTCGCTTTCTTTCGCTATTGTTGGCGGTTCATCGCTTCGTTTGAGGTTGCGAAGGAACCCGACGGTCGGATAAATTCCTTTGGTCGTTGAGAAATTCAAAAGAGACACTGATTAATCTTGTTTTCGTTGTCTTTCAAGGCGTTGAAACAAACAATGGCATCATCTCTGGATTTGACAACCCCTCAGCAGGTTGTCGCAGAGCATATAGAAATACCATACGGGATTTGGAATTTCTTCCTTCCATGAGGTTAATTCTTCTTTGCCTACGATGTCTCGGATATCCCTCCAAACATTTCCTCGATGCTTGGAGAAATCCAACGCCAATAATTTGGAGCGAAAGGCGGAATCGGAGAGAAATTGATTGAGCTTTTTTGAACGAAATCATAGATGGGAACGAGTTCTTGAGGCATGGAAATCAGGAATGTAATGGTATTTACCTTTTCTTTGCCACTCTCAAAATCAACCCCTTCCTAATCCATGAAAAATTATATCAACTGTCAGATAATTATCTGTTTTTTCTTAATAGACACGTTTTACGTATCTGTTGCCAATTATAGAGCCAAATCTTTACGCTAACGATATAGAGTTGACGTAGTTTTACTCCATATACCTAAGATAGAGCAATTGAGGGGGAGGTTAAATAATCATTAAAAACATACTCCATACGATTTTCAACATAGTACCCACACAACTCCTGAGTCAACTGAAATTGATAATGATCTAGTAGACCATGAAACTCCTCTTTCCTTCCCTCCGATACCGTCATTAACGGCGTATCTGTTTCCAAGTAATCCAAACACGCTTGAAAAAGCTGTCGTCCATATCCTTTGAACCGTTCCTTGAAGATATATGAAACAAGCAAATTTTTTTCTTTCATCATCTGTCTTTTTCAAAACAGCAAAACCTAAAGAGCCCTCTAAACAAGGGGAGCGCGCAGATTTCGTCAACACCAACAGCTCACGCCCAAAGCCAAGTTCGAAGCTAACCCGTTCATAAAACCATTTTCTAAAACAGGGATATACAAGTTCCATCTCTTGAAAATAGTCATATGGGGATTCGACAAAAGGAAGAAATGTCTCTACTACACTTAGAGGCGAAGGATTATGAACGATTTCTGAATAACGAACAACAATTCCATCCTCTTGCGATAGCATAACAACCCCTCCTATTAAAAAACATTTTTCGCCGATATGCCCGCCCGCGAATAGATGTTTTTATCAGATTTTGAATTTCAAGAAACACAAAAACAAACCTCCCAAAATACAAAAAGAAGGAGAAAACCTCGCCCAGATCGAAGTATTCTCCCCCTTCCCAACAGCTTTTCACCTCGTCAGCGGTATTGGAGGCGCTTATATATCTCGCATAGTTTCAACTCGTAGCGAGGTCGGAGTTACCGCACGCCAAGACTCAATGTGGGGAAGCGCGTGCGGGTGGTGTCACCCTTTGCTTCTTTATTTTGGCGAACCTGCGCCTCCTCTAGCCACCGTGTCAGCAGGTTATTATCGGTCGCGGGAATATGCCGAGGCTTCCCAAACGGTATTGCCCAGCTCCCCATCAAACCGCCCATTCGTGGTGGTTATCGCCTGTGAGGACTTCAAAAAGTAATGTCGTGGTGAAAGTATGGTAGTGTTTTCCTCTGAGGATGGTTTTATTATACCATAGTTTCTTTTTCGTGTGTGGAAAAGTGGAAAATATTTTTAAAAGAATTAGCAACAGAGGTGAGAAGAGTTTGTCAAAAAGCTCCTTTACAATCTCACGCAAAAACAAAAAGAGATTTCACTCAGAACCTCTCTTTTGTAGCTTTTTCACCTAGATTGTGTCGCTATCTCGCCTCAATTTTCCTTCTCACGCTCGGCGACTTTGCCAAAAACCATCTCCCTAAACGCCTTATACTGAGCGTCAACATCACCCTCAATATTGAGGTTCGCAATTTCGTCAGAGAAAATCTCAACGACGCGAACAGGGAGTGCATTTGCGTAAGCCGCATAGTTCTTCGGGAGATACTTGTAAGCGTTCTTGTCGAACGGGAAGACGTAGACGGTCAATACGAATCCGCCACGCCAATCCGCAACGATGTCGAGATTTCCAAATCCCTCCCGAGGGAAGTAGAGAAATATTGCCGAGAATTCCAACCGCCCATGCAGGCAGGTTTCCATCGTTATTGAGGAAACCGTTGACAAGACGATCAAGTGACCACTTGTCGAAAGACGAAGAATTTGCAACAACCTCAAAGTTTTTCATGATAAAACCCCTTTCTTTTTTCAACCGTCTTTCCCGACGTTCTGTAATGTCGCTTTAGATGTATTTATTATACAACATCTTATGTGCCGTTGACGCATAAAACGTGTGGGATGGCGGAACTTTTAGAGAAGAGCACCACCTGCCTTCTCCTTTGGCTTATAAAAAACCCGTTTCGAGCAACCTTCCGCCACCACGCTCAGACGTGGAAAAACAGACGTACACCTTCATTTTGACCTCAATACCACTCTGCGTCGTCTCCGTCTGGACAAACTCGTCCGAAACAGAACGAGGAGGGAGAGCTGAGCACCTTATCTTGTGCTGCACTGTTGAGCGGAACAATGATGTGCGCAAGCTCATAAGTTGGGAGTTTGACCACAACACCCTTGATATTGTTGATGTTGTAGAGCCATTCGGGGACGGGAACCTCGATGTCGCGCCTGTTCGTAATTGTGAAATTCTTGTCTGCTATTTTGTTTCCTCCTCTTGAAATCAACTTTTTGATGTATTCATTATATAACTTTTTGTAGGTTGATGTGGAGAAAAACAATCCACAAAAAGCAAACAAAAAGCACATAGCGAAACTTTCGTAACGCCATGTGTCATCTGTTTTTCTTTTGGTTTTAGTCTTCGCCGACCACACGCCACTCTGTCCCCCATGTCACCCAACGCATTTCAAAAATTCGCGCAAATTTCCCACATATTATCGCGAAATCTTTTAATCCTTCAAGACATTCAAACTCCGCGAGTGCGCCATTGCTTATCACGCTTTGCCAAACGCGAATGTTCGCTCAGTTCCTCAAGATGCTCTCTCAGTTTTGGGAAACGCATTTCTCAAACCTCCCACACAGTATATGCCTTGCCGTAATGAACGATACCTTCGACAAGTTCTAGAGAATTGAGAATCGCCATGTGTCGCTCATTTCGCACACAGTCCTTCTCCCACGTTTCGCCACTGTAGGTATCCTCGACATAAAGGTGGTAGGGAACATTGCCGTTTACAAACCCCTCAACAAAACGCACGAGTGGATTATGGAGATTCCACTCCAATCCGGGAAAAACGACATGAACGATAGGAGAGTTAGCCGCACTAGAGTATACGTTCGCGCCCTTGAAAAACGCAAGTGCGTTGTCGAGCTTCTTGTCTTCCGCTCGCTCAACCATGCGGTGCGCATCATCACGGAACATAGTGAGAATGACGCGATCCTTTTTCCATGTTAAACCTTCCTTTCTTTTCCCTAGCACAACTCTTTCGATACGTTTATTATATAACAAAAGCTAAACACGAGCAGAAAAAACAGGGAAAACGGCAGAACCTTCCTCTGCGCCGACATCTTCCGCAAAACATTTTTCCATTGGTCTATTCCGAACAAACATCATTGACAGAAAGATAACTCTCACCACGAATCATCTCTGCGACACCTGTAACAGAATCAAGTAAATCGGTAGGGGAATCCTCAGAAGTCCAGAAATGCTCCCAAACCTGTTCGCCGTTTGGAGAAAAACGAGAATATGAAATGGTGTCTCGTAGTCCACATCACCCTCAACAAAATTAACGAGAGGGTGTGTTCTACGCGTTCCCGTGTCAGGAAAGACAGCGTGAACCACAGAATCATCTTTTAAGGAAAACACACGAACATCAGGGAGAGACGCAAGGACTTTCTCACTTTTTGAACTTATGCGCGAGAGCAATTAAGTGCTTAAAATCCTCGCGAAACATCGTTAAAACAACAGTGTTAGGCATAACACAACCTTCTTTCTTTCGACAAACAAAAAGGGCGCATATCTACAATTTCAGTAAACACACGCAAAACCATAATCAGCGAATATAATCGCTCAAGTCGATCTTTCTTCGCATATCAGGACAGCTTTCTCTCGGAATCCCGCCATCCTCGCCGATAAGATTCTCTCGCTCGTCAATAATGGAGATGTTACTACCAAACATTGAATAAAAACGAAATGGAAGACACATCTTTACGTGCGAGATACGCTTCAACGAACGCAACATCCCTTAGAGACCTATCCCAGAAATAGTCGTCCCAAGAGATGTGGAAAACCTTACTGTTCTTCACGTCTTCAGAAACGCGTGCGTCATTCCAGAAGTTAATAATATTTTCGTCACCTATCGCATGGACAAGGTGATCAAGACGCTTGAAATCCTTCTTCCAAAGTGTCAGACAAGCGTCGTCTTTTTTTCATCATAAAAATTGTTAAGCATTTTCTTTCGTCTCCTCTCCCCAACGTCCAGTTCCAGCATAGATGGAGCTGGACTGATCCCAAGACTTCTTTGTTAAAAGCAAGAGAAACTTAACGAACGCGCCGAACTGTTTAGAACGCAACTGCGACGTCTGCGAAGAACATCGGGAGCTTTTCCTTGTTCGTGAAAAACTCACCGTCTCCCGCAAACGCGACACACACCATATCCTCAAATGCAAGGTAGAGTTCGCACGAGAGGATTTGCCCATCTTCACCTTCGAGGTTCACAACGCCGATGAAGTCGTGAGAGTCAGGCATGAACTTTCCTTCGTAAGTTTTGTAGAAGTCATAATCCATTTCACATGCGTTTGCGAAGTCATAGAGTTCCTTGAGGTTTCTTTCAAGAAAAAGTGGAGGCATTCTCACCATCGCGGATAACGGTCGGCTTTACCAAACCCACGCATGAAATCCTGAAGTTTCTTGTTTACCATATCTATTCTCCTCTCGTCTTATCTCAACCTTGTGTATTTATTATATAATATTTCACTATATGCCAAAGAGAAAATTGGCGCAAACCGTGAGGTTTTCTTCTCAACGATATGCGCCGGTTTTTCGTTTCTTTGGTTTATCGAGGAAGGGATCAGACGAGAATATACCCGTTCTCGTAACACTCGGGGTTTCGCGCACCGATGTAGGCTTCAATCTGTCGCGAAGAATAGAGACACTCCATACGCTCAAAGAGATCTGCGTGGATGGAGGAAATCGCGCCGTAAACCGTATCAGAGATCCAGTTTCGCGTGTTGACTTCCTCCCTTCCTCAAACGCATCATCATAAGGGAGATGTAGACCTTAATGTTGTTGTTTGAGTAGTCCACCGTAAACTCGCCGAGGTTGGAGAAACACACGCCATCAGTAGACTGATTCGAGTTCAGCCGCAGAGCGTTGATGATTTCGTCTGTACGCTTCCCCATATACGTATTGATGGAGAATACAAGCTCAATAACATCCGCCGCAGTACGAATACTTCATTTTCGAGAGGTCTGTGACATGTTTACGAATCGAAACAACAAGATCAACAACATCAGGTTCGAGCAAAAAGACCGAGCTTTACAAAAAGAGCTTCCTTCGCACAACACTGAAGCACCCCAAGCACATGATCTGCATAATCTACACTGTTACGCACCTGCCGAATCGCGAGCTCCTGTAGCGGCGGGGAGAGGGCTTTGTAACGTACAATTTTATCCATTCTGAACTTCCTTTCTGCTCAACAACCATTTTGATGTATTTATTATATAACAATCTGTCGGTGTGTGTGGAATTTTTAGAAAATAAAAGCAAAGAAAAACCACCAGAAAAGGTGGTTTTCTTTTAACACAGAGATAAGCTTTTACTGCAAGGAGTAGATCCACTTATCAACCATGTCGAACACATCATTCAGCTCATCCTTATTGATATAGATGATGATGTGTCGAGAGATTTTAGCTCCCTCCGCAATGGACACAAAACGAATCGTGTCATCCGGACGAAGATCGATCTCTTCTGGGCGAATGAAACCTTCGTCAAAGAAGTTCCCTTCGAGGGCAAGGAGACGCCGTTCGAATCGGAGCTCCTCAACTCCGTGGGAACGCGCGAAATCAACGATCGCGTTTTCCCAGAAATAAGCGTTTTCTGACGTAACACGAATATTCCCGCTCCGAGAAACGCCGGGGTCCGTGAGAAGACCCTCGCGAACACGGTCAAATATCGTTACCATAACAAACTCCTTTCTGGCGCGGGTAAATAACCTCTATGCGCCACACAAAACAACTCTACGTATATTTTAATATGGAGCTACTTAGAAAACAAAAAACAAGCCAAAGAACAAATTCCTTTGGCTTATTTGTTAAACAGCTTTTTGATATGAATTTTTCCTTGTTTTTTCAGCAACAAATCTTCCATCCAAGCATCAATTTCTTCTTTTTGTTGCTTTGTATGTTTTTATTTTTCCACCATGCGCCACAAAAATCTGCTTCTTCTTTGGAACGTATCTTTTTCTTTCTCTAGGTGTTTGTTAAGGAAACTAGCACCAATAGAATAGTTCTGCCACATCTCGCTACTCACTTTCGTCCAAATTTTTTTCTTCTTATTCATTTCGAGCAACAGCTTGAGGAATCCAGATTTTTCCATATTATCTCCGACCGTTTTTCTTTTTGACGCATTTGCGCAACAACTATCATTGTTCGTTACGGTATTTATCGAGGATGAATTTAAACCAAAAATTCCCATTTGGAGGCTCCTGCTGAAAAGGAAGCGAATATCAACATCAGGATTTACGGAAATCAACCCATATCTGATAGCGAGACGGAAAGTAATCTCTTTTTCGCTAAATTGCCAACCATCGCGCCCAAAACTCTCTTTGAAATCTTTCAAAGTAAATGAACTTTTATAGAAGTTGCAGTCATGACATGCGGGTAAGTAGTTGGACGCATCATCCGCTCCACCACGATTAAAAAGAAACCACATGATCAATTCTCATGTCTCGTCTAGTAGGAATCTTTTTGTCCGCAATAAGCACACCTGCCGCCATACATGTCATAGATGCGCTGACGTATCTTATCGGGGATTCTTTTTTTCGTTTACGCTCAGGCATTGCAAAAATCCTTTCCTTTGCTCAATCGAAAGCAACGCGCTCGAAACGATATATTTGCTCAACATCAGGGTATTTCTCTCGGTCTACTTCTGAAAGAAACATATCTAGCGGGCGAACATAATATCCAAAGTCTCCATAAAGTGCACGATAACATACAAAAAGTTCCTTGGTTTCTGTATGTGTTGCAACAGAGAGAATCAAATATAGGTTGCCTTTGAAATGCCTCCAAACCTCATCTGGACGAGGAAGATTGCGCTGAACTTTGAGTTCCGAAATGTTTGTAATTCCATTGTCATTGCTTTTCATGACGTTTTTCCTTTCTTGTGTTCCAATCAGATTTTTCTTCTACAACACAAATTGTGTCATTGTGCCAACCGCCATGAGGAACAAGAAGGATTCTTTTCAATTTTGAATCCATATGTTTTTCCAATCCCCCACTATTCCATCCAAAAGTTATCACCTTTCCACCTTTTTCAAGATTCGAGCTATCTCCTTTTTTATGATTCGCCCAAAAGGATGATTGTGTTGTTTTCATTGTTACTTCTAACCCGAAATTTTGATAGCATTCGCTAACTTGCCTAGGGGAATAAGGAGGGTCATATAAAATCCCATCCACAGAAGAATCGTTAAACATTTTCAAAAATCCAAAGCGTCCAAATGATAATCAGTAGAATATTCTGGATTTAAGTCATTTGTTATTTTTGGCAAATTTATTTTTATTTGCAAATGGATCAATCCAAAGTTCGTCTTTATCTAATTCTTCTTGAATGAGGTTTTTTTATTGGCTTTATATCGAATGTGTTTTTTGTTCGGCATTGCCCTAGATTCTTTTCTATCTTCACCGAAGTAATTGAGCGCGGAAGCCCCCTACCTTTAGGTATGGGGAGGGGTGCTCGTCTCCTTCCTATATTTTCGACAATGATTATGATATAATTTTTATTAGCACAGACGCAAAGCCATTTCTGAACGAGAGAACCGTTGGATTTCTGGTGTGACCCATCAGATTTCTAAGACACTCGTTCAGATGTACGGTGAGTGTCGGCTAACACATATTTCCTTGGACATGTCTAAAGGAATCAAAAAGCGGGCGCATGTCAACCGTCCGGTGATGTAGGCATAGGCTATCTGTACCGATAGTATGTAGGGAAACCTGCACCATCTAGGAGCATTCTGACGTTAGGGACTAGATGGATGACTTACAAGCCCCAAGCTTTAGCTGTGGGGTGTTGACGAGATCCATCCTTCCTATTATGAATTATTGAACGAAGGGAGTCGCCCTAGCAAGCGACTCCCGTTTTACGTCTATAATCGCAATCACTCAAAGCCAAAAAATTTTTCCTTGAAAAACTCAATCAAAAGTTCATTCGCCTTGCTCGCGGAGAAACCGCGCTTTGTTCGCAAACCGCCACGCACAATCGGAGTCACATATAGTTTCTGTACCGTGAAAAATCAAACACAAAGCCGTCAAAGCTCCGTCCATTTCCACACACTTTAACCACAAAACGCGCACCTTTTTCCATACGGTCAATGAGTAAAAGTCGGTTACGAGGAAGGTCGAGAACGCAACGAGACTCCATACTCGTCTGAGTAAGCGTCTCGATGAGACGCGCACGAATCTCGTCCTTCTCAGAACCTTCTCCAAACCCCTCATAGGACGGAGTTTTCTTACGCATCCATCCATCACCACTCCAAATTAGGATGCGGTAGATAGGGAGCTTTTGAACAATATTGAGGATTGTTTTTTCGATAAGCCTCATGCAACAACCACCTCCTTCTTGGACGGAGCAGACATGTTCTGCAACCGTTCGTTGATGAAAAATGCAGGAAATCTGAGAGCCATTGTCATGTCTACGTTTCAATCCGCGTCAACGACATTTAATAGAGACGAATCACCTCACGGCATCGACCACCTAGGAGTCGTTGTTGCTCTCTACCTAATCCAGCGAGGTGACAGCCAAACTATCCGCTAAGATGTTTGACGTGTTGTTAGTATACCACAGTTTGATAATTCTGTTTTACAGTTTTCGAAAATCAGTTAAAACTTCCTAAACAGAAAAGTTAAACTCGCAAATTTATCCAATAGCGAAAGTCACGAATGTTCTTGGCGAATTCATAAAAACAGGTGACGGTTTTTTTGGAGTAATCAAGTCCTTAACTATACTCAATCGCCTCATCAATATCATTTGTGGTGTGGTCGTCACCGTTCGAGTAATCATTGATATACGCAAAGTCCCCTTCTGCCATATTCTCGTCGAAATCAAAGGTTGCGCGACGTACTGCACACCCAGAAGGAAGACCAATCATAACACTCATAGAAAGCATGAATGGATCAAAGTCAACGTACTGGTAGAAGTCTCCGTTTCCTGCAAGACACCTCATCTCCCACATGTTCAAGTATGCGTCAGGGCGAAGGAGTGTGTGTTTGATTGCATCGAGAATAAGAGCATTATCCTCACGCACCCCAGTCGCCTCTGCCGTAAGTACAGCTTCACCAATTGTGAGGCGGACGGTTTTGAGATCTCGCTGTGCGAAGATTTTCTCTATGATTTGCGTGTAAAGATCGTGGTTGAATTTGAATTCATTTTCTTTAATACTGTTGCGCTTTTTTGATGTGTCCATGATAGTTTTTTCCTTTCTAAATAGACAATGCGTTTTAATGTGGTAGATTTTCAATAAGCCAAAGGAAAAGCTTGGAGGGGACTTTCCGCTTTTTCAATTGGTTGAAACATGGCGAAAATGGTTAAACCAACTCGTTGAAAAATGCAATTTTTGTGAGGGAGGATAAGTTTTTTTCTATAACATAACTCCTAAAATATAGATAGAACCGCCGAGAGAAAACTCCAACGGTTCTATCATACCACAACCTACCACGCCATCTCGGAGAGTTTTTCATCGAGCCAACGGTTCTCCTCCGTTAGCTCGGCAACCTTCTCCTCCAACGAGCAGTTCTGCTTCTCCAATTCGGCGATGCGCTCAAAAAGCGAACACACCGCATCGTCGCGGAGGTAGACAATCCCCGCGTGAGGAGAAACCATCATCGGCACATCCTCAGACCACCGAGGCTTCTTCCCGAAAGCGAGGAGGTGCTTATCGGAAACTGCATGAAGGGTGCGTTCCGAACCAAAATCATGACGGATGTTTTGACATCGTTGCTCAACTGGGACATTCTTGAAAGTCTCGTTGTAAACGGACTCGAAGATGTCGAGCGCTTCCTCGTGACTCTTACACTCCTGCTCTGTCTTGCAAACAGTTCCGTCCTTCGCAACATAGGCTGTCTTCATGTTTTTTCGCCCCTTTCTCTAAACCGAACTCATCTGATGTATGTATTATATAACAATCGTAGGTGGTTTTTCTAAAAATCTGGAAGCCGCCATTTTTCTTTTGAGAAATCAACTACGGATATTCAATCGAAGCAGATTGAAATGTTTAACTGCCGAAAGCCAAGCCACATCCGTATCTGCACTGAGAGCATCTTTGTCAATAGATTCCACAATTTCGACAAGGTTCCCACAAAGAGCAACGAGGGTTTCTTTGATAGGTGCTGTGGAATCTCCAAACAAAACAGAACCACCATCAAAGAAACTTTTTCTCCAAGATTGTTCCTCGTTCAATTGCTTTTACAGCACTCTCAACAAACATATCCTTCGCGATGCTTGTGAAAACAAAGAACATCTCATCACTGTCTTTTTCGGCATCATATAAATCACCGATAAGACTGAGCGGAACAGAAAACTTAGTGTAGATGCAGAAGTAACCGTGGTTAAATTTGAGCGAGAGGTTGTCTTCATCAACATTGTGGAACAGGTTGACGCTACGAATCCTCTGTCCTCCACCACCAAGAGAAATTGTTCCAATAGGACGCTCTGTGTAGCCACCATTGAGTTCGTATCGACCAATGGAGAGGCTGTTTCTGTGTAACTTACAATACGCGGCGATTTCTTTGAAATTGTGTCTATGGAACTATCAGGGAGAACAACCTGCCCGTAGACAGATTGCTTCACCCTTTCATAAAAGCGATTTACTATTATCCACTTATACTTAATCCTTTCTATCCATCTTCGGAATGATGAGGTTCGTATCAACCATCTGTGCAAACCTCTCGTAATCCTCAACAACAAGTTGCCACTGTTCATCCATGTGCGGCGACTTCTTGCCAAGTTTGAACATTTCTTTCAGAATTCCAACATCACGCGCAAGAGCGAAGAATGCTTGTCCAGCCCCTGAAAAGTTTCGGAAGCCATCTCCGAACAGCACGGATTCGTCAGAGAAGAACTCATCCTCATTCAAAGAGCCATACATAATACCTCGAAGCACCATGCTCTCAAAAACGACATGAAGCATATCTTCAAACAGACTCCAGAGTTTATCAGAATCGTTATTTGCATTAATCAGAAGGTCGGTTAAGATTCTGTCGTTGACAAACACTTCTCCAATAAACGTAGTGACATGAAGGAATTCCACGAGAATCGCTCTCTTTTTTGCAGAATATATTAAGCGCACCGTTCTCTGACGTTGATTTCCTCCAACCAAGAAAAATAGATCCAGGGCATAATTCCCTTACTAATCTCATGATACTCTGTAGGGAGCTTGTCCTTCATTACCTGTGTGGCGACGTGAGAAGGTCTTTCTTCTTGAATGTACTTCTCTCTGAGTTAATTTGCTCATAGATGGAATTTGCAATTCGATCTTTGAGTTCGATAAATTCTTTTTCTGTCATGTGCATTATATCTCCCTACAACTCTTTATTTTCCGTACTTTACAATTCAGGCTGAAGCATATTCACAATAATCTCGTTCATTGCCCGACAAAGCATCTGTCTTTCATTCTTGCCAACTAGCTCAGACATAAGCTCCAAACACCGTCCAAACGAAGGAGGGTCAATTCGCGCGTTTTCCGATTGAGTTGGATCAAACCAAGAGAAGTTATCGAACATTCGATACGCCGATTCGAACCGTTCATAAGATGAAGGGTAAGTAGGGCAATGTTCAATTTCCCTGATACATGAGAGTGTAGTGTTCTCTATCTCGGAGAAAAACTCTTGAAGACAGCAGAGCGAATATTCCTGCCACTCATCATCGGGTTTTACAACAGTAACTTTTTCTCGGCAACTCTGGATGATGTTCAAGAGCTTCGAGAACGCGTTTTCCATGTCTGTGTTCATAAAATATGCTTCCTCTCTTATTCTCCAACAAGCATCTGTGCAAGAATCTCATTCATGAGTGCGACAGAGATTCTGTGTTTCGTCTTCACCGATGTACTCAGGAAGGCGTTCCAAACATTCACTGAATGTGAGTGGGTCGAAGTCTTCGTTCTCTGGTTCAGGGACCTTCAAAAATACGAAATGAACGAAAAGACCCTCTTTGTTTCTTCAAATCGTTGAAGATGTGTAGCGGATGTGTAATGATCCATATTTCTCTTTCCAGAGCAGAGTGCGTATTCTATCTCTGAGAAAAAAACGATTGAAGGGAGTCAACAACGTTTTCTTGCCATTCGTCTTCAGGTTTTACCGCTGACACTTTCTCTCGGTAGCGTTGAATCGTACTACGGAGCGTTGAGTAGGCGGAGTCTATATTTACATTCATAGGGGGTGTGTCCTTTCTTTTATGTGTGGGGATGGCGGATTAATCATTTTTGTATTTTCGGCTATTATTTGAGTCCAACCAACATTAGCCGAACTCCAACCACACAATCCTTAATACGAGCCGTCCGCATTCTTGAGCGGCACTAGCTCGTGCTTGAAAAATTTCTGCATCATGTCCGTCCTTCAAGAGGGGTGTAAAAACCCAGCCCGTCTCAGCCGTCCAGTGGTAGACATAATCGACATCTTCGTTTACGACCCATGCGCCAAGATTCTTTTCCTTCGGTGGCTCGAACTTGTCACCACGCGCAATGTAGGGGTTCAGCACAGCAGCGATTGTCTTGTAGTTCCCAGCAGAGAGAAGGTTTGCGATGTGTTCCTCTGTGTTGAAAACGAGTGCAAGCTCACGACCAACGCCAAGTAGACCGCCGTCATAATCACACAGAATCGAGTAGGTCTTACCAGCCTCGAAGTGGACTTCCTTGCGTGCGTTGAGGGCGTTGTTGATACCATTGTCGCGCTTGACACACTCACGGTCGTTCGAATTGTCGAACATCGTTCCCATGCCGCCACTTGCAGACGGAAGATTCGAGGGGGAGAAGAAAACGTCCATATCCTTCGACGGGGTATATGCGATAAGTGCTCTAATCATTTTGTACCGACCTTTCTTTTTCGTACCGACCAAACTCTCTTTATGTATTTATTATATAACATTGACGAAAACAAAACCGTAATTTACGGTTTGATGGGTGTTTTCTTTTTAGGCGGGAGTACGGCGCGAGTTCTTTTTCCTCTGGCTTATCAAATCAAAAGACAAAAACTTTATTTTTTTATCAAAAACAAAATATAATATAAATAGAGTTGTTTTTTTAGATTTCCCTCGCAAAGGGAGGATAGAACGGGAGGATATGATTACGACAGTAACGATAAATAGATAATTTTCAAGAAAAATAGAAGCAAATAGAATTATCGTTATAATTTTTTATTAAAGAAGGGAGGGAAGAACAACAATGGCAAAAACCAATAAGTTTTTTTGACATTTTTGATTGATATGCCGGAAGAACTCGTTTGGATTTACGATTTTTCTCCAAGAAAAATGAACCTGTGGATTGGAAATCCTGTGGTTCGCAAGCAATTATTTCAAATTGATTTGTCCCAGCCAAGAGGGAAAATCTGGGAAGAAATACGAAATATCGTCGGTCAGGAGGAGATTACGCAGTGGGAGATTCCAAAATCCAGCATGGTACTCTCGCATGATCTTTTGAAAATATTCGTCGTTTGCTCTTGTCTAAGCAGGAAAGCAATCGTCTGTTTTTGAAGAACTGAAAAAGAACGGAAACAAGGTGGACGATGACCTTTTAGAGACACTGAAAAGAAGGGCATTTTTCCCCAAAAAGAACATTCCTTTTTAACCTGAGAAGAAGTGACGAACTTCCAACGTTAGCAAGAAAAGCAACCTTCGTGATGGATTATTCTGTTTCGATTGATCAGACGTGCATTCGGATCAATGAAATGACGTTTTGGATTTAAGGTTCAAAAAGGAGAGTATCTCACCTACGAAGTCGTCCTTCCTCTCTCGCTCAGGAAGAATTTAACGGGAGAAATCGCTAAACCACGATTCTTCAAGAGAAAACGAGATGGAAAATATATCGGGCATTGTTCCTATGAAGTGGAAATTGAACCAAGTAAAGGACAAAATATCCTTGGCGTAGATTTGGGAAAAGAAAAAAGTTATTCTCATCCGTTGTTCTTTATTCAGATGGAAGTTATTCGGAAGAAATCGTCAACAGTAGACTTTCGTCTATCGTAGACGAAAAGCTCAAACGAAAAAAAGAAGGATTTTAACCATCTCTTACATAAAAACAGGGTTTTAGAGGAACTAATCAACGGAGATCTCAACCTTTTCAATTCTCATTTGGAAGAAATCCGACAACGGCGAAGCGTTCAAATCATAGAATTACGAACCAATATGTTAAATACAAAGAGAAACCAAGCGAAACAGGTCGCAGGAGAGATTGTTTCCATCGCCAAAGAAAACGATTGCAAGGAAATTCACTTGGAAAATCTTTCTTGGCTTGAATCCCAAGGAGGACGATGGAATCATTCGGAAGTACAGGATTTTATTACCGAGTTTGCGGAACTCGAAGGAATTAAAGTCATCAAAATTTATGCAAAACATACGAGTTCCGCGCATCCCATCACTGGTGAACTTGGTCGGAAATCTGGACGAAACGTTCGTTTTTCCAATGGGGACGTGATTAATCGGGATCTCTTGGCTTCAATTAATATCGCAAAACGAAATAAGAAGAACCAAAAAAAGAAAAACAAGGTCAATACATTAAGAAAAATCACACATCTACACCAAAGAAAGTAAAAAAGCCAAGTAACCGTAAGGTTTCCTTGGCAATCAAAAACAAACTCTTAGAGAAAAACCAGCGGGGTACGAAAATCGTCGTATTCTACCCAAGACAAACCTGTAAAGGGAACTTGGGAGGTTCTGGACACTGCGTCCAAACCACATATACTAAGTTTGTCCATGTGCCATTTACGACATCCGATGTCTATTTGCTACATGACTTAGCAACGATGAGAAGATCGTATCTTGAAGTGTTCGAAACAGACACTCTAATCCCCAAAGGATGCGAAGAACTCAATACAGATGAATTCCTGCTAGGGGGCTACAAAACGATAAAAGAGTTGCAAGAGACAGAACCAGAACTCTTTTTCGAAGAGTATGTTCGCCTGACCAAGGTATGCGAGCTGAACGGAACACGGTTCTGCTTCGCGGCGCATTTGGGGAGAGGAATGGAACAACACCCTTACACACAATGGGTGTACTGGCTTCCAATTCGACTCGTTTACTTCAACCGGGGCGAATACAAGAACAACAGGACAATTAAGTGGTTCAATGTTCCACTGAACGGCATGTTGTGGAGAGGGAAGGACGAAGAAAAACGCTTCGACCATTTCCTCAACAAAACTGTTTCAAGCATGGGCAACAAAAACTTACTTGAAGCCGCCCTTCGAATAGAGGGTTAGCCAACAGTTTTTCAATAAAGTACCAAAACATAAAAATAAATGTATCTTTTGGTGCTTTATTTATAAATTTTTCTCTTGACAAACATCTATTGAAGAGGAGAGGAATGGGATTGAAGGATGTAGCCTAAAAAGAAAAATTCTGCAAATGAATGCGGTCACTGAACCAAGTCCTTGAGGCTAACAGAAACACTGCTATTCTACTTTGCAGAATCAACTCAATTTTGGGTTGTACTGAATAGTTGTTGTAACCCCTTCTTAGAAGAGAAACGATGATTTTGGTACGACTGTTTCAAAACTCAGCCGTTTGAGTGTAAGATGTACCTAATACATTTTGGTACGTTTTGGGAAACGGTAGGAGTTTTAGAGAAATGGTTTCGAACGCCATCGGCGCGGATATTGAAAACAATCCGAAAACTTTCTCCTAAAACGCAAAAGAGAGAGGGGTTAACCACCTCCCTCTTTTTTGTTCATGCCGCTCACCTCATCGAAAGGACGGAACGAGCGAATCGAGAAACGTAGACCGACGCCATCTCCTCCGTCACAACATCAGAGAAATTTTTGGTCGTTCCAGTCATCACATTGACCTCTGTGCGATCATCCTCCAATATTCGCACATCAATCATTGAGTTGTTCAGAATAACCGCATAGGTCAACGGATTGAAGAAGCGGAAAATGCGGAACATAATGGAACAACCATTTACAACGGCACGAACAAGAACATCAGACGTGGCGTTCTTGATGGACTGCACAGCAAGAAGTCGAGTGCTATCCAACTCGTCACCATTATCTGTGTTAGCAACAGAAACGAAACAATCGTTCTCGCCAGCCAAAAGGAGCTCAACTTTCTCAAAAGGAAGCTCTTCAATGAGAGAGATAAGAGTCTTTTGAATAGGGTTTAAATCCTGAAACATAATAAACATCCTTTCTACAAAACCAACACCTAAAGCAACTATATTTATTATATAACTTTTTGAGAAAAACTTCATCAATTATGATGTAGAAACAAAGTTTTATAAAAAAATCATCAATATTTTTTTCTGTCGCTCAAGCGGATTCCTTCATAGGTGTTGCCGACTTTTTAATTTTCCATTTCATTCTCTCCTTTTAACAGCTACATAATCAGCACTCAGGCATAAGCTCATCCTGCGCGATACGAGCTAACTCTAAGCCACTCGTGAGCGTCCATACAAAACGTCGAATAAGAAGTCAGAGTGGATGGATGAAGAGCTCATCATTATCCGCCGGATCGTAAGAGTTATTCAACACCGCCATCCAAACATAATCAAAAAGGTGTCGACCATTGTACATCTCATTAAACTTCGAATTACCGAAGATGTTATCTTTCGCAATCGTCTCCAAATGTAGCTCGCGAGCCTCTTCGACAGGTAAATTACTCCTACGCACCTTGCAAATCTGTTTGTCGATGTCCTCAATAATATCGCGCACATCATGAACCATAACCGACACTTCTGTCACCTCCGAATTTCCACCAACAGACTCTATTGATGCATTCATCATATATTGAACTTCCCACTTACGTCGCGGGATTCTTGGGTACGGGCGGCTTAGAGGGAACATTCGTTTCCTCCAGAGGCACGCCTAATTTACCGAGCTACCACCGATGTCCGGTCGGCGGACTCCGCTTAAAAATCAACGGAGTTTTTGTTTATATTACAGGTCTTTCGATAGACCAAAGAGAAGATTTCTTATGACGAAAGTTTCGCCTTTTCGAAGGAAATCCGTTCCCTCGCGCAGGATCAGGAAAATGGCGACTTTCCTTTTACATCGCCATCCATCGTCCAAACGTTTCCTTTGGTCTACAAAAATCCATATTAACCACTCAGTTATCCTTTCCCTTTGCAACTGTTTTTTGGAGACCTAAGCAACACAATAACGATTTCGTTTACAAGTTGAAACAGTTTCCAAGTGTCTTCCTCGCCAACATATTTCGATAATTTACTCATACCCCCACCGAATGATATTGGGTCAAAATAAGGTTCCTTTGGAATGTGCCCTTCCCAAAATCCAAAGTCAACGATTAGGTCGTACACAATGCCAAACCGACCTAAAGGAGTGGAGGTTTTCCTATGTGACCAGATGGTGTAATTTGCAATTTCCTCCTTTAGCTTATTGAGCATTGAGCAGACAGATTCTTTTTTTCAAACTTCTCCCACGAAAGAGCCCTTTCCCTTCGTTCCTCTGGAACATCCGACATATCAGACGGTGGAGTAAGCGCAATTTTTTCTGTTAAGCCTGTCTATTAAATGGGAAAGTTTGTAATATTTGTTGTTGAGAGTTGTATTTAACATATTCGACCATCCTTCTTATTAGTTAAAATTAAACCCCATAAGCATATCCACCCCGCCCAATCAGCATGTCCCGCTCATTAAGAGCTTTTTCGCGAACGTGTCAAGCAATGTCTTATAGTCCTCGTAAGAACCACTCTCCACAGCCTTTTTGTGCGCGTTCGTTGTAAACGGCGGGAAGGTAGCCGTCTGGCGTGCAAGAAAGACTCCCCATAGGCAACTTGCCACAAGTCATGATGCAAGCATCATCGCACGCATAGAAGTAGCCAACGATCTCGCCATTGTCGTTGACGATGTTTTTTTGTCAGGGTACGCTTGAGGAAGTCATAATCGCTGTTGAGAATGTGGACGATGTTCTCATCGTATCGGTCATAAATCTCACGCATGGTGATGTTTTCGGTGGGATAGCGCATAATTGGCATTGTTTTTTTCCTCCTTGTAGAAGACTGTATTTTTCGACAAGATGTCGCTTGACGTGCTTATTATATAACTTTTGACAAGCCAAGAGGGAAAAACGGCACGAACCAAAAGAGATTTTCATCTCAACGGTATGATCTAAAAACGCCTCAGTAAAGCACCATACAACAGAACAAAAACACCATCTCGCACAAAAAGCAAAGATGGTGTTTTTGTCGGCAGTTTGTCAGTGCATCAATCAGTTGATTACAACAATCTTGTAGCCCAGCCATTTTGAAATGGCTAATATACTGATTCAATGCAGCATTGGTGCTCATAGAACCCCAACCAGCAGACGTGACTGTCAAGGTCTTGAACGCGTCTGCCACCACGGCAATCACGGTGCCGTGATATGCGAAGGCTCGATTCCCATGCACCAGAACGTCGCGCTGACCATCGTCAGAGCGGACGTATACCTCGAAATTCGGAAGATCACGAACCTCGTGATTTCCGCATGAAACGACCCCAAACTTGGTAGTTGTGCAGCGTCGCCTCAACAAGTGTTACGGCGAACTTTCGCGTTGCCCGTGCGGGCTGGATATTGATATTATACATAAGAAATCCTCCTTCTCCCGCACTCAGGCGACGGGACAAATAAAAACTCTTTTTATATAATAGCTTCCGTGCAAACAAAAGATAAGAAAAACAACCACAGAACACATAAAAAGAACCTCTACAACAGAAGGCGGATTGCGCTATTACCCTAGAATCCCCATGCTTTAGCGGTGGGGGCATGTCAAAAACAGCCTATCCTGAAAGATAGACTGTTTTTCCGTCGTTGTGAAGCGTTAGGCTTCAAGGTAAGCCCGCCACGGCTTACGTTCGACCTTTTCGCTTCTTGCTCTGCACCACACGAGGTGCAAAAGGCGCGACGGTCTTGAACCATCGCACGCGCGACTTCGCATCGCGCATAGAGCGACTTCTTTTTCATAATATCCCTCCTCCATTTCAAACCAAACTCAAATACTGTTTTTTTAATAATACGCAAAAGATGTCCTCTCGATAAATAAAAACATCTGAACAAAACCACATTATATGGTATGATTTTAATAACGGAAGGAGGTGAGAGACAGTGCGGTCGTATAAAAAGAGAATGAAGCTGTTTCCCAAAATCCGAGAAGCGAAAACCAAAGTTCAATATGAATGGTTGACCGAGCGACATGTGATTCGGGCATCCGATAAATTCTTTCCGCTCTTAGAGAAATTGGGGCACAAGGCGAACAACGTCTATAACCAAGGACTCTATCGGGTGCGTCACAAACTATTCCAAGGTGAATGGATGAACTACTGCGAGCTGGATCGTAGTTTTTAAGACATCATGAGACAACCGAGACTCTATGCTCTACGAGTCAATGGGAAATGTTCATTTGGCACAACAGGTTTTGAAAGCCGTTTGTCAAGACATGACGAGTTGGAAGAAATCCAGAGACGCTTATCGTAAAGCACCGCAAAAATTCAGCGGTTATCCAAAACTTCCTTCGTATAAGAGGAAGGGATGGATGATGCCGTTTGTCGTTGACAATCAAACTGTAAAGCTACGTTCCGATGGAACTGTCGAAATTCCTTGTATGGATAACTTTAGGATTGAACTTTGGCATAAAAACGTAAAGAAGATTCAACAGGTGAGAATTGTTCCAATGAACGGCGTATTTATTGTTGAAATCGTCTACAAAACAGAGAAGGTCATTGAATACAAACCCGATAACGGACGATATTTGACGATAGATCCTGGCGTGAACAACGCTTTCGCCTGTGCTTCCAATATTAAGGGTTTTCAACCTGTTGTGTTCAACGGACATCCGATTAAATCCGTGAACCAGTTTTACAATAAGGAACGAGCAAGGTTGTTGTCCATCTATAAACTTTCCAGACAACGAGAGCAAAGTCATCACCTTGACCGACTGGATTTCAAACGCAACCAAAAAATTGAACGATATGCTCATGAAGTGAGTAAACGCATTGCAGAACTTGCGTTAAGCCATGAGTGTAACACCATCGTCATTGGTCGAAATATTGGTCTAAAGAATGGTTCACAGATGGATAAGAAAAACAACCAAAAACTTTATCGGGATTCCTCACGATAGAATGCTCCAGAAGATTATGTATAAGGCAAATCTTTTAGGGATCGTAGTCATTCCCGTGAATGAGTCATATTCGAGTCAAACCTCGTTCCTCGACGGGAAGAAGTAATCAACGCCAATGGCGATAAAGCCAGAGCGCGACGAGGATAAGACCCGCCAAACGCCGATTCAAACGAGGACTATACTGTTCCAACAACGGAACAGTCCTCAACGCGGATATCAATCCGCGTATCAAATTCTGCGAAAAAGTAGTCCCAAACGCTTTTTGCCGATGGGATAGAGGGTGTTGGATTGCACCCCGTGAAGGTGAATCTTTCTTTTTAGGGAGATGAATTTTCACAAAATCGTCCGAACAGAAAACACGACGGCCGAACCGAACGGAAAGTTGTCCCCGAACGCCTCGTTTCGTTTGGGACTTGGTGTGATGACGGGTTGTTCGTACTAGGTTGAGTGTAGTTTCTTGGTTTATTTAATCACTTGATGTATTTGAATAGGTTGAGATAGGATGATGCGATCTAATAAAACAAATATTTCTGTTCAACTAAAGACGCGCATGGATTCCCCCGCCTCTAAATCCGTCAGGACGTAGGCGGCAGGAGGAAGCGCACAAAGGTTTTGCAGACAAACGATGTATTTTGTAGTAAACTAAGGAAAGTAAGGAATCACGAGAAAAAGAAACAGAAAAGGAAGGTTGATTAAGAATGTCTCTTCATGACTTTGACCTTGCAGAAGACGATCTCTGGGAAATCCCAGATTTAGAAGAAGAAGCGGAGTTGGACGCTATTGATGCAGCACTTGGTGCGGGCAAAAAGAATCCATGCCACCGAAACCGCGCATATCGCCGTCGTATGTTCTTGAAGAAGGAAAAAGAACCTTCGTGACAAGAAGTATCGGCGTGTGCAGTGTGTCAATAACGGTGATTATGTACGAAAAATTTCTGAGTGCGCTCTTTGATAAGGATGTCTATGAGGCGCAGGGCGTTCGTTTGAGCGTTATTCGTCGTATGGAGAAAGAATTTGACGTGCTTGTTGAAAACTCTATCAACAACACAGAGTCAGTCATTGAGGTGCGTCGCGGTCGTTATCGTCCTTGGGTGTTCTACACAACAAGAAACGCCTACCACCCCATCTACTACAAGCGATTCTATCCAACGCGTACAGTCGCAAAAGATGGCGAACAGTGCGGTTCGGAACTATCATGAGTACGATGAGGACGGTTACGAAGTGTCTTTTCCCAAAAGGGCAGCACTTCGAAAAAGTATTCCAAAGCTACGATATTTGTGAGATTAACCAAAAGGACAGCTTCTTTGCTGAGGCTGTCCTTTTTGGTTGTTGAGGTAAAAGAATGCCACCATAGCTCCAAAAAGCGAACAAAGCGAACCTTGTCAAATTTGAAGATTATCTTTAGGTTTTTCAACCAAGGTCATACGGCTAACCCAATCCATCTTGAATTAATCCGTTTCGACACATAGCCACACAGTTCTGTGTTTTATTTTTCTTTTTGAATGTTTGTGAGTTTAATATTTTCAATACCGACAAATTCAATGGCAAATTCAGCCCAGAAGAAATCTGACGCAAAGCAATTATCGTATATTAGGGTCAAACTCCCCACAAGATACTTTGATCTGCTCAAACTCATCTCGTTGTGATTTGACTAGGTTGAGATAGGATGGTATAATCTTGACAAGTTCCTTATTTTTTTTCACGAAAGGAGGTGAAACTATGAATGAGGAAGAATCCTACGCCCTCCTCCAGTCATGGGGGAAGGTGATGGGGTTTCGCACACAATCCCAGTCCAAGTATATGGTCTGGGAGAACCAGCGTGCCATCCGGATGAAGTGCTATCTGGATGGCACGTATAAGGGGCAGCCTCCTTCATGTTTGACAGTTTTTGTCACACATGAGGAGTTGAGCCCCCTTATGTGTGCGAAACTAAATGGGGAGGATTCTGCGACGATTCATGTCGCTGAAGTTCTTCCCCACGGGGGATTAATTCCGCTCGAATTCTTTGAAGGCGTTGATTACGTCTTTAAAGAGTTCGAATTGCGAATTAATAACCTTAGTGCCCTAAAGAATGGTAGGCATTACCATATAGGACACAAGGTTATAGCAGATTCAATAAAATTCTCTAAATGTATTGGTTCTCCTTGGAGAACTCATACATTCGAGAAGGTTTATTGAATCCCCACAAGAGACTCCTTTTTGGAGTCTCTTTTTTGCAAAATAAAAGACATCTACAACAAGTTTGACGAATGCCGAGGAAATAGTTAAACACAACCCGAGCATTCCCAAACATTTGATTAAACTTCGCTTCTTGTTCTTAACCAGATAGATCTGATATTTATATCCACGAACATAGTCTTCCACAGTTTCCCTCCTTTCTTTGTTTTTATAGTATGCTACGAATAAGATTTAATTTTCGAAATTAGTCGCCTTTCCATCCTCCGCTAAAGCAGGGGGTTTTTCTGGCGACGTTCTATAATAAAAACAAATCAAAAGAAACGGAAAGGAAGAAAAATAATGTTTGGACTCGAAAAAGCTTTTTTTCAGAAAGAAGAAAAAGGTCTCGATGAGTGTCTTACAACTCACACGCATTGACCACCCTCCCGCGCACACCCGTGACTTCATCGTTGGTAAGCAGGCAAGAAGGAAAATTTCTCGAAAATTGGTAGATTTTTCTACTGTAAAAATGGTGTAATATCAATAAAGTTTCAAGATGAAAGGAGGTGGATAGACCACTGGAGAAGGGCTATGTGTTTCGCGCGTACCCGAACCGAAGACAGCGTGACTTGATTCACAAAACTTTTGGGTGCAAAGCACTTTGTTTACAATCACTTCCTCGCGGAAAAAGAAAGAGTTGTGGATTTCGAGCATAAAATCTTAGTTTTTTTCTGAGATGTGCAGACGCCTAACGTGCCTCAAACAGGAGAAACCGTTCCTGTGCGAACCCGACAAATGTGCGTTACAGAACGCGCTCCATGACCTTATGCGATCGTTTGAAAACTTTTTCAGCACCACGTCGAAGAAAAGTGGGCGCAAGTTTAGTTATCCACGCTTCAAGTCGAAAACGTAGTAACTATCAGAGTTATCGCACGAGCTTCACGAACGGCAACATCGCGTTTGAGGGAACACATATCAAGCTCCCCAAAGCTCGGGCGTGTGCGATTCGCGGAGGGAAGGCCTCGTTCCAGAAGGCAGAATCCTCAGTGCGACCGTGCGCATCGAACCCGACGGGCGTTACTACATCTCTCTTTGCGCGACAGACGTTCCCGCGCCTGTCTTGGAACACTCCGAAGAACCTGTTGGGATCGACCTCGGCATCAAAACGCTTTGCGATCCTCTCAGACGGCACGCAGTTTGACGCGCTCAAAGCCGCTGAACGCCTCCCTCAAACGTCTCGCTTTTTCTCGAACGTGCACTCTCCCGAAAACCAAAGGACAGTGCGCGGTACGAGAAAAAAATCGGGATCAAGGTGGCACGGCTTCACGCACGAGTTGCGGCTGCAGAGGACGGATTATTTGCACAAAATTTCCAACGAAATTACGCGCAGGTTCGGTGTTATCTTTCTCGAAGACCTCAACGTGAGCGGGATGCTGCGGAATCACAAGGTCGCTCGTCATATCGCGGACGCTTCGTGGGGCGAACTCCGTCGTCAGCTTGAATATAAAGCAAGATGGCGCGGGCGTAGTCCCTACTCACGGTCGACCGATTCTATGCCTCCTCACAAACGTGTGGAAATTGCTGATTCAAGAACCCCGCCGTTAAGGATTTGAGCGTTCGTGAGTGGGAATGTCCTGAATGTGGCACACATCACGATCGCGACCTCAACGTTGCACAAAACATCCTCTGCGAAGGGCTTTCGGCCCTCGCAGAACTCGATGAAAAAGTTTTGTGACAAATCCGCCTAATCCCTTGGCTTATCAACGAACTTTTTGTCTTGCCGAACCGTTGGGACGACGGGGATAGCTCGGTAATTTTTCGCGACCTCTCAGCAGATTCAGCCACTTCCTCGACGAAACGGTGCCGTAAGTTGCGAACGACCCGAGAATCCCGCGACGAATGTCGTGGGTAGTTCAATATCAGTCGCTTACGCTTGTGGTAAAAAAAGATTGTCTGTGAGTTCTGCGAGAAGATATTCTGTCTTGATAAAAAAAGAAAGATTACTTTGTTAAAACTAAAAACATTTTTCCTCGAAGTTTAACTTTTGTAATGCAAAAGTTACTGGCGCGGATGATGCCACCAAATATGTTCTGACTGTCAACCACTTCTTTTATGGAGTAGTTCTCTTTTCGTCTGCGAACACGTCATTTTTGTTATATAATAAAAAACAAGAAATCCGAAGAACGGAAAGGAAGAAAATAATGTTTTGGTCTTGAAAAACTTTTTCAGAAAGAGCGTGTCTCTGTAAAAGAACTCGCAAAAACTCCTCAAAACCTCCCCGAGGCTCTTGAGAAATTCGACCTTGACATATAGAAACTATGTTATCACTAATGATGAAACAACCAACAACGTATTTGAAATCAGCGCAAAGAACGCTGCTGAGAGTGAGCGTGCAAAGTGGGAGACTTTCGACATCCGCACGCTTGACCCTTTGGTCAACCGTATCGTAGACGAACTCATCGCACAGACCCCAGTGTATCACTACGAATGTGGCGGACTATCGCGTAATCTCCTCCCCGCTCCAAACGGAAACGCCCTTGTCACCTGTGAGGAGGTCAACAGCCTTCCAGAAAAGATGCGTCCTCAGCTTACGGGACACCTCATGCACATTGACTTTAACGGACAGCCTAGCTATATTGAGCTTCTTGACCTCTACATTCGTTCAAGAAAAAGAATCCAATCCAGAAAGAGCGCGTGGTTTCTACCATCGTTTTTCGTCAAGGAGCTTGATATTCTTGATCTTGATGGTGTGGTTTATGAAATACTTGGAATGAATCCTAACTCGATTGGAAACTGGCTTCCGAAGATCGCACCCGCTGTGGATAAGTTTGGATTCTTCAAGATCCCAACCACAACGGTTATTAAGGTTCCAATGACGCTCCTTCAGCTCACCCGTTGCGAATACACTGACATCAACGCTACAACGCACAAAATTATTTGTGAATATGCGCGGAAGGTGTTCAACCTCGACTTTGAGAAGGACTACTTCATTAAAACAGGAACATTCTCCTCAAAGTTCGATTTCCGCAACGCAAAAGTGACTGGCGCAGAGGAAGTTAAGACGCTTGGCGATTACCTTGTATTCATTCAGTATCAAGCAAATCGCATGGCTTCGTTTGATCTGTCTGGACGTAATCAACCCGTCGTCTATGGAGTAAGCACAACAAATGAGTGGTGTGTGCGCGAGTTCATTGAGGATAAGGATAACTCCACGGAAATCTACAATGGTATGAAACTTCACACCGAGTACCGTGTGTTCGTAGATTTTGATACAAAGACAGTTCTTGGTGTTCATAACTATTGGGATCCTGAAAAGATTAAGCCACATCTTGATGGTCTCGCTGCAAATGGTGACGTAAAAGCGGTACATGATCGTATCACGTTTGAGGTCGCGGAAGAAGCTCTCTGTGCGCGTTATGAGGCGAACAAGGATAAGGTATGTTCTGCGGTACAGGAGTTTCTTGGGAATGTCAAAGGACTCTATGGGCAATGGTCTATTGATGTAATGCAGAATGGTGACGATTTCTGGCTTATTGATATGGCTCTTGCGGAGAATTCTGCGTATTATGTTCAAACTGTGCCAAAGGAATTGCGAAACCCTAGCGAGGAGAATTGGATTCCTACGCTAGAGAATATCGTTGAAGATTGAACGGAGGTCGTTATGAGTCGAAAGAACAGGTCAAAGTCTAAATCTAAGTCAAACTTCCACATGCTCGCGCCAGAGGTTGTTGCGCGTGTCATCAATGAGGTGCGGACAGACAGGAACTATATTCCTTGGGTGGAAAATCTTGCATTTTCTGACTTAAAGCAGAGAATGTTTAACTTCTTTTCCTCGGAAGAAGATATGATGTGTTATGACTATGATTGTTCAAATTTGGATTTTGATGTTTCTCGTAGGAAAACACCGAGTTTTGAGAACTTCTCAGACATGTACGAAGCGGCGCTCTCGCTCTATTTTGAGATTGCACAAAAGGGCGACAAGGTTGTTGTTACACGCTTCGAACCTTCTATGTTCCTTAATGACTCTTATGATATCAAAGAGTTTTTGAGCCATGTTTACGGTGGTTACATTCCGAACGAAATTTTTCGTGCGTGGTGTAAGCAGGTTTTGAGCATTGACGAGCACACTGTTCGTCTCTCTTTTTCTGACAACAAGCTAGATCCTGATGTTGTGCGTTCTGCTTCGCGAACAGTTAGTGCATGGTGGATAGAGTTTATTGAATGGGTGCGGGATGTTTTGGAGGATCGCGCTGAGTTCTGGTGGTCTGATGATGGAATCAGAAAGTTTATTAAGCGACGTGAAATTATGTTTGATGATGGTGAAAGGTCATTGGAAAACCACTTTTCTGATTAAATAAGCCAAGGGAAGACCTCTTGGCTTTTCTTGTTCAAGAACACATAGAAAGGTTGATTCTTTTGAGGCGTACAGCATTTTTCGATAAAGCGAAAATCACATTCAAAGGGGTAAAAGTACCATGACGAGAAGTTTTTCGACAAGGATTACCGTTTTGTTATTAGTGGAATGGTGAACGGAAGGCTCTATGACAACGATGAGGTTTTGATTCCCGCCTCGCCCGAAGCTCTCCCGCCATACACAGAGAAGAAGAATCCGCTCCCTATCGAGGGTGACAGCGTTTATGCGTGATATGATTTCAACATATATGGAAAGAAAGAACTAATGTCAAAACAGTTTTTATAAAGTTCTTGTGTTTGATTATCAACCGTTCCGTGATAAGGAATCGGACGGTGTGATAATTGATTCGTGGTTCACAAAAGCGAAGTCTATCGGTGTTGTGCGTCAGGAAATCTTTGACAAGTATTCTGGCGCTTTCTCCCGAACAATCGCGCTTGAAAAACCTATTGATGGCGGGTTCTATGCCAAGACGCTTGTTGTTGATGAGTCTATCTACAACCACGAGAAAGAAGAAATCGACGACTTCTGTTTCTGTTGTGGAGCTCGCATTAAAGGGCGGAAAGCATCGTTCCCGTCCACAACCATTTCCTTTGGCTCATCCTACGATGAAGACTATGAGGACGAGTATCACTTAGAAGATACAGATGAAGCCACAAATGTCTTCTTCTGCTCCCATGAGTGTAAACAAAACTACTTTCACGCACTCAACCCCGCAGAAGTCCCCTCTATCCAAAAGAAAGAGGTGGAGCAGAGTGGTACTATATTCGGCTACATCTACCATATCTACAACCGCGTAGAAAACATACATTATGTTGGACAAACTCGCTTCTATCCAACTTCCCGTTGGCAAGAACACATCAAATCTCTTAAAAAAGGAACACTCACACAATTGGAGTTTTCCGTAATCGCAGAAATTCCAAAGTGCGAAAACGCGCAGCAACTCCTGAATGATACAGAAGCGTGGTGGATTGGGAAGTATCAAGAGGAAGGCTATGAGGTGTTTAACCTTGTTCAGCCAAAGATGGCTTCGCAGGACTTTAAGGAAAGGTATGAGGCAATAAAACATTCCGCTCAAACATCTCTTTTTTAAGAAAAAGAAGGAGGAATGCGAGATTTTTCCAGTGTTTTATGTTATTCTATATAGACAGGATTTATATACAGACAGGCAGGAAACGTATGGAAAAGATTAAGGACATCATCGGACCCATAGCTCAGTTGGTTAGAGCCCCCGCCTCATAAGCGGCTTGTCCTTGGTTCAAGTCCAAGTGGGTTACCATACAGGGGTGTCGGCAAGCGGTCAAGCCACGGGACTTTGACTCCCGCATCGCTGGTTCGAATCCAGCCACCTCTGCCATTATGCGTCTATAGCTCAGTCGGAAGAGCAAGGGATTTCTAATCCTTCGGTCGCAGGTTCGAGTCCTGTTAGGCGCTCCATTTTTCTTTCTTGGTTTCTCTTTTTCGGTGCGGTGGGTGAGTGGTCTAAACCAGTAGTTTGCTAAACTATCGGCGTGTCAAAGCGTCCATCAGTTCGAATCTGATCCGCACCGCCATAACGGACAAGTGGTCGAGTGGTCTATGACAACAGTCTTGAAAACTGTCGGCGTGAAAGCGTCCGTGGGTTCGAATCCCACCTTTGTCCTCCATACGGGTATAGCCGAATTGGCAGAGGCGAAGGTCTTAAAAACCTTAGATGGAAACATCAGTGGCGGTTCGAATCCGCCTACCCGTACCAATAATGCGGATGTAGTTTAATGGTAAAAACCCTAGCCTTCCAAGCTAGATTTACGGGTTCGATCCCCGTTATCCGCTCCATTTTAAGCCCCTTTCATATAACGGTGAATACTGTAGTTTTGTAAACTACCAACGCTGGTTCAACTCCTGCAAGGGGCTCCAAAATCCATGTGTAGCGCAGTTTGGTAGCGCACTTGCTTTGGGCGTAAGGGGTCGTGGGTTCAAATCCCTCCACATGATGCATTTGCTTTTAATCGCTTGCATTGTATTTGCGAGTGAATATATAGGGTGTGTTTACGTTTGAATATAGTGAGGATAATCGACAGGCTATATTCTTTAAAGCGTGATAACCTCGCACCTCTGAAATATGTCGGCGCGGATTGAAACACAAAGCCGCTGTACTAATCATTGTACGAATAAAATCACACCTCTTGTGGGTGTGCGGATTGAAACCACATGGATCATCATGACAAAAAGAGGCGAATAGTCGTCTCTTTTTTTGTTGTAGAAGTAGAAAAAGTTCTATAAAATCAACAATCTTATGTTAAAAATATATGCGAAATTTTTTAACTTAATTTTCTTTTTTGAGGTTGGTTTTATGGGGGATAAAGTTATAGAAAGCAACACCCTCGGCGACCGTTGGGCTAGGCGTTTCGTTGTTGTGGACGTAGATACTGGAAAGATTCTCGCCGATGCGCAGGGGTACGGTTACAAGTCCGCACAAAAGGCACACGCATCTTACGCCTATAAAACGCGTGATACAAGCAAGGACAAAGAGAATACTGAAAAGCGAAAGTTGCCTTTCTTGCTTGTTTTTTGTGTGTTTACAAGCAAGAAAGGCAACGAAATCACAAATAGAAAACCTTGACCTCAACATCCAAATTCTCTAGGATAGTCTTGATCATTGCTCTCACTTTTGACCACTCTAACCTGTCCAGTCCACAACCGATGCGCGGCATAAGGACACGCGTGATGTGCGGGCGGCGCATGAGATACTGCCGGAGGCTACGAAGCGACGTTTCCATCGAATCGTAGGTGGGCTTGTCCCAGTAGTTCTTTTTCGTCACCAAATTAACAATAAGGTGTCCTTCGGTAGCGACGGAGAACAAGCCTGACAGTTTTGCACGTGGAAACTTGCGAATCATCTCTTGTTTCCGCTCAACAAAGATTGGAAACTTTTCTCGAAAGGTTTTCGCAATCCCTGCACCAAGTGCAAAGTCAGAGGAGACGCAATGGACGTAAACATCCTCTCCTTTGGCATATGGTTCGGCGAACAAATCGCCCTTAACTTCAATGATGTTCAAGAAGCTATCTCCTTTCTTCAAAAACAAAAAAACAACTGTAAAAATTATAACCGTAAAGCCAAGAATTTTTCCACGCAAAACAAAAAGCTCCGCGCATCCATCCGTGATGGAAATTACTTCTACGTGTTGAGTGCCGACGTTTCAGGAAGAGAAAGCATTTCTGCGCTATCAATGCCGAGCGATTTTGCACGCTGTCGGATGAACGATTCAGCCTCCGTTTTCGCCTCATGCACAATATCATCCATCGCCTCACGGAAAGAATCGCGCACATAAGGGAGGTTCGAACGCACTTCCTGACGAATCATTGAGATTTCCTTCAAAATCGTTTCGCGATCCGCCTTCGTGAGATTCTTTTTCCCTGAAAGGAGATTTTTTCCGTTGATTCTGAGAGTTTCGCAATCCTTACTTCCAAAGCAACGAATCGTTCGTCGAGTTCACTCTCAAACTGCTCGCGCCTGTTGATTGCGGGCGGGGCTTCCATTTTCTTCCCGCACACCTCACGAATTGTCACGGGAACGGGACTCGAATTGAGATGTGTAATTGCTTCAGCGAACTGTGTTTCTGTCATGCGAACCTCAAGGATTTTTCTTCCCAGTGGAAAACCAGTCTGAGTGGAGACTGCGCTGAAGTTCGCCCTCGTGGACTTCGAGGTTACGCCACAATCGTGTTCAATCGAAGAACCAAAGTAGGTACGATCGCCTCCACGGAAGCGAGAAATCTGAAGAAGTCCTTATGATTCATGGGTGAAAGTTTCTTTTTCCATTTTATTTCCTCCTTGTGCCAGTTATGTGCGGGTTTGTTGTTCGTTTCGATGTGTTTATTATATAACATTCAGGCGACGTATGGGGGAATTTTGTAAAACAAACAAAAAACTACCAAAGGAGGTGGTGTTCTTTTGACACAGCTTGTGAATCAATCCTACAAGTTAAGTTACTCAGCGACAACCTCAGCCGTCGGTGCGAAATCAAACTCAACACCTTGCTTTTTCCACACCGTCTTCGTCGTAAAAATCGGGAATCTCTGCTACTTCCCATCCATTTGGCGTCCAATGGTGGACAAATTCAACACCCCAGCCAGAAACCCACGAACCAAGTTTTTTATCAAAAGGTTGTTTGAACTTCTCTCCATGCGTCGTGTACGGAACAACACGCCCCATAATTGAGCTGCAATCCCCAGCCGCAATCAGATTGGCAACCGTATCTTCATCCGTGAAGTTCTTGACAAGCGCAACGCCGACACCTTCTGGATAGCCGTCCCAATGACAATAGATATTATAGGTATGTCCCTTCTTAAATCGAACTTCTTCGGTGTTCTTCTTGACGTTTCGAAGAGCTTTCTTCAAGTCAACCTCACCATCAAAGGGAGCGAACGGGTTTCTCTCGGGGAGTTTGAAAGGATCGAATGTGACATTCATGTCCTTCGACGGAGCAAACGAGATGATTGAACGAGTACCCATAATTAAATTTTCCTTTCTGATTTCTGATTGAACCTTGTTTCGACAACCCTCAATAGGTTTATTGCAGTAATTTTGATAAACCAAGAGGAGATTTTGGCACACCCCGCAGGTTTTCTTCTCGACGATGTGTGCCAACATTATCATTCCCTACTTAATCCATCAACCAACCATACCAACATATTATCCGACATCTTTCAGCAAATTAAACAACTCAGCCTCAGAACAAGCCTCTTCAACGAACTTGTTCAGAACCCTATAGTGTTTTTTAGCAGGGTTAAAACAATCGTGGAGAGCTCTGTGGGCAAGCGCATCATAATGTCCAATACACCAACAGCTCGGAATGAGCGCCCCAGAATAGTGTTCGATTCGTCCATAAGAAACGATTGCGTATTTCCCAACGAAACAAACATATCCGACGATCTGATTCTGCTCATCGACAATATTTGCGTCAGGATAAGCGAACAACCAGTCACCTTCCCCATTGAGCATCTGCACAATATTGTCGCCGTAAACATCAACAATCTCGCCGTAAGTGCGAGAAACAGGTGGATAACGAAGAATAGGCATTTTGAATCCTCCTATAACAATAAACAACAACGACTCATCTGATGTATTTATTATATAACTTTTACAAGACAAAATCTTAAATATTTGATCGATGGAAGAAATAACATTATCCATTTTTAACAACAAACCGTTTCTTTGGTCTATAAATAAAAACAAAGCGGACAGCAGTTTTTATTTCTGCCGTCACGCTTCAAAACAGACATGGTTTCAGAATGACATCACAACAGTTTGCTTGACATCATTTCCCGCCACATCAGAGCCGTGATTGAGCAACAACGCGCCCAACAGGAGCCATTTCAACGATAGCATCACGAACACGCTCTTCTTCTGGATACTGAAAGAACAGTTCAACGCGACCTTTTTCGGCGTTTCGAAACGCGTACTGAGGATGGCGGTCAAGAATATCCTTGAGCCACTTCGGCACAACTCGCGAAACTCCACGACGATCTTTGACACTGAATGTTTCCAGTGCGCTACCATTCATCATTTTAACATCTTCCTTTCTTCTTCAAACAACTCAATGCTTTCGACAGTTCTATTATATAATTTTTCAAATATATAATCAAAAAGAAATGGCAGGAACAGTAACTTTTTAAGCCACCATACCCCCGCCATCCATTCCTTTTTGGACTATCTACTTCCCCGTCCCTATCGGTTCCATCTCATCGACAACAGCCCCAACCAACTGAACAGGCGACGGAACAAATTCCACATATCCATCATCATCCTCAGAGAGTAACGGAATTGGATTGTATTCCCACCCATAATGCCACGACCAACTGGTAGGCGTGCTCATATCCACCGAGCGCAATCCATCCGCCCCAGTCTTTATCGAAAGGAGCCTTAAACGGTTCGCCAAGAGAGGTATATGGGGTAATAATTCCAGACACAGAACTACAATCCCCTGCGGCAATAAGGTTCGCAATCAGTTCTTCGCGAGAGAAGAAATTGAGAAGTGTTGAGCCAACGCCATCCAAACCGCCATCATTATGGCAGTAGATAGAGTACGTCTTTCCCTTCTTGAGAGTCACAGGACGGCTGTTCTCCTGCGCCACCTTCAGAGCGTCATCCACCTTCCGACGCTCCGAACGACGGCGAATCCAGTCATGGATGCGTGCGGGGAGGAGATTTGGGTCGAGTGAACTTCGATGTCAAGCGTGGGAATATAGGAGATAAGTGCGCGTGTGCTCATTTTTGCCAAACCTTTCTACAAAAGAAACTGTATTTTTATTATATAACTTTTTAGATAAAGGATGGCGGCTTTTCAAACCAAACCGCCATCCACACACATCATCACATCTGCCAGATCCCGAGCATCATACCGCTCAATCGGTCCAAACTCCATGTAGCGTTGAACGCAAGAAACCCATCACGCGCAACAAGACGACGTAGATAATCTTCACCGATCGTCCAAACCGAGTTCTTCCGAATGATCGAGGATTGTGTCAATCGCAGACTCATAAATGTCTTCAGCTTCATCGTCACTTGCATAGTCGTGGAAGATATATGCGATAGCTTCCTCGCCGAAAACCTTATGTTCAGAAGGGAAAATCTTAAGCAAGTAAATCATTTTTTTATAGTCTCCTTTTCCTTATTTAACAACACTTTCGATGTATTTATTATATAACTTTTTACATAGCGAGACCGAAAAAACCTGCGAGATGGCGGGTTTTCTTTCGTTTTTTTGTGGATCGCGACGGGAGAACGTTTTCCTTTGGCATATAAAAAAGAACCACCTTCCAAGGAAGATGATTCTTTTGAAGGAGATACTAACTCAGAAATCAGACCGTCAAGCCTTGCGAGCGTTATAGACAGAGCTTTCCTTCCAGTTCGCGAATCCGCATAATGAGGATGTCCACAAGATCGTCTCTCACATGGATAACGCCGGTGAGTATACCCCCATCCCTACAACGTCGCCCGTGTAGCGTGCAGAGTATCCGTCATTCTCAAGAAGATCGTCACCCATGCGGCGACTGCGGCACTCAGCCTGAAAAAGCTTGATGATGTGGTTTGACCTGTCTTCAAGGGACGGCTCCACAAATTCCGCATAGTATTTCCGATGTGCAAGGTCACGCTCGTACTCGGAAACGTATCTCGCTTTGAGTCGAACACAGTTCCGTCAAACGCGGTGTGGGTTGCTTTCATGTTACTTCCTCCTCAACCTCTCGAACGAGTTCCACAGCGAACCGAACCTGCGCGACCACGAACGCTCTTAGGCGCAATGTCCTCACCGCGCATCATCTTCTGAACCTCGTCCCGATGGCGGGCGTTCTCTTCCTCAAGCTCACGGATACGCTCAATAAGGATGTCAACGGCGTCGTCACGAAGGAAGATGACTCCTCGGCGATAATCTCCTGCAACGCCCATTTCGTAACGCGTCTCGCTTTCCTCTCTTTCGAGGAGTCATCACTCATACGGCGAGCATCACAAGCGTTCTCGAACCATTCAATCATGCGGTTTGCACTGATCTTTGAGTTCATGCGACTGGAAGTCTTTCACATATTTGTCGATAATGATGTCTCTCTCGTAGGCGAGACATTCTGCCTCGGCGGAGAACTCTTTACCATCATCTGCAAAGTAGCGTGCTTTCATTATATCTCTTCCTTTCTGGTAGGTGTTTTTCCAACAACTCATCTGATGTTTCTATTATAAAGCTTTTGATGAGCCAAAGAGAAGAAATCCGTTGAAAATGTTGGATTTTCTCTCGATTGCGGTGGTGTATAGGAGGAGAAAGAAGAATAGACCAAAGGAAAAGGTGGTGAGGAACGTTTCAGCACAAACGAAAAGAGCGCCCTAGCCATCAGGACGCTCTCTTCGCGAGTTGTTAGTTGGTTTGTAGCCGTCTTTCTTCGACAGCCTTTTCAGAAAGGAGGTTTCGCAACGGTGTTCCCCAACCGCCCATTCTGCCGCATAATCTAGCCGCTTTGCGACGAGGCACCGTCTGAGCCGTTTCGGGGGCTACGCTCGCTCCCTCGGCTTATTTACTATTATAGTTGCCCTTGAAAATGTGTGCTGGGAATTTTTGTAAAACAGGCTAGATTTTTTTGATAGACAAAAGGAAGAAAAACGAAAACGCCCCGCGACAAACACGGGACGCTTTTTTTGTCCTACTCCTCGGATGCAACTCACGAAGCACCGTTTCCCGAAATATACCAAAAAGTATTAAGCATATTTTTACACTCAAACGGCTGAGGTTTGAAACAATCATACTGAAATCATCGTTTCTCTTCTGAGAAGGGATTGCAACAACTATTCAGTACAACTAAAAATTGAGTTGATTCTGCAAAGTAGAATAACAGTGTTTCTGTTAGTCTCAAGGACTTGGTTCAGTGACCGTATTCATTTGCAGAATTTCTTTTTTAGACTACATCTTTGAAAAATAGCAAAAGATATTTTTGTTAACATCTTTTATTATCTTATCAAAAACTGCTGATATACCCTTCCTGTTTCACCGACTACTTACGCGGGTTGTCCGCGACCTTCATCTCTACAGGCGTAACTTCCCCCACAGTAGGACGTACGGGGTACAAACGGCACTCGCTCCACCTCTAGCCACGGGATGCGAGTTATTATCGGCTTCTCGGGGCTCACGCATGGCGGGTCTGAGGACACCCTCACCCCACCAGTTTCGTTCGCCACACCATCCGCTAATTTGTTCCACCGTGGTTAGCCGTCATGAGGTCTTTGCGACGTAATATATGTTATCAGCCGTAGTTTATGGAGATTGCGCTCCGAATTAGTCCGTCACATCGGACGTTTACCCGCCATCATAGTTGCTTCTCCTCTCTAGGTCTTTCAAGCTCTTTTTTCAAAGTAGGGCTGTTTCCCGCTTATCCGAATTATCGCGGAGCCTTATATCACCCGTCGCACCCCTCCATCGGAGTGCGTCTAGCACGCGGGGATTTTAACATAGTTTTGGCGGAACGAAGTCTTCTCGCAGGGGTCGATTCCTGCGTCTTCGCGAAGGATTATCTATCAGTAGTCCTATCGTTCCTCGCTTGTGCGCCGCCAAGTTAGCTGGGCTGTGCGAGCGTCGGGCCCTATCTGTTCGATCCGCCCATCAGCTTTCGCCAATGTCCCTCTCGATGGTTTTATTATAGCATGTCTAAACGAGAATGTGGAGAATTTTTGTTGAGTCGAAGGTTTTTCTTTTTCGAGAGAGGTGGGAGGTTTCGTAGACTGTTTCCTTTGGTCTATAAAAACAGATCTCTCAGATATATCCGACTCTCCCGACTTGATTTTCCGACAAAAACGACTCATCCGACCGAACCGTCAGAAATAGCGTCACCAGATCAATCCCGCAGAGCTTTCATGATCTCTACAGACACGTCCTGCTCAATACAATCAATACTAATGGAAAGGTTGATGACACCCTTTCTTTTTCCATCAGTCATGCACCCCACGTCTAAAGACGGGGGCTTGTCCTAGCCGACACGCTTCCGAGCGATGCGAGGTTCAGACGGTTGAGAGGGAAAGACCCTCCCGACCTCCCTTCAGTAGGCGGGACATAAGGGGCATGACAGCGCCCCGCTCAACGCAGGACATGCCTACGTTTGCCACATTTTCAACGAGTGCCTTTTGCGCTAAATTCTGCGCCTACAACGGTTCTCTCGTTGCTTGAATTGTACCATTTTTCAGGGAGGTTTTTAACGGTTTTTAGAAAATCTCCATTAAAAATTATATTTGACAGTTCTACTTTAACGAGAATTTGAAGATCTTGTCTCAAACCTGTAAAAGCGGTTTAGCTTGCCTTGCCGTCACGCCGAGAAAGCGAGACGGAGGACACTAGGCGCACTGCACGCCACTACGAGGTTCTCCTGCAAACAGGGGTTCCACGTTCCTTCTTTTTCCATAAACTTCGCATAATGTTGAACGACGCGTTGATGTCTGCGTTGATTTTTAAGCCTTCTTTTGTCTTAAACAGACCTCTTTTGACACGTCGTCCTGCGTACTTTTCGCGTTTTTGCGGATATTCGCCGTCCACGAAGCTGTTCTTCGAGTGTAGCTCTCTTTCGTCGTCACGAAACGGATGCCAGCCAAAGGCGCACTTGTATGCCAAGGTTTTGCGGAATAAATCAAATGGAATTTGAACAAAGTTTTGATTGTTTTTCTTACCCAGCTCGTGCCCTGTTTCCAGCCAGCGTTGTATCCTAGAACGATTGTTCCGATGCCGACGAAAATCGCGTGGCGCACGATTGCCTTGGTCGCTTTGTGAATGTAATCCTTCACGCGGGCGTTCCTCTTTCGCGCTCGATTACGGAGAAGTTTCGATGATTTGCGTCCGTGATTCTTCTCCAAACAGGAACGGTGCTCTGCCGTCTGCTTGTTCCACATCTGGTTGATAGACTTCAAGGGACGCCCAGAAACGATGAATTTCTCCCCTCCGTGGTCGTACACAGCCGCGAGGTTGTTCACGCCCATATCGATCGCGAGGACGCGCTCCGAGGTCGAGATCTCAGGAAGCGGGACTTTGTACCCGATTTCGACCACATAATGCGTCCCCCTCGGGACGATGCGGGCAAACTCGATGTCCTCTTTCCCGTGAACCGTCGGGATGCGGAGTGATGTGCCAGAGAGGATGATATATCCCTCATCTTTGAATGAAATCGCGCCTCGTTCGTAATGTGTGACTTGTCGCCCAGACTTCTTTTTCATGTAATGCGGACGGTTCACATCTTTCTCATACTCCCCCTTCGCTTTCTTCTTCAGGAGTGCGAAATAGGCTTGGAACGCTTGCTCTACAAGCATCTGTGTGCTTTGACACCTTCGCGGGGAGGGCGCGGTAGTCGGGCTGATTCTCATGCGTAAACCGACGATTGACTTCCTTGTAACTCAGGTGCCGTCCCGTTTCCTCGTAATACTGGTTCACCGCATAAAGCGTTGCGTTGTGAGGTTTTTCGATAGAAAACAGATGTGATCGCACTCGGCAAAGAACGGGTTCGACGGCGATGTGGACTTGCTCGACGAGCGTCATCTTCGTCTCCTTTTCCTTTGGTTTTAGCCATTTTCAATACCCTTTTTTTAATCAAAACTTCGTTGTTGTTATAACGTATTTTACTAATAAAAACAAGAAGTTCTACAAAAGACTTCTTGTTCACACGCTTATTTTTATTTAAGGATGAAATGAAGAACCTTATTATTAAAAGCGTTTATATTCTTTGAAAACTGTATCTGTTATCAACACGCCGATTCCACAGCCACGCAAAGGCGGGGCTTCCTCGGCGTGTTGGTTAGTTGGTGACGCGTGCGGGGGTCCGAACCCGCGATCCCGGGATGAAAACCCGATGTCTTAACCGTTTGACTAACGCGCCATTTGGCTCTCCGAGCAGGACTCGAACCTGCGACCCAATGATTAACAGTCATTTGTTCTACCAACTGAACTATCGGAGAATATTGGTGGGACTGGCGGCTTGAACGCGCGACACCTCGATTAAAAAGTCGAGTGCTCTACCAACTGAGCTACAGACCCATTATGGTGCTGAGGGTGGAATTGAACCACCGACACAGGGATTTTCAGTCCCTTGCTCTACCGACTGAGCTACCGCGGCATGTTGGACGCTCGCGTAGAGGGCAAGCGTCCGTTTTTCATAGGAGGAAACTCTACCTTACGAAAAATCCGCAAAGATAGGTTCTTTTGGATGGTTACGGATGAGCGAGTTGTTTCAATCCGCGTCAACGACGTTTCATAGAGACGAGCCACCTCACGGCATCGACCGCCTAGAGTCGTTGTCGCTCTCACCTAGTCCGTTGGGGTGACAGTTAAAAATCCGCCAAGACATGAAAGGCTCCGATGTCCCTCTGACAGATGTTATCTTACCACACCAGAAGTTCGATATGGGAGATTTTTATAAAAAGAAGATTTTTTTGAAAAAGTTTTTGCAAGCGATAGACCAAAGAAAAATGCGGCTGTCAGATAGTCACTTTTCCTGTTTACCGTGGATAACTTGCAAATCTTTTTGTATTTTACACAAAACTGTCCGTTTTGTCAACAACTTTTTCGTTTATGGTACAGGTGATAAGCTACGATCTTGCACGCCTTTCGGAACATCCTTCTAAGGGATGCGAGTCTGCCACTTCCTCCACGCCCACACAACATTAAAACGATTCAGTTTTCAAACACACACAAAATCCAAGCACACACAAATCGGCGAATTCGCCCATTTGTCTAACCACCACTCATTATCGAATCTGTCAAGTGCCTTACTCGCCTCATCAACCGACTTCGTGGTCAAGATATTGACACATAGGTCATCTCCAACAAACTCGCACTGTAAGTTCGCATCAGGAAAATAAAAAGGAACTTTTTCCACAATCTCATCCAAGATTCGTTTCTGATCAGGAAGATTGCGAAATGTTCTTCAACCTCGCTTGTGAGTGTTATCTTCATCAAAGTCCGTGACGGCGGAAACCCCTGTCTTCAGACATGGGGAGAAGCCGTCACCCTCCTCTTTGTATTCAGCAAAAATTATGATATAATCTTATTGATGAAGTAATACAATTTTTAGAAGGCAGGTGAAAAAGTGTCCGACCTAACGAAAACGATAAAACTTCGTATAAACGTCACACCTGAACAAGTAGGGCTGTTTCGTCAAACGACAGAACAGTACCGACAGGCGTGCAATTTTGTATCGCAGTACATTTTCGACAACGCGTTCGACTTGGCATATCTAAGTCTCAACAGAGCGCTTTACGCAGAGATTCGGCGTCGCTTCGGTCTGAAATCACAGATGGCGCAGTCGGTACATTAAGACGACGATTGCCAAATACAAGACGGTGAAGCAACAGTTATTTTCAAAATCCTTATAGATATAAGGACGAAAATGAAAACTGGCGTTCCGTTACGAAGACGCTCGAATGGCTCTGGAAGCCCATTTTTCTTTGGGCGTCCGCAAGTCGATCTGGTGCGCGACAGAGACTACAGCTTCGTGGACGGCGGGAAAACCCTGTCGATCAACACGCTCAGCGGAAGAGTCAAGTGCTCCTTTTTCGGCGATCACTTTTCCGCGTATCTTGACGGGTCGTATGACCTCGGCACAGCGAAACTGGTTGAGTTAAACGGACTCTGGTACCTCCACATCCCCGTGACCAAAGAGGTCGAGGACTTCGAAAAAGAGAACGTTCGTCACGTTGTTGGAATTGATCGTGGCTTACGTTTCCTGGCCGTCAGTTATGACGAACAGGGGAAAACCGCGTTCGTTTTCGGGTAAGAAGATCGCGACGAAACGCCGTAAATTCCAAGAGGTGCGCCGTCAACTTCAGTCGAAAGGGACAAAATCCGCGAAACGCAGGCTCAAAGCCATTTCTGGGCGAGAGAACCGTTGGATGTCCGATGTGAACCATCGGATCTCTAAGACACTCGTTCAGAAATATGGTGAGAACACGCTTTTTGTGATTGAAGATCTCACTGGCGTCAGCTTCGAAGAGTCGAATTTGTCTCGGGACGCAAAGCAGAATTATGACCTGCGAAGTTGGAGTTTCTACCAATTGGAGCAATTTCTGGGCTACAAGGCTCGCGAAAACAAGTCCGAGGTTCTCAAGGTTTCTGCGAAGTACACCTCGCAGCGGTGCCCGAAGTGCGGGACGATCCACAAAGAGAACCGTGACCACAGAAAACACTTCTATTCGTGCCAATGCGGTTTACAAATCCAACGACGACCGCGTGGGCGATGAACATCCAGCTCCTAGGAACCATGTGGGTTTCGGGCGACAACCATCCTCGTTACGAACGAATCACTGCCCTCGGGTAAACTCCTTGGCAAAGCGGGCGCGGTCAGCCGTCCGATGATGTAGGCGGTTTTAGGGAGACTTTCGTCGCTTGCACCTATGCTTCTCCGACTTACTAAAGCCCCGGATTTATCCGTGGGTGCTGACCTCATATATTCTCCACGCCTATCTCCTCTCGCCCACCGACTCACCACAACCACAATATACGCCACGATCATCAGCATCAGCGCGAGCCACAAAAATAAACACCACGCCCGCTTGGAGAAAATACTCCACACAGCAAGAATCAGAACATCACCATTGTAACAAAAAAACTACAACCCATTCAACAAAGAGTTGCAGTTTTAACGTCTTCAATATATCGACCAATCGTTGTCAAGCCAGTCTGGAAAACTCATTTTTCCACCTCATTTCCAAAAAGCATTCTATCATGGGGAACGATTTCTCTGCGCTGATTTCCTTGCGCCCCTTAGCTTTCAGATACGTTACATAGAAAGCATAGTTATCAAAAACAGCCTTAAACATCACTTGGTCATTTTTCAGCGGCATAGTCGATGAGGTTCAGAAAAATCTCGAACTCCTGTCTCAGAGATAAACTCAAGGACAAGACTATGATGTAGGTATTCACCAGAATGTTTTTCGACGGATTTGTCGATTCGCGATACATTACCTTTGAAAGTGTGGCATCTTCCCACCGAGTTCCTTCAACCTTCAACTTGTTTCCTTCTTTCTTTTGTTATGGTGGAGAGCAATGACTCACGTTCCCATCCAATCCCCACATTAGCGAATCCGCCAATATAGTCAAAGTACCATTCCGTTTTATTCATTTCAACTTCAAATTGCACAGGGTACTTCCTCAACGCTAATTGAAGCCTTACGATTGAGTGGAAAAACTTAATTCTCCGAACGAAATGTGGTCATAATCCCAATCAGGCATATTCTTTGTGCTTCCAACAAAGCGATACAGAAGCTCCAGTAGTCCCACGGAATGAAGAAAAATCTTTCTAACCCGAAGGAAACCAGCACAAAAGCTCTACCCCCAGACTCCATCCAGTCGTCAAGAAACTGTTCTTGGTGAGGTGCACTTCATCATAAGCAGTCACTTCTGATTCGTACTCTTTGCTTCGATTGCGATAGGGATTCCTTCCCCATACACCAAGATAGTCAACTACACTCTTATGGGCGACCTTGGCTGTAACAATCTGTCCACCTCGACGCACGAGGAATGAACTCTGTTGGGACTTTTGTGATGACCGCCACATTTCCTTCCGATACATCTCATTCGCATCGTTAATGATTTTTCTCGAACTTCATACCACGATTGGCGTGATTATCATGGTAGTCCCGTTCCCGTTTTTCTCTTTGGCGTATCCTCTGCGAATATATTGTCACCGAGAATCTTACGAGCTTCAGATTGAGTGAGATTTATTTTTGCCATGCTACATTTTCCTTTCTAATTCATAAAAATCATTAAAGATTTTTTTATGAAAAGGTAGTAAATTCATTATTCACGCGGACTCCCGACGAGGCGAGTCTGTTGGGATTCAGCCAAACTAGCACAGGCGATCCTTGTCGGCGCTACCATAATTGGGCGTAGCACAACGCCCTCTATCCCGTCCGCAAAACGCGTTCGGGACTACTTTTTCACAATCTGCAATGCTCCGTTTACGTCCGCATTCACGCGTGTTCCGTCGTTTGAGACGAACATTCCTCGGTGAATACGACGCTTTTATTGTAAAAATTCGCGCGTCGAGAGCTCTCCGTCCAGAAATGATGTACCGCTCGTATAGCTTTCTTCTGTTACAACAACAGCTATACCATGTTCATACGCTTTGTACTCGATCATTTCTATCAAACGGGCGAACGGAAGTCCTACAAAATGCTGGTTCTCCTTCGCCGTGAACGGTGCGCTCCTTCCAGTCGCAGTTTTAGACCAATGATAAGTGTCGGGATGTTGAGCCGAACAAGCTCGTTTACGACGAAACGAGACGTTTTAGTGCAGGTAATCCTTGAGTTTCGCGTTCCTTTTTGTCAATTAAGCGTTGGATTCTCCGCGTCGTTTTCCTCCCGTTGAGGTGCTCCGACATCTCCCGGAGAGACGCCAAACGCTTGTTGTAAAACTGGTTGATCGACTTCGGAATGCGACCGTTCACAATGAGCGGAGCGTCCCCAGTGGAGAACGCCATCGTGACAAAGTTGTTTACCCCAAGGTCGATTCCAGCGTACCTTCCGTTGGGCGTTCTCTGAGGAACTTCTTTGATTCTGTAAACGATTTCAAGGGTGATGAACCCTCCGTGCGGGACGAATCGAACCTGTTGGAACGAATTGATTTCGCGTGGAGAGTTTATGTTTTTTCTCGAACAAACTGCGACTCAACCGTAGAACCCCTTAAAGACTTTCGAGAACACGATTTTTCCATCCCGAATTTTACACTCTTGACTCGTTAAAGTTAGAACGTGCTTTCCGTCCTTCTTTAGAAAATGAGGCGGTTTCGGGCGACCCCTTATACTTTTTCATGGTGCTTCTTCCAATCCTTAAGTTCTTCCCAAAAACTTTTCCAGTCTGTCACGAGCAAGCGCAAATTTTGTTGTGCGCTCTGTGCTGTCGGCATGTTTCGATAGTCGGGAAAGTCCGTTTTCGTCTTCAGGATTTTTGTCCAGTTGTTCATAACTCGACTGTTTCTCATGCGCGAGAAAACTGTTGCCGAAGCAGATAATTCTTGATTGTAGAGGTTTTTTCGACGGGTGACAAAAACTCCGCGAGCATTTCATACGCAGGGTGCGTCTCCTTGATTCGCGTTCAGGTAGGCTCGGTACACGTACCCCTTTTTCCATTTGGTCTATCCACCTCCTTTTTATCTCAAAACTTCATTGATATTATAATATTTTCTCTATCGAAAATCTACCAATTTTCGAGAAACTTTCCTTTTTGCCAGCTAAACCACAACTGAAGTCATGGGAATGCGCGGGAAGTTTATTCAGAACAATCAACCTTTCTTGATTTTTGAATAGAGATAGACCAAAGAAAAATTCTTCCTTTGGTCTATTGTCCCAAAAACTCAAACAAAACTTTGGTTGTTTAATCCGCGAAAAAGCGATTTTCCGATGACCTTTCCAGAATTATCGAACATAATATCCTTTTGACGGATAAATTTCTTCACTCCATCGTCAGACCACCAAAACGCACTTCGTTCCTCAATCGTTTTATACACTTCATCGATCGTATTACGATACCATCTATTCACCGCGTTCGTTGCTCTCTGCACCACAGAAGAGCTAAACCCTATTATCTGAGAAAAGAAAAGGCGTACAGTATCGTCCGCGAGACTAATAATCTGTTTGCACCACGCGTGGTAGATGTCGCTCGGTATAAACCCGCCAAAGATAATGTTGAACAGTGGTTTAATCTCATAAGAGTCACCGATAAACAACGACGGCTCAAACCGTTTAATAACAAGTTCATCATTCTTCAACGCAAGTTCAAGAAAAACGGAAAGGTTAGCGACGTGCATTTCATCGAAGCTTTCAAAGTGGGGAGTTTTTCGAGGAAGAACTGTCAGGTCTAGATCGTTTCGCCAGTTGTAGAAATCCTCAACAGAAATATCCACATCCAAAACCGAAAGGGATTCAACCTCGCGAATATATTTCGAGTTCGCCCGCACCTCGCAAACAATCCGATCAATAATTTCGGGTGCAAGCAAACCAATATTTGACTTCGACTTGTTTTTCTTTCTTCCCATTATCTTTTAATTCCTTTCTTTTGGCAGAACGGGCGCCTCTTACTTAACGGAATCGCACCTACTCTCCACATCAATCTCGTACAGTCCCATCTCCTCGCCCTCATCGTCATAGTCCACATAACGGTCAGCACCGATGTAAACAACACCTTCACCGTTGACATAAAACTCCTGCGCCGCTATGTGGTCCTCAATCACAATGTCGGGGTGAGCCTTCACCTTCGACCACTCGTTCTCAAGCCACTCAATAGCGTTCTCGAAGAACGGGCGGAATTGACTGGCGATGTACTCTTTCACCTCATCCTCGGGGAAACCATCCGCGAAGATTGTTTCTCCTTTTTCTTTTGCTTCCCATACAACGATGATATCCTCTCCTTCAGGCATACCACTTGTAGCAACAATAGAGATGTAGTTGACTTTATCATAATTAATAGAGAGGAAGAGCGTCTTTCCCCATAAAGTGTAATCAAGGAGGCTCTTAACTTCTTCTGGAGATTCAAAGTAGAGATTAAAGGCGAGTGTTACTCCATTATGATGAATAATATCTACAAGATAAACCAAAAAGAAGAGTTTGTTAGGAAACTCTTCAGGAACAATGGTTTCATCGAAGAACCAACTTAGATATTCCTGTTGCCTCGAGAGTGTAGGCAAGGCGTTTCTCGAAATAAGAGCGCACATTCTGTTTCTGTGTATTGGAGAGCGCGTCAAAAGTCTTTTTCGTGAGAGGTTTCGTCTTAGTCAAGATAATCGTTCCTTTCTGTTTCTTCTTTTTCCTTTGCGATGGCTGGAAGGAGAACGAGATCTCCTGTCACAACAAAACTGTCATCCTTAATACGGTCAACAATGACGGATTCGATGTCCGAGTTGAGACATTCAAGGGCAAGGGTAAGCTCGTCTAGGGATGTTTCTATAGAACTGCCCAAAGACGCGTGCGATGTCCTCTGTCACCCCTGCGCTGAGGAATCGGTCGGCAAAGATGGTTACGCCATCTTTCGGGCAAGGTGTGACGAAAGGGTCATCTTCCAAAAGACTTATCCAGAGACTCTTGAGCTTTTTAACGGGAGGTTTCCTCTTTGATTCGGCGAGATGTCTGGGTAGACCAAGCGGAAAAAGCTCTTTAGTGCCTTCTTGTTGTTCGCTCGAGACCGTAACGTAGAGGTTGATTTTTCCGTTCTTATCATACACCTCATAGGTCATATTGAGGAAGATTCCTTGCCAAAAGAAGTTTCCAACAAGCTCGTCAAAAAGCCAATGAAAGTATCGCCGTCGCCCATCAAAAGAGGTGAGTTCTTTTTCGATAGAAGTCAGGACTTCATTTTGCTGAAACGGAGTGAGGTCGGCGTAGGAGGCGGTTAGCATGTAGCGCTTTCCTTTCTATCGAGGATTTTTGATAATTAAATTGTTGTTAAATCATGTCACAAATTGACACTGGTATGACAAATGTGACATCAAACTTAACCTATGTGGTTTTGACGTAACGTCCAAAACCTCCCCAAGTTCTGTTGCCAGTTTTTTTCTTGGGTAGAGTACGACAATTTCCGTGCCCCACTGCTTCGTTAAGAGTTTTTGTCGAGATTACCAAAGAAACCCTTGCGGTTGCTTGGCTTTTTACCTTTTTCGGTGTGGACGTGTGATTTTTCTTAATTTGGTTACTTTTGTTTTTATTTTTGATTTTCGTTTGTTTCTTTTTGCAATGTTGATCGAAGCCAAAAAGATCCCGATCAATCGCGTCCCCGTTTTGAAATTGAATGTTCCTGTTTCGTTTCTTCCCAAGTTCTCCCGTTACAGGATACACGGAACTCGTATGTTTGGCGTAAATCTTGACAACCTTTGATTCCTTCGAGTTCGCAAACTCAGAAATAAAGTCCTGAACCTCAGCGTGGTTCCAACGTCCTCCCTGGATTCGAGCCAAGAAAGATTTTCGACATGAATTTCCTTGCAATCATTTTCTTTGGCGATAGAAACGACTTCCGAAGCAATCAACTTCGCGATATATCTCTTCGTGTTGGAGATATTTTCCCTGAGCTCCAAGATTTGATTCGCCCGATTTTGTCGGATTTCTTCCAAATGCGAATTGAAAAGGTTGATATCTCCGTTGATTAAATCCTTCAAGGTTTTGTTTTTTTCTCTAATAGATGTTCCAAATCTTTGAGTTTCCGTTTCAACTTCCGTCAATCCGATGGGACAACCTACTATTGATGATTTCATTAGAATAATTCCCGTCAGAATAAAGAACAACCGAAGAGAATAATCTCTTCTTTCCAAGATCCACACCGAGAATGTTTTGACCTTTGACAGTCGGAGTGTCTATGTTGTAGGAGCAGTGTCCAACATATCTCCCATCGCTTTTTCTCTTGATGAATCGTGGTTTCGCGATTCTTCCCGTCAGGTTCTTCCTCACAGAAAGAGGAATCACGACCTCGTAGGTCAGATATTTCCCACTCTTGTAATTGAATCCGAAAAATGTTATCCGCGATTCTTTTGACAATTCTGCTCGGCTGAAATGGAATAATCCATCACAAACGTCGCTTTCTTCGCTATTGTTGGCGGTTCATCGCTCCGTTTTAGGTTGCGAAGAAACCCAACCGTCGGATAAATTCCACGTTCGTTGAGAAGTTCAAAGAGATCCTGATCTCATCTTATTTCCGTTATCTTTCAAAGCGTTGAAACAAACAATGGCGTCATCTTTGGATTTAACAATCCTCAACAGGTTGTCGCAGAGCATATAGAAATACCACACGGGATTTGAATTTCGCCTTTCCATGAGGTTAATTCCTCTTTCCCAACGATGTCTCGGATATCCCTCCAAACATTTCCCCTGTGTTGGGTAAAGTCCAACGCCAATAATTTGGAACGAAACACTGGATTTGGAAAAAGGGAATTGGTTGAGTTTCTTTTGAATAAAATCATAGATTGGAATGAGTTCCGTAGGCATAGAAATTAAGAAGGTGCGGTATTTGCCTTTCTTTGCCATCCTCAATCAACTCCTTCCTAATTCATAAAAATTATATCAACTGTCAGATAATTATCTGTTTTTCTTAATAGACACGTTTTACGTATCTGTTGTCAATTATAGTCTCTTTGTCGAACAATATGGGTATTTTTTTAGAGATAATGATTAAAACAGACCAAAGGAAAAAGCCGTGAGCAGCACCATCCTTCCTCGAATAACGATGCTCCGTCATAATTTTTCTTTGGTCTATCACAATCAGTGTTCAAAAACACAGCTTCGATTCTCCACGCCCATCAAACTCCCACACCTGCGACTCCGCATATTCCGCTAGAGATTCGGCACTACGAGCTTTTGTATGCGCAAGAAGCAACCTGTACCTCATATTTCTCACGAACCTTTTGTAACCCGCCAGCATCATCTTTTTGAACACATCTGGGTCATCAGGACGACCGCACAAGATGTTCCCCCAACAAAGCTAGGACGAATCTCGTAGTCGATAGATACGTTCTTTGGACTCAATCACCTTAATAGAGTCAAACGCCCAAACATCCCCTGCCATAATCATCACCTTTACCAAGAAAGCCAAGGTCAACGAGCATATTCATGGATTCGACATTATCCGCATATAGGGTTAAAGAAAAGTCCATTTTGTACCCATTATAACGGTTTCCGAGAACATCCAGCTTGTAGTTCACACCGAACCCGAGTTTGTCACCAAAAGTCTCTTTCAGGATATTCTCAAGCTCGACTTCAACACAGCGATCACTAAAAACGAACGCCACGGCTTAGAAAGCTCAATTTCGTAATAAAGGGGCACTTTTTCTCTTTTTGGTCAAATCATTTGTCCCCGTACCGCACCTCTGTCTGCATAACAACAACCCCTTCTTAAAGAAAATAACGGGAATATCCCGCCATCCACATATTCAACTGTTAGCCAATTATAGGGCCGAATGTATCGCGCTCAAAGGTCTCATCCATCTCGTCAAGGACAGCACGAGCATACAAGTTTCCAACCTTGTCCCAGAACACCTTACGGCTCTTTCCCATGTCACTCGTGTCGAACTTTACATCCTGTTGCCCGAACGAATATTCAAGCGTATAGTCATTTGCAACAACACCGTCCTGCTCAAAGCGGAAGCCAATGCGGTTCTCCTCAACGAAATAGAACATCCTAATGAGCAAGTCAGGCGAGAAACCGTGAATCAATTTTGCCTCACCGATCAAACCACCTGTACGCGTCCACGCACCAACACCTGTACCATGCGTAACATGTCGGATGATGTCGTCCACAGTCGCGTCCGTGATGTAGTTCGCGCCATTCTCATTGCTGTTCTGGAGAGAGACGCGCTCCTTGCGAAGAAAGCTCTCCTTGATGTCATCGAAAGTGTCGCCAACCTTGAAGTTACCCATTTTCTTTCCTTTCTGTTCAACAATTCTTGATGGATTTATTATATAACAAATCGAATATCAGTGTAGGAAAAACTCGAAAACCTTGTTGCTTGTTTTCGGGAAACCTCCATCTACCGACGCACTAATAAACTCCTCAACCTTCTCACACACCCACACCGACCGTAGCAGTTGCCGAAAAGATACTGTCTCCATTGTAAAAACACACAACATCCACAACATCTTTGTTCAGAAGGCGAAACGCCATAAGAGCGTCACCACACCCAACCGAGTAGACAGGAGAGGGGGCGAAAACCTGCCCACGGAAGACAATATCATGTCCTTTGACAGTCTCTCGAATCGTCCAGTCCATGTGCTTCACCGACATAACCTCTGTGATCTTCACGCCGAGCCAGTCGATGATAGCGACTGGGATAGGGCTCTGAAAATCGAGGTCGAGAATCTTTTTGTTCGGTTTATTCATCTCGCCGACTTCGACCTCAAGGTGGGAGGTGTGGAGGAGGGAGACTTTCGAGTGGAGGGTTTGAAGAAGTGTGTGCATTTTGTGTTCCTTTCTTTCGTCAAACCAATTGAGATCGTTCTGATAGATTTATTATATAACAAATATTGTTCTCCCACGATACGAAAAACCCTCGATGGAGCCATATTTCGCACTAAAGTGAACCATCCACAAGAGAATCAATAAACCAAAAAGAAGCGGTTAGAGAGATGTTCCACTCCAACCGCTCCATTTTCTCACACGAGGTCAAGTCGGCGCAACAGAGCGTCCTTTGGTCAATCCCACCATCTCGCTCAATAAGCTTATTCCCCCATCGCAAGAACAGCCCGCGCAAAACCGATTGATGTACATAGGCGCACTTTCTTCTGTCACTGTGTCTGAGAAATTAACCTCAGAGCCACACATTATCTCACCTGCGCAGTACCGTCTCCAAATACTTTTGCGCTCATCATCGAGCCACCTAGGAATACTGCATAGGCGACGGGATTCTCGAACTGAAATACGCGAAGCGTGAGGGAGACACCATTGATCTCAAGATGGACGATAACATCAGAAACCGCATTTTTGAGTGTTTGAATAGCAGTGTCCGCATCGTCGAGATTGTCGCCATTGTCCGTGTTGCCAAACTGTGTATAACAGGCGTTCTGCGCCGACGCACTCAGCTCCATACTCTCAGCAGGGAGGGTTTCGAGGAGTTTTATGAAAGTGTTGCGTACCGCGTCGATGGTATTTGTGGAGGTGTTTTGTGTCATTGTGATGTGTCCTTTTCTGTTTCTACGCCAACATTTTTTGAACAATTAAATTATATAACTTTTTATCTAACAATGCAGGTATTTTGGTGTTGAATGGTATTTATAGACCAAAAAGAACGAATGGGAGCGACAGTTTTACTCCGACGCAACCAACCATCCCTGAATTGATTCCTTTGGTCTATGAGATTACGCTCACAGCCGCAACAATACGATTTCGCACAACACCATCACTCTCGCTACCATCAAGAGAAACAAAAGTATTGACAAAACGGTCAATCATCGCGATCGCATCTCGCACGGAAATTTTCTTCGAGAAAGCTCGTCGACCAAGACAATCCATCTCCACGAGCACATTCCCGTCCCTCACGATTCGAGCATTCATACCGACGCCACCTGCAATGAAACGATAGAATTGAAGATTATCTTCGAGAGAGACGCGGAACACAATCACCCGCCCATTGACGACAAAAGCGGCAACCGCCTCATAAAGCGTCCTCAAAAACACCCAACACAGTCTGTATTGCAGATTGAACATCACCGTCATAATTGTAGCCAACAAGGCAGGTGCTCTTCTCACCTTTGCGCCCCGTATAAGCCGTTAAGCTATTGCAGGGATGTTCTTAATTTGAGAACAGATTGCCTCACGAATTACATCCATTATTTTTCCTCCTATTCAATAAATAACTCAATTGATGTGTTTTATTATGATAACATTTCGCGAGATGACGAGGCGAATTTCCTCAACTATCCGACTTCCAAACCACAGCAGCAAAAAAACGGCACACGAGCAAGGTTGATTCCCTTGCAGGTGTGCCAATTTTCTAACTTATTCGGACTTATCGCTAAACCAGCTTTTACTTCGTCAGCGAAGAAGTCGAATATAGATTCTACCTCTCGTCTGAAAACTCGTCTTGTTTTGGCGATAGTTTTCAGCAGTAAGAAACACTCGTTGTTTCATTCCTATCATACTAAACATTAAACTCTATATCTAGAGTAACATACCAATGCTCCAGTAAAAGTAAAGTGCGCCAAAAGAGCCTCAATCGCAGAGGTTCTTTCCCTTTTGGCTAGTCCTAGACATCAGTTTTCAGAATCAATTTCAGAATCGTCGTTTCGGTGCAACTCAATCGCGCCAACCACATTCATCGCATACAACGCCATGCTTTCGTAAGTTCCATATAGACGCTCTAACTCGCGGAGGTCGAGTTATGTCGGACGTAGTTTTCGTTACCCAGTGGGAGATGCAACCACAAAGCTCTTTTATGCCAAGGAATTTCTTCCAATGTGCACAAAAAGGGCCCATGCCGAACGAGGACTCTTTTTGTGAGTTGGTTTTGAGGTTTCAATCCGCGTCTTTGTCCTCTACGTCACTGAATATTTCTAACGCAGAAGCATTCACTGACACCCATTTAAAGAATCAATGAGAGGTTGCCGTGGGGACGCTTTTTGGCGTCCATTCGTCTGGAGGATATAGCTAAAGTCCTCCAAAACGATCCATTATCATCACGTTTTTAACGTGTGATATGGAATGTCTCCAGTGAACTCCTCAAACAAGGTTCACCTTCCTCCCATCCGTCCACGTTCCTTCTTTCCAAAAGACGTGGACAATGCCTTTAAATTCTTATGAAGGAAAACAGCACCGCGCTCTATAAGAGCCTTTTAAGCTGTCATTCTCTTCATAAGAGAACGACAGTCGAGTATAACTCCTTAAAGCTATACAGCGACATTGTAAAAACTACTTCCATAAAAACCTCCTTCGCTTCCAACAAGGAAGCATGAGAAAAACAACATCATCACTTATAGTATACAACAATATTTTTCAAAAATAAAACTTATTTCAACCGCGTCAACGACATTTTAATAGAGACGAGGCTACCTCACAGAATCGACCGCCTAGGGTGTCGTTGTCGCTCTCTACCTAGTCAGTTGAGGTGACGAGTCAAAACTATCCGATAGGATGTTTGACATGTTGATAGCGTAACACATGTTGATAACTTTGTTTTACAGTTTTCAAAATCAGTTGAAGTTTTCTTAACGAATCCTACTCAATCACATCCATAAACAAAAACAGGTTCCTCATATGCAAACCCCGCCGAGATAGGAATTCCACGGTCAACATGTAACTGAGTATATGTTTCGACACATAAAAAGACGGGACAATGATAGGAATATCCGTTTCAAAAACACACGAATTCAAAAATACGACTGTTCGGCTTGCTTCGCTCATCGAAAATCTTGTCGCGATCATAAATTGTCAAATCGTCGCACACATATCCAATATGGTGCGACATCCACGCCACATAACTCTCAATAAACCGCTCACCAATCCCGCCATTCTTCCACGTTCCGTCCCAAAGCAAGTGTAGGACATTTTGGTGAGAGGTGTCGTTGTAGACCGAACACTCATCCAAAAGGGAGCGAACGTTCTCGTTCCCATGTTCGCTAGAAACTTTATAGAGTTTCTTGAAGTCGCGATGCAAACATAGTCAGCATAACAGAAGAAATTTCCATTTTCTTTTTCCCTCACACTATAATTTCTTCACAACTCATAGGGCATTTTTCAAATCGCCAAAACTCCCCATCAAGACTAGGAACAAATTCCTCCAAGAACGCATTATCCCCTTCGAGAAAATTCTCTCCAACCTCCAAAAACCCAGTATCTACCTCCATAACAGCGATATGATGGGGGACGCTATCAAGGTAGCGTTCCACAAAGTGAACGCAAGGATTGTCAAGCACCCACGGAAAGTCCTCAAAAACCACATGAACAATATTACGATCTTTTCGTTCTCATAAACCAACGCATCGTCGAGGCGGTTCATAGACATCCTCGTCATAACGCGAGATGAGGCAAGATGATCGAGGAATTTGAAATCTCTACGAAGCATTGTGATGAGGACGTTGTGATTGTTAGTCATTGTAGTTTTCCTTTCTTTTATTCAACATTTATTCAACCTTTTTCTATGTTTATTATATAACTTTAGGTAAATAAAAAGAAAAAGACGGGAAGACAGTTTTGCTGTCTTGCACCATCAAACAATCAAGTATTGCTCTATCAAGGACAAAGCTCGTCAAAAACAGAAAGAAGATTCTCCAAACCTTTTCCTTGGCGCATCTCCGCAACAATTCGCTCAAACAAGACACACGCGTTCCACTGAGGAATAACGGGTACGGATATGGTTTCTGTTATTCAAAATGTCTTGCATTTTGATAACACCCTCTTGTTTAAAGAGAGATACGAGAGATCCGCCATCACTATTTGGTTGAAGAAGTAGGTAAAACTCCCCACAGGAAATAACAAAAGACTCAGGAACACGAAAAATGCAGACGTTGGAAAGAAACTGTTTTGTTGCCATTAGTAATTGCAATAAGCCACTCAAGCTCCTCATTAGAGACAGTTTTTAAGAACCTTTTTCAACAAATTCTGTTGTTTTGAGAGACTCTGGATAGCCCGTAACAACAGGTTCAATCATCCCATCAATAGGACATGAAAAACACAGCAAAGAAGGTTAAACGGGGACTGGGAGATAATATTGTAGGCGGTCTGGTAAATAGGTGTCATGATATAATTCCTTTCTTTTGTAGGTTTTCTTGTTTTGATTATAACATGTTTCAATCCGCACACCCACGCAGGGTGCGATAACAAGCAAGCACATACACCGTTTGTTTTCAATCCGCGTCAACGACATTTAATAGAGACGAGTCACTTCACGGAATCGACCACCCTAAGAGTCGTTGTTGCTCTCTACCCTAGTCCCATGAGGTGACAACTAAACGAGATGCTAACAAAAGGAAACCGTATTTCATTCCTTTTCGCGTTATTATAAATTATACTACAAATTTATGATTCTTGTTGATAGTTATAGAAAATTAAAACAGTTGTCCCCCACTTGAAGCAGGGGGTTTTCTCATGCACGTTCTATAAAGCAAAGGAAACGTCAGGGCGATACTTAATACGAAAAACAATAAAAAGCGAAGTCGTACGACACTTCCAGAAAAAGAGAACACCTCTGTCGAGCACCATCGCCAACAGAGGTGTATATAGTTTTAGGAGTTCTCGCTCCCGTAGCACTAATAAAATAGTTTTAGAGAGTATTTCGCTCTATCGTTTAATCATCTTACAACGGACGTTTGCCTGCTTCCATTGTGCTTCCCCTTCCTCAGTCTTTGTCGACATTCCTAGTCGACTCTTTGTAACTCCCAAGTCACTATGGCAAGGGAGATAGCACCTCGCACTTCCGAATTATCGCGAGACTGATTATTTCACCAGCCCGCACCTTTTCGGCACGGTCTAGCACGCGGGGTATGTTTCTATTATAGCATAGAGATTCGTGTATGCAGGGATTTTCTATTAAAGATTGTATAAATGGGTGTTGAGTGAGGATAATTGGATAGGTCAAAGAAAAGGTTTGGACAAAGAGATGAGTTTGCGTCAGTACAGCCTTTGTGTGGATGAGATAGAGAAGGAAACAGAAGAAATCGCAGAGATACTTTTTGATGCAAAAGAGTCCCTACTGAACGGGACTCTCTTCGCGAGTTGGTTTTAGAAGGATACATTCCCCCGCACAATGCCATAAGCGGGGATTCATGGAAACCAAGGCTGTGCCCCGCCGAGCCGACATGCTGACGGAAGCCGCCCCTAGCTGACAGCTACGCATTCCTCGCAGCCCTGAGCACCATCATCCGTGCCCTCAGCTATGGTTGTATTATAGCATGAGCGGAAGGTGTGTGGGGAGAAAAAAAGAGAAAAACGGAGGAAAAGTTTTTGTAGTTTTTACCCACTTATCCATAATCTTCCTTCTTTTTAAAAGGAACGGTGTGTTTTCCTATTTTCCGTTTTCTTTTATAACTTTTACGTCCTCAATCCACGCTGTCCTTCTTGTTTTCCCTACTATCCCTCAACCATCAACAATCTCGCCGTCTTCGCAACACATAGTATTGCGCTCAACAAGATATGCGTGCATAGAAGAGCGATAGTACGATTCGAGAACAAAATCCTCAGCGACCTTCTGTGCGATGTCATAAATCTTTCTAGCATATCCAGTCAGGACATTCTGTATCTCTGCAATTGTTTCGTCCTCCAACCCCGCACACGCCACAACCTCAGCGGCACACACGCCACCGATTGCGCGAATTGTGACGGAGCGAACGAGCTTGAGTTCAAGCTCATTACGAACCTCTAAAAAGCGAAACTGCGAAAGAAAGTCCACTATTGCATCCTCTTGGTCTATTGAGATTGCAAGGGAAGAAATGACATGCGGGTTATTGTATCGGTCAAACTCCTCAAAAAACACCTTAGCTCGCACAAAAGACTCATTGATGGAACAACGAGAAGCAATCGCACCCGCGACGCATTCAGCCGCCTCTTTGAGCCGTTCTTGTAGGTAATCCAGACTTTCGCGCAAATTGTACTGAGCCATGATTTGTACGTCCTCCGATAGTTGCGCGTAGGGCACGATAACATCGTCTTCGGGCATCCAATCTGCGTCGTCTGTGTATTTATCTGTCATACCTATCATCCTTTTCTTGTTATAGCAGAGAGACTGTTTGCTTTTATTATATAACATTTGGATAGACCAAAAGGAAAAACGGCACGAACTGTGAGGTTTTTCTCCTCGACGATATGTGCCGTTCTTGTGTTGTGTAGGGATGTGTGTTGGGGAGATGGTTTTTAATCCGTGCGTGAGGCGTTAGAAGCTATTATTGGCTAAGAATGGAGATAAGTTTGTTTCAATCCGCACACCCACGCGGGGTGTGATAGCTAAACGCGACGAAACGTCACGTTTCATGGACGGCAATCCCCACTTACCGCCCGAAAACCACCTAGTTTGAGGGAACATCCCCACCACAAAGGCTTTCATTGCAGCTATCCGTCTTTCAAAACACCTCAATTTTATGTTCGCTTGAGGTTCTGCACTCAGCACACACAAGCGAACTCCTCTACACACAACAATTATAACAAAATTTTTGCACCGCAATCACGTAAAAAATTAAAAGAACCCCTACCGCACAAAACCAATGTGCAGTAGGGGTTCTCTCTCAGTTACCGCTTGCGACGTTGAGAATACTCACGGCAAATGTGTCGAGATCTATAAACTCGTTATAGATCTCCATGAGGCCTGCGCTGTGACCACGCTCGTAAGCCTCTGTCCAAACGATCTCAAAGAGATCGCGACCGTGAGGATGCTCTGCGAACGAGGAGTTCTGGAACAAAACCTCTTTAGCCTCAGACTCAATAGCGTCTACGCGCTGATTGTAGTCCTTACGCACGGCTGGCATACCGCCGTTAGCAATCAGGATTTATCCATGCGCACCTCGCGCATCCTCTTATCAAAAATCCTTAATAAGAGAGTAAAAATAGTTCCAGTAACCACAAAAATCAAAGCAAAAGGTTGACTCTCCGCTCCCCCTCAAACCGCGACACAATCTCTGCAATTTTTTTGTGGATTTCCGCGATCATATTTAACATAATCTCATAAACCATCCGATCAATCATTTCTTTCTGAACAAATTCCCGCACATCAATCGTGTTGTCTTGAAAAGAAACAGTAAGATCAAACGGAGACGCGAACGGGATAACCACCTCTACATTGATGTATTTGTTGTTACCAAGGCGATTACGAGTCGTATATAACGACCACGCTTTGACGCAATCAACACTAGAGGAAACGACCCACTCATCAAATTCTCCGCCACAGCAACCGTAGCGTGGAAGATGTTCTTCCAACAGAATTTCCAAATCCGCAGAAGCCCTATTACTCAAAACCACAATCAACATCCTTTCCAAACCAAGCCTCAACCACAACAACCTATATATTTATTATATAACTTTTTGCCTTGGCAAAACACGAAATTTGCAACGCAACCGTACATTTTCTTTCTCTCCGCAACCTCTCGCCAAAACCTTCCCTTTGGCTTATTTTTCTTCTTCTTCGATCCACCAACAAAAACGCCTTTAGAATCAAAAGAAAAGTTTCTTTTTCGACAACATGATCCAGCACCGCATCATCCTCACAATACAACGCAAAACAGTTCCTCTTTAACGAGAATTTGAAGAACACAAGGCTCTCCCGTTCTCGTCAAATTGGTTCAGCTCGCCTGACCGTCACGCTCACAGCGAGGAGACGGAGGACACTGGGCGCACTGCACGCCCCTACGAGGTTCTCCCTGCAAACAAGAGTTCCACGTTCCTTCTTTTTCCATGAACTTCCGCATAATGTTGAACGACGCATTAATGTCTGCGTTGATTTTTAAAGCCTTCTTTCGTCTTAAACAAACCTCTTTTTAACGCGTCTTCCCGCATACTTTTCGCGTTTTTTTGCGGATATTCGCCGTCCACGAAGCTGTTCTTCGAGGTGTAGCTCTCTTTCGTCGTCACGAAACGGATGCCCACCAAGGCGCACTTGTATGCCAGGTTTTGCGGAATAAATCGAATGAATTTGAACAAAGTTTTTATTGTTTTTCTTTCCCAAGGTCGTGCCCTGTTTCCAGCCAGCATTATATCCCAGAACGATTGTTCCTATGCCAACGAAAAATCGCGTGGCGCACGATTGCTTTGGTCGCTTTGTGAATGTAATCCTTCACACGGGCGTTCCTCTTTCGCGCTCGATTACGAAGAAGTTTCGACGACTTTCGCCCGTGATTCTTCTCCAAACAGGAACGGTGCTCTGCCGTCTGCTTGTTCCACATCTGGTTGATAGACTTCAAGGGACGCCCAGAAACGATGAATTTCTCCCCCTCCGTGGTCGTACACGCCGCGAGGTTGTTCACGCCCATATCGATCGCAAGGACGCGCTCGAGGTCGAGAGTTCGGGAAGTGGGACTTTGAACCCAATCTCGACTACATAATGTGTTCCCCTTGGGACGATGCGGGCGAACTCGATCTCCTCTTTCCCGTGCACCGTCGGGATGCGTAAGTTCGTTCCTGAAAGTTTGACAAAAACCTTCTTCTTTGAACGAAATCGCGCCCTTTTCGTAATGCGTCACTTGTCGCCCTTCAACTTTTTTCAGGTAACGCGGACGGTGGTTCACGTTCGACTCATACTCCCCTTCGCTCTTCTTCTTCAGGAGAACGAAATAGGCTTGGAACGCTTGCTCTACAAGCATCTGTGTGCTTTGACACCTTCGCAGGGGAGGGCGCGGTAGTCGGGCTGATTCTCATGCGTAAACCGACGATTGACTTCCTTGTGACTCAGGTGCCGTCCCGTTTCCTCGTAATACTGGTTCACCGCATAAAGCGTTGCGTTGTAGAGGTTTTTTCGATAGAAAACAGATGTGATCGCACTCGGCAAAGAACGGGTTCGACGGCTTTGATGTGGACTTGCTCGACGAGCGTCATTTCGTTCGATTTTTCATTTGGCTTACCCACTTTCCACACCTTCTTCCTCATCAAGAACCTTGTTGATTTTTCTTTCGAACTTTTTCCTCTCAAACCATAGAGCTTCCCGCTGAACGAATGGATGATACTCACGAGATCTTCGGCAAGTTCCTCCTCAGCGGTTTTGTCCGAAACTTCTTCAGAAATCACCTCGATTTTTCGTTCCGAACGTAGCGCAGAACAGTTCCAAGTAACCAGAACCCAAAGCGTGTGAGACGGTCTTTGTAGAGAACAAAACGCGGTCAACCTTACGTTCTGCGACCAATTTCAAAACCTTCCCGAGTTCCCCTGCGGGTGATCATTGAGTCCTCCTCCGACCTCAGAGAAAATCTGCAACTGTTTCGGCGTTTTTGGTCACAATCGCTTGAGAAATATAGTCGATCTGGCGTTGCAAATCGTCGCGAGCCTTCTGCTTTTGAGGTCAAAACCCGCGCATAGAGCACATCCACCCTTGGCTCATCCTCAACGAAAAGCCCGAGACGCGAGAGAAATCGATCACGTTTTCCCGCGCAATCAGGCGTTTTTCCGTTTGGCTGAATCTGCGCGACAAGTTCCCCTCGAGATGCAATAGTTCTGCACGACGCGGGTGGTGCGCCCGATCATTTTGGCAACCTCGCCGGAACGATAGAACGGCTTCGTTAAATCGCTCTTTTGAACCATTTCGTCAAACCTCCTTTCCTTTTTGCCCTATTACAACACAAAACGAAGTTCAAATCAAGAACTTCGTTTCTAAAAATAATGTTGTTCTTTATTTTACGTATCTGTTATCAACACCTGTGAGGGTAATTTTTTCTGGATATGCCAATGGGAGATCTTCGGCGTTAGAAAATGATAGCACTTGCTCCACATCAAGGAGAGAGCGACTTTTGAGGGTAACACACACATCAATAGACACTTTCTTACGCACAATTACATGGGGGAAAGAGATGTGGATTGGGAGGTTTGAGTAACCGTCAGCCATCAGTGCCTTCCGCACATCATCTCTGAGACATGCCTTGACAGCGGAAAGGTAATAGTCACTCGCTCGCACGTTAGCTAGAGCCTTTTTCTGTGCGGCAGGGGCGAGATCGTTGTATAACATAGGGACTCTTCCTTTCTTTTGCGAGGGGATGGGTTAGTTGATAATATAACAAAACAGCTTTCTTTTATTATATAACATTTTGGAGATAGACCAAAGGGAAAAGGTTGAGAGAAAGGTTTTTTCGCAACGAAAAGAACAGGGATTTGGTGGAAAGTGGAAAAGATTAGGTGTCTTATAACAACAAAGGGGTCTCCCAAATCTGGGGACACCCCTAAAATACATCAACATCCCGTGTCAGGCCATACACCCATCGGAAAACCTCCCATCTACATCATTTTGATCCGCGCCCCATGTTAGGGGCAATATTGTATTTTCTTCATCGTTGGCCACTTGGATATTTAGATCCGCACACCCGTGTAGGGTGTGATGTGACAGGACGCGTTGTCCCTTCGGCGCTTGGATGTTTCGATCCGCACACCCGCAAATGAGTGTGTTGGGTTAAATCATCTCGTCTGCAATCTCTTTTAGCGCCGCAGACATAATAAACGCCGTCATAGATACACCACGCCGACAGTCGCCTCGCGAATCTGCTCTTTCGCACCCTTGGGGATTTTCATGAGGAGAGAATCATAATTCTCTTTATTATATTCCGCTGTATGACGCTTACGATACTCGGTAGTCCACTTTTTGTACGTAGTCTTCTTTGCCATTTTAATCAGTTCCTTTCATTTCTTAAATCGTTGCTAAGTCATGTAACAAATAGACATTGGATGTCGTAAATGGAACATGAACAAACTTAGCATATGTGGTTTGGACGAAATATCCAGAACCTCCCAAGTTCCTTTACAGGGTTTTGTCTTGGGTAGAATACGACGATTTCCGTACCCCGCTGATTTTTTTCTAAAAAGTTTTAGCTTTCTGATTGCCAAGGAAACCTTACGGTTGCTTGGCTTTTTACTTTTTTTCGGTGTAGACGTGTGATTTTTTTCTTAACTTAGTTACTTTGTTTTCTTTTTGGTTTTTCTTATTTCGTTTCGCGATGTTGATCGAAGCCAAGAGATCTCGATCAATCGCGTCCCCATTAGCGAACCTTATATTTCGTCCAGATTTTTGACCAAGTTCACCAGTAATGGGATGCGCGGAACTCGTGTGCTTGGCGTAAATCTTGATAACCTTGATTCCTTCTGAGTTCCGCAAACTCGGTAACAAAGTCTTGAATTTCAGCGTGATTCCATCGTCCTCCTTGGGATTCGAGCCACGAAAGATTTTCCAAGTGAATTTCCTTGCAGTGATGTTCTTTGGCAATGGAAACAATTTCTCCTGCAATCTGTTTTGCTTGGTTCCTCTTTGTACTCAACATATTGGTTCGTAATTCTGTAATTTGACCAATTCTATTTTTGTCGAATTTCTTCCAAAATGAGAATTAAAGAGGTTGAGATCTCCATTGATTAATTTCTCCAAAAACTCTGTTTTTATGTAAGAGATGGTCAAGAGCCTTCTTCTTTCGTTTGAACTTCTTGTCCACTGTAGATGAAAGTCTACTGTTGACGATTTCTTCGGAATAACTTCCATCCGAATAAAGAACAACGGACGAGAATAACTTTTTCTTTCCCCAAATCTACGCCAAGGATATTTTTGTCCTTCATTTGGTTCAATCTCTACCTCATAAGAACAATGTCCAACGTATTTCCCGGTCCCGTTTTCTCTTGAAAAATCGTGGTTTTGCGATAGTTCTCGTCAAATTCTTCCGAAGTGAGCTAGGAAGAATGACCTCATAAGTGAGATATTCTCCTTTTTGGACCTTAAACCAAACGTCGTTTTCGTTGATTCGAATGCACGTCTGATCAATCGAAACAGAATAATCCATCACGAAGGTTGCTTTTCTTGCTAACGTTGGAAGTTCGTCACTTCTTCTCAGGTTAAAAAGGAATGTTCTTTGGGGAAAATGCCCTTCTTTTTCAGTGTCTCTAAAAGGTCGTCGTTCACTTGTTCCCGTTCTTTTTCAGTTCTTCAAAACAAACGATTGCTTCTTGTTTAGACAAGAGCAAACGACGAATATTTTCAAAGATCATACGGGAGTACCATGCTGGATTTGGAATCTCCCACTCCTTGATTTCTTCCTGACCGACGATATTTCGTATTTCTTCCCAGACTTTCCCTCTTGGTTGGGACAAATCAATTTGAAATAATTGCTTGCGAATCACAGGATTTCCGATCCACAGGTCTATTTTCTCTGGAGAAAATCGTAAATCCAAACAAGTTCTTCCGGCATATCAATCAAAAAAACGTCAAAAACTTATTGGTTTTTACCATTGTTATTCTTCCCTCCCTTCTTTAATAAAATTATAACAACAGTTCTATTTACAACCATTTTCTTGAAATTATCTATTTATCGTTGCTGTTGCCATCACTTTTTGCAAACAAACACAGCTTCCACACCATTAGGGCGAAATACCATACCGTTTTCGTCCGCATAGCCCATCACACCATCGGCAGAGTAAGCTCCTTATCCACACGCAAGTTGCTACACAATAAACGTCATCTCCAATTGAGAGGAAATATTCCGACAAGCATTCCCGCATCTCCTCAACAGCGTCTTCCCCATCATCACACGTCGGCGCGTGCATCCCATACACCACTTTTTGAGTATCGTGAGTTCTTGACACTCCCCACCAAAGTAGGGATTCTCAGTTCACTGACCGTTGCGTTTCGGCGGTACGCCTCATATCTGTCTTACACAATCTCCCTGAGCGTTGATTTCCGTATGCCCTACGGTATTAGGTTTTGTTTTTAAGATGCTGCAGAAGTTCCTTCGCTTTGCGTAGGATGTTGATCGCGCATTTTTATCCCTATCGTGATGTACTCCACAGCGCGGGCAGTCCCATTCCTAACGTCAAGGTTCTTCACTTCTGGATTCTTTTCTCCACAACGAGAACAAGTTTGACTCGAAGCGTAGAACCGCCCAACTTGAACGAGATCGCATCCATAGAGAACGGATTTGTATTTGAGCATCCGAAAGAACGAACTCCACGAAACGTCAGCAATGTGTTTTGCTAATTTATGATTCTTGAGCATCCCTGCAACGTTCAAATCTTCGATCCCGATGACTTGGTTATCGCTCACCAGTTTCGTTGATTCTTTGTGCAGGAAGTCTCTGCGGATGTTCGCTATCTTTTCGTACACGACGGCAACGGCAGCGCGCGCTTTTTGTTTGCGACGCGACCCGTCTTTTCTGCGCGCGTGCCTGCGCTGCGCTCTTCCGAGTTTTCTCTGGAGTTTCGTGAAGGTTCGTGGATTACCAACAACATTCCCATTGGAATCGACGTAGAAGGACTTGATTCCAACATCTACGCCAACTTCTCCTCCGTTGTTTTCGTTTGAGAACGTTGCTCCAATCCTCGCGAACACACAGCGAAACGAAATACTTTCCTGTCGGAGTTTTCGAGATTGTGGCGTTGAGGATTACTCCATCAGGAGTCCTTAATGACTTAATCTTCACCCAACCAACCTTTGGAAGATGGAGTTTATTTCCTTCAATGCGAATCCCATTCCTTTGGTTTCTCGTTCGATACGATTTTTTCGCATTGTGCTTGGATTTAAACTTCGGATATTTTGCTTTCCAAGTAAAAATAACTGGAATCCATTGTCCAAATCTCTGAGCGATTCTTGGAGAGACATGCTATCCGACAGGTTTAACCATGTGAACTCAGGATTTCGTTTAAGTTCAGTCAACAATCGTGACGTTTCGAAATATCCAACGCTTCGCTGTTCTTCCTTCCATGCCCTTTGACGAACGCCGAGAAAGTAGTTGAATACGACGCGAGCGTTCCCAAACATTTGGTTAAACTTCGCTTCTTGCTCTTTCGTCGGATAAATTCTGTACTTATATCCACGAACATAATCTTCCACAGTTTTTCCTCCTTTCTCCGTTTTTTACAGCATACTATAAGCAAGATTTGATTTCAGGAAATTGGTAGCCTCTCATCCCCCCGCTGAAGCAGGGGGTTTTCTCGGCGATGTTCTATAATTTCTGCGATCGTGCGTGCCATATTAATTTTCTCTTCTACCAAACGACCTTAAACGAGTCCACACTGGGAATCAGGCTTAATGTTGATCCTGTCTCCCAACGCATCATTAACTGACCAGAATCATCCACAGCGATAACCGTTCCGATCGTGCCCGGAGGGGGGTTCTTCTCCTCATCCATTTCAATCAACTCGATTTTTGTTCCTTCAGGGTATCGTTCTCTGAGGGCTGCGACCTGTTCTCTACTTGGAAATCTCATGTTAGGCATTTTAGATCCTTTCTTTTTCTTCCAACAACTTTTGCATCTTTATTATATAACTTTTCGCTAGACCAAAAGAGAAAAACGGCACAACCGCGAATTTTCTTTCTAGACGGGATGTGTCGTCTTTTCTTTCGTTTCCTTTTGGCTTACAAATACAAACATCAAACAAATTAACGTGGTTGAGAAATGAAAGACAGGTAGAATCCTCAAAGTCGTCCACAAGGTCAACTATCGCCACAGAGTCCAAATCACCCTCATGGGCATGAAGACAACAATGTTCGTACGCAAGCTTAAATGCCCGCTCAAGCACTTCGACGTTCTGCGTTTTGGAGTCCAAAAGGAGAAGATCGATGATTCTGTTTAGTTTTTCCCCGGCGAGCATGTTCGTACCGACTAACTTCATCAGGATAGTTCGGACGCACCCCCAACGGAGCACATCACTATAGCAACGAAGGCAGTGGTCGAATTTACGGGCATTTTTCTTCTTGCTCAATCTTTCTCACGATGGCACCTTCTTTCCTTTTTTCGAGAATAAATTAGTCAAGTCCAACCGCCATTTCGCAGTGCGGTTGGACTTGATACTGACGGTCAGTCATCTCGAAGAGAGTGGTTTCACTGCGACGGATTTCCTCAACCTTCTCATCGACGTTTCAATCCGCGCCCCAAACGGGGCGATTTTGTTGGGACAAATTTGACGGCACTCGCTCCACCTCTAGCCACGGGATGCGAGTTATTATCGGCTTCTCGGGGCTCACGCGACGGGGTCACAGGACACCCTCACCCACCAGTTTCGTTCGCCACACCATCCGCTAATTTGTTCCACCGTGGTTAGCCGTCATGAGGTCTTTGCGACGTAATATATGTTATCAGCCGTAGTTTATGGAGATTGCGCTCCGAATTAGTCCGTCACATCGGACGTTTACCCGCCATCATAGTTGCTTCTCCTCTCTAGGTCTTTCAAGCTCTTTTTTCAAAGTAGGGCTGTTTCCCGCTTATCCGAATTATCGCGGAGCCCTTGATATCACCCGCCGCACCCCTCCATCGGAGTGCGTCTAGCACGCGGGATTTTAACATAGTTTTTGGCGACACAGGGGTTGCGGGGTCGATTCCCACAATCCTGTGAGGATTTTCTATCAGGAGGATTATCGTTCCCGCTCATGCGTCGCAACATCAGTGCGCGGGGCGAGTGTCGTGTCCTCTCTATTCGAGCCGCCCACCAACCTTCGTCGATGTCCCTCTCGATGGTTTTATTATAGCAGGTTTCAGGCGAGGATGTGGAGAGTTTTTGTTAAGTCGGAGATTTTCTTTTTCGAGGAGGGAAAAGTTGCGCCATCTTTCCGTCGGTCTATCAAAAACCAAATTCCACGACTAATCCGACTTAGATTTCCGACTCAAGCGACTAATCCGACAGAACCGACTACTTGACAAGCGACTTTTCCGACTACATAATCCACACAATCTCAGCCACACTTTTCCCTTGACCTATCCACACAAAAACGACGCACCCGCCATACAAGCGAGTACACCGAATATCGCTCTAAATCACTTTTCAGGCGAAACGATGATGTTTTTCTTGATTCCACTAATCGCTTCAAATAAGCGATCAAACGCTTCCTCTGTATCACAATCCAGCCGATCTGTATGTCGAACCGAATAATCGTCCAAAAAGTACCTTAGCGACGATCCAGAGCGACACAAAGAAGTGTTCTGTCTCTCCACGATTGTTGTGCAACTGGTAGCGCGGAGCATAACTGTGGAACTCCACCTCGGTCAGGATACCATCCAGAATCGCCTCAATGATTGCTCGCTCAACGATGTCCTTGACATATTCGACCAGAGCATCCCTCAGTTCTACTGGACGACAACTCCGCAGGGATTCAAGCTGTGCTGAGAACAAGTGATACGGGTCGTTCTCACTCGTCAGAAGCTTTCCGTTATGGACAATATGAACTTCAACAACATTGTCTTTGTCGTTTTTACGAGACGGGCGACGGTGGGGTTGTGGTTGTCCCCATAAAAAGTAATTGTGCCACATTCAAAACTGCGTTCCGAGACAGGCGAGTCAACAAGCATATTCATGATGTCGCCAGTGGAAATACCTTTTTGTGTTCTGTGTATCGAGGACAGTGCGAATACTTTCAATAATCATTTTGATTTTTCCTTTCTGATTGTTCAACAACTCATCTTGTATATTTATTATACAACTTTTTCAGATAGACCAAATGAAGAAAATGGCGGTAGGGTGGTTTTTCTTTCCATCGACACCCTCCCGCCATCTGTTTGTTTCCTTTGGTCTATCAGCTTAATATCCTATATCCGTGTGCTCCTTCAGAGCCTCAACAGACGCAACAACCTCGTCCATCCAGATCTCCATATTCCGTTTATTTACACCACCATTCTCCATCGCCTCTTTGAGACTATTTGAGACGGCGCAGAGCGTGCGGAGCGTACCGATGATGCTTTCGTTTTTAGACGCAAAGTCGTACTTGACGGGCGGTTCAAAGAAATCTTCCTCTGTCAGATAACCGTCAAGCATCGCCTCAACGACAGCCCGCTCCATCAATTCAATCACCTTGTAGATGAATGCGCCCCAACGGTCATCAACGTGCAACCTCTGGAAAGTGCGGAAGTCGCTTTCGTCAATAATATGATGGCGGTCGCCACGCTGAATAAGTGCGCCATTGATAACGAAGATAAGGTCAAGGTGGCGGGCGTGACGGTCGTAAATAAACTTAACCATGCGGTCAGAATGTCCATTTCCGTGAAACAACAGATTTCCAACATTCTCACGCGCATATTCAGCCGACTCATAGAGAATGTCGTTCATTACACGCCCTCATCGTTCCGTAGTCAAACTTAACTTCACCAAATCCGTCAACATTCTGTGCATGATGGACTCATGGATTTCCTTAATAATCATTTGTTTCTTCCTTTCTTTTCAACAACCTTTGATAGATTTATTATATAACTTTTTGGAATCACGCACACAAAAACGACTCCAACAACAGTTTTCTTTCTTCCGCCTAACCAGTTCCTTTGATCTATCGCCCCTTCTGTTAAGCCACCAATGTGACGCTCGCGCACCGAACACAAGCGCGAAGAAAACCGTCAGCCTCAACAAGCCCCATATCCTCCTTCGAGATAATGCACCCGTTGAGAGCAAAGATAACTTCCACCCGTTTCCCTCTAACGTGTAACAGTACATCACTCACATCAACCATCTCTGTGGTGGAACGGTCAACTCGTACAGAGTAAGAGGGATATGGCTTAGTTTGAGCAGAAGGATAGTGTTCGACGATCTGAACAAAAATTCGGGTAGACCGACGTGACACTCCACGCATTTTTCCTCATCGGCAACAACCTCGGAGATAGTCTTGTAGACTTGGTGGTTTTGGAGCGTGCCGTTGATGTCTCCATCATAGAAGGGCTTGTGGGTCTTATTATCAGGTGTTCCGTGCCAACCGTAGATGTGGGTTACACCGTTGGTTCTGGCGAGTGTGCCAAGGGTTTTCTGGATAATGTTCATAGTGTTTTCTCCTTTCAAGCGAGCGCAACAAAACAGAATCGCCGAAACAATTTAATAGCTTTATCTTCTTTGACAACATTTAAGTCGTCTCCGATAAGGAATCCTTCTGTCCGAACCTCGATTTCTTCCGAACCTGCGATGGGGGTGAGTTCAATAATCTCAAGGCTGGGTGATTTAACATTGGGGGAGATGTCAACACGGAATCCGTGGTCGAAGACGCTGTATTGTACTCGAATAATTCCTTTCGTTGTCTTGAAACCGATACGCCAAGAAAAACGTTCTTCCTCGATTACTCGAAGGAACGAAACGAGAGAGGTGTACCATTGAGCGTTTCTCCACGAAGAGCCTCATCTGCAAGAACGCCACATTCATAATCGGTCTGGTGCGGAAGGCGGTGATCATAAATATATTTACTGATCGTCAACGATGAGAGGAACGAGTGGATAGCGGCGTGAAGTTTTGTCATTTTCTTTCAATCCTTTCTGGATGGTTTTCCTTCAACAACTCTTGATAGATTTATTATATAACTTTTTGCTAGTTTAAAAGAGAAAAACAACACATCCACATAGTTTTTTCTAAGTGGGTGTGTCGTTTCTTTCAATCCGCGCACCTGCGTGAGGTGCGATATGCTATTACTATACGATATAGATATTTATGCGGTCTTTCAATCCGCGCACCTGCGTGAGGTGCGATGCCCTTGCTATTCCTAAGTTTAGCAGGTTTCACATCTTTCAATCCGCGCACCTGCGTGAGGTGCGATGGCAACACACAGTAAGATTCGCCCGATCCGAACACTCACCCCTCCACTCAGCGTACAAAACTGACGTAATTTAGGGAATCCATTCCAATTCACGCAATCCTTGCGTCCGCCCTCTCAAAGAGAAAACGAGTCGATTTATGTTCACTTGAGGTTCGCACTCGGATTTTCCATTGGCTTATCCAACTTAAATGTGTTGCGTAGTTTTGGTCGTTAAAATTTCGCCTCATTTGCCCGCACAATTTTATTTGGTCAATCTGTCGCTCAACCACGCGACAGACCGACCCCCTTGACAATCAACAGCCTCACCAAACCCTTTCTTTGGGCTATTAACAAAACCTTAACTACAAATAGTGTAGCACATCTTAAAAAACCAGTTTCTTCAGAAACAAAAAAACGACACACATTTAAGTGTATCGCCAATTTTCTCTCTCCGCAAAATAACGTCTAACCCGCTCTATGTCTAACCTCCACTCGTACCTACTCCTTCTCTTATAAACATTAAAAACATACTCCACATAATCCCTTAACTCATCATTCGAGAACCCGTTAATCCTTTGAAGCCACGCCTCTGCTTTCTCGGTCTGACCCGATACATTAGCGTACCCAAGATGATGGCACAGATGGCATGTGGGGCATAAAGCAATACATCGTTTCAGGCTCATAACATGACGTTTGTCATCATAGTCCCACAACTCATGTGCCTCTACAGGATGCTTGTCACCTTTACCGCCACATATCTCACACCTATATCCAGCTCGCCGATAAACGGTTTTGCGAATCTCGTCCCAATGTTCTGGTAATGCGCTACGAAGATTGATGTAGTGCATCGGTTCAGGAACAAGCTCAACGCTAATCCTGAGTTCCCTTCCTCGCCACTTAACCGTCGGAATCGCCGCTATCCGTCTCAACAACTTTCCATCCGCCAATCGACAGCTTCCCGACCCTCAATGCGCTTGACGGAGTAGCGCATTAAGCGTAATTGTTGTACCATCTTATCCGCATACGCCTCTGGCACATCAACTTCTACACGGTCAGAAGTCGCGTTAAATAGTGCACGAGCGACAGCGTTGTAGGCTTGGATTTCTGGATTATCAGATGTGAGCTGAACAAGAGGTGGAATTACAGGAGACTTAACCTCAATCCATTGGTTTTGCTCACTTCCTCCAAGGCAAGTCGCTCGCTTTTTATGACGGTCATTATTAGGAAACAAATCAAAAACCAATTCGACCAATTCCTTTTATTAAATAATAACACATGAAAAATCAAGAAAACAGCTTATCAAATAACGATGGTTTCTTTTATTCCATATTCTTTGAGACGTTTAGCATTACAGATAATGTAGTTATTGTTTTTGCCCAACACAAGCATAACGAGGAAGTTCTTGGAAGTATTCGGTAGCCTCTTTGTGTTTTTCAAACCGTACAAAGACCTTTTTCCTCTAAACTCAAACATTTCTGGGTTCAGAGAAAATACTCTCTTAATTCTGCAACCTTCTTTTTACCAATAGGTTCTTCTCCAAAAGCATCACTAATAAAATTAAGTTCTTTCATATAAGAAGGTGTGGAACCAAATTCTTCTCGACAAATCTCCATTAACACATTAGAAGAAACAGAAAAGAATATCAGGTGCAATAGAAACTTCTTTTTCTTCCATTAAACGCATCATTTCTTTAACACGGGGATCATTTTTCTAAGTAACGAAGGAACAATCGTGGAGAGAATGAGTCGCAAAAATCATTAAATTCTTTTTGCATTTAAGAGCATTGCATCCTGAGTCACCTGAGAATCTGGGCGAATACAAAGGCAACGTTTAGAGATGTCTTTTTGAAATAGCCCTAACACGATTTGTTGTCATAATAACAACAGGCGAATCTATTTTTGGTATAACGACTTTCAAATGTTTCGTCTTTTGATAACATTTTTCCACATGACGAGTGTATTGAGAATCAGAAAGATCATCCAATAAAAATAGAAATCAACTTTGAGTCAAACGCAAACTATCCGTAATCATTGTTTTCTTAAAATAATGAGATGGATAAATTCCGAGATCGTTTTCCAGTATGACCAATCATCATCATGCGAACAATTTTTGTCATAGATGTTTTTGATGTGCTTGGTGCACCATAAATAAGAGCAAACATAGGATATGCGTTAATTGTGTATCCATTTTTGAAGCACATTTTCGGAGACGACACATAAAAAGGTGATGCAAACGAATAACACAAAAACGTCCAAACAGCATTTCTTGTTTCATCTGAATTTCCGATAAAAAGAATCAAAAAGAAGCCATATAAGAAGATAAATTTTTCCAAATCACTTTTTATTGTAGCCGTTGGACTTTGTTCTTCAACAAATGAGGGAAAAATCAGCTCCCATAAAACTGATTTTTCTTCATCCAAAATCCACTTCAAGCCGTGGCGTTTCTTTTTCACCTTTTTCATCTTCTTTTTACATCATGACAACATCCATCAAAGCTTTTTTGAATAGCATCTATTCGATAAGTAGCAACACCCTTTTGTTACCTTTGGTTTAGGTAAAAACCGCTCAATATGTTCAAAGCTTGATTTATAATAAAGTCTTCTCTGTTTTTAGCGAACTCAAATTCTTCAAGATCTTCTTTTGTATACACTGGGACACGTACTTCTTTTTCAACTTCAATAACAGCAATAATAGGAGTCTCTTTTAAAGAAGTATCTTGATCTTTTTTTATACGCTCAATATCAAGTTGTGTAGAGCTCTAGCGTTTAATTTCACTGTAAACGCTCATACCATATTCAAAAGCCTCTTGATTATTCGGCATTTCGATATTGATTTCTCTTTGCGCACTTTTTCCATGCAGGATATGAAAAATTAGAAGAACCAATGATAACGTTACTTGCACCGTTTTTCTCCAGATAAAAGGTACATTTTTGCGTGAGAAACATATCCTTGAAATAGATATAACTTTTAAACGACCTTCCCGTATAAACTGCAACACTTCATCACATCGTTTGTCTTTTTCAAAACATCAACGGTGTGTATCTGAGATGCCATAATAAATTGCATTGTTTTATTAAGAGCGTGTTGATCTCCAAATATAATCTCAGTATACTTGAATCGTTTTGCTGCTTCGTAAATCAACTCAAAAGAAGAACTGAACGTTATGGCATGTAAAGTGTCATATTTTCCATTATAAAAAATCTCTTCAAAAGTCTTGTGTTTTGCGCTTACAAAATCCGCTTGAACTGATACGCATCCCACCACCTTTTTGAAGTGGTAGGCTCATCGAACTCATAGCCAAGATCAAAAACCGAGTTGTTCCATTTTACAATCCTTTCTTAATTAAGATTAAGCGTTTTTATCCGACCCTACAACAGCAGGTCGTTCCTATTTGATTTAAAAACTCAACCATTCTCAACTGAAATTCAATCGGAGATGTCCTTTTGAACACCTTCTCGTCTTTGTCAAACAACTTTGTAACCATTTTTCAAACCACAAAGTTCTCGTACGTAACCATAACACCATCAATGTAGGCAACCCCGCCCCGATCTCCCGTTATCGTATACTCTGGAAGAACCGTTGCAGGAGGCTCTCTAAGCTCATCAACAGCGTACTTGTCCCAATCCATTACGTCTACAGCTTTCGTGCATAGTGCGTCTGCGATGTCATAGGATGGGGCGTGGAGGATTGCGACTTCAATAGTTTTACCGTTTTCTTCTTTGAGGAGGATGTAGTTGTTCATGTTTTTCATTATTATGATTCCTTTCAATTCTGTTTCGTTTTTAATTTAAGGTATTTATATGACCAGAAAATCCCTGAGAGCATTGTCTTCTCGACGGTCAGATTCACCTAGAGGAGAATTTCGGACGGATCAACATGGACATGTCCAACAAAAGCGTCCACATATCCAAGACGGTTGATGATGTAGCCCGGCACGTCTGAGATTGGTGTGCCGTGATATGGAACGACAGAAAAACACATCCCACCCAATATCAGGGGTAGACGTTACGGATGCCTTCTCGCGTGTTCTTGGGATTCTGCGCGATCATGGCAACGGAACCGCTCCCTGAACGTGCACGGCGACTTTGAGGAGGCAGAATTGACGCAACTTATGGGTGGAGGGAGGTTTTTTGTAGTAATAGATGAATTTGTATCCAAGAAAATCCTACTTTCTATTCTTTTATCTTTTTAAGTTCGGAGACCAAACAAACCTTTCCTTTGGTCTATAAAAATTATATTACCCAGAAAAAGAAATAGCATGGATAGCAAGGAGAAATCATTCTGCCTCGTCCAACTCTGCACCTGCACCGCGCTTACAGCGATAGCCGATGTGGTAGAGTCATTGTATCGGCGGAGCGTGGGGATGCTAACTCCATCTGGGTGGCGAATGACCTTCCCTTGAGAAATAAGGAAAATCTCTGTCCCAACAGGGGTTTTAACACGATAGAAGTGAAACCCTGCAAAAAGAAACCACGGATTAGAGAATTGAGTCTGTAGTTTGTAATGCAAAACAAACACAAGAAAATACATAAACCCAAACGAAACAACATCAGGAGAAACGACAGCAAGAACCATATATAGGTAGTAAGGTCGAATCATCTCTTGGTCTATCAGTTGGATGTCCGCACAAGTCTTAATCTCATCGTGAGAGAGAGATTTTCCGACAGACAAACACAAAAAACTAATACAACCTGCCAACAGGAATATTCCGATACCTGTCAACCAAAAAGGGATGTGTGGATGAATTATCCAGAGCCTCACAGCATGGATTCCCACCATACCGAGTGTCGCTCCGAGGGTCATGAGGAGGCGGTGGACGAGATTTAACATAAGGGTTCCTTTCGTTGAGGAGATTGATGAGTCGGAGGAAATATGTGGGGGTTTAGATGGACTCGTTCGCAATCTCTTTAAAGACACAATCCATAACGAAAGCAGTCATCGACATTCCCCGCCTCTCAGCGGCGTCACGAATCTGTGCCTTGGTACTCTTTGGGATACGGCATAGAAGGGTGTCATAGTGAGCCTTGTTGTACTCTTTTGGTGTGTTGTTTTCGGAACTCAGGAGTCCACTTAGCGTAGGTCTTCGAAGCAGTGGACTTATCGGGAGTCTTGTTTGTGTTTGTATTTTTAGGCTTTGTTTTAAGCATTTCAATCTTCCTTTCAACTCTTTGTTCTTTTAATATGACGGAATAAGAAGTGTTTCATCTTTTGAGCGATAGACAACACGCTCTTTTTCGCAATAGTTCAAGATCGCCCTCATCAGAATACAACTCCTCCCACCTGCGGACAATCAGCGCATAAGCGTCGTCGCCAATCAAACGGAGCCAGTCGGAGAGTGTAGTTTCGAGAGACTTAACGGGAACAGGAGTATTCTATAGTCGATTGAACACCACAAGAGCACTCTACATCGCCGTTCTTGGACCTCGTAGCACATATCAACGCATGTGATCGAGTTGCTTTGGAATAGGAGGGGTGAAGTTTTTATAGTTCTCATTAAGAAGGGTTTTTACTCTGGAGCCTTAGACTTAGCTTGTACAAAAAGGCTTAATTTAACCTTTGGGTGAGATGGATCTTGACGTTATGCTTGAGAAGTATTCGATCTTCGATCACAACACCTGTTTTGTTTTTTATGGATGCTTTAAGTTCTTCGCCAACAATTCTTGCAACACGAGCTCTATAACGTTCCGCTGCACGAATCTGAGAGAGGAGGTCTATACGGAGATCTTCAGGGAGGTCAGATGTATGATAAGGTGTTTCTATGTAGACCATTTTTATCATTCCTTTCTTTTTTCTCTTCTGTTATTATATAGCATTTTTGTTGGTTGTATGGTTTGTTCAAAAGAAAAGAACGCTATTTATGAAAAATAACGTTCTTTTCTTTTTGTTCCATATACACCATACAGGGTGCGATGTCACCCAACCAAGAGACAGGTTCAACCTTACTAGACAATCAACAGCCTCACCGCACCTTTCCTTTGGCTTATCCGTTCTCCGACTCACTCTCCAACGAGGACGCTCTCATCTCGTCATTGAAGTGCATAGGATTCCAGCTCGTACTTCTAAAAACTTTTTAATTTTTAGCCATATAACCATATTTTTTATCCAACTCATATAGACTTATATTCAACATCTCAGCTACCTTAGAATATATAAGATGAGCCTCATTGTATGAGCAATGAGATATTCCTGCCATCTCTAAGAACGCAAACAGATGCCGATCTATAGCAATTGCTTGATTTCCAGAAAGTATTTTCAAATAATCAACAGTCTTAGGACCAATTCCATTAACTTTTCTCAGCAAACTTATGTTTTTTTCCGTATCAAGCCATTTCGCAAGCTGATCCTCATTTTTCAACACCATTATTATATAAGAACCAGCTTAAATCTCTAATACGTTGTAGCTTCTTCGAGTTTTTGAAATTAACGATCTCTACAAGTGGAAATAGTTGCATTAAAATAATGAAATCACACGTCGTTTTGTAATCCGAATATTCTACGAGAATTTTAAGAACACGCGGATAGACAACATGATGATAATTCAAACCTGCTTGTAGTATAGCGTCTGTTATTGTTGCTCCCATATGATAGTATGGTTTCCTTTTGAGTAACAGGTGCAAACTCTTTCGTTTGAATGAAATTAACAAGTTTTAACAATTTCTCATCAAGCACACTTAACACCTCCTCCTAAACATCCTTTTTGAGGGCTTTATCCTGTATCTCAACAAGAAGATCATCAAACAAGCAAACCTTCTTTTCCATTCAAGTCAACCTTTCTTAACCAACAATCTTTTAAAAAGTGGACAAGGTTTGTCCATAAATGACACTCTTTCCACTTTCTTTCTATCAAATCATCGGTAACGAATCTCCAATCTCATCCATCGTCTTAACAAGTTCTCTCGCAAGAAGAACAGACGCCTCATTCTTGCATCATGTCTGCATTTACCATTTTAATTCATCAAAACCATTAAAGATTTTAATAAAAGTGGTAAATTTCATTATTCACGCGGACTCCCGACGAGGCGAGTTTGTTGGGATTCCAGCCAAACCAGCACAAGCGATCCTTGTCGGCGCTACCATAATTGGGCGCAAAGACAACGCCCTCTATCCCGTCGGCGAATGCGTTCGGGACTACTTTTTTCACAATCTGCAACGCTCCGTTTACATCTGCATTCACGCACGTTCCGTCGTTTGAACGGAATAATCCTCGATGAATACGTCGCTTTTTGTTGTAAAACTCGCATGTCGGAGGCTCTCCGTCCAGAAACGATGTACCGCTCGTATAGCTTTCTTCTGTTACAACAACGGCTATACCATGTTCATACGCTTTGTACTCGATCATTTCTATTAGACGGGCGAACGGAAGTCCTACAAAATGCTGGTTCTCCTTCGCCGTGAACGGGGTGCGCTCCTTCCAGTCGCGGTTTAGACCAATGATAAGTGTCGGAATATTCAGAGCTACAAGGTGGTCTACGATGAGACGCGAAGTCTTGTGCAGATAATCCTTGAGTTTCGCGTTCCTTTTGTCAATCAAGCGTTGGATTCTCCGCGTCGTTTTCCTCCCGTTGAGGTGCTCCGACATCTCCCGGAGAGACGCCAAACGCTTGTTGTAAAACTGGTTGATCGACTTTGGGATGCGACCGTTTACGATGATCGGAGCGTCCCCGTGGAGAACGCCATCGTGACAAAGTTGTTTACCCCAAGGTCGATCCCAGCGTACCTCCCGTTGGGCTTTCTCTGAGGAACTTCCTTGATTCTGTAAACGATTTCAAGTGTGATGAACCCTCCGTGCGGGACGAATCGAACTTGTTGGAACGATTTGATTTCACGAGGGCTGTTAGTATACTCGCGAACAAACTGCGGTTCGACCGTGAACCCCTGAAAGACTTTCGGGAACACGATCTTTCCGTCACGGATTTTACACTCCTGATTCGTTAAAACCAGAAGGTGTTGTCCATCTTTCCTTAGAAAATGAGGCGGTTTCGGGCGTCCCTTGTACTTCTCGGGATGTTTCTTCCAATCTCTGATGGCTTTCCAAAAGCTTTTCCAGTCTTTCACAAGTAAGCGTAAATCTTGCTGTGCGCTCTGCGCCGTCGGCATGTTTCGATAGTCGGGAAAGTCCGTTTTCGCCTTTAAGATTTTTGTCCAGTTGTTCATAACTTGACTGTTTCTCGTGCGCGAAAAACTGTTGTCGAAGCAGGTAGTTCCCTTGATTGTAAAGGTTTTTCGACTTATGACAGAACTCCGCGAGCATTTCATACACGGGGTGCGACTCCCTGATGATGTGTTGCTCCACACGGGTGATATGGTCGTCCTCACCCAACTTTTTTTCTTTTGGTTTATCAACGCTTTCGCAAACGACCTCGCTTTTTCTTCGAGTGGATCTTCGTCTTCGACATCCTGAATCACCTCCCTAAGTTTGTTCATTTTTACGTCGGTTCGAGTAAAAGTTTCATCGAGTAACAATGCAAGAGAGAAACGATCTCCTCAAAGATTTCCTCTGAGTCTAGTTTTTGCGTTTCCGACCTCGCTCATGACGACAATTTTACAGTTAAACTGTTCAAAAAGACGTTGAAACAAGTCGAACCCGACACGGGAAAGACGATCTTTGTAAGTAATCACAACGCGTTCGACCCGTCCTTGAATCACATTATCGAGGAGTTTGAAGAACTCGTTCCGCTTCTCGAACGAAATTCCGCTTGCGACATCCGAATAAATTTCTGCGATTTGTAATCCATTCGAAAAAGCAAAACTGTTTTAAAATTTCAATCTGGTTTTCAAGATCTGATTTCTGTTTTTGGCGTAGAGACCCGCGCATAGATAACTGTTTTTCCTTTTTAGATCGCGATTCAAGAATTTTGTAAACGTCGTCTTCGTTGTAATTGTAACGTCCGTTCGGGAGAATCTCGATCCGAATGATTCCGCTTTTTACATATTTCGTGAGCGTGGGGCGTGAGATTTTCAAAAATGCGAAATACTTCTTTTTGCCAACACGATAGTGTTCATCTCCTTTGGTTTATATAATAAACCATTTTTTTATTAAAAAGCAACTTGTTTTTTTATCAAGTTGCTCGTTATCTTGAACTATAGTTTTCCATCGTCGCCAACTCTCGTTTCCACGCCAAGAACGCACGAAACGCTGACTGTTGGAGGGTACGGTGCTGGCGACACATCAACTCTGCAAACTTTGTGGAGTCAAATCCGATTGTGTTGACCGCATCCATGATGTCTGTAGCGAGGCGTGATTCCATTGTCTTTTCCATTTTTTCAACCATCTTTTCAAAACAACACTGACATGTTCGTTCTCCATACATTTATTATATAACTTTTTCTTTCTGTAATTTTCATTTTTCCACTAAACCAAAGAAAAAAAGGTTGCGACGAAACATTTCTGCTCAACGCAACCTTTCGCTCAATCGTCAACTTTCCTTTGGCTCATTCACAACCAACTCAACTCAAACCGTAGAACTCTCTAAACTGTTCCACGACAAACGAATTAACGGCATCCTTATCCACCCGTTCAGGAGCTTGAGCGCTCATAAGCGACTTGCATGTCTTTTTCGAGCGACCGCTGGTGAGCAAACACCCTCTCAAACGACATCTCACCATTTCGCTACAGACATCAGCAGGTCGTGTTCTTTCTCGCGATACGTATTCACCTCACCATACTTGAGTAAATCCATACCCATATAATAGAGGCGCAGGAGGTGCATCGCATGCTTGTAAAGGTGCGCATCATCCTTCTTATTGTTGCGCTTATTCAAACGACCGTAATTCTTAACAGTGTTTTCGACATCATGAACGGCGTTCAAAAAGTCTCTCAGCGTCACAGAATCATACTTGCATGACACAAGAACCTCTCTCAACGAATCCTCACGCTCATCTTCCTCGTCGCTGAGAAAAACTCCATATAGTTTCCAAGATCAGGGGTCGCCATAGAACGTATCGTCTTTAGCCATAACTTCCATATTTAAAGATTCAACAAGATGCTTCTCAACATCCTCAACCTTGCCCTCGCGGAACGAAAGACCGTTTTCGAGGCGACGAAGCTGGGAGACCGCGTAGCCAGAGAAGGAGTAAAATGCTCTCTTGGAAAGAAAAAAAGGTGTTTATTGGCAGCCATATTCTCAAACACCTTAGAAGTCAGGACATGATGCTCAGGCTTCGTCCCAAGGAGTTCCACAACATTGGGATTGCAGTCGGCAACAAGTTTGACGAACTTACGAAACGAATACACAACCGTATCAGTTGTTTTATCCTCATACTGCTCCTTCCCACCCGTCATACCGAGCATATCGTCGAGGGAGTCCATGAAGAAACCACGTACATCCGTGTCGGAGTCAGGGGTGTTTGTACCGTACGCCCGAGAACCTGCGACGGAGAGATATGCGAGGTTGGGGACTCGGTTAAGGAACTCGTAGTCTTTGTTTTTAAGTAAATCTTTCAGTGTCATTTTTCTTTTTCCTTTCTGGTTTTAATAAATTTGTCACGTCGAACAAAAAAACTTTATATTGTCATTATATAACTTTTTCAACGAAACAAAAAGGTGAAACCAATCAAAGCCTCAGATTTTTCTATACATTAAAAATCCACCTTCGTCTCCGAGAACGCCAACGCAAAAATCCAACGGCAACCACCCCAAAGACCTCTCTCGAAGTCGCTCAACATCCACATCTCCAAGACACATAACGCCACGCACGCCATTAATCTCAACGATGTCAAACATCTCGCCGAGCGTATCAACAGTCCCGCAGACATACGGTCTCGTGAGAACCAGACGAACAGCCTTCTTTGGCTTATCGACTCCACCCGACGAGCATAATCTTCAATCGTTGAGAAAGGGACAAACGAGATCCCTTTCTCTAACGCCTGAACAAAAACAATGCCAATAATAGTCTCCGATGGAATCTCAAAACCGATTCTACAATTTGAACTAGGCATTCTCAAAGCCCTTTCGTTGTCCTACATATCCTATCATCCACAACCTCGTCCACATATAAGTCGCAGAACTTACCAAACGCATCCTCCACATCCAGAATACAATCAACACAGGCACCTCTGTGGAACATCAGAATTATATCGTCCTACCCCAACAAGATAGAGTTGGTTTTCCAAGATCTTCCACCTACCATCTATACCGCAAAACAAAGTCAGATTTGCTTGTTTGATGATTCGTCCAGACTTATCGTTTGGAGCACAAAGACAGACTTCAAGTTCAATTCTCTCTTTCCCACCGCTCGGAATAAATCGACGGACAGAGATTACACGATCGAGGTACGCAAGGCAGGTGTTGAACGGCTCAAAAGGAAGAAACCGATCATGGATGTGTTTGTATTCTCCACGCACATAATCCAAAAGAGAAGATAGAAACTTTCGGCGCATAATAGAACAACCATCTTTCCCGATCTCAAACGTAGCGTTTGCAAAATCATGAGACTGTGCGGGAAGATTACGCCAGACATGGATAGGACAAGAGCGCAAGAGAATACGCTCCATTAAATTAAGGAACATCTTCTCCAAAGAATAAGTGTGGATCATTTTAACTTCTCCCACAAAACTCGTTCAAACGTCTTCTCCACATAGTTTTTCAATCTCGGAGAAATTGACCATCTTACTGAAAGCCTTTTCGTTCGTACTATCAAAGAAATGAACGGAAATCTTTCCGTTATTGAGAATCGCACACAAAACTTCCGCTTGGAAAACCAAATCTTCATAGGTGCGAACAGTGAAGAAGTCAGAAACATTGTTCCCTTGAGAAACCTCACGAGAAACAACCACCATATTTCGGTTTCCACAATCATTGAAACGAAGCTTCAAGTCCCAAACAAGACGGTCGTTCTTGACCACCGAGAGAACTTCTTTGAGATCGGAAGATGTGGCGAGCACCATCTTCACGTCATGCACCCCTCCTCACCAAGCGTTTCATCGAACACAAAGGTAGGGTAGGTGATGGTGTAAGAGGAGACGCGTGTGAGGGCCTTTTTGATTTGGGCGTAGATGGAGGAGTGGAGGGTATTCATGGGTTTTTCCTTTCTAGGTTGAACCACCCACGACTGAAGTCGCGGGATTCTTGGGTACGGGCGGCTTAGAGGGAACATTTGCTCCCCCAGAGGCTCACCTAATTCACCGAGCTACCACCGATGTTCGGTCGGCGGACTCCGCTCAAAAAATCAACGGAGTTTTTGTTTATATTACAGGTCTTTCGATAGACCAAAGAGAAGATTTCTTATGACGAAAGTTTCGCCTTTTCGAAGGAAATCCGCGTTCCCTCGCGCAGGATGTTGAGCGCAGCGTTCACATTCGTCAGGTAAATCCGATAACGATACGCTTTGTAGGGGAGCACGCGTGTACCTCCTTTTCAACATTTTTTCTTTGGCACATAAGCACCAACAAACCGCCACAAAGCTTCAACAACTTCTGCGTAAGATTTCGCGACAAATGGCTCAACTTTCTCGATAATTTGATTATTTTCGCCCCGCCGAATCCACTCCGCAGTTATGCGTGCTGATTTTCCACGTCTCACATTTTTAAAAGAAAGCTCATGGTTCAAGACAACATCACCATTAGTTATTTCGTTGATTTTTAAGAACATAATCTTCAGAGAAAAACAGTTTTTTTCCGTTCTCCCCAATAATCAACATAGCTGGTGTATAGAAAAACTCAACAGTTTTCTCATATTCATCATAAGGTTTTTGCGGTACAGGAAATTAAGTACAAACCTGAAGCGATCTTTCAAACCAAGCTGGGAGGGTTAACTCATAAAAAGAATCTTTCATCGTCGGGTTCTAGAAGATCGTTATACGGCGCACTCGACACAGTTGGGGGCTGTCGGGTCAAACCATGTGGTTGTTATTGTTAGGGCGTTTTGCAGGGAAGGAACGGATAACCTCGACAAAGGCTTTTTGGAGTTTTGTTAATTTGAATTTATTAGTCAAAGCAAGTCATCTTTCTAAAAACAAAGTTGACTTTTTGAAAGAAATCTTTATCCCTGAAAATAATCCAAAAGCCAACAACAGTCATAACGGCATCATAGTACATAGCTCAGTCGGTACGTTCGTCGCGATAAACGAAAGAATCGTCTCAGCAACTTCTTCATTTATTGCAGGAGTCTCAACCAAATTTCCATCCTCTCTTGTAAAAAAATAGCTGGAGCGCCGTCACCTTCAGGGAAGAAAGAAACAGCTTGCGTGACACACTTTTCTTGACTTATCAAAGACAGTGTGACGATTGCACACGCCAAAATGCTTTTGGTCACGAACAAGTGAAACACTGAGATTATATTGAATAGGTGCTACACCGACTTCTTTCATTGAAGCTCCATATGGAAAATGATGTTCCATCCTTGGTTGGTTGTTAAAAGAACGTCTTCGAGCGTTTTGAAACATCCTTCCATAAGTTTTGTTTCTCTATTAAACCCACAATTCATAGAGAACTCACATGTATGGATAGAGAAGGACTTAAAAACGATAGATCGTACTCCATCAAACAATGCGCGATGAATGAGGGCGAGGTTGTCGTAATCTTCTACGGTCATCAATATCATCCTTTCTTGAATTTTTAGTTTTTTAGATAGACCAAAGAGAACAAATCCGTCAGAGTTCTTCTTTTCACACCACACCACACACACAAAAATCAAAACAAAAAAAGAGTAACAAATCGTTACACCCTTTTCCTTTTGGATTATTCTAAGACACTACAGCCTAAACCGCGACAGCTCACTGGCAGGGTACATATCCCTCACCATTCATCGACGGCACAATCAGATACCCGTCTTTGAGACGCCGCTCAATCTCGGCGCGGTCACTCAGCCCAACGACGCATCATCTCAATTTTTAACCATGTTCAGGGTCAACAGCCGTAAAATCCATAAAGATCAACTCCTTTCAAACAAGAAATTTTTCAACAATATTTTCGGAAAAACCAATTCAATCCGCGTCAACAACAATTAAGAGAGGCGAACCACGAATGACGGTATCGACCACCTAGGAGTCGTTGTCGCCCTCTCCCTAGTCCGTCACCGTGGTGGTTAAATTCACTTATGCAAGCATTTAACCTATTGATATAATAACATGAATTTCAAAAAAATATCTGGAGTTTTTAAATAAACCAAAAGAAAAAGGTATAACAAATCATTAATCCTTTTTCTCTTTTAGCCTATACTAATATTACACCACCTTATATATTTATTATATAACTTTTTTTGATTAATCAAAGAGAAAAACGACACAACCGCGAGATTTTCTTTCTCGGAAGTGCCGTTTTTCTATGGGTTATGGAATTTCAACCCCGCACGCGCCGTCGAGGGCGTTAATCATGTCCAGTTTGGACACGATTTTTCCGATCCGTATAATTTTCATCATACGGATCGGAGTAGGTTAAGATAGTGAGGTCATCTTTATCGTCACCACCAAACTCCGTATCAACAAGCGCAAGATCCGCGCTCACCGACGACCAATCCCGCTGGAACTCAATCCAGCGGTCTTGGACTCGTTGTTCGTGAGCCCGACTCTGAGCTTCCCATGTTTAACGGGAATAGAGAGCATTTTTCTCGCGAAGGATGGCCTGATGTCCTCGGCGGCACGCTCAATAGCGATGCTATGCCCGAGATACCCACCCATGAGAGCGAGATTTTGCAATCATGTCTTCATCAAGCTCAAGCTCAACCTTTACCTTCATTTTCTCCATTTTGAAATCCTCCATTTCAATAAACAAAAAAACAACCAACGAACAATTAAATTATATAACTTTTATATCAGCAAGACAAAGAAAACAGCGAGAACGTCACGTTTTCTTCTGCGTCCCAACACCACGCCATCACCTTTTTCCGTTGGTCTAGCCCTAAAAATACAATTTAACAATATAGAAAAACGACACTCTCTAAACAAATTTGTTTTGCAAGGAAAGTGTCGCTTTTTCTTCGGTTTAGCGCTCTGTCAGAGACTTCACTCGATCAACCAGATCTGTGAGTGGCGCACACTGACACCAGAGCCCACCACGGGGGAAGTCTATAGCTCCATCTTCCCGCTTGTAGTGGACATTATTGAGGGAAACACAGAACCCTCCACGCAACCCCAAAATAGAAGCATAAGCGATTGCGTCCGTTTTGGGATTACGAATAAGCATTTCAATTTTGAAGCTCTCACAAGAAAACTTCAAAACCTCAAGTCCTGAGATGCTACAATCCTTCTCTAAAGCCCTCTTAAGGCTCTGAGAAAAGGATTCAAAGACCCGTTCAAAATCCGATTTGGATTTGAAAAACTTTTGCCAATGTAATCAGAATAAACTTTATCCAAGCTTCCCATAACAAAAACCTCCATTCTATCCGTCAAAAGACGGAATCAACAACAACTCTTTAAAAATTATATAAGTCTTCGCTTTTTATAAACAAACAAAAACAGAGAACGACAACGAAATGTTGAAGCACTCTGTTTTTCGTCTCAGAATAGTTACGCGACGCGCCTGCCAATCCAAGGCGAGCCAATACGCACAACCTCATCGAGAAAAACACGGGAACGAGCCGCGACGAAGTACGGATGGTCGCCCTTTCCAAAGCGAATCTTACTTTGGATGAGACGGCTTCTGGAACCATCCGAATTCAGATACCTAAAGGACACAATGTCCTCGTAGGTATCGACTCGGCAGACCTTAAGCCCACCGAAACTTCCGAAAGAATAAATTCCAACTGGAGTTTCATTCTTCATTGAAAACACAACCTTTCTTTAAATCGAGAGAACAAACTTCCACAAACTCAATATACCAATCATAAATAAAACATTCAAGTTTTCGCTCAACATCAAATAAGCAGTAAAACAAAAAGACCAAGAAAACACATAGCTTTCTCAGCCTTCATTAACAATATTACACTTCCTTAGCCAATTCTACAAGACGGTTCTCCAACACCTTAGTTAATTCAACACATAACTTCAAATCCACCTGAATTTCTTTCTTCACTTGCTTATCAATAAGATAAACAGTTCCCTCATTATCGGTATGCCACGCCTGTTCTTTCAACCTACCAATAATAGTCTTGATTGTCTCTTGCAAAGAAAGATTCTTCTCGTATTTTTCCATCTCTTTTGACCTGCTCATAGTTTTGCGAGGAAACCAGAATAGCATTACTCATCTTAACCATGCTCCCTTAAAAACTTGCGGGACGAGAAACTCGTTGGATGACGGATGTGAACCATCAGTTATCTAAGGCACTCGTCACGGAGTGCGGAGCGAATGCGGTTTTTTTGTCCTTGAGGATTTGACAGGAGTCAGTTTCGATGAACGCAACCTCAAACGAACCAAGGATGCGAAACGCGAGCTTCGCTCGTGGAAGTTTTATCAGTTCGAACAGTTCCTCCAATACAAAGCGGAAGCAGTTGGAGCAAAGTTCCTAAAGGTTAGTGCGAAGTACACTTCGCGAGCGTTGTCCGAAGTGTGGAAAAATTGATAAAACACAACGGGACCACGATCATCATGAGTATCGCTGTACCTGCGGATGCAGGATGAACGATGATCGTGTCGCTGCCATCAATCTCCAAGAACTTGGACGACGTTACATTTCTGGGGAAGATGACCCCAAAATCATAAAAAGAGTAACCTCGGCTATATGCTTGGGGTGAACGGGCGCTAATCAACCGCCCGCACGCGGACAGGAGAGGAAGACGTTCCGTCGTTATAACCCCTGTTTTCCTGAGTCGCAAGCCCCGACTTCAGCGGCGTTAGCCAGTAAGTCGTGGGTGCGTTGACAAAAGAAAGGTTTGATGGTGGCATTCATCCCAACATCTAAATGCAGGGGCTTCCTGCCGGGATTGTAATAAGCCGAAAAAAAGAAAACATATACCACGCAAACCACCTAAACGTGGCGACGAACGAACTCAAATCGAACAAAAAGACCACATAAATCAATGGGTCTTTTTGTTAAGAGAAGGCAACAAACTAGATTCGTTCCTCTACAAATACCTCGTCTGTGAGGGTCTTTGTACCCGTCTGGAATATAGTCATCCAGACGGATCTTTGCAGTCAATCCATACACCAATCATGTCAGGATCGAACGCCAGCGACGAAACAAACATACCGTCTTCACAGTTAAGTTCGTTCACATTGAAATCTCCTCCACCCTGAGCCGTCTTTGAGGAACGTGTCAGGAGAGCGATAGGAGAAATCGCCCAATTTGCGTTGAGGAATGGAGTAAGGTGAACATACTCCTCGCGCTCGTCACAAAGAACCACAAAACCCTTAAATGATGCGCACTTTTCACGCCAGTCGGTCTCATCCATTTCTTTAATGGAATCCGCCATCGCTCGCTCCACCTTATTGAGCGTGTTATGAGAGGCATAAGGAACCCCACAGACAAACGTTCCCTTCTTATCGTAATCACATACAGTGTTTACAATCGCCCTCGCCGTACTCTTGGAGCAAATCGAGGAGAAGGAGAGTGTTCCCAGTACGGGCGTAGAACGTCTCCAAAAACTTTTTCCCACCGAGTGTAGGGAGGCAAATCGTGCGCACCTTCCACGGGACAGGATAGTACGACATTTGATACTCATAGTATGCACCCATAATTAAATCTTCCTTTCCGAAAACAAAACAAACAACTCGCTCGATGGTTTTATTATATAATAAAACTGATTTTGAAAGATAAAAAAACCTCTACATCTTAAAAAAATGTAGAGGTTTATGTTGTTTGTTTAAGGTCAATTTTCCTTTAAGAAAATCTTCTCTGTGATGTCCTCGTATGTATCGTTCGGCATTCCAAAACTCAATGAAAGCTCGCAATCCTTCCATGTTGTCACAAGTTCTGGATCAAAATTCGGGTTCGGATGGAATTCGTTGTATTTGCCAATAAGACGACCGTAGAAATAATCTCCACCACCTTGACTCTCTCTGGAATTTCTTGTCAGAAGGGCAAGAGGAGAAATAGTGCATCCTTCCTCGAAGAAACGGTTCATGTCAACGAACTGTTTCTTTTCCGCACAGACCAGATAGGCGTCGTGGAGAGAATCTTGCAGAAACATCCAGTCCGTATCAGAAGTCTCATTCAGAACATCAATGAGAGAACGCTCGAAATTTGTGAGATTCTCGTCATATTCGTTACCGTATGTTCTCCCATAAGGGACTTGGTACTTAAATGTGTTTGGTTCATCATAATCACAAACAGTATTGATGATTGCAGCTCCATAATGACGGATGAGCGCCAGAGCATAGACGGTTGCAGACTCCCCAGAGTGGAATCCTTCAAGAAACTTCAAACCGCCCCAAACAGGAAGTCCGACCGTCTGAACCTTGTTATCAACTCGTCTTGTGATTTGGTACTCATAATAAGCTCCCATTTTAAATCATCCTTTCTTGAAAAACAACTTACTTTGATGTTTTTATTATATAACTTTATTTAACAGATAGAGGGGATTTTTGATTTAACAAGTAAAAATAAACCAAAGGAAGATTGTCGTTAGGTGCGACATTTCTGCTTTAACGCAACCTAGCAACAATCGTTTCCCTTAGCCTATCCACTTAACTATGCCTGCATGTTCAACACCTCCTTGTTCTCCGACACCCTGCCCTCCTTCCGCATAAATCCTCAACGCACCAAGCACCAGAGCCTCATACTTACAGAACAGCTAAAAACCTCAATCCAATCCAGATCACGCCTCATCCTTGTAGGCGAGCTCATAAACGCCCGCGAAAATACTCCGCCCATTAGGGACATGCGAAAACTCAGAGCTTTCGTAAAACAACTCCTCCACGCCAAATTCATTCTCGACTGTACGAACCTTATTGTGGTAGTCGATGAACATGCGCTGAATCTGTGCCTCCGCCTGTTCTCGTGCAACCGCCTCACGCTCCCGAAGCTGATCGACCGTGCCTACTTCTGTACGGCGAAAAAGGGATATGTGTTGCTCCATGTAGCCGATTCGGTCGGGGATCTCAACCTTCTCAATGAGTTCGCCGAGACGTATAAGTTTTTTCTTTAATGTCTTTCATTTTTGTTTTTCCTTTCTTAAATTGATCAAATGAAATTGAATGAACATTCTTCTCTAATGTTCTTTGAGATCTTGTTTTCCTGCGATTCAAATAAGCGAAGAAGTTTTTCATGGTTCGGGAACAGGGATTCTTCTTCTATCTGTCGTTCATTTAACGAGCGCAAATAGTTGTGGATAGGAACAAGGAAGAAATACGGATCCATATAATTGAAATACGGCGACCGCTCAACATCCCCGTCAGAATCAATCAAAATTTTTCTCGACCTTATCAGCATCCATTTTTTCGGATGGTTTGAAGCCCATGTTTCACCGCATAATCATTGTAGACCGCAACCTGTGCTTTGATTCCGCTATCTCTCCATCGTGTAGGGAGAGGTTTCTGGTTTTCCGTGGTTTCATTCATTTTCAATAATTATCCTTTCTTAAAATGCGCCATTTTGATGATTTTTATTATATAACAAAACTGTTCCTCATTTTCCCAAAAACCAAAAAGACCAACTGAAAAATCAGAAGGTCTTCCAAACATTTTCCTTTGGCTTATCAGCTACCAATCCGAGCATTCTCGACTATATCGGCAGAGATAGAATCCTCACGATCTACCTCAACGACACGCCCACTCAGCGTAAGATAGTTACGTCCCGTTCCTTCATCCAAAACAACAGGTTCGTTCACAATTGACACATCAAACCCCAACTCATACACAGGAAGCGCACCATTTTCATCCGGCACAGCATCTACTGGAACTCCATAAGCACTCATACTTGCTTCCAAAATCAGGAACTTACGCCCATCAGGAAGAACGAGAGGTTCACGTTTAAGGTTGCGAAACATTTCGTCTGAAATATTGATTAACATTTTTAATTCACCTCTTTATTATGTGACAAATTATCTTTCAGCTTTTTCGACCAAAAGGGAAATTTTATCCACCGTCTCATCCGTTAAACGAGAAAAATCTTTTCGCGTCCAAGAGCGTACGGAGGATGGTCGCCTGAGAGCCGATTTTCACAACAATTTGCTTGTTCTGAGTGGAACAAGACAGGTAGTCCATCTGTCCGCTATCAGCAAAGAAATCCTCCTCAGAGATAATTCCTTTTGCGATTGCATCCACTACAACGGAACAGAATAGGAAGTGGAGAAGGCGGATAAAGGCAAGGTACTGCATTTGACCCTTACGCCCAATCAACTCAACGAAATCATTTCCCTTCATAGAAACGAAATAATCTTTGTTAAGTGGGATCTCTCCGTGGTAGAAAATAAACGAAAGCTCCCTTCCAGACGGAGAGGAGAAAACCTCTACTTTGCGATTTGCGACACTGTTCCCATAGAAATAAATGTTTCCAAGATGACGCATTCTTCCCTGTTTCAGTCGGGACATTCTCATCAAGAACATTCAAAAAAATCAGCAAGAACAGTAGAAGAAAACTCACTTTTCAGAGATGCCTTCTGATTGCGGAGATTATCGAGGATGTTTCTGTTACTCATGTTTTTCCTTTCTCAAAAATTATTTGCATTCGCAAGATTGCGGCGCACTGTAAGACAAACTCTCGGATAGCATTGGCGAATCCTGTAGAGAAATTAAAAAGTTCGTTTTTCTGTCTTGCAGAGCTTGTGTAAATCGTAGTCGAAGAAAACTACCCGCTTTTTGTCTTTATCAAGATCTTCCCGAATAAAACAGGAGAGTTTTTCTCGGAGATTCTTCATTTGGAGAAAATCAATAACCGTTTCTTGAAAGACGTTCATGTTTTGCCTCATTTCGTTTCAGGCAGATTATTCACACCAACAGCATATTCGAGGATGTCGAGTACCATACACTCCGCATCTTCAAACTCTTCCAAAACAGCCAACCATCCATCGCAAAGATACTTGTTGATAATATACTCCATAACATAATCAAACTGCTCATACCCGTTCACGCGCCCATCGAACTCAGAATTCTCAAAAATTAAATTTATTATCTGGTCGTCCAAGGCAAACCGTTCGAGTTGTATCGTTTATAATCACCATCTACATCAGGGTTGACTGGATGGAGATTGCGGATCTTTTTCTTCTATCACTCGGATTTGAGCAATGAGGGTGTCTTTGTTGTAGTCTTTTTTCAAGGAAATTCCTTCTTTCTATTTTGAATTCAACAACCCTTTTGTATTTTTATAGAACGTCGCCGAGAAAAACCCCATGCTTCAGCGGGGGTTGTCAAAACGATTAACCTTTTTCTAACCAATCCACCTCATCTAACGAACTTTTTGGCGATCTCTTTTGTTCTTCCACAAATTCGCCACCATAAGAATCGAAACAAAAAAACAAAGTGAAATAAGAGCGTTAATTTGAACCTCTGGAGAAATAACGCCACTCCCCGGAACGTAGAGAACAATGATTAAACACACACCAATAGTAAGGACAAAACCTGCGAGAAACCAAGCAATCTCGGTGTCATTTCGCTCCATTTTAAACATCCTTTCTTTCTCAAAAACATCTTCGAAAAAGAATAGCACAAGAAAAAAATTAACTTGACACTCCCCCGCTAAAGCAGGGGGATTCTCAGTTCACTGACCGTTGCGTTTCGGCGGTACGCCTCATATCCGTCTTACACAATCTCCCTGAGCGTTGATTTCCGTATGCCCTACGGTATTTTTTCAAAGTTTAAGCCGTAACTAAGGTTTCCTTCGCTTTCCGCAAGATATTGATTGCCGCATTTTTATCCCTATCGTGATGTGCTCCACAATGCGAACAGATCCATTCCCTAACGTCCAAATCCTTGACCTGTGGGTTTTTCGTTCCGCATGCCGAACACGTTTGACTCGAAGCGTAAAATCGTTCGACTTGAACGAGATCGCATCCATAGAGAACGGATTTGTATTTGAGTAAACGAAAAACGCAGACCAACTCACATCCGCAATATGTTTCGCAAGTTTATGATTTTTTGAGCATCCCATGCACGTTCAAATCTTCGATCCCGATGACTTGGTTTTCGCTCACCAGTTTCGTTGATTCCTTGTGCAGGAAGTCTCGTCGGACGTTCGCTATCTTTTCGTGCACAACGGCAACGGCAGCGCACGCTTTCTGTTTGCGTTTAGATCCGTTTTTCCTGCGCGCGTGCCTGCGTTGCGCTCTTGCGAGTTTACGCTGAAATTTCGTGAAGGTTCGTGGATTTTCTACCGCATTCCCATTGGAATCGACGTAGAAGGATTTGATTCCAACGTCAACGCCGACTTCGCCTCCGTTGTTTCGTTTCAAGACATTATTCCAGTCCTCACGAATACAGAGCGAGACGAAATACTTTCCTGTTGGAGTTTTGGATATTGTAGCATTCAAGATTGCACCGTCAGGAATTCGAGAAAGTTTGATTTTGACGAATCCGATTCTAGGCAGACGAATTTTGTTTCCTTCGATCCGAATGTTATTGTTTTTGGTTTCTCGTTCGATACGATTTCTTTGCATTGTGCTTGGATTTGAACTTCGGATATTTTTGCATCGCCCGCAAAAGAAACGGTTGAAACCCGTTGTCTAAATCCCTTAGCGATTCTTGAAGGGACATGCTATCCGACAAGTTTAACCATGTGAACTCAGGTTGTCGCTTGAGTTCTGTCAACAATCTCGACGTTTCGGAATATCCCACACTTCGTCGTTCGTTTTTCCACGCATCCTGTCGAACGCCGAGGAAGTAGTTGAACACAACGCGAGCGTTCCCAAACATTTGGTTGAACTTCGCTTCCTGTTCTTGGGTCGGATAGATTCTGTACTTATATCCACGAACATAGTCGTCCAAAAGTTTTTCCTCCTTTCTTCGTTTTTACAGTATACTATATGTAGGATTTGATTTTCAGAAATTGGTCGCTCTCATCCCCCGCTGAAGCAGGGGGTTTTTCTCATGACGTTCTATAAAGAGACTTTTTCTTCAACTCATCTTGTATGTTTATTATATAGCTTTTTGAGTAAGCTCAAAGAGAAAAATCGGAGACAACGACAGTTTTTCTTTCTGCCGTCACACTTCGACCATTTTAAAAGCCTTTTCTTTGGTACTATTCAACCACACCAAAACAGGCAAGGAAGTCGCATTTTAATCTATCGCAAACCGTTTTTGATAGGGAGAAGGATTCTTTTTGTTTTTCTTCCCCATTCTTGTAATCTTCAACCTCACCAAATTCGCCGAGGAAGCCCCCGCCTTTATGCGTGGGGAGGAATCAGCGGTCAGATTCTAACTTTTCAAGGATATTTTCTCAAAAGCTGTTGAAAACCCTCCTTGAAAAATGGTACAATTTCTAAGTAACGAGAGAACCGCTTGTAGGCGCAAAAAGTTAGCGCAAAGGCACTCGTTGAAAATGTGGCAACGCAGGCATGACCCACGTTGAGCGGGGCGCTGTCATGCCCCTTATGTTCCGCTCTACTGAAGGGAGAATCTTCGTTGATTTATCAACGGGATTCGTTTGAACCTCGCACCGCTCGGAAGCGTGTCGGCTGGGACAAGCCCTCGGATTTTATCCGTGGGGTGCATGACACCACTTGCTCGTAGTTGGACGAAGAAGAATAGAGTTGGTGCGGTTATGCGTCACTTTACGAAGCGAAATAAGAACGGAATCATCACTTGCGAAACGCTCAATCATTAGTTTGTCACCAGAACAAAAGAGTTCGATAGTGCTCTCCAAGTCCCATTTAGAAATAACACTTAAAAGAATCTCTCGCGACTCATCATCAACGTAACCACCACAAAACGACTTCTCAAGCACCTTTTCGCAATTTAAGCAGATTGTGGCGCGGTTAAACTGAACATTTTCGCACCATTCAGAGACAACCCGTTGAATCTTATCCACTTTCCCTAGCACCTCCAAAATTCGCCATACAAAAACCTCTTGATTGCAGATTTCGCGGAGTTTATCGAACAAAACTGTCTTTCCGTCAAGTCGGTTCCTTTGTAACACTCCAACTTGCAACCGTTCTTCAGGTACTCCACAACGCAAGAGTCCTTCCGCTTGTTCTGGTCATCTTGTACCACCGACACAAGGTAGCCTTTGCCGTCGCCCTCCTTTTCTGCATGGTATTTCGCGACAAACATTTTTCCATTGATGCTTGCCTCTACACACCAATCCACATCGTCGGTCGCAACCATATCGAGAACCTTCTTACGCGCCACGACATTGGGACGAAGATCAAGAAGGCGCATATCCTCAGCAATGACGAGATCACCGTTCTTATATGCGGTGATAAATTCAAAGTCAATATTGCGAAGGGCGTGGTAGATGGTAGCCTGAATTACATTCATTTTTTAGCTCCTTTTTCTCAATGTTTCAATGAGGCAATATATTATGAGGTAAAAGTGTTAAATAAAACCAAAGAAAAGATAGAGTTGAAAAACAGTTTTTCTTGCATCCACTCTGTCCATTTTTCTTTTGGGTTATAACGTTTCAATCCGCGTCAACAACAATTAAGAGAGGCGATCCACAATAACGGCATCGACCGCCTAGGAGCCGTTGTCGCCCTCTCCCTAGACCATCATCGTGGTGGTTAAATTTACCAGACTTGGTGTTTTAACCTATTGATAGAATAACACAGTTTAAGGGATTTGTTTTTAAATTTTATAAAAGCTCCGAGTCGGGAAGCAGTCTTTCTTGTTATCCGCCCTGAGCGTTTTCTTTGGCGCATCAACAAACCGACCTCAAAACCGTTTAATCACCTTATTTGAGCAACCAATCGCGGCAAGCATAGCCCTCAGATGTTTACGAACAATAGTATTTGTCATCTCCGCTCCGCATTTATTGTGGTATTCATCAATAAATGATGCACTAACATCCCACCTATCGCCGCAGAACCCGTCATTATCATTTTTCACCGCGCTAACTCGCAGAACAAGTGGTTTAGGATTGGATGCAGAGGTGAAAACAATACGGAAAGACTGCGTTCCCTTTGCGCCAATCAACTCGAACATTCTCACTCTTTTCTTCCGACAAGCTCAAACGACCAATCTCGATCAAACGAACCTGCGGGAGAATGTTTGAGAATGCCCTCAAAAATCCTTAATCGGATTGTCTTTTGGGAGAATGCGAGCGCTCCGACATGTTCCGCATAAGCATCAGCGTCAGATCCGATAAACGAGCCACTGAACTTATCGGGCATAAGGGATGGAACAACAAGGAGATTGTAGATCGTTTTCTGGAATTTTTCTCATCAAACACCAACCTTTCTGTTGTCCATAAGCTGAACACTTTCCGAAACAAAGTTCCGAAAATATTCGATGGCGTTATCTCCATCACGGAAAGAGAGCGTACGCTTATCGCCAAAAACTCTTCGTGACATCGACCCAATCTTTTATGGACGACAAGACGAATCTTTCGCTCCGTACTCGGACATTCAACAACAACGTCGTAGTAACCCCAAAAAGTTGGGATGGATTGCGATTTGGACAGCCTTTGCGTACTTTGCATGACCTTCGTTTGAAAAGAAAATTGTCACACCAAAGTGTTTGTTATTAAACGCGACCATAAGCAGTCCGCGCAATTTGTGGAACTTCTCGCTCACGTCCTCGCCACGCTCAATCTCAGCAAAACCAACATTAAGTGCTGTATCACTACCGTGGACGCGGAACGCAGGAAATCGAGCTCCATAATCGCGTCAATAATGTAAGGCGCGATACGGGAAGGGTGGATGTGTTCTTTGTGCATAATATGTTTTTCCTTTTCTGTTTTTGTCTTGATGTTAACAATCAACAACTTTTGATGGGTTTATTATATAACAAAATACTGTTCTTGGGGATGTTTTTGTGTTAACGGGAGGTTTATTTATTGATTTTATGAGTGAAGGATGATTAGCGGTGGATGGATGAGCCAAAGGAAAAGGTGTCGTTAGTGGAATTTGTAGGTGGATTCTCTTTCCTATAACAAAGAGGACATTGATAGGTGGTTTGGACACCTATTTTTTGAAAAATTTTTCCATAAAAATTTCCCTCTACTACTGAAAGGACAGAAACTACGAATCTTAGCGGACTTTTCAAAAATATTTTTTCGTAACAAAAAGAAGCCCTAAACAGGACTTCTTTTTCTTTTGGCGTATAGCGCGGAATCAGTAGAGAGACATCTGTTCCGCAGACTCTACCTTCTCAACAGCAACCTCGTCAATAGTTCTCACCACGCAACTCGGCGCGGACACGCATTAGGATTTTTCCCCAGCATATTCTTTGCCGCGACCGTTGCAAACACCCCAGTAGGTGTCGCCCCAGTCGTTCCCCTCAACAAGTTCCTCATCGCCCGTAGCGAGGAGTTTCTGTGCGAGGTCGGGATGCTGATTGAACTTTGCTCGGACGACATCCAACATAACATCGTACTTCACCTGCTCCCAGTCAGAACGCAACCTCACTCATCGCCCTAGCCGCTTTGCTTCAGAGGGATTCAGCTTCGTCAACACCCCACAGCTAAAGCTTGGGGCTTGTAAGTCACCCATCTAGTCCTAACGTCACAATGCTCCTAGATGGTGTAGGTTTCCCTACATACTATCGGTACAGATAGCCTATGCCTCACATCACCGGACGGTTGACATGCGCCCTGCTTTTTTTGATTCCTTAGACATGTCCAAGGAAATATGTGTTAGCCAAACCGAGGAAATGTGCCCTCACCATACGTCTGAACGAGTGTCTTAGAAATCCGACGGTTCACATCGGACATCCAACGGTTCTCTCGCCCAGAAATGGATTTGCGTCTGCGCTAATAAAATTATATCATATATCGTTGTCGAAAAATACAGGAAGGAGGGAAGCTCTCCTCCCCATGCCTAAAGGCAGGGGCTTCCGCACCAATTACTTCGGTGAACTCAACAAGCTTGAGTCCAGTCGCCTCTGCGTCCTTCTTGAGCGCGGTCTTGAACTTGCGAGCGAATGAGGCGAACTCGGGAGTGGTCGAGCAGGAACTCTCAAAATGAAAGTCGATGTAGTCTTTGTAGATTTTGTTGAGTGCGTTTGCCATTTTGGTGCTTCCTTTCTTTGCGTTGAACAACTCTGTTTGATATATTTATTATATAACTTTTACTAGCACCAAACAGAAAAAGCGTCTGCAAGCGAAGTTTTCTTTCGCAAGCAAACGCTTTTCTTTTCCTTTTGGCTTATGCCACCTTCCGCATACCAACCCAATCCAATCCAATACGAACCACATCGGAGAGATATATGCGCTGGCGAGCGGCGATGAAGTAAGGTTCGCCTTTCACGTTAAAACGCATCTTGCTGTGGATAAGGCGCCCTCTTTCACCGTTAGGAGAAAGATAACGGAAGCTGACAAGATCCTCATAGGAATCCACATCAAACACCTCTATTCCTCCAACCGTCCCAAAAGCGTAAACACCAATAGGATTCTTCATAACAAAGACCACCTTTCTTTAAACCAATAAAAACACTATAATCATTCTACCGTTCAACCAACATAAAAGCAAAAGATTCCTGCGCGATAATAACCCAAAATATTAGCCGTTCAGCTCTTTTCTCAGCTTCTCTATTCGTTTACCAAGCAATTCCTCTAATCCATAGGCAAGAGAACAGTCCACCTGAACCTGTTCCTTTGTGCTCTCTTGATACAGACTAACATTCCCATCATCCACCTTATAATGGATCTGTTCGCGGAGAGCGCCCTGAAAACTTTCGAGCTGACGCACATATTCGAGTTTATTTTCGTATACTTCAAGAGCCTTTTTTGTGGATTCGTAGTTTTTGTTGTTGATTTCAATATTATCAATTTTTGTCATTTTTAACACCTCCAAAATGTAACAGCGAATTAAAATCGAATTTAATAGAGGATTAAATCACGATTTAATAACGAATTAAAAACGAGTTTGATAACGAATTAAAATTTATTTTAATAAGCCATTAAAACACAATTTTTGCATATACAAAACCTTGCTGAAAAACCAATAAAAGTTTTTGTTGTGATTTAATAACAAATAAAAAAATCAATTTAATAACTCGTTTAACAACCCGTTTGATTCCGAATTAAAACGAAAAACTAATTCGTCATTAAAACGGATTTTTAATAACGAATTAAATCACATTTTAATAAGCTATTAAAACAAAATCTAATAACGAATTAAAATAAAAATCTAATTCGTTATTAGATAAAACAACCACACATCAACCAAACAAACCGTCCTTTTTACGTCGCCATTGTCCCCACCATCCTCCTCATCATCAACCTCCAAAACCAACCGCTCGGCAATCTCTTCAATCAAAGCATTCACGAGATACGACTGCGACTTTCCATCATGCTTATCAACCAACGTCTTGACCGCCCCTGCACCCAGCTCGAACCCTACGTCAGCGAGGAAACGTTCCTGCAAGCGTCAACATTTCCTCCTTGGTCAATCGAACGACCTCGTGAGTCAGCGAAAACCGTCTGGTAAACGCAGGGTCAAGAATATCAAGACGATTCGTAGCAGCGAGTACGATAACGTCAGGAGGAAGACAATCAAACTCCTGCATCAAAGTAATAACCATACGGTTGATTTCCTTACCCGCAGAATCAGCTTTATCTGAACGCTTCTCTGCAATGGCATCCACCTCATCAAGCATCAGCACGCAGGGGACACCCTTAAGATCCTGAAAAAAACAGACATAAGGTTTTGAGAGGTCTGCCCAAGCTTGGAGTCAACCGTCATTGCGAGGTTAATGTATACATAGGGTAGGTTCATCTTGTACGCAAGATAACGTCCAAACATCGTTTTCCCTACACCACTCTCTCCATATAGGAGTGTTGCGTTGAGATAGCGAATGTTTAGGGCGTGTAACCTATGCGAGACTTTGTTAATCTTACGGATATGCTCGTAGACGAATTTTTCGCGAGGGGAGAAAGTAGCGTGCCTCAGAAAAAAATCTGATACGTCCTCAATAAGGATGTTTTTGTTACGCGCCTTGAGTTGGATGAATTCTGGCTGTGTGCGTGAAAACTCATTGCAAAGCGATTTGACCACACCTGCATTTTTACCAGTTTTGTCTTGTTCGATAACACGTATTGCAAAATTACGAATATCTTGCGGAAGACGCTCTTTCGCAAGATGGCGAAAAATGATCTGTGTGTTTGTGAGTCCTGCCATTTTTGTTTTTCCTTTCTTTAGATAAGATAAAGAGGAGGTTTCTGCCTCCTATTCAGTGATTTGGAATATACCAGGTGTTAGGTGTTATCCGACTCGTCGTCTCAACGGAGACTATCGAGGTAGATGTCACCGTAATGCACCGTTCGGAAAAACCTGCGATCGCTTTCGTCTGTTTCAATCTTTTCTGTGTGCTGGGGCGCACACGTCCGACAAAATCTGCATCGAGATCAATCGACCAACAGATTGTTTCTAAATCAACCTGAAACGCTCGCAGATAACCACGCCCATCTAGCGGAAGCCAGCCACACACAAAAGGGTTGTATGCGGGAGGGTCGAAATCTTCATCGATGCGCTCAACCTTGAAATCCACAGAGAAATCGCCGTTTTCGATAAGAATTCGATTTTTCGCCTCATCCAAAAACACATTCCATCCTAGTGCGAGTTGCACCACGTCCCACATACGGACTCCATTGATGTATGCGTAGACAGTTTTGCGTTTGTTCATTTTTTAATCATCCTTTCTTTTTGTGTGTCAACCAACTCACTTGATGTACTCATTATATAGCTTTTTGATAGACAAAGATGGAAAAACGGCACGAACTGAAGAAATTTTCGTCTCAACGATATGTGCCGTTTTTCGTTAGTTTAAATCCGCACACCCACGCAGGGTGTAATAGCAAAACACGACAAAAAAAAACACATTTTATGGGCGGCAGTCCTCACTTACCGCCCATAAACCACCTAGTTTTAGGGAACGCCCACTGTTCGTCTCCTAATTACGCCTCGTCGCTCCCATCCGCGATCCGTTCAAGAACGACACCCAGATCCTCAAATGTGAGATCGGCTCGCTCTCCCTCATCCACGACTGGGACACTTGCAACCTCCCACCCGCGCTCGGCAGTCCAAACGTACAGGTACTCACACCATGTCTGCCCTACCCATGCGGGGTAATCGGCATCTTCGTTCGGAGGATTGAACTCCTCACCGCGCGAGATGTACGGAACAACATGACCTGCAACCGCGCTACAGTCACCTGCGGCAATGAGGTTTGCGATGTGTTCCTCATTGGTGAATGACTCCATACAGCGCAGTTCCAACACCCTCTGGGTACCCATCCCAATGGCTGTAGATGGTGTATGCGTTCCCCGCCTTAAAATGGACGGGACGACGCTGCTTAAGGACGTTTTGCAGCCCCTTCAAGTCCCCACCCTCGAACGCCTCGAAGGGTTATCTGCGGGGAGGTCCTTAGAGGTGAACGTGACGGTCATATCCTTCGTGGGAACGAATGAAATAAGGGCTCTTGTTGACATTTAACATCTTCCTTTCTTTTGAGAACAACTCATCTGATGTGTTTATTATATAACATTACACAAAACACATCGGAGAAAACGAGCAGAGAGCGGATTTTTTTCTTTATGCCACATCTCTCCCGCTCAAACATTCTCCTTTGGCACATCCGACAAACTTAGCGAAAACGTCGCATGAAATCTCGCATTGTAGCATCATCCTCGCGACGGTTCCCGCACAACTGTCCAACGACCAAGACAGCAGAATATTGAGTGCCAACCTTGCTATCAAAGATGCGCTCAATTTTTCCAAAATTTCTTGGGTCAGTCCAGTTGCGATCACCATACCAACACCCGCTCATAGCGCAGTAGTGTTCGCCTCAAACCCCCTATTCCAGAGGACAACACCAACAGTCACACCCATACTCGTGTCTTTAGATAACGAATATACCAAGACAACAGAGCCAGACATAATAGGTTTTTCCTCTCATATCGAAATAGCCAGTAGGGATGTTGACAGTGTTTTTCCCGCTTGTCACGCGCACGTTCTTTCTGTCTCCACACACGGGCATTTTTTGAATCGGCGATTGTCTGTTAGACGCATTTTCGTTAACATCCTTTCGATATTAGTGTTTTTTTGGGATAAACCAAAGGAAAAAGACGGGCAAGAGACAGATCTTCTCTCGCCCGACGCAGAAGGTTTAGAGAGGCGGGAAAGAAGGAATCAACAATGCACCTCCACCTTAACGAGCCACTTAACCTTTCCTTTGTTCTTTCGTTTCAGTGCCGCTAACTTTTCCTTCTCCCGCGTCCGCCGAATCCGTTCTTTAAGCGACGCAATCCGCTTGAGATCCGTTTCTGAGAGCAGGGATGTCAAGCACAATGGACACGCAGTTTGACGCGACCCAAGATGTTCAGTGGAAAGCTTACTTCCGCATTGAGGACAAGACACATACTTTGCCTTACGATTGCGCGGTGCAGTTGCCTCTTCAAGCGCGCGAGTTTGCGAACAAGTGACAGAACTGTGTCTTTCTGTATTCCGTCGCTGTCCGACGAGTAATAGCGCACGGCAAAGTCGGAGTAAGAGCGTCGAGCAGACTGAGAACGATCGGATAGATATTTAACCGCCGCATCATAATTGATCAGTGGCTCCACATCGTCTAGGATCGTCATGTTACCGTGGTACGATCCATCCCAATTTTCATTGCGGTTTGTATTAACGTGAGCGAAATCACGGGTCGCGGGAAAGATGTCCCTCGCTTATCAACAGAAATATAATCAATTATGTGTCCCATAATGTGTCACCTCAGTCTTTATTCCATACTTCGTCGCAGACACTCTCGATGTTTGCGGAAATCCATGTAGGCGTTAAGAGCATCAAATGCCATTGCGCCGCACAACCTCGAGAGCATACTCATCTTCTACAAATAAGCCAACCTCATCTTTGTGGTCAAGGATTTGACAAAGTGCATCCTCCAAAACATCGTCAGAATCACTTGTGCCAGAATCAGAAAATACGTAGCAATTCGTTCCTCGCCGTGGACTTTGTGCTCGGAGGGATGAGACCTTTACGATATAAACCATTTCCAAAACCAACCTTTTCTTTTTTGTGTCAACTAACTCATTTGATGTGTTTATTATATAACATTTTAGATGAAAAAAAGGAAAAACGGCGCAATCGAAGAGATTTTTGTCTCAACGATATGTGCCGTTTTTGTTGTGTGTGGGGAGGTGTAGGTGGTTTGTTTTTTTGATCCGCACACCCATGGGGTGTGATCACAGCAATATGACGTTCCTAGACGACGTGGAGCCATTGTTTCAATCCGCACACCACCGAGGGGTGTGATAATAGACAGTACATTCCAAAGCAGGACACAGGTTCGTTTTCAATCCGCGCACCCCACGCAGGGTGCGATAGCAAAACGTGACAAAAAATCACGTTTTATGGGCAGTAGTCCCCACTTACCGTCCAAAAACCACCTAATTTTAGGGAACGCCACACCATCAAGGCTTTCCCTTGGCTTATCATCCGCTCCCCTAAAACACCTCGATTTTAGGGTCACTTGGGTTTCGCACCAGCGGGCATCCAACCAAGCAACCAATCACACACATAAATTATAACAAAAAAACACAATTGGTTTCCAACAATTTTTAAAAAACAATGAAAATCTTCCTCCCACACACACATGCAGGAGGAAGATAACAGTGGTCAGTCCTCGCCGATATAGGGCACGCCATTCTTAATGTCAGCGAGATACATCGACATTATCTCATCCGCGTTCCATGGGTCGCGCCGGATCAACTCGCCGACATAACTTACGTCGCGATACTCCGCACCCAGAAACTCATCATAGCACACCCAGCACGCGCCGCAAAACCCATCATCGAGCCATGAACAAATCCCCATACTCAACACATCTAAGCGTGTCAATGTCGTAGATTTCTATTGCGTTAGGGGTGTCCTGGCATTTTATCGAGCGCGCCGATAACCGCTTCCTTCGCGCAACCTCGCGCCACATCCATCAAAGTATACCCGCTGGACATCAGCCAATCCAGTTGGTACAACTCATAGACGCGTTGCCGAACCTCGTTAATTGTAGAGTACATTGCCATTTTTTTATTTTTCCTCCATTCGATAGCATCAACAACTCATTTTTACGGCAGATCTTAATCATTCATCACAAATTTCCGCTCAATCTCCACCCCTAGCCGAACACGGAATGGAATTGGGATCATCATCTCCAAGATAGTTAATACCATTTTTCCTCATTTTCGATGTCGTCAAGCTCCTCTCCCATCACAATGAGCTGATACGGCTTTTTCTTTCCCAGTGTCATAGGCTCCACGCAGAAAATCCTTGATAAGTGCACACCAAGTTCCATCCGCCTCTGGATGCCATTTAACATATTCCCACATAAGCGTCACGCACTTAACACCGTCAATCTCGCGATTATATTCGGCATGGGGGATAAACGCTCCCCGCTCGTATTCATTATCAAGACTTGCGACAATATCACGCAGGTAGTCATAGTCCTCGCGCAGCATGGTGAGAGCAACCTCGCAACGATAACCCATAATTAACAACTTCCTTTCTTTTTCAACAACTTTTGATATATTTATTATATAACATTTCGATAAGCCAAGGGGAAAATTCTGTGCGAAACGACGTTTTGTTTCGAGAAAAAGCAATAGACCAAAAGACTTTCCCTTTAGTCTATCTATCGGCACTCCTCCGCTTAAGGCAGAGGTTCTCGGCGACGTTCTATAAGATACAGTCATTCCTTGACGTGCTGTAACAAATCCAAGTTCTCAAAACTTTTTCCTCCTGAAACGACATAGGCTTCGTCCTAGCAAGAAACGCATCCTCTGAAATCTCTCCATAGTGTATTCTTTCTCCCTTTGCTTGTTTTTGTATGGATGTATGCGAATTTCTCGAATGTGCGATTTGTTATAAACACAGAGTTCGTCAACATGGTAGTCGCTTAAAACGGAAATAATATCTTCTTTGCCTTACGCCAAAATTTACTACTTGAAGACTCATAGCCAAGGTCAAACAATAACTCTTTAATTCTCTTTGGTTCATCGAGGATTCCATTACATGCAATCAGCAATCTAACGGCATCTTCTTTTGTTATCTGAGAAGATCATATCCTTGATGCCTTTAATAAATATTTTTTTGAAGAGTCTCATTGTACCTCTTCTCAGTGCTCTCATATCGCTCCAAGAAGGCTTTTTATTTGTGCGTCTTTTTCGCTCTCCGAAATTTTTCTTACTGCGAAACGCATAGCCGATATGATGCAACTCGTCAGCGTAGTTTGCGAACTCGCTTTCGAGTGCCCAAACTGCGCTGATGCAACTTTGTTGTGTCTGGTTCAATGCGCTGGAATGATTGCATAGAACGAATCTCCTTTTTATCTAAAATCCGCGAGAATATCCCCTGCCTCTAAGCAAATCGTAGGCGGTGGGATGAATCGCAATCTCTTTTTAGAGATAAGTCTTAATGACGCGAAGTCATTAAGTTGTGTTGCTATAGACTCGGCACGACTACTCCCAGAGCAAATCACCCATGGTGGTTCGGAACTGAGTCCCTGTCGTGTCATTATTTGTCTCTGCTCAATAACGCTGAGCTTTTTGCAAAGCCACCGCCTCAATCACCGTTCGGTGATAGGCGGTGGGTTACTGACCCTATATCTATGTGGAACGAACCGCAGGAGAAATATATCCATTCGCGAATTCAAAACTTTCCTCCATGCAGTTTCTTTATGCATACATTTTTAAGACAAGACAAAAAGCGCCGCTGAAAAAGATAGCGGACCTATCAGTTCCAACAGCACTCTTTTTTTGCGTTTATCCAACAACCTGCAACAATGCGTGCGCGATTGTGCGCATCTTGGCGCGATCATTGCAAACCATGCAGAGTCTTGTGCCAATCATCGTGGCGATAAAATCAACACCGTATTTGTTCGCAATGGTCTCCATATCTCTATGGAGCGCATCGAACATTGCTTCCTTTTCAGCTTCTTTGTTGAGCCTGTCAGCGAACGTCTGAGCATCTTCCATGCTCCTGAATGTAACAACCGCCTTAGTGTCATGGTCGCGATAATATGCGATGTTAGAAGGGTCTGACACATCCTTCTTGTCGTCAATTCTGCAACCAATGTGCCAACGAGTTGCGCCCTCGTTGATGTTTGAAATTCCGATAACATGCCACTTCTTTGCCATAATGTGCTTCCTACTCCACAAAACATGCGCAAGAGTATATTTTCGATGATTGGGAAAGATTTCACGGTTCTCTCTTTCTCCTCATAAGTTGGTTCGAGTGGAATCCAATTTCGCATGAAGCTTTTGAATCCTCAATATACTCTTCTTGATGTTCGCGACGAGAGCAGTTCCTCCTCGTTTCTTTTTATCCACAAGTTGCCTTGCGAGTCGTCGCGCGCCCGACTCAGTTATTTCTTCAATCGTTTGTTTTTACAGTATACCTTAAATAGGATTTGGTTTTCAGGAAAATCGTCGCCTCTCATACTTACTTCTGCGGGAGGATGAGAGGCGACGTTCTATAAATTCTTTTTATATTTTTAGTTGATTTATTTAATTAAGTCCCCGCCAACAATTATACCGTTTTCATTTCCCCCAACAATTTTGGGGAGTTCTCCATTCCATTTCTCAATACGTCTTTGCTCAATAACATTTTGAGATAATGACTGTTGCAATTTATAGTTTGCAGAAGATTGTCCTTCTGCTTGGATAATAAAAGCATCTGACTCTCCCTTAGCTTTAATTCGTGCAGTTTCAGCTTCTACCTCGGCGCGTTCTCTTTCAATCTTTGAGCGTTCTAGTTCATTTTGCGCATTAACAACATTTTGAATAGCCTGTGCAGTTGCTTCATCGGGGACAACATCAGAAAGATTAAATGTTTCGATAACAATACCATAAGGAACAAGATTGTCGTGAAACTTCTTAAAAATTTTCGAATTTACATCTGGACGTTTATCGCCAACAAGCTCCATAAGGGAATATTGTGATGTTACATTATTAACCGCTTCAAACATAGCGTTCTTCATATATCCAGATTCAATAACATCAATATTTTGTCCTCGAAATTTTTCAAAGACTTTTGGTAAAGATTCCACATCCATATGATACGCATAAGTGATAGAAACATTAACTTGTTTTTTCCATCTTTCGTGTTCACGTTAATAGAACGGTCATCATTTTTCGTTTCCTTTTTGTGTAATAAACGGTTTCCGTTGAAATTGGATAAGAAGTCACATGTTTCCATGGTGCAACGATATGGAAGCCTTGCGTTAAAGTTTCACCTTCAATTCCCCCATCCATATTATAAATAACCCCAGCATAACCAGGATTAATACGACAAGTACAGAAAAAACGATAGCAACACAAAGAAAAAGGCAATAGTAACTCCAACAATCCCAACGGCACGAAAAAAATTGCCTTGCCAATATTTTTTTAGAAACGAGGTTCATTTTATATCCTAAATTATTTGAAATCATTTTCTTCCTCATCCTCTCAATAAATTTTAAGAAAGTATTTTTTTAATAAAAATTAGCTACAGGTTTTTGCATAGCAAATGCCAGAAATACCCAAAAAGAAAATAAAATAACTGCAAGAAGAATAACAAATCCGCGCACTTCAATCATCCCATTTTTAAGCGTTGACACCTCAATATATCTTCAATTGTAGCAACATGCATGCCTAGCTACGCGCAGTAAAAATCCTAGCGCAACTAGAAACATTAGTCCAAGCGCATACACATGAGGATCTTTCTTTATCGAAAGGAAGATTAACAACAATCGCTAAACACACAAAAACACCAACCCCAAAATATTTTCGCTTACATAATTTTTCTTTATTTAACGTGTTGTTATACCCTTCTTCTTTTTTTCCAGAGTTTTAATATAAACGCCGTTAATTATAGCAAAACATGTAAGTAAAACAACTGTGGCAAAGCTGATTCAATAAACCCAAACGCAGAACAACCGAGGTAAAAGAAAACAAATCCTAGGATGCCATGAGAGATCGTGTAAAGATGAGAAATTGCCTTTTTTTCGACATTTTTAATCTTCCTTTCGTCTAATAAACAAAATCGAACAACAATCTGCATTCAACAAAAATCAATATACCACAACTCCACGAACCATGTCTTGAAAAATAAAAAGCGCTGTTTGAGGGTACCAAACGCGAAATCTTGGTAGAATCGTTTTAGAATGCTCGCAATAAAACCAATAAAAACAACAAAGGAGCAACAATATTTTTAAATGAGAAACAAATCAAATCGAGAACAAAATTATAACATCGAGGATGCATGGCAACTTCTGGCGTATCAACAAAGTTGTAATGCAAAATTCGCCAACATTACGCGCATGTCAGCTTTTGTTTTGATTAGGTGATGCCTTCGTTTTTTAATCTCCAAGAATTAAACTCCGTATATTTCTCGTCCCAAACCTTACCTTTTCCATTCTCTTTTTAGGTTTTCATATAAAAATTCGACGCGGAAACCCACTTCCTTTAGGAGGTGGGAGGAGCGTCGCCTCCCTATCCTTGTGAATGAATATATTTTTGAATCGTATCAGTAGACGCATCTCCGACACCATAAGCAAAATAACCATCCGACCAAAAAGATTTGTCGTTTCAATAGTGAGAGGAAAGAAAATCAAAATATTGTTGCCAAAGAAAAATGGTTGGTTTCCTGTTTGATGATTTTTACTATATCGCAAACTCGTTCGGTTGCGTCGTAAGATACAAATGATTTTTATTGTCTCCATCGCTAAGATGTTCCAACGATAAATTTTCGATAAATCGAAGATTTTTGTTTTACATCGTCCGAAATTCTATTTTTCAGGATTGATTTTCGGTATTTCGTCACCAAAACAAGATGAACTTTTAATCGGAACTTTCTTCGATGTTTTTCGATTATACATCGCAAACCTCCTTGACAAAAATCACTAACCACATTATATAATGCTATTCAGTGAAAGGAGGTGAAAAATCGTGACGGAGATCACATTAACCGCCAAAATCCAAGTCATCGTAAACGATTTGAACAAAAATTCGCTTGAACGAACGATGTCCGTGTATGTTGATGCGTGTAATTTTGTTTCCAAACATATTTTTAAAACACACGATCTCGTTCAACCATCACTGAACCGAGCGTTATATCAAACCCTTCGGTCAAAGTTTGGACTTCGATCTCAGATGGCGCAGTCGGTCATTAAAACCGTAATTGCAAAAATACAAAACGATAAAAAGAACCAGCCAAACGATTGGATTGAACCGAATTTCAAACATCCGCAGTACGACTTGGTGTGGAATAAAGATTATTCCATCAATGAAGGTTATTTTTTTCCGTAAACTCTTTTGGACGGGAGATTGAAACTTCCTTACGTTTCTAAAGGGAATGGAGCAATACTTCAATAAAGATGTTTATAAGTTTGGCACCGCCAAATTGGTCAAAAACATAAAAATATTTTCTCCACATTCCTGTGACGTTTGAAATTGAAGAATGTTTGGATTCCGAAATCCAAAACATCGTTGGAGTAGATCGGGGGATTAACTTTATCGTTGCGACCTACGACAGCAAACATCAATCGAAATTCATTTTAGGTCGCTTTATCAAAAGAAAAAGAGCCAATTACGTCGCAGTTCGTCGTAGTCTCCAGCGTCGGAAAACGAGATCGGCAAGAAGAAGGATGAAGCTGTTAGGGCGCCGAGAAAACCGTTGGATGCAAGATGTCAACCATGTTGTATCAAAGGCACTCGTTGAACAAAACCCGACACGCACCATGTTTGTTCTTGAAGACTTAACGGGCATTCGCGCTGTGACGGAGAAAGTCCATCACAAACAGAGGTATGTTTCTGTATCGTGGTCGTTCTACGATTTGGAACAAAAACTCATATATAAAGGCGGCGCGACGAGGAAGCAAAGTCATCAAAGTCCCCGCCGCCTACACCAGTCAGACCTGTCCGAAGTGCGGACACGTCGAAAAGAGTAACCGCGACAAGAAAAAACATCGTTTTTGCTGTAAAGCCTGTGGCTACCGATCCAACGATGATCGTGTCGTAGCCATGAATCTGTACCGCATGGGAATTGAGTACCGAGTACAGTTATCGTAGAACATGTTTCTACGGTAAGGGGCGTGTGTCAACCGTCCCGCGATGCACCGTCACCCTCGGACGTTTGAACGTTCGAGGGAATCAAAGGTCGGAGGGTTAAACCCGCTCGCACGACTGGATGGGGGCAAGCCCATCCCCTTTAGGGGGGTGGGTAGTTGACAGTATTTTCTTCTTTCTCGATCAATATCGTGATCTATCTCATATGTATCACAAGCGCTTTCTGTAAAAAAAAGTTGTTTATAAAAGGGTGTTGGCAAAATCTCAAAAACCTGTTGCAAAACAAAATCTCTTATGCTATAATTCAAAAATGTCGTTGGACGCCACACTAATAGCGCGTTGCCAAATAAGCAAAAACCGCGATAGGTCGAGTCGCTTTGGCGGTGCAATCGCCCATTTAGGGGCTCAGTGCAATCCTCCTTCTCAGAGGAAAATCGGTTGTCCATCAACACATAAGGCAAAAACAGAGTTCCTTTTTAAAAAAATCTTTGAAAACAAAGTAGCGCCATCCTACGGTTCGCCGTTGGGTGGAAGCTACAACTTCTACTCTGCAGCCGCAAAAGTTCTTTGGCAAAAAGACTTCCTTTCTAACTAAGAATTTCAATAAAGCTTGCTTAGTCTTCGCCATGGAAATCTTTTTGGAATTATTGCGGTCACAAACACTCTTTGTGATCGCTTTTTATTTTGTTTTGTTCAACGAATTTTTGTTTATGGAAGGGTATGGTAAATTATGGGACGTTCTATCGCTACAAATTTTGACATCGCTGTTGCAAAACTCTTCAAGGGTGTTGCTCCTACAAAAAAGACGCAGAAGCCGTTTGAGAAAGGTCAAGCTCAGGCGCTCCGTCATGGTATTTATATCACGGACGAGGCGGTTCCCTTTATTTCGCCTACCGTTGTTGATGCTGTGGTTGAGGCGTTTGGCTACGATCTCATAAAGCTCAACAAGGGCGGACTACATAAGTCTTTCAAGGCTGTTGACAACATGTCTGTGGAGGAGATGTTTATTCATCAGACGCTCCACTACATGAGTGTTTTCATGCAGACGGACAGTGAGTGGTCTACAAATTCTGTGAACTCTTCGCTTGTTTACATTCCCTCCGAAAAGCTTGATTTACCAAAGGGAGAACCTGTTTCGCTTACGGTTATTTCCGTTCTCTCCGACATGGAGATTATTACCCGCGCGAAAAAACTCATGAGTTCTGGCATGGCTCTCACGAAGGAGACACAGGAGCATCTTCTCGCTATTGTGCGCCGTTATGAGAAGGAGTTCTCTCTTGATGACACGAACAACAAAGAGTTCCGTGTGCGCCTTATGGACACCTTTGGGATGATGCCGAAGCGAGCAGGGGAGTTCCTGCGTTATTTGATCTATAAAAAAACAGGCAACACCCTCATGATGAATACGCGTGACACGATTGGTGCCGTCCGTGCAAACGAGAGCTGGAACTCCGAGACGGCATTTAAGTCCTTTATTCGTCAGAACGGTGTAGAGGCGATTGCAGAGCAATTCAATCGCTTCAAGGATTTTTGGCTTGCATTCAAGAAAGATGGCAAGTTTGTTTCGCGTGTCATCAACAAGGCGCGTAAGCTATCGGTTACGCTGAATAAGCCAATGGTAGTCGGTGTGCTTGACCGTATCGGCGACAAGAACATTACTCTTGATGATGTCAAGAAAGAGCTGAAAAAGGTCTCTCTCTTTAAGAAGGTGTCTGTCGCAAATTCTATGCTTCGTCGTGCAGAAAACCCAGCCACGAAGCATGTTTACCGTGCGAAATGGGCGTAGTTTTTGCGCGAGCAGAGGAGAACACGACGGAGTTTATGACTCGGGAACGTTCCGCTATCCTAAACGAAATCATTGGCGAGCATCGTTGAGGAGATTCGTCCCGCAGTACAGGGAAGAAGATTTATATTCCTGATGATGTAGACTATGCGTTCCCGACCTCTGAAAAGATGTTTGTTGGAAATGTTCCGTTTATGTCTACGCTGAGTCTCGATAAGAACGCTATTGTTGGCGTGCATTGGGAGAACCTTCCGAAGAATAAGCACATTGACGACGGTCGTGTTGATCTCGATCTCCATTATGTCTCTGCGAACAACCATGTCGGCTGGTGCGGCGCCTTTGGTGCACGTTTGAACAAGGACATGGACAGCCTTGAAAAGTCAAGGATCCTTCATTCTGGTGATATGGTGGATGCACCTCCCCCGAATGGTGCAACAGAAGCAATCTATGTCCCAGAGGAGGTTAATGATGACTTTGCGTGTATCAACCTCAACATGTACACTTATTTTTGAGGAGCATGTTCCGTTCACCCTCTTTGCTGGAAAAGCAGATCGTGAGCATCTGACGCGTGATTACCTTGTTGGTGCACACAACATCTGCGTCAATATCAACGGTCTTGAGATGGTTTCCTCGCAAGAGTCCATCGGTTTCCTCGAAAGCTCCGAAGATGGAAAGAAGCTCCATTTCTTCAAGTCTTCCTCTGGTACATCCATTGTTTCGTCCTACAACGAGCACTCCAAGAACATGCTTGAGGCAGTTAAGTCTATGCTTCGCACGCGCCTCTCTCTGAAAAAGTTCTTGCATTTGCTGGTGCGGTGTTCTCTTTGGATGAGAGTGTGGAGGATGATGTGTGGGATATTGACCTTTCTCTGGATAAGCTGACTAAGGATTCGTTCTCTTTCTTAACTACGGTTGAGGTGGAGAACGAATCTAAGGATGAGCCAAAGGAAATGGTTTGATGTGTTAGGTTTTGGACATGGAAGAAAAGACGGGATCAATCCACGCCTTTGGAAATTGCGTGAAAAATCCTCTCCACAATCGTCGACCCTGCTATTTTTTTCCGTAATAAACCCCAGTGCGTGCGAATCGTGCTGGGGTTTTGTGTTGGAAAAAGAATAAAAAATATTTTTTTCAAAAACGAAAAAGTGCTTGCATTTTATTTTTGAATCATGTATAATACTAATCACGACGACGCACCGTTCGTTTCGGAGAGTTCGCGCACTCGCCCCTACTAAGGCGAAATGCGGACGCCTGTATCTGATAAATCCGCCGAGACATCCCGTTGAAGCGAGAGTGTGCGTATTATCCACCAACTCAGCTCCTTGTGGGCAGAGGTGAACTAAATGCGTGGATAAATTATACCGTTGCTGGCGGGAATCAACGCTCGCGGAGACGCCTCAAATCGTCGCAGAACCGAGAATCAGCACCAAGTAGACTGTGCGCTCGCACGCGAGGTCGCGTCCAGATTCGCCGCTACGGTGCGAAATTGCCTACCCTACTTGCAAAAGACCCCGATCATACGCGTATGTGTGTGGTTGGGGTCTTTGTTTACAGAACGTCGCAGAGACCCCCTGCTTCAGCATCAATTGGATTAAGCGAGACAAACAAAGAATTGATTCGGTTAAGTCTAAAAGGTAAGAAATTGATGTTATAGGCAAAACAAAAAAATAAAAAGATCAAGGAGAATTTTCCTTGATCTTTTTTTGTGGTTTGTTTTGTTGTTAACTCAAACTTCGAACCTAAATCACATAGAGCACGACAACCAGTCTTTAATCATCATCCTGTAATTCTTATCATCCACCTGTGGGAGGATATTAGAGCGAAGGCGCATAACATCCGCAAGCATCTCATAGACAACATCATCGTCATCAGAGGTCAGAACTCCCTTTGAAAGTCGCTGTTCGATTTCCTCACTCAGCGAACGAACATGTCCGAGGATGTCCACATTTTCCTCGCGCCTCGTTTCAAAGTCAAACGCACACTCCTCCTTACCCGTCAAGAACTCGTTTTCAGTGATCTTGCCGTCAAGGATCATGCGAACAATAGTGTACTCAAACTCGTTGAGGATGTTATACATAATATTGTCACGAAGTTCCTCCATAGTCTGCCCAGACGTTGCAAGAAGCACCTCAACACCATAGTCCAAAATCGACTTAGCGATTTTATTCGTATAGGTGAAGAAATCAAGCTCAAGCGTCTTGTTATGGAGGAGGAAAATTTCGATACGGCGACGCTGAACACCATTTTTGGACTTTTGTGTAATCCTCAAGTATAATATCGCCAATGTAAACCTTTGCCGTTGCATCAGCTTTGTCGATAGGCGACGGGGCGGTGAGAGCGTCACGGAGTCCAGAAATCGTAAATGTGGATTCCGCCGAAATGCATGCGTTCCAGAGTGCTGTGGATGGATTGGATCATATTGACCGTCCTTTCTTTAGCAGATGTTTAACATTTTTTATTAGGATAGCATGATTTTTAATGGTTTGCATGGATTTTTGATAGACCAAAGAAAAATATGTCGATAGGCTTTCTTTCCTATCGACATACATACTTACCACATCATCCTTTATTGAGAAGATGTGAGGAATCCTAAGAAATTAGCACCTTCATTAAGGTTAACCAACCCCTGTCCATGCATACTTGCAAGCAATTCATCAGCGTCATGAAACATAGGTGTATTATTTGTTGATGGTAAATGGGTATGTTCGTAAACAAATTCATAACCATCCCCAATCGTGCCATGGTTTTGGAGGTTGACGTAGGAGATTGTTCCATCCTCTGTAACGTAAAGGTAGTCATGATGGTTTGTTCCGACAATGTGTTTCGCCTGTGTCGGTGTTACGGACTTTGATTAGAGGGAAACTGACAAGAAACTGTCTTCCGAATGTAAGTGAATTAGACATAGCGAGGTATTTTCCTTTCGAGTGTTTTGTGTGTTTTTGTTTTTATTATATATCTTTAGGACGAGCAATTCAGGTGTTTTTGGAATATAGAGATTTTATAAACCAAAGGAAAGGTTATTTTTTTGCAACTTTGTCGCGGCGTGCTATTATATAGTCAAACATATCAAAACAACTCTTTCAATTACTTTCATTTTATATTATAATTATAATACCATAAAGAAAGGAGAAAAAGTCAGTGAAAGCGAAAGATGTAATAAGGTTGCTAGAAATATCTAGAGGAACACTCCATAACTATTACAAACAAAGGAAAAAAATTCGTGAGAAGTTCTCCAAAAACGGACAGTACGATTACAATAAAGGAAGATGTTTATAAACTCTTCAACCAAAGCGTGCCAAGAAAAACGGTGATTTATTCCCGCGTTTCCACGTCTAAACAAAAGAGGGACTTGGAGAACCAGCGAGAACTTTTAAAACAGTTCTGTTTCGCTCGGGGATATACGGTCGATGCGTCGTTTTCCAGATATCGCGAGTGGAATTTCCTTTCGAAAATCGTGACGGATTCTTTCGACATGTTGGATTTGATCCTCAAAAGGGAAATCGAGCGTGTCGTCATCACCTACAAAGATCGGTTATCGCGCGTCGGATTTGGATTGTTCAAGCATCTTTTCTCTAAATTCCAATGCGAAATTATCGTCATGTCAGAACTTGGAGATGAGAAACTGGATAGCAAAGAGGTGTTTGACGAAATCGTTAGCCTTCTCCACTGCTATTCCATGAAGCTGTACTCGTCTCGAAAAAAACAGAAACTCAAGGAGTTTATCAATGACCACGAAGAAGAGTCAACGAACCTATCAACGCTACCTAAAACGTGACAATCCTATCTTTTCGGAAGTTGTTCGGATGTCGAAGAAAGCGAACAACCTTTACAACTCAAAACGATGTGGTTGATGGAGCATGAAAGAAAGTGCATAGGAAAACACTTTCCTATGGGGGATTTGGACAAAATCGCAAACAACTTCCCCTCATCCTACAACAACTATCGGTTTGCTTCCTGCACAGACATCCCAACAAACCTTGCGTCAGTTGACTCCATTTCAAAGGTTATTAGGGCGACGTTCAATGATTATCAAAAACATCCTGAAAAATATAAAGCAGAACCAAAGAAACCAAGGTTTCGTCAAAAGGGTGGTCGTTCTCTGTCATTTTTGTAACCAACAATTCAAATACGACGGGAAAACCATTCGAATTCCATATCTCAACAACTCTTGATTCGCTTCGAAATAAAGAATACAATTCCTAAACAGGTAACATTTCTCCTCATGGTGAAATCTTTAAAATTCTCGTTTCCTACGAGACATCGGAACAATTCGATTACCAAGGCAACGGGTTAATCGCAAGCATTGATCCTGGATTAGAAATCTTATCTACTGTGGCGTTTAGCGACATGAGTCAACCCATTCTATTTTCAGGAAGAAAGCAAGAACTACAACATCCATTTCAATGAGAAAATGGCGAGAGTTCAGTCCGAGTTAAAAATCACGACAGGAAGAAGCAAATCCAAGAAAAACCGAATCTCTTTGGAGAAAACGCAAAGATTTTTCGACAACCACATGCACCAAGTATCGAGAAAACTGGTCAATCTGTTAGCTGTCAAAGGCGTTTCCACGTTAATCATTGGAAAAAAATGACCAGCAGAAACAGAAGAACAAGATCAAGAACTTCGTGCAGAGTGCCGATTTTTCGTTTGCTGGAACTCATCAAAGAGAAAGCGGAGCGCCTTGGAATTAAAGTCATCGTTCTGCGTGAATCCTATACCTCGGGCACATCGTTCTTGGATAACGAAGAACCGATTAAGGCGAACTATGACAAATCGCGTAGAGTGGAGAGGTTTATTCATCTCCAACGAAGGAAGAAAGATCCACGCGGACGTGAACGGCGCCTACCAAATCATGCGTCGTGCTGTTGATGTCATTTGGGATGAAACGACGAACATCTTTAATCCGCAAACCATTACATGCTGAGAGAATATGCGTTGAGCCAAACTCTCAGTGGGGCGAAATGCCGTCCTGTACGGTTCGTTACGAACGTCGAAGAATTTCTTAAGTCACACTGATCCAAAAATTAGAAGTGGATATATTACAACTGATGCGATTGTGATATATTTCACCTAGTAGCAAGTCAGTTGTGATGGAATTTAGTACATACACAATATTTATTTTCTTATTGCCCTCTGACGAGGGCAGAAGGGAGAGATGATCATGCTCAATTGGATCAAAACAAAAATTCTTGGTTGGCGGGATGATGAACTCTTCAGTGAGCTCGAGCTCACCGAAGAGCAGGAAGAAATCAACCGACTCGTGGAGATTATCGAAAGACTTGAGTTTGATCTCGAGTGCTTACAGAGAAAATGAGGAACTGCGGAGGTGGACTTCGTATTCCTTATTAAACAAAAACAGGAGCTATTGAACGCTCCTGTTTTTGTTATTTTAGTTACGCCTCGTCATCCATATGAAACAGCTCGTGCGCATACTGCTCGCACTCTCCTGCGATGTTTACAAGGTTCCCGTAAGTCCAATCGAAATCTTCGTGCTTAACGACCTTGTATTCGCTCTTTTGGAGCGGCATACCAGCAGCATGTACGAGTTCGATTTTATCGCGGGTAATCCACTCAAAACCAACCTCGCTTTGATGTTTAACCAAACTCTTCATATGTCTAGTATACGCTCTATTGCGCAGTGTTGCATAGAAACTGCGTCGTTAAACGCACTCCTTAAACAACTCTTCGGCTTCTTTTTGCGTATATTTCGGACATAACTTGTCCGTTTTTTGTGCAATAAAACCGCTATTTTCTAGTTTTTAAATTCGCCAATTCGCTTAACCAGCGCAAATACTAGCTGCTTCGTGGACATAATATGTCCGCCTTTTCGCTCTCTTTAGCGCAAACAAAAAACAGAGGATTTCTCCTCTGCCTTTTTGTGCCGTTTTAGTAGCTAATCTGACCGAAACCAAGGCGCACCATTTTGTCATGGTATTTCAACTAAAAACATGCGTGGATTCCACGCATTTTTGAATTGAAATATCAAAAATTTTATTGATTTAATTTGCTGTTGAGCTACGTGGATAATAATATTAAAGTAGATGTTTTTGGTTTCTTTTTTAAATATGAAAGGAATGATCGTCATGACGAACGAACTCCGCAACCGCATCATCAACCACGCACCTTATTACTGTGGCTGGGACACAGTATTCGCGCCACCCGTATTCGGCATTGACTCTGATGCCGAAGATGAGGTTCTTGAGCAGCAACGCGCGCTCAATGACCCCAAGGTTGCACAGCTTGCTTCCTTGCGATTCATGCAGGGAATGGAGGCCTTGCTCACATATGCAAGAAGGAGCGCGAAGAGCAGGAGCTTGTAGCGCTTGAAGAGGAACTGGATAAGTACGAAGAGTACGATGCCCGGTTCAACTTCTTCGGGAACTGCGTAGGTTCCCGTAAGCTGGCAGGTATTGAGTACCTTGCAGAGCCTTCTTGCCACGAGCACAAGCCCCGCAAAGGCAAGGCTCGTAAAGAGCGGTTCACCCGTAAGACGCACAATGCGTCGCGCGGGCGGCTCTACCACGGCGAACAGGAGTAAAATAGGTTGATAACCTAACAAAAAAGATTGCTGAAACGCGGTCTTTTTGTTTCTTTCCTACTTCTTAACATTTCTTTTCCGACAATAATGCAAACGCTTTGTCGAACTTTTTGCACACACAGCGAGAATAAACTGTTCCTCCCACTTCGTTGCCTGCTCGCCATTTTTGAGCAGATTAGCACAGATTTGGGTCGCTTCAACACAGCACTGCGCGCACTCTGATGCGATAACAGATTGCGTCATGTCGCCTTTACACGCCCATCTTTTGCTAACAAATAGGTAGTGTGCACTTGCGTCACAGAGCCTATGCTGGTTTAATTTGATTTCGTCGGTTGTCATAGTTGTTTCCTTTTCTTTCTATTTGTTGTTGTTAAGTTAATTCTACGTGCGCTGATAAAAAGACTGAAAAGTGCACGAGGCAGAGATTGCGCAGTTTCTCTGCTCTTGATTTATTATTTCTTGTTTTAGAAATCCTGCATCAATCGAATTTTGAAGAAGTCATCCAATAAATTAATTAGATCGGCATCTTTCTCTTCAACAGATCTCTCGTCGTCCTCAATGGCATCAAAGTTAATTCCTATAACGCTATCCAAATCGTACAGAAATGAAATGAGTACCCACTCGTCATTTTTCTGTGCAAACAGTATGCTTGTGTTTGCGCCAAAACTCAATCATTGGTGCAACGCGCAAACCATACTTCTCCATAAAACGATGCGCAACGGCATTTTTGTTATATGGATGTTTCTTTGCGCCTTGTCTCGAACACGCGGATCTGTTACGATGCGAGCAAGATCCTTGTTTCTCATCATCCCCATCCGTGGAATTGTGCTTAGAATGTATTCTAGCTTTTCTGTTTGAGAAAATTCGCCGTTTAATGGAATCCATTCATGACATGTTTCGCAAACCTGTGCTCTGTCATTAAAGTGAATTTGGTTAATAACCTTCCTAGCTCCTCATGAGTCAGCATATTGGAACGATTTGGAACTGCGATGCCGTTAAAACTAAACATTATTCTCCTTCTTTCTATATAACGTAATAACATTGTACTATATTTATTTCCGTTATGCTGAGATTTAAGCAAAACAAAAAGAACAGAGGGTTGTTTCTCTGTTCTTTTTGTTGCTTTACTCAAAAAATGCTTCTAAACCGCCATGTTTGCTGTCAATAATACCCCACAGCATACACGCCTTATGCGTGTCGCCATTGGCACAGCATTGACCACTTCTTCGAGAACACCATGAGGCGTTTTTATTCTCAGCAAGATGGCGCTCACAAAGTCCCTTGGCGATACTGTAAATTGCGATAGATGCTCCAACCTTAACGGCATCAATGGTCACATCTCCGCTCTCTACGCGCCCCATTGTTTCTTTAAATTCGTTAAGGATTTCGTCAATCAAAATCCTTGCCTCATTCAACTCCTGCATTTTCATTTTTCTCATCCTTTCTTTTTTAGAAGATGTTGTCTACATCTTTATTTTATCTCACGTTTATTTCTATCGCACTTTGAAAAATTAAACATCAAAAACGAAGCCATTTTGACCTCTGTTTTTTTATTTTTTATATTCTCATCTCTTGCGTTGCATCGCAACTAATTTTGCAAATCGTCGCCAAAGACGGAACGAACAAAAGATAGCCTGCTCCCAATCAAACATCTCGTTCCAACTCAATATCAGGATTGGCATCAAGAAACTTTGGATGCACGAGCAATTTCAAGTCAACGGCATCGAAGACGACCATTCAGCACATCGTCTTTCCACTCAGACGCGACATGACAGTTCACCTTAATGGCGCGATGAGGCAAAATCAACTTCGTTTCCATCGTTGTCAAGAACTAGAGAGTCGTTATAGTCGCGCATGTCTACAAGATAGTCACCCGTGACTATATCGAAATCGTGAGAAATCAGAATAAAAAGCCTGAATTTATGATTCTTCTTCGCTCAAATAAACCGTGTTCATATTGTCACCTCCTTTTCAAATCAAACCCAAACTGCAAACTCGCAATTCCATACATATATTTTACAACAACTCCTACGCTAAGACGCAAAAAGCGACTAAACAGCACTTGTTTAGTCACTTTTTATCCCTTTCTCAATTAAATCGCTCGTCTTGGAAAATCGTCCGCGCAAACTCGCGGTCATCGCATCTAGCGCACAGATTCTGCTCGCTCAAGGCAACCTCGAAATCGCGATAACATCATTCGGCGTTTCATTGAGCGCCATATTCGCGCTATGATGCACTCTCACAACCTTAGATTTGATTTTCTTCCTATCAATCGAATAGGTGAAGTACAGAAATCCAAAAACGAACTCGTTCTGCACCAATGTGTGCTCTTTGAGGTTGATCCGTCCGCGTCCAAGCTCAATCTGAACGCGCGCTCAGAAGCGAATTAATAACAATGTCGGCATCCGCATGCCAACAACGCGGAAGCTGAATGTGCGCCTTTGACTGCAAATACCTGCGCCATTTTTTGATATCTTAATCTCGCCACAAAGGATTATTCCGTTGTACCAAAGGCTCGCATGGCACAAGATTCTAGAGACTACCATCTCTACAATCTTGCGGTCAGACGCAATAATCTGCACTTTACCGCTACCAAAATGGGTGCTCATTTTTTATTCCTACTTTTTCTTCTGTAACATATCCCGCCGTCTACGTCCTGACGGACTTAGGGGCGGGGAATTTCTCGCAGTTCTTTAGTTAAACACAATTCGCGCATATGTTTGCGTCTCTGCAGGCATCAGCGAGGTTCTTCTCGTTCCAATCAATATTACTATCAACGGAAATCTCATCCACAATAGAATCCTCAATGTGCTCACCTGCGCTGTGCTTTATTGCGACTTCGGCTTTGTAGATGTGTTGCTGCTTAACGCTGTAATCAACAAATACGAAACGAATAGAGAATTCGCTCGTATCCAACTCTTTCAGAATCCCATGCGAGAACGTTTTGTCGTGTTCCATCTCGCAACGCGCAAAATGCAGAAAGTCAGCAATGAAATCGATAAATCCCGCTTTGGATTTACCAATGAACGTATATGTCGCTGAAAATGCGCCTCTCTGCTTCTCGCTGGTCTTGATGTAGTCCTTCATCATCATGCTATTATCGCGCCAGTTCTCGGCACGCTCTAAGATATTTTCTTTGACACTCTCCACAATGTGCGCACTTTTAGCCTCTATAACGACATACCCGCGCGCAGTAAAACGTTGCTCCATTTGTTTTTCCTCCTATTTATGAGTTTCAATCGTCCTGCTTAATGCTTTTATTGTACGACATATTTGCGCCAGCATCAGAAAAACAAAAACGCCTACATTTAGCAGGCGTTTTTGTTTTCTAAGACCTAATTAAAGTAACATCGTTTCCACTAATTGCGTTTTCGAAGAATCGTCCTCGCTCCCAATCAAGTCCGTCAGCAACGAAGTCATCCCTCGTGCGCCTTTGGAACAAATACCCAACCAAGATAACGCATCAGCAATCCGACATTACCGCTCAGAATTGCCCTTTTGGGTGCGGCAGGAACCTCACGATTGATTGGAATTGCTGGAAATGCGTTTCCGACTTCACCATCGGCATTGGAGATGCGCTCTGTTGCGCTCACATCAACCATGTAGTCGCCATCAGAGAACTCTAATTTAACCAATGCTCGCAGTTGCCAGACCGCGACGAGTTCTTCTTCTAACAACAACAGTTTCTTCATTTTTAATCGCCTCCATTCGTTAATAAAAATATCCGAACTAACTTCTTGTTTTTAGTTTAGTTGATTTTTGAGACCATTTGCAAAAAAATTAAGCAAAAAGCAACAACACATTTTAATATAAAACAAAACAACTTGCCGATTAAGACAAAAGTTTGCTTTTTAGTGCGTTAAGAAGTAGGCTTACCAAGTACGCGCCAAGCCTCCCGCAGGCGTGAGTTCAACGCCGATGGAGCCAAACTCGGAGAAAGCAGGTTCGTCATGGTTGTACACATAGACGAACGCAGAACCCCGCTTGGTGTACTCGACTTCCTGCTCCCACTCCTCTTCGTAATCGCTCACAAAGAGGTAGCAGTCGCACGTTCCAAACTCCATGAAGGAGCGTATAACGTGATAAACGACTGCGTTGTGTTCCCTGCTCGAACTCGCGAATCATTGCGAGTTCGTTATCAGTCTACCAGAAGCACGCGCCAAATGGAGGCTCTGACATGTTGATCAGATTCTCCTTTTCAAACTGCGCGATCACTTCATCGTAAATGCGCATCTTCTTGAGGCGCTTGACGGCCTCTTTTCGTTTTGCATCAATGGAAATGTTCATAATATTGCTCCTTTCAAAGAAAACACACTTATTATTGAGATAACATTGTCATCTCGCACCTATGTCTATATATACCGTCAAATTTAACAAACAGCATAAAAATTACCGCTTGTTGTGAACCTAATACAAAAATCTGTACGAAGCCTCAAAAATCTGTTGTAAAATAAACCAAGAAGCGCACAAAGCGCATTGACATAGCATCATCTTTGATTCGTAAACAGAAAGGAATCATCATGGATAATACAGAAGAGCGCGAGAAACCAAAACATGGCGAAGTGTGGTCATAGTAGCGGAATTGCTTTTTGGGTTATCGGCGTTTGCGAACACACTGAAACGGGAGAGGAATATGTGGTTTGCAAAAATCTGAGAACTCGTGGCAACTCAGCGCGCACAATGGCATCATTTATGCGCGAGATTGATAGAGATAAACATCCTGACAATCCTGCACAGTATCGCTTCACGAAACTCACAAAAAAAGAGAAAAAATGGTTCTTCCACAGAAAGCTAAAAGAAAAGTGGGTCAATCCAATCCACGAAGCAACGGGCAGAGCGCTCCCGAATACGCAGGAAATTTGGCGACACTTTAAGCGAAAAATCGGACTATCTTATCATGACTTGTTGCTACAATCCCGAAGAAGCCCACTTTGTAACGCATACACGCGGCTGTCTGATGGCAAAGCGTTTATTCGCCCAATGGATATGTTCATGGGCGAAGTTGACCATGAGAAATATCCTAAAGCGGCGCAAAAGTGGCGTTTTGAAAAAGTGCTGTAATCTGCTTGCTCTGCTTTAGAAAGGATTGATTTGTTGATGCCAAGAACCGACACTATATATAGAAATCATAATTTCAACAACTCAAATAAGCCTAAAGACGATCTATTGTTTTTGCATATTTGCCATCCTTGCAATCGCAGGAATGATTTGGTTTGGTTGGGCTTCCCCAGAAGCACAAGAGAGCATTAAAAAAGAAGAAATGCAACGTGCTGAAAACTGCTTGGCTCAATATATATCTGGTGGGCGCGGAACTGGACGTTGGGACGAGTGCGAAGGAACAAAACATTTGTGGTACGAAGGGGGGATATATGAGCCGGTTGGTGCATACGCTGAAGGAAAGAAACAATTAAGTGTTGTTAGTTTTTCTCCACGTCAATTAAAAGGAGCGCGAGACTTTAATAACCATTGTTTAATTAAATCTGGTAATTGCTCATCAAAGCCACACATGGTTGTGGTCAGGTGGTCCAGATATATGAAAGAATGGGCGCTTATTCAAACAGTAGGGGCAAGTATAAAGTCGTTCAATGGAATCCGATAACAGACGAGGAAAAAGCAAAGGGCGAGGAAATGGAGAAAGATAAAGATTTTTCCAATGGAAACTTCTTTGATCCGACTACGATGCCTAAAACGAAGATCAGTCATAAGCTTTTTAACTGAAGAAGCACGCCCCCGCCTCTAGGACGAAAGCCCACGGCTGTAGCCGTGGGATGAATCCACCGAAGAAAACGTCCAAATAAACCGTCGAAACGCGGTACAATAGAGCCAAAAAGAAAGGAAGATGTTAAATGTTCAGCTACACCACAATAGCAACCAGTAATGCGTCCAATGCGCCCAAAGGGTTTGCAGAGATTTTCAATTCAGGAGCAGGCGCGGCAGTTTCCAATGCGTTCCATGTGGACGTGCGCGATGTCGGCGATAAGTACATCCTCGAAGCAGAACTTGCGGGCGTTAAACGCGAAAACATCTCGTTGCGCTACAAAGAAAACAAACTCATCATCTCAGTGCGCCAAGAGCTTGCCAAAGAGCGCGAAAAAGACGACAAAGTACCTCTATCAGGAGCGCTATAAAGGCAACATGGTGCGGTCGTTCCACTAGAGAATATTGATGAGACGCGCACAGTAGCGACGTTCAAGGATGGCATCTTGTTTGTAACGATTCCGAAGCGCAAGGATGCTGACAAGGGCTATAGCATCCATATCGCGTCTGTTTGATTCAATTGAGATGCCAGAATTAAGGCAAAAGAGAAAGGAGTCATATACCCCACGGATAAATCCGGGGGCTTGTCCCAGCCGTACGCTTCTGAGCGGCGCGAGGTTCAAGCGAATCCCGTTGGTAAATCAACGAGATTCTCCTTCGTAGAGCAGAACATCGAGGGGGTATGACAGCTCCCCAACGGCGCAGGTCGTGCCTACGTCGCTATGGATAAGGTCTTGGATTTTACGAATTTGAGGCTTGTCTTCTCCCGCAAGAAAGCGCTCCCCGAGGTAAAGAAGATTGAGTGCGCCTACGCGGTCGTCGTTCGTGCGGAATCCACAACGGCAACGGTACTCATGTTCATCGTGGTGGCGCTGCTCCTTGTCAATCACGACGTACTTCGGACAACGCTGAGACGTGTATTTCGCAGGGACTTTTAGGACGTAAGCCCCTCGCTCCTCCGCTTTGTAGACGAGGAATTGCTCGAACTGAAAGAACGCCCACGAACGTAGGTTTCGACGCGATTTCGACGACTTTCGACACAAATTTTTCTCCGCAAACGAAACTCCTTCGAGGTCTTCGATCACGAACAAAGTCCCGCTCCGTACCGCTCAACGAGTGCCTTCGACAAAAACGTGGTTTACGTCCGTCATCCAACGGTTCTCTCGTTGTTCGATTCGTTTTAACTTCTTTCGTGCGGAATGTGTGTTCTTTGCCTGTAATTCGTGTCGAAGTCGTGCAAAGTTGTCGCGCTTTTCTGAATCGCTCGACCGGAGGAAAATGTCGTCTTCCCCGTCGAGTCTGCGGCGCACAGGGAGATTGACGATCCTCGGTCAATTCCGACAATCTTATTGATTTTAGAACGATCTATTTTATCTTCGGATGCGTCTTCCTCAGCTTTGGGCGACTTCATCGGGACGCACAGATACCACGTTTGCTTGCGTCGAATCAGTGTCGCCGTTCCACGAGATCCACCCTCATCGAGGAGTTTCTGGAACTTCGGTGCCGTCTGAAAGTCAACGAGGATCGTGCCGATCTGTGTCGAAAGCGACAGCTTTCCTTTGGTCAATCGGTAGTTTCGCGCACGCACAAAATCCGCTTGATCTGCCTTAAAAATCAACGGTTTCGCGAGCCAATCAAGTGTTCGCGGAACGATATGTAACTCGTCGGTGTACTTGTCCCGAAACTTCATTGGATTCGCCCTGAAAGTTGCTCCTTCACGGTCTTGTACCGCGCCGTCACGGTCTTGAGCGCCGAAATCGTCATCTGTGAGTTCAGTCCGAATCGCTCCCGCAGGTCGTCGTAGATGTCCTTTTGGAGCATCATAAAATTAAGTTGAAAGTTGTTCTTAAAGATGTGTGCCGAAACCGCATTGCAGACTTCGTTGTAAAGTCGCGAAACTTCGTCTAAAAAGTTCACTTTCCTTTTTGGTCTATCAACAATTTCAATTTCAAAAGTTCGAACCATGTTGTTTTTCACCACCTTTCTTTTTATAAAATATAGTATAATTCGTGGTGTAAGTCAAAGAGGTAAAAGAAATTTTGTAGACCTTTTTCTCCATGCGAAGTTTGCGTCATTTATTCCCCATCTTGCCTACCACTCAGCAACCATCGTGCGAACTCTTCGGTCTCACCACAGACTTCAACTAGATTTGTTTTCGTTCCAATCAAAAACTCCTGCGAAACGACTTCCATCTGCAGACTTTCGAGCCTCGTGGTAGCGTCGTGTATCAACGATATCTTCCTGGAAATCCATCGCGCATCAGGATCATAATCGCTGTACGCGAACTCAAGTTCGAACCAATTTGCCTCAAAGAGAGCAATCTCTTTGGATTCACCTTTGCGTTCCATTGTGCCATTTGATTCGCTCATCAGCTTTTCGATGTTATTGGCAAAAACAGTTTTCGCCAATGCCGCACACTTCGCGCGTTTCTGTGTGGATTCCTGTTGCTTCATAGAACAACTTTGATCCAAATGAACCAACTTCAATGCCATATTCTTTATTGTTCGCGGGTCTAAGAACAACATCAACAATAGTGCTGATTACTTGCTCATTCTTGGCGCGGATGATGACAAAGCCTTTGGGAAATGTTTTGTTTGGTTCTTGCATTTGTTTTATTCCTCCATGCCGCTCGTTGTAACAAAGGTACTTTCAAATTGGTTTTTATCATAGCATATTTTATTTTCTTTTACGCTATCCAAAACAAAAAGCAAAAAAGAGCTGAAGCAAGCTCTTTTTGTTCTTTTTGCTAATTGCCGAATCACGTTCCAGCCATCAGACTCTCATGACTCTGATCCGCAAAGTTCCTCGGCGTAATCTGCATCTTCACCACAAACCGCAACGAGGGTTTTCTGCTGTCCAGTCGAAAGACTCATGAAGGCGCATGAAACGCTCGCTCTTTTTCGAGCGATGTTCCTGCAACGTGGATGAGTTCCACGATGTTGCTTTCAATAAGCGCACTCCAAGCTCGTAATCGGAATAAACGAACCGGACAAGGAATGAAGCTCCTTCGAGCAACGAAACAACATCGTCACACCTTCTTTTTCAAGCTCTTTTTACGCTCGAAAGAAGGAACTCGATGTTGTTGAAAACGCCCATTTGCCCGTACCTTCAAACTGGTACTCAGCATAATGCTCTTTTGCGGGGTCATAGTACCACGTTCTCCCCTCACCAAGAGTTGTGCTGTAGTGCCAATCCTTCGTGCGAGTAAACACCTCTGTGATGAGCGTGTTCACAGCATCTTTGCTCTTTGAACCAAGGAAGAGCGTCCCGCGAGCTACACTCATGTTAGCCATTAGAACGCACCTCCATCCATCGCGGTAATGGAAACGTTTTTCTTTTGCTGTTGTCGGGTTGTTCATAATTACTGCTCCTTTCAATCCCCCTAACGGGAGAAAACGGTTGATTTGTGCAAAGACCCTAATCTCGCGCTTCTACAATTATTATACCGCTTAAAGCGGTGCTATAAAGCAAAAACAGAGCTTGTTTCGCTCTGTCTTTGTCCTTTTATTGCTTCTCAATTAACAGGCGAAGAGTCCTTCGACAACCTCGGGATCTTCGTCTGCAATATCAAGCAGATTCTTTTCGGTAAAGCAATGTTCGCGATAGAACTCATATTCGTCTGCGATAGTGTCCTCCAAAGGAACACCCGCCTTGTGGCGAATGTAAAATTCCTCCTCTGCGAGGAACATGATGCCAGCATTGTACTCCGTCATCTTAAACCGCAGAGAGAACTCATTTGCTTCGAGAATATTAATGAGTTCCCATGCCTTGTCGCCGTATTCGCGCACCAACGACTTCTTAATGTCCCCCATAAATTCATCGGAAAACATATCAGCACTCGTGCCGTTGAACGAGTACGATACAGAGTCTTTATTCGGTCGCGCAAGCTGAAATAAAAATCGTAATCCCAGCTTGTTACTCCATTGGATATGTAATCCACGAGTATGTTAATTACATCGTGATTTCCCGAATAGATAGAAAGATTCCCGCTTGCGACAAAATTACGAGACATTTTAATTATCTCCTTTCAAATCGATCCCCCTAATGGGAGAAAAATAGTTAATTATGCGAGATAAACTCGCGCTTCTATGCTTATTATACCTCAGCGAATCGCCTGAAAAGAACAAAAACAGAGCCATTTAGTCGCTCTGTTTTTGTTTGTTTTGTATGTAGTTGTATCGCGCGTTAGTTAGCCATCAAACAGCATATCCGAGCTTGTTTAGACGCTCTTGTGCCTCTTGATGATATCCCAAACGTCTTTGACATCGCCGTTCTCTTCGAAGGATTCTGCCACCGCGTACACCTCATCGGCATCACGCGAGCAGGGATGTCTCCCATCATGGCAAGAGTCCCAGTTGCGCGTCTGCTTGTCATCATAGGCATCACACTGGAGATCCCAGCCGAGATCGCTGAGCATCTTTGTTGCGAGCTTCGGTTCTCAAGCGGCGCGATGACGACATCTGCGCCTTCAATGTATGGAATCGCCCAATCGGAACTTCCCATCATATATGCGATGTTCGTCTCGTCGAAATCAAAGAGTGTTTTGTCCTTGATTTTGATACTGGCATTCGTCAGCTTACAGTCGGCGTTGTGATGGATCTCAATAGTCATCCCCACAAGCGACTGCGCTCTCACGCAACAGTTTACTAACTTAAACGAGATTGTAAACTCGTTGGCGACGAGGAAAGCATGGATTTTCGACATCCACAACTTCCAGCATCATGTCAGCATTCACCATAAAGAGGGACACAGACTGATTGCATCCACTTTCGCCGTAGTATGCGAATTTACGGGATTCAAATCCTTCCTGTTTCATTTCAGCCTTATCTTCAACACGGAACAGTTCGTCCACTCGTTTGTGTTCTTGAATATGGCATTGAAGATGGCATTGATTACATGCTCATCTTTAGCCTTCACCGAGATGTTGCCGACAGCAAAATTCGTGTGCATAATAAAAACTCCTTTCGATGCTCGCTTTGTGCGACAAATCTGTTAGTTAATTTAGCGAATCAACCTAGCTCAAAATTGATGTTAAGTTGATTCACGCTTTTGACTTTACTAAAATAATACCACCTCATGCGCGTCATTGCTGCACAAATCAGTCAGCTTGGCGCATTAGCGCAAACAAAAAGCAGAGATGTTACTCTCTACTCTTTGTTGTTTTTATTTCGTTCAATTTTAGATTTCCTGCATCACGCGCTCTCGCTGACGCCAAGAATCTCTTCAGCGTCTTCTCGCCGTTCTCCAGCAATCTCAGCGAGGTTTTTCAACTGTGAGATCGAAGGTTTCCTATCAATGGTGCGCGGATTGACAGCTTCAAGCGGTGTGCCCGCCTTGTGCTCCAAAATGACTTTTTCACGGATTAGCCAATCCATTCCGGATCTTGACCCTCCCACGGATAAATCTAGGGATTCTCGGGGCGTTGAGTTAGGAAATCTTGTTGATTTCCAACCCCGTTCGTACATTTCTGCCGAACTCAAGTCCGAGCTAGGGGGCGGTCAGAACCCCTCACGAGACAGGTCGCTAGACTCTCGTGCACCGTGTCTGACGCGGGTTTACAGACATTTCGTCCGCAAATTTTGCATATAACACGGTTAGTTGCTTATCGTTCAAGTGCATTCTTCGCGATATTGATCAGCGCCTACAATGATCACGATGCGCGTGGAAACGCATTCACATTCGTACCGACGATCCTTCGCTGTGTTCACTCCGCAGGTGGGGCATCGTTGCGACGTTTTGTACGGATCCACGTAGATCAAATGAATGCCCGCCAGAGACGCCTTGTATGCGATGTATTTCGTGAGTCGGTAAAAACTCCACGAGTTGAGCGAACGATTGTTCTTTCTTCGCTATGCAATCTGCTTCTTCGAAAGTTTGCTTCTTCCGACGTTCCTTCTTTGTCCGCGCTTCCATCTCCGAAAAGAGTTCGAGTTGAACAGGTTTCCACCACATTTGAAGACGCACATTTAACGTTCTCGGCGACTGAATCCACCTTTGGTTTATCAGCGTTTTTACGACTTTTTCTTGTCGGGGTAGACTGTGTGCAGCCTTTGCGGATGCCATCGAGGTTTTCGAGCGCAATCACCTGTACGCCTTGACGAATCGCCTCATTGACGATGGCACGGCTCACTTGATGGTCGCGTTCCCTCATAAAACGCGCTTCTTTGTCATAAATATGGCTTGATTGCGCGGGTTTCTTCGCTTTTTGGAGTCTCTGGCGACGAGCATGTACTTTCTCCGCTTGTGCCGATTCTCGCGTCCGTTCCCATAGAACCGCACCTTTCCGTCTGTTGAGTACGAGACAGCGGGACACTTTATCCCAAGATCTACACCCATGACGAGCGTGTTCGGGTCGGCGAGGAGAGCATCGAGTGCGGTTGTTTCTGGTTCCTCAACCTGTAACCCACCTGTGCAAAAGAGCTTGTCTCTTCGACGAACGATGCAGCGGTCGCGAGATGGGAGGTCGTCGTTGGGATTTCCCGCTGACGAGGCGTTAAAGGTGATAGAATAGCTTTTACGCGTCATTTTTCCGTTGAGGAAAAGAGGGATGGAAACCGTTTTCTCGTCCAACTCAATTTTGAAATTTTGGTTGTTTACGAACAAGACTGGTTTACATAACACTGGAACTTTCGCGTCACGTATTGGGCGTTCGGTGTCTTCCCCTGCGCCGTGAACCACGCGCGTTTTCGTTCAACTTTTTGTTGACTCTTGCGTACCTTCACCAAGACGGGCTGCGTCAGGAATCGCTTGGTTGCGCACTGCAGATGAAAGTTCCGCACACATCCTTCGATGTGAATTTTCGAATTGACTCGCCTGAAAGATCCTGCGCAACGAGAGAATTGACGCATGCGATGTATTTCGCCATCTCCGCGCGGAGAATCGTTTCTTCTTCGGAATTTACTTCTAATTTCAACGAAGTTGTGAGGAATCAAAACTTGACCTCCTTTCTAATTTTTTCGCCCTTTGGCTTCAAACACACTATAATTATATTAAAACCACGTTGTTTTACAAGAAGTTTCACTAAAACATCGCGCCGCGCCGATTTATTCCTATGTCTAAAGGCAGGGCTTTCTCGGCGAAAGTGAAATCGTAGCTCGCAAAGTGCAAACATAACAGTTTGTTTTGGCGATGTTTTGAATCGCTCTGATAACTTAATTTTACACCGTTCTAAGCTACTAAACAAAAAGTGGCGAGTTTTGGCTCCTCCACTTTTGTCTTTTTGCGCTGTAATTGGACTTAATCTCGTCAGCCATTAGTAGCTCGCGATGTGTCCAGCGTCAATATCTAATGTCCATCCTCAAAAAGGACAAGATGTTCCGGCGTATTCAATCGCTCTGCCAACATCTTTGAACAGCGCGACGATTTCGCGATTCGTTTCCTCAGAAAAGAGGTCATAGTCAGGGTGTGCTCAAAGCGCAAAAGAAAATAACTATCCTCCAAGGTGCGAATCACGTCATGCTTTCACTGCTTCAACGAGCCTACGTTTGACAATATACATTAAATCTCAACAGCCAGACGCGCCAAACGGGGCGGCGTTTGCGCAGTGAATAAATGCTCGTCAATGAACGCGCCGTTCTCATTTTATCAAAGTTTGAATCAGTCGACATTGCGACATCAATGGGATGCTCAATGTGCGCATGATCGGAACAATCTCTCTTGTGATGAGGGTTGATGACTTTGGGACTTTCATGCCAGAAAAAGACAACAAAAGCCGCCGACGTTGTGAATGTTTTTCTTCATGATAAAATCTCCTTCGCAAAATCATACAAATTAACGCTATTAACTCTATTAACAAAAGAAATTAACAGAATTAACACGCCTCTATCATTAAAAGTATAGTTGTTTTGCATCCATTCGTGCAACAAAAAGCAGGAAGTTGACTCTTTTCCTGCTTTTTACAATCCGCACCTACTGGGGTGCGATAGCCAACTTTTACGCCAGCTAACCCTAAATTTGGGATTACTCGCCAATTTGGGATTTTTCTCGAGTACATCTTCTCACTTTAATATCCGTCGTGGTTTAGATGTGCTCTACAAAAAGCGTCAAAATTTATGTTTGATTGAGGTTCGCACTTGCGCTCACTTATGTGCCAATGGTTTTGACCGCTGAAATATCTTCATCATTTCTCTCATCAAATTGGCATTTAACAACGACAGCAGTTGCCTTTTTCGATACATTTATCGGCAATTTCTTTATCACTTGCAGTAAGCGGAACTTCAATAAACTTTTCCACGGTACTGCACTCAATCAACTTGATGCTATCAGGGTGCATCTCTTCGACAGCGTTGCGCTCATGTTTCTCATTTGTGCGAGGCTGACTGACGATCTTATGATAATCGTGGTCAACACTCGTTGGTTCGCCATTGTTGCGATACTGCGCGATCAGCGTGCGAATTGAGGCTCATCCGATACGCAAACTCGCGCTGGAGTGCTGTCTCATTATGGTGCTTTTTCATGCTTGCATTAATGTGCTCATCCTGCATTTTCTTGGCATCAATGCAGATTTTCATATCCTCGTTTCTTAAATCGCCACAATCAATAGCAGGAAGGAGCACAAGCGGCTCAGTGCTCTTTAGCGACTCTTCAAAGACGTGTTTGCCGTATTCTGTCAGACTTTCCCTGCCTTATCACGTTCAAAGTGCTTCATCACAGCGGTCATGCGCCTTTGGCTATGAAACGGTCTACAATCTTCAGGTGTTCCAGTTTTGTTCATCGCTGGATGTACACGCTGGTCTGCGTGTGTTTTGCACCTGTGCGGATTCCGACTCGTTCGCCAACTCGACGACTGTATTTGCGCCATCATGTCCAGGATGTGCCAATGAAACACCAGCACACCCGAAGGACATCACAGCGACACAGAGGGCAATAGATAGCTTCTTTTTTAGCATCTAGCTTTATCCTTTCTTCTCAATGTGAGGCATGGAAAAGTGCCACGCGAAAACTCACGATTGAGTTCATGAATTCGCGCCATGCATGCGCGCAAACTGCACGCAGGCAGAGTCATATTGCTATAAGCCTCGTATAGCTCTTTGACGTATTTTTCCTTCTGCTTCATGACGTTCTTGCAAACGTCTTTGTCGCTTTTGTTACGATTCCGTGGCAATCGACGGATTCGACAATGAGAAAACATTCTTATCGGGACGATACTGAAATCCTGCGGTACAGACGAGAACATCGGAGGAAGCTCAACGTGACCATTGTTGACCATAGCGGTTTCAGGGTAGAGGAAGATGCTAATCTCATTCGCCAGTGTCGCTCTCAAGCGTCAAAGGGAGCACTGTATGAGATGGTTCCTCGACCATAAAGCGATTTGGCGTTGCGTGCTCATCAGAGACCTGATTGGCAGGATATTGCAGAGCGCGATGGATGCGACACCAACGCTCATGGCGGCCAAAGATTGCGGATGTGATCTTTTTCTTATTGAACATAAATTTACCTCCGCACCATTAAAACAGCATGAAAACTTCTGTTTTATTATACCACAGGAGAAGTTACCTGCGCTCAAAACAAATTGGTCGGTACAAGACCTCTTGTTGTTCCGTGTTGTTTGTTCGCGCCCTCACGAAAGTCCTCGTCCATGCGAAAATGCATATGCTTAATCAGCTCTTTGTTGCCATTGGAGAAGAGTCCATTCATGTATTTTTCTGGTCAGCGGTTTATAATCGCTCCGGAAGCGGCATGAGGTTGTCTAGGTTGTTGTTTCTCATATTGCCATCCTTGTGCCCCAGATTGGATGCGTTTTGCATCAAAGTCGGGTCAATAAACGACTCTGCAAACAAGCCAATCAATCAGCAAAGAAGATGCCTTTACCTGTGACGGGATGGTTAATGTGAAAGAATGCGCGCCAATTCAAGTCTTTCCGCTTGGTACATTTCGCGAGCAGCGAGATGTAACTAAGGAGAACATATCCCTGCATCGTTAATGATGTAGTTTGGATAATCCTCCAAATGGTGCGTCTTATGACTATAAAATTCGCGTAGTTCAGAAAGCAACTTATTCGCTTTATCGCGCGTTTCTTGTCGCACATGCTCTGAGTTTGCAATCAATTCAAAGGTCTTAATCTCGCCCCCAAATGAGAATCATGATTCTTGGAAGTTTTTGAATAAGATTTGTGCATTGATGCGCGATCAAGAGGCGAGAGAGGGAATCCGTCGAATTTGGTGTAATATAGCGCCAAAAGCGCTTAGTTGTAATGTTAAATACGCGGCAGTCATCACTAATCAAGAAGTTTTCAAGATCCTTAATTGGATGCCACTCTGCGCCAGTTGTTTCGCGGAGTTCCTGTATCATCGCATCATACTCGTCCTGTACTCTTTTTGGTGGACATGGGAAGAACTCCTAATGAGACTTTTCCAAGCTAAAAGCTCCTGAACTTCCCTTTGTTTGTCATTAGTGTGTATGTCTTATATCGCATGTTTAATGTCAAAGAGCGGCATGAGTTGGCGTCCCAACAGATACCATCGGACGACAAGAAATAGCGATTTCGCACAATTGAATCCTTGCTGATTGGAAGCCAGTCTTTTTTTAATAAATCATCAGCCTCTTTTTGCTGATATTTGTGCCATACTGACCAATCTTAACAGTGTGATAAAAAAGTGCTTTCAACTCGCCATCGAAATCGTGAAAACAATCGCACAAAAGCGTCACAACGCGCACGCTCTTGTTACAGTTCCCCCTGCTTTGAAGTCTATAAATTTTATTGTCTTTATATCGTTTCATAATGCGCCCATGTTGGTAATCAAAACAAGTGCCATCAAAAGCGATTAAATATCGGTTTTCTCGAATATATGAGAGATCAACGAGTCGTCAATCCTTCTCCATTAACTCCACTCACTTGCGCTTTATCAAGGCGGTTTTTGGAAACTCCGATTTGAATTCCTTTTAGTAGTAAATTTTTAATTTTCTCATCCATTTTATTTCGTCCTCCCGAAAATCCGCGCAATTTTCTTACCTTTAAGTAGATTCAAATAGCGCAATTGGAACATTTTTAGGTCAAGTCCATGCGAATACGATCTACAACCAACAACTTCGCCCTTTTCATTTTCGTAAAGGTGTGTTGTTCCTTTAATCAGTTTGAAATTCGATGGAAGCGGTTGCAGATTGTTTACAGAGTTGTTGCTCATTTTACCATCAAGATGCGCGATTGGCCATTCTTCTTGAATGTCTTTATCAATGAATGTTTTTGCTACCAGATAGTCCGTTGGAATGAACACATCTTTCTTATTTAGCCTAATGTGGAAGAAAATGCGCCAGTTCTCGCCCATCCCTCATTGAGCTATGTGATATTTAAACTTATAAAGCGAGAAGATTTTTGCTAACATCGTTAATGAGATACATAGGATAGTCTGCTAAAGGGTGCAACTTCGTGCGAAAGAACTCTTTGACATCAGGAAGGGTTTTTCTCTTAAATAATTCTTTTGTGAGTTCACCAATACTTGTGCTGTTGATAAAGCTTTTCAATCGCATCAATATAGCCAAAAACAGACACCATAAGTTCAATAATGGATGCTGTTTTAGCGGCAACATAATTCTTTCGTTGTTCTTTCCCAATAGAATACGTCGGGAAAGACGTTGGATATTCATGCACAAAAGTAGCCAAGGATACTCATTGATACGAGGACTGAACACATCTCCATTCTCGTTAATGAGCAAATCATCTGCAATCGTCGGTTTATACCATTTCTGTCCTGTTTCTTTTTCGAGCTTTTCAATTGCTTCGTTGCGCATATCGTGCGAGAAATGTCTGAGCACAAGTTGGCGTACAGAACAGCTCATTAAGCGATGCTCGTCAGTTGCCAACAGGTAACGCTTACGTTTTCTCATGTTTGCGCAGGAGATTGCCAGACTTACTGTCAAGGATGACATCTTCAAATGCATACAAGTAGCGATTTTTCTGCACTGAAGCATAATTATTGATGATCTTCTAGTCTTTTTCGCGCAACTCTTCTGCTGTTTTTGGTCAAATTTATTGCGCGACAAGCCTACCTTGATGGCTTCGTTCTAGTAGTTCTTTGGTTTTCTCTTCCAACTACATCAGACCTTTCTGTTATAGTTATTCGTCATACAGAATATAACATAATTTTTAGGTATTTATCAACAGGGAAAACAAAAAAGGCGCAATTAAGCGCCAATTTTGTGAAGTCAATTAGAAAGGATAATTCCCGTTTAGCTCGAAATTAAGCCTCTTCCAATCAACCTTCCCGTCAAATCTCGCATGATCATCCAAGTAGATGTCAGCGTAAATCTGCGAGCTGCGTGCATCCCAATATCTTCCGGGTGCGCATCATGCCAGCGACGCATATGGTTGGGTGCGTTCTCGTTGACCGCATCAAAATCCAACCCTGCATCGTGACAATGAGCCACTACGCGCAGGAGATCTTTGCCTTTCCTGCACGTCCACAAAACAACTTCTCCGCTGCGTTGCTGGAACTCTACAAGTGTAGATACAGCAAGGGGATCGACATCGCGAGATCAGGGAAGTTACTGTTCTTGGTAAGCGTGCCGTCATAATCAACGGCGATTACGCGGCACTCGCGATTCAATTTCTTCATATTTTCACCTCCTTCGAACCGAAAAGAACCAAATCGTTGCTTTTATTATGACATGTTTTTAAGTTGTTTTTTTGAAGAAATGGTCTTAGCTTATTTTTATCTGAAAAGACGCTTACCCATTGATAAAATTAGGTTGTAGGTTATTTTGTTATGTGTCTTTTGTCGTTAAACCTCGACAAGGCGCGGATGAACAGGAGGAACATAAAAGTGGGAGAATATGCAGTACGTAAGAATGACAAAAAGAAAATTAAGATCGGGACATGCAACCTCATGTACTATCTACGCTACGAACAGCGTAAAGAGGTTGTCTCCGACCACCCGCTACAGCTCAACAAGCTGTGGTTCAGGCTTTCTCTGAAAGAGGAAGACGGAATCCTGCCAGGCGACTTTGAATATTACGGGCACGGCGGTTCGCATCCTCTGGCATTTGTTGTCAAGACAGATGACAAAGTTAAGGAAGCAGAAGAGTTCTACAATGAGCTTGCTGAGCGTTCAGTTTCAGAAAAAGGTATTGTGCAGGTGCGTAGCGAAGAAGTTGGCATCATGTGCAATATCCCTTGCTTCCACGGATATCACGGAGAGTTGCCGAAAGGGATGTTCTATTCGTCCCCCAAGAGAAACCTTCTCTCGGTGTACTCCATCGGTGTTCGAGATGAAGCAGAAGCGCTTATCGGGTGCACTGTTTGCGGCAATGTTGTTTGTAGCGTCAACATTGAAGGGTTGCGCTACTGCGTGCCAAAGTTCGATAAAGACGCTGAAAAACTGGGCGCGACTTATCGCACAAATGGAAACGATTAACCGCGAACTCGGTATCGAAAAATAGCGGCTCTATCAAAACAAAAAGAAATTCCACGGTTAATCCGTGGTTTTTCTATTAGCAACAAATTTAGGAACAATTTTTCTGCAACATGGTAATAAGTATAGTAAAATATATGTAGAAATGGAGTGAATTAAGTTAATGTTATTTTTCCAGTTTTTCATCGCAACTATAGTGCCACTAATTCTGCTCTTTAGCGCAGGCGCGATTCTCGTGGACATGGTAAAGAGCAAGAGCTCTCCAAGAAAACGCGCATCATTGCATCAAGCGCTTCTGTTTGCACTTTTGTAGCGATTACAGAAAAGATCGGCAGAAAGCCCACGGTTTTAACCGTGAGATGAATGCCGATGAAGGAAACCTTTCCAAATAAACTGGTGAAAACATGGTACAATAGAATCAAATTCAACGAACGGAGGTGAAGTTGTTTTGGTCAAGATGTTTGAATACAAGGTTTGTCGTTCGCATCGGAATCGAAAATTGGATCTGCAAATCAATAGTGCGGGACGAAAATCTGGAATCTCTGTATTCGATTCATCGCACCTATTACCACTTGTTTGGAAAGTTTTTGTCGAAAAACGAACTCAAAAGATATTAGTTCGCTTTAAAAACAAGGGATATTTCCCATTCCTCAAAGACATTGGAAGCCAAAGCCGTCCAAAACATCACCGACCGAATGGATCGTGCCTACAAAGATTGGTTTAAAAATCTCAGAAACGGGAAAAAGAAAGGACGACCAAGAAAGAAAAAGATCTTCCAATACAAGTCATTTCACACTCAAACAAGCGGGATGGGAAATCAACGAAGAAGAAAAACCATCATCATCAACAAAAAGAAATACAAATATCACAAGTCGCGCAATCTTGACGGGGAAATCAAAACCGTTACAGTAAAGCGCGATGCTTGCGGAGATTTTTGGATTTATTTCGCGGTAGAAGTGGAAGAACCTGTAGTTGAAGTCAGATCGGGTGAAATCGTCGGCTTTTGACTACAGTTTCGAGAAGGATTCGTTTCTCGTTGGGCAGGAATCACGATTCGATGTCCTTGCGCCCTCCTTCTTCCGTGTGAATCTCAAAATCTTCCAAAAGCTGTCGCACGCGCTGTCTCGGAAAAGAATTTTGGTTCCAACAATCGTGTGCAGGCGCGTTTATCTTTGGCTCGCCAGTATCGCAAAATCCTGTTGGGCGAGGAAAGACTACCACTACAAACTCGCCTACGAACTATGTAATAAGTACAGCGTGATTTGTTTGGAGACTTTCACCTAAAAGCAAATACGCCAGAACAAGACATGGGAAGAAAGTTAGTGACCGTGGTTTCGGACAGTTTTTACTAATCCTTTAACACGTCGCAAAAGAAGGTTGGGACGAAAAATCGTCTTCGTTGATAAGTGGTTTCCATCTTCTCAGCTTTGTCATTGTTGTGGATTCCAGAACAAAGCGCTAAAAGGAAAGTTCTGGATTCGCAAGTGGACATGCCCATCCTGCGGAGCTTTCCATAGCGACAGGGATCGCAATCGCAATTAATATCTACAACGAAGGCTTGAGGCTTCTCGCCTCGTAACGTTCAAACGAATCTGGGCGGGGCATCGTCCAGTAGGAAGTACACGCCGTAAATCCCCCGTGAGGGTGCTGTGGGCGTTTCCTTCCTAGAATCCCACGGCTTTAGCCGTGTGGAGTATGTCAAATATGCGGCATATTTGAATTTGTTGCACTAATCTTTCTATGAACTAGAGTCTGAGGTTAAAAACAATGTTTGTATTTTGCGTTCTATTTCCCTTAATTGTCATCGTTGTCTGTTCTGCCATCATTTGCTACGAAATGGCGTTGGATAAGCAGATTCCGACATCAGAAAAAGTAATAACATCTACAATGGCGCTCGCTATTTGCAGCGTGATGGTTTTCAGCTCGTGGGTCGTGCTTAAGGCGCACTTGAACGCCCCTTAATAAGCAAAAATTAAGTTTTGTAAAAAGAAAGGACTTTCTCTAAGTTCTCAAATTCGTAGTAATTTGTGATTACGACAGTAACGATAAATAGATAATTTTCAAGAAAAATAGAAGCAAATAGAATTATCGTTATAATTTTTATTAAAGAAGGAGGGAAGAACAACAATGGTAAAAGCCAATAAGTTTTTTTGACATTTTTGATTGATATGCGGAAGAACTCGTTTGGATTTACGATTTTTCTCCAAGAGAAGATGAACCTGTGGATTGGAAATCCTGTGGTTCGCAAGCAATTATTTCAAATTGATTTGTCCCAGCCAAGAGGGAAAATCTGGGAAGAAATACAGAAATATCGTCGGTCAGGAGGAGATTACGCAGTGGGAGATTCCAAATCCAGCATGGTACTCTCGCATGATCTTTGAAAATATTCGTCGTTTGCTCTTGTCTAAGCAGGAAGCAATCGTCTGTTTTGAAGAACTGAAAAAGAACGGAAACAAGGTGAACGACGATCTTTTAGAAACACTGAAAAAGAAGGGCATTTTTCCCCAAAAAGGACATTCCTTTTTAACCTGAGAAGAAGTGACGATCCTCCGACATTAGCGAAGAAAGCGACGTTTGTGATGGATTATTCCGTTTCGATTGATCAGACGTGCATTCGGATCAATGAAATGACGTTTGGATTTAAGGTTCAAAAAGGAGAGTATCTCACCTACGAGGTCGTTCTTCCTCTTTCACTTCGGAAGAATTTGACGGGGAAAATCACGAAGCCACGATTCTTCAAGAGAAAACGAGATGGAAAATATATCGGGCATTGTTCCTATGAAGTGGAAATTGAACCAAGTAAAAGGACAAAAATATCCTTGGCGTAGATTTGGGAAAGAAAAAGTTATTCTCGTCCGTTGTTCTTTATTCGGATGGAAATTATTCCGAAGAAATCGTCAACAGCAGACTTTCATCTACAGTGGACGAGAAATTCAAACGAAAGAAGAAGGATCTTGACAAGCTCTTACACAAAAACAGAGTTTTAGAGAAATTAATCAATGGAGATCTCAACATCTTTAATTCTCATTTGGAAGAAATTCGACAAAACAGAATCGGTCAAATTACAGAATTACGAACCAATATGTTGAGCACAAAGAGAAATCAAAGCAAAACAGATTGCAGGAGAAATTGTTTCTATAGCCAAAGAAAACGATTGCAAGGAAATCCATTTGGAAAATCTCTCATGGCTCGAATCCCAAGGAGGGCGATGGAATCACTCTGAGGTTCAAGACCTTATCTCCGAGTTCGCAGAACTCAGAAGGAATTAAAGTCATCAAGATTTATGCAAAACATACGAGTTCCGCGCATCCCATCACTGAGTGAACTTGGTCGGAAATCTGGACGAAACGTTCGTTTTTCCAATGGGGACGTGATTGATCGAGATCTCTTGGCTTCAATCAATATTGCGAAACGAAATAAGAAGAACCAAAAAAGAAAAACAAGGTCAATACATTAAGAAAAAATCACACATCTACACCAAAAGAAAGTAAAAAGCCAAGTAACCGTAAAGGTTTCCTTGGCAATCAAAAACAAACTCTTAGAGAAAAACCAGCGGGGTACGAAAATCGTCGTATTCTACCCAAGACAAACCTGTAAGGGAACTTGGGCGGTTTTGGATATTTCGTCCAAACCACATATGCTAAGTTTGTCCATGTTCCATTTACGACATCCTATGTCTATTTGCTACATGACTTAACAACGATTAAACATCGTCAAAGGTGAGCGCAAGTCTTTTGACGATAGACTTAAAGAAGGTTTCCAGCCTCAGTGAGTGCGGTCGTTGAAAAATGGTTCGCATGATGAACTACGTTCGTGGAAAGGTCAAGACTTACCTTGGGATGTGCTTTCAGTCCCAAGCCCTAAGAGCGCCAACCAAGAAACTAACCTAACGCTCTGGTTAGATCACAGGGAAACGCATGAACTCTCACGGACATTGGCAAGAAGGACAATTCTCCGAAAAGGAAGGCAGAGAAATGCTAAATAATCAAAAAGAATATGCGTTCGTCTTGGACGCGGAAGGCAAGAAGCTAGATCCGACCATTATCCAAAATGCTTGGCGACTCGTCCGTCAAAAGAAAGCAACGCTTGTTGCAAAGCGTCCGTTGACAATCCAGTTAAAGAAAGTCATAGACAGTCCAAACGATGACGAGATTCGTATGGGAATTGATGACGGAGCGAAGCATGTTAGGGTTGGCGCTTGTTCAAAAATGCAAAAACTAAGAACAAAGTTGTTTTTTGTTGCGACGATGGAACATCGCAATGATGTTCATAGTTAATAGAACAACGTAGGGGATATCGTCAACGTCGTCGGTATTGGAAGCGTTATCGAAAAGAAAGATTTAGTAATCGAGCAAGCACAAGAAGAAAAGGACGTATTACTCAACGATTCTTCAAAAACGTCAAGCGGTTGTTCGTGTTGTGGACAGACTAAAGCAAATATATTCGCATTGATTCTATTTATTTGGAAGATGTCGCGATTGACGTTCGCGTCTTGACTGATGAGAAAAACTCTATTCTTGGCAGTATCAACGTTCCAATCGATTGGATGAAAACCTAAGAAAAGCAACAATTCTTCGCGATAATTGTAAATGTCAATTGTGTGGAAAACGAAATTGTCGTTTGGAAGTACACCACATTACTCCACGAAGAATGAATGGCGCGAATACGATTGGAAATCTCATCACACTTTGTTCCGAGTGCCATTCCAATGTAACAGGTCGCGAGATAGAATTCGCTGAACAACTTTATTCCAAGATTGGAAAGAAGAAAAAAACAATGCTAGCTTACAATATGCCGTCTCATGTCATGGTTGGAAAAACATGGCTCAGAGAAGAACTCTCAAGCGGACGCCAGTTTTCCTCACTACTGGAGGGACACCGCAAACAAACGCATTGATTGGAACTTAGAAAAAAATCTCATGAGATTGATGCTGTTTGCATCACCAACCTTGAACCAGAATCAGTGGGCGTGAAACCTTGGAATGTAAAACCACTGAGGCATCAAAGAAAAAAACGATGAAAGTGAAAAGAAATTTTGGGATTCCGTCATCGCGATATCGTTTGTTACACATTTAAAAACGGTGAATACCACGAAGGATATGTCACCGCACTTTATCCTTCAGAAGGAAAACAAAAAGAGGGATTAAATTTTTCTATCTTCCACAAAGCATTGTAAACGAGGTCAATCCAAAGAAATGTCAACGATTAGATCGCCCTGACAAATTCCTTTGGTTGGCTTAAGTAAAATAGACATTTGTCTATGTTTTAGAAAGGAGGTTTCGTAAAATGATTTACATTAGCAAAAGACGGCAGCTCAAGTATTATCCCCTCATCCTCATCGTGGTCATGTTCGCAATTTCGTGCATTGGCAATCCTGCGTATGGCATGGCAACGCACATTATGGGTGACTTGTTGCTTCTGCTTGAGGTCGTCAAGACCACATGTGCATTTACAGGGCATCTATGAGAACGGTTGGAACCAAGTTCAGAACGAGAAGGCGTATGCGTACCTTTCGGCAGTTGAGGCGACAGATGTATTTCTGCTTACTGTCATCAACGGGCATGGCGCGCTAATTGATTACATGATTCTGCTCATGAGCGCATATTATGGCTTCTACCTGACCATTCGCTTCAAAGGCGGCGCGTGAGGTTATTTGCGAGTTGGGTTTGAACGATCCAAGAAAGGTTGGCTAAGATATGAGTAGCGTACAGCAATATCAAGACAGAAAGAGTGGGACAGTCTACTACACTGCATATATCGGGCGTTCAAAATGGGGAATTTGCAGGGATTCCCTTAAAGGAGATCTAACTGTTTGCGAGTTTCCGTTTTTCTCCATTGCGGCCGCAGAATTGAAACTCGAAAAGATGGCACAAGTTAACAACTGGGAGAAAATAGAGGATAGAAGACGATGACTGAAAGAGCGCAAAGAAAGAATCCATTTAAGCTACTCAAAAGCATCCAAAAAGCACCAAAGCACGATTTGCACAATCAGGACTTTTTGGTTGAGCTTTATGATCGCGTATTGGCGCGATTAGGCGACAAACTAAAAACACAGAAAATCAGCGTAGATGATTATGTATGTCAATCTGCGCTATTTCTAGTAAAATGGCTCAATGCGGCTTCACGGTCGAAGGAGTATAATAAGAGCATGACTTTGGCTACTTATTCGCAGGTTTTGCGCTTATTCGAATTTATGACGCCAAGGCAATTATTGAACTATTTCCCGCCCGATAAGTTTTACGATAAATATGAAGAAGTCATTGATTACAAATATACTATGAAAATTTATAAGCACGTTTGAACAAAACGATTTAATGGCTGACTGTGCACACATTATTCTAATGGAATACGGAAATAGTGAGATTAGACGTTTCTTAATTGATATGATGATCCGCACAAATGATGCTACTAGCGGCGAGATTGTCGAAAAAAGGCGATTACTGATTTGGGAATTGAGCCTATCTACATTAGTAAGAATAGTAGCGTTGTGTGTAAAAAGAAAAAGCGGATTCCTAAATATTTGAGATTGGTGAAGTAATAAAAAGGACGTGACGAAGGTTATGTCTTTTTTTGGTATAATTTTTCAAAACGCCAAGACAAGGTTTTTGTTTTGATGTATACTAAGGATGACAAAATGTAGGCACATCTAAACCACGATGGAGGGTAAAGTGGAGACTGACGTGCTAAGAAAGCCCTAAATTGGCGAGTAAGTTCCAAAGTTAGGTTGGCAGACAAGGATGTTTGCTTCGCGGTTCATCGAAATCGCGCGGATTGAAAACAAGGGCTTGACCCCAAACTCGCATATCGCATCCCACGCGGATGCATGGTTAAAACAAATACACTATCAATCGCATCTCTCGTAGGTGCGCGGATTGAAACAAAAAGAAGCATCTTAACTTTAAGACGCTTCTTTTTTATTTTCTCAGTTTGTACTCATTAAGGTAAATCAAACGTGATTTCGTAATTCCAAGCGGTTTTTCGACATATCAAACACAGAATCAAGATTAAATGTCAGTCGTTTAGACTCAGCGCTTACAGGCTCATACACCAACATAAATTCTTGATGTGCACCCGGGAGCAATACTTGTAATTGAGTCTCCAGCGAACAGAATCAACCTTGTAAGTGCGCCCATTTTGGTCAACTAATGAAGAGTTTACGTTCGGCATCAATTGAATCTTTTTTCGCCGTTGTTATCAAATTTAACCCAAATTCTCGTGCCGTCTTGGCGGAATTGAATCTTAGTGAGCGTAACAGTCAAGTAGCCATATGTATCAGATGCGTCTTTGAGATTGTAGGCTAGTTTTGGATCAAGACCATTGGTTGCTTTTTAAACCCTCTGAACTTGTCACAGGATTTCCCTCCTTGATCACTTCTGCGGCCGACTCAGAAGAGTGAGTTGCACTACCAGTAGTCAAATATCTGAATCCGAAGAACATCAAGGCAATAACGAGCAGAAGAGCGGCAACTCCCATGACAACAGCGAGCACATTGTTGCCCTCTTTTTTACCTTGGCGAGTTTCGATTGACTCCTCGGAAATGATTTCTTCTTTCATTTCAGGCTCTTCCTTAGCGTCTTCCTCGTTAATTACCATGAGTTCCTTCTTGTTCTTATCATTAGAGCTTGGTGTAAGCCCTTTCTCTTTGTCGTCTTTATTTGTAGACATTTTGTTTCTGTCCTTTCCATTTATTGTATGCGCTAATGCGCGTAATTTCGGTGTGTCTGCCACATGTAGTGGTTCTTAATCTATTGTATCTATTCGGTAGTGTGAAGGCAAATCTTTGCACTTCACTTCAGTTTTTTCAAAACGTCCAAGACAAGATTTTTCGTTTTGAGGGTATACTAAGGAAAGCAAATGGCAGAACACAGAATGCGAGTGCGAACCCAAAGCGAACATAAATTTTGACGCTTTTTGTAGACACATCCAAACCACGATGGAGGCTAAAGGGGAGATTGATGTGCCGAGAAAACCCTAAATTGGCTGGTAAGTCCAAAAGTTAGGTTAGCTGACGCAAAAGTTAGCTATCGCACCTCACGTAGGTGCGCGGATTGAAACGACGCTATTTTGGTTTTTCTGTTGCGCTTGTAGTATCGCACTCCATGTGCGTGCGCGGATTGAAACAAATAAATTGACCTCCCCCGCTAAAAGCAGGGGATTCTCAGTTCACTGACCGTCGCGTTTCGGTGGTACGCCTCATATCCGTCTTACACAATCTCCCTGAGCGTGAATTTCCGTATGCCCTACGGTATTTTTTTAAAGTTTAAGCGGTAGCTAAGATTTCCTTCGCTTTCCGCAAAATATTGATCATCGACGTTTTGATCCCTATCGTGATGTGCTCCACAGTGCGGGCAATCCCATTCTCTAACGTCTAAATCCTTAACAGCAGGATTCTTTTCGCCGCAGTTTGAACAGGTTTGGCTGGAAGCGTAGAATCGTCCGACTTGAACGAGATCACATCCATAGAGAACGGATTTGTATTTGAGCAAGCGAAAGAACGCTGACCAACTCACATCCGCAATATGTTTCGCAAGTTTATGGTTTTTGAGCATCCCCTGCAACATTCAAATCTTCAATCCCGATGACTTGGTTATCGCTCACCAGTTTCGTCGATTCTTTGTGTAGGAAATCTCGTCGGATATTCGATATCTTTTCGTGCACGATGGCAACGACAACACGCGCTTTCTGTTTGCGACGTGAACCATCCTTTCTGCGTGCGTATCTGCGTCGCGCTCTGCTGAGTTTGCGCTGGAACTTCGTGAATGTCCGTGGATTCTCAACGGCATTTCCATTGGAATCAACGTGAAGGATTTGATTCCAACATCAACGCCGACATCGCCTCCGTTGTTTCGTTTCAGGACGTTGTTCCAGTCCTCACGAACACAGAGCGAGACGAAATGCTTCCCTGTCGGTGTTTTTGAGATTGTTGCGTTGAGAATTACGCCGTCAGGAACGCGAGAAAGTTTGATTTTGACGAAACCAATTCTAGGCAACCGAATTTTTATTTCCTTCGATCCGATATGTTATTGTTCTGATTTCTCGTTCGATAGGATTTTTCGCATTGTGCTTGGATTTAAACCTTGGATAGTTCGCGTCGCCAACAAAGAAACGTTGGAACCCATTGTCCAAATCTCTCAGCGACTCTTGAAGAGACATACTATCTGACAGGTTTAACCACGTAAACTCAGGGATTTTTGTTTAAGTTCAGTCAACAATCGCGACGTTTCGGAATATCTAACACTTCGCTGTTCTTCTTTCCACGCTTTTTGACGAACGCCGAGGAAATAGTTGAACACGACCCGAGCGTTCCCAAACATTTGATTGAACTTCGCTTCCTGTTCTTGGGTCGGGTAAATCCGATATTTATATCCACGAATATAATCTTCCACAGTTTTCCCTCCTTTCTTCGTTTTTACAGCATACTATATGTAGGATTTGATTTCAGAAATTGGTCGCCTCTCATCCCCCCTGCTAAAAGCAGTGGGGTCTCGGCGACGTTCTATAAAAAGGAAGGAACTGCTCGTGCATTATCATCCCCTAAAAGAAAAATTATTGTCATCACAACAGCACTTATATTGGCATCAGGTGTTGTTTATTCAGCAACCAATAGTGATCTCATCCAAGCAATCCAATCTCTTGACCAAACGCCAACCCTCAAAGGGCAGTTATCTGCACAACGTCAGCAACAAAAAAGAGACAAAAAAACCAAACAGCATCAAAGAAGCAAAAATACGAGCGAACAAACAGGACTCATCCTAACCAAGGAAGACTCAATGCGCGTACATGGCGAAATAGAGCTTATCTCGCTATGTTTCCACGAAGTCATAGATTCGCCCAAAGATCCTCTTGCAATCACTCCTGAGCACTTTAGAATACTCATTCGCGAGATTAAATCAAAAGGCTACACATTCGTGGATGCAAATGATCTCGTAAAAATCAAAAACGGCGAAATGAAACAACCGCAAAAGAGCGATTATGCTGAAGCTTCGATGACGGCTACAAGGATAACTACTTAAACGCATACCCAATCCTGCGCGAAGAAGGCGCTAAGGCGACGTTCTTTTTGATTTCTGGCGAGATTAGCCACAAAAATCGCATGACCTATGCAGACATCAAAGAAATGATTCGCGGAGGAATGGCGATTGGCTCGCACACAGTATCACATCGCAAGCTCTCTGCACTGTCTGACGAGGAAGCGTTTAAGGAGATGAACGACTCGAAGTTCGCGCTAGAGCATGATTTCGGCGTACCTGTGAATAGCATTGCATATCCAGGCGGCTACGAGACCCAATCAGTGCTTAAAATGGCACATAAAATGTACGATGTTGGATTTGTTGCGACGGCTAACCCACAAACGCCAAATGAGGCGATGACGGTGCACCGATATGCAGTTTTTAAATGGAACACCACATTGGATTCCATACTGGCGAACCAACAGCCAACAGAATGACATAATAAAAACTACGAAATTGTTCCAATTGAGCTCGCAGAAGAAGTGAACTGAGTTCTGTTAAGATCAAAGTGACGCGATTTGATCGCGAGAAAAAAGCAAAAAGTTGGAGGCTATATAAGTGAGAAACTACAAAACGGAAATCCAGAAAGATAATCCTGATTTTTGAAGTAAAATCCATTTTTCCTATTGAAAAAACAGGAAGATTATTTTCGCGGTTTGTTGTTTTGGCTGTGCGTAAAAGCGATGAAAAAGCGGTAGTAGCAAAAGTGGATTATGATGATTTTTGTTGGAATCTTGAATCAGTCACAGAACATCGCACTATTATCCATGCAATCGCCGATTTCGCAAAACGTAAAAAGAGCTACCAAAAAGGAAAGCGATATCGCGCATAAAAGCAAGAAAGATGTTATGGATGTACTATCTGACAAGATGCGCATGGATGCCTAAAAAAATAAAACAAAAAAAATAAGCTCAGTCGTGCAATTTTTCTGCACGACTTTTTGATTCGTGGTACTATGAAAATGTAAAACGAACGATGAGTTCGCGAAGAAGTTTCTTTCAAGCGCCAAACAAGAAAAGCTGGCGCAGAGTCAAATGGAGGATGTTTTATGAGTACAAAAGGCAAACAACGACAACCACGCAAACCAGAAGAATCCCAACAGCGCGGCGCACAAGGCTGGGCGCGATAATCGGGCAAACCAGAAGAATCCGAATCACGCGCCGACCAAGGGCGGCAAGAAGTAAGTCTCGATTGAGCTAAGTAGAGAATCCCTGTGCATCAGTGGTGCATGGGGATTTTCTATTGTAATCAATTCGCACGCTCATCAGCAAATTATTGGTATAATTCTATTCGGAGGATTTGATATGGCACTACGATTCACCGAAGTAATTGGGTGCGGAAGCCCCTGCCTTTAGGCATGGGGAGGAGCGCTCATCTCCTTTCTTGATTTTTACTTTACGTTCAATATACCCTATGTTATAATTTTTTTATAAGGAAAGTGAGGTGAAACCATTGCCCGAAATTACAAAAACCATCAAACTCCATCTCAACGTGACGGAAGAACAGGATCTTGCGTTCCAAGAATTAACCAACGCTTATAAAGATGCGTGCAATTTCATCTCGGAATATGTGTTTAATAATGAGTTTGAATTAAACTCGTTCAAAATCCAAAAAGTGCTATACACAACCATCCGAGAAAAATTTAGGTTAAAGTCCCAAATCACGACAGCGACGTTTAAAACAGTGACCGCTCGGTATCAAACGGTGCAAACCCAACTGTTCCAAAATCCTTACAAGTATAAAAACGAAAAACGGAGCAGTCGAACACACACAGAAAACCTTGGATTGGCTGCAGAAACCGCTTGTTTTTCTCACGCCCTCAGTGTGATCTGAATCATGGACGGGATTATGCTTTTCTCCAAACGGGAAAGCTATCCGTCAACACGATGAAGAATCGTGCGCTCGTTGGTTTCGATCTTCCTCCTTGTTTCCAAGACTACTTCGATGGAACATGGAAGTTAGGAACCGCGAAATTGGTCGAACTCAATAGGGGATTGGTATCTCCACATCCCAGCAACCAAGGAAATTCCAAACGAACTAGACGAAACCCAACCCCAAAACATGTTGTCAGGGATTGATCGTGGGTTGCGGTTTATCGCCACAGCCTACGACGAAACAGGGAAAACCACGTTCTTCTCAGGCAAAGAGATGGCGAAAAACGGAAGAAGTTCAACAAAGTTCGCGCTCAATTACAAGCCAAGGGAACGAAATCAGCGAAACGTAAGCTCAAAAAGTTGTCAGGACGAGAGAACCGCTGGATGTCGGATGTGAACCATCGGATTTCTAAGACACTCGTTCAGACATACGGTGAGGGCACGTTGTTCGTGATCGAGGATTTGACAGGCGTGAGTTTCGAAGAACAGAACCTGAAACGAACCAAGGAGGGACGAAACGAACTTCGGTCATGGACGTTCTACCAGTTGGAGCAATTCCTAACGTACAAAGCATTGGAAAACGGTTCCAAGGTTTTTGAAGGTCAGTGAAATACACTTCCCAAAGATGTCCGAAATGCGGACGAATCCATAAATCCAACCGCAAACACGAAACCCACGAATACATCTGTGACTGCTGTGGTTTACCGTTCCAACGATGATCGCGTTGGTGCGATGAACATTTACACACTCGGCACGATGTACGTTTCAGGCGATACCCATCCTCGGTTTGGAATCCGTAAGATTGGTTAACACATATTTCCTTGGATAAATTCCGAGGAATTAAAAAGCGGGCGCATGTCAACCGTCCGGTGATGTAGGCATAGGCTATCTGTACCGATAGTATGTAGGGCAACCTGCACCATCTAGGAGCATTCGACGTTAGGGACTAGATGGATGACTTACAAGCCCCAAGCTTTAGCTGTGGGGTGTTGACAGTATACATCGAAGTTAAAACGCCACGCGGCGTTCAGAGTGAGTATCAAAAAATCTTTCAGCAGAACATTGAATCCTACGGGGGAATTTACATATTAGCGCGAGGTTTAGAAGACGTACAACACCTCGCCAAAGGGGTTAATTCAAATGGATAGTATATTTGTCCGACAGTTAAAACAAAGTGCACGCGAGCGATTCGAAGCGGCTCATAATAGCACAAGTGTTGAGCAGGAAAAAGCTAAAGGAATCTTTGCTACTTACGCAGACTTTGTTGAATATAACAATACATTCATTGCGCTTGCTTCCGTTGTTCTTGGCGCAATCGGATTCGTCCTGATGGGCTAGTTGGCGCAAGTCTGGCTCAAAAACAGCTCGTTTTATTTCGGGACATTCGTTGACGCGGTTTTGGGCGAGCATTGCCGTCGCGATTATTCTATGGGGCGTTAAATCGGTTGTTTCTTACGCAGTATGGCACGGAATGATTAGCAAGGACTATGAATCAGATTCGGTATACCCATTTTTGACGCTTGAAGGAATGAGCGACATTGCGTACTTTATCATGGTACCGTTCTTTATCGTTGTTGCAATTTTGAGCACACATTTAGGCGTTCTCATGATTGGCGGCGCAGTGTTTCTCAAATACGCTCTATTGTGGCTGACTTATCCACTCGTTGTTGAACAGTGCACAACAGGCGATAAAGCGCTGCTTGTTGCAAGTTCGATTGGCTCAATAATCGTGCTTTGGCGTTATTATCAAAATGTTTGTGGGGGCGTAAACGTGGCAGAGAATGAGCGCGGTACAGTGGATTTACTTTCTCGCGTTTCCACTGAAACACAGCAACCAACAGTAAATCAACAACAACCAATAACAAGTAATCAAACGATTCCAATAAATAACCAAGAGTGGGGACGCTCTCTTCTTTCGCCGGAAAATAAGCATAATAAAGAAATCGCAGGAGAGGATAATTACATCTCTCCCTTCTCCACAGAAGCAAAAGAACGCAGAGAACAGAGCGAAGAAGAGTACGAACAAGAGGTTGAAAGCGAAAACGCAGTTTCATCAAACCGTATTGGCTCTTATTTGCTCTTTTGGGTTCATTTTTCTATGTCCTAGCGCTCTGTGTTGGTTATCATTACACCTTATTTGAAGATGGTGTGCCACAAGTAGTCTCAGCAAAAGCAAATTGAAGCGAAAGAGTATTTAAGCAAGGTTGATGAGTACCTGCTATCCATCCAAAACCTGCACAGTGAGTCCATTGATGCAATTGAGAGCTTCACGAATGAAACAATGGGCGCATCAGAGATGTCATCGCTCATGAAGAAGAGCAACGAGAAGATTGCAAAGCGAGCAAGAGGAAATCAAGGAGATTGTTCCTCCTGAAGGTTACGAAACGCTCCATTCCGCTCTCATTGAAATCTACTCGTTACAGGTAAGTCTCAACAGCGCGGCTACTAACTACGCTTCAAGCAAGAAAGAAAACACATTCAAGGTTCTTTCAAACATCAACGACAAGTACGAAAAAGCAGCAGAAGAGTTCCTAGATGCTTACAATAAGGCATTTCGCAATTAAAAAAAAGCTCCTGTGTTGGAGCTTTTTTTCGTCATAAAATTTCCGCAAGGAAAAGAAAGTTGATCTTTGACACTCCCCCGCTAAAGCAGGGGATTCTCAGTTCACTGACCGTAGCGTTTTTGGCGGTACGCCTCATGTCCGTCTTACACAATCTCCCTGAGCGTGAATTTCCGTATGCCCTACGGTATTTTTAAAGGTTAAGCGGTAGTTAAGATTTCCTTCGCTTTACGTAGGATGTTGATCGCGGCATTTTGATCTCTATTGTGATGTGTTCCACAGTACGGACAATCCCATTCTCGAATATCCAAATCCTTGACTCGTGGGTTTTTTGTTCCGCACACCGAACAGGTTTGGCTCGAAGCGTAGAAACGTCCGACCTGAACGAGATCGCATCCATAGAGAACGGATTTGTATTTCAGCATCCGAAAGAACGCACTCCACGAAACATCCGCAATGTGTTTCGCGAGTTTATGATTCTTGAGCATTCCCTGCACGTTCAAATCTTCGATTCCGATGACTTGGTTATCGCTCACCAGTTTCGTTGATTCCTTTTGCAGGAAGTCTCTACGGATGTTCGCTATCTTTTCATGCACGATAGCAACAGCAGACACGCTTTCTGTTTACGGTGTGAACCGTCTTTCCTGCGCGCGTGTCTGCGTTGCGCTCTTGCGAGTTTACGCTGAAACTTCGTAAAGGTTCGTGGATTTTCAACAACATTTCCGTTGGAATCGACGTAAAAGGTTTGATTCCTACGTCAACGCCAATTTCTTTTCCTGCATTTCGTTTGAGAACGTTGTTCCAATCCTCGCGAACACACAGCGAAATGAAAATACTTTCCTGTTGGAGTTTTTGAGATTGTGGCGTTGAGAATCACTCCATTGGGGAATGCGAGAAAGTTTGATTTTGACGAATCCGATTCTAGGTAGACGAATTTTGTTTCCTTCGATTCGAATGTTATTGTTCTGGCTTCTTGTTCAATAGGATTTTTGCATTGTGCTTGGATTTAAACCTTGGATAGTTCGCGTCACCGGCAAAGAAACGTTGGAACCCGTTGTCCAAATCTCTGAGCGACTCTTGAAGGGACATACTATCTGACAGGTTTAACCATGTGAACTCAGGTTGTCGCTTGAGTTGGGTCAACAATCGTGAGGTCTCTGTATATCCAACGCTTCGTTTTTCTTCCTTCCATGCTTTTTGACGAACGCCGAGGAAACAGTTGAACACGACACGAGCGTTCCCAAACATTTGGTTGAACTTCGCTTCCTGTTCTTGGGTCGGATAGATTCTGTACTTATATCCGCGAACATAGTCTTCCAAAGTTTTTCCTCCTTTCTTCGTTTTTTACAGTATACTATATGTAGGATTTGATTTCAGAAATTGGTCGCCTCTCATCCCCCGCTGAAGCAGGGGGTTTTCTCGGCGACGTTCTATAAAGAAAAAACGGAGGCAATTCTACAATGAAAGCAAAAGAAGCAAATGAGTTGATTTTGAAAAACTTCTGCGAAAAATACAATCTTGAAGTTAAAAGGTCATTCCATGAACCATACTTTATCTTTGCCAACGATATGCTCAAATTCAGCGTTAAGTCGCTCAAAGGATGGATATTTGCAGTTTGGAGTCGGCAGTGCCCCGATGATGAGTGGGATGGTAAGTTTAGCATCATATGCGAGCATGCGGCGTTTGTCGATAAGTTTAAACCCGATCACACATGGGTAACCATTAACGAGGTTGAACCATTCAATGTGACCGATTTCAGCGCTATGGATGCTTATATGAATCTTATGAAGGAGAATCATCATAAAAGCATTCGTCGCGGCACAATGCGACTACCCTCCGTGCTTCCCTGCCTACGAGAAAACTCCATTTGGCAGTAGTATATGGGGTTACCAGCACGAAATTGATGATGATGGTAACGATTACAACAGCGGTATCTCTGAACAGGATTTCATTACCAACCAAATTACGCGGTACAAACGCGCTATGAAAGCGGAACAGATGTGGCTCAACCTTGCGCACATGAAGCAGTTAAAAACTCGCGCAGGAGATTGTCAATCAGTTTGGCTTTTGTGAAATATGTCGGGTTCTTTGATACTGATATTGACTCATGGAGGTGCTATCCAAAGTACGAGATTGTTGTTGGCGTATCTGATGAGAACATCTTAGATGATGACACTGATGGCGTGTATGAAAAAAGTTAAAGTGTTCAACGACTTTTTGCAAAAATACAACAACATTGGACTATGTGGCGCATGGCAGGCAGAATCAGTGAATCATCTACATGACATGTTTGATTTGTTTCCTGTCAGTAAAGGATTGGATAAAAAAATGCAGGTTTATTGTTTACGAAGAGAATCCCAATGAGGGTGATTCGGCGCAAAAAGGCAAAAGAATTCAGAGAAGGAATTCCATCAGAATTTAAGATTGAACGACTGCTTGAAAGAGCGATTAAAATGTCCGAAAGCATTAATTGAACAAAAATGACCACGAACTAAATCGTGGTCTATTTTTATGCGCCAATGCGTGCCCTTGCGAGTTTGTATGCGCCGATGATGTCTTTATGTTCTTTTGTGATGTCCTTGAGGACGGTCAAAACAAACTCTTCTTTTTTCATTCCTGATAGCTCTGCCATGATTTTCGATATTTTTGTGAGTTCTTCATCAAGCATCAACAGGTTGTTTTTTTATTCTAGTTTTCTTGCTTTTCTTTGGTTGATTTGACGCTGACGAACCATAAGTGTCGCCCGATGTGTGCCTGCCAGAATGAATTCACTATGCGCGCTTTTTCTTGTTTTTCTCCAAATATGCTTGCCGCTTCACTGCTCAATTCTTGCGTGTTGCAGATATGATTCCTGTCCGATTCTGTAGTTTGTGGTTTAATGCAAAGAAATAGATCCATAACTTGACCGCATTACTTGCAATGCGTACTCCTCTCTAACAATTGAAGAATTAAAGAACGAAGAAGATGTTCTTTTTAGATTTTTTAGGTAAAGAATTGTCACTAAATTGCAAAAATTAGAACATCGTTCTTTATTATTCTACTTATATAAATAGAAACGCCTAAATAAAATACCTCTCTAAAAATAAAAAAAGGCACGAGTTTTTATTCTCGCACCTTCTTTTTAGTCAGTTTTTAGTTCGCCGTCTCATTTGCTCTCGTTAGGTAAATGACGCGCCCAGTGTAGTACGGATAGTTTGGAGGCGTATATCCCTGTTTTTTGGTCGGTGTTCTTCATGCCCTGCGTAGTTCTGCGGATCGAAGACTTCTTTGAGGATGATTTGGTTCAGTCGCTGCATCATATTCCCACTCATAGAAGTAAGGATAGAGCCAACTCATCTTGGTATGCCATCCTTCCATGCCAGCGTTAATTGCTTCGTAATCAAGGTAAGGAAGGAGGAATTGAGGGTTGTTTAGCTCAACTTCCGAATGTCCAAATCCTGTCAACCCGCCCATGACGTCGGTTGTTGTCAACTTATTGCCTTCTGCTGGCGAGGAATAATTACCATTTTCAGTCTTGTTGTTTGGGATATTCATGAAGTCAGGAGGAAGATTTGTTTTGGAAAATTCTTCGCTAGACGTAACATCAAACATTTGAGAGGATATTGTATCGATGCGTTTCATCCGCTGGAATCCCCATAACAGGCATAAAGCGCATCAAAGATGCCCCTGGAGGAAAGTTTCTCGGTTAACCATATGATATGCTGTAACATCTTTTGGACTCATTGTATAAGCGTCAATATACCATGGCTTTGAAATCAACCAATGCAAATCAAGTTCTGTTTTTCCATTAGGAATCCAACCTTTTCGCCCATCTTCACTTGTTGTAAAGTCATCCCAAGTGAAATTTTCAAGGTTTTCAAAATAGATTTCTTCTGGGAGTTTTCCAAGATACTGTTTGAAAATAGGTGCAAGTTCTTTATGCACTCTTTCTCCTCTAATTTCATATTTCTCAGAAGCTATTTTTCGCGCAATATTTTGTGCATTTGCATACTTCAGAGCTTCAATTTTGCTTCCATATTCGAGACACAGATCGCTTTCCACGCTCATTGTTGTCAAACTGGTGCTTGAGTTCTTCAATCACCTGTGGAGCAACCTGTTCTACACCCTTATATGCTGATGTAACAGCGCTTTTGGAGATCTGTTGGAGTATATGTTGACTTGGAATACTCATCAATAAAAATTCATAGGGTCATAAATGTTATATGGGTAGCCAAGGTTTTTGTTCGATATATGTCTCCACGCTTTTTAAGAGACTCTTCCCATGATTTGTCTCCTTCTCCCGTATCTGTCACGAACAACTCCTTCATAAGTTATTGGGTTGGTTGTGTTGCTTCCATACACGTCAAGAAGGACATTCTTTGAGTCTTTTGTACTTCCCATTGTCGTACTCATCAATAGTTACATCGGCATACTTTCTGCCGTTAACCATAATCAGTGGCAATTACGTTGCTACAGATTCAGCATTTGATCAGAAATTGGCGTTGCTGTTTTTGCCTCTTCAGGCTCAACAGTAACAGGTTTATGCTGATGGCGATACCAATGCTCAATAGGTTTAATTGTATTTCCGCAATGAATATCCCTGTTCGGATTGTTGTCACAAAATGTCTTTTTCTTCGGTACGTTTTAGAACCTTGACTCGGGTGTTTCTGTTCGGTGGGTTGCGGATATTTCGTGCGGGAACAACATTTGCCACAGCATGATTGCAGTAGAAACATCATCAGCATCAAAACTGAACGCATATACAGTCTTAGGTGCTGCATGATAGGTGCACAAAGTGCAAATGCCGTGCTAAGTGTAATTACTGTTTTTATGGCTTTCTTTTTTAGAAAACATTTAAATTCATCTCCTGTCTAAAAATTGAAATCGAAATTGTTTTGATTACGAGAGTTAGTATACACTCATCTCAATGAATTTTTCACAAAAATGTTTTTGAAAATTAACGTTTGCTAATGTTTTTATTTTTAGGTGCAGAATAACTGAGTCTGTCTTTTTATCTAGTTTCTCAATTCCTTTGTTTTTAATTCCGACATACTTAAATTTCTCATCTACTCTGCCATCCATATACCTTCCTGCAATCTCGTCCATTATCTTGTCTCTTCGTTGCCCTAATTAGCTCTTGTTCGACCAACGAGTAATCCTCATCGCCTTTTTGCCATACAGTTTTTCTTAGCTAAGACGTAAACAATGTTGTTGTCTTTATCTGAGATGTAATCCTGCATATTATCACACTCAACAATGTGCGAATTTGGATGCGGCTCTGCGTTGATAAGAATGTCTATTTTATCGTCTGCATTGAAGCTCAATGGTTGCATCCTAAGCGTTACATGAGGAAATCCTGCAATGTCGCCAATTTTGGGTTCAAGATAAAATGCTTCCTACATGCCACGATTGGCGAATAGTTTGCTCTTTATGAACTCAAAGATGTGATAAATGTAATCTTTGAATGTCGGTGATTCTTGTTGAACTGATTCTGTCATTTTTAATGTTCAATGGTTATTTATATTCCTCTACTTTCTTCTATGCTTTTTCGGCAATATTGTAACATAGATTAGAACGAAAAACAGAGTTTTTATTAAGGAAAATTTTATTCCCAAAATATCATTTGTGAAAGTATAATGAGTATAGATATTTCTTCATTGTTTTTGATCTGAAAGGAGTGTTCTTTATGAACAAAGAAGAAATGGACAACGTGTCGCGCACACATATAAATGAGCTTATGACACATTGCCAGCTCATTCAAGGAGGTTGTCGATGATGATTATTACGAGCTGAAATCGTGACTCGGAAAATGAGTCACCAGAAGATAGGCTTCTCAAATTGTCTTTACTCAAAAAGGCTATAATGAGTAAAGAAAAAAAGAAGGCGGGTTGAGCGCGTATGAACTGAATGAGTTCGTTGTCGTGTTTGACATTTTGCTGTCCTGCGGGATAGAAATGTGCGTTTCGGCGAGCGGTAAAACCGCGAAAAATCGCGCCCAAATACCATTGGCAGGATGATGAGAGCGCGTTTAAGTGGAATGATGAATTCCATGTGATGATGAGTCTGTTAAACGAGAAGATTCCCAATGCCTACTCGTGGCTCATCAATGCCTTAAAGAGGCTCCGCATGACTGCGGATTGCGGGAGGTGCAGTGATATGTTTAACGACAAACCGCTGTGCCTTCTCGTGGACGATGACGATTTCCGCAGGAACTCGCGGAGAAATTGTTGTCAGAATACCTATTCAACGGGGATTACGACGATTTTATCGTTGATCCTCTTCCGTGAGGAGGCGTTGCAGTCGAAGCGCGATTTTCGCAACGGATTTTGCGACGCATATGCCATTCCGATGGACATGCTGGAGCGAAGTTGTTGCTGATATTGCGCACGCGTTAAATTTGATGACTCTTTCTCCAAAGATGATGCCTTCTTTACGACAGATATCGTTGGCGAGGGAAGTTGTTATCAAGTCGCACAAGTTTGGTGATATTGTTGCATACTATCGCGACGAGGGTTGTTGAGTGGTGGGCTGATGACCTCCCTCCAGTGCCCTACGATGAGTTGTGGATAGAGAAGGAAGACGGCGTGCCTACTACGAAGAGAGTTCTTCCACGAAAGCTTAAAAGAGCTTGAGTGGGAACGCTCTCTTACGATGCGAGATTTTCATCTGAGCAAACAAAAAGAACCTTTTTCACCATTATGGCGAATTGGTTCTTTTTGTTTGTTGTTATCAGATCTGTTTTTCGTTCTTGTTCTGAACTACTTGTCTTGTAGCAAACATGTGCAACAAACTTGCTACTGCAACGCTATTAGGATCTTTCTTGTGCTCCACATAGATGTCAATCGGTTTCTTAGTTGGGTCAACAGAACTTAACGCGACAATGATACAAACCTGTCAGCGATACGGATGCTACTTTCGTCGAAATTGATGCCGACAGACTTCTGCTCGCTGCCGTCATGGTATTTAAGTTGGTAGATTCTTGACATTGTTTTTCCTTTCAATTAACTCAAAATCACTCATCCGCAAACTCTTTTGTTCAGTGCATCACGCAACGCAAGAGCTTCTTCTTTGGATAGGGGAAACGCCCTTCCTCATCTGCTCATGCGTGCTGTCCCACTGCCGGATATCGTACTTAGCACGCCGTTCGTTAAACGACACAAGGTTTAATTCCAACAGGAAACCATCAGACGTGCGCTCTGTGGCAAGTGGTGCAATTTCGCGTTCGATGTCATGCTTAAAAAGCCATTTTTAATTTCCTCCGTTTATTCGAAAAATACAGTTTTCCTTAACGCCTTCTCTTCAATCCAAACATACAGCGTGCCTTCGTGCTCGCCTGTGACTTTTGCGTACACAACTTTCTCGCCGTACAGAAATTGATGCTTGATATACCACTGTTGGTACGCATCAGGATTGACCTCAATTGGCGCTTGTGCAGCATCATCGCTCAATACAGATTTCTGTCGCCATGACCACGCACAATGATGCCCTTCAAGCCCAGCAAGCGAATTAGTTTGCTCGAAATTCGCCATAATTTCGCGATTTTCCTGCGCCATTTCAGCGGTAATTTCTACGCCATTGTCGCGCGTTATATCTACTTCGCGCCAAAGGAAGAGATAGAGTGCTGAAATAAGCCCAATGCAAAAATACAAGAAAAACGATTGTTACTTTCCCAATGACTCTCAGAAATTTTTCTAGCTGTCACATCACCATTCCTCATTTCTGGTTTTAGGTTTCCTTCTTATTTGTTTCTTTTGGCATCATTGTAGCACATATTAAGATACTCTGTTGGAATTCCTAAAAACAATCAAAATACAAAAAGATCCCTGAGTTTAGTGGGATCTTTTTTGCTTTTTGTGCCGAGTTTGGCGCGTCAGAGCCTCTTCGGGCGCATCAACTCACCAACAACTCCGTCAGCAAGAGACTCAGCCGTTCTCTCGCTCGACCACTGGTTGCGCGAATGAGCGCCACCGTAGTCGCTTGTGTTGCGTGCTTCGCGAAACATGAAGGTCATACTCGATCCGCCGCGTGCATCAGGCGCACAGCATACACAACCTTGCTGGTTGCAAGGTTGGTCACAAACCCGCTACAACCGACTTTCATGCCGTTGATGTTCTCGTTGCGCCAATTGACAAATGAGACATCAATGCCCCGCGCCCTCAGCACAACGACGAATGGCGTTTTTCGCCTTCGTCATCAACAATGCACTTTTTGTGCTTACTCGGCAAACCATATTCTGCGAACCTGTTCATAATAAAATCTCCTTTCTTTGCGCCCAAAGGCGCGACAAGACGACAAGATCTGCCACAACCTACAAATAGTATATCTCAAAAAATCTCAGGCTAAATTTTTACCGTTAAGTGCAACAAAAAAAGACCGCCGAAGCAGTCTCTTTGTTTTAACGTCTTAGGTTTTCGTCAGAAGGTATGTGCACTCGTGCGGTCACGAACCTCTGCCATCTTTCCATCGTTCATGTTCTGGAGTTCAGAGAAATATCCCGTCACCCTACGAATACGATGAATATGACCTGTTGTCCCGCACACAGGGCAAACCTCGTCAGCAATTACTCCCTGATAACCACAGTTATCACAGAAATCAATCAGGAAGTTGATACCTGCATAGCCAATATTGCTATCAGCCATGTGGTTCAGAATCTTCTCCAGTGCCATGCAGGTTGTTCACTGGGTGGAGCGTCAAACTCACTATATGCGATATGACCCGCTGTGCAATATTTGTGGAACTTCCCTTCCACTTCCATTTTGTGAAAGTGACTCGTCTTATAGTAGACGGGTACGTGGCAGGAGTTTGTGTAATACTCTCTGTCTGTCACGCTAGGAATTTCTCCAAACTTCTTGCGGTCAATCGCTGTGAATCGACCTGCAAGTCCTTCTGCGGGCGTCGCGAACAAGGAGAAATTAAGATGCGTTTTGCGCGTCATCTCATCCATCGCGTCGTGCATGTGAGACACGATTTTTCAGTCCAAGACTCTCAGCTTCTTCGCTCTCACCATGATGCTTGCCAATCAAAGCAACAAGCGTCTCAGCAAGACCGATAAAGCCCATTGAGATAGACCCATTACGAATCGCTTGCTCAATGGAGTCTTCGGGCTGAAGGTTTTCACTGCCCATGTAAAGGTGTTCTCCCATCACAAAAGGCATGTCCTTCACGCGGATGTGTTCGCAGACGTAACGGTAGCGGTCCGTCAGGTGACGCTCGCACAAGTCAATCTCCTTGTCAAGGAGGTCGAAAAAGCGCTCAATCTTCTCCTCTTTAGAACCGCCCTCTTTACTGGCAAGGATGCCAAGGCGAGGTAAGTTCATTGTGACAAAGAAGAGATTGCCACGTCCGACCGAGGTTTCAGGCCCATTCACGTTTCCAATGACACGGGTTCTGCAACCCATGTATTCTACGGAATCGTAGGGACGATTCACCTCGCTGTCCATGAAGATGTACGTCGGATTCATTCTCCTAGCGGTAACCCTCATAGCCAACTTGAAGAGATCGTAGTTCGGGTCTCCTGGATAGCGAGAAACCCCTGCTTTCACCTGAAACAGCAGGTTCGGGAAAATTGGATTCTCCCCGTGCCCAAGACCCTTTTCATACTCTTCAAGCAGAGCGCGCGTCCAACGACGTGCCCCTTCACTCGTCTCAAGCCCAAAGTTCAAAGAACTAAACGGGATCTGACTACCAGCACGCGAGTGCATGGTATTCAAGTTGTAAACAAGTGCCTGTGCAGACCTGATGAATTTCTTCGTCAGACACGTTCTTACCACAGAACCGCCCCATAATGCGGTCAATGTGCGGTATGCTCTGACCTCCGTAGAAGTCATTTTGCGATGCCTGAATTAAGATGCACGCAAGCGCCACCGCTGTTCCAATCCGTTTCGGGGGGCGGGTAAACCCGTGACCAGTATTAAAACCAGTCTCGAACAGTTTCTCGACAGGAATCTGCGAGCAATTGATTGTGAACCCGTAGAAATCCATATCATGAATATGGATTCCCCCGTCCTTGTGCTCGTTGGCGAACTCCGCAGGGATGACGTGTTCGAGGTTGAACGCTTTCGTTGCGACCCCGCCAGCCTGCAACATCTTGGCCATTGGACCATTCAACACGTTTGCGTTAGAACGGTCGGTTGCGACGTACACTGACCCAACAGCATCCATGAAATTCTTCTTGAATTCACGGTCTTTGTTGTGGGCTTCGCGATAAGTCGCGTAGGCCAAACCAACCTTTCTATCAACATCTAAAAGCGCATCAACTGCAAGGTCTTGCACTTTTTCGATGTCAATAGAGTTGCCTTCAAACTCATTAAGATGATTCTTAACGAGTTCACTAGCTTTTTCAAGGTCGGCTTCAAAACCTTCCTTTTTTACCTCAGCAAAAGCTTTTGCCATTGCATTGGTAATTTTTTGCACGTTGAACTCCTGATAGGTCCCATCGCGCTTAATAATGTGTTTGATATTCATAATTGTGCTCCTTTCAAGCAACTGCGAGCTGATTACTCAGTCCCGCAAAAGAAATCTTATCTGAGCCTTTCAGCTCGTTATATTGAGAGTGTAGCATCTTGTTAGATACACACATCAAAATAACCTGTATGTTGTTTTTGTGTAAGCATTTGTAACTTTCCTTTCGCTTTCTTTTTTGTGTTTAATTTTTGCCAATGATATACCTGCAATCTATTGTAAGTTGAACTTGTTTTTCGTTGCACCAAATCACAATATCTTGTGGTTGATTATTATACTACCACAACTAATGTAACCCAACAAAGAAATAAAAGAAAAAGAGGCATAGAATTTTTCTATGCCTCTACAAAAAAACCCAATGTTAATTCGATGCCTTTGGAGCGGCTTTGTCCAGCTCCATTATTGCCTATATTCGCCTTTGGTGCGTTTCCGTTCGCCTATATTGGTTTCAGTGATTTCATTGTTGCGATTTGATGCCTTAGAAATGCTCTGTTTTGCATCTTCTTTTGCGAATCTCACTGCCATCAAGAGAAATCCTCTTGGCGCGAAGGAGGGTTGTGATGCGGTTCATATCCCAAGCGCGCATTGGCTCAGTGTAAGCGGAGTTTGGATCGTAGTTGCGCCCTTTAGCAATGTCATCAAGCGACATCCCGTTTGCCATTAAGAGTTTTTTTCGCGAGGTCAAAGAGATACTGATCGGATCTTTGCCCTGATCTCCGTTGCCGCTATCAGTGTCGGTTGGTTGTGCACGAAGGAGACTTTCAATACGCGAGGCAAGTGAATCATTGGCGTTAAGTCCGTTCATCGAACCATCGCCATCAGCATCTGATATACCATCCATCATGCCCATAAGGTCTTGGATTGCCGATAAATTGCCGTCATCAAAAGCCGCCGTCGCCCGAGCCATCGTAATAACCATCGCCATTACCTGCACTATTTGCATCTTTTATTGGCAAGATAATCTGCCATGCCAACGACATTACCGTCAGATGTTTGCACTGAATCAGCTACGCCGTCGCCATCTGTATCAATTGCGGTTTCGCCATTGCCGAGCATGTCTTCAACGCCAAGGATGTCATTCGTTAAGCCGTTTGGAAGCTCTTCGTTGCCATCCATGCCATTAAAGTAGCTGTCAAGATTACTTAACCCCGCTTTCACCTTTATTGGAGCCCGCCCTAATCGTTATCGCCGCTGTTGTACGAACCGCCGCCATTGTTGAGGAGTTTGTCAATTAAACGACCATAATTGTCGTTTCCATAGGTGCTGTTGCTCCCATCAGATCCGTCTTTGCCGTTTGTTCCATTGCCGTGATCGGGATCAATGTGATCGGGAATTCCGTCTCCATCGCGATCTTGTTTGCTGTCAGGAATACCGTCACCATTACGGTCTGCGTTTGGATCATTATCATTGGTTAAATCGTTAATTGTTCCATTATTCTCACCAGGCAATGTAATGTCAGAAGCGGAACAAACATATGAACCATCGGCACAGAGCTTGTTGCCTGCGATTCCGCTTCCTCCATTGGAATCGTCGCCACTATTGAAATCTTTAAGTCCATTGCTGTTGTTTTCAAGGAGCTTTCGCATCTCTTCATTAGATTCCGTTAATGGATTGAAAGTTCCATATGGACTTGAACCGAGTCCCATTCCTGTTTCGCCTTTATAACCATTGATTTTAATAGTTATGGGGAGAACAGCCCATGCAGACTTCCATCTATATCCTTCGCTTGCGTTTTCATCAGGAACTTTATATTGATATTGATACGGTGCCCATCCACTTAAGGTTTGCTTCCCGCCTGTGGCTTTTCCTCTAATTGAATTGCTCCCCACGGGCGCGAGTTCCAGTAACGACACAGTTATAAGTAACGCTTTTCATTTTTGACTTGGACTTCTTGTTCCCTGACAAACAGGAATTGGTCTAGCTCAACCGCCAACTTGCCCCATTGGGTTACTCCATGAATAGGAAACTGTTCCACTAATTGGAACCATGCCCATAGCGCCCATGACGTTAATTGTTTGCTCTAAACCTGTCGGATCTTGCCCTTTTTCTACACGAGGATCAGGTTGTTCTTCTGAGCCTGAGCTAGAGTCACTAGAAGATCCCGTGTTTGAGCTATCTGGTTGTGAAGAAGTTTGCCCTTCATCTTGGGTTGAATTATCATCATCGGCAAAAGCAGTAGAAAAAAAGTAGCCCCAAAAGACAAAGTTAAAGCCAGAATCGAAGCTAAAAACTTCAGTTTTTGTTTCTCTTTATATTTTTGAAAGATCATCTTTTTCACCTTCCATTTGGTAGAGATTCTAAAATTTACATATATCAAAACAATGTAGTATGCATTGCGTTTTTACATAGAATAGTTTAAGTTTACCATCTCAAATCAAAAGAACAAAACTAATTGTTTCTTGTGCTTAATCTCAAAAATTAGAAAAAAATTAAAATGTTGATGCTAAACTCTCCATTAGAAATAAAAGGAACGGAAACCAAGGAAGGCTCTATTTGTGGACAAGAAAGGAAAAATTATATATGGATAAAGACGATTTATCTAACAGAACAAACGGAATGGAGAGTAAACAAAAAATCGAAATCAATCTATCAAACTTGATTAATCAAACTTATAACAAAGAAATGTTTCTCGAAATTTGCCAACAAGTGCTGCAATCAGACGGCGCAATGGAGGTTGTATCGGCGAATATCGCGAGTGGAATGACAAAAGAAAAATATGACAATATGTTAGCGTACTTGACTGCATACAATAGAACAACACAAGAATTAAAAACAGCATAGAGAAAAAGGACGGATTATGATTCCGTCCTTTTTAGTTTTTGTTTTGTTGTTAGTTTTTTCTTAGACTTGACGACTCGTCAAATACGTTTTCGTCAATTTATCGGCAAATTTTTTCGCATCCGACCACTCTTTAAAGACTTTGATGTTTCCTTTCTTATCTCTCGCTAAACAATCAAGTCGAGTTGAATCATCTTTCCACGAAGTGTTGTCTAAAACAGACCAATCCCCTTGGAACATTAAATGGTTAGGAGAAAGGGTAACGGCGAAATATGGAATGTCTTTTGCCTAAAACAGGTTTGTCTTCTTCATCGTTTTCGGTATCATCCTCTTCTAAAAACCATATCGTCTTCATGTGAAAGTTCTTCATCCTCTTCATTTTCTCTCATAATTTTTCTTCCATCCACAAAATTCCCTTTCTCATCCACATTAAATGTTCGGGCAAAAAGAATTGGGTCAACCCCAACAATACAGTCGGCACATGCTTCTAAAATATACCTTTTAGCAAAATTGTAGAAGAAGGTTTGCCGAATAATCGTGGAAGATCGCTTAAAGGCTGTGACTGAATGTAGCCTTTTGAGATCACAAATCATCCCGTTCGTCAAATACGATTGCGATAAAATCTGCACCTGCTTTGACTTATCGTTTTTATACATGTGTTTGTAGTGAATTCTCATAATAAAAGGATCTGACTCATAATTGTCACGCATAAACAAAACAAGTCTGTAAAAAGCTCTCATCGTTTCAATGTCTGTTATATTACTGTCTTTAAATATTTTTCAAACAGTATCTCGCGCTCTTTCGGCGTTTTGTCAAAAATCTTGTTAAGCGTTTTTGCGCTGATTTTTTGAGCGTTCATCGTGTCAATAATAGTCAGCATATTACGCGCTGTGTTCATGAGTTTTGCGAACCTGATAGCCGGAATTTTATACTTTGTGCCGCAATCAGATGTTACTTCGATTTCTTTTCGCGACGTAATTCCATCAGGGAAATATCCTCTAAATCCGACATTTAGAACTTTGTCGTTGTTTAAACGCTCCTCAATTGTTTCAATCAGCTCATCATCCTGCTTTTTGCGAAATGCATTGTAATCAGCTTTTTCGCGCTCACTTTCCTCATCATCGGTAATAAAACCCTCTGGAAGCATCGGTAATGCAGTCCAAAGAAGTCCTTCGTCACAGAGCTCGTCAGCACATTCAATACAACCTGCTTCTCCAACATCTCCATGTTGATATTCGGTATTGGGAAGAATGGTATAAAAACCATCCTTCACAACTTCATAGGCATAATGATCTTCTTCAAGAATCATCCTGAGTAGTTTTTATTCGTTGTTTCTGTGTCGCTATTCGCATCCATTTGCTCTTTGAGCGTCGGATTAAACAAAGGGATTCGATCTCCTTTTTGATACCACTTCGCGACAATCATGGAAACAAGCGTTGTCATAATATGGAACGGCAAGAAGATATGATTTCCCACTTTCCTGTGGCTGTTCCTCAGAGAGCTTTTTCCAATCCATTTGAGAGCGAATCAACATTGTCATTCTTCCTTTCTATTAACCATTAACCTGTTCGTGTTCAAAAAAATAAACTTTTTCAGTACTTCGCGCAACAATCCCTGAAACGTCTGCGCCATATAGACGTAGTTTGTAATCAATATATGCTGGAATTGTCACGTTACGGCGCACTGTCGGCGTATCGAAGGATTCTCGCATCAACCTGTCAACATCAACAGGAAGATACACCCCATCCCCACTGTACTCAGAAGATGCAGGAAGTGATTCTCCTTTGCGCATTTTGAGCACAATATGTTTGATGAGTTCTCCTTCGAGCAGAGAGATTGCCGTTTTGGGATCTTGCGCTTTGCAACCGACATCAAAATCCTTTGATTCTGTAACGAACCATCCATCAGGTTCTTTGCGCGTTGTGATGCGATATAGTCGCACGCCATCAACTCCTTAATTTAGTGTGGAAAATTACACATCGTTTTTATAAGATAAATATACCACATCGGAAATAAAAAGCAACTACTTTTTATAAATTAACTTCTTGATTGCATTGCGAGCAAACGCATCTATCAGGAAAAGCCTGCTTTTAAATTCTGTTATACTCAACTCAATAACTCGCGCGACTTGGTGCGCCGTTTTTCGCCAAAAAGTAAGATTAAGGAAGGTTTTTTTATAAATGGCACAAAAAGCAAAAGTTAAGCTCAGTGAATTTATCAAATGTAAAACGAGATTACGCTTGGTATGCTGTCGTTACGCTGTTTAATTACGAACAAGCATATATCAATAATGTCAAACAAGCAGTCTCTGGAACAGCACTTAAAAACTGGTAAAGGAATACTATGTCCCAATCAAATACATAAAAAGAGACAATAAAAAGAAGACGGAACGACGAAAGAGAAAAATCAGAAAGCAAAAAAAGGATGCTATTCAAATTACGTATTCATCAAGTGCGTCATGACAAGCCAAATTTGGAACTTATTGCGCACAACAACGGGCGCTGCCGTTATTTTTGACCACGAGCGGTTTTCCGACAGAAATCTCAGAAGAAGAAATCAAAAAGATTAGATTTGATCAGCGCTCTGAGGGTTTTTCACCATCGGAAATTCAAGAGATGGTTGATGAAAACAATCGAAATTACGTAATGAAAGTAAACTTAGATGGTGTTAATTTAGACGAATCGAAATTTAATACGGATTTTACAACATGAACAACTAAAAAAAGACCAAGGAGATTTTTCCTCGGTCTTTTTAGTTTATTCTCTTTGTTGCCTATTCGTCGCTCTTTTTGTCTTCGTGTGAACAGCGTCAGCAATCGCATTAGCAATCACTGCGGCTTTTGTGGAGTCGCTATCAACATACTTACATTGACGTTCTTTGTAACCTTTGCGTCGTATGTTTCCCCGCGCATAATTTCAGCGAGGTCAACGCCAGTGGTTTCTTTGATGGTTTGGAATGTCTTAGCCATCACAATAGGTACATTGTCGGCAACAGGACTTGTTGTTCCTCCCTGCCCACTGCCAATGATAGAGATATTTCAATGCGCTCCATTGGCGCGGCAATTTCTCAGCAACCTTGGGGAGAATTTCAACAACCATCTGCGCCATAGCGACTTTGCCGTACTTCTTGAGAGCTTCTGCTTTCTTATCCATCGCATGGCGACTTCTGCTTCGCCCTTCGCTTGAATAGCGGGACTTCTGCCTCACCTTTTGCCTTGATACCTGCGACTTCCTGCTCTGACGGCATATCTTGCATGGCGGCTTTTGGCTTTCTGCGCTTCTGCTGCGCAGCTGCTGCTCGTAGAGATTAGCTTCTGCTTCACGCTGACGTTTTTGCAAGATCAGCGGCGACTGTTCTGTTCAACGGCATACTTTTCAGCGTCTGCTTGCTTTTTGGATCTGTGCGGCAAGCTCCTGCTCGCGAACAGCGACTTCCTGCTTTTTCAGCTCCTGATCTCGTTCCGCTTTTTGCAATCTGTGCGTTAACGGTAACAGTCTGAATGGTCTTCTGCTGTTCCTGCGACTGAATTTCATATCTGCATCTGCCTCAGCGCGTTTAATGTCCGTAGCTTTTTTTGAGTTCTGCTTGCCTGATAGCAAGATCAGTGTTGCGCTGTGCAATTTCAAGTCCTGCCTGAACCTTTGCATCATTTGCTTCCTTTTCTGCCTGTGCCTTTGCGACCGCAACATCGCGCTCCGCTTCTGCACGAGAGATAGCGGCACGCTTTTTGATGCGGGCGGTGTTGTCAGCACCAAGATCAACAATAAGACCATTATCATCGGTAACATTTTGGATGTTACATGACAGAATCTCGATACCGAGTTTCTTCATATCCTGCGCTGCTTTTTCGACAACCTGATCGGAGAAACTGTCGCGATCTGTGTTGATTGCTTCGAGCGTAAGCGTTCCAATAATTTCACGCATATTGCCTTCAAGTGAATCTTGGAGATCTTTTGCAATTTCAGCGGCGGTGAAGTTCAAGAAGTTGCGCGATGCAAGCTGAATGGATTCAGCATCGCGACCAACCATGACCTTCGCAACAGCATCAACATTCACGTTGATGTAGTCGTTCGTCGGCACTGATGTTTCTGTTTTAATGTCAACAGAAATCTGTCCAAGAAACAACGAATCCATACGCTCGATAAGCGGAATCCTAACGCCGCCCTGTCCAATCAGGATGCGCGGTGTGCGCTTTAGTCCTGAAATGATCAATGCTGTTGATGGCGCTTTTCACATAGCGGCTACAATACAGCCAATAATGAGCACGATGAGCATTAGCGCTCCAAATGCAAGAGTGAATTCGTCCATTCAATCAAACCCTTTCTTTGATATAGCGTGGAATTTCCACATATTTAACTTTCCTAATGTATAGGATAGCACAAAAAATTAGTTGATGTTTGGGCGTTTAAAAAAGAAGGAAGACGGCGCTTACCAAATCATGCGTCATGCCGTTGATGTTACTTGGGATGGAACGACGAACATCTTCTATCCAGAAACTGTTATATGCTGAGAGAATATGCGTTGAGCCAAACTCTCAGTGGGACGAGATACCATCCTGCATTGTTCGTTACGAACGTCGAAGAATTTCTCAAGTCACGCTAACCCAAAATTAGAAGTGGATACATCACAACTGTTGCAGTTGTAATATATTTTCACCTAATCGTCAGTCGGTTGTGATGAAATCTAGTACTTCACAATAACTCGTTTTTTTGCAACAAAACTTATCTTTTTCTGATTAAGTTAAATTTTTGCTTTTTGATATTATATTAGCTAAAATAGACGCTAGAACTTTCAAGAAATAATTACGATTTGCGGGCAGTCCCGCACCATATATGAGATTGAAGTCAATAATCCAGCGCCTACGCTTCACTTAGAGGCGGGGGTATTCTCGCGGATTTTAAATAAAAGGAGGGAGCGCGACTTTCGCGCAAACGATCATGATAAAAATTAAACGCAATAAAATGCTTGCACGCGTTATCGCTGCAAGTTTTGCATTAAATAGCTGTGGTTTCTCGGCGATGCCGATGATTACTTATGCAGCTGATGCACCCACAGCACAAGATAAAGCTAAGACAGAAATTCCTAAAACTCTTGGCACTTTTTGGCTATGTCCCCAAAGGGAAAGTAGACAAGGTTGAAGTTAAACCTGATGGTGACGGAAAAATTGTTCGTGCCACGTTCAAGGATGGCTCTTCCGTTGAGTCTTACCAAGATAAGGATGGCAAGGTCAAGCATCAAATTGAAAAGTTCATGAGTGATGGCGTGGAAGCGACTTATGATATTACGATTGACGGTTCAAATCAAAACTCAACGTTGACTAAGACTTTTGATGACGGCTCGCAGATTGTCAAGACTGGAACACGCTCGAAAAAACGCAAGTGGGCACTTCAATGCGTGGCAGACAAACGAAAAAGTCAGCAACCCTGATGGTTCTGACAAAGAAACGCTTGCAGATAAAGCATAGGATACGCAGAAACAGAAAGCAGGTAAATGTCAGCCGCAGGCGTGGTTAATGCGAAAAAGAATCAGCAAACCGTTGAGAAAGCAATGGGTAGTATCATCTCGCTCAAAGACAAAGATGATGTCGCTTTCCTGCGCTCTATTCAGGCTTTAACACAAGATCCAACGGGCAAGACGAGTATGGCTGACAACTGGAAGGCGCTTGTTGAAGCCGCAACAGCGGCAAAAACAAAAGCTGATGAAAACAATGCAAAACTTGACGACTACAACCAAGGCATCTTAGACGCGAACACGCGCATGGAGCAGATTATGTCTGATCTTTCTGCGCGTAATGTGCCTGTTGATAAGATGACCAAAACAATGATTGAGAACTATAAGAAGATTTATTCCAACGGGATGGCACGTCTTAAAACCTGCAAAGCAGAAGCCGCCGCCGCTGGGAAAGATGATTCTTCTTGTGTTCTTACGCCAGAAGAGCAAACAGCGAGCAAACGTAATGCTTGCTCATGAACAGCGACAAATCAATGAAAACACCAACGCTGTAGCAAAAAGAACGCCACTGAACAAGCTGGTAAAGCATCTAGTGAGAGCAACAGCAAGTCGTTCGAAACAAAAATCAAGCAAAACTGAAAAACAACAAGAAATGAAGTGCTATGAGGGCACTGTGCTTTCTGGTGATGGCAAAGTCTTGCCCGCAAGCAACCCCTATTTACGACAAAAAAGCCGATAAGTGCATTCCTGCAACACAACAGCAACAAACATCAAACAAAGATGACGACGATGACAATGGTGGGTTTGCTTCCATGCTTCCGATGATGTGCGCAATTATGCCACAAAACTGTGGTATAGGTGGCAAAGCTGACACGGGCACAGGCGGCTGTTACGGCGGACTACCTACAGACGATAGAGGGTCTGCAAATGGTTCTGTTAATAAAGAGAACGGTAAAAACGCATCGTTTTCATACAATGATTTTGGGTATAAATTCAATTATGAGACAGATCCAAAAACCCATATTACATATCTCCCAACCGCAGACGGAGATAAAGAGGGAATAAAATTTGTCTTGTTAGGCTCTAAAACCATGCACGATCATATTAATTCGTTAAAAGAAGCGGGAACTTATATTGATCACAGAATTACTCTTGATGTGCTGCTATCTCTTGATGGGATTGATAACTTAATACCATATCCGCGAATTATAAAAGAAAGAGAAGTTATTGATTTCTATACAGGCGCAAACCTTGAAAAAGATTACGCATATAAAGGTCGTAAAGTATTAAGAACCCCCGCTAGAAATAAAGGTCGCAAAGTATATCTTGCCGTAGTTAAATATGAGATTGCAAGAAAAGATTCTCCAACAATTGAAACGACTCGTTTCGTTATTCCATTTGATTTCCATGATGCTTCTACAAGACTTATCCCAATCATTGATGGAAAAATGGACTCTAACACAGTCTATGTTTCAAGCTCTGAAACAGCATATAATTTGGTCGGAAAAATATCAAATGCCCAATGGGACTCTAAAGCACAAGCTTGCCGAATGAATGTTAGCGGTCAGGTTTATGATCAACAAATAGATAGTACATCTAACGAGGATATTACGTATACGGATCATACAATAAAAATGAAGAGCAATGCAAAATCTCGTGAAGGAAAAGAAATTACAGTAAACAATGCAACATTCTCTGATGATGGACAAGGACATACTGAGTTTAGTGCTAACAGAAAAGCGAACGTTGGTTATTCCGATGAAGATAACTACGATATTTATAAAACAGAACCAAATGATGATGTTTCATACATGCAACGACACTCTATTACAATTGGGAATATGACCTTTAGTTTCGAGATCCTGACGATAAAAAAACGTTGAAGGTATTCTTGTTGGGACAGATCAAGCTAGGAATTCGGCGTTTAATGAAACTAGATAAAGAATCTAAAAAACCTGTTCCGTTTGATGAAAACGACTACGCTTATATGCGTAGCCAAACAGGAATTGACTTTGAAGATATTAGGAATTGCGATCCTCCTAATGACTCTCGCATGTGTTTGATTGACCATAATGGCGGTCAAACCGCTATTTCAGACGATGGGTTTGCTTCTTCACATAGGATAGTAAAACATCTTACGACAGGAGGAGATCTTGCAGGAGATGTTCGATTTAAAGACTATAATGAAGCAAGAAATGAAACGCAAAATACGATTAACGCTGCGACTGGTCGATTCAAAGTTAGTCCTTTTGGCTCCTTCGTAAGTCGTGCTACAGCAGCATTGGGCGTTAATGATCCTGTTAATAAAACAACAGGGGTCAGCGTTGGTAATTCATCAGTTAATAAAAAGATAACGATTTAACAAATGAAAGATACAAAACCATGAGAGATAAAAGCTGATACGTCAGCAAAAAGAAACGCAGAAGCGGCTAAACAATTAGCAAACTAACGCGCCCAATAAAGAAAAGAAAATAAAACAAGGGATAATCGTTAATTTTTCACAAAATACAACGATTATCCCTTGTTTTATTAATTAATAAATTTTAGGAGTTCCATTCACGCCATTTTTCCTCATAATCTTTAATAAGTCTCATTAAGACATACATGAAACATCCATTTTCCTTTTGCACGAACATAACCACTAAACTTAGCGTTATTTGTTTCAACAAGTTTATCGTAGGCTTCTTGCACATCTTCTTTTTTCCCTGCGAACATAGCAATTATTTTATACCCGCCTTGAATTGAAGGTGAACGAAACACAAGAGCGGACTTATTTATGCTGTCCTTATTAAAGTCTTCAAGATAGACGTTTTTGTGCTCATAACCCCTTTATCAATCGCAAAAAGCAAACTGTGCAAAAGCATAAGAAACAATGGTGTTTCCAAATTTTACGTTTTGTGAAGCATTAAACAAGTCTTCATAATAAAGTCCTTTATATGCTAAATTACCATCTTTAGAAGACAACACACCGTTTCCTCTTTCAAATATATATTTATTAACGGCATCTCGTTCAAACATTGAATTGCCTTCCCATGAGAATCCTATTGGTTTTGCTAACTCCTTATAAAAAGCCGCTCCAACTACATTCTCCGATTTTTGCACATGTATCTAACGAATACTCATTTGCTTCAATTTCTTTGTTTTCGTGCATCATTGAATCAGAACCATTATCAGGAATATACATATGACCTAAAAACGCAATGTCCAATTTCATGCCCAAACAAATAATAATAATACTGCATCTCATATGTGTCTGGAAATCTATTCTTTTCTCCCGTAATTATTTTTCCCAATCCCGTAGCAAATGAATTGTCATACCCTCAAAAGGTAATAAATTAGCTGGAATGACTGTTTTTATAATCATAGACGCTTGTAAAGTCCCCATAAGATAATCCGTTTACTTCCATAACCCTTCGCTGAACATTTAAAATGTCTTTGTTCGCTGGAACAAGTTTCACGTTAGGGTTTTTAGTTTCAGCAATAGCTTCATCAATTATTTTTTGTGTAGGAGCAATCCAATCGCTTGGAGACTTCAGGGAGTACAATTTTATTCTTATAACGACTTTCATGAATCTCGGCGCTTGCAACATTATCTGTTACATTAACACCACAAAAACAGCTTACAATGAGACAGCGCCATTGCAACTTTTTAACTGAACTTTTTACCATTGTAACTACCTCTTTCTTTTTCGTTTTTAAAATTTATATCGAAAATTTATTCGTTTCGATCTTTCTTTTAATAAGTATACTTCCGAATTAAATTTTGTGCAGAAAAATTGTACTGCAACTTGTTTCGTTTCAAAACAAACTAAATCCTTGCTGATTCAATTACACATGCTGTATTCGTTATAATTATATACAATGGTTTTTGTGCCTTAAAGCGCGAAACCTAAGTTCAGTATCATGTTTTTTTAAAGGGAGGTGTATTCTGTTTTACTAATAGTAAAGGCAGAAGGTTTTATGTTTTGTAAAAAGAAATCAAAAAAGAAAGCACAGCTAGTCGCTGCCGTATGCTGTGCTACCATGATGGCAACAACGTTGCCTTGGAACGTCGTTTATGCTGAAGGTTCGTCACAAAGCAACCTAGATGGCGATTATGATGATGAGGATGCAATCTCAGCGCAAGAGCGTAGAGAATTAGAAGCGCACGGACAGGATGTCGCTGATTCATTCCATTCACATTGGCGCCAGCAAGCAAATGAAGAAGCCAGCGAAGCTGTTAGAAACCGAGTAGGCACAAAAGAAGAATATTGTAAAAATAGCGACTATGAGTCAAGATGCCGTTCGCGTTATGATAGGATGGTGCGCAGAGAGAGCAATAACCGTTATGACTCAGGTGTCGCATCTGGTAAAATGCCAAAAGGCTTCTTAGAAAGTCAGGGTTGGGATAGAGATTCCATCAACAGCATCCGCGAGCAAGAAAGTGGCGGCGGGGGTGGAAATTGGCGATCACAAATTGGTGCGGCTCAAAATGGAGATTACTTATCTGCTCTAGGTTCGTTCTTCGGTCTCAATAAACTTTCTGACTCGGCATCATACACGTCAAAAGGTAAAAAAGGTCGCCTTATCTGTGCAGCAACAGGAAATAAAAACCCAACGCAAAATGAAAAGTTTAGAGCGGCGTGTGTCGGCGTTCCAACATCATCCCGTACATTCGTTGTTCCACTTCCTCCAATCAGCGTAAAAAGCAGGTGAAGGTGGAAACGAATCTCACAAATACCGTACCATATCTATTACTTGGCACAAATATTGGGTTGAAATCAATCCTGTCACAATGGATCTCAATATGAACACTTATGGCGGTACAACTGGCATGAGCGCTGGAGCTGATTACTACGGAGACTTCAGTGGCATTGCAAATAGTTTCGCTGGTGGTAATGGGCTAAGTCACGACCTACTCAGTATGGGTAACTTTAATGAAATCTCCAACGACGGCGGTTCTTTTGCGCCAGGTAGCGGAACGCTAAATGACAGTCTTTCTGATTACTACGCTAACAAGTACAATCCAGGCAATAATGGAGACTTTGATATTGGCGGTAACGGGAACTACAGCAACCTCAACAACGGAGAAATTATAATTTCGATCCAAGCAACCCATCAAGCACTTTTTGGTGAAGGGTTTAACAGTGGTCAAGCAGACTGGGCGAACTCAAACTCAGGCGGTGGCATGAGTGCTGATGAGCAGCAACTATTTCGGTGGGAATGGAAATAGCGGTTCAGCGTGCCTTCTTCGGAGGAAACAGCGGCTACGGTGGTGCAAACGGAAGTAACGGTTTTGGTCTTACCGATGACCTGACGGGTATGGATCATGGTGGGGCTGATAGTCTTGGACTATCTGGAGCAGATGTAGGTAAGATTCTCGCCAATGGAGGACGTATTGATAACCTCGGAAATGTTTACAGCAGCAATGGCGAACTTATCGGAACTGCCGGTGATGCTGGTCTTGCCATGATTGCGAACGGCTCTGATACGCTCAACGACATTCTTGCCAACGGCGGCCGTGTGGATGCGAACGGCAACGTCTATGATTCTCAAGGGAATCTCATTGGTCACGTTGTCGGCAATGGTTCAAACCTGACAGAATTTGCAGCGAACTCGCCTGAACTCAACAAGATCCTCGCAGAGGGCGGTTGGGTAGATGAATACGGCAACGTTCATGACGCCAATGGAAACATTGTCGGACATGTCTCAAAAGCTGACGAATCAGCACTCAAAGAAGGTGCATTCTACAAAGGTACGAGACATGAACGGTAAGTTCCTCAGCAACTTCCAAGACATGCTTGCAAGCATGTCTGGCAACAATGCTGATGGAAGTCTTGTCAACAAGCTCTTAGGCGGTCAGCTTGGCGGCAATGTGCTTGACTCCTTCAAGGCAACATTTGGTCTTGATGATCAAGCGGCAATCGCGAAGAACACAATGACACCGCAAGAGATGTACGACATGGCGGCGAAATTCCTCAAAGCGCTCGGCTACAATGATGGTGATATTGCCAACGGGTTCAACTACGATCCAAACTCAGCATACACTGCGCCAGAAGATGCTTGGGATATGAACCGTATTACAACACTTCAAAGGAACTTCAAGATTGACACAAAGATTTCTAAAGAAGATAAACGTGCAAGCATGATGAACGCGACGAACAACTTCCAAGCGATTCAGGACACACAACCGAAGCCATTAGCTCGGTAAAGCAAAAATTGAGCGACAAAAAGGCGATCCGATTGAGGATCGCTTTTTGCTATTCTTCTTCGTCCTCTTCGTCATCGTCAGCTTCTTTTTCGCTCGCTTTTGCCATCTCTGGATATTCTTCGTTGAGCTTTTCAATACTTGAATACCCATAATAAAGCAAACACCAACCAGCAGAAATTCAGCACTGTGCTTGCCATAACGGTTGATAACGGAATGATGTGCGGATAGAGATAAAAGAGTAGATAAACGAGTATTGAGAATCCTAGCGAAACAAAACCGCCAATGATGCAAATAAAATACTTTTATGCAAGTCTTTGTAGACTTTATCTCGAAAAATTCGAATATGTAACAAGAAGTTCAGGGAGCGTCATTTGATTGAGTTCTTCTTCGTCTAGTTTTGGGATATTTGATGTAAACATGAATAAACCTCCTCAAGGAATGTTGATTTAATTCTACCACAACACAAAAAGACATCCATTAGGATGCCTCTTTGCTTTTTAAGCTGTTGCTTACTTGCGGGGCACGACAGCGACATCAAGCAACTGACGAACGATGCTCTTGCGACGCTGTTTGTGGCGCGCCATTTTGACACGTTGAGCGAACGTCCGCTCAACCGAAGCTGGATTGAGCATGTAGATCGGCGAGACATTAATCTCTCCTCCATGCCGCAAGCTCTTCAAATTCTTCTGCTCGTTTCACGGCGATTTCGTACTCGCCTGAATTGAGGAGTACGACAGGGCGATATCCAATATAACGCCCTGTAAAGAGAAAACTTTCATAGTGATTGTTATACATTTTGATCTACTCCTTTTTCTAAAAAATAAAAACTAAAAACCACTACATAGTGAGTGTAGTGTTTTTCTTAGTTCCAATCAAATAATTTGTCGTTCAAGATGTTTCTTCGAATGAGCAACGTAATGGAACGTCTTTGCGTTTTTGCATCTTCAAAAATTGAATCAATAAAATTGCGCGCGATGTAGCACGAAGCGTGATGAAATAGCGACGTGGTTTTGATTCCAATAATCAGCAACATAACTGCTAACCATAAAAATACTACAAAAAGCATTTTTTTCTTGCGAGTTTTGCGACTAGAATGTACTATATTTAATAGATTCTTTTTATTTTTTTGTCGATCTGAAAAGGAGGATAGTTATGCAAAAGAATCAAAACGTGATTACCAAAGAGCGCGTGTTGGAGTATATGCCGACATTCGCGAAAAGATGATCGCGATTGGCGCCCTGTTTGTAACTATGTGACTTTGGAATATATGCCCAAAATCACTTAAAGTGCGAATGGGTGATTGACGCGACTCAATAAAGAGGCGACAAGATTTCGTGTCCGACTCCATCCTGTCTTTTTGTCAGGATTTATGTCGAAGCATCGCTCTATGAGACTTTGGCGCATGAGCTTGTGCACACGTTTCCTAAGTGCCAAAACCACGGCAAGTGGTTTCAGTCTTGGAGCGCGCGATTGAACGCCGAATACGGTTGGGGTATCGGCACATACGCGAACCCTCAGACAACGCGCGAATACACAACGTCAGAAGTTGGGACTGCGAAAACATTCGCTGTTTGCATGGATTGCGGCTGTGTGCATGTGCTCCATCGCCACACAACAAGCATTGAGCGTTGGTCACAACTTGGCTATGTCACGCATCAATGCGTGTGCAATAAGCACAAGACAGGCGACTTAGTAGTCCTTCGATACAAAGGACAAGACTTCTGCTCTCCGACATATGTCGCAGAAGGGCGCGAAATGGACACAATAAAGTGGTTCAACGCGCATCTTCCCATTGACTTCGCAGAACATCTTTTGCGGAGAAAAATGGCGATCCTCGCAACTTCCGCTGGATGGCAGAAATGCCGCAACCATATTGGTGGGTAGATGACGAGGAGCAACGCCAAAAAGGCACTAAAGACGGCAAACCGCTGTTATTTGATTGGCGTTCCGAAATTGTGACACTTTCAGCGCGTAACAACACTCCTAACTTCGAGTTGGAGTGCCAGATCGTTGAAGATCTCCGCGAAGAAGCGGAATATCGCAAGATGGTCGCGATGAAAGCGAAAAAGAAATCTCGAAACTCAATAAGAAGCAAAAAGAAGTTTTCTGTTCCAAAAGAGCAGTTATCTTTGTTCTGATTATTGATACGAGATTACAAAAAGGAGATCGAAGAGATCTCTTTTTGTTTTTCTATTTCTTGTTAAGATCGAAATGAGGGTGATTTGCATTGAACGAAATTATTCAAGTAATAGAAGACATATATCCACTCAATGGGTACTCATTTGCTCTGTTGTGTTTATTTTTGTTCGTTACTGTCAAAACTAAGAATTTAATGGCGATGGGGATTTCTTGCGTCATTTGCACATTAGGTCTGACAGGATTCTACTTTACAGAGAGAAAAGCAGAAGATCAGCAGGTTAAAATGTATGGTAACGCCATCCAAATGTTCTACAATGATTTCGGCTACTTACCTGCTCGAACAAGATGCTATATCTAATGTCCTTTATCCGCTGACTTTTTCCTATTGATGGCTGCGACCATATATCGAAACTGAACGCTACAAAGAGCGCGATGTGTGGAATGAACCATATGTGTATCATAAGATCAATGACCATCAATTTGTTGTTTACAGTAAAGGTGTTCTTCACAAAGGTTATTTTTAACGATAAAAGCAGGTGACTTAGGAGGAACGGCTATCGGCTACATCGGCACCCGCCACTAAAAGCAAAAAGCAAGCCATTAATTTGACTTGCTTTTTTTGCATCAAAGAAGTTCTTTTGCCGACTTCCAAATCTTTTCTGCAATCGCCTTTCGCGACATCAAATCACCATCCTTGTCGTTGCAGATGATGATTTCCATCCGCAATTTTCGGCAACTTGAAGCGCATTTACATATACGCGATTCAGAAAGTCAGAGTCGGATTCGTGAATATCCTTCCCTGAGTGTTTTGATGTTCCGCGCTTTTTCAAGAGCTTTTGGAACGACTCATAACTCAATGCAAGAAAGAATACGCGATTCGGCATTGGTAGTGCGAGTTTGTGATACTCAAAATCGTACTGCCATTCCACATACTCATTTCGCTGCACTGGGTCCGCGATTTTTGCCGATTGATACAAGAGGTTGCTCTCTACATATCGATCACAGACAATATCGCTTCCATCTGCCAAGAGCGGCTTCATTTTGGTGTGGTAGGTGTAAAGCCTATCCATAGCAAACATTGCAGATGCTTGATAAGCGTTCACTTCGTCCGCAGAACCAAAATCGCCGTTCAAATAAGCCTCTACCATACTGCAACCAGTTGTGTTGTAGTTCGGGAAGCTAATCATCTCGGCTTTTCTACCAAACTGCTGAATATTTGCAAGAAGGAATCTGGATTGAGTTTCTTTCCCTGTTCCATCTAGCCCTTCAATTGTAAAAATCATATGTTCGTCTCCTTTCTGTTTAAACGATAAACCTTAATCCGATTGTATCATTCGGAAAAAAACAAATCCAACATAATAATCAAGCCGTGCCAATTTATGCCAAAATTTGTGATAAAATTAAAATGGCTAAAAAAGCTCAAAGTACATCAAAACATCAAAAAGAAAGGATGGTGACATTTTGAAAATAATCGCATGTGTAGACAAAGCAATGGGACTTGGTTATAAAAATCAACTTCTCTACCACATCAAAGCCGACATGGAGCATTTCAGGAGCATCACAATGGGCGGGACAGTTGTGATGGGTTACAACACATATCTATCTCTTCCCAACGGTGCGCTTCCTTATCGCAACAATGTGGTGTTATCGCGCAATCATGACATCTATGATTCCAATGTAACCGTTATTCGCAACAAAAAAGACTTAATGGCGTATTTTATTCGCGAATACTTGGATGTAGATAGCGTATGGATTATCGGAGGAGCATCTATGTATGAGCAATTTATTGATGACTGCGACAAGATTTATTTGACAGTGGTTGATGATCTCAAAAAGCAGATGCATTTTTCCTCCCATTGACGATTGGGTAACAGTTCATGAAACCAAGGGAAGAGAAAATGGATTGAAGTTCTCCATTAAAGAACTTATGAGACGGCGAACAAGAAGCGTATTCGATTTTTCATCAGCTAAAGAATTGCTTCCGAAATTCCATGTGCCATTTGTGCACAAAGAGCCGTGCTTAACAGCGTTCAGATAACAAGAAAAGAGCCTTGGATTAACTCCAAAGCTCTTTTTTGTTTTAGTTCTGTGCCGCCAATAGAGTATTGTTAAGCGGAATGTCGCTCTTCAATTGACATACTCCCCCCGCTAAAGCAGGGGGATTCTAGGGTAATAGCGCAACCCGCCTTCCTCGCGGAGGTCTTACGGTTGCTTCCCTACCGGACGATGCCCTGCCTAGTGCGAAGGACTAAGAAGCGATTCTTAGTCCTTCTTTTTAATATGTTCATCGCAAACGATTACGATCTCGGTCATGGTGAGCGTGACATTCTGGACAGTCCCATTCCGGATGCTAAGGTCCTTGACTTCAGGGTTTTGATATCCGCAACAATGACAGAGTTGGGAGGATGGGAAGAAACGGTCAACCTTTACGATGGTTACGCCGCGCTTCAACGCAACCCATTCCAAAATTTTAAGGAACGCGGCGAATCCATAGTCTCCTGCTTTCTTCCCATGTCCTTTCATCATGAATTTGTGACTTAAATCCTCTAAGCAGATGAGAGAATATTGATCACAAAGTTCATGTGCCAGCTTGTAGTGGTAATCCTTTCGTTGCCAAGCAATCCTGCGATAGAGTTTTGCTCGATTCAGGCGTGCCGCGCGTTTGTGGTTTGACCCGCCTTCTTTTAAAGATAACGCGCGGTTCGCCTGTTTGAATTTCTCTTGATTCTTCCCGAAAAACGACGGCGCTTTTAATATCTTCGTCTTCACTCACCCCCGATGAGCATGGAATCGTGGAATCCATAGTCAAAGCCGACGCTTTTACCCGATCTGACCTTGATTTCTTCTATTTCCTGCTCAACGACGATGTGAGGAAAATATCTCCACAAGCGTCGCGCTTGACGGTGACGGTTTTAACCTTTCCTTCCACTTCGCGCGACTTAAAATATTTGTATCGTTTCTTCTGAATTACGATTGAATTATCGCCCAACAATTTCCAACCTGCTTGTTTCAGCGTGAAGGATTTGTATTTGGAAATATCTTTTTCTTTGAGGCGACGTTTTCTTTTTCTTTTCAGGTTCGTCCACCAAAGTTTGTACGCACGATCAATTCGTTCCGCAATATCTTGGAGCGCTTGACTTCCAATCATGAGGAGATAGGAAAAACGTGCGATTTTCTTTAATTTTTGTGAGGTGCTTCTAACCGGTTTGCGCCCAAATGTTTATGGTAGAGCTTCCAATACCGTTGGTGCAAACTTTTGATACAGTGGTTGTATGCTTTCGCCGCCGTCTCGATTTGGCGTGTCAAAAACCGATTGCGGGCATGCAGATAGAACTTAAATTCGTAAGTCTTTCGCACCAACATGAAAGTTCACCCCTTGTTTTTGAGATTCGACGTAATTTTGAATGGTCTGCGCTGAAACATTCCCAGCGGTTGAGACAAAGTAGCTTCTCGTCCACAGACTTGGCATCCGTGACAGTTGAGGAAATTCCCTTCGGATCGCGTGGGATGTTGTCCCTTTGATTTTGAAAATCAAATCGGCAGGAGATTGGTCCGGAAGTCCTTGGACAAACAGATGGACATAATCGATGTGACACTCTATCGCTAAAACATCTATTCCGATCTCGGAACATAGTTCTCGGACAAGTTCCTTGAACCGTTCTTCTATGCCTTGGATATTAAAGATTTTTCGCCTGTATCTTGGACAAAACACAAAGTGATAGTTAATCATTGATACAGCTCGTGTTCGTTTCAGTTTATTCATGATACTTATATTTTACACGAAAAAAGGAAACGTGTCAATGACAAAAAATGGTCGCCTCTCATCCCCCCCCCGCTAAAGCAGGGGGTTTTCTCGGCGACGTTTTATAAGATCGCGACCATATCTATCCAAAAGATATGCGCCAAGATTCCAATCGCCATCAATGGGTTTCACTTTTTCCACTAGCGAAACAGACGGGGCAGTACCACTCAGATGCTCCTTCTACGTCCCATTGGCAAGAACGTTGATTTTTGTGGTTTCCATGGTTTATGGGCATACCATTCGGATCTGTTTTCAAAGTCAATCAAAATCGGCAACGTGAGTTTTATTTCTTAGCGCAATTAGGACATTTCATTTTATGGTTCTCCTTCCTCTAGTTCTTTCCATCCATCGTCATAACAGTAAACTTGATTGAAGATGTTTTTAGTTTTGATTGTGATGTTGGTTGTTTTTCCTTTTTATATTTTTAGTTTTGTTATTACCTCATTCTAACATGAGTTGTTTTGGTTTTCTTTTTAATTTGTAGAGTCGAGTTAATATACGAATCTAACTAGTTGTTTGTATGAAACAACACCCTCAAAACATACAAAGCTTAAATATGCAATCTGCAACTGAACATATAATTCAAACGAATTTTTATCAATCAAGCAAAAATTAGCGATCTTGTGCTATGTAGAGCAAAAACAGATTGCACATTTATATAAAACATATCTAAGCAGAAGCGCTCCAAGTAGTTTATGATTGCATGTCTTTTAATAACATATGAGAAATTACAGATAACTTCACATATATTGTGTTATATTCGTTTCTTCGATGAGCGAAACCTCATCTTAGAGAGAAAAACTAGCTCACAAACCTTCTTTCTTGGCTACTCTGTAGCTTTTCGATCAAGGAAAACCGAACGTTAGGAGTTGATTGCACCTCCCAAAACTTTCCTCCTTAGCTTTTTGGAGCGAAACTTACTAATGAACCTGTGCTTAGAGACCGAAACTTTCCTCTTCGCCGTTTGCTTTGGAAAAGAAAAACCTAAAATCCCTACGAAACCGAAGATCGGTTTTTGCATGAAACCACGAAACTTGGAGTACATTGCTTAGCGAACAAAGAAAACCTTAACTCCCCAACTTTCCTTCTTGGAAAGAATCAACACACTCTAAAACTTTCGATTCATGTCTTAGCGAACAGAGAAATCGAAAACACCCAACCTTTTCTCTTGACCAGAGATCCGAAAACTTCAAACAACCAAAACATGTCTTAGTGCTCAGGAGATTACAAACCACAAAGAACTTTTATTAAGAAAAAGCGGAAATATAGCTAAACTTGTGCGATTATAGAGCACATCGTTCATTCAATAACATTTTTCGCCTAACAGTTTCACATCAATACAGAACGCATCTATCCATTTTTCGCTTTAATGCGATTAGGTTTCGCTCCATTGCGATCTTAATGCTCATCCGAGGTTACCTGTTTCGCAAAAATGCTAAATAAACTGTCCGCTTAAACGCACGAGGGGTTTCAATCGGCGCGCAAAAAAATAACCGTTAAGTTCGTGAAATCTAGCGCGCCAAGATCTTATGTTTCTCAGAGCTTATATCTTTATATATTTATTCTTTATATATTGTCTGTTTTTGCGATTTTCTTCTAATGGCGTTAAACCTTTATGTATCAACGCTTACAGCATTTTTGCAAAATAGCAAATAACCACTTTTGCGTAAGTTACGACTACCTATGCGTAAGTTAAAACTACCTATGCGTAAGTATCAACAACCTTTAAGTAACAATCTGCAACCTATGCGTAAGTTACGACTACCTATGCGTAAGTTAAAACTACCTTTGCGTAAGTTAAAACTACAAAGTAGCAGATAAATCGACTATAAAGTAGTTTTTTGTTGTTGAAATATTCCTTTTTATATGTTAGTATGGATAAAGGGATAAAGATTTTTGATTTTGTGAGAAAAGAAAGGATAGATTGCATTGATGTTTCCTCCGGAAGAACTTGAAAAACAGAGAAAAACTATTTAAAAGAAACTGTTGCACAAGCGAAAGATGTTACAGAATTGAGATCTTAGAAGATTGACTTATCGTCAAGACAACTATCTTTCTCAGGTGACTACTTATAACGGCTCATATTTAGAACATCGGTTGATTACTTCAATTGTTGCTATTGTTGAACAAGAAGGGAATTTAGATCGATGGTATAAGTTCTATTTGCCATCACTTGCATCATGCAAGCAATTCAAAAACGCAAGATGTAAAAAGGCTTTGTCAAAAATAGAAAAACCATTGAATCTAAAGCATTGTTATTTTTCTCTAAAGATAGAGAGAATGTGGCAATTATCCCTTGGCTTGCAGGACTAATTATTAATTCGCAACAAAAATTTTTTTATGTGTGAAAGTAAATACTGAGCTTGCAAAAATGGATAATGAATTTAAAAGAACGATATACAGAAGAATATTTAAGTGTTCTTTTTGATTATCGCCGACATGGAGCATCAAGGTTGCATTACTGTTCAGAGTTTAATCTAAGTACATCTCGTATGAACTCGGTACAAAATGGAAAGTTATGTTAAAGAAGTAAAAATTGAAATTGGTCTTCTACGGTTTTACTTTCTTTCGGAAATGCAGATTCCTATGAAAGAGTTTCTAGTTTCTTAGAAAAGAGTTTGACTCCTGCATTAAACGAAATTAACGAAAAAGAGTATTTTTGAGATCTTAGATCCAGCAATAGCTCTTTACGATGGTTCTATAATTGATGAAAAACCACAAGGAAATCAAAAACAACTATATTGTCAACAAGGTCGGAAAAAATAACCTCTATTACGTTTTACATTAAAGCAGGAAAGAACAATACTAGAGTAGAAGATCAGCGACTCATTGAATATAAAAAGCCTTACAAAAAGAACAAGAAAAAGAGGAAAAGAAAAACACACAATTACTCATCGTCGAAAACAAATCTATTGAACAAAAATTGCGTTGATCAGAAACTTAATTTAATTGAGAATAAAAAAGAAGTTGAACAAGATCCTTCTAACATCATGAATAGAATATTGGAGTTAGTGCAATCACAAGGAAATATGTTAAACGACATGGAAAAAAAGGATGAATAAAGCAGGACTCTAAAAGAGTACTGAAACCGCTAAAAAAAGCACTTGTTTTTGATTGAAACTTTGTGCTTTTTGCATCAAAAAGCCTAGAAGAAGCGTTCAAACTTCTCTAGGCTTTTTGCTTTTAGTCTATTTCAGATCCAGATATCTGAAAAATCTCGTCGGCACTAAACTTCGTTAAACCGTGTTTGTCTAGCAACCACTGAATACTCATCAACTTCAAGTCGCATCCTCAAAACCTTGATACTGCCGCCTTTTGTGTCTGAAATAGCATATCTTCTAACTCGTTATCAAACTCAGGATTTTCTTCCAACCATTTCTTGATTTTCTTTTTCTTCTTGTGCCACGCCTGCGCCTTTTTGTCGTGCTTCCATTTGAACGCAATTATCGCCTTTTGCGCTGTTTTGTAACCACATAACCTTGCGCATCGTCAAGCACTTTGCCGACTTTCTGCATCAACAACGACAAAACGTGGAAAGTATTGCTCAGAAAAGAGCGCTGATTTACCAACCTTCCAATTAGTCGTCGCCATTTACCTTGTTTACAGCAGAACTAAGTGCAACCATAGCGGTGATAAAGAGATGCAGTCTGGACATTGAAATTGCCATCATCCGCGCACATAACAAGCTCGTCATCGACGCATCAACATTGTAGCTCCTTGCGACATGCGCCCAATCGCGCTCCTTGTTGATAATAGAGTCAATGTCATGCCGCTTTTGTTTGCAAATCAGAAATGGCATAAGCGTCATCTGAGAGCTTATATTGGTCTCCATCTTGACTTACATAGACAACTAAACCGTCGTTGTGCGAATCCATGAACGGCGTTGCAATAGAGAAGCATCCATCGCAACTCTTCGACAACAATGCTTTTTGGAGCCAGTCAAAATATCCGTTTACCTTATCGTTGAAATCCATGATAATTTCCCTTTCTTTTGAAAGAAAAACAAGCGACATTTTGTCGCCTGCTTTTCTGTTTTTACCGATAAGCCAAATCGCGTGTGCCGCTCGCGCTCGCGAACCGCTTCGAGAGACGGAAGTTGCCAGAGTATCGGCGGATAATCACGACCGTCGTGATAATACCAGCCGTAGCGCGAATACTCGCAATCATAATTGCCTTAACGGTGCTGTTATCGGAGTCAAGGTCATCCTTGTCCAATCCGCCGATGCTCTTAGAGACAACATCCCATGCGCCGCCAAAGCTATTGACAGCATTATAGATGTTGTAGCCTTGCGCGAATGTGTTCCATCCGGCAACGCCAAGGTTCATTAGGCTCTTTTCACGCGCGAATCAATCCACGACTCAATTGTGATAATGATACCCGGAGCCAATCAGCGGCACAACGATAGCGATAAATGAGAGCGTGAACAACATTCCACAGTCTCACGCGAAGATGCCCCTGTCGCACCCAATCCAGCAGATGATAAGCGTGTAGAACGACGTGAGCCAACCGCCGCCTATAACAGCGCCAGCCAACGTTACAACGCGAATCCATCCTCCGACTGCCTTGTCTCTTCCCAAACGCGTACCAACATTACGCGCGTTGAGGGAAAACTGATGACAAGGTTGATTAACATAATCACAAAAACCATTTTTATATACCTCCTCTTCGTTTCAAGATGAATGGTTTTGATTACCTTACGAATCAAATATATCACTAAAACAGTGGAGAAGCAGGAAAATGCAGTTCCACATATTTTTGTTTTGCGGAGCAAATTCGGTTAAATGTGCTACTACGAATCAGAACAACCCATTTTAAGTTATAGACAATTTTACGATATAGTTATCAAAGTCTAATTCAATATAAAAACAGACGAACCTCTATAAGGAATGACAAAATGAATAAAGAACAGTTTCTTCATTATTTTCAACATTTACCTGTCTCCATAAACAATCTTTATGGAGATCCATTCTTTCCGCTTCAACGCGACAATACGCTTGTAAAATTAAGCTCTTAGGGCAACTAACCATAAAGGCATTGTTTCGATCTATTACAAAATCTGAGCTTACAGAAGCCGACATATTGGCAATTAAGGAGACGAACCTTAAAAGTTGTCATTTTGGTTTCTATTTCAGAACTTCCCAACAAGAAGCAAGAAGGAACTGCATATGAGCTGACAACAGGCAATCGTTATAACACATTAGCGCTTTGTTGCAAACATAACCTTCCTGCGCTTGCATATGTGCGCCCATTTGTGCCGCCATTCAATACATCTCGTGAAACTATACATAGAATATTCGCTAAGATTTTCGCTACTGGAATTAAGAATGTCATCGTTTCAGGACTTCGCGGTGATGACACAACTTTGCAGAAAAAGCGGATTAACGAAATCTGAATATGACAAGTGGTCTTGGCGTGTCAAAAAGATCCCTAAAGACATTCGCGCTATCATTGACCAAGAAAGCGCATCAATGGGGCTTCGATTGTTTGAACGTACAAGTTGTGGCGTTTGTTACGTGCTTGGCGAGAATCATAGTTACAATCCCTACTACTCTGCACCACAGCTTTGCAAAATGCGATCAGTGTCCGCTCAAAAGCACTTGTTTTACCAAAAGAGATTCATTTATTCCCACAGATACAGACTTGGAACTTTGCGAAGCGCTTGGTTATGATGCAGAAAAGCTCGTTGTGCCACATGGTGAAATGTGCAAAACAGAACCATCAAAGCGCACTGAGTGCATGAGTTGTTGCACGAGCTGCTTTATGCTTAATCGCTCAGGAATTCGCATCAAAGGTGAAGATTTGAAGCTAGGTGACGTTGGCTTACTGCGGCTTTTGACGCATAAACTTGTCTATGCAAAAGATGTGTATGACACTGGACGAATTGATATAGGCAATCCACAAGTAAATCCAAATTGGTATATACTGAACTCATGGTGGTCTTTTTCGCGTGAAATCAGTCAGTGCTATGGTTGCAGTTATTGTGTCGTGAAACACTACAATAATGAACCTGCCGAATATGGTGGTAATCCTATGTTAGAAGCGGAGAAATATTGGAATGCAAAATACAATAAAACCTATCTGTCCTGTGCAATGTAAATACTGCATGGCAGCATATGTGTCACGACGTGCGGACTATTGGAACTCAGGCTATCGTCTTGGCATCAATAAGTCATGTGTTTTTATCAACAGGTTTCCCGACGATCCTCCTTTAAGCGAGATGTCATTTCCATATGAACTAATGGATGGCGATTTTATCGGTTTCAAAGGGATCACGGATTGTTTTTGGGATATATATTTGGATGATTTACGTTTTATTGCAGATAAAGTGCAGAATAGCGACATCAGAAAGCTTACATTAATCTCCAAAATTCCTGCTTCAAAAAAGCACCTTGAAATACTAAATCAAATCAAAGATAAGCTCACAGTGTGTTACAGCGTAACAGGATTAGACGAATACGAAAACACAACAACAAAGGAACGCATTGAAGCGCTTTGTACGCTAAAAAGAAGCGGGAGTTGATGTGCTTCCGTGATGCACCCATACATCCACGGATTGAGTGACTATCGCGTAGTCACTGACCAATTAGTGCAACATGGATTCTACGAAATGAATTGGAAAGGATTTCGTCACGATTCACGCATGACGTTGATGCCAAAGTCGCCGCAATATCCTGATGACGGAACTGAGTTAATGCTAGGCGAGGATATTGTTTCTAACTATGCAAATCAACATGGAATCCAATATGTTGGCTTAAAAGAATATTTGCATCGCACAAACATCAAAGGAGTTAGTGAAGATGTAGCTAAGAAACAGGTAGAAGAGTTAATGAGTATGGGATATAGTTGTGTCGTCGTCAGACACAAGAGAAGAAGTAATAAAAGCAGTTATAAGGAGAAGACAATGATTACCAAACATGATTTCCTTGGTTATGTTGAAAATAACATCTATCTCGACAACGCGGCAAGCACATTGGCGCTTAAAAGTGTCGCAGATGCGGGAAAGAACTTTCTTCGAACCTATGGTTCAATTCATCGCGGTGCAGGATATAATAGTGAGGTTTCGACTAACGCATACGAACAAGCGCGGACAACAATCCACTCTTGATATTGATGGCACGCAAACAGATGATGTAATTTTTACTGGAAACACGACAGAAGCGATCAATATGCTCGCACATATTCTGTCTTCGCACGATGGGGAAATTCTTATCAGCGACATTGAGCACTCTAGTAACGCAATTCCGTGGCGTACACTCTTTATCGTGAACGAATTTCAAACGAACAATGGAAGAGTAGATCCTGCGCTGATTGATGTTGCGCTTACAAAACATCCAAATACGCAACTTGTAGCTTGCACATGGGCATCGAACGTGTCTGGCTATATCACTGACATGGAAGCCGTCTATCAAGTTTGCCAAAAGCACAATGTATTTCTTCTTGCCGATGCGTCCCAATATGCTCCACATTTTCGCCCGTCGCTTAATTATTGCGATTTCCTTGTTTATTGCGGACACAAGATGAACGCGCCATTCGGCACAGGCATCCTTGCAGGTAGACATGATGTTCTTAACGATCATGGTACAGCGCCAACAGGCGGCGGCAATATTGTTTATACGTCAAGCATCGGTACTGTCTACAAACCATCTCCATGGATGCACGAAGCAGGCACGCCAAATGGAATCGGTGCGGTTACAATAGCAAAAGCTCATGAAATGCTATATGAGCACGTTGATGCTCTGAAAGCTCACAATGAGGCAATGAATAAAGCTGTCGCACTTGCAGGCAATAAGTTGCGCGAAGTTGGCTACGATGTTTGGTTCGACAAAGGCGAAAACAAAACGCCGACCTTTCTTATTAGTGCGCCCTTTGCAAACAATAAGGTTGTTGTGCGAATGATGAACGGTACGGTAGAAGACTTCAATAAGAATGTTTTCTGCCGTGAAGGCACTTTCTGTGTATACAACATGCTCGAAAATGTGCGCGGGATTGAGCATATCAAAGACTTGAAAAAAGCGTTTCCTAACGCGATTGACAAATCTGGAACGTTAATTTCGCAAGAAAGTTTGCCTAATGAATACTCGTTTATTCGCTTGTCATCAGGGTCTAATCAACGATGAGAAAGATATCGAATACGCAACAGAAAAGTTGCGAGCGATTGCGAAATTTTTGCAATGAGTTTTTATAGAGCGGGAAACCGCTCTTTTTGTTTTTCAGCGGGAAAGGAATAAAGATGATAGTATATTTTTATAAAGCAAAAAGAAAGAAACTCAACATAGAAGTAAAGAAGTTCGAAATCAATGAGGACGACAGAATCTACGATGTTTCAGTCAAAGGTTCAGTAAATCAGTTCCTATAGTCAAACATATCAAAACAACTCTTTCAATTACTTTCATTTTATATTATAATTATAATACCATAAAGAAAGGAGAAAAGTCAGTGAAAGCGAAAGATGTAATAAGGTTGCTAGAAATATCTAGAGGAACACTCCATAACTATTACAAACAAGGAAAAATTCGTGGAGAAGTTCTCCAAAACGGACAGTACGATTACAATAAGGAAGATGTTTATAAACTCTTCAACCAAAGCGTGCCAAGAAAAACGGTGATTTATTCCCGCGTTTCCACGTCTAAAACAAAAGAGGACTTGGAGAACCAGCGAGAACTTTTTAAAACAGTTCTGTTTCGCCTCGGGGATATACGGTCGATGCGTCGTTTTCCGATATCGCGAGTGGAATTTCCTTTGAAAATCGTGACGGATTCTTCGACATGTTGGATTTGATCCTCAAAAGGGAAATCGAGCGTGTCGTCATCACCTACAAAGATCGGTTATCGCGCGTCGGATTTGGATTGTTCAAGCATCTTTTCTCAAATTCCAATGCGAAATTATCGTCATGTCAGAACTTGGAGATGAGAAACTGGATAGCAAAAGAGGTGTTTGACGAAATCGTTAGCCTTCTCCACTGCTATTCCATGAAGCTGTACTCGTCTCGAAAACAGAAACTCAAGGAGTTTATCAATGACCACGAAGAAGAGTCAACGAACCTATCAACGCTACCCAAAACGTGACAATCCTATCTTTTCGGAAGTTGTTCGGATGTCGAAGAAAGCGAACAACCTTTACAACCAAGCGATGTGGTTGATGGAGCATGAAAAGAAAGTGCATAGGAAAACACTTTCCTATGGGGATTTGGACAAAATCACCAAACAACTTCCCCTCATCCTACAACAACTATCGGTTGCTTCCTGCACTAGACATCCCAACAAACCTTGCGTCAGTTAGACTCCAATTTCAAAGGTTATTAGGGCGTCGTTCAATGATTATCAAAAACATCCTGAAAAAAATATAAAGCAGAACCAAAAGAAACCAAGGTTTCGTCAAAAGGGTGGTCGTTCTCCTGTCATTTTTTTGTAACCAACAATTCAAATACGACGGGAAAAACCATTCGAATTCCATATCTCAACAACTTCTTGATTCGCTTCGAAATAAAGAATACAATTCCTAAACAGGTAACATTTCTCCCTCATGGTGAAATCTTTAAAATTCTCGTTTCCTACGAGACATCGGAACAATTCGATTACCAAGGCAACGGGTTAATCGCAAGCATTGATCCTGGATTAGAAATCTTATCTACTGTGGCGTTTTAGCGACATGAGTCAACCCATTCTATTTTTCAGGGAAGAAAGCAAAGAACTACAACATCCATTTCAATGAGAAAATGGCGAGAGTTCAGTCCGAGTTAAAAATCACGACAGGAAGAAGCAAATCCAAAGAAAACCGAATCTCTTTGGAGAAAAACGCAAAGGATTTTTCGACAACCACATGCACCAAGTATCGAGAAAACTGGTCAATCTGTTAGCTGTCAAAGGCGTTTCCACGTTAATCATTGGAAAAATGACCCAACAGAAACAGAAGAACAAGATCAAGAACTTCGTGCAAGTGCCGATTTTTCGTTTGCTGGAACTCATCAAAGAGAAAGCGGAGCGCCTTGGAATTAAAGTCATCGTTCTGCGTGAATCCTATACCTCGGGCACATCGTTCTTGGATAACGAAGAACCGATTAAGGCGAACTATGACAAATCGCGTAGAGTGGAGAGAGGTTTATTCATCTCCAACGAAGGAAGAAAGATCCACGCGGACGTGAACGGCGCCTACCAAATCATGCGTCGTGCTGTTGATGTCATTTGGGATGAAACGACGAACATCTTTAATCCGCAAACCATTACATGCTGAGAGAATATGCGTTGAGCCAAACTCTCAGTGGGGCGAGGTACCGTCCTGTACGGTTCGTTACGAACGTCGAAGAATTTCTTAAGTCACACTGATCCAAAATTAGAAGTGGATATATTACAACTGTTGCAGTTGTGATATATTTTCACCTAGTAGCAAGTCAGTTGTGATGGAATTTAGTACCTTGCCCGACAAAACAGCAATCATTGTTGTTGCACGGAGGCTCTTTGATGAGGTTTTTTGGCGACAAGTGGGAAAATAGTTTGTTACTCACGTTGCTCGCTGATGGTGTCGCTGAACAGCCGCTATGAACTACAATGTGCTAAAGAAAGAGTTGATTGCCCTGAAAGAGAAGCTGGATGCGACTAGTCAAGAGAAGGAATATGTTGGAGGAAAAAAATAATGGGCTTAGATGCAGTTCGTGTCGCAGAGAATAACCTTTTCCAAAAATACTAGTCAGAACAATGTTGATTTTGACGATGTGGAAGCAATTTGTGGAAGTATACAAAAAGAAAGGGAAGAACTAAAAAGAACCGTCATGGTTCTTTTTTATCTGTTCGCATGGAAAAATTTGTTGTCGCACACTAATCAAATCTATGGTATAATGTTCTTGCACTCACCCCTGCCCACCAAGGAGGAAAAATAAATGCAGCAAGTTGTTGGAAGCAACAGAGAGATCGAGCAAGCTGTCATTGGCGTTATGCTGATGAACAACGGGAAAAATTCATGAAGTTGTTAAAAACGCTACAAGAAGACGATTTCGGACAGGATGATTTGCGTAAGATATACGCGGTCATAAAGAATCTCTACAACAGTGGTCAGACATCAATGGATGACGTGCTCATTCGCGACAAATTGATGGCAGATGGAAGCTATGTAGACGCTAATATTCACACCACAATTATTGGTTGCATGAATGTCTCAAAGTCGCCGGATTTGCTCGAAGCGTACATGGAGAGCGTCAAAAACAGCGGACTTCGACGCAAATATGCAATCTTGATGGAGGAACTTCGTCAGCACGCATATAATGGCGAAATAGAGACTATGCAACTGCCGCCAATCGCAGGACAGCGTGTTGCAGAATTATTGAAATCAAGCGATACAATCAAAGATAAAACCATTGAGGACATTATTAAAGCATCTATGTGCGGCATTGGAAAAATGCTCAATGGTGAAGTCGGCGAAGGAATTACGACAGGATTTAGCTCGCTTGATCGAAAACTCTTTAAGATTGAAAACCTCGATCTTGTGCTCATAGTCGCACGTCCATCAATGGGCAAAACTGCTTTTTGCGCTCAATATTGTCGAAAATGTTGCATTACAACAGAGCAAAGCAGTTGGCTTTTTCTCTCGAAATGAATGATGAGCAACTTGGTCAGCGCATGATTTGTTCCCAATCAGGCGTATCTCTTCAAAAATTCGTGATCGCAATATTACATCTGAAGAGCTTAGTCGAATGGATGAAGTCGCGAATCGCATCAGCAGAGCGCCATTTTACTTCTCCGACAAGGGTTGCATAACAATTACGTCGCTTATCGCGACTGCAAAGAAGTGGAAAGCAGAACATGATATCGGACTTATTGTTATTGATTACTTACAGCTCATCAGCGGTTCTGCGGAAAACATCGCGCAGTGGGCGCGAACAAGAGGTCAGCGAAATTTCACGCTCACTCAAACTGCTCGCCAAAGATTTAGACATCCCAATTATTGCTCTCAGTCAGCTCAATCGCAGTGTAGAATATCGTCAAGATAAACGCCCAATGCTTGCCGATTTGCGCGAATCAGGCTCATTGGAGCAGGATGCTGACATCATCATGTTCCTTTACCGTGAAGACTATTACAAAGAAGACTCTGAGCGCCCCAATGTGTGCGATGTGATTCTCTCTAAGCACAGAAACGGCGCACTTGGCACTCGTGGAGCTTTATTTTTGGCAAAGATACGTTCCACTTCTCTGTTCTTGGCAAAGATGAAGAGCCTGAGCGTGTGTCTGATGATGGGTATTATCCAGAAGATGCAGTACAGACTCCAATTCAGCAACCTGTGAGTATTGGAAATGCAAATCAAAAACTCCAATGTTCAAAAGCAACTGCCAACCAACACCGAACCAACAGTCAGTCAACTATCAACCGACTAACATACAGAAAGCCAATCAAGCAAATGGAACACAAACGGTTACAAATCAGAGCACAAATACACCAAGTGGACCGCCGATGATGTCTGACCCTGTTGACGACCCATTTGAGTTCGATTACGCTGTATAAAAGTTAAAATAGAGCAAAACAAAAGAGCAAGTAGATTTCTCTACCTGCTCTCTTTTTGTTGTCGGATTGTTAGTTCGTTCTCAAATCAGAACAAGAACTGGACACGCCCGAAGATAGACGATGCGTTATCGTTGCCGCTTAAATTAGCAACCTTCCCGTTGAAGTAGTTGCCGGAAGCAACAACGTTGCGGAACAGCGTGTATTCGCCGCCAAAGACGTAGCCCTTCTCGCCTGCACTCATGCCGCTAAACATCGGGCTAAGGGAAACTCCTTCGCCAAGGTGGCGATACCCTACGTAAACGCCCCATGAACCCTTATTAAGTGCATTAGCGCCCCTTGTAGTTGAGCTGTAGGTTGTAAGCCTTCTCGCCCTTTATCAACGTTGGCGTTCTCAGCATAAGAGCTAGAGAACTTCACGTTGTCGTTAATCTTGTAACCAACGTTCGCCGTCCAAATGTCAACGTCGCCCTTGCTGGTCGAATAAGAACTGAGCGTGTCGGAATTGAGGTGATGGTATGCACCACCAACGGAAACCTTGCCGTTATCGTACTGTGCTCCTGCGAACTGGTACTGAAGCCGTGTCGCATGCGTACGGTTACGAACATAGAGTCGTTCGCCATGCTCATGCGACCAGCCGCCGCCATAAGCGGTAACGTTGCCCTTCGTTGCAGAAACGGTGCCGCCAGAGAAGCTGTCATAGTCGCTGTCAAAGACGAGACCCGTCTTGTCCTCAGTACCAACCTTACCCGCCTTGATGCCAAAAACGCCAGTCTTTCCAGATGCAAACACTTGGTTGAGAGAAACGCCGTCGGAACGGTCATTCTTCAGATCCGTGAAAGCTGTCCGTCGTGCCGCAACATGCACATTCTTGTTGATTTCAGCCGTGGGGTTGATGCGGAACTCAAGGTTGTTGTTGATCTTCTCGTTCGCCTTAACGAGCGCGTTGCTGTCAGGACGGTTGTTGGTGTAGAGTAACGAAGCTCGCCCGTCCACTTCACCATGTCCGCATTGCGCTCAAGGTTGGAGACGCGAACGCCGAGGTTGTTCAGCTCATCGGCGAACTCACTTGCGAGTGCGAAAGGAGCTGCTTGTCGCGAAGGGAAGTGTCTGGCTTCTCATTTGCCATCGCCTTTGCAACCATCTGTGCCATCTCGTAGCGCGTGATGTTCTGCTCACCGCGATAGGTGCCGTCGCCATAACCCTCAATGACTCCATCCTTTGCAAGCTCTGTAACCGCATCGTACGCCCAATGATCTTTCGGAACATCGGAGAACGGATTCGCCTGCGAACGATGTCGTTGCCACTGCGCCAACCATCAGCGCACTTGCAATTCCCTGCGATAACCTGCTTTTTCATGATAGTACCTCATACTTTCTTGTAGAGTTAATCGGCTCAACAGGTGCACATTGTGTCCGTTTGACCGACCCAAGATAAGTAAGAGTTTCCATGTTGCCTCACTACTTGACGCTTGAATTGTGTCGCATTGGAGTACAATTTATCACCTGTTGCTAAGATTGTACCACAGATTGAAAGAGATTGCAAATTAGTTTTTGATTGGAATAATTTGGAAGCTAGAAAGTCGCATATTTTTATTTTCCTTTCCGATTAAATGCGAATATACTTCTTATTGATATCTTTTTCTTTTAGTCCGAATAAGGAGGTGAAAAATGAAAGAGAAGGATTTTTGCATCTGCCGTCGCCAATGCTGGCGGCAAGGCGTTTGTCGTGGGCGGGTTCGTGCGTGATAGCATCATGGGCGTCCCGTCTCACGACAAGGATCTGATGGTGACTGGTCTAAGTCACCATCAGTTCCCACATCTCTTCCCCGCCGCGGTAATGACGGGAAGGACTTCCCGTCTTCCGTCTGATCATGAGACGGGAAGAGATGGAGGTGGCTCTTGCGCGTAAAGAGAGAAAGATTGCGCAGGACACTACAGCTTCGCCATGCTCGCAGACGGCACTGTGAGCGTGGAAGAGGATCTTGAGCGTCGTGACACGACGATGAACGCGATTGCACAAGATCTGCTCTCGAACGAGGTCATTGATCCGTTCGGGGGAGTAGAAGACATCCGCGCTGGCATAATCCGCCATGTGTCGGATGCCTTTAGGGAGGACGCGCTGAGAGTCCTCCGCGTGGCACAGCAGTACCGCGAAGTTCGGGTTCTCAGTAGCCGATGAGACTGTCGAGATGTGCCGCTCCTGCAAGGAGGAGTTGCGCACCATCTCGGCAGAACGCGTGAGGGAGGAGATACTGAAGGCGCTTGAAACAGAACGCCCAAGTGTCTTCTTCCGTACATTGGTTGCATGCGACTGCTTGTCGGTCGTATTCCCGAGCTTGATGCTCTCAGGGGGCAGACGCAGCCAATCGAGCATCACCCCGAAGGGGATGCGTTCGAACATACAATGGATGTGTTGGATCGCGCATCTTCCCTCACAACCGATGTCAAGGTGCGATTCGCCGCATTGTGCCATGATATCGGTAGGGCGTGACCCCAAGGAGATGCTTCCCAAGCATCATGGTCACGATGCGAAGGGCGCGGAAATCGTTGCCGCGTTTGCAAACGGGCGCTTCCTGCGCCCACAAGGACGCGGCATGGAAGTTGCAGTCAAGATTCCATATGAAGGCGCGCACAGAAATGGGTGCGAGCTTCCATGCTCGCCATGTTGGAGTCTGTCAACAAATCGAAGCTCGTATCGACGGTCTGCCGGATCGTCGTTGCGGCAGATTCTCCCACAGGATGATGTCGCTTCCTTGCCGTGCTTCAATGAGGTCGAGTTATCCACGCCGCGCTGGATGAGAGTCGTAGTACCCGCCGAAATGCAGCGAGCAAGTCAGGAGAAGCGATCCGTCAGTTCGTTCACAAGACGAAACTGGCTCGTGTTCATATGGCGCTGGATTCGCTCTCTAAAACCAAAACAGCACCTCCTTTCGGGGTGCTTTTTATATTTAATTTAGCTGACTAAAAACAAAAAAAGACTCCACAATGGGAATCTTTTTGTTAGGTAAAGAATAACTTTACTTAATCTGGATGTTCTGCCTCTTTCGAGCGCCCATCCAGCGACTTCCTTGCCCTCTTCCAAAGCGGCCTTGATGGCCTCTTTATTGGGTTCCCGCGTGATTTTCTCACGAAGGAACTCGGGCGGGCAATCCTTGTCCGTTGGCTTATCGCTCAACAGGCAGACTGTTGCCGTTGAAGCGCGGAACGTAGCTTTCACACGCGCTGACTCGAAACTCTTATCCCCGTGAGAGAGGATAGAATTCGAAACATAGCTCTTGAGGCTTTCGACTTGCGCCTCAATCACCTTACGGCGATTGGCGAGTTCCTTCTCCTCCTCGGATTGCCTTACCCAAAGCGACCCTGCTCTTGATGTAGAGGAGGACGTTTTCGAGTTTGGCCTCGCGCTGCATCTCAAGCTCATCAAGGAGCTTCGAGATGTCAATATCCTCATCAGTGCCGTCCAAGTCGGCACATTCGAGGACAGCGCGAATCGCTTCGTCAATGCTGTAAAGCGATGCGGAAGATGTGTTTGCATTTTTCATGATAAATTTCTCCTTTCTTGAGAAAGCACATCCTAGATATAAAAAAGAATTAATCTAGGAATAAAACTTCTACATACATGATAGCTTTTTACAAGAAACCGTGCAGAAAATAAAAGTCACCTGAATCCCTGAAGGGATTCGAGCGACTTTGGCGGTCAATGGGAGACTAGCCCAAAGCCCACATCTGCGCACGCCAGATGGTACACGTCTAATTCTGCTCGTCAGTCACTACGAGCGTTGCCTAGGGTAGAAGCTGTCTAACGAGGGGCGTGCGCCTAGGTTCCTATGCGGATGACTATGTGGTAAAAGGAGCGCCACAGGTCGCCTATCCCTCTTTCACTATCACTGAGCAGTTTATAGAACGTCGCCGAGAAAACCCTCTGCTTTAGTGGGGGGTGAGAGGTGATCAATTCTTTGAAATCAGTTCCTATTTGTAATATACTGTAAAAACGAAGAAAGGAGGAAAAACTTTTGGAAGACTATGTTCGTGGATATAAGTACAGAATCTATCCGACGAAAAGAACAAGAAGCGAAGTTCAACCAAATGTTTGGAAACGCTCGTGTCGTGTTCAACTATTTCCTCGGCGTTCGACAGGATGCGTGGAAAAACGAACGACGAAGTGTGGGATATTCTGAAACTTCAAGGTTGTTGACTGAACTCAAACGAAAACCTGATTTTTGTGTGGTTAAATTTCTCAGACAGCATGTCCTTCAAGAATCGCTGAGAGATTTGGATACGGGTTTCAACATTTCTTTGCAGGCGATGCGAAATATCCGAAATTTAAATCCAAGCACAATGCGAAGAAATCGTATCGAACGAGGAACCAAAAGAACGGCATCCGCATCAAAGAAAACAAACTCCATCTCCCCAAGGTTGGTTGGGTGAAAATCAAACTTTCTCGTATTCCCGATGGAGTAATCCTGAACGCGACGATTTCCAAAACTCCAACAGGAAAGTATTTCGTTTCACTCTGTGTTCGCGAGGATTGGAACAACGTCCTGAAACGAAACAACGGAGGCGAAGTCGGCGTGGATGTTGGAATCAAATCCTTCTACATCGATTCCAACGGGAACGTTGTAGAGAATCCACGAACCTTCACGAAGTTCCAACGCAAACTCGCAAGAGCGCAACGCAGGCACGCGCGCAGGAAAGACGGTTCGCGTCGCAAACAAAAGGCGCGCGCTGCCGTTGCCGTCGTGTACGAAAAGATAGCGAACATCCGCAGAGACTTCCTGCACAAAGAATCAACGAAACTGGTGAGCGATAACAAGTCATCGGGATCGAAGATTTGAACGTTGCAGGGATGCTCAAGAATCATAAATTGGCGAAACATATTGCGGATGTGAGTTGGTCTGCGTTTTTCGTTTACTCAAATACAAATCCGTTCTCTATGGATGCGATCTCGTTCAAGTCGGACGATTCTACGCTTCGAGTCAAACGTGTTCGGCATAGCGGAACGAAAAAAACCCACAGGTCAAGGATTTGGACGTTAGGGAATGGATCTGTTCGCATTGTGGAGCACATCACGATAGGGATAAAAATGCGGCAATCAATATCTTGCGGAAAGCGAAGGAAACCTTAGTTACGGCTTAAACTTTGAAAAAATACCGTAGGGCATACGGAAATTCACGCTCGAGGAGATTGTGTAAGACGGATGAGGCACTCCGCTGAAACGCAACGGTCAGCGAACTGAGAATCCCCTACTTTAGTGGGAGAGTGTCAATCTTTAGGAGTGTTTGCTCAGCACTCTCGCAGTCCTTACCATTGAGAATCGACTACTAAATCTTAATCTCAAAATTTAACTCGCAAAAACGGATATAATAAAAGCAAAACGAAAATAAAAAACTATAAAAAGGAGAGCACCAATATGCAAAAGTGGTACGACAATGAAGTCAGTAAAGGAATCTTCAAAAACAAATACTTTCATCAGGGAGAAACATCGCCTGAACAGGTTATAGATCGCGTGTCTGGTATTTTCTCCAAAGAGCTGTCTCAACGCTTCCATGAAGCATTTTCTGCGGGAGATATTTGCCCGTCTGGGCGCACAATTTACTGCGCGGGCGCGAAGGGAAAATATAAAGTATCTCCTTCTTCGTGTTTCATTGTGCCAGAGCCGGAAGACAACATAGAATCCATCTATAAAGTCAATTACGAGTTAGGACGAATCTTTTTCCTATGGCGGCGGGGTTGGCATCAATGTGAGTAAATTGCGACCTCATGCGCTAAAGTGAACAATGCGGCACGAACATCGACAGGTGCGGTTTCTTTTTTGAAGCTCTTTGATGCAACAGGCGAAACTATTTCGCAGAATGGGCGACGTGGCGCAATTATGGTTGGCCTTGATTGCTCCCATCCGGATATTTACGAGTTCTTGCATATCAAGCAGAACAACGAAAAGTTGGCATCCATGAACATTTCAATCTTGTTCACGGATGAATTCATGGAAGCCGTCGAAAAAGATGCTGACTATACGCTGAAATTTATTGTGAAAGACACAGGAGAAGTCATTGAGCGTACCATTCGTGCTAAAGAGTTCTTTAAGGAGTATTGCGAAACGCAGTGGGATTGAGGAGATCCAGGAGCGCTCTTTATTGACAAGCTTCGGAACTACAATCTGCTTTCGGGTTATAAAGACTATCGTATAGATATCAGCAATCCATGCGTGACAGGACAGACGCTTATTTTGACCGATAGTGGTTATAAGCGTATTGATTCGCTCGTTGGAGAACCTATTCAGGTTTGGAACGGATATAGAGTGGAGCACAGGTTGTGCCAGAAATTGCGGACATAACCAAAAGATGCTTCGTGTTACGCTGTCAAACAGCATGTCACTTGATTGCACACTCTACCACAAGTTCATCATGAACGACGAATCACGCGAAGAAGCACAAAATCTCTCTGTTGGCAACAAGTTGGCACAGTGGGAATATCCTGTAATTGAACCTCAGAATCCAATAGAAGAGTACTTTGATGCCTATACATCTGGATTCTTTGCAGGTAGAGGTTCTGATCCGCTCGGTGGCATAATTTTTGAACGAATATGAAAAACTTATTTATGCCACACATAGATTGCTCAATGTGCGCGAACATGGAATCTTTTTATGTTGCCGAATTAAACAATAAGCCAGCCGATAAATGTTTTTGTGCCATCAACAAAGCACTCCAAAAGAAATTTCGTTTGCGCTGGATTGCGGGCTTCTTGGATTCCTGTGCAGGGCTTAATGATGATGGATCGGTTTTAGTACACAACATCAATAAGGCTTTTCTGCGCGATGTGCAGTTGATGCTCACAACACTTGGATGCCACAGTAAGCTCTCTCCAAAGCAAACCAATGACGAATAAAGAGTTTAGCGAATTAGAGCTTAATCCATTCGCTATAAAACCAACTCATTGAGTTGGGAATTTCGTACAACAAATTAAAACTTTCAAGCATGATAATGCAAAAACAAGAAGAAATTTATGTTGTTGCTATTGACAAAATTGCCGACGAAGAGACTGTATATTGCTTCAATGAGCCGATTAACCATTCAGGTCTATTTAACGGCGTTATGACAGCGCAGTGTGGCGAATTTGCGGGCAATGCGTATAACTCGTGCAACCTGCTTTCAATCAATTTATATAACATGATTGATGATAAATTTGAGAATCCAAAACTCAACCTTGAGAAGTTAAAAGCAACTGTTCGAGTTGGTATTAACGCGCTAGATGAGATTCTTGATTACGGCTATGAGATGCAACCATTGGATGAAAAATCGAACTTGCATTGACGATTGGCGCTCTGTTGGTCTTTGGCGTGCTTGGTCTTGCCGATGCTCTTGTCAGCAATGAAGCTCAGATATGGTTCAAAAAGAAGCAAACGAATTTGTCGCCAATGTGATGAAAGAAATCTTTTTGAAGCAATCAAAGAGAACGCATTGATGGCGAAAGAAAAAGGTAACTTCAAAAAGTACAATTTCAAAAACACGGATAAGTCACCTCTTATTCAAATGATTAAAAAGAAGTTCCTGAGACTTATCAACTTATCAAAGAGTATGTACCTTCAACGGAACTCTTCTTGCCGTTGCTCCAACAGGCACAATTTCGCTTGTTTTGGGTGCTCTTTCAGGCGGTTGCGAACCAATCTACCAAATTGCATACGAGCGCACATCGCACAAGATGGAAGACGAAGGAAAAACGTTCAGAGTTTATGCGAAGTCAGTACGCGAAGTGCTAGACTATCACAAGTTGCCCGATTTGAGCCGAGAAGAAATCAAGAAGAAGTTCCCTTGGATTATTGAGTCTCACGACGTGCCATTTATGGAACGTGTTGCGATGCAGAGCGCAATGCAACCTTATGTGGACAACTCAATTTCCTCTACGGTCAATCTTAGAACCGAAGCGACACCAGATGACATCTTCAAGATTTATATGCGAGCATGGAAAGCGGGACGCAAAAGGCATCACAGTATTTCGCGATCAGTGCAAACGAGGCAATATTTTGGGCGTTAAAAAAGACGCGAAAAATGCGCCAACAGAAATCAAATATGACTCTATTTTGCCAAAGAAGCGCGAAAAGGTTCCGTTTGTGCACGGGTTTACGATGGTTCGGAAAACAGCGTGCGTCGAAAAGATGTATATTACGGTCAACTACACGCAAGATGGCGACATCTTTGAAATCTTCTAAACCCATCTGGAGGATGCCAAAAGTAACTATCGCCACAATGACACGCTTGCTTCTTATGCACTTCGCTGTGGAGGAAGCGTTGAAGGGATTATCAAACAGATGTCAATGGTACAATGCGCAGCTTGTCAGACGCTTATCCGAAAAGGTGAGAAGGGAATTTCACTTTCCTGCGGTACTGCGATTGCCTCTGCGCTAAAAGAAGCATATGAAACAATAAAGAAACAAAAAGAGCAGGCGAAACGCTCGCAAAGGGTGATAGAGCGGATATTGATACGAGCTTGGATGGCAACAATCCAGCCATAAACGCAAAATGTCCTGAATGTGATCACTACACGCTCAAACCTGACGGCAAATGCGTCACATGCACGCGCTGTGGTTGGTCGCGATGTGATTAAATAGAAATCAGAGTTGCAAATGAGTCGCTTAATTGCGGCTCATTTTGCTTTTGAGAGGTAAAAGCATGATAAAATAGAGCTGTTTAGTAGATGTTGTTAGAAAGTTTTGGGAGGTTATTTAATGAGATTTGAAAAAGTTTCGGTCAAGGAACAGAAGAAGTTCTTGGAGCAATTCTTTGTCTCGCGTTCATCAAAGGTAAATTCTGCCCTTGAATACATTGACAAAGAGCTGGTTCTTCCTGCGCGCAGTTCTGCAAAGTCATGTGGATATGATTTCAGACTGCCAGTTGATGTGGAAATTCAGCCGAACTCGCAGGTGTTGATTCCGACATTCATTAAAGCGGCAATTGATGACGACAAGGTGCTTGAACTTTATCCTCGTTCTAGTTACGGCATCAAGAAAGGTCTTGAACTAGCCAATACAGTTGGCGTCATTGATGCTGACTATTACAACAATGAGGACAATGAAGGACACATTATGGTTTGTATGCGCAACACAACAAAGCAAACCAGGTGCATCTTGAGCGTGACGATAAGTTTGTTCAGGGTATTATCAAGAGATACTTCCTAATGGATGGCGATGAATACGGCGTTGGTAAAGCGCGCAAGGGCGTATTGGAAGCTCTGGGAAGTAGAAAGAAAAAGGCTACACGAAGATATGTTTTTCGTTTTTGGTGCTTTTTAGCTTTAAAAATCATGAAAAAGCGTTGGTCTTTCTCGATTTTAGAAATGACTAAATAACTCGAGAAGATAGTTCTTTTTGCAGTTCTTTTTGCAATCTTCCCTACATTTATTTTTGTATTTGTGCTACAATCTCTTCGTCCAAAAGAAATCACTATTTGTCGCACATTGCGACGCAAAAAGAAAAAGGGTCTTGCTAAATGGCAGACGTAACTCGTGTTCCCAAGTCGGAAATGGTTGATATGGTTCAGAAGTCGTTCTCTTCTCTTGCAGGTAAGGACATTACCAAGAAGGATGCAGAAGCGGCGCTCAATGCGGTCGTTGAGAGCATTTCAACTGTCCTTCGCGAAGGCAAGTCGGTATCTTTCCTGCGGCTTGGAACCTTCTTGATCAAGGGCGTCCTGCACGCAAGGGCGCAATCCGCAGTCTGGTAAGGAGATTGATATTCCTGCATCCAAGACGGCGGCGTTCAAAATATCTTCCGCGTTGAAAGTCGCTTTGAACAAGTAATCGCAAAGCAAAACAAAAAGACTCCAAACAGTTTTTCGCTGAGTGGAGTCTTTTTGTTATAGCACGTCGCTGAGATTCCCATGCTTTAGCGGGGGAATGTCAAGCAGTTTCTTTTGCTTTTATGTCCGAAATCGTATGTGAACACAACCACAACACTAACGGCAACGCAAATAGGATAATCGCCCAACTGCATGCTTTGACGTAACGCCTGCGACTAATCTTGAAACGAATAGGTTATTAAACAGGTGCGAGAGTGGGCTACTAAGATCCATAAACATGACAAGGAGTAAGCACGCAGGCAACTTGTTGACCATAACAGCGGGAATTGCCGCTAAGTTCCATGCCGCTCCATGAAGCATTCCAAAGAACACTAACGCGCAAAAGATGGAGAACAGCGTAACTTTTACGCTTGGTTTAAAGAACGACATGACAACGAGCATAACGGCAAATATGAGCAGTTCTTCGTTAATGAGAGTAAAAATGTACTTGGAGAATAATGTTAGATATGTATACCAATCCATTTTCTCCATTTGGCGAATCCTTACACATCATGCTTAATGGAGGTTGTAAAATTGTCATAACTATCATTGTAAATCCAGTAAATATAGTGCCCAAGAAAGTAGGTAATACTGGCATACACAATAGAACGTTTTAGTTGCTCTTTTTGAAATTCAGCGTGTAGATTGTTTCTAAGAATAAAGATGAACATACGCTGATGAGATTGCAAAGACAACAGTGTTGAGCGTACGCACGCTAATATAGTGCTGATTGGCAAATGCGTGCCGACCATTGGCGATAACGTACATGATGTTTAGGATGAGGATTGCCATCAACCAAAAGCGCGTTTTGTCGCTAATCTGCGGGAATGAGATTGCGTTTTTACAAGGTTTTCCTTGATGTATCGTAAAAGACTCATTACTGCACCTCAATTAGCGTTTCTGATGAATTTTCATCAACAGAAACCTGCTGAGTGGAGTCAGAAAACAACTTCTGCTCATTGGGCGGCGTATGATACGTCTGCTTTTGTGACAATATTGGTTACAGATCCACTTTGTTCGCCATCTTGAATGAAATCGCATTGATCAAAATTCCCATTGCACACATTCCAAGCGCCAACGCGCATCATGTAAATTGGTAGTGCAAATCCATTGTGTGTCCAAACGCGATACATCTTTAGTGTCTTTGTTGGTTTAATGTATTTCTTTGTCATCAAAGGCGCACTCCTGCATAATCGTTCCCACAGAGTTTGTTACTCTCATCATTCAAAAGAACTTTAGGAATGAGCTTTCCACTCGTGTCACGAAGTGCTTTTGTGCCGTGCATGGTTTCTCCTGTGATTGACCAATCTTTCTGCTCAGGAACAGCAACGGTTTGACTATAATCGCTCATAGAAACATTAACCACGGGATAGTTTTCGGGATTCACATTCAGCGCATTGTACTCGAATCGAATAGGAACGCCAAGAGAGTTGGTAATAAGTTCAGAGAGTTCTTCGGTATTGGGGCAAAGTCCATGACCATCGGGATTGACGGGAATCTCATTGAGATTTCCATGAACTAATTCGTTTAGTTTGCGCAAATCTGACGCATTGAGGTTGTTGTCTTTCTGCACATAATGCGCAAATCCGCAAGAATCTCATTTGCTTTCGGTGCAAATGTTTCCGTAGAGTATTCGTAGGTGTAGCCGAAGCTCTCTTTTAAGACTGCATTTGTGGGGCAAGTATCATTGCTTGCAATAGCGAAATGATTGCCGTCTTTGTCTGTTGCGATACCGCAGATGTTGTTGGTGTCTTTATAGAAAGGCTGAAAAAGATCCTGCTCTTTCTTCATCTGGAGACACGTCTAAAAGTTGTTGCGTCTAGAGTTGGCTTCTTTGGAATATAAGTGTAGTTGTTCGTTTTATATAAATATCCTGTTCCTGCAAAGGATAATACAGCAACAAAGAATCATAATATTGCGCTTTGTGTCTTGGGTCATTTGGAAATTCCTCCAATATTTAATTAACTACGTTCGTACGATATAAATTATAGCATCTAAAATTGCTATCTAATCTTGCTCTTTGGTATAATTAACTCCAATGAGATGCGGTTTGTCGCTCTCTTGACTACGAATAAATACGAAACTTCGTATGATATACAAAGAAGGGACATGACATGATTAAGTTCAAAATCAAACAAAAAGTTGTCTGTTCTTATTTCTGCTTCATTCCTATTTTCAACGTTCTTTCCTATGAGCGCTTACGCATTAGAGGCTCCTGAAACGCCTTCAACACCAGATGTAAGCAATCAAAATACGCTTGATAAACATGCAACAGAATCGGACAAACATGTCCAAGGAACAGTGGATAACAGCGATGCAAAAAGCTGGATTGAAGGAGACAATAACTCGTCAAGTTCAGACAATAACAACAGTGTGAAAACTTGAAAATGACTTAAACGCTGCTTTCCAAGCAACAGCTTGATAAACAGCAAGTAAACCAAACTTCGAAAGAGGCTTATGAATCCTATACGGTTCAAGATAAAAACGGCAACACAGTGATTGTCACAAGAAATCCGTGTTATCAAAAAACCGAAGCACGTTGTTCTCAGCCAATTACGCTATCAGAAACGGACAGTAACGGAAAAACGCAATATAAACAGTATATCCTTAGCACTTTAAAATATCTTTCTAACGACAACACCATCACGCCGTTTATGAGCAACAAAATTGAGCAACAAGCGCGCATGACGGAAGCAATCAATAATGCGCTGGATGGCAAAACCGACGCTTCAGATAACTCCATTCATCCGCTTGTGCAAGCGATGCAAACCATGCAGGAACTCCTGATCAAGGCATCTCCAAGAATGATGCAATGATGATGGCAATGATGTCTACATGGCGCAACAACAGCAAAACGAATCCATTAAAATCCAAGAATACAAGAAGCGTGTTGATGCGATTCAAAAGGCAAAGGACAATGTATCTGCCGATAAGGGTGAAGATGCTCAACTCAAAAATGGCACGTTCAAAGGCGACTATAAAAACAAGCGGTTTACAGTCAGAATCACGCCTGCAATTCCGCAAATCAATTCCACATCAGATATCAAACTTCGCCTGTAACGCCATCGGGCAAACCAAAACGATCCTGAAAAAGTATCAAATCATGGTGTCGTTCAAAAGAAATATGAAGACGGGTCGAATCGAAAACTTTGAAGTTCGAGAAAACCTTGACTTCATCGTTGAAAAAGCCGCATGGACAAAAACACCAGGTACGCGCACGATTCATGTCGTTTATAGCTTTAAGACCAAAGCAGAACCTGAAAAATACGAATTCTCCTACTACATCGGGCAATTGGCGACAGCAATTCTGCCAGATGGGCGTACAGTGAACAATAGTGTTGTCACACTTGTTGGTAATGCTGATGTGTTGAATTATAATATCACCGATCGAAGCTGTTGCTGGGCGCGTCAAAGATGCTCAGTGGAGCAATGGTAAATGCTATGTGCAACTTACTGAGCGCAAAAAGACGACAATAATGGCGACAACTGTAATCAGCGACCATCAACACAACAAAATTCCACAACACCTTTGCACGATGGATAAATTAAAGAACAAATATATTTCGTTCGGGCGCGTTTCGGCGAAGTATAATGGCGATTCAAGCACTGTCTTTGCAAATCAATCCAACAGTGACGAATTTAACATTATGGAAGAATCTGCATACGACAACTTTGAAGATAACGTCGCTGAAATGGTGCAGGATCAAGGTAATGCTTGGGACAACAAAGTGCTCAAAGTTTCTAAAGACGGCACGATTTATGAGGGTCTTCCGGGACAGCAAAGGTTGACTTCTTAAACCTTGTTGTTGGTAATGGCGAGAACAAAACATTGCAATTCATCACAACGATGATGGAACGCTTTCCTTCACAAAAGCGGATGGAACGCCTTACTCAAAAGCGAAGAGCTTGCAAGCAAAGGTATTGATATTGATGCGTACACACTCGGACTTGATGAGAACGGGATTGCCTATGCGGTTGATAAAAAGACTGGAAAACTCGTCAGTCAGTCATTCAGCGATAGGAACACATCGTCGCTTTCAAGGATTGTTGTAAGCGGAAGAAACTCTAACTTGTCCGATCTTAACACAGATCAAACGCTTACCAATAAGCAGGGGGCTGTTACAGGGTATGGCATCAATGACGAAAACACGACATCCAAGGTTGTTGGTTCTGTCATCTCAACGCTTCAAAGTGGTATAACGAATACAATGAAATCCGTTATTTCAATCGCAGGCAACACAGCAACCATTGGCGGCGGGCTTTTATGCTTCCGCTTCACTTGCAAGTAATTCAAACACCAACGGACTTCAAAACAGACTCGCGAGCAGAGGCACAAAAACAGGCGCTACTTGCTTGTAAAGCGGTTCCTGATCGTTGCTCTGAGTTCTTAGCGAGCGCGAAAGAGTAAACACAAACAAAGACAAATCAAAAAGAGCACTAATTTTAGTGCTCTTTTGTTTTTTACACGCATGCCTCAAACTTGTGCATATTTATGCTCTTTTGAGAGATGCGTGTTTGTCTCCACGACGGTTTTTATACACCGTAACGTAATTTTATATTAAATATGTTACGATAAACGTCGTGTAGATTGGGGCTAAGACATATATATAGTCGTAGCCAACTTTTCCGTTCACTCTGACGGCAAGTCGCCAGAGTGCATTTGTCTTCTTGCACGTTTTGTACTCGAAGACTTTTACCTGAACGCAATATCCGCTCTACGCTGATAAGCGGAATATCACGTTCCTTTGCACAGCGGGACTTCGTGTGTTGACTTTTCCCAACACGACCGATATGCGTGCGTAGAAAGTCAACAAACTTTGAAATCCTCCTCGTTTAAACCCGACGACATCTATATGATATTTATTTACGTGCGGATCTGTTTAACTTCTCATACTCGCATGTGAAATTAAACTCGGATTCACAATCTATTTTTAAATTTTCAAATAGAGTCTGTTTTTCATTTTCAATGCTCCTTTCTGACTCTTTAATAGAAAACTGAATAAGAAAAACAATCTATACAGATAATACAATTATCAGCACATATCTCCCAATAAAAATCAAATATGTCAATTAGTGATTTAGAAGAACTCTTTTGGTAAAATTGAATTATGTAAATTTCTGTCTTTCTGTTTTTAGATAGAAATTGTTGATAAAAACAACGAGAAATCTTTAGATAAAAAGGTGAGTTCACATATTCAAACAAAATTTCAAAACGACTATTGCAATTCTCGCCATTTCCATGCTTTTCAGCAGGTTCGTTTCAGTAATCAACTCTGCTCTATGCGAATTACAATACAGGTGCATGGGGCGCAATGCTTAGTGGATTTGGAAATGGCAACAGAATTAATTCATATACACGGTATTCCTATTCGCTTCCCAATGGCATTAACGCGGCTATCATATGCCAAGCGGCAAATCAGTTCGCTAAAAAGCCAGAAGTTGGCAAAACAGGCATTTATCGTCGCGTTGCGTACAGTCAACCAAACTCAAAATTCATCATCTCAAACACAACTGTTACTGGGCGCATGACTTTTGAAGCGTATAGCGGTGCAAGACAGACGATAGAGCTTAGAATCCCTTATCAAAAAATCAACTATACCGCCGAAGATGGGATGCAAAAAATGCAAGGAGAAATCCCAATCACCATCTCTGTCAAAGTGCCTGATAAAAACACTTCAACAGCAATCATGTATGGCACACCAAGTGACATATATGGCAGATGTCATCACAACAGGGGAAGAGAGTAATAGCAGCGATAGCAATAGCAACAACAATGGCTCAAACAGCAACTCCAACAATAACAATGGGGGAGTAAAAAATTATACATTCTGTTCTGATGGTTCCTATTTCTGCCCTCAAGAAAACGACTTGAATAATAATGGGATTCCTGATGACCAAGAAAACTTGGGCAGCAATGGAGGAAATGGGAATAACGATTCTAAATCACAACAGGGATTCCTGATGACCAAGAACGTCCTAAAGCAGATGGAAATAATGGGATTAAAAAGATATTAACGGTGGGAGCACAGGAAAATAGAATCTTAATGGAAATACAGATCTTCCCAACCAGAGTTGGAAGCGCGATCCAAGCAAAACCTATGGAGATCTAATCGCGATCTTCTTGAGCAGAGTAGACTCTACAATGCACTGATCCGATTGGAACTGGAGTAACAATAACAATGAGATGGTGAAATTCCTGATCTCGAACAGTTATTTTGATGGCGTTGGTGAGCAAAACAGAACCTAATGGAATGACCACGGATGACACTGGTCTTAATGGTTATGTTGATGAAAACGGAAAATGTGTACGGAGATCCTAACGCCAATAATTCAACAAATACAGATGGTGTAAATTTGGATTATATTCCTGACAATAACGGACAAGGTAGTAACGGGGGATTGCTTGGAGGTTTCGACTCCTATCCTGGCGCTTATCAAGATGCGCTAGATAACCTTGACGGCGGCATGAATGGTGACAACAAGGGACTTCTTGGAGACATCGTTGGTGCTGATAAGTTAGGCGATAAGGATATGGATAGCATCTTAGGTGCAGGTCAACTGCTGACAGGTGCAAAACGTGGCACTGCTTCCGATCAAGAACTTTATGAATTTGCGCGAAAGTGGCTTCTTGCAAACGGCTTTACTGCCGCTGATATTGCTAACGGCAAGAATTATGACCCTAATTCAGCCTACACGGAGCCAACAAAAGCTTGGGATATGAATCGTATTACGACACTTCTCAAAGGTCGCAAAATTACGCTCACAAGTCCAAATGAAACAAAAAGAGCAAGGAAACTTCACCTCAGATACGATAAAAAGAGCAAGAAGATCGCGATAAAGGGCAGACGCGATGCAAAAAGCAAAATACACCTCAAAAACAACAAAATACAGCAAGTGAAACTCATAAAAACAAAAAGATGTCTTGATCTAAAACGATCAGACATCTTTTTGTCATAAATTTCCCGAGATCAGCAACAGCGACTCATACGATTGACGATGCCCTGCGTTCGTCGCATCGCGATACGCTTCCATCGCAACTACTGCGCCGAAAATACAAACGGTAAACAATAGTCCGTATTCCAATATTGCCTGCCCTTTTTGCTGATTTGTTGCTTTGAAATTTACTGTATGCGTTTATTGAAACATCAATGATTTTGTTTTGCACATAATTCCACATGAGATTACACCGTCTTTCTGTTCGTTAGTTTTATAGTTCTATTCTAGCAAAATGGATTTACAATAGCGGAATCTTGTTGTTTTGGATTCTCTTCTTTTGTTTCTGTTCAATTTGATAGACTTTCTTATAGAAAGCGAGTTTTGCTCGCGAGATCAAAGGTTTTGTCGCAGGAGCGGCATTGAAAGGAGAGTTGTTATTATGACAACCAAAAAGAAAACAGAAGAGATCCTTGCTGATTATGTCAATGGATATATGGAGGAGATCCTTTCTCCATATTCCAACGACAAAGGAAACAAGGATGTTCCGATTGAGTGGTTTTCTGGACTGCTCAATGGAACGCGCGGAATTGCTCCCATTAGCGGGAGCACGCTGAAAGAATATGGGTTCAGCAATGCGTTCACATGTATTCTTTCAGCGTGGGCGCGTAAAGCCCGCATGGAACGCGAAGGGCTTAATGCTGGCGAGTGCTCGTATGAGTATCTTACCTTCAAGCAGATTACTGCACTTGGAGGGAAGGTTCGCAAAGGCGAGCACGGAGTTCCAATCATGTTCTTCACCGAATGGGACAAAGTGCAGAAGTGCCGTCCCAACAATGAGTCCCAGCGCGAGGATATTGTTCGGGTGATGCGCTACTACCTTGTGTTTGACATTGGAACACAGGTAGAAGGCATTTCCCCTCGGAGAGTCATCAAAACGAAGGCAAAATACGCCGATGAAAGAGATCGACGCTTATGTGAAGAAATTTGCAGAAGCAACCGATCTGAAGCTCGAAATTGGTAAGCCTTCGGGGGCGGGGTCGTACTCTCCTTTGTTGCATCGCGTTTCAGTGGCTGGACTGCATATTATGATGCTCCTGCATTATACTATTCCACGCTCTTTCACGAGTGCGTGCACAGTACAGCGGAAGCGCTTGGGAGAGATATTAAAGGCAACTTCTTTGGTGACAAAAACTATTCCGAAGAAGAAATTGTCGCGGAGTGCGACGCAATGTTACTTTGCCAGCGCTTCGGCATCTATGATATTCCATGCAAAAATTCGCTGGAATATTTGCGGGGCTGGAGCAAAGCTCAGAGAGAACCCTACGTGGCTCCTCAAAGGGTATTAGCAAAGCATCGAAAGCTGTCTCATATTTTCTCGAAAAGGCAGGCGTTCCTGCGGAAGTAGAGGAAAACGAAATGGAAGTCGCATCTGCGTAATTTCCTGCTCACAAACAAAAAAAGAAGTCCTTAATTGGACTTCTTTTTGCTACTATCTAAAAATTTATAAATTTGCTTTTTGGCGATTGCTACTTTTGCTTTTTGCATCTTGCAAGAATTCAACAGGAATTGGCGTGCTTCGACCAACCGCATCAATCGTATCAACGTTTTTCTAACACTTGTTGATTGTTTTTGCTCTGTTTTGAATTTCAACAATTACAGGTTCTGAATCCTTTTTGTGTTCAAAATGTGTTCGCAATCAAACCAATAGTAAAAGCAGAGAATCCTGTTGCAACAATGAGTGAAAGAAAAGAATGAATCAAATACAGGATTAAGTAAGGCTGTCGCAATGACACCTCAATCCAAAACATTAAAATTCCCCATGTTGTCTTTTTGTCTGATTCTGATTTTTTCCTTTTATATATTTCTGCTCACGCCATAGAGCGATAATGGCTTGAAATGAGAGTTAGTAAACTCAGCATAATGGTACCCCCAAACTTGTATGTTTGTTATAATTTTTCTTGTTGCAAGAAATTATAACAGTTGTGTTAAAGGATGTTGTCTTTGTGGAAGATATCTTGTTATTTCTAACCTCTAATTTTCTTTTTATTTGGAATATTAGTGATTACTCTTGTTTCATTTTTGTCGTTTCTTTGTTTTCTCCTTTGCGACTATTTTTGTCAATCAGAGACAAAACGAAATACTCATTCAAGGTTGAAATCAATTCAATGGAGTAGCGATAAATTTTCTTTTGTTCAAGAGCTAAACTCATTAAACAAACTAGTTAATGAATGGTTCGATAAAAATAAAACGAACAGATCTGTCAAAAATAGAAAAATTTGTCTTATCTCAAAGAGATTGCTATTCCACAAGCAAAAACAATATGGAAAAAGATGTTTCTATCGGCTATCGTGTTTATTTGTTGCTCATGCCGCTTTATTCTCGCAACTAAAAAGGACATTGGTAAGCACATAATGTAAAAATCAAATATTGCTACAACATCAAACGACATGGAAGTTAAAGAGTTTCATTTTGACGACTCGTTTCCATCAGTTCAGGTAATGGATAAATCAAAATGGAGAACATATAATTACGTTTATAAAGACAACTTAACAACTCCTTTATATGCAGGATTTTCTTTTGATTTTCCTAACACATTATATATGTCGTTTTTGCTTGGTATATTCTTATTAACAATTGATTTAGGTTTTTACTCAGATTTGTCTAAAAGGAATGATTTATAAATGCGTTTCATCAGCGTCGGCATGACAACTATGTTGCATTAGATAAAATTAAAGCACTTTCTTCGCCCAAAAAGCAGTTCTGTAAAAAGGTCTTGTTCGTGCAGCAGAAAAGCGAAGGATATGTGCGTTGATTATACAAGTGGAAAAGAGAACGATGTCGGTTCTTTGATGATGGATGATTCACGGTCTTATCGCCAATCAGCGCAAAGACGCTTGTCGGGCGATTTAACATGATTCTTCCGAAGTAATGGATGAAGGAAAAACCTTCAAAAACGACAAAAGAGTCATTCTGAAGATCTTGAATTTGAGAAACTAAAAGCGAGCAGGAATTAACCTGACTCGCTTTTCGTTATTCGCGATATAGATATCGTTTTGTCGCAGTTACGCCGCTTAGAGAACCAATCAAGAAGCCAATAACAATTAATCCAAGAGACGGAGTATCATATATGGATTAGATGGTAAGAATTTCAGGAAAGGAAGCATCTCTGTTGCTTTTGTTGTGCCAACTTCGTAAACAATGCTTAGCGCCCTGCCGCCATTGCGCTTCCAACAACGCCAATTAATCGCGCCTTGTTTAAAAATGGCTTTTACGATGAACGAATCACATGCGCCAAGATACTTCATGATTTCAATGTTTTTTCCCAATCGCACAAAACAGATAGTTTGATGTTATTGTAAACCACAGCTAGTGCAATCAGAATCAGAACAGCAACAACTACACCAAACATCCATTCAAGATTCGGAACGCCTCGCGAGTGAGTTCTGCACACCGCTGATAACTTCTCCAGCATGAAATGTAGCAGGATATTTAGTCGGCGTTTGAACTGTTTCTGATAAATATTCTACGTTCATCGCAGTTAAACTTACTGCACTGAGAACAAAACATAACGATGGCAACAACACCTGATGAAACAAAAACGATACGGCATCAATCTCGTTATCGCATATCTATTCTTTTTACGCATTTTTCTTGTCCTTTCTCAGCAGGATTCTCATCGGCGACAAGGTAGCCAAGATGAAGTCGTAATGTGCGCTTTGGAAGAAGCTCTATTAAAGATGTATTATGTGTTGCCATTAAAATAGTCGTTCCGTACTTCTGTTGATTTCATCAAAGAGAGCAAGAATATTTTCTGCGTTTTCATCATCAAGATTTCCTGTTGGTTCATCAGCAAGAATAAGTTTCGGTCGGTTCAAAAATAGCACGCGCTATTGCAACTCTTTGCTGTTCACCGCCAGACAATCGCTTTGGCAAAGAAAACACAATACGATTATTATTGATGCCAACATCAAGTAATACAGATTCAATCTTGTCTTTGATTTGCTTTGGAACTTCTGAAACATACGCGGCAAAGTCAAGATTGTCATACACATCCATATCAGAAAACAGTTTATAGTCTTGAAAACGACGCCAATTTTGCGCCGGGTAATAAGGAATTTGTGCGTGCGAGTAAGCGTTGATGTTCTCTCCATCCACAATAATATCGCCACTATCTGCTGTAAAGTCGCGAAGAAGCAGGTTGATCAATGTTGATTTTCCTGAGCCGCTTTCGCCCATAAGATACACAAATTCGCCTTTTGGGATCTTAAACGAAATGTTTTTTAGCGCTTCAACGTTATTTGTTGGGTATGTTTTTGAAACATTATCAAGAACTACCATATATATTCCTTCCTTTTTATCTAAAATCCGCGAGAATATCCCTGCCTCTAAGCAAATCGTAGACGGTTGGATGAATCGCAATCTCTTTTTAGAGATAAGTCTTAATGACGCGAAGTCATTAAGTTGTGCTGCCATAGACTCGGCACGACTACGCCCAGAGCAAGAGGCTTGGCATCACCCATGGTGGTTCGGAACTGAGTCCTGTCGTGTCATTATTTGTCTCTGCTCAATAACGCTTGGCTTTTGCAAGCCCCCGCCTCAATCCCCGTTCGGTGATAGACGGTGGGTTATTGACGGTTAAGCTTTGAAATCTTCTTTCTGATTCGCATTTTATCAGATTTCAATTTTCGTTGCTGGGATTTTTTATAAACGCAGAGAACTTAATGGGGTTTGCTAATCGAGCAAAATGGTATAATCAAAATTAACGAAAAGCAATGGATTGGAGCGGTGATTGTGAAGTTTAAGATAAAAACAAAAAAGCTCAGGCTACGCTTGAGTTCGTAATGTGTCTACCAATCGTTCTCCTTCTTGTCTTGGGAACGGTTGATATTGCTCGTATATGTATTATCCGACTTGAAACAACAGCTATTATGCAACAAGAGATTTCTAATGTAGCGTCAGGATTATATCAAATACAAGGCGTTAATACTGGGTCAGTAACACAGAGTTTGGAAAATAAGATTCAAAGAACATCTTTTTCAATACGTCATTTAATGGTCATGGCAACAATTCCTCAAAACCAACAACAGTTCGAACGGTAATTAAGGGACCAACGCCCTTTGGAGGCAAATATTGTGGTTCAGCGACAGAAATCCATCCAGGTACTATCAATTTGTTTTGAAGCAACAAGTTCTTATAAACCAACTTATAGTGAAATGTTGAAAATTGTTCGACAATCAGGAGGAGAAATCAAAGTTCATTCAAAAGCTTGTTCTGTTGTTGAAACAAATCTTCAGTTGAATAATCCTAAAAATAAGGTTTGAGGTGAAATAATGTTCTTTAAGGCACAAAATAAATTGAAGACGGACAAGCTGTTTTAGAGTTCGCGCTTGCTTTTCCTGTTGCAATCCTTGTTATGTTTTATATGTTTGATTTTGCAACCCTCGTTCAAGCTAAAATGGTGACAACCTAATATGCTCGTAATGTCATCTGCATTGTTATTATGACATACCTAAAAAGCAGTGGACAAAGTGAAGATAGTCAATCCGCTAAAGACGCAAGAGGGCATATTTATAATCTATGTTCTCATGAGTATCCAAGCAAAACAAACAATGCTAGACCAGGACAAATCGTCGCTTGTCATGTAGAAGTTTATGATTCTCCTAGAAGTGGAGAAATTAAAAATGATGCTGCTTACTAACATCCCTGTTACAGCAAAAAGTATGTGTTACCCCTATGTTGTGGATGGATAAGTTTCAAGGGAAATCATCTAATGAGATTTGTTCCAGTTATTTAGGCTATCATTCAACACAATATCAAAAGAAAAGATGATAATAAAGGAGGGTGTATATGCTTTTTGGGAAAAACAAACTATAAAAATAAAAAGGAACTGTTATTATCCTTTATTTAGCCGCAATTATGTGCGTTTTTTTGTCCCTACTTTTAGTGGTTTTTATATGACATTGGAATGTATAGGGTCGCTCAAGAGGAAGTTCATAACGCGCAAGAAATTGCTGGTCTTGCTTGTATTGGTGTTTCTGCTGGCTATCTAACAGGTGGAAACAGTGCTATTGGCGCGTTCGATGTAAAACAATGTAAAAACGCTGTTGAATCTCTAATGAATGTTAATCTTGGTCTTGCTCAAGGGAAAGCAGATGGTCTTGGAGGTAAATCAGCTCAAATAGTAGGAGCCATACAGAAAGATAGAAAAATGTGAAAAGATTAATTCATCCTTGTGGATCTCAATCGCAGTCTTAGAGCAGAAGAGATGAGTAAAGATAGGGCAACACAAAGAGTTGAGGTTGAAGCAAAAAATCAACCCGCCATTATTCGCATGGGAACAGATTCAAATGCGACACATACTTTTGTATTAAAAACAACAGGCATGTGTTATACCTCGTTCTTCATCAATAAAAGGTCTCCCTTGCATTTGGAATTACTGGAAAATCTAAAAAGTAATAACTTAAATGAAAATTCAAACAGAATATCCAATCACAGTGAAACCGTCGTTCTTCAGTGCTGTTTTCACAATCAGTAAAAGGAGGATGCCGTCGCGCAGTGCGTATGACTTACTTTTTATGCAACTTAACCTGTTTAAACTAGACGCTCGTTCGCAGAATTATAAGCGCGAAAGAGATGTGAAAAACACTGTCAGATTTGCTCCAATACAGCAAAAATAGAGCGTGATATAGCGCGATATACTGCGCCTAATATCAAACCTATCCAACTTATCAATTTAGCGTCAATATTGCGCTTAGATGCGCCTGAGCTACTTGTTTGCAATTTCAACAGGTATATGATTGATTAAATACTACGCTTTCGTCTATGTCAATAATGTGCCCGAAGAAGAAATCAATCTTGCAATCAAAGAACATGTTGGCGCATTTGATACCAAACATCGTGCGCTATATTTTGATTGAGCTTGCACAAAAATGGCGCTATTGAGCCAAATTTAGAGAGTTGCCAACATTATCCTCATATGCTCGCTAAAGTGTTCTTTATTCGCGAAATGAGAGCCATTTTGGAGCAGGTTGGTGCTGGTAAATCGCTCACACAAGCCGCAGGAAATACTTACAAGATGCGCCGAATGATTTCTGATTGGCGCGCTGAATTGCTAACAAAGCGTTGACAAGATGACTGATTTGCGACAGTACGCAATCATTATTCGAACAACAAAGATGCCGAAAGAGACATTTGTGAAGTTGTTTGATGTTGATGAAAGAGTCTACTATTTTTGCACTATTGAGCGGATATAAAGCTGAAAAGCATCAGACGTTGAAGCGGTTTTTGGAGGATAATAAAGGTTGGCTGTTGGATAGTGTGAAAGGGAAAATTGAACAACACTTAGCAAATTGATATGCTCCCCGCTAAAGCAGGGGTTTTCTCGGCGATGTTCTATAAATAACAAAAACAGAACTAAGATTGTTCGTCTTGCTCTGTTTTTTTGTGTGATTCTGCGACGAAGTAACAGACGAGTTCTTAGCGAGACTCTCTTTGACTTCGTATTCGGTTTCAACGTAATCCCATGTCATTCCGCAATGGGTTACCCTAGCACATACAGATCAAGATCTTCGCTGTAATAGACAATCTCGTCTGTCTTTTTCAATCAAGCGTTTTTGCACTGTATGCGCTGATAATAAACGCCTGCATTATGTCGACGCAATCTCCCCTTTCAGGGTCATAGTCATCCCCATTGCACAAATCAAATGACTCATATTTCGCGGTCAACGCACTCACGACCTACGGCTGACGCCACTGAAGTCGGGGCTTGCAGTTCAGGAAACCAGAGGTAAATAACGACGGAATGTCTCCCTCTCCTGTCCGCGTGCAGGGCGGTTGACTAGCGCCCGTTCACCCAAGTATATAGCCGAGGCTACTCTTTTATGATTTTGGGATTATCTTCCCCAGAGATATAACGTCGTCCAAGTTCTTGAGATTGATGGCGACGACCCGATCATCGTTCATCCGGCATCCACAGGTACAGTGATACTCATGATGATCGTGGTCCCGTTGTGTTTTATCAATTTTTCCACACTTCGGACAACGCGCGAAGTGTACTTCGCACTAACCTTTAGGAACTTTGCTCCAACTGCTTCCGCTTTGTATTGGAGGAACTGTTCGAACTGATAGAACGTCCATGAGCGAAGTTCGTTTCGTCCTTCCTTAGTTCGCTTTAGGTTACGCTCATCGAAACTCACGCCTGTCAAATCTTCGAGGACGAAAAACAGCGTTCGCTCCCATACTCCGTGACGAGTGCCTGAGATAGCTGATGATTTATATCCGTCATCCAACGAGTTTCTCGCCCCGCTAGTTTTTTTAAGGAGTCGTTTTGCCGATTTCGTTCCCTTGGATTGAGTCGCGCTCTGAGTTTCGCGTAATGCGCCCGTTTCTTGGCGACGGGTTTTCCAGACACGAAGGTTGTTTTCTTCCCATCGTATGCGGTGATGAGGAAGCGAAGCCCGTGGTCGATCCCAACGACAGCGGAGGGATTCTTCCGGTCGAAGTCGGGAATTTCCTTATCACTGCGATGTGAAGAAACCACAGAAGTCGTTTCCCTTTGCGATGACACACCAATTTCCCTGAACCAAGAACATATCCTCTTGGAGAAATTTCTCTACGATTTGATGGTCATAGTCACAGAGTTCTCGTTTTCCCACTGTTAAGAGACTGATTTTTCCTTTCGTGAATGACCAGTCTTTTGTTGATAACCAACGTCGCGGTTAATCTCTTAAATTTCAGAGGTTTTAACAGCCACGACGAATCTCTCTTCGCTTTATAGGTTTTTCCATTTTCTCGATACTTAAAGGGCTTTTTGTCGAAGTTGGGTATCGACCGTTGAATAACGGGAAATGACTTCCTTTACACAAGCCTGAGAGATTTGGGCTTTGAGCCTAAATTGTTCTCTGATTTGGTAATAAACCTCTTACAAACGCGATAGAAATTGGTGTCGCAGTCATGATCAAAAGATGTACTGAGAAATAAAATTCTCGGCATCCCGATAAGCGTTGGTCAACTCCAAGAATTTCTTCGATTGTTCTTTGGTCGCGTAAATCTTATCTTTAATGTTTTTGTTTGTGTCACAATTTTTCACCTCCTTCCAGCTAAGAATATTATATGGTGATATAAGTAATTTGTCAAGAAGGTGAAAGTTCTTTTTCCAAGAAACAATCAGTCTTGTTTTTCAATATTTCTGTGCAAAAACCATAGTGTTAATATTTATCTAGTAGTTTCATATCACTAGTTTGTTTTTGAAAGGAGGTGAATCAATGAAACTTGAGATTCATCTCTGGTCAAGTTCTCCCAAGACACTGAGCAACTTATCGCTCTATGTGCTTGGGAAAGCCTTTTGACTCAGTGGTTGACGGCGAATACTGCGCGAGACAATCTTCGTGCAGGGGTTGCCCACATCATTGTGAGGGTTGCCACAACCCTGAGTCATGGGCTATGAAAAACCCCCTGAAGCAAAAAGATGAGCTTCTTGTTGATCTCTACAAAGAAGCAATAGGAAACCCTCTTTGGCAAGGGGTTACGTTCAGTGGAGGCGAGCCATTTTTGCAAGCGCAACAGTTTGCAGTATTGGCGGTAAACCTTCACGCCTCTAACTTGGACATCTGGTGCTATGCAGGATTCCTGTTGGAAGAGCTTCTTATTCGTGCAGATTCCTGACGAAGGAGTGAAAAATCTCCTCTCGCGGGTTGATGTGCTCGTTGACGGGCACTTCATCTTAGCGCAGAGAGACTTGTCCGCGCACTTCAGGGGTCGACGAATCAGCGTGTGATTGATATGAAGAAGTCAATTGGTGCTGATTGCGTTGTTCTCACGAATTGAATGGATATACACAAAGGGAGCCTCCCTTGTTTTTGTTTTGTTTGTTTTGGAATGTTATTCTCTTGATAGACAATTTTTATAGCAGTGACGCTTCGCGTCACAGTTATTTTATATATAGAGATCAGAAAACAGATCATTGAAAGGAGATGTTCCAATGAATGAGAAAGAACTTTGAAAACATTAAAGGTTTCTTTCCGTCGGCTCACGAAGGGCGGTAAACGAAAACCTAAAGTTTCCCTATCTTCGGATTCTGCTTGACAAAAAAGACGTGTCTAGCAGAATCCGAGTTGTACGAGCTTCGGGCGATAAAGAGTTACGTCAAGCTCAGCGGTTGATTGATTTCTTGCAAAAGGAGTTCAATCAAATCGCGAACCTATCGGAGGATGAAGGTAAATTACATCGTTACTTTTCTCCTCCACGCAACAAGGCAGTGTATTCGTGGCTGTATTTGTTGCGTGAAGACAGGAGAGATGCAACAGGTTGCATCGTCCTGAACATGAACATAAATGATGTTCGCTATATGTTCAAGAAGATGATTGCACATGGTTGCCATCTTCCAGAGTGCAAGCCATTCTGCATTTTATGAGCGGTTTGTCACAACATGGATTCCAACTTGCGCGGGTCAGTGGTCGTTGTACGATGCAAAGTGATTTCGATCATTTCGCACAACGTCTGCGCACACACATGCTTGATTGAGCGTTGGTGCGTGCAAACACTGGCGGATTTTATGAGCGCCAGCAACTGCTTTCGCGCATGAACGAAAAGTGAAACAAAAAGGGGGAGAAATCCTTCTCTTTTGTTCTAGTTATAGAACGTCGCCGAAAAGCCCCCAGCTTTGGCAGGGGATGGAAGGCGACTAATTTCTTGAACAAAATCTTGCTTAGGAGTTATACTATAAAAACGAAGAAAGGAGGAAAAAGCGATGGAAGACTATGCTCGTGGATATAAATACAGGATTTATCCAACCAAAGAGCAGGAAACGAAGTTTGCTCAAACGTTTGGAAACGTTCGGGTTGTGTTTAATTACTTCTTCGGCGTTCGACAAAAAGGCATGGAAGGAAGAACAGCGAAGCGTTGGATATGTAGAGACTTCCAGTCTCCTCACTCAACTCAAGCGACAGCCTGAGTTCACATGGTTAAACCTGTCGGACAGTATGTCTCTCAAGAATCGCTGAGAGATTTAGATAACGGGTTTCAACATTTATTTACAGGCGACGCGAACTATCCAAAGTTCAAATCCAAGCACAATGCAAGAGAAATCGTATCGAACGAGAAACCAAAACAATGGAGTCCGAATTGAAGGAAACAAGATCCATCTTCCCAAGGGTTGCTGGGTGAAGATCAAACTTTCTCGTATTCCTAATGGGGTAATCCTGAACGCTACAATCTCAAAAACTTCAACAGGAAAGTATTTCGTTTCACTCTGTGTTCGCGAGGGTTGGAACAACGTCCTCAAACGAAACAACGGAGGGGAGGTCGGCGTGGATGTTGGAGTCAAGACCTTCTACGTTGATTCCAACGGAAATGTCGTAGAGAATCCACGAACCTTCACGAAGTTCCAACGCAAACTCGCAAGAGCACAGCGCAGGCACGCGCGCAGGAAAGACGGATCGCACCGAAAACAAAAAGGCGCGCGTTGCCGTTGCCGTCGTGCATGAGAAGATAGCGAACATCCGCAGAGACTTCCAGCACAAAGAATCGACGAAACTGGTGAGCGATAACCAAGTCATCGGAATCGAAGATCTGAACGTCGCGGGGATGCTCAAAAATCATAGACTGGCGAAGCATATTGCTGACGTTCGTGGAGTTCGTTCTTTTCGGATGCTTAAATATAAGTCCGTTCTCGCGGGTGCGATCTCGTTCAGGTCGACAGATTCTACGCTTCCAGTCAAACGTGTTCGGAATGTGGAACAAAAACTATGAGTCAAGGTTTGGACGTGAGAGAATGGATTTGTCCACACTGTGGAGCACATCACGATAGTGATCAAAACGCCGCGATCAACATTTTGCGGAAAGCGAAGGAAATTCTCGCGGCATCTTAAAAAACAAAACCAAAATACCATAGAGCATGAAATTCACGCTCAGGGAGATTGTGTAAGATGGACATGAGGCGTACCGCCAAAACGCTACGGTCAGTGAACTGAGAACTCCCTGTTTTAGCGGGGGAGTGTCAAGCAGTTGTTAGGATTAGTTTTAGAAAGAAGGTGTGGCATTGTTATTCAGCAGACTTTAGAGGCGGCTTTTACTGTGTCATAGATTGCGATGATTTTATGTATGCAACAAACAGAATCCATATAGAAGAACGCACAATGCTTTTTCTTTTTATTGGCATGTTTGTAACGCTTATCGTAGTTAAAACATTTTATTTTGTGGAGGTAGTAAAAATGACAGATGAAGAACTAAACAAAAATCTTGAAGCTAATAAAATAACAGAACAACAACAAGAAGGATTCCCTCTTTGCTCCATCGTACTCTTGCGTGTTACCGCCAAAGCGGCGGATTTTCAGGAATGTTGCCGATTATCTTCCCTGCGATCATTTTGGCGGTATCGGTGAACGAACCCTGATAAGAAATTCTTGTGTGACCACGCAAAGCAGTCGCTTGTAGCGCGATATTTTCGTTGGTTTCCGTTGTGATCCTATTCTTGTTGACGGAGACGTTTTTGATCTTTTGATGCAATCTTTATGGCATTATTAACAGGAATTGGAATGTTTGTTATCGCTATTGGATGGCTGGTATGTTCGCTTATTGGCACTATTAGAGCAATAACAGGAAAACCATATCAATATCCACTCATCCAATCGCTAATTCCCTGATCAAACTAAACAACAAAAAGACTACCTATTTGGTAGTCTTTTTGCTTTTTAAGTTCATCGTCTCAGCTTCACGTTTGGAACACATAATTCGTCTGATTCGTCTCGTTATTTACAAACACAACAGGTTCTTTCTTGAGTGCAAGTGCATAGAGCCAAATGCCGAGTTTTGACATAAAGATTTTCTCATGATGACTGCCTGAATAAAACGCAATCTTCTTGTTTACAACTAGAGTCTAGCTGCCTGCGCCTTAATTAAGCTCTCTGATTGCTTCAAGATGTCATCAACAACGAAATTCCCATTCCCCATGAGATCCAAGACACTCAACTCTGTTGCAGTTAGGTTGCCGACAGAAAGCTCTTTGACTTTTTCAAGAATGATGGATTTCTCGCCGTCAGGAAGCTCTTTCCATGCTTTGTCTTTCTCAAAGATGGTTGGACTATACTTGCTTTGATCAACATCCTCTTCCACAGGTTTGACATCATCAAGTCCGTTCGGGAGATGATTCTGCAAGCAGCCCTCCGCGACACAAATTCAACGACTTCTTCCTCATGAACCTCTTCAACTGGCTCATCTTCGCTCACAGCAAGGGTTGTGGCTCAACGGGAATCGGTCGATCAACCAAGCTCTTCTGGCAAATTAAAGAACGCAAATGCGTTGCTCTCTACACCTCTTCGATTTGCCGATTGATGTTCTCTAAGAACCCTTGGGACGATCCGATGTCTTGACAACAAGATTCGCCAACATATAGTTTCGTCCTGCTGATACTTTCAAGTTCGCGCAAAATTTTTGTCAGCAAGTGGCACTTCATTTCGATTTCAAGCAAAACGCTCTGCCAGTGCTCTCCTGAGCTTTCGTTGTAGTGGCTGTCTAAGAATGACTGGTAATAGTCACGCTCGGAACGCACTTCACTGATAAGTGACTTCAACATATCTAACTGCTTCTGCATGTTGTATAATCCCCCTTAACATCCGACGTATTTACATATTGATTGTATCAGAGTTTCAGTATGTTTTCTATACTGCTTAACATTAACTCAAAATCTGCTTTTCAAAAAGCCAAACAAAGCCTTTATCGGTAAGGCTTCGAGCGAAGCGAGTTGCCTTACCGACGCTCAAACGGAGTTCGTACGAGGTTTTTGCTATGTAATAGCCAAAATCATGCTGTTTTTATTGCAGGTTGGTGCAAAATCGTGGAATTTTTTGTTTGTTTATCTGTTTTTATTTTTTCTATTAGTGCTGTTTTGCAACAACGAATAGTACGCAACCAAACCACAACTATATATGCCTTCTACTATTCTTTGTTTATGTTTTTACCGCTATGCGAACCAACTGCAACAAAAGGTGCTGGTTAGGAAACGCAAAGAGAATAGAACATAAAAGCGGAAAGAATAGATTGGTTTGTAGAAATCTTGTATAAGTGGATGATTAAGATTATTTTTGCTGTGAAAAGTTTGATAAAAAGTGGAGAGGGTAAACCTGTCTTTCAGATTCGTTTTTGTGTTGGAGCGGAGGTTTGTCTATAAAAGTAAAGAGATAAATCGTCTGTATTTACAAGTTCTTGAACACACAAAAGAACCCAAATGCGCTAAGCAAAAGGGTTCTTTCTGTTCTTTAAATGAGAAATTAAGTAAAGACAAGCTCGTTGATGAGCGTCTTCTGATCGAAAATCCTCAAGTTTTTGCGCAGCGATGACGCAATCTGTGTCGCGATATGGTGTTTTACCATATCAACGAGAAACGGAACCTTGTGCTTCTCCCACAGCGAAACCATCTCTGACACCTTGAGATCGCTCATGTGATGTCAGCGATTTACGCGCTGTTTTGCTATGTAAGCACATCCTGACACCCTTTGTGTAATCAAGGATTACAAGCGCGTTGATGGAATCATCTAACTTTACGCAACAATGTTTCTCTTTTCATTACGATGCCTCCTTAATTCAAATGTAAAAGAAAAGAGCAATAAACCTATACTATTATTTTTACTAAAAATCGCTCATCTGGATATATAAAAACGACATGTAAATCAAACAAACAAAAACCGCCAAACCTAGCATCTATGTGGTTTGACGAGTGCTTTATTTTTGCATTTTTATTGCTCTCATCGCTATGCGCTCGCTCTTCGCCCAGCAATCGGCACAGTGTAGAATAGACGTGGATGATATATAATCTCCTGCTTCCCTACGAGCACGCAATTCGCGCAAAAAGCGAGGATTTGTGCGTCATGGTTTGGTGTTTTTAAGTTCTTTTATCTTTTACTTCTAGCTGATAAGGCTGTTTTTGTGTCATATTTTTCAGCTCCTTTGATGCTGTTGGAACGGTTGATTTTACTATGGTTTTGAGTGGTTTAGAGAGTGTATTTTTTGTTGTATTTGTCAATATATGCTTGCGATGTTGTTTTGGGACAAATGATAGGATTTTAACCATATGAACGTGACATACTCCCGCCATTTACACACTAATGAATTTAGAGTCGGGGAATTTTTCGCGGTTTTTCAGTTAAGATACCGCTATAAGTACAATCTTAATTCAATATGTCGTTGATAAGAAATATTACCGTTTTTGTCTGTGTTTTTGTAAATGTAGTAGACGAATAAGTTTTTATTCGAAGTGACTTGGGATAGTTAAGATAAGTTTCATTACATCGACTTAACAAGAATAAATATAGATAGATGGGCAAAGTATATTTTATGTAGAATAAATTAGATTTAGTACAAATAAAAACATAATAACCACTATCAAAGTCAGAATGTTGCGGTAAATATGTTTTTAAAATAGTTTTTAAAATATGCTTTTAAATTTAAAAATAAAATCAAATTCTAAAAATAGAAAATTAACAACCTCGTCAAAATAAATAAAAAGCCTGCAGACACTCTTGAAATACAAGGGTTTACGGAGTAAATTGAGAAAAGGAAAAATGTGTCAACACCTCACAGCTAAATCTTGGGGCTTGTAAGTCACCCATCTAGTCCTAACGTCGTAATGCTCCTAGATGGTGTAGGTTTCCCCACATACTATCGGTACAGATAGCCTATGCCTACATCACCGGACGGTTGACATGCGCCCGCTTTTCTTCCTCAGACATGTCCAAGGAAATATGTGTTAGTCAATCTTGCGAATCCCAAACTGAGGATGGGAATCGCCTGAAACGTACATCTGAACGAGTGTCTTAGAAATCCGACGGTTGACATCGGGCATCCAACGGTTCTCTCGCCTAGAATGATTTAAGTATACCACAACAGTTTTCTACTTTGCAAGATTTTTATTTTATATCTCTACAAAAACTTTTTGTTTTTATCAAAATAAGTATAAATAAATTCGGTTTTATAAGGATAGGTATGAAAAGATGGAGTTTTCTGCGAAAATGGCAGTTGTGAGATGTATAATATATGAAATGCTGAGCCAGAAAGGATGAGAACAAATTGAATAAACAGAAACGAGTATTTATCACAGGAGATCTCCATGCGGGCTACGATGGGCGCATTGACGACATTTTTGAGTTCGAAGAGGATTATTGTATAAACCATAATATAGGAGTTTACCAAGGATGACACGTTGATTATCCTTGGTGATTTCGGTTACATATTCGCGCCTAAACCGTCAATTACAGAAGAGATTGACCTAGAAATGTTCAAAGATTTTGGGTTTACAACAGCGTTTATTGATGGCAACCATGACAACCATCCGCGCATCAATGCGTTCCCAGAAGCGCAGTGGCATGGCGGTAAAGTGCATCAAATTAACGAATCGCTTTACCATCTCTGTCGCGGCGAAGTGTTCCAGTTTGGCAATAAGAAAATAATGACCATCGGAGGAGCAGCTTCGATTGACAAAGAGTGGCGCGTTGAAGGCGAATCATGGTGGGCGACCGAGTCGCTGAGTAAAGCTGACGAGGACAATATTTTTGATAACCTTTGAAAAGAACAAAGATATTGACATCATATTGACGCATACATGCCCGACCGATATGATTCCTTACTTTGGATATTTTCCTAAACTTGATCCGACCAATAAGGTGCTTCAAGAAGTTTGGAATCGGACAAGTGCAGATTGGTATTTTGGGCATTTTCATGAGGACAAGGTGCTGGATATTCCATTCGATAGGATTTGTCGGTGTCTCATGAGAGACTTTGTGCGGGTTGTCTGATTGGTTTTGACGGGTTAGGATAGAGTTTAGATAGTGTTGGTTGGGAAAGATGCGATTGCAACGGAGAAATTAGAAAGGAGTAAGCGGTAATGGCGCAAACATATATGGCTGTTCGCAATGACAGGCTCTCAAATAGCTATCAACAGCGCTATGTGATTATTGACAAGGAAACTGGAGAAATCCTTGATGACGCAAATGGTTACGGATATAAGAGCAAGCAAAAAGCCTATGCGACATATGGATGGAAAACGAGAGATACCTCAAAAGACGCTGAACGAGCAGAAAAAGAAACATAAAAATTAAACGATGGATGAAAAAGAGCATAAATCGTTTATGCGCGACTTAGATCGGTTTGCATTTGAAATCTATAAAGGCTCGATAGGGGAATCTGACGATAAAGTTGATGTGAACTTTGTAAAAGACATGTTTAAGGAATATGGCTTCGAGACAGAGTTTAGTGCACGAGACTTTTTAAAGTTTAGTGTGCAAAATAAAAAGTTTTTCTTGCACAGCTTTTGCCATCTATGCTAATATAAAAGCTACGGGATGCAGTGGGGGATCTGAGGATGTATCCACGGTGGCAGTAGACTGCGGTCGAACCCGTCCACACAAGGCAGGGGAAAACGTAGGGAGCGATTAAGCGTCGGACGTTCGGTTGTTCGGCGCTTTTTCGTTGCTATAAATGCGATTTTTCTGTGAAATTAACTGCCATTTAGTAGGATTAGTTGAGAAATCAAACTCAAAATATAAACAAGAAATGGAGGTCCAAATGTCTATCTTCAAACATCTAAAACGGATTCTCTTCAACGATTATCCCGACTTCAACGGCAAATACAGTTCTGTTGACATCGCAAAATATGTGCTTCGAAAGTGCGTTTTAGATGGCAAACCAATCAACGCCATCCATCTCCAATACATCATGTATCACCTACAAGCGCACTTTTTGCAAACTGAGCGATATGCGCTCTTTGATGAAAACTTCTTAGCGCGCAACACTGGTCCAATATTGGACGATATAGCGCGCAGATATTGCGGATATGGCACGGTTAACATCTATGAGGATGATGTGCCTGATGTAGAGCCGACTAAGTACGAACAAGGAATAATTGATAGGATAGTCGAAAAAGAGCGCAGAGCAAGAACGGAAGATATAGTTGGATTTAACTACAAGTCAGCCCCTTGGAACGCTGTGTGGCATCCCTGATAAAAAGGCGACTACCAAGTTATCCGAAGCTGCTCATCGAAAACTATGCTTAAAAAGCGCAAAAAATTTTGCTGTTTTCTTGACAAAACTTTGACTCTCATATATAATAAAAATGTACCGCGATGGCGCGCGGGAATTTACGCTCAGGGAGATCATATCAGTCAAGGTGCAAATCCTCTGCATTGTGTCGCTGAACTGAGAACGGTTAGAGGTAATCTAATTCGGGCGTCAAAATGGTAGTATTCGGTTAGGTAGAGTAACATCTCCAACCGCTACCTTCAAGGCTTCGGCGTGAGCCAGAGGAAATCGCGGCAGTGCGGAAACGCGCGAACATTTGCGAACACCAACCTCGCAAACCATGAAGCGACGAGGCTGATTGGAACGCTATGTGGCGAGAACGAAGCACGCAACGAGAGCGATCATTCTCTTAGAGGATGGTCGCTCTTTTATTTTTGCGTTTACTTGTAGAGCAAAAAGGATGGGTCATTTGACACCCAAATCTGCGTCAAAACCCTGTACAACTATATTACTCTTGAGTTGTTTCTTGGAACTAGTAGCAAATACCTGTGACATCTTCCGTGTTTTTCCTGCAAGGTGTGCGGTGATGTAGTAGAATGTAGTCAGAATAAGTGAAAGGATGAGTTCAAAATGAGCGCGATGTTCGCACACAAAGAAGAGCCAATCAAAAACATGCCCGCCTACGTAGCCAAATACAGGTACATCGTGGCGCGCAAAGTAGGCGATTGGGGCGATTTGTGGTTCTATGGCGCATGAGATGATGCCGAAAAAGCGCAGGAAGTTGCCAATGAGATTGGTGGTGTGGTTATTGAGAATTTTTAACGGTTGATAGGAGGAGTAGAAAATGGATGCTCAGAATGTTTTTGGAATGCCAACAAAGGAGTATATTAAAGAAGCTGTTAGCCTCTTGGAGGATGTTGGCGCGCATCTACACGCTATTGCATACGTGCTCGAAAATGGTGGCGATGACGAAGATGTCCTTGTTGAAGACATTCGGTTTGCCAGAGAATTGAACGAGCATGGAAGCAGAAGCAGTATTCTAGCTGACAAGCTTAGAAAACTTATTAAGTAAAACTCTATTTTAGAAAAAGGAAATCAAAAATGCGAGAATATCCACAGGACAAAAATACAGACATCAAGACCCCAGAACAGGATGTTATATCACCATCCAATGAAGAGATTCAAAAGAAAACAACAACAAAACAGAAATTGACGGAATTTGGTTTGATTTTCTGTTGCATCTTAGTTGGCGTACTTGCCTGCATAACGATTGCAAGCACTCTGAACGGAGGAAACGCTATAGAAAAAGCCATGTATAAGTCTTGTCTCGAAGGAAATCTAAACGCGCCAGAAAAATGTGCTGAATTTAAGCCAAACAATGAGGAATCTAAATGATGACAATTGTGAAGCCTTGTGGTTCTATGGCGCATGGGATGACGCCGAATAAAAATTAATCAAACTTGGTTCTTAGAAAGAAAATCAAAATGAAAGAATACTCACAAGACAAGGAAATTAAAAAATCAGAGTTAAACGAAGATATTTCTAGTACATCTGAAGAAGTTAAAGAAGAGATCTAAAAAGAATCTTCTTTTATGCAAACAGTAAAGGAAGTATTTGTATTGTCTGTTACAGTGCTTCTTTGGCTTGTTGGTGCATACGTTTGTGGGAAGTTGTCAATAACCCACCACTTGTAAAAGCCCAGCGTTATTGAGCAGAGACAATAATGACACGACAGGATTAAGTTCCGAACCACCTTGGGTGATACCAAAGCCTCTGCTCTGGGCGTAGTCGTGCCGAGTCTATGGCGGACAACTTAATGGCTTTGCGTCATTAAGACTTATCTCTAAAGAGGGTGCGTTTTCTCCCGCCGCCTACGCTTTGCTTAGAGGCGGGGGTGTTCTCGCTGATTTTAGATAAATGTGCAGGCTTCCAACTAAATCAAAAAAGGATGAAGCACTAGGTGACGAAATTGAAAAATAAGATACCATCCCCCTTTTTATTAAGGAGCGAAAAATGATGACTAATATTGCCCTTGATATTCTAAAAACGATAACATGCTATGTTTGTTGGTCTTAGCCTATGTCTTTCGGTCAGTCTATTTCTTTCTTCCCGCTTTTCTTTTGGGCTTATCATCGTAGCCTTCTCTCCTCATTATTTAAATAAGTATGGGGATAATAAAGAAAGAATTGCCGAGTTCTACTATAGTAGGAACACAACCCCGCCTGCATTTTGGTAAAGAAAATTGTCCAGCGACAGGAATCTCTGTAAGATCATCGTAAGCTGATTAACAGCTCTATACTATGCAGGGATGCGTTCAGAAAATAAAAACCTTGCAAAAGGTTTTGGATGGCGTGTATTCTCTTGCAGGATATGCGCCTTAGTTTTGGCTGGGGAGTGCCAATATAAGAATATCGCCGAGCTACATCATGGGATGAAAAGGCGACCAATTTACTGAAACGAAATCCTCCCGATGATGTCGTTCGTTAAGTGAAAAGAAGGTGCTTGTGAAAGTTAGAGCAAGAAGAAAATATCCGCAAATTCGATTATGCCCTTCGTTGCTATAACGATGTGCTTCGGTGGGGTGTGCGTCCAAACTATCCTGATGAAGTTAGTCGGTACAAAGCATGCTCGCCGTGAAAGACTAAATAGAATCATCAATCTTCTTCTTTTTGGACTCCCAAAACGCAGAACGTCAATGTGCTTGAACGGGCATTTAATCTTGCATACGAACATTCGCCTACATGCGCACGAAGGCGATCTTGATTCGGTGGCGATTATTGACCTCGTGGATGACTATGAGGAATTTTTATTTGACATGAGGTGCTGATGCAAACATATATTTTTACAAGGCGATTGATGTCGGCAAGATTGTTTTTCGTGCTGCTCAACATTGAAACAGGAAAATGGTTGGACGCGCCCGAGTTTCGTCGGTTGGAGCGATTGCTTGTTTTTCTTCGGAAGAATGCAGAAAAGATAGCTCCATTAAAAAGACTCTGGCATTGTGTTTAACGACGACGGAAAACTCACAATCGTCGCATCTCAACGTAGCTCATGGCTATCTATCCTGTTTTGCAAGTTTACGAGTTCCCCCACACCCAAAGAAACATGTTGGTTGGAAGAAACCCCAAGACGCATATCGACTCCTCGTTAAGCCCGTCGTTGACAATTTGGATTTTTAACTAAAGAATCACAAAATTCTCCCGCCTCTAGTACTAACATGCTTAGACGACGGGAGTATGTTAAATTCAAACAAGCACAAATATTACGCGATTAAGAGCAAAAAAACAAATCCCAAAAAGAAAGGAAGTAACCAAACATGCCTAAAACAAAAACATACGAGATCTCATTTAACATCGGCGCACATGGCACAATGAGCATCAAGGCGCAAAATAGCGACGAAGCGCTAGATAAATTCCTCACTTTCAAACGAAGAGTTGTTTCTCGCGCCACAATTGACTACCAAACAGCCGACATTGACGCATATTGTGCTGACGAAGAGAAACCATAAATGGCAAACAAACAACTTACTCTTGGCTCTTGTTTCGACGGCATTGGCGGTTGGATTTTAGCGGCACAACATGCAGGGAATTGAACCAATTTGGTCATCTGAAATTGATCGCTTCCTAGCGCAATAACGGCGAAACATTTTCCAAATGTGAAACAACTTGAGATTTGACATACTCCCACCCGCTAAAGCAGGGGTTTTCTTGGCGACGTTCTATAAATTCTAAAACCAAAGCAACAACAAAAGCGCCTTAAAAGCAACAAGGCGCTTTATTTTGCTCTTATTTTTGGCTGTCGTTCAATTCGTCAGCTCTCTATAGTGCTATTCTCTTCGCATACTTTCTGCAAATCCTTTTGATAGATTCTTTCGAGATTTGTCCAAAACGTCGCAGGGAACATTGAAAATATGTTCGAGATCCGTTGCTGTTTTGAGCGTTATAGCGGTATCGCCTTCAAGCAACTTCTCAGCATCTTCGAGCGACATTTTTCATCAAATCTGCAAACCATCGCTCAGAAATAAACTTATCGTAAAGAATATCTTTTATCGTCTCTCTGGCGGGATTGCAATATAGTTTTCGCTCGTCTTGACCAATCTAAACTACCTTCTTTCTTATTTTCTCAATCTTGTTCCACTACTTGTTCTTAGAATACCAGATTTAACTCATGAAACAGAAAACTCTCACCTGTTTTAGATGAGAGTTTGTTTTCGTTATAAGCAGTTATGCCCGCATTTTTGGTATATTTAATGCGCCTGTAAATAGCCATCACGCCAATTGACGCGAGAATGGCGATAATCATGCGCATAATAAATCCTCCAACATGCAAATCGCAGACAGGCGAAAAGAAATCCAATTAAATAGCATCACAGAAGCGACAAGCACGATATCGTCGCTCAAGGGCGTTTTGCTTTTCTTTCGGCGTCCTCATTGGTTTCCATATCCTCTACAATTTCGTCTTTGTTTTTCCATCTTTAACCTCACGTTTCTCCAAAAACAAGAAATATCCTTAATCCTTGCGCCTTTAACATCCTGTTCAACCATCTTGCGCGCTTCCTCGTCCGATCACGACAACAATGCGCCGTTTTTCGGTCACATCAAATTCCACTTCGTACTGCAACAACTTTTTCTTCTTGGTTTCGAAAATGTCGCTCACACGCAATCCTGTAACCATTGCGTTGGGGAAGTGGAGGTACTTTGATGGCTCATCGAAGAAGAGCGCTTAGCGCTTCTCTAGTGCTATTTGCACTCACGCGAGCATCAAAACGGCACGTTCTAATTGTTGAAACTGCCCCCTCTTCTCGCTCAACGATTTCAACTTCAACCTTTAATGTGAACTTTTTCAACTCATGTTCGCTCCTTTTCAGTGCGTGACGGATTCGCCACACACCTGCATAGATTCCTCAAGACTGCCGTTTTGACGCGCTTCATCAATGATTTTGTTGAAAGCAAAATCCCTGAGAGTATAGCATGTAATTGCGCCAACTTCGTCAATGGCATCAACACTAACCTTACCACGAACACTGAACTCAACTTCAAGCTTTTTGTATTCAGGGAAACCTTCTTTTACAATCTCACAACCAAGAACATACAGTCCCTGCGTGTTCTCAGGAAGATCTACATACCGCTCTACATCTTCCCAAAAATCTGCTAAGTGCATTAGAGGGAGACTTTCCAATGACATGCGAGTCTTCTGCACTGTATTGACGATTTCCTCTAAGGTGTCGTTGTCAAACGTGGCATAGGTAACTTCAGAGTTTAATTGCAAATTTCTGCTTTTTCCATTTCTGTTTTCTCCTTTAAAAAGGAGCGAATTTTTAGTGTTCAACTCGCTCCCCAACAGCACTTACTCAGCTTCCTGTTTTGTCGCCTCAACCATATCTTCAACGGTCGGGCAACTCTTTTACAGCATCAGGATTGCGCCGAAGCATCTCATTGCGTGCATCAGCGTCGCACCACATCTCAACAACATCACGGGTAATTTCCATTTTGGTTACCATCCTTTCTTTTCTGCGTTCTTCAAGAGAACGTAAATCTTATCTAAATCCTCAGCGCGACAAGCATCAATGTACGCCTTTTCCCATTCAGTTGGCTGCTTGTCATCCCATCTCTTGTAGCAGTTCCAACAGATACCAGCACCTGCGCTAATTGCTCCTGCAAGCACAGTATGCTTAACACTTGCGACGATATTCCCCATTTGGTAGTGTACGTCTGCTGCCGCGCGATGTTCCTTGCCACCTCACCAAAGTCTGATTGAGCCTTCTCGTAGTCGTCTCTAGTCATTTTTGTTTCCACTCCTTTCTGTACTCTTATCCTACCACATCAATAAAATAGCGTCAGAAAAACCGCACTCTATTTCTCATGGCGCGTTTTCTTTTTGTATGGATGACAACATCAACAGTTTCCCAATGCGCTCCAATTGTGCAAACAAAATAGGTTTGTTCGCATCATGCTATTTTCGCTTCCTGTTGAAGTTCAATTTTTCCAGCGCAATCCGATCCTATACTCTATACTAAAAATGCAAATAAGGTTCAATCTTCATCCAAAGGAGGATTGCCTATAAAAATTTAATTTCAGAAAGGAAGTATACAAACATGATTAACCCAATTAATAAAACCATTCGCACCCTTGGAGTAACCATTGTTGCTCTATGTGCGCTCACTTCTGTTGCTTTTTGCTGGGAAGGATTTTTAACTTCACTGCACAGCAGGAGTATACATTTGGCAATATTGTGTGGGAGAAGAGTGCATCACCATATTACACTGACGATGGAATCAACAACATCGTTGACAACATTGTTAAGGCAAACCCTAACGTGCTTCGTATGCGTAATGGAGAGGGCGATACGCAGAGAGGACTGCAATACCCATACATTCTTCCCGATGATGAATCCAATGCGCACAATCTGCCAGGAGGAATTCTTACGCTCAATGAAGGTCTTGTGAATGAGTGTCTTTATAATAGTAAAACATCAGAGGTTCATGGAACAGGCGACAAGGCGTTCATCTATACTACGCTCTATGATGGCAAACGTCATTGCGCACGAGATGACACATTGGGTCAATAAGGATTGGTTCAGAATGCTTGGATTCATCGAAGATGGCGCAAACGATGGCGAAGTGGTGCATCGTGCGTTTCAGGATTATATCAATCGCGGCGATTGGAAGCTCCTGATGGATAACGTTACTGCGTTCTCGACCAAGCCAGAGGTCAAAAAGGTGCTCCAACAGAATTCTAAGAAGGTCGAGATGCAAGCGGATGCAGGTGCGTTTAGGTTGCTTGAACATAGTGAAATCTATTCGCCAGGTTCTCTCGCTATCTACATGGAAACGCGCAACGCCGAGCACAACGACGATGCTCATGATGAGTCCAAAATCAATCAGCATCCTGAGCCGCTTGCTCGATATAATGCCATCCTTGCACGCATCAGCGAGGCTTCCAATGGGCGCGTAAAGTATGAAAACCACATGCTTTATTTGGATGGCAAGAAGCTCCTCGGAACAGGCGTAATGCCCGATACGATTGGCGGCGACTCCACGGCTCGAACGCTCTTTCTCGCAGGACAGCTTGCAAAAGCTGTGAAGTACCAAATGGGTACGCGCAATGGAGGAGCGCTCTATTTCTCCAAAGGAGCGCTTGATTCTGACGGCAGGATTGCATTTATGGGCAAAAATAACGCAACGAGGGCAGACTGTTATGTTCGATTTGTTCAATGTCACACCAGAAGTAGCTGATGCGCTAATGAGCTGACAAAAAGCCTGTTGGTGCTGAAGAGCAGCGCTCGTTGAAATTCATGACTTTTTGAAAAAGCAGTGAGTTGATTTATTTTTCGATAAAAATCTGAGACAAGATTTTTGTTTTGGGTTATACTAAACGTAGTAAAAGAATTGCACTTGTAGGCACACCTAAACCACGAGGGAGATTAAAGTGGAGATTGGTGTGCCGAGAAAACCCTAACAGGACGAGTAAATTCTTAGTTAGGTTGGCAGACAAGGATGTCTGCTTCGCGGTTCACCGAAATCGCGCGGATTGAAACATGCGTTGCCGTATGTATACTGGTATTGTGACATCAGATGACAAAAAACAGGTAGGTTGCAATTCACTACCTGTTTTTTGTCGTTTTTTTACTAAGCGGAGTGACCGTACTCTTTTTCCATCTCTGCTTTTAGTTTTTGTTCAATCTCATTGTCTTCATAGTTCACAAACTTGTCAAGTTCATCTTTACATGCCTTTAAATAATCGTCATCATTCATTCTCTGACGGATATGAGATCGGGATAGATACGTCTTCCATATCCAAAATCAGCTCTTCATTATCAGGAGGGTTGTTGTCACAACGTGCCACTTGAACGAGACATGGTTCAGACATTTGGTGCATTACTGTGTTGTTTAAGCGCACAATCGCTTGCCCGATTGGCATCTTTGCGAGCCAAATTGGAACATCGCGGTTATCAAGACGCGCATTGCGGCAAAGCATTTGCGTCATTAACGCTATGTCTTTGTCATTACCTAGTCGGTGAATGATTAAGATGGCACAGTTTGTGATCATCGCTGGCGGCAAGTGCGTCGGCGTCTGTACAATAATCATGCAGTAAACGCCGTATTCGCGCGCTTCATTGAGGAGGATGTCGAAAATCGTTTCTCCGACATCAAGTGGCGAACTGTTGCCGCTTTCAGGGTTGTCAATTATGCGATGCTATCTTCAAGGATATAAAAGCGTTTTTCAACGACTTTATCGCGATTCTTCTTGAGTCATGAGTACATGAAGAGACCATGTGAAATTAGCTCAATAACAGCCTTTTTCGTGGAGCTGTCAAGATCGCCGCCTTCAAGCACAACAATGCGTTTACCATCAATGAGATCTTCAATGTGAATGCACTTATCGTAATCGTTCACGCAGTACATTGCTGTAAGCTCGCCTGCATAGTAGCCTTCAAGTTTTGCAAGGATGGAATCGTAAGCATCCTGCATCCCCATGCCAGATTTTGCAAATTTATCGGTAATATGTTGTCTGAGCTTGTTATCAGTAATTGCCATGACTTTTGGTGCTGAGTGACGGCACTTTAGCGAGCGACTCGTTAGACTTGCCATCTGCTCGCTTTCATGCACTGAATAATTTGATAGACCTCTTTGAGCGTCACTTGTGCAATTCTCTGATGGAAATCATCAAGTTCCGCTTGTGTCGTTGGTTGTATTTCGACAGGTTCGCCGTCAGCATCAAGCACAAGCACGCCGTGAATGAGCATGGAAATACGTGCCGCCGCTTTGAGCACGGAGAACATCTTTGTACCAAACCCATAACCCTAAGCAGAGCGATTCAACGACTTTATCAAGCCACTGAACTGCCCCAACATATTTTGGTGGGATGAAGAGGTTCATGCGGATTGGTCGCACTGATGTGTAATCCATTCCATAGAACTCAAAGTCATCAATTCCGTTTGGAGCGAAGCGTTTGAGCACGCGCCAAGAGTTCTTCCAGTCAAGAGCGAAAATCTTCATGTCGGTGTAATTGCGGATAACTTCGCGTGCAACACGAACCGCAGAAGTGGTCTTCCCTGAACCTGATGCGCCGCAAATGAGCGTGTGCATGAACTCGTCTTTGGAGAAATAGTAATTGTAGCTTGGCATCCCGTCTTCATAGTTAATCTGTTTTCCGAAGTAGATTTCGCCATTCTTGTTCGCGAAAACGCTAAATGCAGGAATGTTGGTTGCAACCGTACTGACACCGCCTGTCTCAACGCGCGGTAAGTGCGTCATAGAGGCAAGTTCCGATGTGAGCATGATGGTGCTCCAAAGGTAATTGTCAGCGATTCCTGGCGTATTGTCTTTCATCGTGCAAGGTTCAAAGACGGAGGTGTGTTTCATTAAGTGGTTTTGCGTGAACGTATCAGGCGTGACGCACTGAATTGTTGCAATTTCGTTGTCGCCGCCCTATGATGTAACAGCGGTGAGTGCAATTCCTTGCGCTACGCTTTTTGGTGTGTAACTAACGACGTAGGCATCGACATGGAACGCGCCCATGACGAGCGCAAGATTCCAACGCACATTGCTTTGGTCAAGCAGTTTAATGATGTTGCCTTTTTGCTCATCAAAGATTTGATATGAGCTACTAACACCAACCGCTCAGATCAAAAGGAGAGTTGAGTCCTTGTCCTGTTGCCATCGCGTTCGATTGTGCAGTGGAGACCTCTGTGCGTTGCTAAGAGCATTGCTCTTGCTTGCTGTCGTGCCTGTTCCACGACTATCGGACGTGCTTGTTCCTGCGCTGACCCCTTGCCCATCAGAGAGCGAACGAGAGAGCCTCGTCTGGTCGTGCGTCCTGTTCCTGCACTGACGCCTTGCGCCAATGTTTCGGTTCTACCGAGGGAGTTGCCGACACTTTGCGAACGAGTGAGTCCGTTAGAGAGACTATGTGACGTTGAGTCGGAAACACCATGCGAAATGGATTGCGAAAGTCCGTCAGAAACGCTTCTTCCAACACTATGCGATAAACTTTGTCCGCGAGAAACTCCCTCGCTCCATCCTTCTGTCTGCCTCTCTTGCGACGCTAAATGCGTTCGAGAGAGAGTGACTGTTGGATAAACTGTTTGAAAGACTTTGTGAATCAGAGAGGCTATGCGTGAATCCACGAGACAGCGAATCGCTGATAGACTGCGAGCGACTATTTGAGAGGCTATTGGACAGACTGTTGGATAGGCTGTCTCGAATCAGACAGCGAATGACTGCGCGACATCGAATCTGACATAGAGTGCGAAAGCGAATCACTTAGTGACTGTGATCTGCTCATGCTGTGACTGTTGGATAGACTGTCGCTGATGCTTCTGCTGTCAGAAATTGAATTGCTGTTGCTGAAGCTATCAGAAATAGAACGACTTGTCGAGTTTCCAATCGAATGCGTGTTGCTGTTGGAGAATCCATTCGACCATGAATTACCATCAGAAATAGAATGTGTTGTTCCGTCCGAAATGGAGCGTCCCATGCTGTTGGAGAATCCACGCGTGAACGAATTAGAATCCGTCATGCCACGAGCCATGCTAGAACTCCCGCGCATGCCCATGGGTTTCTCCATATGCGTCTGATGAGGTGATGCCTTCAGAACGCGAAAGACTATTTGTAAGACCATGTGCGTCTGATCGAGTAAATCCTTGTCCTTCAGAAGTTGACACACTCCCACCGCCTGAAAAAGCACTAGCGCTGGCACTTCCGTTATAGCTCGTTGTTCCTGATATATTGTGAGATCTTCCATCCGTATTTGTGTCTGAACTTCCTCTACTAATCGTTCCTGTCATAGAGTGTCCATCAGTATGTGTATTAGAAGTGCCCCAGTTTTCTGATGTTCCGTTGGTGTTTGTTCCGGTCGTGCCAATCGTGTGACCGATGTTGTTGCTGAATCCTGCTGTACGACTGTTTCCAGTGGTATGTGATGTGCCATCAGAAATCGTATGAGACCCGCCATAGTTGTTTGACCAACCTTGTGATGTCCCATCCGTAATGGTTTGACCTGTCGTGTTCCCAATCGTGTGTCCTTGTGTGATTCCTTGGGTTACGCCATGTGTGTTACCGATGGTATGCCCTTGCGTAATTCCATAGGTGTCGCCAAAGGTGTTTCCAATGGTATGCCCCATTGTTTCACCGATGGTGCGACCCTGCGTAAGACCATAGGTGTTGCCGACTGTATGCCCGTGCGTAACACCTTGTGTAATACCACTGGTGATGCCATGAGTATTGCCAATGGTGTGCCCTTGCGTTAAAGATGTGCCATCAGTGACGCCGAGTGTGTGACCACGAGTAATGCCTTGGGTTTGCCCAAGAGTTTCACCCATTGTGTGACCAACGGTTGTCGATGTGCCAAGAGAGTGACTTTGGCTGCGACTAATGGATTGCGTTTCGCCATAGGTGTCGCTTGCGCCAACAGTATGGGAGCGACCAAGAGATTCTGATTGGGAAACGCCATGAGTTTGCCCCATACTCTCTGTTTTGAGACACGCCTAGCTATCTGTAATGCTTTGTGATTGTGATAATCCATGAGACGCTGTATTGGTATTTGCTTGACTAATTGAGTCTGCCGCGCCAATGCTTTGCCCTTGTGAATACCCAACGTTATGACTTGTTCCTTGGTTCGTTCCGACACCATGCGAGTAGCTATCAGACTGCCCTTCGGTAAGCCCGAATGTTTCACCTGTGGTATCAGTAACGCCATGTGTATTGCCAAGTGTCGCCGAAAGGTTGCCTGCAAAAACCATCGGAATACTGATACCCGCATTGTGCGAGATCATTCCAGAATACTGACTCTTATATTTTGATAGTTCTTTCGCTGTATTTTGTGACCACTGAAGAATCTCATCATGGGGAATTGGAACCGCCATAATTACGTTTGCATAGCGATCATGAAGCATACCGCGAATAAACTCTTCGTTCTGTTCCACGCCTTCTGGGGTCGTGGTAATGCCGCCAAGCGATGTGGTAACGCCTGATGTTAGCGCTGATGTGCGTTTTGGGGATTCCGCGAATGACTTGAAGTTGTGGTGCTTCTTCAATCGTAAGCATGAATTGCTTCTGCCTCTTTCATAGTTAAAGGCATGAATTGCGACTGACGGAAATGTGCCACGCAACAAATTAAGCAAGCCACCATATTTTGCATCTGCCTGCTTCTTTAACTCTTTGAGCGTTTGCGCAATCTTTTCTGCTTCGGATGTGTTCTCGTCATAAAATACGCTAATGCCGCCCGTACCATAGAAGCGGTTATAAACGCGCATGACGCACTGCACACCATAACGTAGTAGAATCCGTGCACATCATTCTCTGTGCTGAATTCATCCTCTGGCATATTGCAATACACGCAAAGGAAATTTGTATCGTTTTTCCAAATCGCAGAAAGAAGCTCATCCTGAGACACCATGAGAGCTTTCTTTTCACGCATTTCTTTTGGTACGTTATAGACCTTGCATAGTTTAACTACTTTGACATAACGCTCCCAAGCGCCGTCGTCTTCGCGTTTATCAATGATATATGTAAGATAAGACACATTGTTGTGGTTATCATCGTCAAATTCTATGAAACGATCACGAATGCGAAGATCGTCATGATTGGCTTGTCTATCAAAGAGTTCTTCCATGCCGACGGTTGCATAAGATCCGTCTTTATAACCATATGTATATGGCTGTGTTTGTTGTGACATGTTAAATCCCCCTAAGTTTTCTAATGCTTCTTTTGATTCTACCAAAGAGAAAAATGTTGCGACTAGCAATAAAAAAGAGCACAAGGATCTCTCCAAGTGCTCTTTCAGATCAGTTGGTACGCTTCAAGAACGCTTCCCACTCATCTTGCCCAACAAGCTCTTTCACTGTTGGTGCAGATTTGTCTAAATAAGATTCTATCGCTTTGCTTGTTTCTGTTATTTGCGCTTCTTCTCTCTTTAATTGACTTATCTTTTTCCGTCTTGCAGAATTCATCAGTAACTTGTTGGTTCTGTCCCATAGCTGCGGCCAATGGAGAACCCCCCAACCCTTTTGTCGCTTCCAACGGACTCATATTGCCGGTTGCATAATCGTTGTTTGTTCGAGCCGTATATCCTTTTAGTTGGTTAATTTCTGCCGCAATATTGTCTAGTTTTTCCTGTTGTTCAGCATAAACTTTGCTTATTGCGCGAATTTTTGTAAGACGTGGATCTTCTCCTTGTGTCGCATTTGCATAAAAATCTTCTTTTGCAAATTCTTTTTGAATAGTGTTGTTGCTTTGTCTCTATCGTGTCAACGAATTTAGGAACCTCTAATCCGACAAAGCCTGTGCCCATGCTAACGCCTACGGCCCATTTTAAACTTACCCCGCTCACTTTTGCAATATCATATGTGCTTTTTAGGGCTGAATTTATCATTGAAGCTTCTTTTGTTGCAAAACTAGTCGCTTCTGACGCCCATGTATCTGGCTTTAATTCTTTAAGCGCTTTTGACTATCTCTTTTCGCCATGCCATTTGAAATATTCAATTTCCTGTTTGATGTCGGCACGCGTCAGAGCTTGAAGTTCTGCTTTGGAAGCAACAACTCCTTCTTTGATTGATTCTCCATTTGTTGCAAATGCGCGAGCATCTTTTTACAGCTTCCAATGCTTTTTGGACTTTTAGCAGGATCTTTCCAAGATCCATTTATAAGAAAATCTCTTGCCCGAGCAAGGCTTGTGAGTGACTCTTTTGAACTTACTTCTTCACTTGCTTCCATCGTGTAGCAAGAAGGTTTCCGCTTCATCTAAATTTTTAATGGCAATAGGAGCCCTGCGTAATACAGAATTCTCCTGCTTTTTCGCCAAGAATCCTTGTTGTCGCTCCAACAATGGCTCTTGCTCCTGTGCGTCTGATGATTCCACCAAGGAAAGAGACTGCTCCAAAGCCTCCTGTAAACACTGTTAATGCTGTCATTCCAGCCAAAAGAGCAACGCCGCCAAGACTGTCGCATCCTAAAATTCCACAAGCTGTTGTGTTGGCGATCCAAGAATTTTCGTAAGCGCTGTTTATAGATGTAAACGTATCTCCAAAAGTTCCTTGTAAAAGACCTGCAAGGCCCTTGTTTTCTTTTTTCTCTCCAGTGATTCCATCTCTTGATAAAGAAGCCTGAAGCACAAGACGACAACGCTCTCCCTTGTCTACGGCATTCACATTTTTATCTACCAATAAACCTTTATCATCATTTTCCAACATGCGACCGATAATGTCACTAAGGACAAATTCATTGCAAGCTACTTTTGGATCATATCCTAAACTGGAAGCTTCCTTCTGACAAAAATCTTTGGCTTCGTTTTCATAACTCTTCCATCTTTTTTCAAAATCTGCGGTTCCCATGTACTCAACCCTAGGCGTTGCTTTTTTGCCTTCTGGGGTAATCAAGGTATGAGAGCCGTTAAGCTCTTCTTTTTTGTCAATGGTAGAACCTGCAATATGACGATCATCAGCACCTGTGCCGCCAGAACCGCTTCCTAGGTTTGGGCTGTCGCCCACTCCACCGTCACTGCCACTAGAGCCGCCAGAATTGCCGCTCGCGCTCTGCTTGCGCTCTTGCTTCTGCTTGATGCTCTTCATATTGGCGTCTCGCTTGTTCTTTGCGTTCAGCGATTGAAGTGTAGTTTTCTCCTGGCCGCAAATTACGAGCATTTCGTCCGTTACCATTTTCAGGCACGCTATAATACTCGTTCGCAGCATATGTAACAGTGGATGCTATTGGAAGAGCGGTTGTCCCGCTCAACATAAAGGTAAGAGCAAGCACTGTCTTATCTTTTTCATGTCCATAACAAATCATCCTCGAATTTATCAAAGGCATTTTCGCCCGTAATTTCTACTTTATTTAGGAAGAAAAATCTTCCGTTTTTAATTCTAACAAATGGAAAGTTCGGTCGTCATTTTTAGAAAAAGAGCCTGCGTTTTTCAGCAGACTCTTTTTCGGTGAGGTAATCGGGTTAGCGTCGACGAGGGCGTTCTGCATCCTTGCCGACGAGGGCGTCTGCGTCCTTGCAGATCTCCCTCTTCGTCCTCCTCTGGATTTTTTTCAGAGCGACGAGGGCGTCTGCATCCTTGCAAACGTCTCGTGCCCAGTCCCTTCACCTCGTCGAGGTGACGCATTTCTGCGCCCTCGTCGACGAGGGTCTGAACTTCGTCCGCCGTTAATTTGCCCGTGAGGACATAACGGCGAACGAGTTTCGTTCGCGCCCTGTGCGACTAACGCCGCACGGGACTCCTTCTGGCTCTGGGTGCGCCAAATAAGCACCCCCAGAGCCAGAAACATCACGAACGCGGCGGCCGCCATGCCCCAATAAAGGAGCACGTGACCGTCGGACATGAAGGAGACCGCTTTTGTGGCGGTCTCCAACGGCCCCCCAGGAATGGGAGCCATGACATCAACTGAGCTGTTCATAATAACACCTCCTTCCTAAAAAGTCTTGCGAAATCATCTGATCAATCGCGTAATCCCGCAAGACAAAAATAAACTAACAACTAATCCTATTTTAGTACCACTTCTTTATATCCCTCAGGAAAAACAAAAAGCCGCACATTTCTGCGCGACTTTCTGTGTATATATTGCTATGCTAAGTTCTTTATATCAAGCATTCATCTTTTCCGACGAATAGTAAGCATCTACTGTGCCAATGTAGTCGGAAATCTTATTGACGTAATCAACCGTTTCTCGATAGGGAGGAATCCCGCCATAGTTTTTGACTGCCCCTGCGCCAGCGTTGTAGCCCGCAAGAGCAAGACTGTAATCTCCGAAGTTCTTTTTAAGATCGGCCATATACATGCACTGACCTTCGATTGCCCTGTGAGACATCAGTGGATCAATGCCGAACCCTTTGGCAGTTTCTGGCATAAATTGTGCAATTCCTTGTGCGCCTGCGGGATGAACCTGCGGTTGGCGAGAAGTTCGATTCAGCTTTTAATTGTGCCGCGATAACAGCAGGATCAAGATTGTACTTGTTTGCCGTATACACGATATGGCTTGCTAAGCGTTTGAGGGATTCTCCCTGCCACATTCCGTTGTTTGATGTGATGTATTTTTCAATCGCGCTGCACATTTGCTTATCGCAGACACCTGTGTAGTCTTTTAACCCACGAATGGATGACATCGCTCTTGACGTGTCTTGCGGCGTTATCGGACTGCTGTAATCGCTTGCATTCGCAAACGCATCACCTTTACCATTTCGCGCATGTCTGTTCTGTCTTTTCTCGTTTCGCTTTGGTTGCGCCAAGTCCTGCTAGGAATAACCCGCCCATTGTCGCCGCTGCCTGCCGCTGTTGCCGCAAGTGCGTGAGACGATACTCCATACATCTCTTGGACTTTTTGCGTTAATGCTGCCGCATTGTGCATGATTCCGTCTGCTTCCTTGGCTTCTTTCGGAGTCAGCTCATTGGACTGCATAATTGCGTCGTATTCTTTTCTGAGTTCTTCGGCATCATTACTGCCGCTGATGTTGATGGGTTGAGAAATTACCAGAACTATCCATCGCGACAACAGCAAGTTTTGGCTCGCCGTTCTTTCCTTCATAGGAGATGGCGACACTATATTTGCCGTCAGGTTGCTGTTTCTTGCCTTTGATGTGTGCGCCTTCTGGCAGAACGCCATTGTTATCGCGGATTTGGTTGACTAGTTGCTGTTGTTCCGATTCGTTTGCCATTGTGGCGTTACTTGTGTCAACTTCACCTGAACTGCCGCCTGATGATGCAACTTCTGCTTCGCTTGATGCGTTAGAAGATTCGCCGCTTGACCAAAGCCCAGACCACCAGTTTGAAACGGAATCAACAATGGATGATACGCCGGATGATATGTCGTCAACAAAGCCGCTCGCATGAGCAGGCTGCGAGAACACTAAGTTTGTTGATATAAAGAAAGCAAATAGCATAGAACTAAGCCGAATGACTTTTTCTTCTTATTCATGGCTGTTTCTCTGCTTTCTGTTTAGTTTTTAATTTTGGCGAGGTTATCGCCCATGAGTTTATTATATACCATACGTGTTTTTAAAGGGGGAAGGGAATTTGTTTTTAACTAAAAACCGTGAAAATTCCCCGCCTCTAAGCAAAGCGTAGGCGGTGGGATGAATCAGAAGAAAGAAATAGTTGCGAAGCAACCAAGACAACCAACTCCATGTTCTTTTTATTTTTGGATTCCTGTAAATTAGTATATATTTTATTTAATCGTTTTTATTGATCTTTCTTCTGGTGAAAGGAGGTGGAAAAATGAAAGAGATCAAGGTGGAGTGGACAGGAGTCTATCCCTGCTTGTGCTTTGGTGAGTGAAACTCACACTCGACGGCAAGGACGTTTCCGAGACCATCCCGTTCCAAAACGAGGATGCCGGAACGCACTACTAATATTCCTTTGGCAGTTCGATAAGAACTACGACGAGGAATGGGTCAGCTACGAAGACGGGCTTAATTGCTCTGAGTGGTTGTCCGCTCTTGACGCATGGATCACGGAATTGGGGCTGAACGAAGACGAAGCACGGCTTCTCTTCGAAAAAGTTTCAAGAATGTGATTGGCGGCATGGGTCGTAAGTATGGTTGCATTTGATTTTTTAAAAATAGAAGAGTGATCTTTATATTTTACAATCAGACAAAAAGGCTCATTATGAGCTTTTTGTGCGTGAACTACTCGGCATTAAAATTACCAAGCATCCAAACTTAGTATTTGTTCAGAATTTAATTTGTGCGTCGCAACGGAATCACTCCATTGTTACCGCCCAGCCCCGTCCACAGGAGCACTACCGCTCTGCCAAAAATGGCTTTGCGTTTACATGTACTGCTTTCATCTCGGTATTGAAATACCGAGGATTCCGCAGTATGTGCTTCAAATTTTTGCCGTCCATGGCTAATTTCGGCATTGTTTTATATAAGAACTCATAGCGCAAGTCAACGAAGGTATAATCTTCTTCGAAATCAATATTCGCGCCACAGTTGTCACAATGAAGCGTTTTTGGGACATATTCAAGCTGAAGCAACTGCGCCAAATACTTTCTGTTTGCACGATAAGCACTGTGCATTGTGTACCTTGGGGTGATTTCACCTTTTGCGATGCGCTCTTTAATGAAACTATCAAGCGCTGCTTTGACAGTTTCACTTGGGATGTTGATACCCATTGCGCTCAGGAACGACTTGGTGCGCTTGGACAGCATCATGGGATAAAATGTAAATAATTCCTCGTCCTGTTTCACCTTATCGTAAGCCGTCTGGATGGCTTGCATGAGCGCTTTGGGAAAATGATTGTAGTTCATTGGCTGCAAGGCACCCTCTTTCTGTTTCAATTAGTGCATAAAAAACATCGAATACACAAAAACGGTCAATAAAAATCCTGAAATAGCGCTGCGAATCCACTGTTCATTGTAGAGCGATTGAAAGAACCCCCAACCACTTGCAATGAGCATTATCCAATTAAGTGCTGTAAGAAAGCTTTCCAAGACCTGAACCCCCAAACCACGATGATTTCGTTTTTATTCTAGCAAAAACAAGAATTTTTTATCCGTGCGTGAAAGACGTGCTTAAATTATACCACGAAAAACAATCGGCTCTAAATTGCTTTGCTTGTGGTATGCTAAGCGAAAAGAAAGCGAAGCAAACCATCAATACCAATTTAGAAAGCAAACAAGTAGCGCTGTTTTGATTCTTAATTGAACACAAAGATAAGGTAGAATAGATGTAGGGTTGATTGGTAGTTGGCGATTGTCGGCTGCCTTGTTGCTCTATATAGCGCGTTTGAAAGGAGTTTTTAAAATGGAGAATTCGAAGGCGGTCAAGTTCGTCGAAACGACAAGCGACAAAATGCACTTGTTTGAGACTCACACAGGGAAACAGATTGAGGTTACCGACTATGACCTCAATAGGTTCTTGGAGTCTCGCGGCGAAAAGGGCGCAAGAGGCAAATTCGCTTTCCGCGAACTGAGCGATATGGAGAACTCGTTCAGCAAGTCCTTGGATGAGAAGTCGTGGATGAACGAGTTCACCAAAGAACACTCCACACTTCCAGCAGAACGAGGTTCGGCTGTTCGTGAAAATGCTCCGAACACCTCGCTGAAATGAGCGAGTATGATGACAGGCGAAAAGCCTCAATTCGGCTCGCAAAGCGCGTGTTGCAGGTGATGAAGGACGAGGATATCGCCCTTCCTTACATCTGATACGCAAGTTTTCAGACAAACTAAAAACTAAACAAAAAGATCTTCTCGTGATTGAGAGGATCTTTTTGTTTGCTGTTTTCAATCCGCGCAATCACAGATTGGCTTTTTGGACGCGGTACTAGAGCAAACATGTTTCAATCCGCGCATCCGCGTGGGATGCGATGACACGACCGAACCGCGTTTAACAATTGTCGTATTTGGGCTGTACTCCCTTAACGGATTGGCTTCCGTCTGCTTCCCCAAGCGTCAAAATGGTGCCACCATCCTTCGTTATCATGGGTGCATTTTCAGCGGTACTCTTATGCCGCCCAGCGGTTACTGCTTTTTGTTCGCTCAATCACGCAGATTGGCCTTGGGACGCGGTAGCATAGAATTAAACCGCGACTGGTGTGGGAGCATCCAGTTCTCGCCTGCGCAGTCTCTCGCGCTAGGACTTTCGCCCAACACTCGTCCCCTACGTGCGTGGTTGGGTTACGCCTCACGCGATCCGCAAATCGCGCAATGTTGACGCGCCAAGACTTTCGCCTTGTTGCGCCCATGATGTTGTAGGGTAGCACGACTATTTACTAGACGCAAATTTTTCTTTTTAAAATAGTTATAGAAAGGGAAAAGTTGCTGTAAGCGCCTCAAATCGTGTCCATCGTCAATAGTGCCAATCGACTGTGTTTAGTATAACACGGGTTAATTGTCTTGTCAAAAAATCTTTTTCGAATTTTCTTCGTCAACACCCCACAGCTAAATCTTGGGGCTTGTAAGTCATCCATCTAGTCCTAACGTCACAATGCTCCTAGATGGTGTCGGTTGCCCTACATACTATCGGTACAGATAGCCTGTGCCTACATCACCGGACGGTTGACATGCGCCCGCTTTTTTGATTCCTCAGAATTTATCCAAGGAAATATGGGTTAGCCAATCTTTCTGATTCCAAACCGAGGATGGGTGTCGCCTGAAACGTACATGGTGCCGAGGGTGTAAATGTTCATCGCACCCACCCGATCATCGTTGGAGCGATAACCACAGCAGTCACAGATGTATTCGTGGGTGTCGTGTTTTACGGTTTGGTTTATGGATTCGTCCACACTTCGGACAACGCTGGGAAGTGTACGCTTCGCACTGACCTTCAAAACCTTAGAGCCTACCTCTAATGCTTTATACATTAGGAATTGCTCCAACTGGTAGAACGTCCATGCAGCGAAGTTCGTTTTCGTCCCTCCTTGGTTCGTTTCAGGTTCTGTTCTTCGAAACTCACGCCTGTCAAATCCTCGATCACGAACAACGTGCCTCACCGTATGTCTGAACGAGGTGTCTTAGAAAATCCGATGGTTCACATCCGACATCCAGCGGTTCTCTCGTCCCGACAACTTCTTGAGTTTGCGTTTCGCTGATTTCGTTCCCTTTGGCTGGAGTTCGGCGCGAACTCTGTTGAACTTCTTCCGTTTTTCGCCATCTCTTTGCCTGAGAAGAACGTGGTTTTTCCAGTTTCGTCGTAGGCTGTGGCGATAAAGCGAAGTCCACGATCAATCCCGACAACGTGCTTGGGTTGTGTTTCGTCTAATTCGTTGGGAATTTCCTTGGCCACAGGGATATGGAGATACCAATCCCCGTTGAGTTTGACGAGTTTCGCAGTTCCAAGTTTCCACGTTCCGTCAAAAAGTAATCTTGGAAACAAGGAGGAAGATCGAAGCCAACCAACGCACGATTCTTCATTGTGTTGACGGATAATTTCCCTGTTTGGAGAAAAGCGTAATCCCGTCCATGGTTCAAGTCACATTGAGGACGTGAAAAATAGAGTGGCTTCTGCAGACCCAATCCAACGTTTTTCTGCGTGTATTCGATTGTTCCGTTTTTCGTTTTTATATTTATAAGGATTTTGAGACAGTTGGGTTTGTACCGTTTGATAACGGGCGGTGACCGTTTTAAAGGTTGCCGTGGTGATTTGAGACTTTAATCCAAACTTCTCTCGGATGGTTGTATACAATACCTTGTGGATTTTGAATGAGTTAAGCTCAAAGTCGTTGTTGAATACATATTCCGAGATAAAATTGCACGCATCTTTATAGGCGTTGGTTAGTTCTTGGAATGCAAGATACTGTTCTTCCGTTACTTTGAGATGGAGCTTAATGGTTTTTGTAATTTCAGGCAATGGTTTCACCTCACTTTCCCTACAAGAATTATAATATGTGATATGTTGAATGTAAAGTAAAAATTAAGAAAGAAGACGAGCGCTCCTCCCCATGCCTAAAGGCAGGGGTTTCCGCGCTCAATTACTTTGATGAAAGCGCTGTCAACCGCTTCGCCCGTCAAGCGTGCTTTCGAGCGCTTTCTTAAGCCTGCCTTCCAACTCGACAAGTTCGGCTTCTGCCGCGCGTCTTTTCGCCCTGCCTTCCTGCTGGATTTTCAGCGTTTCCTCGATCGTCGTCACGAGGTCGTCGTTCACCTTGCGCACCGTCTCGATATCCACAATGCTGCGCTCGCTCTCCTTCGCTGTCTCGATTGTGCCGATCTTGAGCATTTCCGCATTCTTCCTCAAAAGGTCGTTCGTCATCTCATTGACTGAATGCTGCACCTCAAGAACCTTCTTCTGGTTCGCGAGACCGAGCGCTATGACCATCTGATTCTTCCACAGCGGAATCGAGTTGTAGATCGCACTCTGCACACGGTCAATAAGTACCTTGTCGTTGTGCTGTATGAGGCGGATCTGCGGTGCCGTCTGGATGGAAATCGTCTTGCTAATCTTGAGGTCGTGCACCTTCTTCTCAAAGCGCTCAACGAAACTCTCAAAATCGCTGACGACCTGCGCCGCCATCGGATCGCTCGAAGCGGCGGTATCGCGCGCGCAGCTTAGGCGAGCGTGACTTCACGCATCTCCTGCATCTTCTCCTCGCCCGCGCGGATATAAAGTTCCAGCGTCTTAAAGTACTCAAGATTCTTCGCAAAGAGAGTATCAAGCGTCATGACATCCTTCATCATGAGCATACGCGCCTTCTGCAACGATGTCTTGACCTTCTCGACCTGCTACAGACACCTTCTCGTAGCCCTGCATCACCGTCTCCACCTTGCCGACGAGGGTGACCAACGAGACGGCTTCTTTAGGAAGCCTCTACCAGATGACTCCAGCTCGAAGCCCTTGACATTCGTCAGAAGCTCACCCAGAAGCTCGCCGACATAGCTGCTGTCCTTCGCACGCACATTGCAAAGAATGTTGTCCGAAAAAGTCGGCGATGTTCTTCTGCGCCGCCGTGCCGAAGTCGATGATCGCCGCCGAGTTCGTGAGGTCAATCCCTCTTTAATCTTCTCCACCTCGGCACGCTCCGCAGGCGTCAGTTCCTCAACCGTCTGAGTAATGTGCTCAAGTTCTTTTTTTCTGCGTAGCAACCGCATCTTTTTCCTCTGGTTGATGCGTCCGCTTGTTCAAAAGATCTTCCAAATTGATTTCTGCCATTTCACACTCTCCTTTCTTACCGCAATAGCGTCTATTTTTACTCAGCCATTTTTATCGAAAAAAATCTTTTCCAAAGATAAAAAAAATGGGTGCGGAGGTTGGACTCGAACCAACGACTTCAAGCGTATGAGGCTTGCTATCTAACCACTGATTTACTCCGCATATTTGGTGCGAATGGAGGGACTCGAACCCTCACGGCTGTTAACCGACGAATTTTTAAGTTCGTTGTGTCTGCCCGTTCCACCACACATCGCATATTGGTGCTCCCGAAGAGACTTGAACTCTTACGCTTTTAAGCAACGACTTTTTGAGGTCGTCATGTCTGCCAATTCCATCACAGGAGCATATTATGGTACCGTTTCCCAAAACATACCAAAAGTATTCGGCATATTTTACACTCAAACGGCTGAGGTTTGAAAAAGTCGTACCGAAATCATCGTTTCTCTTCTAAGAAGGGTTTGCAACAACTATTCAGTACAACCAAATATATGAGTTAATTCTGCAAAGTAGAATAGCAGTGTTTCTGTCAGTCTCAAGGACTTGGTTCAGTGACCGCATTCATTTGCAGAATTTCTTTTTTGGTACCCTCGGAGAGGTTCGAACTCTCACGACTTGCGTCACATGATCCTAAGTCATGCGTGTCTGCCAATTTCACCACGAGGGCATGGAGGAAGCGGTGGGATTCGAACCCACGCAGGACATCACTGCCCCCTCTCAGTTTTCAAGACTGATCTCTTAAACCACTTGAGTACGCTTCCATTTTGCCGAATTAGTTTCGCTCCAAGGAACAAAAGGAGCTACTTATAGCAATCGCCACGTAAAGGCTTCGACAATGATTGCCGTCCGCGTAACAGGATTCGAACCTGTGACCCCCTGTCCCCAAAACAGGTGCGCTACCAAACTGCGCCACACGCGGATATTGGCTCGCGCGGCAGGGCTCGAACCTGCGACATTCTGATTAACAGTCAGATGTTCTACCTACTGAACTACGCGCGCGAATGATATGGTACGCCCAGCGCGACTTGAACGCGCAACCTACGGCTTAGAGGGCCGCTGCTCTATCCGATTGAGCTACGGGCGTGTTATGGAGGAGTTGACAGGATTCGAACCTGCGCACGTATTTCTACGCCTAGTGCCTTAGCAGAGCACCCTCTTAAACCAGACTTGAGTACAACTCCATATTGGCACGCACAGAACGATTCGAACATTCATCCGACGGTTTTGGAGACCGTTACTCTACCAGTTGAGCTATATGCGTGTGCAAAAGAGAAACAAAAAGGACTTTTTAGTCCTCGCTATTTTTAATTGTAGCCGCCACGGGAGTAGAGGCGTGGCGGCAATTTGCGACAGTCAAGAACCCTCAAAAGAACCATCGCGCAGATTTCTCCGCTTCTTCCGACTAGCTACTAAGTTTGCGATTACTCGCTTATTAGTCACTGATCGGCCGTTTCGCGCCACAGATGGCCAGTGCGGCGCAAGGATTCAACCAGACGCATCCACATTATACTAGGATGCGATCCAAAACTTATTTGGAGACCACTGCTCTGCCAATTATTTCAATCCGCGCACTCACATGGAGTGCGATCATCTTAGTTTCACTATATTACATAGCTACTCACGGCGGTCACCGCGCGAAGGTGTGACTTTTCGACCGCCCACCGCACAAAGACTTTCAGCGGAAAGAGTAGACCTTCTCGTGGAAGTCACGAGATAGGTGCTTCGTGCGGCTCTCTAACAGGAGGTACCGTTCGTGGACTCGTTTCAATCCGCGCACCTGTGTAAGGTCCGATAAAAGAGGTTAATCAACTTAGTTTCACCATCTGGCTTGTTGCCAATCAGCTACTTACGGCGATTCCCACGAGAAGGGTTGATTGTAATCGCCATTGCCATCCCCAAAACACGTTAAAAAGATGGCGAGCGGTGCACACGCTTTTTCCCACGGACGTGCGGCGTTCTGCCACTACGCTACCCACAGGCTTTCTCACTCAGACACCTAGGTTGCCCGTGTGAACGAATTAACTCATGGTCTTATGTTACCACATTTTTTGCCTACTGTCAGCGATTTGTCCTTCTCAACTCCACGCAACTGCTAATTTTTATTAGTAGCTCCGTGGAGGTGAGGGAGAATCGAACTCCCGTCTTGCAACCCTCTTCCAAAAACCATCTACGAGCGTAGCTGTTTCTAAATCTCGGATATTCAGTATTAAAACAGCAAGATCTGAATATCCATACCCGTGTATGAGTTAACGCCTACTCGGATTCCTTGGCGCAACTTTGTGTCCTAGTAGATACCCCCGCCCGAACACAATGGCGTTGGAGGCCTTTTGCGGCAACTCAGGCCGCGATTGCTTCGTTGTCAGTTAGACTTCTTGATGCAAATTAACGTCATAGCACCCGTTGACGGCTCGCAGGTTAAGGCATCGAATCGCAATCGAAAACCCTGACACCCCCATAATGCACTATTGTCGCCCTTCTAAAACAGAAAAAGAAACAAAAGTGTTTCATGATGTTAGTATAGCGCAATTATCAAAACTTCGCAAGAAAATAATGTTGACTAGACGCATTAACATGTTCTCAAAATAGAATTTGTTTTGTTGTTGCTGTGAGCGTCTAAACATGTATCAAATCGCGCGCATAAATTGCGCTTATGTTTATTCAAAAGTTGGTGGGCGGGGATGGATTCGAACCATCGGTGTATCTTACGTCACGGATTTACAGTCCGCTACCTTCGCCAACTCGGTACACCCGCCCATAATATATTGGGAAAGCCGCGATCAGCTCTCTCCCATCTTATCGTAGCGCTTTAAGTCTGCAAGACTATGCCCGATGCGTGCAGACTTGCGTTTTCTTCACCGTTTTTGTGTATATCTTTTCAACTACTGGCGGCATAGCGGGCAGGCTTTAACGCACAACCTTGTTTTCCCGCTTGCGCAAGGACATCACATTGTCGCATTTATATGACACCCTGCGCGAGGGCTAACTTGCGCATTACTGCGCAGTTCCGCAGGATAGTCAGCAATTTGGTGCGCGTGAGAGGGTTCGAAACCTCCGACAAACGGATTAAAAGTCCGCCGCTCTACCAACTGGAGCTACACGCGCATTATGGCTAGGGCGAAAGGAATCGAACCTTTGTATCTCGGGTCAAAGCCGAGCGCACTGACCGTTGTGCTACGCCCCAATCATTTTGATGGTTTTTATCTTACCACATCGGCAAAAACCATGTCAGGAAAAACTGTTTCCTTAAAAAGAAAAAGTGGAGCTGGCGACAGGATTTGAACCTGCAACCGCCTGATTACAAATCAGATGCGCTACCGATTGCGCCACGCCAGCATGTTATGGTGCGTCCACTGGAATCGAACCAGGACCGACCGGTTATGAGCCGGTTGCTCTAACCATCTGAGCTATGGACACATTGTTGCTTTCTTGACGGTCTTATTGTAACATATTGCCGTTTTCTTGTCAGCAATTTCTTTCAATCCGCGCACCTACGTGAGGTGCGATAGCCAACTTGCGTTAACTAACCTAACTTTGAGGCTACTCGCCAATTTAGGATTTTTCTCGTCACGCCAGTCTCCACTTTATCTTCTGTCGTTGTTTAGGCGTATTTACTTTTCATTGGAAACTTGTTGTTAACCAAAAAGAAAAATGGAGCTGGCGACAGGGAATCGAACCGGCAACCATCTGGTTACAAATCAGATGCGCTACCCGTTGCGTCGCGCCAGCATGTTATGGTGCGCTCGCTTGGACTTCTTTTCAATCCGCGCTGATCTCTAGGAACGCGAAGCAGACATCCTTGTCTGCCAACCTAACTAAGAAATTACTCGTCCCGTTAGGATTTGCTCAACATGTCAATCTCCACTTTAGCCTCCATTGTGGTTTAGACGCGTCTACAAGTGCAATTCTCTTGCTGTCCTTAGTATAACTCAAAAACGAAAATTCTGTCTTAGATTTTGAAAAAGCAACGAAAACAAAGCCGCCCGAATCCCCGATGGAATCCGAGCGCGCTTTGCGGTCAATTGGATGGCTAACCCAATGCCCCTACATCTGTACGCCAGATGCTGTGCGTCTATTTCTACTCGCCAGCTACTGCGAGCGTTGCCTAGGAAGAACTCATTCTGCGCGGGGCGTGCGCCTAGGTATCTTGTCGGTGCCTACAGCAATCGGAGCGCGACAAGTCGCTAACCCGACCTTCACTCGTCGCTGTGCCTTTTTGTTTTAATTGGAGTTTGCACGTCTCCAAACGACCGTTGCCCTTCGCGGGTCGTTGTATGGAAGTTTCTATCGCCATCCAACCGCTCGCGAGCGGTGAGACAAGAAAAATCCATGACTAAATATTAACAAACTCATTCAATTTTTGTCAACTGTTTTCTCGAAAAATTTACGCTTTTTAAAAGTTTTTGTGTGCTTTCTTTTCGCCTCAAAAATGCTACAACTAAAATATCGAAAATCAGTTAAACTAAAAATCAAATATGTCAATATATATAAAGGAAGGAAACAATCAATGGACAAGCAGATACAATATTCAAGAAGAACGTTCGCGAAATCCTATTTAACGGTTCGTCCGACAAAGACGCCCAAGTGCGCCCGAAGTGGGCGGATGGAAAGCCTGCTCATACGAAGAAGGCTTTCTGCCTCGTGAACCGCTATGACCTTTCGCGCGAATTTCCGATTCTCACTGTGCGCCCAATCAACTTCAAAGCGACTGTGAATGAGATGTTTTGGATTTGGCAGAAGAAGTCGAACAACATCCATGACCTTAATTCGTACATATGGGACGCATGGGCAGACAAGGATGGTTCAATCGGCAAAGCATATGGCTACCAACTCGCCAAGAAGGCGCAATATCCAGAGGGAGAATTTGATCAGGTTGATAGAGTTCTCTGGCAGCTTAAAAACGAGCCATCATCGCGCCGCATTATGACCAATATTTACAACTTCGAAGATCTGCACGAAATGGGGCTGTACCCATGAGCTTATTCCGTGACCTTTGATGTCACGGATGGAAAAATTGAATGGGATTTTTAAATCAACGAAGCTGCGACTTCATCGTGGCCAATAATTGGAACATCATTCAATATGCAGTTCTGTTGCACATGTTCGCGCAGGTGAGCAATCTCAAAGTTGGCACATTGGTGCACATTATCGCCAATGCGCACATCTATGACAGACACTTTGATATTGCTAAACAGTTGTTGGATAGACCTGATTATCATCCTCCGCAATTCGTGATGGATAAGAGTGTTAAAAACTTCTATGATTTTACCGAAGACAGCTTTTAGTCTGCTGAATTATCAGCACGGAACAGTTATTAAAAACATTCCAGTTGCCGTCTAATGCACAAAAGTGCAAATTTCTGCATTTTTGTCCAATAACACTCCCAGCAAAAAGCAGGAGGGATGTCGACGTTCTATAAAAACATAAAAGGAGCAAAAATTCTGCCCTTTTATTTTGCCACGTTGCAAAGGTTGCTAAGATTAAGATAGTTGAAGTTTTCTTGGATAAGGAAAGGGGTACTTATCATGAAGAGCAATATGATCAAATTGGGAACAGTTTGCCTTTCGGGCGCGATTAGTCGCAATGAGGCGGCTGTCGTTGCCGTCGGCGACGATATCATCGTCGCTGACGTACTGCGGAGTGGAAAGCTCCGCTACCGCCAGATCTTGGAGGGCGTCAAGCCCGAAGAGATCGATTACGACGCGAAAGTCGTGGTTGTTCCCAAGGCGGTGCGCCGCCGTCTTCGCCACCTGTTCGCGGACGAGGAAATGAAGCGGCAATGCGCCGCACTTCACGGAATGGAGCGAGCATAAAGTCTCGGCACCAGGATTTCAAACCCTGGTCAAAAAGGGGAAACTTTGTCGCAGATTATGCGATGTCGGGAGTACACTACTCCGACTTTCCAAAGAAGATCGAGCATGGTTTGCCCATCGGGACGGGATTGAGATTTGACTCATCCCGCCCAAAGCCCCAGACTTTCTGGGGCTGCCAAAATATCGCTCTTTCTATATGGATTGATTTGCACCACGCACGATTGATTTGGCGATTCTATTATTTTTGGCAGGGTTGCAGTTATAGTATATTTTTCATCTAGTCGTCAGTCGGTTGTGATGAAATCTAGTGCTTTTTCAATCTCTTCAACAAACAGCAAAAAGACCGCTTTTTAGCAGTCTTCTTTTGCGCTTTAAAAAGTCTCACTTGTTCCTGTTCGCGTACGCCTCAGGCAAGAACGAAATCATGTCAACCAACGTTTCAATCCGCGCGATTTCGGTGAACCGCGATAGCAATCTATTGCGACTGCCAACCTAACTTTGGGACTTACTCGCCAATTTAGGGTTTTCTCGCGCACCAGTCTCCACTTTAGCCTCCATTTTGGTTTAGACATACCTACAAAAAGCGTAAAAATTTATGTTCGCTTGAGGTTCGCACTCGCATTCGGTACTCTACCATTTATTGCTCTTAGTATACACCAAAACCAAAAATCTTGTCTTGGCGTTCTGAAAAACGAAAAATCACTAAAGTTCGAACAACAAAAAGACCACTTTTCAGTAGTCTTCTTTTGTTCCATCTCAGCCCTTTAGCCAGTTTTGCGCGAGTTACCATGGTCTGCTTTTAGACCTTTGTACTCATCATGCGCTTTGATGGTCGCGCTGAGAACAAATTTGTCGCCAACCGAGAACTCTGCTACATCACCTTTGCTGGTTTTCCAAATCAACAAATGTCTTGCTTCGTCCACAAACTCCACGAAATGCGTAGTGCCATAATAGCCCTCAAATTTGCGGCGATTTTGTAAACGTAACAGAGACGTTTTTGAGTTTGTCACCAACTTCGCCCCAAATATTCGTCGGCGTACCCATCGAGCACCTTTTGCCACTCTTCGCGCTTTTTTTCGCGATTTCTTTCGACTTTTCGAAAGACGCAGGAAGAAACGCTAGGCGTGCTCAGTTTCGGCTCAGGGGACGTGCTGGAACGTCGCCAATTCGCGAACTTTCGCTTGAAAATTGCGATTAAATTCGCCTTTGATTTCAATCGTTTTGGCGTACTCAATCACTTCGCGCGCATATTCGCGCTCTTCGGCGCTTAGCAAACCAGTTGCGCTGAAAGCCTGCGTTTCAGCGGCTGTTGAACGTTGAAATCTCGTCCTCTTGACAATCCTTGAGATCGTACAAACGACCTTCGAACTCCGCATCATGAGTCCTAATGTAGCTTCCAACCGACTTGATGACTGCCGCACATGTGGCAATCCAAAGCTCCAATTCGGTCGATTCATACATTTTCATCCCACTGCCAGAGTTATACTCGTTGTGCCAATTGGATTGCTCTTCTTGACGCATTTTGTACTCTTCCGCTATGCGAGCTGAGAGCTTGCAAAAATCAACAATCCCGTTGATTCCCGCTTGCGAGAATCCATACTCCTTCAGACAATTGCGTCCAACCTGCGCAAGTTCGCCCGTTTTCATATTATGCACAATGAACAGGTTATTCCGCACAACATTGGCATGACAATGCGCGCAATCGCAACCAGCGCTATGGAATCGCCCTGGCACGCGAAAATCGAAGAACGACTCGATTTCCACATAGGGATCTTTTGCCCTTCATACGGTAAATCCGCTTTTCCCCACAACGCGCCAATCCGAAAGCGTATATGGGACCTCGACGATGACCGAAAAAGTCAACGACCTCGCCATATACAGGATTGCCGCTTGGATCGTTGAAGAGCGCTATGGTGCGACGAGTCGGCTCAGCTTCTCCATTGATGCCACTAATGGTCGCCTTGAGCGCCTTGTGGCGATTTGCGCGACGCAGAAAATCTTCGAACTTCTTGAACGTAAAAGATCTTCTAAGGTGTAGGTTTTTACTTCTTTCATGTTTTTACCTCCTTCAAACTAAATCAAAAATTAAGGCGTATAACCTCTTAACCTCAGTTTAGCACATCGTTGCTAAGTCGTGTAGCAAATTGACATTGGATGTCGTATTCTTCTATTTTAAGTTATCCGTTTGTCATAGTTAGCACCAACCAGAATAGCAGAAACAAAAAAGACGCTCGAAAGCGCCTAATTTGTTTCTTTTTCAATCCGCGCATCCACACGGGATGCGATTTAGCGTATTGTAGGTCGCAAAAAAATCTACTGCATAGTTTCAATCCGCGCATCCGCATGGGATGCGATAGCTAACTTTGTGTTAGCTAACCTAACCTTGGGATTTTCGTCGCCAATTTAGGGTTTTTCAACACATCAGTCTCCACTTTTACCTCCATTGTGGTTTGGATATGCCTACCAAATACAACGATTCGCACTATGCGACAGCCACACGGATATAATTTCGGCCAACGGGGTTTAAGAAAAATTCTTTACCGCCATATTTTAGGAAGTGTTTGATTGCAGATAAAGAGCATTTAGTACGAGGCGCATCCATGAGACCATTATCTGCTTCTGTAACCGCTCTGAATCGTAAGCATCAAGGACGCTTTTTAGTTCGTTAGCATCAAATTCTTGGATTCTCACAATCCTATCATTAACTTGGAATAAGAACTTTCATTTGTTTCTTCCCTCCTTTCGTTAGATGTAATTCTTCTTACATCTGCATTGTAGATCAAAGTTCTTTCTATTTCAGGGAAATGTATTTAGTTTTATTACTTTTTGTCCAAATCAGTTAATCGTCGCTCTTATGCGTTTCGCGAAAGATCTTCCTAAAGTTCCATCCATATCCTCATCAGTTTTATCAATCACAAGTTCTTTGCCTTTTGAGCGCGCCAATCCTGACACCATCTTGCCCGCTAAATCCGAGATTCACTCGCCTTGTCAGCATCAACGCAGACTGGGAAAATGCAACCAACGTTATTAGACAGCATCTTGATCGCCGACATGACGCGCTCTTTTTGCGCTTCGGTCATTTCATCTTTGATTAGAAAGACGTTCCCAAGCAAGACATTCATAATGTCTAATAGCTGTTTATTGTTTGGGCGATGGGAAACCATACCATTCTCCTTGAAGAAAAAGTAGTTTCCTTTTATATCATTTAAAGTCAATCCAGTGCGCGAAATCAACAGTTCATCGCGCAATAACGCGCCTAGGGCAACGTCATCAATTTGCTCAAAGTTATCTAGGAGCGAATTTTTGTCGAAGTGGTATGGATTGTTGAGCTTTTTAGCGAGATCGTTGTCAGTTATTGAAAATAAGTGAAAGTGTTCGTTCGGTTTTAGACCAAACGATTCTTCAAGCTTTATCATGATTTTTCAACCTCAGTTTTTTGGATTTCCAAACAAAATCGTTTGGATGATTTGATTGTACCAACGGATTTTGGCCTAATCCAAATCAATTGTCTAATTAGGAACTCTGAATCTCTTCCTTGAAAGCAACGATGTCTTGATCAATCTTTTTCTTCTCGTCTCTGAGTTCAATAATCCGCTCTTCCAACGATGTTATTTCAACTTCCAACTGTTCAGATTTACTTTTTGCATCAGAAAAGCGCACAATCAGCACGACTTTGTTCAGAGGCACATCTTCTAACTTCTTACCAGTCTCTACAAGAGCGCAATTAACCGCTGTTAATACGCCGCCCGCTCTGAAATTCGTTTCGTCAAAATAGCTGATTGATATATTGATTTTAATAATCGGACGTGGTTCGGGATCGCCGACATGTGAGCGCAGATATACGTAATCAAGGCGATCAATGGCATCTTCAAACACAATTAGATCTTTCTAGGCTGTTTTCCTTTAGATTCTCGTAGAACTGATCTGCTTGAATTTGCCGCTTGACTTCGCGACAAACGTCAAGAGGTCCACTTACATTTGTTCCTTCAAGTGCTTTCAAGTTCTCGTTGATGCTTTCAACAAGCTCCTTTAAGGTGTTTATCTATTTTCTCCCCTAATGTTCTTATTTATCTAAAATCTGCGAGAACACCCCCGTCTCTAAGCGAAGCGTAGCAGTGGGATGAATCGCAATCTACATGTAAGTCAGCGAACATCCAGAACTGACTACTTCACAATTTCTTGAAGGAAATTTTTAGTTCCTTCTCCGAAAGCACGATAGTACATTCCATTTGTTAGTCGCCCTCAACAAATACTTTTTGTTATTAAATATGAATACTGCTGACGGTTTAATTCTTTCAGACGCATTATATCTGCGGTATGATTTCTTCGCGACAAGTTTAGAAACGGCTCGTCTTGCGGCAAGCTCACCATGTTCCTTAGTCATCTTGCTTTGTAAATCAAAAAGAGCATCCCATTTTTGTTCAAAGCGAGGTTTGCGGTTCTTGCGACTATCGTTTTACCATCCATATATGTTCGTTCAACCTGTGCGTTGATACGGCTTCGGTCATGACAACGGAATTGACGAAGTTCAAACGGTTGATTATTGTCGTATTGTGGAGTAATACCAGACCAGATACTCGCAATACAGACGGCATCCGCAAAGTGTTCCTTTGGAATATTGTTCGCCCTCCGAAGTTCGGCAGTCTCTTGCCCTTCACAAATATGAGCTTTGTCGCCAAACATTCTAGCTATACCATCCCAAATAAACGGAATGGCAATATTAATAATAGAAGCCCCAGCATACTCTTTGTACTTGCAATTCTGTCTAAACTCCGTTTTCCTGTATGTATTTCTGCGTGACAGACAGAGCATAGTCCAACAAGATTTTCGGGAGTGTTAGAACCTCCTTTGTGCCGTGGTTTGATATGATGATAATGTTCAATAGGAGTACCACAACAAGCACAAAACGCCGCCTGCAAGGCATAGATATAGTCTTCTTTACTTGCGTAGCCTTTGAGTCTGCCGTTCTGGAAATCCCATCCACGTACAGAACCATCTTCTAGCTGCATAAACGCGAAGCGGTTATACTCTAGTGTCCAGTTCGTAACAGGGAGAATCTTGCAAATGTTCTGCACCATGTTTAAGTGCGTTTGAATACATTGCCTTGCGGTAGGTGTCAGCCATCCGGCAGGGCGTTTTCGATTGTTGAAGCGACTCTCCGTGTTGATGATGTCCTTTAGTTCAAGAACCACGTCTTTATATCATGGTAACTTCCGTCCTTCTGGAAAGCATGTCATTGTACCATTGGCTTTTGCACGACGCTTACGGCGCAGGCGCTCCCCACGACGGGAAGCCTTGCGGATGTGCGGCACGATCCGCCATTAGTTTTGGTATTTCCTTGTTGCGTGTTAAAACATGAGCTGCATACACGACTTCGCCCTTGTTGTTTAACACAGCCTCGCCAATATTGGTGCGTCCATGATCTGTTCCTCCATAAAGAGGCTGAACAAAATCCGTGGACGCGTACTGCAACTGAATGACGAAAGGCTTTGTCGAAATGGCTTTTGCTTTGCCAGTTTTAGCATACAGCCGCACATGTCCAAACCGTTTGGTTGGTATCGAGCGGCTTTGCCTTGACGATTTAATACATAGACGACATACATGCAAAAATCTCCTTTAGAGATAAGTCTTAATGACGCGAAGTCATTAAGTTGTGTTGCCATAGACTCGGCACGACTACGCCCAGAGCAAGAGGCTTGGCATCACCCGAGGTGGTTCGGAACTGAATCCTGTCGTGTCATTATTTGTCTCTGCTCAATAACGCTGGGCTTTTTACAAGCCCCCGCCTCAATCATCGTTCGATGATGGGCGGTGGGTTGATTGACAAATCCAATACGAGCAGTTTGTTTTAATAATCTAATTGTACCACAAACAGCATGGTTATTTGCTTGCAGGGGTTAGGTGCAACAAAAAGATCGCCGATTAATAGCGATCTTTTCAATCCGCGCATCCACGAGGGATGCGATGGTACGTCTTCGAGCTTCTTTCCAGATTCAACGTTTCAATCCGCGCTCCTTTGCGAGAAGCGATAGCTAACTTTGCGTCAGCCAACCTAAATTTGGGACTTACTCGCCAATTTAGGATTTTCTCAACACACTAGTCTCCACTTTAGCCTCCGTCGTGGTTTGATGTGCCTACATCTTGTTGTCCTTAGTATACATCAAAACCGGAAATCTTGTCTCAACGTTTTTCAAAAACCTACGCCACAGTGCAGATGAGAGCTAGTCATTGCATCTTTGTGCACCACAATCTGCTGGTCAAGGCAGTCCTTTACCTCACTAACGTGAGTCACAAACAGAACTTTTGCGAAGTCATGTGAAATTTCTTTGATAGCCTCAATAATCTCATCGCGATTTTCATCATCCGCACAACTCACGCCTTCATCAAGTACGAACAACTGCACAGAAGCACCTGCGCGCTTGGACAAAAATTTGCTCATTGCAATTCGGAGGGCAAGGTCAACAACGAACTTCTCAGCGCCCGAATAGGTGTCATCATTGCCGCCATAGCCATCATCAGCACAGTAATGCGCAAGCACATCGCGCACAGTGTTGGTCGTTTTGCTTTCAAGTTGCGTGTCCAACCGAATCTGCAAGCGACCTTCCATGAGGCGTGCAAGGATGCCATTGGCGAGCATTTCAGTTCTGGGACGGCGTTCTCCACAACCAGCGAAGCGAACGCCAGACTCTCTTGCCACATGCGTCTTCATGATGGCTGCAATGCGAAGCTCGTCATTCTTCTCTGCAATCAATTTCTGCGCTATGTTGCAGTTTTTGCTCGCTTCGTTCGCCTGAGCAATCAGCGTCTTACAAGTTGCCATTTGTTCCGTCAGCGTCTTTTCACGCATTTCGATATTGGCGATTTCCTGCTTTGCGGTTGCTACTTCGCGCGCAATTGAAGAAAAACCATTCTTGCTTGTTTCAAACTCAGCCAGCGCCTCGTGCTACATCAGCAGACTCTTTATTAGCAACAGTCTGCTTGTTAACTGCGCACTAATGTTCTCCTTGGCGGTCACAATCTGCGCCTCCATTGTGGAGATGACATCACAAGGCTGTTAATCGTCGTAAGAGCGCTGTCAAGACGCGCCTTTGAGAGAGGAATAGCGTCGCACCCTCAGTCAAGCGAGATTCCTGCTGACTCAGCGCGTTTGCGTCGAACACAATAGAATCAAGTTCCTTCTTTGTCTTCGCCCAAAGAGCGCGGTGAGGGTTCTGCGACTTCTGCTGTTCCAATGCGATTTTCTGCTGACTCAGTGCAGGAAGTTTCTGCGCGCCTTCATTCGCCATTCTAAGGAACGTGCAAGAAGAAGTCATCGCAGGATTGTTCGCACAAGGCGTATTCCTCAGCGCATTTGCCTGTCGCGTTGCGCATTGCAATTTCGCTTTCAATCAGCGCAATCTTGTTGGCGAGTTCATTGTTCCAATTGACGCCATCCTGCGCGACCTTGGCGAGTTCATTCTGTTTTTGAAGTTGCGCAACCCGCATCTCTTCAACTGCTCAATGGATGCCAAGAGAGGTTTCTTCGGCAAACCGCTTTTTCAATATCGTTCTTGTGGTCAATGATTTTCTGCTCAGTGTCAATCTTGCCACGATATTCGACAATCTTCTTCGAGTTCGTCTCACTGGCATTTCTGCTGAGCGACAAGCTCTGTCAGCGTTCTGCTTTATCTTCGCGTCAATATCGGCAATCTCATTGCGCTTCGATGCACCCTGCTTGTCGATTTCGCCAAGTTGGAACATCTTCTTGGTTTTATCCAAGATACTCTGCTGTGTCTTCTTCTCTGCAACAAGAGCGCTCATGTCAGCGTTGATAGCTGTTAACCGGACGCCTGCGTCTTCTTTCTGCGCAATCACAGTCTCAAAGCGAACGATGTTGTTCTCCTCAATGGCAATCTCGCCTTTAAGTCGCGCAATATCAGCGCTTGCACGCTCGCTAATGTCATTCCATTCGCCAATGTTAAGGATGCTGATAAGCGTCTCTTTACGCTCCATATCAGTCATTCCTGCAGTGAATGTGCCACTCTCACCCTGAAACATCATGGAAGATGCAATAAAGGTCTCATAGGACATCTTCAAGAGATCTTCAATGGTGCGCTGTGTTTCCTTATAACCGCCGGTTGTTTTGGGGATCTCATCGCCATCAGGAGTCACCAAAAACAGATTGACGCTGCTCTTCGACTTACGGTCGTTAAAAGAGCGCACAATCTTATAGGTGGAGTCGTTAAGCTCAAACGTGAACTCCACTGTGCATGACTCTGCCCCCTGTGTGACATAATTGTGGTTGTCGTTTGCGCCTGCCTTGGAGCCAATTCCATAGAGCGACCAAGAGATCGCATCCGTGCAAAAGCTAGACTTGCCTGCACCATTTTTGCCAACCACGGTCGCGACGGTTATCTTGGTGAAGTCAAATTCTTCATCCTCATAGGAGAGGAAATTCTTCATGCGAAGTTTTACAGGAATCATTAATTGGTACCTTCTTTCTGTTTTTTCTTTATTGTACTACAGACATCGTTCTTAGTCTCCAAAAGTTCAGTTACTTTACTGGACTGCCCGTCTCTTCCAATCGCTTAACAATCAGCACCTCAAACGCACTTGCGAACTTCTTGTTATCGCGACTTGTGCGCTTCTTTTTGTGCTGACTTCTGTATCTGTTATGAGCAGAACCGCGAATCTTTTTACCCCAATGGCGATCTGCCAAGAGTCCGTCAATATTGTCGTTCGTATACTGCCATCCGTTTTGGTGCATCACGAAAGCGCTTTTTCCAAGCGCAAGTGCTGCTACGCCAAAATCCTGCGTTACGACCACATCGCCGCGCTTTGTGCGATTGATGAGCGCAAGGTCAACGGAATCTCGCCCTGCTGACACCATAATGGTTTCGCAATACTCCAAAGTGAGGATGTGATTCGTGTCATAAAGAAGCGTCACGGGCAAGGAGTACTTGCTTGCAATTCGCTCTATTTCCGCTACCACAGGGCACGCATCGGCATCAACGAAGATATGAAAGTTTTGCTTCATGATAGTGTTCTCCTTCCCATTGTTGTTGGTTTTAGTATAGTAGCTTTTTCGAAGCGGGTGCAGGGAAAAGGTGATTTTAATTTTTCGGCGCGGGGAGGATGGGGATGGATGCAGCTGCATGGGGAGCTAGAAGTTTGTTAATTGAAATATGACTTATCTTCTCTTTTACCTGTCTTCTTTGCTTTTTGCTTTTTGACTTTAATCTTCTTTTACTTTGGAAAGAAAACACAACAACTTCCTAAATCAAAGATTGTATCTTTTGCACGAAGCTACGAAACTTATGATCCTTGTCTTTTGACCAAGAAAAACTTCAAAACAATCAAAGAACAAAAATCAAAGAACTACAAACTTACAAAAACATGTCTTAGCGATCAGATACTTAAAACAACCAATAACCCAAAATCAGAAAAACACAAAACATCAAAATACAGGCTTAGCAATCAGAAAATGCTTAACTTTCAAATTAATTTATTTATACAAGTGTGTTGATGTTATTGAATGATATTGGTTATATTAGTGTATTTAATATATTGCTTTTTGAAAAACCCAGCATCCATGCGGCTTTTCTGGCTTATCTTCGTAAAACCGAAGTGAATCTCGTAAGAAGGTGCAGTGAACTCGTGGAAAGCAAACGCAGTGAAGTCCGTAAAAGAGCGCAGTGAACTCCGTAGTAAACGCAGTGAAGTGCGTAAACAAACGCAGTAAACCCTGTAAGAAAAACGCAGTGAAAATGCACATTAAACATGGTTTCAAATTATCAATGTGGTAAAAACAGATTTTTACGAAGTTCGTAAAAATGCGTTTTTACATGTATTTTTCAAACAATTTTTGATATACTATATGTGGGTTATTGATGAAATATGTTTTTTTATAAAAAGGAGTTTTATTATGCCAAAAGTGAGAGAAGCTAAAAAGGCTCTTTGATGTTGTTCCTGTTAAAATTGACATCCAGTTAAATTAGAGAACGATGTTGTTGTTGAACACAATGCTTTGACTCATGGTAAAACAGATATGTCTTTACTGCAATTACAAATATTGTTGTTCACAATAATGCAGATCAGAAAAATAGAGGATGAATTTAGAGAAATTACATTACCTGTAAAAGAATTGATTTATCGTTTGGGTTTATCAGAAACACATGGTTATAAACGACTCAAGGAAGCAGTTAAAGGGCTGTGTGGAGAAAAAGTATTGTTATTGATACCAGTTTTGTAGAAGAAGGAACAAAAGAACAAATCCCATTAATTGCAAAAAGCGAAATATTATTCTATTGAACAGGAAATAAAAATAAAGCTAAACGATGAGCCACGTCCATACCTGCTGAACTTAAAAGACAATTTTTGTTATTTTTAATTCGTCATTAATAGGACTATTTGGCTCTAAAAACGCTTATATTTTTTTCCTTGTTATATTCCGATTTAATGCGTTATTGTAGTAGAAACAAAAACTTCCTCATTGGAATCGAAGCTGAATATTCGTTAAATGAATTGAAAAACTTTCTTGGATTGAGTGAGAGATATTCAGTGGACAACATTCAAAGAAAGGTTATTCAACCTATTCAGGAAAAACTATTCAGTCTGTCCTTCCTTATTATCTTAATTATGAGGTTATAAAAAGAGGTCGCGCAGTTTCAGGGTTTTGTTTTTAGATTTGGCAGAATCCAGATGCCTTAAATAGCAACGGAATGCTTTTTCTCCTCACAGAAAGTAATCTCCAAGCTTTGTCGCTTTGAAAACCTAGATAGAAATAGTAAACAATACAAATTTGTTATCCACAAACTAAAAGAATTTGAAATGAAAGATATTGATAAGCTCTTCGAGCTTGGATTAAACGATGTTGAAAGAGTTTGGAGTAATGTCAACTTTGTTATACAAAAACTACAAAACAAAAATACAACTAACGATGATATGTGCAAGTTGTTCTTTTCAGCAGTAAAAGAAGATTGCGTTGAGACGAGCGCAGAAAAGATTGGTTAACTAAATAAGTAAACCTTTTCTAAAAGGAACAAAAAGAGATCCGATCTATTCCAGATTGAATCTCTTTTTTGTATCTATTTAGCTTTTCTCTCGCCGCTCACTCAGCACTCAGACAGCTTCCTCAACCAACGCGTCAGCATAGCGCTTAAACAGCGCCATCACTTTCGCCTTGTCATCGTCAGAAACCTGTTGTTTGGTTGCGAGCCATTTCGCCAAAGCGGACTCATTATCGAGTGTTTCGGTGAGACTGGAATCTCTCTGCCGCCCTTCTTCGACAACTTTTGGCACAATGCCTGCAATACACACTGGGTTGCCTGCATCAAGCGTCTTGATGAGTTCTCGCTTGTTGACATAACCAAAGCTCTCTTTGGACACCGTGTACTTCACATAAGCAATCTTTCCTGCGATTTTCGCGCTCTTGATTTCGTCAAGGAGCGCATCAAAGTCGGCACTTGATGCAATTTCCTTGGAGAACGAAACCATCTCCATCGCGGGAATGGAAGAAACTCATGTGCGTCGGTTTCGGTATCATAGATGTAGAATCCGCGCTTATCATTGCACTCACCAATGTTAATGCGCTGAATACAGCCAGAATAGGCGACGAATGGCGCACTTTCAGACAGCACCTGCGGCTTGTGGATGTGACCAAAGAGACACGCATCCCACTTCTGCGCAACAAGTTCGCTGAGTGGAAGCACTGTTTCGACACCGCTTGCCGAATATGCCATGCTCTGACCAGACGAAGTAACTGCGCCCTGGATTGACCAATGACCGACAAGGATCGTCTTTCACCTTGCGCGTTTTTGTCCAAAGTCGCCTTCATGTCGCCTGCAACGTGTATCAACTGCTCAGCCATCTCCAGTTGGCATAATCGGGCGAATAAGCGGTCAGTTCGGGCGATTTTACGAAGGGAAGAAATGCGAAACCAACATCGTCAATAACTGTTGTGCCAAACGACGAAGAGCACCACTTTGCGTTCGCACCAATGGCGCTGACGACATCGTTCATGTTCTTCTTGCCAACGCCTGCGATATCATGATTGCCCGCAATACCGACAACATTGATGCCGCTCTTTTCAAACGCCTTGAAGAGTTCGGAAACCAAAAGAACAGCTTCTGCGGTCGGTTTTGGATTCACAAAAATAGTCGCCAGGAAAGATAATGGTGTCTACTTTGTTCTTTTTGCAGAGTTGGAGCATTGTCTTGACTGACTTCTTCCACTCTTCGCGCCTGATGCTGTTTCCTGCGTCATCAAGGCGGTCATATGTGGAATAGAAGCAGTGGAGATCGGGGGATAGTGCTATTTTCATCTTTATTAACCTCTTTCCTTTTTAGATTGCGATGCGCTCACCTGTGAGCACGTTAACGATGGTTTTGCCTGCGCCAAACGTCGCTGAGCTCAAATCGCTCTTCGTCGCTGATTTCGCGTGTTGGTGCATGTTCAAGCCGTTCAAAAAGCTTCTTTGCGTCCTCTTTTCAGTGCAACATCTTGGCGAGTTAAGTCAATTGGATAGCCAAGATAAACAGCAAACTCTGCGCACGTCATCGGCACACGGTTGCCGTTTCCCCAACGAGCGATTCCATTGTTGATGGTCATCTCTGTCGCAATGGTGCGCGCTAAACGCTCTGTGAAGTCGCGCTGGTAGGGGAATTTCGGGTTGGTGTAGTTTTCGATATACTCGTTTTTCATGGCTGTTGCCTCCTTTTGTTCTTTGTGGTTTTAGTATATCGTATGTTTTTCGATCAAACAGAAAAATATTTTTTTAAAAACGACGGTATTCCTTGGTTTTTAGAAGTTGTGTGATTATACTATGTATGGATTGAGTTTGCCCCATTTGGGACACTCAGAAAGGAGTCGGGTTGGATGAGGCTATCGGTTTTCCGATACCAACCTGAAAAATTATGAAACTCACAGACGTTTCTGCACACCTCATTGCGGAGATGTTTGATCATATATTAGGTAATCGTGCAACACTGTCATCATGACAGTTAGCGCGAGAGAGAGTACCTTGCACATGGTTGCTAAAACTTCTCAGCGAGTCACGATTCGTCTAGTCACTTAGTGGCGATAGGCGGCGTGATTCGCGGCATTTATTGTCACTCCTCCTTTCCCGACAGGGATTGGTTGGGGTGTTTAGAAAGGAGAGCGATCTTTCGCCTCCTATAGATTCGATCTTCTTCGATTCCTGTATAAAAGGAGGTGAAATCTTGAAGAAGTCTCTGATCTGCTCGCAGGTCGAGCGCTGCCTCGGCAACATGGTGTACTCATTGAGTTACACTGCCGAAACAGGTGACGCTCACCTGCTTGTCACCAGCAATGCTTTTGGGGCAAAAGAGCGCAAGCTCTATAGCCGGAAGCTGAGTCTGGGCAAGCAGCTTCACAGGTCACAGCTTGAGTGGGTGTTGGGATCCTATCAAAGGAAGCACTCGCACAAGCTCGTAACTGCGTGATGCAGCTTGCTGGTCTGCGGTAACCATTCCGTAGACCAGGCGACACGACAGGGAAACGCATCCTCGTGGATGTGAGGTCGTGGGGCATATTGTCTAACAAACGGACTAAGATAGGTATATATACCTATCAGCAGATAGTTGGCAACAGAAAATCTGCACTAGTGAGCTTCCCTCTCACTGAGATCACAAAAACCGCCTCTCCATTTGGAGTTTGGCGGTTTTATTTTTGTGTCTCAGACAAAAACATTGCGCAAGAAGACTTTGCTCTTCAACATCTTTCTTTTTAACTTTCGGTACATCCTCAACCTTCGTAAAGCGCACAATATGTGCATCACCGAGACCGTATTTCTCGACAACCTTACCGCGCCTTGTGTCACCATAGGGATAAACCACTCCTCTGAGCACAATTGTGCCAATACGGTGTCCATTGAGAATTTCAACGTTGTCCACTTCATCGGCATCAACCCATAGGTGCTGGGCGAGCATCTGACCGTCTTCATAAGAGCGCACATTGCGAATCATGAACGTCTTTTTGGCGATACCACAACCCTTAAAGTTGGATTTCCCAAAACAGCCAAATTCGGCAATTATTGTGACTTCCTCGTGGCGCATGAGACCAAGGGAAGGCGTCTATCTAGCGAACCTCTCTTCTTTTTGTCCTTATTCTTTTTTTTACGGCGAATCAATTGGACTCAACTCCTTTCTGTTTTTGGATTTATATCTAAATATGAGTTCCTTTTGACCTCGTTCAAATTATATCTCAAAATAAAAGCAGATTCAGACTTTTGTTGTTCCCATGCTAAAATTAAACCAATGGACTAAAAGAAGGGATGGATTGAGCCTTGAATAAAAAACAGTTAATCCTTTGTCTCGCTATCGCAACAATTCCTGTCACAGGTTTTGCCGCAGAAGCGACGACAAGCGACGGCAGAGCAGTTGTTTCCGTGGATAAATGCCCCAATCTTGCGCGCCTTACGAGCAGTGAAGTGAAATACATTGGAACAGTGGATAACTCCGATCTCTTTATCGACGCATCGGGCAACAGAGTTGTTCCATGTAAGAAAGATGATTTGGTGCACTTTTACAAAGTAGATCGCTATCCTGATGGAAAGAGGCTCTTTGCAGAATCCAAGAATGAAGTGCTCAATAAAGACTTCTACTCTTCGGTAATCAATGTAGACATTAACACTGACACTTCCATCACGTATGAACGCCCAAGGTCGAAGTCACAGACATCAGCGATTTCCAACGGCAAGTACAGGGCAATAAAGTGCTCAATGACAACAACACGAAGGTTGAGTTCCAAACCGAAGCCTATGATCCAGCAATGGAACCCTATCTTGTGCCACAGGATGCTTGGTTCGCCAACATGCCGGAAGAGTACGAATCAATGACTTCATATGAGAAACAGGAACTCTTAGTAAATCTCTATGCGCAGGTGTCTGCCGCGTTACAGCAAAAGATTAAAACTGAGGTAAGTTACGATGACTTCCTGAAAGACGCTGTAGACAACAACAGAACCATCAAACCGACGCAAAAGGTGCTCAATCAGTACGATGTTGATAAAGAGTTCGAAAGCAAAGTAGATTCCGCAGGGCAACCGATTTTTGACAACAACCAAAATATTCAATTTGGCGACGTTGATGGCGCACTTTATCTGCGTTACAAGCAGGATGATTCCGAGCGGATGTTCTTAAAGGAATACGACAACTTCATCAAGAAGCAAGTAACGAATCTTTCTTATTCCGTTGACCAAAAGCTCACAATGCTGACTTATCTCTCAAAGAACATTGATGAGGTTGATAAGCTCGCCAAAGAGTACGCATCAAGCAAGAAGAAATCCTTCGACGAACTGATGCAAAAAAGCGCAGAGAGTTTTGCAAAACAGGGACTTGAAGAGTACAGTAAGCTTTCTGATGAAGACAAGATTGCATATAACCGCGTGATTATGCAAATCGACCAAGAGATTATTCAGAAGGAATATAACTCGCTTCCTGAGACAATCAATCGAAAGCAATATAAAGCGCTCTCGAACTTGGATAAGTACAAGTACGCTCCAAAGAAAGAGAATGGATTCGTGAGATCGCAGTGTCTACACGAAGAACCCGCTTGAGTTGGTTTTGAAGTACGAAGCGCGCAAATAAGAACAAAGATAAAGTCAATAACCCACCGCCTATCACCGAATGGTGATTGAGGCGGGGGCTTGCAAAAGCCCAGCGTTATTGAGCAGAGACAAATAATGACACGACAGGATTAAGTTCCGAACCACCTTGGGTGATGCCAAGCCTCTTGCTCTGGGCGTAGTCGTGCCAAGTCTATGGCAACACAACTTGATGACTTTACGTCATTAAGACTTATCTCTAAAAGAGATTACGATTCATCCCGTCGCCTACGCTTCGCTTAGAGGTGGTGGTATTCTCGCTGATTTTAAATAAAAAGCCCACTGTTGTGTGGGCTTTTTTGTTGAGGAGATGTCAGCGGAAGGCGGGGGCGTTTTTCAACGCCTCGTTGTACCGCTGATTCATATCGTCCCAGCGGGAATCAACCTCCCGTTTAACCGCGCGCCTTGCTCAATGATGCGCTCGCGGTCGGAGCGCCATTGAGCGTCCTGACGTGTCATCTCCTCTGAAGCGCCTTGCGGTGCTTCGCCTCGGGAGATTCTTCGTCCTGACGAACCTCCCGAACCTGTTGTTTTTGGTTCGGTGTCGCGACATCCGACATCATGTAATTGATGCCGACGAGCGTCGCCAACGCAACAGCACCCGCGATGAACACGAGTACTGCCACAATTTTTATCGGATCCTTCATGTTGAATCCCTCCTTTCCTAAAGCCCCTAAATCAATGGGGATAGAAGAAATTGCAGTCTAAAACTCGCCGACTTGTTTTCTATTCTACTATCCACTTCAATATTAAAGAATAAAAACTCGCAGAACAAACTGCGAGTTAATTTCGTTAGTTGCCGTCGTAGATGTCTTTCATAAAAATTGTAATTGGTACAGGCATCATAGCCTCTTCTGCCGTGTTTCCAATCCCTTTTACTTCCATCTGAATAGCCTTTTTAAACTCTAATCTCTTAGCAATTCTGTCCATAATGGGTTGGTTAGTTCCATTTGCGCATCTGCTTCTTCTTTGCTCAATTCGTGCAAATCATGTGCAAATAAGACGTTTTTGCAAAATACGCAAGCAACAGGGAAGCCGACAACGCGCGATAAATAGGTCGGGAGTGAATTGATGAGGTAGGTTGCAAATCCTTGATTTCGATATTTCTCCATCACACTAACGCCTGTGATATAGCAAGGATTAACACCAAGGTCAAAAAGGTATTCTGCTTTTTCATTGTCTTGTATATATAGCGCATTACTCAGGATGTGGAAGTCAATAATTGCTCCTAGTTTGTTTTTCTTCTCTAAGAGTTTGAATAAGTCATAAGCGGGAATTTCATCCAAAAGAATCTGATTCGTGTTGAACCACTGATATTGGAGCATCCCAATCAAGCCTCTTTGCGGGTGTTTCCGCGACGGAGGAGGATAGGTTGGATCGGTTAGAAAAATAGAACCATTTGCACATAACTGAGTAGTGGCGGGAAGTTTCTGACAAGGTAATCAGAAGGATCTTCTTTCGCAAATGTGTGCGTATTTGTGCAATGAACTGTCATGTCCATCGCAAGGGAAGTATCATTGATGAACGACACCTTAAATGGAATGTTTGATACGGTTTTCTATTCGGATTAAAAATCCTCCATCACATAGTTAAATTTCGGCATTCTTTTTCGCCTTTCTCTGCTTTTTCGTCTTGTATTCAATATGCAAGTCGTCGTCTTTGTGCGTCTTAATGTATTCTTTGGTCAAAACAACGCTCTTAATCTTCCGATTGGAGTTAATGTTATACGTCAGTGCTTAAATGTTGCTCCAAGACGCTTCGAAGTCCTCTTGCTCCAACATTCTTCTTATACGCCTCTCCTGCGACCTCCATAAGCGCTTCCGGCGCAAAGGAGAGTCCAATGCCATCCATCTTAAAGAGTTGCTGATACTCCTTGCAGATGGAATCTTTTTGGCTCTGACAGGACGTTAACGAGATTCTTCTCGTCAATTTTTCCAAGTAAGCAATCACAGGAAGTCGTCCCATAAATTCAGGGATGAAGCCATATTTTACAAAAATCTTCAACTTGGAGGTTCTTCCACATATCATCTGGCACATCCGTCTTAGTGCGCGTTTGTGCGCCAAAAACCAATCGCGCCTGTGGTGTTGACTCTTTTTCTTATAGATGTCCTCAATGCCGCTTAAATGCCCCGCCAACGATGAATAAGATGTTGGAAGTATCAAAGAAACTGTCATCCTCGTCATCTATAATCGCAAACTGATTTGCTCGCGCAATCGGCACAAGTGAGCCTTCCATAAAGCTTTTAATAGAGCTTGCTGAACCGCCGCCCTCCAATAAAGTCGCCTGCGGTCGCTGATGTTGCCAACTTGTCGCACTCATCAATATACACAATGTCACGCTGTAGCCAATTCAACGTCGTATTCTGCCTCACAGAGCAATTGCTTTCGCGACAATGGAGTCAACGTCTTTGCCAACATAGCCAGATTTTTGTAAACGAAGTGGCATCTGCTGAGACAAACGGGATATTCGCAAGTTCTGCCAACTTTTTTTCGCAATGAGCGTCTTTCCGCTACCTGTTGAATCTGCGAGCAGTATGTTGGACTTTTTGATGTTCCCACGAAGCTTTTTCGGGCAAAGAGATGCGCTTTAGGTGATTGTAATAAGCGACACTCAGGATTCGTTTCCTACTCATCCTGCCCAATGATAAATTCATCCAAATAGGCGCGAATTTTTCTGTGGAGAGGTTTTTATACAAATGAGGAAGCTGTTTTACTTTCTCTTCATGCTCTTTTTCGGTACCTCGTCGTCGCCAAGAAGATCTCACTTTAATCGCCAACTCTGAGATGCAATTTTTGACACAGCAACAGATCATCTGCGCCAGAATCATTATGGACGCTGATAAAGCGCTCTTTTGGTGTATATTCTTTGCCGCAAATGTTGCAGTGTATGTGCTGATTGGGCGGTGATTGTGTTGTTTGTTGATTATTGTTATTTGTGGTTGTATTTTTATTGCGCATAGCGTGTGTCCTCGTTTCGTTCAATTTAGGGTTTCGATGTTCTTATCAGATTGTACCACATGCGCGGGACAATTGTTGGAATTGTTGTTGTTGCATTTTGCCACAACAAAAAAGCGACATTGTTGCCGCTTCGTTTGCTGTTTTGTTTATTTAGAGACCACTGTTGTACGCGCGATGATGTCGTGCACGCCCTGATGGCGCCTCGTAAATAGGATTGGAACGTACCCAAGCGAATAGGTTGGGATGTTAATCAAGCGTGCGATGTTACGCAATAGTGCTTGACCAAAGCTGATTCTTTCGCCGTTTAGGTTGACAACTTTTAAGTCTAAAAATTGCTTGCCAAAGGTAGCCTGCTTAGTGCTGGATTCCATATAACTGAAATATATTAGGATAATGCGATAAAGAAGCACGCTTGGCCGAATGGGAGAAGCAAATCGGTGAAGGCAAATAAAATCTTGAATGGAAGCAGTACAATGACGAGCGCAAGTATGTCAATAAAATAAGCACATGAGCGCTTAATGAAATTTTCGAGATGCAAATGGATAACCCCTTTATTTATTAATTAAAGTGTACTGAAAACAAAGAGCCACAGAAATGCTTTTTCTGTAGCTCTTTTGTGCAATCCGCGCACCCACGTGGGGTGCGATATCTTCACGGAGCGCCGATACAAGGCCTGTCTTGTTTCAATCCGCGCACCTACACGAGGTGCGATTCAAACGTCCTGTGCGTGTGGTACAATCTAATCGGTTTCAATCCGCGCACCTGTGTAAGGTGCGATGAGCAGCTACGGTAAATTCTGGAATCGGTCATACATGTTTCAATCCGCGCACCTACGTGAGGTGCGATATACGGTAGGTATGTATAAGTCGGTATAAGCAGGGTTTTCAATCCGCGCACCTACGTGAGGTGCGATAGTCAACGTTGCGTTAACTAACCTAAATTTAGGATTCGACCCTCTGTTTAGGGTTTATTTAGCACATCAATCCCCACTTTATCCTCTATTATGGCTTAGATGTGCCTACAAAAAGCGTCAAAATTTATGTTTGATTGAGGTTCGCACTCACGGATTACTCATCCTCAGACGATTGTTACGGATGTACCATTCCTCATCAGAAATCAACTCGCCATCCTTTTAGATTCTTCAGCGAATCTGCCATCGTCTTCATTCCGTTGCTCTTCTGTTCGTCGATTAAGATCTCGATATCGTGCAGATTGCCCTTGCGAATCGCGCTTCGAATGCTTTGTGATGTCGTCGTCATGACCTCATAAGCAGCAACGAGTGGCGTGCTGTAATCATCGCGGATGCACGGAATCAACTGCTGGCACACAACACCGCGCAATACAGTTGCAAGCTGGCTGCGCACCTGATTCTGTTTCGTGTCCGGAAACATCGAAATCATGCGCTCAAGCGTCTCAACCGCGCTGGAACTGTGCATCGTCGTGATAACAAGGCGACCTGATTCAGCCGCATTGAGCGCGATTTCAAGCGATTCCATGTCGCGCATTTCACTGATTACGAGTACATCGGGATCTTCACGGAGTGCCGACACAAGACCCGTCCTGAAACTGTCTGTGTCAATACCGATTTCCCGCTGAATAACCATGCACTTGTCGTGCTGATGCAGATACTCAATCGGATCTTCAAGCGTGATAATCTTGCGGCTTTGCGTGTGGTTCATTTCTTCGACCAACATTGAGAGTGTCGTTGATTTGCCACTGCTCGTCTTGCCGGAAACAACAACCAAGCCGTTGGAATAGCGCACAAAGTTAAGAATCTCCTGCGGAAATCGGAAATGTGTGGAAGCTCGTTCGGGACAACACTGAGAGAAACGCAAACGCTGGTGCGTTGGAGGCTGATATGCGCCCTGAATCGCGACACATGCGGAATTGAAAGCGTCGTATCAAGCTCTTTGCCTCGCCCAATATTGGCAATCATCTGTGCCGCACGTTCTGGCCGCGAATCATTCTGCATAAGTCAGCAAATCTGCCGCGAATTTGCGCGTATCTTCTGGGTGTCATCGGCTTTAATAGATGCAAGATAATCCTGCTAGTCTCTTCATCGGTTACAGGCATATGCAACACCTGTAACTCTTTCGCCTGCCGAATAAACGGCGCAGTGCTGCGCGCGATGTGGATATCTGTGACGTTACCCTCTGTCAAAGCACCAACAATTTGTGTGAACAACTCGAAATCGAAATCAATCTGGTTTTGGCTCATTGTAATAATCCTTCCCCTTCGTCTTTATTGCCTTAAAACAATTCTAACAATCTTTTCGTTGTGCTCAAAGCGTTTTAATCTTCTCAATCCAATCATTTTTGAGCACACTTTGGCAACGCATTGGTCGTCATATTGATATACCCAATGATGTAGATTCCTTGCGGATCAACGGTGATCTTGCCAAGCTGATAGCCGCCATTTCCTGCAAAAGTCATAGATAAGATAATCGCCATTGTTTTCGATGATGTTGATGGACGCATTTTCCTCAATGAGCGCATCAAGCGCCTGTTTAGCCGTCATGATGCTTGACATGTTTCCAGTCTTGGCAATACTCATCAGCTCAAATTTTTCAAGAGCATTGCCGTTAATCGAGTAAACAAAGGACGTTACAAATCTGCTCTCATTGCCTGTTGGCGCTTCTGACATGCGTTCAAGTGTAAACCCCGGGTTAAGAATACCCTTAATGTTGTCAGTGATTGCCGCATGGCGCGCATAAATCATTGTGCTATCAATTTTTGGACGACGGATTGAGATTAGGCGTACTTGGACGCGCATTAAGATTTGGCATGGTACTTGGCAGATTTAATCCCTCCAATCCTGTTGGCAGTTTCATTCCTGAATCTTGCACCTGTTTGCGCAAAGTCTTACGCGATCCCATGCCGTTATCAGCAACATAGAATGTTTGAACTGACCGCCAGGTCATCGTCTCTTCGGCTACTTTTGATGTCATCAGCTTTCCCTAGAATTATTGCGTTCTTGGTACACGATTGCGCCGTGCTGATATTCCGAAATTGCATATCCCATTGCAAAACAAGCGCAACGGTGACGGCGACAGCAGATCACGTTTGGTTGGCTTATATTTGGTTTTACTTATTGCTGTCTTTACTCTTACTAGAGATTCGAACATCTAAAAACGTCCTTTCTGCCTTTTGCTATCGCAAAGCGTTTTTGATTCTATCTGAAATTATAACAAAAGTAGAAAGCGCTTTGTTTGCGCTCATTTTTAACTTCGTTAATTGTACCCAAAAATCAGCAAAAACGACCTGTTCGAAAACAGATCGTTAATTTGGTTCAGTTTAGCTTCTTTATCTTCTCAATCGCAACCTGAACTTTTCCATCGCGTAAATTGAGCTTTCCTTGTTCTACGAAGTAGATGCTGTTCGGCAACAACATGGTCTCTTTTTCGATAGCTTTGAACGAATTTGGGAAAAATAACGCAATCAACTGTCATATCATCTGAGGTTGCAAGCTTTCGCAAAAGCTATTTGCTCGCCTTTTTGTTGTGATGATTTTAAGCTCAGTGAGGATTGCACAAAGAGTGATGTTCCACTGCTTTTCCCATTTACCCTTGTCTACATAGGCGGCAACAGCACTCATTCTAACGGATTTATTAATATAATCCTCATAGCCATCAAGCGGATGCGCAGTTACATAGAAGCCGTAATACTCGAACTCATCAGCCGCAATGAGCGCCGACGAGCGCTTATAATTGTTCATCGAATCTTTCTTAAAGAAACTCTCTGTCTCAGGAGCGCTCTTTGATGCCGCTCAAGCACCACATCGGAGAACAGACTGATAGCATTTTCGTTCTTTTTGCGTGTCTTTATGCGCTTTATTGAACGCCTTCATGCCATCATATACATCTTGATAGCAGCAACAAAGACGCTCGTTTTGCGGTTCAATCTCCTTGAACGCACCAAGAAGGCACATCTTTTTGAACAACTCGTTGGAGATCTTCGGAACGCGCCAAAGCAAATCGGCTGCACTTTTGAAGTTCCCGTTTTTCTTACGTTCTTCCAAAATCGCCGTCGTAATCGCACCGCCAACGCCCTGATTGCACCGAATCCAATGCGAATTGATTTCCCGTCAGGAACAAAGCCATAGTCGGATTTGTTGATGTCCAAAGGAAGAAAATCAATCTTCAGCCTGTCGCATGTCGCTTTGATGCGCGGGAATTTGTCATCTTTGCCAATCATGTTGGTCGCATATGCAGACATGTATTCGACAGGATAATTTGCCTTTAAGTATGCTGTCTGGTATGCGATATAGGCATAAGCGGCAGAGTGCGACTTGTTAAACCCATAAGACGCGAATTGAGCATTAGGTTGAAGATTTTTCGTGCAAGCTCTTCTGAAATCTTTGTTGAACTTGCATCCTGCAACAAATTTGTCCCTCTTGTGCACGCAGGAGATCTTTCTTTATGCCCCATTGCGTACTGCATGACATCCGCTTCACCAAGTGTAAAGTTGCCTCAGTGTCTGCATCGATTTGCATGACCTGCTCTTGATAGAGGATTACCCCATAGGTTTCTTTTCAGGATTGGTTCAAGCCAAGGGTGCATATATTTGATTTTTGCTTTTCCATGGCAGAAGTTAATGAAATCATCAACCATTCCTTGAACCCAGCTCACTCAGGGCGATAGCGCAAACGAGTGGGATTAAGTCGCGATAGTTCTTTTTGGAGCGAGTTTGCGACGAGGTTGGTCATGCCCTCGCTTTTCCAACTGAAACACGCCAAATGTCTCGCCGCTGTGTAAGCATATTTGTTGTCTTTGTCGTCTTGGGGAAGCACTCCATAATCCAAATTCACATCGACATTGTGACGCTCCTTGATGAAGTTTCTGGCATCTCTAATAATGGATAAATTGATAAGTCCGAGCAAGTCCATTTTTAAGGAGTCCAATTTTTCTCAACCTCATCCTTATCAAACGCAGTGACGCGCTCCATTTTTGTTTTGTCGTTTTTCTCGTAGGAAACAGGGATAACGTCTTTAATGGGACTTCTGAAATCACAAGTCCTGCCGCATGTGCACCGTGCTGGCGTGGCAACCCCTCAATCACGCGCGCCATATCAAGCACTTCTCTAGCACTTTCGTTACTGTCATAAATGAGTTTGAGTTTGTCAGACTCTTCAAGAGCTTTGTCGATAGAGGTGTTGAATGGGATTGCTTTCGCTATCTCATCCGCGTCTGCATAAGGCAAACCCATTGCTCTTGCGGTATCTCTCACAGCAGCCTTAGCAGCCATCGTCTGAAAGGTTGTGATTTTTGCCGATTTGTCATATCCATAGCGTTCCATCATATATTCCGCTACCGCATCACGCCCATAGTCGGCAAATATCGGTATCAATATCTGGCATAGATACTCGTTCGGGATTAAGAAAACGCTCAAACAGCAATCCGAGGCTAATGGGTTCTAGCTGTGTGATGTCCGTTAAATAGCAAACAATCGAACCCGCTCCCGATCCGCGTCCAGGACCTATGATGATGCCGTTTTGTCTCGCCCAAAGGATAAAATCCCAAACGACCAAGAAATAGCCAGAATACCCCATCGCATCACGACGCCAAGTTCTAGTCCATACGTTTGCGCGCCATGTCCAATGAGATGCCGTCCGTGGGGTATTTTTTTGTAATCGCGTCTTCGCACAATTTGCGCAGATAGGACGATTCTGTTTCACCGTTTGGAACAGACGGAAAATGCGGCGCAAGATCCTGCTTCATTGTTAGTTTCACGTTGCACCTCATCGGCAATTTTGACAGTGTTACTTCATACAGTGGATACCATTTTGAAGAGTGCATACATCTCTTCTGTGGATTTGAAGTAACACTCGCTTGTCACGGATTTCATGCGGTCATCGTCAGTTAAACGTTTTTTACTTTGCACACAAAACAGGGATTTCTCAAAGCTCGCACCTGCATGGTCAATATAGTGGATGTCATTAGTTGCGATCAACCTTCATGCCCATATCTTTCGCGATCTGAATAACAACAGGATAAAATCTGAGCCTCATCAGGAATATTGTGTTTCTGAATCTCAAGGTATAAATTGTCTCGCCCAAAAATGTCAATATATTCGTCAACAATTTTCTTGCCAGCATCATAGCCGCCAGTTGCTATTGCGCGACAAAGCTCCCCGCTCAAACACGCCGTAAGAACGATAAGTCCTTCACTATATTTGCGCAACATGCTCTTTGTAGCGCGAGGGCGATAGTAGAAATGCTCGGTTGCTTCCGATACGATTTTGATTAAGTTATGATAGCCTGTGTTGTTTTTAGCGAGCAAAATAAGATGGTAATTATCGCGATTACGCTCAGCAGGCTCGCCACCATCGGCGGGATATGTGTCGTTCGTTACATAGATTTCGCAACCGATAATCGGCTTTATGTCCGCTTCTCGGCATTCGTTGTAAAATTTCAAAGCACCATACATGTTGCCGTGGTCGGTAATTGCAAGCGCTGTCATGCCCTCTGACTTCGCTTTTGCAACGAGATTTTTTAATCTTGCAAACACCGTCTAGGAATGACATTTCTGTATGGTTGTGCAGATGGACAAACGGAACTTTTTGTTGTTGTTTTGCATATAGATGACTCTTTGCGCCAGTTTGACGCTTGATTTTGAGACAGAACAGCTCCACGGTTTAAGCTTATCACCTCGCGTGGAGGCTTTTGGAATCCTGTTTTTGTTTTTCCAGTCCGCGCACTCACATGGAGTGCGATAATTACCGATTACGGCAACTTGCACGGAGCGCTTGTTTCAATCCGCGCACCTATGTGAGGTGCGATTATCTCTTACGGCGGCTTTGGTAGCCATCGTCTGTTTCTTTTCAATCCGCGCGATTTCGGTGAACCGCGAAGCAGACATCCTTGTCTGCCAACCTAACTCAGAGAATTTACTCGTCCCGTTAGGTTTTCGGCACATCATTCTCCACTTTCACCTCCGTCGTGGTTTTGATGTACCCACAAAAGCATCAAAAATTTATGTTCACTCTGTGGTCTGCACTCGCATCTGGTGCTCTACCATTCGTTATTCTTAGTATACCTCAAAACCGAAATCTTGTCTTGAAATTTTTGAAAACAAAACCTAAAAGTCTCAAAAAGCCCTTTCCTACTTTAGAAAGAAGCTATGAGAATGGATTTATTTTTGTCGTTTGTGTATCAGCATGCGTTTAACTTCCATATTTGGGTTATTTGACAAGAATGGAGAATTGCCCAATAACGCGACTAGGATGCTTTGCGAGTAGAATCCAAATTGTTCTACCCTCGAGGTCTTAACGATTATTTTAAAATCTCCTCAACCTACTTCGCACAAGGACGGCTGGACTGCGCCCATCGGAAAAAGCATTTAAGCTCCAACCGCCTCTCTTATTATACTATATTTTACAAAACAATTTTCGGATTCTTCTCCCCTTCAAGCCATCGCTGACCCAATTCATGCAGGTTTATGGCGCTAACGCGGTCATCATTCGTGCGAAATCCGCACGAACAGCGATACTCGTGCTTGTTGTGGTTGCGCTGTTTTTGCCAATTTTCCCGCAATAAGGGCATCTTTTGCGACGTGTATTGCGCCGAAACTTTCAACATATGGGCACCGCGTGACGCTATGCCTCAAAATATTCCCTCCAGTCGCTCCAAGAACCAAAGGCGCGATTTAGATTGGAACATTGCATGCAGCAAATCTTCGAAAACAAAAACTGTCTGTTTTCCATAACGCTCAACCAAGTCTTTGCAATTTTATGGTTGACGTTGCAGAGCCACTTTCGCTCTTTTTGCGTCACAGCCTTGAGCTTTTCACGCGCATGTCGCGAGTTTTTCCTGTAAGTTCTGCTTTTTGTCGCTGGTATTTCTTTGCTTCGACAATCTCCTTCCCAGAGACAAAAATTGTCTTTTTCGCCGTCATAAGCCGTGATAATGAATCGCTTCCAATGTCAATTCCAACTACAGTTGTTGCAGATGTTTTCTCAAACGGAATCTCAGGCTTTACCTTCATCTTCGTTTGAATGAGAAAGTAAAAACATCCACTTCCTTGATAAACTAGTTTTCGCAGGTTTGCGCGAATCATTTGTTAGGCTTACTCCCTTTTTTGTGAGTGATTTCACACAAAAACTGTCTCATCAAAGCAACAAAGAGCAATTTTTTACGCCGCCATATTTAATTTTCCAATACATAGGCTCATAGCGCACATGTTCTTCCTTAAAACACAATAGGCTTCTTTTTAACCACGATAAATCCTTTTGGCTGTTTTTGTTCGCCTTTTCGTTTGGATATATGTAGAACCTTTTTCAATCGTTTCTCTTCTTCTTTGTAATAGAGAAGAACTTTAATCGCGGATGCGACAAGTGGAGACAATCCAAATTCGTCTCTCAAAGATTTCCCAATGCTCTTTTTTTCAACTGGTTTTCTGTTAAATTGCAATCATGTTCAAAATAATACTTAGACGCTTCATTGAGGCATTTAACATAAATCCACAAGATTTCTTTTTGAACTACCTCCTGTTCCTTCTGTCGGGTGTAGTTTGACCTGAATGTACGTTTCTACGGTTTCATAAATTATCACCTCGCCTTTCTTTATTTAGTATACTACAGCGTTTTCCCTCTTTCCTAAAAACGAAAAATCCCCGCAACAACAAAGCGCGAGGATTCTTTTTTACTTTTCAGGCAGCTCTTTAATTGCATCAACGAGCGTTGTAATGTGTTCAACCGAGTTAAACCAACCAAAACTGACTCTCACAGTGCCGCCATAAGCGTCAATTGCGCGTCGCTTGTGAGCAAGACCAGCGCAATGAACACCCGTACGGCAAACAATGCCATATTTACCGAGATGTTCGCCAACTTCGCTCGCCTGATAGCCTTTGATGTTAAACGATACAACAGGCGTCTGTTTACACTCGTCGCCATACAAAATGACATTGGGCAGTGCAGAAAGTGCATCATAGGCGTGCTGACCAAGCTCACGCAGTTTTCTTGCATAGAGATCGCGACCAAGACGCTCTTCAACTCTTTGACGGCATAATCGAGACCAATGAGGTCGTGCATCGCGGAGTTCCAACCTCGAACGAGTCTGGATAAACCGTTGAAGGGTCACGGAAACAGATTCGTTACCAGTACCGCCCCAAAGTGAAGGTTTGATATCGAACTTTACGAAGATAAAACCCGCCTGTTCCCTGCGCCATTGAGCACTTTGTGTCCGGCAAAAGCTACTGCGCTTGCGTGCACTTTTTCGACATCAACATCGACTACACCGAGCGACTGTGCAGCATCAGGATGAATAAGATGTCATTATCGTTTGCAAACCTCACCGATTGCTTCAATGTCCATCACATCGCCAGTTACGTTGCTCGCGTGTGCAGATACACGCCTTAACTTTGTTAAATCCTTTTACGATGGATTGCCTTGCGTACATCATCGGCATCATGGAGTGTAACTAACTTGCACCATCTCATCCACAATAAGCTCCATGTCGGTCTTGTCGCCGCATTATGCGCCATGTCATCAACAAGAATAATATCGCCAAAATGCCAATCCATGCCGTGAAGAATCATGTTGATCGCTAATCGTGTCGTCTTGGCGTTAGAATAATTTCATGCGACTTTTTGCGTGCATCATATTGCCAAGCATCGTGCGCAGATTGAAAGATCATCGTTTGCGCATCTTCAATGCCAATGGAGTCTCTGTTGGCTGACATCACGCCGTTTCTGGAGTGATTCACTCATAGCCTGCAAGGATGAATCAAATTTTACCATCCTGTGGTCGCGTTGTTCATATATATCGTATTTGTCATTATCGTTCCTTCCCTCTACTTCATACGGACAGTTTCGAGCAACTTGGTCACCACGTTTTTAGAAAATTTTCGGATCAGGATCTTTTTCATTGATAACGAGTGTAAAATGGTTCGCCAATCGTCATCAGAGAGCATCGCATAGCGCCTCGTCGCATTGGAGCGTGAATCGCGCATACCAGGAAGTGTGTCCTTGTTACCAGTCTCGCATCTAAACTGAACAATGTGTGCGCCAACCTTCTCGTTGTAGCAAATCAAGCTCTTCGACGCTGACAGGAACTCCAAAACGATATGGAATCGAATCGTCATCCATATCGCGCAATACTTTCTCTAGTGCGTTTTCTAAATAGGTATCTGCGGTTTCTTCCCGATGTCAAAAACGCACAACTCGATAAATGTTCGTAATCTCTGGTTTCTTGAATTTATTTGTCTTTTCTCATCTTTTTTTAATCCTCATGCAAATAGTGACATCTGTCTCTCAATTGTATTCTCAGGGGTGTTAATTTCAAACCCTATATGGATTTGTTAAATAAAATGAACTTCCTCTTGATTCTCTTTTTATCAAATGATTGCTTAATTCAGTATCGTCTTCGTCAGCAGACAACGCGATTGATTGCGCCATCTTTTTGTGTTAATGCGAGAAGCCCATCGTAGCTCCTTTTTCATGGCACTGCGAAACGCTTTGAAGGAGTTCCAGTAGTCCAACATACGCATAATGAAGCGAAGCGGTTCTTTTGGAGTTCTTCATTTTTATGCAGTTTTTGTAAGTTTGTCTTTGAACCATTTTCGATGTGTTGGTGAAGGGTAGTAAATACTGTACTTGTCGGCATCTCGATCATAGCGATACATGGCGACAACATACATTCTTCCGTCATCGTCATTGTAATAGATATTTGATTTCTTCACCGCCTTGCCGATGATGCACGGCGCCACATCGGCGCGGGGTAAATCCATAAAAATTCAACATTGTGCTCATTTTCTCATACGCATTGCGCCCTCCATATTCTAAAAAGGGAGTTCACACGACTCCCCTGCAACAAAGGTGCTTATAACTACACCGTGAACATACACCGCACTGCGGCGAGTTTCCTGCTTGCTGAAATACTTGCATTTCTTTCGGCTTGTTCACATCAAGGTTCGCATCTTCGACGTATGCGCGCATTGCTCGCACACTTTCGCGCACACGGTCAAGACACATGTTGACCTTTTCCTCATCCACATGAACTTCGTTTTCCTGCCCGATGACGATATTACTGCGCCGCAGGATGATGTCTTCATACGGCACTTTGTATTTATCATGCACATACTTCGCATACAAAAACCTGCTGGAAGAACACACACGCGCATAAGCATCGCCACGAATGTGCGTCTCTTTGCCTCTGTCTTCCAATCGGTGATAATCCACTTGCACGTCATCGCGCACATGGAGCAAGTCAATCTTCGCCCAAATGCAGACTTCGTGCCCGTCAACGTCGTAATAGAAAACGCCCCTTGGTGACATCCTCTGATGGATTCGTCAATCTCAACAACGCGCTGAACATGTCCCTCCATCAGCTCTTTTTCCATGGAGCGTGATGCAAGAAGCATCGTTCAACACCATTGCGCTTTACCTGACATCATCAGCAATGCGCTTGACTTCTTTGCCCGAAAGTCCCATATAGAGCACTTCGTGAAGCATAGGGTTCTGCTTTTGGAAAGTCCTTCCACTGCTGGATGCCAAGACTCTTTACGCACACGTCGTGCATTGCGTCGTCAATGTGGCGCATAAATGCTTCCATCGTCGGGTCAAGTTTCTTCAAATAGCTCGAAATATACGACTTAATCGCCTCGTGCACCGCCATGCCAAAGGTAAGTCGCAGAAGTCGTCATGTTTTTGTATCGGTACGCAAGTTTTTGCATCAAATTTCGCGTTTTCAAGCCAACCATTGTGCGCGACGTAGTTTTTGTAGTAGTAGTTACGTGCACAAGAGTTAAACGTGCTGTTGCGCGAATAAGACCAAGAGAACTCAGGATTTTCACGATATTTCATTACTGTTTTCCTCCCTTCTTTTGTTGTTTTTAGTATAAAACAAAAAGGCTCAGGTTTGCAGAAAAATGGTTCCATTGAGGGAAAAACGTAACATTAATAGTTCTTTCTTAAAATGAGTCTGCGTATTTTATCTGCTTTTTATACCACCCCAACACATGTATTTGAAGTTGCAATTCACACAAATTTTGTCATATGGAGTTGTGCTTCGTTTTAGAAAAATATTGGATTGGATGTGGTTGATTTGTTTTTATATCTCCATCTCTAATAAAGCTTTTCATTAATGAAATGTCTTTTTGTATTCGTTCAATACATTTAATAACAAGCCACTCTTCTACGCCGTCAAGTTCAAACATCCTTCCGTTTACGACATTAATTATCCTAAGAACTATTTTGTTATATGGTATTTTGTATCTTTGATTCACATACAGCGCGTAAACAATTAACTGTAACCAAGCATCGAAAAATGTTCTCTCAGTTATTCTGTTTAAGGTCGCTGTCTTCCAATCAACGACAACACATTTTCCATCTGTTTTAAAATAAAGGAAATCAATTGCGCAAAATAGTGGTATCTTTTCGTCTTTGAAATCTATATAAAATACATCCTCTTTGTCATCTGTTTGTTCATCAATTTCAGCCACTTTCAAAATTTCACCGTTGATAAATTCTTGTAATGGTTTTGTAGTAAGTATTCGTTGTCGAACAGCTCCTGCTTTTATTTTTAACTCCTTAATTGATTCCTCAAGGATAAAAATTCTGTGCACCAAACTGACCAAAATAAAAATCATCAGCACACAATATATTGTCTTTTGGATTCTCTAACCACATAGGAATAAATTTTCCTTGATTCGTCTCTAACAGCTTCAAATCGGAACTAATACTTAAATATAAATCCGTTGTTGCCTCTATTAGATCGTCTTTATCAACAACAACCTTTAATAAAAACGTTTTAATTGCTTTGTGAACAAAATGTCCGAAAATGGCAGATCTCTTGTAAAGATACTTATGGTAAAAAGCCAAACGAGCAAAGTCACTTGCATTAACATTGTCTCCATTATGACTCGCATAGTATCTATAAAAATATGCTCTTTTGACATCTGTTTAATAACGAACTGGAAGAATAACTCCAAGAGAAATCAGGGTATTGTTTTATATCTTCCATAAAAATCTCCCTTAATATCAAAACAGCCCTACGAAAAATCTCGCAGAGCTGTTCCTCTTTGCGTTATATTCGATTGTATCAGCGCAAGAACAGCGCCCAAATACCAAGCGTCAGCATGATAACACCAACGATGAAGTGCATCAACTTCGCGTGCTTGTTGCGCCACTCTTCTGCACGTTCAATCGTTGTTTTGCCAACAAGAACCGCTACTGCAATCACAAGCAGAGGCGCGATGAAGATGAGGTTGTAATATGCGAGCCACATCATGCGCTCCACTGCCGAATCGGTGAGTGAAATAAGGGAAAGTCCAAAGAGATATGGATCCTCCTGTGCAAGGGAGTTCAAACATGGTCACAATGATGCCAGCGATAAACGCACCAACAGGGCTTGTTGCCGACATAATGACCTTGTTGAGCTTATTGCGCCACGCCATCGGGATTTCCATCGCCCAGTTACCCTTACGATACCAAAAGGCATCTTTGAGGTTGGCAAGTCCGATGACAATCGCCATACCGCCGACAGCAACAACAATCCAGTTGGCAATCGAAGTACTCGCGATGATGTGTGAAAGTCCGAATCCAATAAGGAAGTAAGTGAGGAACACCGCAAGAATAAACGTCGCGAAAGAGTCAGAGCAACCTTCGCTTTGCTCTTTTTGCGTCACAACGAGCGAACTCATCAGAATGATCAACACCATCATGGCGCATGGGTTCACAGAGTCTGCAAGAGCTGTCATTGTGACAGCCCCCAAAACTCGTTGTTCCTTTTTCTACGGGGCAATCTTTATTAACTGACCAGCGACACCAGTTAAAAGTCCTGCAAGCGCGCTGTCACCTTCGCCATTTTTGCGCGCTTCGAGCACTGCGTTGACTTCGTGTTCAAGTTGCTCTTGGATGTCTTTTGTGCCAATGAGAACCTTGTTGTTCACGACTCGCAGGTGCGCCCGCTTCGTTGTCAGGGATGCCGTACATCTTCATGGTGCGCATAAACATCTTGGCATTGCCCTCATCGTGCCAGAACTCATATCTGTCAATCTTCACTGTATCAGCATGAGTTTTCTCAAAAAGGTCAAGCCAAGGCTTTAAATGAGCACAATGGGGGCACTCTGCGCCCCAGAAGTACACCACTTGCACACGGTTATCCTGTGCGGATGCCGTTGAGGATAAAAAAATGGATAATGCCGAGCAGATGACTGCAAGGAACGTAAATATTTTCTTCATGAGAGTTTAAAGGCTCCTTTCTCTAAGGAATCGGTTATCGGGATGATGCTTCCATCGTCCTTTTCGTGCCAGAATCGCTTAAAGTCAATCTTCTCTTTTTTGAGCGCATTATAGAGCTTCTGTATTTCGCTCTCTGTCGCCGTTACTTCCATTCCAGTGCCATAACAGGTGTTCGTTAGCGCGAGCGGTACTGCGACAATTTCTGTTTTTGCTCTGGATCGCACGAAAGTCGCTCGAATGAGTAACAAACAAGTTGGCACGAAATGCCGCTGTTGTTGACTTAAATGTGATTAGGTATTTGGATAGCAAGTGTATCATCTCTCCTGAGTTAGTTTTTGTCGTTTTTATTTCGGCTTCGAGGAAATTATACCACAGGAAGGAAATCGTGACAGAAAAGGTTTGTTTCTCAAAGTAGAATTCTTTCAAAAACTCATTTGTGCTATCATTGTTGACAGAAACCAATTTGCAAAATTGCAATTATACCAATATATAGAAAGGCGTGAATCGCCATTGATTGTTAAAAAGGATCGAAAAAAACTTTTCAAAGCAGGCGCGATCTTCTTGCTCTGGATCATAGCTGTGTTTTTACATCGGCGCGAGTGTCTCCAAAAACCTCCACCGAGATGGCAAAAGAGGAACCCCAAAATGTCTGAGGTTCAGAACCCAACAGGCTACGGTGTGCCAGATAATCAGAAAACGCCTGAGCAAAAAGCGAACACCGAAAAGTCGCAGCCTTGAACCGAAAAGCTATCAATAATGATGTAAGACTTCTTAATTCATCGCTTGGACCTTTGATAAAGACGGTTGGGAGCAAGCGTCAGCACAGGAGCGCAATGGTCTGCCAGCACTCTTCGTATATTTCCCACATGGGCAAAATACTGGCGCTTGGCGCGAATCGTTCGTGATGCGCTCATTTGCTAACATCACACTGCCATCACCTTGCCCGACTGTATACAAGGTGTACGAACAGTGGCTCAAAGAGCAAGTTCCTGACATCAAAATCGAGCAATCTGAGGACGAATCAGGAATCGCCTTCTCTGGCTTCTCTAGCGCATCTAAGCTGTTCATTTCAGGCAAGGTGTTCAATGGCTCCCTCAAGGAAACCGTTCATATCGTCCAATATGTCATCAAAAATGATGGTAGAGATGATGTCGAAACAAAGGCACGTACATGGAGCAGTAATCTTTCAAGGATTAAGTGATTAAATAAAAGTGATTCAAGGAGTTCAGGAATATTAAATTAGGAGGATTTATCAAGATGAGTAAATACAAAGGCGTTATTATTTTGATCGTTGTCGGCATATTGGTGCTCGTTGGCATCCAGTTGTTTGTCCCGAGCAGCGGCGACAAAGTTGCACAAAAATACACGAGAGAGTCCTCTCGACAAACTGTGAATCTCTCTGAGAGCGAATTTATCATTAATTTGCGGCATGGTAATTCGTTTATTAACGATTATTTCGGGGGTCAATGGAACCCTCTCCCAATGCCGATCAAAGACCAATACAAGGACCTTTTAAAGGAAAAGGTTGTATTCCTACGTGAGGGCGATACGTTTAGCGATTACAAAGAGCTGATTGTTTTCGACACTTACACTACTGATGCTTTTCCCAGTGTGAGTGCATACCTCAAGCACCATGCGAAGGAGCTAGAGCGCAAGAATCCTGATGGAAAGATCAAAATCCTGCATGATGGTGACAAAGGAATTATCTACCAGTGGGCAATTATCGAGAACGACAAGACAACCTACCTTGAATTTGGAAAGGTAGAGAAGACGGATGAGGGCGTTTTATCCGTCAAATACATCAATAAGGGCACTGATAATCTCGAAAATCAGCGTCAGGCATGATTAAGCTGTTTACTAAGGTTTGAGAAGTTTGAGAAACAAAAATAAACAAAATCAACACAAAGCAAAAAGAGACTTTACATATGACTGTAAAGCCTCTTTTTGTTTGACTGTTTTCGGATTCCAACTACTTCCAAAATAGTCCTTGATAGCTTTTCAATCCGCGCACCTACATGAGGTGCGATAGCCAACTTTGCGTCAACTAACCTAAATTTGAGAAAATTCATCGCCAATTTAGGGTTTTATTTGCGCGTATTCCCCACATTTCAATCCGCGCATCCGCGTAGGATGCGATAACTTCAAAATCCAGCCCGCTTAATTCCACGGCATCGTCTTCATAGCAGTATAGCGCCTCGTAGGCTTCAATCAACCTCTCAAACTCGCGGACATTCTCTTCTTTTAATAATAGAAGTAATTGGCTCGCCGCCATTGATAATGATGGCATTCTCATCATTCTTGTTCCACTCCAATGTCACCACATTTTTCAGAAGTCTATCCAAATATCGCGATCCTTGAGATGCAACACATGGACGCGCGATGGAATCTTGTCGACAGACATCCCTGAACATTTTTCTCGAAAAACTTCTTTGATTCCTCGGTGAAATCTGTTGCAAAAATCAGTTGGTTTGTTCATTGCGCTTCCCATCACTTTCCATCCGACTGCTTCGTGGCATCTGCGATAGCCTTATCGGCATCCTCTGCGGAAAGACCTTCCTTCATGAGGACATCCTTTGTAACGTCAACCCCGCCTGCAACAGCGACGCGCTTATCGAGCACAACGGAGTAGTTCTTGTCTTTGCGAACATCCTCAACAGCAAAGCATCAGCGTACTTTCTGAATCGGCACAAGTTTATCAGTCTCCATTTGCGTCAGAGAACGCTGGAACTCCATGATTTTCTGTTGGTGCCGCTCAAGCAGAGTGCGTCAAGATCCTTGACCTGATTTTTGGATCTTGTCATACTCAGCCTTCATGGCATCCTGTGCGCTCTTCATCTGAGGATGATACTCGACAACGACCTGATGATCAACAAGCGCCACATTGGGCGGAGGAGGAGCTGTCTGAGTCCCGCACCCTCCTGCGAAAAGAGAGACGCCAACGAGCGAACATGCGAGAATTCCAAATGCAATCTTATTGTTTTTTGTCATGATAAATGATTCCTTCCTTTTTATCTAAAACCAGCGAGAATACCCACCGCCTCTAAGCAAAGCGTAGGCGGTTGGTTATTGACAATGTTACTCCAAACCCTTTTGGAGTGCAATACCCTTAATACTTGCAATCTTACGCAACGACACATTTTGCTCCTGTAGCGCATTTATCTTGCTCCACAGAAGCTCTAATGCGTTTAACTGCTTTTAGCTCATCCTGTGCCGCTACAACGCGCTTATTGGTCGATGCGATTGCTTTTGATTGTGGCAACTTTGTGGTCAGCAGAGTGCTTGTTGATCTCCGCGTACACTTCGTTGTAGACTTGTTCACCCTCTTTGCGCTTCTCCTCTTCTTCGCATTTCACAAGATCAAGATTCGCGTACAAGTAGGCCAACATATTGCCGTGATAAGCCAACAACTGCTCCAACTCGCCCAATGTGATGTCGTAGGGGATCAATGGGAGTTCAAGCTCGTTCAGGTTATCATTGAGAGCATCCAATTTTTCCTCGGAAAATACTGCTCCGAGGCGACTTTCGGACATTTACATCACACTCCTTTCTAATTAGATTAAAACTTCAAAAAGAATTTAGAGATTAATTACCATTTGGCAGGAAAATCTCAATCAGTGTCGATGACATCGCCTAAACGGCTTGTCTGGAGGTGGATATAAAATAACGACAGCGCTAAAAACATCGCTAAAGCAACGCGATTGTACCACACTTCACGGGTTAGGCGTTTTTGCTCTTTTCGCTGCTCGCGAGTCTCTTTCAAAAGAGTTTCAACGATTTCGCGATCTGTCATGTTCTTAAGTGTGTCTTGAGCTTCCTCTGTTTTTGGCGCATCAATATGTTTTGACGGTGGCGATTCTTTTCGTCCTTTTTGTGTTTTTCTTAAACAACAACGACAAATGATTCCCTTCTTTCCAAGGATATTTCTACGCCGATTATAACATGTATTTAGATGGCTTACTGAGAAAGTTTTGAAGAGAATCAAAAAAGAGGCTCAAGAGAACCTCTTTTTCTTTCAATCCACGCACCCGCGTGGGGTGCGATTTATTGCATTTGCCCGAATGACGGAAATCGTTTCAATCCGCGCATCCACACGGGATGCGATAACTAGCACCGCTAAGCTCAGGCTGATGCGCCGTTGATTAACCGCGCACCCGTATGGGGGTGCGATATGGCGAAAAGAAGCAAGAGATCAACGGGCAGGTTGTTTCAATCCGCGCACTCACATGGAGTGCGATACAGAGCGGCTTTGGCCAACGAGACACTAAGCCCCGTTTCAATCCGCGCACCTACACGAGGTGCGATCCAAAAGTACCAAAATCGAGCGCGTCCAGAGAGACGTTTCAATCCGCGCACCTACACGAGGTGCGATAAATTAGTTGATGTATAGTCCGTGCTTGAAGTTGTTTTCCAATCCGCGCACCTACACGAGGTGCGATCCGTTTCCGCGCCGGATAGCCTTTTTGTGTAGTGCGTTTCAATCCGCGCACCTACACGAGGTGCGATCCGATCTCGTCAAGTCGTAACTACGGCGATAACGCCGTTTCAATCCGCGCACCCTACACGAGGTGCGATAAGTACCAGATCGCGCGTTATAGACAGCGCACGCCGTTTTCAATCCGCGCACCTACACGAGGTGCGATAGCCAACAGGGTGTCAGCTAACCTAACTTTGGGATTTGCCTCCCAATTTAGGATTTTATTTGCGCATCTTCCTCCACTTGTGTGGTTTTATTACACAATTACAATTCAGATGCGCCTGTAAAAAAATAACTAAATTTTATGTTCACTTAGGGTTCGCACTGCGCCTCGACGCGAACCAATTCGTTACGTCTATTTTACCCCAAGATCAAAATCCTGTCAACTAGCTATTTCTTGTTTTTCGACCGTAGTCGCAGATCCGATGTCTTTACTGAATCGCATCAGCCATCTCTTGTATAGCTTTGGCGGTTTCGGAATCCATTACATCTTTAGAGTCGTCCTTCTTTGGCTCTTCTGGTGCACCAATATAGTTTCCTGATGCCTTTGTTTCTTTGCCTGTCTTGCCCTCAAATTTTTTCTGCCCTGATTTAGACGAATCGCTTGAAGCGTCACTTACGTGCCGCTCAAGGCGTTTTACCTGCTCTGACACTCAATGAGTTCTCCTTGCCGCTTTTAGCGATCCTCTTCCTTAACCTTGTCCTTTTCTAACGTGATTTCGTCCTCGACCTGTCCGTTGATTTCTTGCTTTTTTTCGCCGTTGACGGAAATCACTGTGTTTCCTGTTTTTTCGTCAACCTTGATGGTTGTTTCCACGTTCTTATCAGTTCCATGCGTGCGCACATAAGCTTCAATTTCGCGCGATAATTTTGACCCTAAATTAGGATTCAAGGAGTTCACTATCGCGAGTTCTTTGAAGCACTCTTCACGGTTTCCTTGCAAAGAGGTTAATCGTACTGAGATAATAGTGCGCATAATAGTTGCGCTCGTTAATCGCAATCAATGATTTTAGCTCCTCAATCGCTTCTGGATAGTAATTCTTGAGCTACCATCCTTCTTGGTCTCACTGATGTAAAGTTGAACAAGAGACATTTTCATTGCTTCATCGATTCACTGATAATCGACAGTTTGTTTGTAGGTCTTGATGACATCATCAATCTTGCCCCTGCTTGTTGTATAGTTTGATTAGTTTTGACATAAGGGTTATACTGCGTTTTGTCAACTTCGATAGCCTTTTTGTACTCATCAATAGCCTTAGCCTGCGATGTCTCAGACGGGTTGTTGGCGTATACGATCCCCTTAATATAATGACCACGATAGTCGTTGGGGTACTCGTTAATCGCCTGATCGGCATATTTCAGCGCTTTTTCTTCGTCCTTTGCGCCCGCACAGCTCTCAGCGACACCAATGAGCGCTTTTGCTTTGATTTGCTTCCTGAGCTTCTTGTCTACTTTATTGATGTGCTCTATTGCGTCCTCATAGTAGCGGATAGAGCTTGGATATTGCTTCATCAGCCGCAGCATATCAGCCGCAAGCAGCTCATAGAGCGGGTTCTTGGGATCTTTTTTTGCCGCCTCCATAAATGCCGCCGCTGATGTCTTGAGATCGCCCTTATTGATGGATTCAAGACCTTGCGCGTAAAGTTGTCGCCTTGGAGTTTGCCAAGTTTAGCGTCTTTGTCTTTCGCTTCTGCTGGCGACATGAACGAGAGTCCCTGCGACAAATGAGCCAAGAACGAGGCAGGTTAAGATGCGCTTTGTTTTATTTGATTTATAGCTAAACATTGAATGATAACTTCCTTTCGTTTTCTAAGGTTTCTTTGATTATACCAAACGGGAAAGGACGAAAATTAGTTATGTTAGGATAGAAACAAAGAAATGAGGTTGTATATATGGAAGAAAAGATACATGTCCCTCCCATCAAAATCCAAGGCATCAAAACAAAACTCGTGCCGTTTATTCGCGACAATGTGCAAATATCGGAATCAACACTGTGGATCGAACCATTCCTAGGTTCAGGCGTAGTTGGTTTCAATCTAGCGCCACAAAATGCAATTTTCGCGGACACGAATCCGCATCTTATCAGCTTCTATAACGCTATCAAAAACAACGACATTAATGCTCAAATTGTGCGCGAGTTTTTGCAATCTGAAGGCGCAAAGTTAGCTGATGGAGATGCCAATTACTACTACGAAGTGCGCGACAGGTTCAACAAAGAACACAATGTGCTGGATTTTTTGTTCCTTAATAGATGTTGTTTTTAACGGTCTAATGAGGTTCAATAGGAATGAAAATTTCAATGTTCCATACGGGCACAAACGCGAAAGGTTCAGTAAGGCGTACATCACAAAAGTTTGCAACCAAGTTGCTTTTGTGGAGCAAAAAATTAGAAAGAACAACTGGATCTTTTTGTGCCTACCATTTGAGCAAACAATTCGCCGTGTAGATGCTGTGGGCGCTTTTTTTGAGGATGTGTTAATTTACTGCGACGCCCCATACATCGGCGAGACATGTGGATTACTATAATGGATGGACAGAGAAAGACGAAGTGAAACTACATGATGTGCTGATAAGCGCTGTAAAGAAGCGAAATGGAAGAAATGTGAGGTTTTGCGTGTCCACTTGGTCGCAAAATAGTTGGCGCAAAAATGAGTTCGTTGATGAGGTGTGGAATGGATGTGAAATTGTCACCAAAGAGCACTTCTACCACGTCGGCGCAAAAGAGGCGAATCGGGGAAGCGTGATTGAGGCGCTGTTGATTGGTTGATTGGCACATAAAATGCAAAAGAGCGACCGAAGTGATCGCTCTTTTTGATATATAAATCGGGATGTTCTATTTCGCTACTTTCGGCGAACTACTCGGCATTAAAATTACCAAGCATCCGAACTTAGATTTGTTCAAAATTTAATTTGTGCGTCGCAACGGAATTACCCCATTGTTCCCCCCAGCCCCGTCCACAGGAACACTACCGCTCTGCCAAGAAAACGGCTTTTGTGTCTACATGTTACAAGAATTTCGAAGTTTAAGCCCCAACTAAAACATGAGTGCCTTTCTCGGCGACATTCTATAAACGAGGCAAATGTTGTCTATATGTGCAAACAACTGTCGCTTGAAATTGGAATTGTGTATGTTGAAATTCGCTTATTCTGCTGATGTCGCAGCTTTTTGTAAAAAAACTCTTGTAATTGTCCTTTCGGAATTGCTTTTTAAAATCGCATCTATAAGTTCCCTATCAGAACCTTCGTTTTATGTTAAAGGTTTTCTTTTCTTTGTCCTCTGTTTTGCCTCTTTCTTTCTTTTTGTTTTTCTTCTTCTTTCACATCAATGATTCTTTTGCTCTGCAACTCTCGTGTTATTCTCACCTGCGCCAACAAAGAAAGTTATCTTTGTTATTGTTTTTCCATTCTTATTGACACGGAAAAGAGGTTTGTCAACTTGGCACGTTTTTTGTTCTTCAGGAGGAGAAACTACATTGTAGTATTTTCTTTCGTTAATCTCAGCAAGAGCAGGAGTTAAAACTCTAGCTAAAAAGCTATATGTGTTGTCATAATGAGCAACCTTCTTTGGATTCGCCAAAATAAATTTAAGAGATTCTATCGAAATTGTAATCTCTTTAATGTAGCTTGACATCTCGTCTGCATTCATCCGCGATGTACTGTAGTTAAATTTTGAGCAAAAAAATCCATGTAAAATAGATGCAGCGTATCTCGTGTAACAAATAAGAGCGCAAAGTTTTTCTTTCATATAATGCTCTTTTAACTCTGTCGTCCATTCAGCAAGTGCAGGGTTTATTCTTACACACACATACCCTGTTTTAAATCCAAAGTAAATGCTTGAAAGCCAATTCAGGCAAATAATCTCATCTGTATCTTCTGATGTTATAAATATTTGGTTGTCTTTCAGACAATTCCCTAAAACCTCCAACGTTTTTCTTAATGAGCGAATATCACAATTACTCAATCTTGCAAGTGCAGGAATATAGAATTTATACCATTTTGTAAAATCGCCTTCGCGCTCAATAACAGCAAGCAGAGTCATTAAAATTCGATATTCAATATATGAGACAGCAAAAGAACTTTTCTTGTGCGAGTTTATTACTTTGGATTACAGGAATATCAACATCATAGGTTGTAACATCTTTGGAATTTTTCAAGAATATCTTCAAAAGTGCAATTCTCTGTTTTTATAAAATCTGATGGTGTCATAACAAATTCCTTTCTTTATTAGTCATTACTCCTTGTGTGATGATTATACTACATAAAAATACAATGTTGTCTATATACGCAACATTTGTAGTTTGAATTTGGAATCATGTAGGTTGAAAAATGTAATCTTGCCTGTTGAAAATGTAATCATGTAGGTTGAAAATGTAATCATGTAGGTTGAAAATGTAATCTTGCCTGTTGAAAATGTAATCATGTAGGTTGAAAATGTAATCTTGCCTGTTATCAATTTTTTGCTGGATCGCTAAAACCGTTGATGTTAAAGGGTTGGGCTGTTTTAATAAAAACCGCAAAACGCGACAATATATAAAAATCAAAATATAAGATATAAGCTCGGCGAAATAATAAGGCACGAAGGCGCGCCCTCTAAATTTTAATGACTTGTTTGGTTTCGGCATGCGCCCCTGAAAGCTATCGTGCAACCTTTTTTGCCAATCTATCGCGCATTTATTGCGATTTTCAGTCACGGATTTGATACTTTTAGCTCTTTTTGTGAAGCAGGTAACCCTCAGATGAGTATTGAGATCGCAATGGAGCGAAACCCGATCGCACTGATGCGAAAATTAGATAGATGCGTTCTGCATTGATGTGAAACTGTTGGGCGAAAATGTAATTTGATAGCGATCACAATAAATGCCAAACAGCAATCTAACCTGCCGCGAATTGATAGCGAAGTGAACTACTCTAACATTAATGTGCATCTACTTCGCAATGGAGCGAATTTATTTCGCTCACACATATTCAATATCCATAATGTGCGAAGTAGAGCGATTCGTGACTATCAGTTGCGAAATAGTTCTAAATTAAGTAGGCGGCGTGCTCTATAATCGCGAAGGTTTAGCTATATTTTCGCTCTCCTTATCGGTTCTTTGTAGTTTGTATTTTTCCGCTCACTAAGAAGTGTTTCGGTAGTTTGAGGTTCTCGGATTTCTAGCCAAGAGAAAGGTTGGGTGTTTTCGATTCCTCTGTTCGCTAAGATAAGGATTGCAAGTTTTAGAGTGTGTTGATTCTTTCCAAGAAGGAAAGTTGGAGAGGTTTGTTCTCTTTGTTCGTTAAGCAATGTATTCCAAGTTTTGTGGTTTTTGATCTTTTTTCTCTGATTGTTTGTAGTGTTTTGGGCTAAAAAGACAAGGATCGCAAGTTTCGTGGCTTCGTGAAAAAAGAAACAATCTTCGGTTTATGAAGTTGTTATGTTTTTTTCTTTCCAAGGCAAAAGGTGAAGAGGAAAGTTTCGCTCTCTAAGCACAGGTTCATTAGTGAGTTTCGTTCCCAAAAAGCCAAGAAGGAAAGTTATTGGAGGTGCTATTCTCCCCCAAAGCACGTTTTCTTTAATCGTTAGTCTTTATTTCAGCCAAGACCGTCAAGCTCAACTTTGTTCTTTTGCTTATTTAAAAGTTACATATCTCATTTAAAAAGTTGCATGATTCAAAGAAAAGTTACATATCTTATTTTAAAAAGTTACATATCTCATTTAAAAGTTGCATAATTCAAAGAGAAGTCAATGAACTTTTAAAGGTTTCTTTAGCTTTTCATGGTTACGAAGTTTGAGTTAGTACTTAAACTTCTACGAGATCAATCGCAACCATCTTTTGTTTGGTAAAATCAGAATGGTAACCTTAATACATGGAAGCCTACAAAATCTGTTTAGACATCAAAGATAAAAGAAAGGAGGGCGACTGTAATAAGTCGCATATCCAAAAATGTTCAAAGACAAAAACACTTTCTCTCCAATACAACCTTTTTGGAAGAAAGTTACTGATAACAACATTTGCATTTTTTCTTCTTGGACTTATTTCATTTTGTAAATCCATCAACAATAGAAGCTAATATGCGCTCAGATCAGCAACAAGTTTTTGAATGATATGCAAAGAAACAGCGAAATGTACGATCAAGATCGCCGGATGGTAGATGACTTTAATCGTAGGAAAGCAGAATTTGAAAAAAATGAAATCTGATAGTTCAGGTTCTGCCGAGAGTGATAAAGCTAGAATGTCCTCTAAAGTCGAACAAATGCAAAGAGAGTTCGATGCTAACGGAAGACGACTGAACGATTCATATAAAGAATCTCTCAAAGACATGGATGATAACTACTATCTTGATATGAGTTCTAAATACAAAGGCAATGAAAGCATCTTTAACGATGATGATTCTTTTGGAAAAAGGAAATTCAAGTAATGTTGGACAAAAACAAATCATTGTTAGATTCCAATGCTAATGATGGAAGAATTGTTCGTCGTTCAAACAATAGAGTTGGTTCTGCTTCTTCTCTTGAAACAGACAACAAAACAGGTTATACTGATAGTATAGATAAAAAAGGTTCAGGAAGTATTGACAATACATCATCAAAAGTTGGAAGTATAGATGTTTCAGGAGATAATAAAACACAAAATGAAAAAGCCAATCAACCTGTCTGAAGATAACTTAATTAAGTTTGGCATAGCTACCCTTCTTGTATTCATCGTTATGTCTGTTCTTTACTTCTTAGGGAAGAAGAAAGACGGCTAACCAAACGACAAAAAGAAATGAGGGAAATTAATGTCTAAAAACAATCAATCCGATCCGTTTTTATTGTGCTCCCAACAAACCAAGAATCGAAAAAGGGATTAAAGAGGGAAAAACCAAAGTTTTGGATTTGGACAAGTTTCGCAACAAAAAAACAAACCTCAAAAACAAAAGCAAAAACTCGTTTTTTCACCTTGGATAGAATCATCCAAGGTTTTTCTTCGCTCACAAAATTGGCATCGGAAAAAAATTGATATACTTGACATATAAAAATAAAAACACTCAATCACTAAATACAACCTAGGAGGAATATATAATGTTCGTACTATCACAAAGCGGTGTTGCTGGCTTAGATGCAATGGGTTATGATATTAACGTTCAAGAGCGCCAACTGCAAGATGGTTCTATTAGCCGTGTCTTTATGATCATTGGCTTTGGGTTTGGATTCAATTTGCTCTTAGGAGAATATACGATTGAAGAACAAGCTCGTGCAGTCTTAACTGATATTTATGTTGCGATGCGCAACGGTGAAGAGTTTTTACGATATTCGTGAAAAAGAAAAAGAAGTTTGTCAATCGCCAATCCTAATTAACGAAACAACCAACTTAAACCAAAACTCAAAGGGTGATCACAGATGCCTAACCAAGACAAAGAACAAATCAAACAACTGAAAAAAACATACATCTATGGCGCAGTCGCAGTGGTGTGTTTACTGGCGTTCATCTTCGCTGTATCTTCGATTCCGAGTGCACAAGAAACATTCCGCTCATTTATCCCCCGACAACAAGAACATCACGATGAGGCATCAATCAGCGACAATCAAGGCGGCGAAACAGTAATCATGCGAAAGCAAGATGAAAACAAAGAGAAGAAAATCATGCAGATTGAAGACTTTACCAACGACATCAGTTCGCCGACACCAACGTCACATCCTGACACAATTGCGCTGTCAGGCAAGCACTATTTCATCTTTGAGCGAAACATCTTAATGCCGTTTGACAGCGAATCGTGGATTCAATATGACGTTCCAGCCAAGAGTAACTATTCGGCAATTAGCGAGTTCTATCAGCTTGGAGAAGTGCCTTCTAAGTGGACGCAAAAAGCGACCATCCACAAAGTCGCAATGAGCGATAAAGATTGCTACGCATTGGCAGATAAGATTGTGAATGGACTTATTGTGAGCTATTCCAATCAAATGGAAGTCAACGGCGAAAAGCTCACGAAAGATAATTTGTCGGTGAATTATGTAAGAAGAATCCGACCAACACAGAACTCTATTGGGAGCACAAGGGCATTGTTGGAACAACCGACGAAGTGCAATTCCTTCGCGTCTTTATCAGCGAATATAGTGGCGAGATGTATTTGGTCACATACACCATCAAAGGCACATTGAGCGACTTGGATGACAGCGCGATTATTGGCAGTCTAAAGGTTATTGAGTCGGTACAACAGTTAAAGGAAAAAGGTTGATTTTTGAGGGACTTTCACTCATTTTTTTGCGCGAAAGCCCCTTTTTATTTGCATTGTACTCATGTAATTCCTATAATATCTGCATTGAGTTGCTGTTTTGTGCTCCAATGGTCGTTTTTAGTTTTAGTTTCTTGAAAAAGGGAATTTCCAATGTCCACAAAGATGAGTCAGCGTTTCGCACTAATCAATGGCAACCGGTCGCGTATTCATAACATTTCAGTTGGAGGTATGTTGCTCGATGCGTCCACAAAGGGCAAAATCGGTGCACAGATGCCTATTACCATTGAAATCAATGGGCTGAGTTAGTTGTTCATGGTGAAATCATTCGCGCGCAGGAGCGTAGTGTTGCTGTCAGATTCTCTAAGGTTTCTAAACGGCAGCAATCATTTCTCAAAAAGTTGCACTGTGTTGCCTAATTGGTGACAAAACGCATCAAAAAAGCCACTCTTGATTAGAGAGTGACTTTTTCTTTTTTGAGACTAGCAGAAGAGCGCGAGCTGACCCGAATCAGCCGCAAGCGCGACCTCTTTGCGAGGCTTGCGCAACTTTTGCGTGCTGATGAACGAAACCGCACGGTCATAGACCATTTCCAACTCAAGCGAAGTCTGCGACGACTTGCTGAGCCACTTCTTGATGAAAAGCCGCCTTGGTAGGGCTGGTTTCAACAAGATCTTCCTGCATAAGTGAAGGATCATAGAAATCCTCCATCTTGTGCAGGAGATTTTTCTCTCTGCTTGTTTGTACGAGGGTTGCGCCGCGAGATTCCAGCTTCTCAGCCTGCTCGTATACGACCTCGAACAAGTCGCATTCGGCCGCGTCGAAGTTCCTTGCGCGAACCTCGCCCAACAACGCTCCGTCGAGAAGACTCCAACCGATTTCCTGCGGTTGGATGTTCTTACGCTGTCGCGAGAACCTCCCCGAGGAGCAATGAAGAAGCCGTAGACGCGATACGAGTGGAAAAGCTCGTTTGCGTCTTCTTCGAGTGACGCTTCGATGATGAAGTTGAGCACCCTGCCCAGCCTGCATCATTCCGTACACATAGAAGAGCGACGATTTATTGATCGTCGGCTCTGCGGTGAGTACATAATCTCCGCAGAGAAGATCTTCCCACTTCTCCTGTGGGAGTTCGTAACTCTTCTTTTCCTCGGCTACTGCAATGTTTTTCATAGTGTGCATCCTCCTTCAAAATTATAAAAACTTCGTGATCAAACACTCTATTTGCATTATAGCAAAGACGTCTATAACAATGCAAAAAGAAATTTTCTTTATTTTTTTATGTAAATTTATTGATGTTTTTCAAACACTAAGATCAAAGATCTCAATGTGTGGTATCATTAAAGAGATAAACCAACGTACGAAAGGACTGAACTAAAAGCTTGTTCAAATCCATAACAAATATATTTAAGAACCAAAACCCTAAAAAAACGAACAAAGACTTGTGGAGCGAATTAACGCTCTTGAAGCCAAATATAGCTCTTATTCAGATAACGCACTTCGCGACTACATATTGAACCAACGCGAAAAAGATCACTCCAACGACACTAAAGGACAGCACTACAACCTGCTTATTAATGTGTTCGCTGTTGTGCGAGAAGCATGAAACGATACGTGAGAATAGCGCGCCTATGATGTGCAGATGTTAGCAGCATGGATGCAGGAAGCATTTCAGAGATGCAAACAGGCGAGGGCAAAACGCTTGTTGCGTACGCTCCTGTTGTGCTCAATGCGGTCATTGGCAATAAGGTTCATGTTGTGACCGTGAACGATTACCTTGCCATGCGCGATTTTCAAACGATGGGACACCTCTACGCATTTTTGGGACTATCTACAGGCTTAATTGTTTCTAATATGTCCAAAGAACTTCGTTGGACGAGCTACAACTGCGATATTGTGTATGGTACGAACAACGAATTTGGCTTTTGACTACCTGCGAGACAACATGACAGGAGAAAATGAAGAAAAAGTTCAAACGGGTCTTGATTTCGTCATCATTGATGAAGTTGATTCCGTGCTCATTGATGAAGCGCGAACGCCGCTCATCATATCAACACCTGCGGATGATAATTCGGATGTTTACATAAAGATGTCACAGCTCGTAAAAACATTCAAAGAGGATGTTGATTTCACGCGCGATAAAGACAACAAAAAGACGCTTATCGGCACTGATGTTGGCATTAAGAAAGCGGAAGATTACTTTGGAATAGAGAGTTTGTATTCCATTGAAAACCCACTGCTTTCTAAACTCGTTCAATCAGGCGCTGAAAGCGCACTTTGTGTTTGAACGTGACAAAGATTATGTGGTTAAAGATGGCGAAGTTGTAATCATCGACGAGTTCACCGGTCGTTTAATGATTGGAAGACGTTATTCCGACGGACTCCATCAAGCGATTGAAGCGAAAGAGGGCGTAGAACTCAAACAAGAGAGCAAAACTGTCGCCACAATCACGTTTCAAAACTATTTCCGTTTATACAAGAAATTATCAGGTATGACAGGCACCGCTAAAACAGAGGAAAAGGAATTTTTACTCGATTTACAAGATGCCTGTCGTTCAGATTCTAAAAACAAGCCATCTCAGCGCATTGATTATCCCTGATGTGGTGTTCCATACGCAAGATGCAAAAATACAAAGCCGTCGTAGAGCAAGTGAAAGACTGCTATGCCCGCAAACAGCCCATCCTTGTTGGAACAACGAGCATTTCTGCAAGCGAGCATGTTTCTGCCCTTTTGGTGCAAGAAGGAATCCCTCATACAGTTCTAAATGCGAAATATGACGCGCAGGAAGCGGAAATCATCTCACATGCAGGCGAAATTGGCGCTGTTACGATTGCGACTAATATGGCGGGTCGTGGCACCGACATTGTGACACAAGATGGCGTCGATGAGCTTGGAGGTCTCTTTATCCTCGGCACGGAAAAGCACGAATCAAGGCGTATCGACAATCAGCTCAAAGGGCGTACAGCTCGCCAAGGTGCGCGCGGAGAAACGCAGTTTTATGTGTCCCTCCAAGATGATCTCTTTAAGTATTTTTAGCATGAGCGATTGATGAAAATATTCGAACGTTTCAATGTGAACATTGATGATGCGCCAATAGAGTCCTCCTACCCTAACCAAAACGATAGACAATAGCCAAAAAGCGCATTGAGGCACGTAATTTTGATATTCGCAAGAATCTATTAGGTTATGATGATGTTCTCAGCAAACAGCGCGAAATTATCTATAAGCAACAAGCGATGAAATCAAAAATGCAAATTATGACTACATTATGCGAAATCTCAATAGGTTCATCGAAGATATTGCAAAAAGTAGAGGTGTTGGATGCTTATGCAGATCCAACGAAATATCCAGAGGAATGGAATCTACAAGGTCTTGTTGAAGCGCTTGATTGTGTATTTTCGCTGGATGGTTTGGTTACATTTGAGGAGATCGATGGGTTATCCAAGGATGAACTGGATAACTTCGTTATTGAGCGCTAAAGAGCGTTATTGCGTTTAAAGAGAATCTTCTTGGGAAAGGGCAACTCACGAGTGTGCTCAAATCGGTGTCGCTAAAAATCACGGATGATTTTTGACAAACCAAATCAACAGCATGGCTGTGCTTCAAGAAGGCATCAATTTTCCCGCGCCTACGGGCAACTGAATCCGCTCCAAGAGTACAAAAAGAAGCCTTTGCGATGTTTGAAGAGATGGAAAGCGCAATCAGGAGCAATTTACACTCTTCGCATTGGGCTTCCAAGTGCAAGTTAATGCGCCTGATGAAATTGAAGAGGATCATAGTTGGGACGGGATTAATACGATTGAGGAGCTTGAAGCAGAAGTGGCGAGGCGACAGGATGAGATTAAAGAGTTGTTGATGACGCCTGTTGATAATGATGTTAATGTTGCAGGTAAAGATGGAGAGAATAAGAACGAAGGCGAGAGGAAGGAAGAAGAGAGCGGGGGAAGGTAAGGAAATAAACAAAGAAAAATAAAGATGATGACGACGAAGTTGTTCTTGGTCAAATTTAGCAATTTTGATTGTTTTGATGTAAAAATTGAGTTAGTTTGGTGTAGTTGTTCCTCCCGAGATGGGCGGGGCATAGAAAAAAGGAGTGTTAAAAATGAAGAAGATCATTAATAAGAATGAAGTTGTCGTCGCGGTGCATGGCACGAATTTCACGCCGATGATGCCGCTTGTTGCGCGTTGCTCCAGCTTACCTACGGAACGGAAAATGTGTCTGTAAAGCGGGAATTTAAAATTGAGTCTACGAAAGGACTTGATTTTATCTTGGACATTGGGCAGATTGATGAGGTTAGTGATAACCTTGTCCGTCTTGACCATCATCCTGCAAGCGGGCGGCAAGAGGACAAGGGAGTCCTTACGACCGTCAAGGACGGGAGTGGAGAGGATGTCTCCATTCCACACTGTGCGTTCACAAAGTTGGCGCAGTTAGTGTGGGAGGATGAGTCTCAGGAAGTTCAGGATGAACTTCTTCAGGTAATCTATCCCGTTGGCTGCGCAGGACAACGGCATCGAAGTGAGCGGGTACGCGCCGCGTGCGTCTCCTTCCCGTTCGTACATCCGTTTAACGGCGCATGGGACGAGGATGGGTCGCCGAAAGCGCAGTATGAGCGCTTCATGCAGGCGGTAGACATCGTGCGGCAGGTGTTGGAGCGCATCATCATTCGCACGCACTCCAAGTTCGCGGCGGCAGAAATCGTCAGTACGGCGATTTCGGACTCCAAGGATGAGTCGTAGTTCTGCCTCGGTTCGCTCCGTGGCAGGATTACGTGCTTGCGACGAACAACGGGCAGCCAACTTGCCGGCTTGTGGTTTTCCCGAGCAATCGGGGAGGCTACATGATTCAGGTTGTTCCCAAAGAGGCTGGTAGTTTTGCCTCTTGGTGAGCATCCCCGAATCCATCAAGGATTGCGAGGGGTTCGTCTTTACGGCGCATGGTGCTTTCGCGGGTTTCAACACCTGCGAACAGGCCATTGCGGCGGCGAAGATGATTCTCGCGGAGGAGTAATCGTTCGCTCAGGTTGCTACTTGCGGCAAAAAAGATCTCAGGTGACTGGGATCTTTTTGTTTTTGCTGTATTGGTATGGGAGTGAAGTTGTTAATTGTCAATTAAAATTTAATTTTTATTTTTTTGTGGTTTTCTGAGGTTAAAACTTGGCAAAGTCCATATATATAGGTATAGTAAATTTAGTTCGTATTTTTTCTGTATGCCGTAAGGCAGAAAGGAGGATTCCATCATGGGAATTCGTTGTTGATCATGGTATTAAGTTTGTTAACCTCTCGCCCGAAACATGATATCGTTATCCTTTTAGAGGATGGCGAGAAACTTGTTGTTCCGCCATCGGGAATCGTCGCACGGTGCACCTCGTCTGAGGTTGTTGTGCGTACGATGGGGCGTGTGCAGGGTAAGACTATGGAGTTTGGTGAGGTATACGATCTCCCTGCTCCCGAAGAGAATACCATTTACATTGCTTCGCGCTTGGTCGCGGATCGCGTTAAGCGCGCTGATGTAACTGCTCCAGGAAAGCAGATTGTCTTCGAGGATGGCAGTGAGGCCTGTGAAGGTCTTTTTCTGTGTTCGCGTAAGCGAGTTGCCTTCCCGCCTGACCCCTTCGGGGGTCTTTTTTTCGTCAAAAAAAGAGGCTACCATCAGGCAAACCTCTTCACGCTTAATCTCTATCTCTTAACTTGTTTTTTATGCCCTCTCAACCATTAACCAATAAACTCATCCTCATCAAACTCAGGTTCGCCATTGAGTGCATCAGCTTTGACTCCAAGGTACTCATCAAGCACCTGTTGCTTAATTCGCTCATATTGTGCCTTACCTTCTGCACTTTCAAAGTATGCTTTTGAGTTTCGGCATCCCTTGGAAGTTCTGCCCTTCGTACATATACCATGCGCCGCCTCTTGCCGATGATGTCGCTTTGAACGGCAAAATCAATCACAGCGCCCATTTCGTCGGGACTTTGCCAAATACAATGTCAAATGTTGCCGTCTTAAAAAGGAGGATAAGTTTTTGTTCTTAACCACTTTCACTTTTGTGTGGTTTGCGGTTGCTTCATCGCCATCCTTGATGGTTTCCCCTTTGCGCACATCAAAGCCGCACCGATGCGTAGAATTTGAGCGCTCTGTCGCCCGTTGTTGTCTCAGGAGATCCCTGCAAGGACGCCGACTTTTTCGCGAATCTGGTTGATGAAGATAATCGTACATCCATGCTTCGATGCTTCCCCTGTGAGCTTGCGCATTGCTTGGCTCATTAGACGCGCGTGTAGTCCTACATTTGAGTCTCCAAAGTCGCCATCAAGCTCTTTTTGCGGCACAAGAGCGGCAACAGAGTCAACAACAATGATGCCGACACCATCTGATTTAACGAGCATGTCAACAATATCAAGCGCCTGTTCGCCAGAATCGGGCTGGGTAAACTGTAACTCTTCCATATTGACGCCAAGTGCGCGCGCATAGGACGGGTCGAAAGCGTGTTCGGCATCAATAAATGCCGCAATATGACTCTTTCTGACTGAAACGATGCGATACACTTGAGCGCAATCGTGGTCTTTCCTGAGCTTTCTGACCATAAACTCAATATCACGCCCTTTTGGCAAACCGTCGCGAGAATCATGTCAACAGGCAAAATTCCTGTGCTTACTCGCTCAACAGGCACAACAGAATCCGCGTTGAACGTCATCATGGTGTTCTCGCCATACTTCTTTTGAATCTTCTTGAGCGCTTCTTCGATACCAGCTTTTAGGTTCGTCTTTTTAATTCTTGCCATTTTTTTAGATCACCTTTCTTTTTCTACGAAAACAGCCAAACATTGCTGATTTTTGCGACTTAGCGTTTTATAAACTCGCATAAGTCCAAGCTCGCACAGCAACACTGCAACAGCTTTGAGTTCTTCATCCATGATGCTGTTAAGCGCAGGATGTGCGATTGATTTGAGTGTCTCAATGTCAGCCAAACTGCCGCACATAAAGCCTTTTGCAATCGCCTGAGCGCCTTTTGATAGTGATAGAAACAACTCTTCCTTTTTTTGGGTTCGGGTGAGTTTTGACTAAATCTGTATTGTCGCTTTTGGAGGATGAGTTGGTCGTTATCAGTAATAACGATGTCAAGAGAGTTGCCATCTTTGACCAACGGAATGGTTTTTTCCATTTTCGAAATCAGAAATCAACTGAATTGCAATCAAGTTGATCCTTTTTTTCGCTCTCTGTGCGACGTTTGTCAAATTCGTCCACTTAGAAGCCTCCTTTCTTTTTGTGGTTTTGACAGATTCAGCTTAGCATGAGTGCGAAAGAAAAACAGAAAAAGTGCAAATAAAAGCCGCTTGACCACAGTCCCAAGGGAGAAGCCAAGCGAACTTTTATTTGTTTCAATCCACGCACCTGTATAAGGTGCGATCTCGAAAATATAATGTGCAACGGTCAACACCCCACAGCTAAAGCAGGGGGCTTGTAAGTCATCCATCTAGTCCTAACGTCACAATGCTCCTAGATGGTGCAGGTTTCCCTACATACTATCGGTACAGATAGCCTATGCCTACATCACCGGACGGTTGACAAACGCCCGCTTTTTTCTTCCTCAGACTTTATCCAAGAAAATATGTGTTAGTCGACCCTCACCGTACGTCTGAACGAGTGTCTTAGAGATCTGATTGTTCACATCGGACATCCAACGGTTCTCTCGTTCAGAAATGGTTTTGCGTCTGTGCTAATAAAAATTATATCATAATCGTCGTTGAAAATACAGGAAGGAGGAAGCGCTCCTCCCATGCCTAAAGGTGAGGGGTTTCCGCGCTCAATTACTTCGATGAAGGAGTAATTGTTTTCAATCCGCGCACCTGCGTGAGGTGCGATGCTGTTAATCTGCTGATATGTTTGGTTTTCCTTGTGCTTTCAATCCGCGCACCTGCGTGAGGTGCGATTACGCTCGATATCCGTCATCCGTGCGAACGCGACGTTTCAATCCGCGCACCTGCGTGAGGTGCGATAGTCAACTTTGCGTCAACTAACCTAACTTTGGGAATTCATCGCCAATTTAGGGTTTTCTCAGCACATCATTCTCCACTTTATCCTCCGTTGTGGTTTGGATGCACTTATAAATAGTCTTTATTTTATGTTTGCTTGGGGTTCGCACTCGCATTCGGTGCTCTACCATTTGTTGCCCTTAGTATAACTCAAAACAAAAATCTTGTCTTGGCGTTTTGAAAAACTTTAGTTTTGTTCTTCTTCTTTTTCTGCCTTTACGCTTTTGTTATTTCCGTTCTTTGATTCCATCTCCAAAATTTCGAAAAATATAATGAGCCACAATCAGCGAAAAATTAAAGTTATGTATATTGCTTCCATAGTTCTCGTCAAAAGCTTGAATCAAGATTCCTCTCACATTACCCTGTTCAGAAATCGGTACTAAGAGCACGTTTTTGAGCGGATCGATTGCGGCATCTTCAACCTGCATTGACGACACTTGATTGTTGTCAATCGTGTCAATAATGCGCTCATAGATAGCATCGTTTTTCGATTACTTTTTATCGTCAAATTTGACTCCATTTGGCGAATAGGAACTATTGAGTGCTAAGGAGTATTCTTCCTCGTCGTCAACATGCTCAACATCTTTGATGATTAGAGCTGTATACAGAGATTGATTGATGTCGATGAAAAATTCTAAAGATGTTCTCAAGATTCTCCTCAGTGCTTCTGGTTGCGTCGTACTGGGCGTTAGCAATCAGCAAGAAGTAATTTTGCGCTACATCGCTGTTAATCTGCTGGTACACTTTATTTTCTTCGTAAAGCTTCTCAAATCGTGTCTTTAATGCGCTTAAAGTCCGTTTGTAGTCGCCATTGCTCGTTTTAACGTCTTCCAACTCGCGACTAACATCTTTTGTGCGCCCTCTAAAGAACACTAATTTGCGTTTCAGTTTGTCAATTTCTTCGCGCTGTTCGGGCTTTTCAACTTCTACTTTAACAGGGACTTTTGATTTGATAACGGTTTCGCGGAAGATCACATCGCGCTCATCGACGCAATTTCACAATTGCGCGACAGATGATCGGCGAAATCAGTATAAACAATGTCTCTTTGGAGTAAGTTAGATTGACGGGCGACATCCCATAGATAACCTGAATTGCATAAAAACTGCCAAATTGGAGCAACAGAAATGCGCCAAGATGTTGTAGGTGTTGTTGCGTAACGATTCAATTGTGTAGAACGATGAGAGGATAATAAACAGCAGAATCTGTTCATATCCTGTATTGAGCGCCATTTGTGCAAATAGGAATGTTCCATCAGGAACACAAATTGCACCAACAAAAAGTAAGAACACTTTTGCGCGAAATTGCGTAGAAGAAGATGCTAAACAAAACACAACACCCCACATTGCGCTGAATGGGAGCACTGATGGGTTCAGAATCATTTCTTGCGCGTGAATAGCGCAATAAATCAAAAATGGAAGCGCGTAGATGGTGCGCGATAGAAGGAGGTAATTCATGTATTGATCAGACCTTTCTAGGTTTATTGATGTTTTGTTCTTGTTAATTCTTTGTTTCTGATTTTACCAAAATGAAATAAATGAGCGTGCTCGCGAGAACTATACGCATTTGTCTCAGAGTCTGTCGTGGATGCTCCGCACAAACTCCCTTGAGTGGATGATCTCAGTCCGCTCAACCTGAACTCGTTTCCCAAAACATACCAAAAAGTATTAGGTATAATTTACACTCAAAACGGCTGAGTTTTGAAACAGTCGTACTAAAATCATTGTTTCTCTTCTAAGAAGGGATTGCAACAACTATTCAGTACAACTAAAATACATGAGTTAATTCTGCAAAAGTAGAATGGTGGTGTTTCTGTAAGCCTCAAGGACATGGTTCAGTGACCACATTCGTTTGCAGAATTTCTTTTAGCCTACATCCTTCAATCCCATTCCTCTCCTCGCAATGACGAACGCCGCTCCCTGCGTGTACGGTCAACTTTCTACTTTCACAATATTTTGCCTTGGCAATCCTACTTGTATAAGCAGGATTTACCTTTGATTAACTCTACATTATTTCGGTAACAACAATTCTCCAACGTCTTTTTATATCGGCTGTAATCGAACTTATGCAGCATCCGATTGTACTGTTTGCCACGTTCCGTTTTACCTGTCTGCGTTTTACTCTTCGTTTTCCGAAAATCCAAATCTTCTATCACGATGGTCTTGCCAACGCGAATCGCCTGTTTTACAACTTTCGCAACTTTCTCTTGTATCTCAGACTTCGCCCTATTTCCCGTGCCGTGATAGTCCAAAGGAATACGTTCCTGTCTGACAAGATTCCCTGTCTCATTCGTCTCTGCAATCTGCATGAATCCGTCATTGTAGTCTATGCCAATCGTTCCGAATGTCTTGGTTGTGTACGAAAAATCTTCTCGCTTGTACTCAAACATGATTTGAAGATAGATTCGTTTGCCACGGAAGACGATTCTATACGTTAGTGGCACGCACGCGTTCTTGTTCTTCCGATTCGCCAAATTTGCGGATAGGTACGACTCAAAATCTTTTCTTCTAAACTTGCACATTCCATAGGTATATTTCTCGCCACTCGGATTGATACAACGGTTCTCCACTTTCCGCACCTTGATTTGATATAAACCGTTCACTTTCTCAAGTTGGAACATCTGATTACACGCCGTTTCGTCTTTTGCGCCTAAAAAAACAGGATGTTCTTATCACGATTCTGACGAAACGTTTTTTAACCATTCCTCATGCGAGGCGAATCCGTTTTCCTCCAAAAACCATTGCGCCTTTGAACAGTTTCTTCGTTCCAAAACATACAGAGACTTTTCCATTTTTGGATATTTCTCTCAAAAACATCTCGTTTCTGCTTGAGTCGGTTAATACGGCTAAGTCTTTTGCCATGCGACAAAACGTAACCGTTTGTACGTGCGACGGTCTTGTTTAGACAACCTGTTGATGTCTACATTTTTGAATCGCTCCAACCTAAGATTATGTTTTTTTCTAACTTCTTATGTGAAGCATCAATCTTGCCATCTAATTGTGACAATTCATACTTCTTCAACTCAACATCGCATTGTATGCTCCCACAACATCCGCAATTATAGAATTTGCCATGCGTTTTGAAATACAAAACTTATGTTGAAGATGTGTATTGTATGAGGATTTATTCTTTCCAGAGATGAGATAGATTTTCTCGTCTGCGTGCATGACTTCCTGCCACACAGAACGGTAAATCTTGGCATAGAAAGGGACGAGAGCAAAAAAGTATTCCATCAACTCGTTTGAGAAACACCTGTCTAGTCTCGTCTCTAATGTAAATGTTTTACTCGTCTTCGGCATCTTCCAACACCTTTTTCACATCCTCAATGGAGACATTCTCCTCTTCGAGTAATGCCTCAATCTCTTTGAGTTTATCCTTGGCATGAAACGCCATCAAGACTTCCTGCAAAACCTCGCTCGTTGAAATCTTATTTTTTCATCCGAAGCATCTCCTTTCTTATTGGAAGTTTTCTTTGTCCCTTTTAGACCGAATCCCATACAACTTCCCACTAAAACTAGCAATGAGTGCCATCATATCCTCAACCAACTCTTCTTGCACCGTCTTTTCCTCGTTCGTGTCTTTCATCACAACGATGGAAACACCGTGCTCCCGGAAAACGGATTCCAAATAGTGAAACCCGAATCTTGTCAATCGGTCTTTATAAGTGACAAACACACGTCGGACTTTTCCCTTGACAAAACCATCCGAATCAACTCTTGAAGTTTCTTTTCGTTTTGTCATTCAGACCTGAACCGACCTCTTTTAAGACGAGCGGGTTTATCAAATCACTGGTGTTTTCGACCAAAAACATTGCTTGTCTATCAAGGTCGCCTTTTCGTCTTTTGCTCGTGAGACGAAACTCGTGCGTAGATAACGTCCTTCTTTTGGAAATCTGTCCTATCCAACAATCCCATTGTGTCTAGGTAAGACAACAAATCTTCTCGAAAAGATGATACGACGATTGTTCTCCGTGCGACGAATCGGTAATTTTCCCTGTTTATCGTAGTTTATTAACGTACTTTTTACAAATATTGAGAATCCGACAAATCTCTCCCTGTTTTATATTGTTCTTTAACGAAATCACTTTCTTTATACAAGCGCATCACATCCTTGATTAACAGTATTATACTAAACAAATAGATTCTTGTCAAGAGAAATTTACAAAGAAAAGTAGTAAAAGATATTTTTATTAACATCTTTTTACTACTTTATCAAAAACTGCTGATTAACCCTTCACTACTTTTTGCAACAAAAAAAGCCCGCAAGTGCGGGCTTAAAAACTTTTGTTCGTTTTTTTGCCTTACTTCTCGTCGTCATCGTCATCTTCGTATTCATACTCTTCTTCGTCAATGCTCTTGCCTTACGATAATAAACACCGATGCAAAGCGCAATCCAGATTAAGAGTCCAACAATACCGCTCTGGTAGATGTACGCCGTTTCGTCGTTGTAGTTGCCGATTTTTGTGTCCGATGTGAAGTTGAATGGGAACTCAATCTTTGTAGCAAAACATGTCAATATCGGAATCGTAGTTGATGTGTACGTATTCCTGATATGTGTCGCCCTGCTGTTGTGTCTTCGGTTTTTGTCCCATAAACGAGCCAAAGGATTTTTTCTTCATCTGGCTCAATCATGGTCTTATCGAGCGCACCTGCGAAGAACCCCGCTTTAGCTAAGACTTCCTGCCAAGCGCGGTTGGGACGAATCAACTGGTCGCCAAAGGTGTGAATCTTAAAGTTGTCGCAGTTGATGTTAATCGGCGTGTCCGACAGGTTGCGAATTTTGAGCCGCAGGATGAACGGATTTGGATCAATGAACTCATTGTCCTTATTCAGCGAAAAGTTTGCTTTCTCCCTGGCTGAATTTCGTTGAAGTTCGGATCATTGTAAATGCCCTCAGACTTCACAAAGAGCTGGAATAATGGCATTTCCATGCGGTATGTTTTGTCGATGTATACCTGCATTTTTGCCGATTAGGTACGCCTGTGTGTTCTTATCTGTGGTCATATTGTGCACAGTAGTGACAGCATCAGGGTGATAGATCACCGACTTTGACCACAATTCAATCGCAAATAATCCAATAACCAAACCAACAATGGTGACAATCGCCATTGTGATTCTAAGTTTGCTTTTTGTCATTTACTTAGCCTCCATTACAAAAGTGCTCTGCATCAAGTATAACATTAACCGCCAAGAGTCGATTGAGGTCAGCGCCAAGTCCGAGCAAGAATAGTGCGCCCTATAATCAGCTATGCCAACATAAGAAATCGCTTCTACTGTGCGCCTCACCAAATGCGTTTCTTGCTGACGAGCTGAACAGCGTCAAACGTGATGCGACCGCCATCAAGGAGTGGAGTGGGAGAAGATTGAAGATGCCAATTTGAATCGAGATAACGGCAAACATAAAGACAAGTCCAGTGACACCAAATTGCGACTTAACAGCAAACATCTCTGTTGAAATTCCAACTAGACCTGACACATTTTTGCGATTTCACCCATGCACCATTTTACCAAGGGTTGCGAATCCATCGTGGATTTGTGTCAAGAGCGACGCTGATAGATTTTTGCAATGCCAAAGGAGTCAAAGAATGGCGCAGTTTTCACAGTGCGTTCCATCATAGTACCAACGGGAACATCTTTATCCTTGTTCACATGAACCGTTTGCTCTTCACCGCCACGAATGAGCGCGATGTCAAGTTCTGTGTTGCTTGTGATGATATTGCGCACATCGTTGTTAAATTCGCCGTCAGCCACACCATTGACAGACAGGATGTTATCTTTCGGCTGTAATGCGCCATCAGCAGACAACCACTGGCGACGGACTTCAACTACGCTTGTTCCTGTCGGCACTCCTGTGAACGCAATGGCAATCCAAATGGCTACAAAAGCGGAGAGGATGTTAAATGTTGCTCCCGCAACAAGAACTACAAATCTGCGCCAAAACAGCGGCCATGTGATGCGTGCGAGCATGGAGTCAATTTCAGGGAGTTTATTAAACCCGCCCAAAGGGACAAGTCTAAGCGAATACTCTGTCTCTCCGCGCTTAAAGCTGAATGGTTTCTTTCCAGCTATACATGAACTCTTCTTCTTTAAATCTAAGCGCTTTTGCGACAACAAGGCAAAAGTACGAGTTCGTGGATGAAGATGATAAACGCGAACGCAACTAATGACGACACGTTATCGTTCCCAAGTGTTGATAGTCATGCACATTGCTCTTTTCGTTTTAGTCCACGCCAGATTATACGACGAAATCGGTGAAAGTTGTGTGTGTGCAGATAAAAATAGGTTGACACTCTCCCCGCTAAAGCAGGGGATCGGTGCTCGACCGATCGTCGCATTTATCGACTTGCGTCTCATCCGTCTCACACAATCTCCCTGAGCGTGAATTTCCGTATGCCCTACGGTATTTGGTTTTGTTTTCAAGATGTCATGAGAATTTCCTTCGCCTTGCGTGAGATGTTGATCGCATGTTTCATCTCCTATCGTGATGTACTCGCAGTGTGGACAATCCCATTCCCCGAATATCCAAACTTGACTTCAGGGTTTTTGTTCCGCATACCGAACAGGTCTGACTGGAAGTATAGAAAACGTCCGACCTGAACGAGATCGTCATCCATAGAGAACGGATTTTGGTATTTGAGCATCCGAAAGAACGATGACCAACTCACATCCGCAATGTGTTTCGTGATTTATGATTTTTGAGCATCCCAGCAACGTTCAAATCTTCGATTCGATGACTTGGTTTCGCTCACCAGTTTCGTTGATTCCTTGTGCGAAGTCTGTCGGATGTTCGTATCTTTTCGGCACGACGGCAACGGCGACGCGCGCCTCGTTTGCGACGCGACCCGCTCCTTCCGTGCGCGCGTGCCTGCGTTGCGTTCTTGCGAGTTTACGCTGAAATTTCGTAAGTTCAGTGATTCTCAACAACATTTCCGTTGGAAATCTGACGTAAAAGGATTTGATTCGACATCCACGCCGACTTCGCCTCCGTTGTTTCGCTTTTAGGACGTTGTTCCAATCCTCGCAGACACAGAGCGAAACGAAGTATTTTCCTGTCGGAGTTTTGAAATCGTCGCGTTCAGGATTACTCCATCGGGAATACGAAAGTTTTGATTTTCACCCAACCAACCTTCGGAAGATGGAGTCTGTTTCCTTCGAAGCGGATTCCCATTCTTTTGATTTCTCGTTCGATATGACTTTTTCGCATTGTGTTTGGATTTTAAACTTTGGATAGTTTGCATCGCCGCAAAGAAACGTTGGAACCCGTTGTCCAAATCTCTCAGCGATTCTTGAAAGCGACATGCTATCCGACTTAGGTTTAACCATGTGAATTTGGGTTGTCGCGAGTTGAGTTAAGAGACTGGAAGTCTCTGCATATCCAACGCTTCGCTGTTCTTCCTTCCATGCCTTGTGTCGAACGCTGAGGAAATAGTTGACACACGACCCGCGCGTTTTCCAAACATTTGGTTGAACTTTCACTTCTTGTTCTTGGGTCGGGTAGATCCGATATTTATATCCACAAACGTAATCTTCCACAGCTTTTCCCCTCCTTTCTCGTTTTTCACAGTATACTCTCAATAGGATTTGATTTCATGGAAATATCTTCATCTCCTCAAAGTAGGTGGTTTTCTGACGATATTCTATAATTGGTTGAGATTTGTTTATTCTTATTTTGAAAAGGAGAAGTGATCATTAGTGAGATTGAAGAGTTTTTCGATGGAATCGAGGCGTTGTTGAGCGCAGGAAATCATGGGTCTGATCCGCGCACAAGGATGGCGGCAGGAAATCCTGAATGGATTTCGCATCGTCGC